>Ga0209050_1000101_pt1 | contig 230076 bp, 219 predicted proteins | sample Araplavi_mTSA_r2_FD_184276 | JGI IMG/M metagenome (GOLD analysis project Ga0209050, IMG submission 184276) | Arabidopsis root microbial communities from North Carolina, USA - plate scrape MF_Cvi_mTSA_r2 (SPAdes) (version 2) | ecosystem: Host-associated > Plants > Roots > Endosphere | place... | reverse complement strand
AGGTCCATCTCGGCGGCGAGGCCCAGCATCTCCTCGATGCGGGCGTCGGTTATGAGCGCGGGCTCCGACATGAACGTAAGGAGAACATGCGGTTCCGCGGGGAGTCAAAGTTGTTCGTGAGTTTTCTTCACCCGTCCCGGTTTCGGCGGAGCCAGAGACCGGGACCCCGATCATCCAGGTCGAAGGTCGTGTGCGACGGCGAAGCCGCGCGGGATCGTCGGGCGCAACACACCGGGGTCCCGGTCGCCTGCGGCGAAACCGGGATGACACGGAGGGTGAGGCGAAGACGGGGCCTGGGAGAGGAGAAGCCCGTCGGCCGTCGGCATTGAAGACCGTGACCTCCGCCCCCTATCTGTCCCGCATGAGCAATCCCATCGGCGTCATCGGGTTCGACCACCTCGTGCTGCGGGTCCGCGACAAGGACCGCATGCTGGGCTTCTACGTGGGCGTGCTGGGGCTTGCGGTGGATCGCGACCGGCCGGACCTGGGCCTCACCCACGTGCGCGCCGGCCCGCAGATGATCGACCTCGTGACCTTGGACGGGCCGCTGGGGCAACGCGGCGGCGAAGGGCCGGCGGCGACCGGGCGCAACCTGGATCACTTCGCCCTGCAGGTGAGGCCGTTCGACGAGCCGGCGATCCGCGCCCACCTGGCCGCGCACGGCGTCGACGTGATCGAGGAAGGCCCGCGCTACGGCGCCGACGGCGACGGCTTCTCGCTCTACGTGAAGGATCCCGAGGGCAATGTGGTCGAGCTCAAAGGGCCGTCTGGTTAGGAACCACGAAATACACGAAATACACGAAAGACTTAGAGCACGATCCTGATGATTTCGGCCTTGTTCGCCGATCCGAAATTTACGAGCAGTCCGAGCTTGAGACCGGTGGCTCGGAGGTAATTGATCAATTGCGCCCGATGTTCGGGCGCGATCTCCCGCACGGCTTTGCAGCTCGATGATGATCTGCCGGAAACGCCGTTCTGGAAACAATACACGAACGCCGAGCTGCGGCGCGTTCGTGTATTTCGTGGTTCCTGCCGGGGGATCACACGGCGCGGATGATCCCCAGGAAGTCGTCGGCCTTCAGCGAGGCGCCGCCCACCAGGGCCCCACCCACTTCGTCGGCGTGGAGGATCTCGGCGGCGTTGGCCGGCTTCACCGAGCCGCCGTAGAGGATCGGCGGGACCTTGCCGGCCTCACCGAACATCTCGACCAGCGTGGCGCGGATGGCCCGGTGGACCTCCTCGATCTCGGGCGTGGTGGGCGTGAGGCCGGTGCCGATGGCCCAGACGGGCTCGTAGGCCACCGAGAACGCCTTGCCGGCCAGCTCCGCGGGCAGCGAGCCCCTCACCTGCCCGGTCACGACGGCCAGCGCCTCGCCGGCCTTGCGCTGGTCGAGGGTCTCGCCGACGCAGACGATGGGCTCCAGGCCGGCGCGCAGGGCGGCCAGCGTCTTGGCGGCCACCAGTTCGTCGGTCTCGCCATAGCCGGCGCGCCGCTCGGAGTGGCCCAGGATCACCAGGCTGGCGCCGGCGTCCTTCACCTGCTCGGCCGCCACGTCGCCGGTGAAGGCGCCCGACGCCTCGGCGCGGCAGTCCTGGCCGCCCACGGCGACCTTGGTGTCCTTCAGCGTCCACGCCATCTGGGCGATCAGGGTGGCCGACGGGCAGATCGCCACGCGCGCGCTCGCGCCCCCCAGCCCGGCCGCCACCGCCTTGGCCTCGGCCAGCGAGGCGGAGACCCCGTTCATCTTCCAGTTCCCGGCGATCAGGGGCGTAGGCGCGCTCATCGGTCCTCCAGCTTCGCGTAGGGCCCGGCGGTTAAGCCATGCCGCAGCGCCTGTCACGCGCTTGCCGTACGGAAGCCCACTCCATATACCGGCCCGCACGTTCTCCCGGGGAAAGGACCCGAATGCTCGCCGGCGCCCGCAACTTCGCCAAGTCCTGGCCCGCCAAGATCCTCATGGGGGTCCTGGCCGTGAGCTTCATCGGATGGGGCGTGAACCGCACCAGCGGCTCGTTCGTGGCCGGCGACCAGGTCATCAAGGTCGGCTCGCGCACGATCAACTCGGTCGAGTTCAAGACCGAGTACGACAACTACAAGAAGCGCCTGGAGCAGCAGCAGGGCGGCCAGCCGATCAGTGTCGAGCAGGCCCAGCAGGGCAACCTGGACGCCATCGTCCTGAACGGCGTGGCGACCCGCGAGTCGCTGGCCGAGCTGATGTCGCGCATCGGCGTGAAGCCGGGCGACAAGCTGATCCTGGACCAGATCGAGAAGATCCCCGCCTTCTTCGATCCGATCTCGGGCCGCTTCGACAAGAAGACGTTCCAGCAGCGGCTGGGCGAGAACGGCATGACGCCGCAACGCTTCGACGCGGTGCTGCGCGACGAGATGGCGACCCAGCACTGGGCCGTGGCCGTGCAGAACGGCCTCGTGGCGCCGCGCGCCTACGGGGCCCTGGCCTCGGTGTTCTCGCTGGAGGCGCGCGACCTGGCGTTCGTCGCGCTGGGCCCGACGAGCGTGCCGAAGCCGGCGCTGCCGACCGACGCGCAGCTGCAGGCCTTCATCAACGAGAACAAGGCCCAGCTCACCCTGCCCGAGATGCGCGTCCTGACGGTCGTGCCGTTCACCCCGCAGGCCGTGGCCGCCAAGCTGGCCAATACGCCGGTCGATCCGGCCGAGCTGCAGAAGCGCTACAACTTCCGCAAGGACACGCTGTCGAAGCCCGAGGTCCGCACCGTGGTGCAGATCCCGGCCAAGGACGCGGCCACCGCCCAGAAGGTCACCGCCGCGCTGCGCGCCGGCCAGGCCCCCGAGGCCGTCGCCAAGTCGGTGGGCGTCGACGCCGTCACCTTCAACGACCGGCCGCTGTCGGCGATCTCGGACCGCAAGGTGGGCCAGGCGGCGTTCAAGATGCAGGCCGGCGAAGTGGCCACCGTCCAGGGCGACCTGGGCGTGGCGGTCGTGAAGGTGGTCAGCGTCTCGCCGGGCCGCGAGGTCAGCCTCGAGGAAGCCCGCCCGATGCTGGAGGCCGAGATCCGCAAGGACATGCTGGCCGAGAAGGTCTACGCCCAGACCCAGGCCTATGACGATGCGCACCAGGGCGGGTCCAGCCTGGCCGAGTCGGCCCAGAAGGCCGGCGTCTCGGCGACGACCATCGGCCCGATCACGGCCCAGGGCGTCAACGAACAGGGCGCCCAGCTGCAGGGCCTGCCCCCGAAGATCCTGGAGACCGCCTTCACGCTCCCGGCCGGCGGCGAGAGCGAGATCACCGAGCTGGGCGACGGCGCCTACTTCGCCGTGCGCGTCGAGCGCATCGTGGCCGCCCACGTGCCGCCGCTGGCCGAAATCAAGCCGATGGTCACCCAGGCCTATATGCAGCGCGAGGTGATCAAGGCGCTGGAGGCCAAGGCCGAGTCGATCCGCGCGCGGGTCGCCAAGGGCGAGACCCTGGAGGCCGCCTCCGGCCTGCCGGTCACCCGCCTGCCCGGCCTGACCCGCCAGACCGCCAACCAGCACCAGGACCTGGGCCGCGAGGTGCTGGGCCGCACGTTCGCGTCCAAGCAGGGCGAGGTCTGGACGGCGCGGGCGCCGAACGCGCTGGTCGTGGGCCGCGTGGAAGGCGTGCACACCGACTCCGGCCCGACCGCCGCGCGGCTGGCCGAGGAGAACCGCGGGGCCCTGGCGCAGGCGATCTTCCGCGAGATGGGCGAGAGCGCCCAGCTCTACGCGCGCACCAAGCTGAAGGCGAAGCTGGACCCCGCCCGGGCCCGCAGCGCCGTGGGCTTCGAACCCATCGCCGACGACAAGAAGGGCGCCGACAAGGGCGGCGCGGCGGAGAAGAAGAAGTGACGTCCGAGCCGCCGTTCGAGGCCTTTCGTTCGACCTACGACGGCGGCGCCCCCCAGGTCGTCTGGACGCGCCTGGTCGACGACCTGGAGACCCCCGTCTCGGCGTACCTGAAGATCGGGCACGGCAAGCCGTACGCGTTCCTGTTCGAATCCGTCGAGGGCGGGGCCTTCCGCGCCCGCTATTCGATCATCACCCTGAATCCCGACCTCGTCTGGCGCTGCAATGGCGACCAAGCCGAGATCGCCACCGGCGCCGACATCGCGGCCGAACGCTTCACGGCGCAGGCCGGCGGGGCGCTGGACAGCCTGCGCGACCTGCTCGCGAAGTCGCGGATCGAGCTGCCGGCCGGCCTGCCGCCGATGGCCGCGGGCGTGTTCGGGGCCTTGGGCTACGACACCATCCGGCTGGTCGAGAAGCTGCCGGACATCAATCCCGACCCGCTCGGCCTGCCCGACGGCGTGCTGGCGCGGCCGTCGATCGTGGCGATCTTCGACGCCGTCGCCCAGGAGATCCTGCTGGTGACGCCGGTGCGACCCGACGGGACCTCGGCCAAGGACGCCTATGCGGCGGCCCAGGCCCGCCTGCAGGCCGTCGCCGACGACCTGCGCAAGCGGGCCCCGCCGCTGACCGGCGCCGCCCAGCCGCAGCCGGACCGCTTCACCACGCCGGTGAGCCGCGAGGACTACCGGGGCATCGTCGACAAGGCGAAGGAGTACATCCGCGCCGGTGACATCTTCCAGGTGGTGCCCAGCCACCGCTTCCGCGCGCCGTTCGAACACGACCCGTTCGCGCTGTACCGCTCGCTGCGGCGGAGCAACCCCTCGCCGTTCCTGTTCTACCTGAACTTCGGCGGCTTCCAGCTCGCGGGCTCCTCGCCCGAGATCCTGGTCCGCCTGCGCGACGGCAAGATCACCATCCGCCCGATCGCCGGGACCCGGCCGCGCGGCGCGACCCCCGAGGAGGACCGCCGCCTGGAGGAGGAGCTGAAGGCCGATCCCAAGGAGCGGGCCGAGCACCTGATGCTGCTGGACCTGGGCCGCAACGACGTGGGCCGGGTGGCCATGCTGAAGGCCGCCGGCGCCAACGAGCCGCAGCCGCGCGCCAAGGGACCCCGCGTGCGGGTCACCGACAGCTTCTTCGTGGAGCGTTACGCCCGCGTGATGCACCTGGTCTCCAACGTCGAAGGCGACGCGCCCGACGGCCTGGACCCGGTGGACGTGGTGATGGCCGCCCTGCCCGCCGGCACGCTCTCGGGCGCGCCGAAGGTGCGGGCGATGGAGATCATCGACGAGCTCGAGATCGAGAAGCGCGGCATGGGCTATGCCGGCGCGGCGGGCTACTTCGGGTCGGACGGCTCGGTGGACACCTGCATCATCCTGCGTACGGCCCTGTTCAAGGACGGCGTGATGTACGTGCAGGCCGGTGGCGGCGTGGTGGCCGACAGCGACCCCGACGCCGAGTACGACGAGACGCTGCACAAGGCCCGCGCCCTGCGCGACGCCGCCGTGGAGAGCTGGCGCTTCATCTGACGGCGGCCAAGTTTAGCGATTGCTATTGCCAGAAATAGCGCGCAACACTTGGCCGTCGAATATCGCCTTGGCTTGTATCCGTCCGTTGCTCCATATGAAGTTCGGGCAGCGGATTCGCTACAGATCCTCTTCGACAATTTGATCTCAACGCTCATTTCGGGCGCGAGAATTCATGTTCGGAAGAGACTGTCATGCAGAGCGGCGCCGCAACAGGGTCCGACGGCCGGACAGGCTTCGACGCCATCGACGCTGACCGCGGCGGCCGGGCGCGTTGACGGCGCAATACGACACGCGACGCGACGTCCGCGGCTGGACGGTCTTCGATCGTTGGACGGGCCACGCCGTCGCGCTGAACGGCGCCGAGCAGTCCGGGCTCTCCTGGATCGAGGCCAATGAACTGGCCGAGCGCCTGAACCGCCGCCGGCTCGACGGCGACAGGAGCATCCTGCAGTGAGCCGCGGCAACTCGCCGAGGCGACCACCTCCCCAGGGCGTCTCCGGCGCCATCTTCCAGAAGGCAGGATCAACCAAATGATGCGCAAAAGGATCGAGATCGTGGAGGGCGTCGGCCATATCCGCTTCAGCGGCCATGAAGGCCCGGCGCGCTACGCCATCGAGGGCGAACCCGCCCGCCTGCGCCTGGGCCAGGGGCGCCTGAAGGGATCGTTCGGCGTCGACGTCGAGACGGCGTCGGACGCCTTCCGCGCCGGGGTCGGCGTGCTCACCCTCGAGGGCGGCCGGGAGTATCGCGTGACGATGGTCGGACATAGCACCGGCGGCGACGAGGTCTTCGTCGAACTGCGGGTCTAGCCGTGGACGACCTGAGCGGCGGCGAGCTCCAGGCCTTGCGCCATCTGGCCATCCGCCGCGACGGCGCCGAGACGCCGTTCCTCAACATCGCGCACGCCCGGCGCCTCACCGAGCTGGGCCTGGCCGTCCGCAGCCGCCAGGGCTGGGACATCACCGCGGCGGGCAGCGCCTATCTCGTCCGTTTCGACACGGGATCCGGCCGCCTCGGCTGAAGCCCGAACCGGCGACGCCAGTCAGGCCTTCTTCGGCGTGGAGGCGAACCCGCCCTTTACCTGCTCGGGCGGCTTGGGCGGAGGCTGCTTCGGCTTGCGGACTTCCTTGTTGGATCGCTTCTGTCCCTTGGCCATCATCGCCTCCGAGAATATCCGAGAACCATCCGGGAGGGTTCGATCCGGATTTCATGCGCCGATGTTCCTATCACGGCGCGGATTTCCCGCCGCGAACAAAAATCATCAGGCCACCTCGGCTCGCCCAATTTCAGAAAACTGTTCGTCTTTTATTTTCCATGCAAGCTTTGCCTTGTGGCAATTGTTTGCCGCAGCACCCATATTGTCTTGACTCGTTTGACCTTCCGTCAGGACTCCAGATGAACGACCATGTGGCCAAGGCCGCCGACTACCGAGCAAAGGCCGCGAAGGAGTCCCAGGCCGGCTCCGCGGCGTCGCTGGATCACGTCCGCGCGAAACACGACCGCGCGGCCCGGGTCTGGACCGGGCTGGCGGAGGCCGAGGATGGGCGTGAGGCCGAGCGCCAGCGCCGGCTCGGAATCGCCGCGCATCGCGTGGCGGCGCGCGGCGCGCCCGCCGAGGCCTAGCCCGGCGCGCTCTTGGCCACGTGCTGGGTCGCCACCGGCGGGGCCAGCACGGCCACGGTGGCGAACACCACGGAGGTCACGGCCAGCGCCGTGGCGGCCACCAGGGCCGGCCACATGGGATCACGCCGCGCAGGCGTCTTGAGAAGCTCGCGCGCACGGGCCACTTGCTGAGCGTCCAGGGCCGAATCGTTCCGCACCATTCGCCCAGCATCCCGCTTGGCGCGCGCCGCGGCAAAGCCTATGGAGCCTGCATCATGATCCTGGTGATCGATAACTACGACAGCTTCACCTACAACCTCGTCCATTACCTGAACGAGTTGGGGGCGGAGACGATTGTCCATCGCAACGATGCGATCTCCGTCGAAGACGCCCTGGGCCTGCGCCCCGAAGCGGTGCTGCTGTCGCCCGGGCCGTGTACGCCAAATGAAGCCGGCATCTGCCTCGGGCTCATCGGCGCCGCGCCCGAAGCCCTGCCAATCCTCGGCGTCTGCCTCGGCCATCAGGCGATCGGCCAGGCGTTTGGCGGCGAAGTCATCCGCGCCCGCGCCCTCATGCATGGGAAGACCAGTCTTATCCATCACACCGACGCAGGTGTGTTCGCAGGACTGAAAAACCCGTTCACGGCGACCCGCTACCACAGCCTTTCGGTGGAAAAGGACGATCTGCCGCAGGTCCTGGAGGTCACGGCGCGCACCGAGGACGGCGAGATCATGGGCATCCGGCACAAGACGCGGCCGATCCACGGCGTGCAGTTCCATCCGGAATCCATCGCCACCGAATGCGGCCACGAGCTCCTGGCGAACTTCATGGACCTCGCCGGCGTAAAGCGCCTGGCCCAGGTCTGATCCGCCCGCCATGTCCGACGCCTTCAAGCCGCTTCTCTCGCGACTGGCCGACGGCGGCACGCTGTCGGAGGACGACGCCGGGGAGTTCTTCGCCGCCTGCCTGCGCGGCGAGCCCACGCCGGCCCAGGTGGGCGCCGCGCTGACCGCCATGCGGATGCGCGGCGAGACCCTGGGCGAGATCACCGCCTGCGCGCGCGCCATGCGCAAGGCCGCCATCCACCTGGAGCCGCCCTACCCGACCCTCGACGTCTGCGGGACCGGCGGCGACGGGCTGCACACCTTCAACATCTCCACCGCGGTCGGCTTCGTGGCCGCCGGCGGGGGGCTGAAGGTCGCCAAGCACGGCAACCGGGCGCTGTCGTCCAAGTCGGGCGGCGCCGACGTGCTGTCGGAGCTGGGCGTGGCCATCGACGCCGGCGCCGAGCGGCAGCTCAGGGCGCTGGACGAGGCCGGCATCTGCTTCCTCTATGCGCCGGCCCACCACGGGGCGATGCGCCACGTCTCGCCGATCCGCGGCGAGCTGGGCTTCCGCACGATCTTCAACCTGCTGGGCCCGCTGACCAATCCGGCGGGCGCCAAGCGGCAGGTGGTGGGCGTCTTCGCCGAGCGCTGGGTCGCGCCGCTGGCCCAGGTGCTGGGCGCGCTGGGCTCGGAGCGGGCCTGGGTGGTGCACGGCGGCGGCATGGACGAGATGTCGACGACGGGCGAGACCAGTGTGGCGGAGTTCCGCGAGGGCCAGGTGCGGCTGTTCACCGTGACGCCCGAGGCCGTGGGGCTGAAGCGCGCGGCCCTGGCCGACCTCACCGGCGGCACGCCCGCCCAGAACGCCGAGGCCATGCGCCGCCTGCTGCAGGGCGAGCCGGGCGCCTATCGCGACGTGGTGCTGCTGAACGCCGCGGCGGCGTTCCTGGTGGGCGAGAAGGTCGAGACCCTGCGTGAGGGCGTCGAACTGGCCGGCCAGGTCATCGACGACGGCCGCGCCCAGCGCGCGCTCGACAAGCTGGTGGAGATCGCCGGCGCATGAGCGACATCCTCGACAAGATCGCCGCCTACAAGCGCGACGAGGTGGCCGAGCGGAAGGCCGCGCGCCCGCACGTCTCCACGACCGGCGTTTCCTCGCCGCGGGGTTTCCGGGCCGCGCTGGAGCGGGCGCATGGCCCCGGGCGGCTGGCGCTGATCGCCGAAATCAAGAAGGCCTCGCCGTCCAAGGGGCTGATCCGGGCCGACTTCGACCCTCCGGCGCTCGCCAAGGCCTACGAGGCCGGCGGCGCGGCCTGCCTGTCGGTGCTGACCGACACGCCCAGCTTCCAGGGGGCCGACGGCTTCCTGGCCGCCGCGCGCGACGCGGTGGCCCTGCCCTGCATCCGCAAGGACTTCCTGGTCGACCCCTGGCAGGTGGCCGAGAGCCGGGCGCTGGGCGCCGACGCGATCCTGGTGATCCTGGCGATGGTGGACGACGTCCTGGCCGCCGAGCTGATGAGCGAGGCCCGGCGGCTGGGCATGGACGCCCTGGTCGAGGTGCACGACGAGGCCGAGATGGATCGGGCCGGCCGGTTGGGCGCCGACCTGGTGGGCGTCAACAACCGCGACCTGCGGACCTTCACGGTGGACCTGGCGAATACCGAACGCCTGGCCGCCGCCGCGCCGGCCGCCGCGCTGCTGGTCACCGAGAGCGGGATCTTCACCGCCGCCGACGCCGCGCGGCTGGAGCGGTCGGGGGCGAAGGCCATGCTGGTGGGCGAGAGCCTGATGCGCCAGGACGACGTGGCCGCCGCCACCCGCACGCTGCTCGCCGCTTAACGTTCCGACTCAGCGAGTCGGCTTCTCAGCGGGCGCATCGAAGCTAGGCGATTGGATTCCCTCCGCTTTCGCCGCAGCACGCGTGTAACTTGACATTAATACGGAACACCTAGAGAACATCCACAGACGTTTGTGATTTGTTCTTCGAGGACCCGCAATGCTCACGCGCAAGCAACATGAACTGCTCATGTTCATCCACGAGCGGATCAAGGAAACTGGCGTCTCCCCCTCGTTCGACGAGATGAAGGAGGCCTTGGACCTCGCCTCGAAGTCCGGCATCCACCGGTTGATCACCGCGCTGGAAGAGCGCGGCTTCCTGCGCCGCCTGCCCCACCGGGCCCGGGCGCTGGAGGTGGTGAAGCTGCCGCAGCAGGCCACCGCCGCCGCCCCGCCCAAGGGCCGGGCGCCGTTCAAGCCCCAATTCGTCGAGGCCGGCGCCGCCGTCCCGGCCGCCGCCAACGACACCCGAGAGCTTCCCATCCTGGGCCGCATCGCCGCCGGCACGCCCATCGAGGCGATCCAGCAGGAGCGCGACCGCATCCCGGTGCCCGAGACCATCCTGGGCGCTGGCGAGCACTTCGTCCTCGAGATCGCCGGGGACTCGATGATCAACGCCGGTATCCTGGACGGCGACTTCGTGGTCATCCGGCGCACCGACAGCGCGGTATCGGGCGATATCGTCGTGGCCTTGGTCGACGGCGAGGAAGCCACTCTGAAGCGCCTGCGCAAGAAGGGCGCGTCCATCGCGCTGGAGGCCGCCAACCCGGCCTACGAGACCCGCATCTTCGGCCCCGACCGCGTGGCGGTGCAGGGCAAGTTGGTCGGCCTGATCCGCCGGTACCACTAAGGGCCAAGCTCCTCTCAGAGCGTGGCGGAATGACCTCGCCCTCCTCCTAGATGGAGGAGGTTTGGGTGGTGGCGGGCGCTGAAGGTCTTCAGAGCCCATGAGTCGGCGCCGACCTAGGCCTCCGCCCAAGGCCCTGCGCCCATCACCATCCCTACCCTTCCTCCATCTAGGAGGAGGGACGCGGAACAGTTACGCGACGCGGAGAGTCGATCTCGGCGGTCGACTCGAGCCGACGGCTAGCGCTGATCTCATTCCCACGGCGCCCCGGCGCCTCCGGACTGCGCGGCGGGCGACCGGCGAACGGGCGCCTCGGTGCGGGCAGGCCGAAATTCATGGGCCGCTGAACAGCCGCAGCAGTTGATTCCGTCAGCCGACTGGCCGACACAGCCGGCGGACGCGCCACGGGCATGGCGGCGCTTGTCATGTTCGGAGCCGGCGGTTGAACGCCATCGTACGCATCGCGCTGTCGCGTCCCTACACCTTCGTCGTGATGGCGGTGCTGATCGTGATCTTCGGGGTCGCGTCGGCGCTGCGGATGCCCACGGACATCTTCCCCGAGATCCGGGTGCCGGTGATCGGCGTCGCCTTCACCTACGCCGGCCTTTCGCCGGAGGAGATGGCGGGCCGGATCGTCACGCCTTACGAGCGCTTCCTCGGCAACACCGTCAACGACATCGACCACATCGAGAGCCAGTCCCTGCCCGGCCTCGCCATCGTGAAGGTCTATCTGCAGCCGGACGCCGACATCCGCCTGGCGACAGCGCAGGTGACATCCACCTCCCAGACCGCCGTGCGGCAGATGCCGGCGGGCACCAACCCGCCGCTGGTGGTCAACTACAGCGCGGCCACCGTGCCGATCATCCAGCTCGCGCTCTCAGGCGAAGGAATCTCGGAACAAAAACTGGGCGACGTGGGCCAGACCGTTGTGCGCCCCGCACTGGTGAGCGTGCCGGGCTTCGCCTCGCCCAACCCGTACGGCGGGCGCAACCGCCAGGTCCAGATCGACCTCGACCCCGAGGCGCTGCGGGCGCGCGGCCTGTCGGCGACCGACGTCACCAATGCGCTGGCCGCGCAGAACCAGATCCTGCCGGTCGGCCAGGTGAAGATCGGCACGTACCAGTACGTCGTGAAGCTGAACAATTCGGCTGACACCATCGAGGCGCTGAACGACCTGCCGGTGAAGACCGTGAACGGCGCGACCATCCTGATGCGCGACATCGGCCATGTGCGCGACGGCTCCTCGCCACAGACCAACATCGTCCACGTGGACGGCGGCCGCGCGGCGCTGATGACCGTGCTCAAGAACGGCAAGGCCTCGACGCTGGCCATCGTCCAGGGCGTGAAGGACCGCCTGGGGCCGCTGCGCGAGAACCTGCCCGACGGCTTCAAGATCACCCCGCTGAACGACCAGTCGACGTTCGTGAAGAGCGCGGTCTCGGGCGTCGTGCGCGAGGGCGCCATCGCCGCGGCCCTCACCAGCCTGATGATCCTGCTGTTCCTGGGGAGCTGGCGCTCGACCCTGATCATCGCCACCTCGATCCCGCTGGCCGTGCTGGCGGCGATCGCGGCGCTCTCGGCCTTCGGTCAGACGCTCAACATCATGACGCTGGGCGGCCTGGCGCTGGCCGTGGGCATCCTGGTCGACGACGCGACGGTGACCATCGAGAACATCAACTGGCACCTGGAACAGGGCAAGGACGTGCGCACCGCCATCCTGGACGGCGCCAATCAGATCGTGACGCCGGCCTTCGTCTCGCTGCTGTGCATCTGCATCGTCTTCGTCCCGATGTTCCTGCTGAAGGGCGTGGCCGGCTTCCTGTTCGTGCCCATGGCCGAGGCGGTGGTCTTCGCGATGATCGCGTCGTTCATCCTGTCGCGGACCCTGGTCCCGACGCTGGCGATGTACTTGCTGCGATCGCACGCCGAGACGCATGACACGCCGGCGCGCAACCCGTTCGTGCGGCTCCAGCGCCGGTTCGAGCGCGACTTCAACCGCCTGCGCGACGGCTATCGCGACCTGCTGACCCGGGCCATGGGGCGCCGGCGGGTGTTCGTGGGGGGGTTCCTGGGCTTGGTGGCGCTGTCGTTCGGGCTGACGCCGTTCCTGGGCAGCGACTTCTTCCCGTCGGTGGATTCCGGGCACATGACGATCCACGTGCGCGCGCCGCCCGGCACCCGGCTGGAAGAGACGTCCCTGCAGTTCGGCCAGATCGCGGCTGTCATCCGCGAGATCATCCCGCCCAGCGAGATCGCCTCGATCATCGACAACATCGGCGTCGCCAACAGCCCGCTGAACACCGTCTACAGCAACTCCGGGACCATCGGCCCGCAGGACGGCGACCTGTTCGTCAGCCTCAAGGAGGGCCACCGGCCGACCGGGCAGTACGTGGAGACCCTGCGGCGCGAGCTGCCGAAGCGGTTCCCCGGCACGACCTTCGCCTTCCTGCCCGCCGACATCGTCAGCCAGATCCTGAACTTCGGCGCCCCGGCTCCCATCGACCTGCAGATCTCGGGCCCTCGCGGCCCCGAGAACCGCGCCTACGCCATGGCGCTATACCGCAAGATCCGCGAGGTGCCGGGCCTGGCCGACGTGCGCATCCAGCAGCCCCAGGGCCTGCCGCAGCTGCGCGTGGAGGTCGACCGCACCCGCATCGCCCAGCAGGGCCTGACCGAGCGCGACGTGACCAACAGCCTCGTGACGTCGCTGGCCGGCAGCTCGCAGGGACAGCCGACCTTCTGGCTCAATCCGCAGAACGGGGTGTCGTACCCCATCGTCGTGCAGACGCCGGAGTACCGGATCAACAGCCTCTCCGGGCTGGAGGGTGTGCCGATCAACGGAGCGGGGAACAGCCAGGTCCAGGTGCTGGGCGGGCTGGGGACCATCACGCGGTCCACCGCGCCCGCACTGGTCAGCCACTACGACATCCAGCCCGTCATCGACATCTACGCCACACCGCAGGGCCGCGACCTGGGCGCCGTGACGCGCGACATCCGCAAGATCCTCAAGGACGCGGCCAAGGACCGGCCGAAGGGCGCGATCATCAACCTGCGCGGCCAGATGGTGACGATGAACACGGCGTTCGGCGGCCTCTTCCTCGGCCTCGCCGCGGCGATCGTGCTGATCTATCTGCTGATCGTCGTGAACTTCCAGTCGTGGCTGGATCCGTTCGTGATCGTCAACGCCCTGCCCGCCGCCCTGGCCGGGATCGTCTGGATCCTGTTCGCCACGGGCACCACGCTGTCGGTGCCGGCGCTGACGGGAGCGATCATGTGCATGGGCGTGGCGACGGCCAATTCGATCCTGGTGGTCAGTTTCGCGCGCGAGCGGCTCGCCGCGACCGGCGATGCGATCGGCGCGGCCATCGAAGCCGGCTTCACCCGCTTCCGCCCGGTGATCATGACGGCCCTGGCCATGATCATCGGCATGTCGCCCATGGCGCTGGGCCTGGGCGAAGGCGGCGAGCAGAACGCCCCGCTAGGCCGCGCGGTGATCGGCGGCCTGGTCTTCGCCACGGTCGCCACCCTCATCTTCGTGCCTGTCGTGTTCAGCCTGGTCCACGAGCGCGCGCACCGGCGCGCGCCGGAACCGTCCGGGCTGGTCGGCGGAGAATCCCATGCCTGATCCGTACGTCCCGCCTTCCCCAGGCGCCCCCCGGGGCTCCGCGCGCCGGCTGAAGCTGATCGGCCTCGTCCTCGCGGTCGCCGCCGTGGTGGTGGTCGCCGTCGGCCTGTTCAACCGCGTGAGCGCCGGCCGCAGGCTGGCGGCCCAGGCCAAGGCCGACGCGGTCCAGACCGTGAGGCTGGCCAAGATCGAAGGCGGGGGCGAGCGGACCCTGGTCCTGCCGGGCGAGCTGCAGGCCGAGTCCACGGCCGAGATCCACGCACGGGTCGGCGGCTACCTGAAGCGCTGGTACGTCGACATCGGCGCGCCGGTGAAGGCGGGCCAGGTGCTGGCCGAGATCGACACCCCCGAGCTCGACCAGCAGGTGGCGCAGGCGCGCGCCGACCTCTCCACCGCGCGGGCCAACGAGACCCTGTCGCGGAAGACCTCCCAGCGCTGGGCCGAACTGCTGGCCAAGGGCTTCGTCTCGCCGCAGGCGGCCGACGAGAAGGCCGGCGACCTGGCCGCCAAGAGCGCCATCGCCAATTCCGCCCAGGCCAACCTGAACCGGCTGACCGCCATGCAGGGCTTCAAGCGGATCACCGCGCCCTTCGCCGGCGTCGTCACCGCGCGGGGCACCGACGTGGGCGCCCTGGTGACGGCGGGCGGCGGCGAGCCCCTGTTCTCCATCGCCGATCCGCGGCGGCTGCGGATCTATGTCCGCGTGCCGCAGACCTATTCCGGCCTGCTGGCGCGCGGCGCGGCGGCGGACGTGACGGCGCCGGAGTATCCGGGCGAGACCTTCCCCGCGACAGTGACCGCCGACGCCCAGGCGGTGGGGGCCCAGACCGGCGCGATCCTGATGGAGCTGCAGCTCGACAACGCCGCGGGCCGGCTGACGTCGGGCGCCTATGCCCAGGTGGCGTTCAAGCTGCCGGCGACCTCGGCCGTCGCGCGGCTGCCCGCCACGGCCCTGCAGTTCCGCCGCAACGGCCCCGTCGTGGCGGTCGCGGGGCCGGACGGCCGCGTGCAGGTGCACCCCGTCACCATCGCCCGCGACCTGGGCTCCAGCGTGGAGATCTCGGCCGGGATCGCGCCCACGGACCGCGTCATCGACAACCCGCCGGAGTCGCTGGCCGCCGGCGACCCCGTGCGGATCGTCACGGCCGCGCGCAACACGGGCGGCTGAACGGCCTCAGCCCGGCCTGAACACGAAGTCGACCAGGAACACCCGCTCGCCGCGACCATGACGGGCCGTCGCCATGAGGGCGTCCAGGCTCTCGAAACCCCCTTCCCGCGCCATCGCCTCGGTGACGTCGGCGAGGTCGATCTCCTGCAGACGGGTGACCTCGATATGGCCGTCCAGCAGCGGGTAGCGGCCGCCCACCTTCACGCGCGGGGTCAGCCAGATGCGGACGCTGGTGGTGATCTCGCCCGAGCGGACGCGGGCGCGCAGCGGCTTGGCGAACATCATCGCGGGTCGTAGCCCCAGGTCCACGGACGGCGGCCGCGCGCGTCCTGCGCCCAGACGATGCGCCAGCCGGGGCCGTTCCGATAGAGCTCGGCCGAGCCGCCGCGGGCGAAGTCGTCGCCGGCCAGCACCAGGGGCGCGGCGCAGCTCTCCGGCCGGAAGGCGTTGCGCAGCACGACGACGTCGGCGCCGGCGCAGAGAGCCTCCAGCCGGCCCTCCTTGAGCGGGCGGCGCAGGTTCCAGGCGGCGGCCAGGCGGATCGGCGCCCTCGGGCCCGGCGCGCAGCTCCAATGATCGCAGTCGAAGCGGGCGTCGCGATCCGCCTCGGTCTCCAGGGGCGTCAGACCGCGACGGCGCGACCAGAGCTCGGCGCCGAACAGCTTCACGTCCGGCCGCAGGAGCACGGCGTCCTTGCCCTCGCGGACGGCCACGGCGGCGCCGTCGGCGGAGATCCAGGCCTCGGGCGCTGGCGGGCGCGGCGCCCAGAGGATCGCCAGCGCGAACGGCAGGCCGGCCCAGCGCAGCATCCCGCGCCACAGGCAGGTGAAGAGCAGCCCCAGAAAGCTGACCGGCAGCACCCAGTCGGGCGCGCTGGCGATGACCACCTGGGACGCCGGCGCGGCGGCGGCCACGGCGGCGATGCGGTTCATCAGGCCGATGGACCAGCCGGCCACCTCCAGCGGCGCCTGTCCCAGGCCGAGCGGCGTCAGGGCCGCGCCCAGCGCCAGGCCGGGCATCATCAGGAACGACGAGATCGGGGCGACCGCGAGGTTGGCGAACAGGCCCCAGGTGGACACCCGGTTGAAGTGCTGGATGGCGAAGGGCCCGGTGGCGAGGCCGGCGACGAAGCTGACGGCCAGGCTGGCGGCGGTCCAGGTCACGGCGGCCTGGGCGAAGCGGATCGGCCAGGGGACCTCGATCTCTTTCACCGGCTGCGGCCAGATCTCGGCGAGCGCGACCAAGGCGGCGGTGGCGGCGAACGACATCTGGAAGCCGGGCTCGGTGACCGCCTCGGGCTGCAGCAGGAGCACGCCCATGGCCGCGAGCGCCAGCGCGTGCAGGCTGATGGCCTGGCGGTCGACGAGGATGGCGGCGAAGGCTACGGCGGCGGTGATGGCCGCCCGCTCGGCCGGCGGCGGCGCGCCCGAGAGCAGGAGGTAGCCGCCGACCGCCGCCAGGCCCACCAGCGCGGCGACCTTCTTGCCCGGGACGCGCAGGGCGAGCCACGGCCAGGCGGCCACCGCCAGCCGCGCGAAGGCGAAGGCGAAGCCACCGACGATGGCCATGTGCAGGCCGCTGATGGAGATGATGTGCGCCAGGCCGGCGGCGCGCAGGTTGTCGACCTGCTCGCGCGGGATGAAGGCCTCGTGGCCCGTGGTCATGGCCGCGGCGAGCCCGCCGGTCTCGGGACCCAGCGCCGTCACGATCCGCTCGGTGAGCGCCCAGCGCGCGGCGTTGACCGCCATGGTCACCCGCAGACGCCAGGGGGCGGGCTGCCCTGCCGCCACGGGTTCGGGTTCGCGCAGGGCCAGCCCGACCGCGCCCACGCTCTCGAACCAGGCGTCGCGGGCGAAGTCGTAGGCGCCCGGGCTGGCGGGCGGCGGCGGCGGATTGACGATGGCCACCAGGCGCACCGCCTGGCCGGGCTTCGGCAGCGGCATGCCGGGGCGCAGCGTCACCCGCGTACGGATGGGTGTGGCGCGCGGGTCCCAGTCGCCGATGCGGATGGGCGCAAGCAGCAGGCGCTGGCCGCTCTCGCCCGGCGCGGCGATGTCGACGACCCAGGCCTCGATCGGCTGCGGCCGGGCGCCGGCCCGGGCCACGGGCGCCTTCACCGCCTCGGTGCGCAGCTTGGCGACCGCGAAGCCGCCGACGGCGCAGGCGCCAAGCGCGAGCGCCATGGTGGTCCAGCGCCAGGCGCTCCAGCGGACGGCGGCGAGCACGAGGAGCGCCAGCGGCAGGAGCAGCCAGGCGACCCAGGCCTGGGGCTCGCGCAGGAGACCGAAATAGGCCGCGCAGCCGCAGCCGAAGGCCACGGGGGTCCAGAGCGTCCAGCGGTCGGCCTGGGCCTCGGCCTGGTCGGCGAGCCAGGCGCCGAGCCTCGGCCGCGTCCTGCCCGCCGGCGCGAACGGCGCCTCGGAAGTCCCTACGCTCACGCGGTCCCCGTCCCCCAAAAACCGGTCCGGAGATTGCAGCAATTGGCTCGGAGAGGCCATGTCGGCCTCGTGGGGATAGTAAGATGTTTCGTTTTGCGACGTTCGCGGCCGCTGCGGCCGCTACGCTGGCGCTGGCTGCGCCGGCTTCCGCCGCCGTCACCTTCAACTTCGGGGGCTCCAACACCACCCTGGCGACGGGCGCGGCCCTGACCCAGACCCAGTCGGGCATCACCGTCTCGGCGACCGGCTACAGCTTCGCCTCGAGCCCGACCACGTTCCAGAGCCTGATGGACGGCCAGAACGCCGCCGACGTGCTGGCGCAGCTGACCGCCAAGCAGATCCGCCGCGAAGCCACGGGCATCGGTGTCTGCTGGGCCGGCGAGGCCGCCAACCAATGCAACCAGGTCGACGCCGACGGCACCAACGAGCTGCTGCGCATCACCGTCTCGCAAGGCGTGTCGATGCTGACCGCCACCTTCGACCGCGTCGACAACAACGACACCCTGAAGCTCTACGGCGTCACCATGGACGGCAAGCTGCAGTGGCTGGGCTACGGCGGCATCTTCGACGGCCCCGGCACCACCATGGGCGTCAACAGCCCCGGCGGCGGCTGGTGGGTCAGCGGCACGGGCGACGATCAGGTCTACACGGTCGCGCTCAACACCGGGACCTACAAGGAGTTCTGGTTCGGCAACAACAACGACTCGGCCGACGGCTACCGGCTGGATGCGATCAGCCTGACACCGGTCCCGGAACCGGCCACCTGGGCCCTGATGATCGCGGGCTTCGGCATGGCCGGCGCGACCCTGCGCCGCCGCCGCACGGCGCTCGCCTAGGTTTCAGTACCAGTCTGCGTAAGCGTACCCAGTAAGCGTTCAGTACCGCGTTCCAGTTCAAGCGTACCCACGCCGCCGCGCCTCCCCGAGGGCGCGGCGGCGTTTCCTTTTCGGGGCGCCGTGCTAAGAGGCCCGCCCCAAAGGCCCCCTGCAGAACGACGCCATGACCGACCGCCCCGTCCGCACCCGCATCGCACCCTCGCCCACCGGCATGATGCACATCGGCACGGCCCGCACCGCGCTGTTCAACTTCCTCTATGCGCGCCACACCGGCGGCCAGTTCCTGATCCGCATCGAGGACACCGACCGCGAGCGCTCGACGGAGGCCAATGTCGAGGTGATCTTCGAGGGCATGCGCTGGCTGGGCCTGGAGCCCGACGAGGCGCCGGTCTTCCAGTTCGCGCGCGCCGACCGCCATCGCGAGGTGGTGGCCGAGATGCTGGCGCGCGGCGAGGCCTATCGCGACTACATGACCACCGAGGAGCTGGAGGCCGAGCGCGAGGCCGCCCGCGCCGAGGGCCGCGTCGTGCGCTCGCCGTGGCGCGACGCCGATCCGTCGACCTGGCCCGACCGCCCCTACGCCATCCGCCTGAAGAGCCCGCTCGACGGCGAGACGATCGTCGCCGACGCGGTGAAGGGCGACGTGAAGTTCCAGAACGCCGGCCTGGACGACCTGATCCTGCTGCGCTCGGACGGCAACCCGACCTACAACCTGGCCGTCGTCGTCGACGACCATGACATGGGGATCACCCATGTGATCCGCGGCGACGACCACCTGAACAACGCCGCGCGCCAGACGATCATCTACAAGGCCCTGGACTGGGAGGTCCCCGTCTGGGCGCACCTGCCGCTGATCCATGGGCCCGACGGGGCGAAGCTGTCGAAGCGCCACGGCGCCCAGGCGGTCAGCGAGTTCGACGACATGGGCTACCTGCCCGAGACCATGCGCAACTACCTGGCCAAGCTGGGCTGGGGCCATGGCGACGACGAGATCTTCTCGGACGCCCAGGCGATCGCCTGGTTCGACATCATCGACGTGGTCAGCGCGCCGGCCCGCCTGGACTGGGCCAAGCTGAACCACCTCAACAACCACTACATCCGGCTCGCCGAGCCGAAGCGGCTGGCCGACCTGGTGGCCAGGATCCTGAAGAGCCGGGACGTGACCCTGCGCCAGGGCGACGAGGCGCTGATCGAGCGGACGATCCCGTTCGTGCGCGATGGGGCCAAGACCACGCTGGAGCTGGCCGACGCAGTGCTGTTCGTGCTGAAGACCCGGCCGCTGGAACTGCCCGAGAAGACCGTGGGTCAACTGGCTGAGAACGAGCTGCGCGAGCGCTTCGTGCGGCTGCGCGCTGCGCTTGCGAACGTGGCCGACTGGGGCGTCCCTGCCCTAGAGGCAGCGCTCAAGCAGTTCGCCGAGTCCGAGGGCGTCGGGCTCGGGAAATTCGGTCCGCAACTGCGGTCGATCCTCTCGGGCGGCGCGCCCGCTCCGGACCTCGCCGGGGCGATGACCGCGCTGGGCCGCGACGAGAGCCTCGGCCGCATCGACGACGCGCTTTCCCTCGGTTCGTAAAGGGTATAAGCGCCCCAACAGTTGTTTCATCTCGCAGCCGCGAAGGGGGTCATATGGCCGATACGGCGAAGTTCGAAATCGACGGCAAGTCGGTCAGCCTGCCGGTGCAGCGTGGCACCGATGGCCCGCCGGTGGTCGACATCCGCAAGCTCTACGCGGAAGCCGATGTCTTCACCTATGACCCGGGCTTCACCTCGACGGCCTCCTGCGAGAGCAAGATCACCTTCATCGACGGCGACAAGGGCGTGCTGCTGCACCGCGGCTACCCGATCGACCAGCTGGCCGAGAAGTCGAGCTTCCTCGAGGTCTGCTACCTGCTGCTGCACGGCGAACTGCCGACCGCCAGCGAGTTCGCCGAGTTCGACAAGAACATCACGTACCACACGATGGTGCATGAACAGTTCGACCGCTTCTTCCAGGGCTTCCGTCGCGACGCCCACCCGATGGCGATCATGTGCGGCGCCGTCGGCGCCATGTCGGCCTTCTACCACGACAGCACCGACATCGACGACCCGGAACAGCGGATGATCTCCGCCCACCGGCTGATCGCCAAGATGCCGACGATCGCGGCCCGGGCCTTCAAGTACTCGCGCGGCCAGCCGTTCGTGTACCCGCGCAACGACCTGTCGTACGCCGAGAACTTCCTGCGCATGTGCTTCTCGGTCCCGGCCGAGGACTGGAAGCCGAACCCGGTCCTGACCAAGGCCATGGACCGCATCTTCATCCTGCACGCCGACCACGAGCAGAACGCGTCGACCTCGACCGTCCGCCTCGCCGGCTCGTCGGGCGCCAATCCGTTCGCCTGCATCGCGGCCGGCATCGCCTCGCTCTGGGGCCCGAAGCACGGCGGCGCGAACGAAGAAGCGCTCAACATGCTGAAGGAGATCGGCTCGGTGGACCGCATCCCCGAGTTCGTCCAGGGCGTGAAGGACCGTCGCTACCTGCTGATGGGCTTCGGCCACCGGGTCTACAAGAACTACGACCCGCGCGCGAAGGTGATGCAGCAGGCTTGCCACGAGGTGCTGGCGGAAGTCGGCCACGGCGACGACCCGCTGCTGAAGGTCGCCATGGAGCTCGAGAAGATCGCGCTCAGCGACGAGTTCTTCATCGAGCGCAAGCTGTACCCGAACGTCGACTTCTACTCGGGCATCACGCTGCGCGCCCTGGGCTTCCCGCCCGAGATGTTCACCGTGCTGTTCGCCCTGGCCCGCACGGTGGGCTGGATCTCGCAGTGGAAGGAAATGATCGAGGATCCGTCGCAGAAGATCGGCCGTCCGCGCCAGATCTACACGGGCGCCGCGCTCCGCGACTACACCCCGGTCGACAAGCGCTAGATCGGAACGCCGTTCGCCGAACGGTTGCGTTGAACGCAAAGACTCCTAAGGATGGCCGGGCCGAGCCAATTCGGCCCGGCCGTCCCTGGGGAGGCCTGCCATGCCGGTCATGGCCATCTACGAGCGCCAAGACGTCTCGTCGGAACTCTACAGCCCGTATCGCGAGCTCGTGCCCCTCGACGCCGCCCCACCCGGCGCGCTGGTCCATGCCCATGCCCGCGAAGGCTCGGGCTTCGTGACCGTCGACCTGTGGGAGACCCGCGCGTCGCTGGACCGCTTCATCGCCGAGCGCGTGAAGCCGGCGTGCCGGACCCTCGGCGTCGAGTTCGTGGCGCCCAAGATCCTCGAGGTGGAGACCTTCCGCGCGACGCCCGGCGCGACCGCGCAGAAGCACCTGCTGCCGTTCGAGAAACTGGCGACGGCTTAGCGCCTCGAAGCGCTGGGTCACGGAGCCTCGCCGGGCGTGAGATCGGACCCGTTGCGGTATTGAACGAGGTGGTGTCACCTCCGTGATTGCGCGCAGGCGCGGGCCGGGGCGGAAGATGCAGGATTCACAGGCGACGGGCGCGCCAGCGCCCGAGCGAGCGGCGTTGCTGGTCCGACTGCTCCTCGGGACGCTCTTCATCACGCATCTCTATTGGAAGCTCATGATCTTCCCGGGCGGGCTGGAAGCCTGGTGGGGAAACCTGATCGGGGCGGGATACCCGGCCTTTGTGCCGGCCTACGTCCTGTCGGCGGAGCTTGCGGGCGCCCTGCTTCTGATCCCGGGGGTGCTGGCCAGATACGTCGCGCTGTACGCCATGCCGATGATGCTGGGCGCGGCGCACTTCTGGATGGTGCGCAAGGGCTTCTTCTTCACGAAGGCCGGAGCCGAACTGCCCCTGGTCTGGCTGGCGCTTCTCGGCGTTCAGGCCATCGCTGGGGACGGCCCTTTCGCCGCGGTCCGCTCGCCGGATCCGCGACGTGTCCTGGCCTCGCTACGGCGCCAAGACGGATCCTAGCGGCCGACCAGGCCCAGGATCGCGTCGGCCGCCGCCTCGCTGGGGTCAGGGCCTCCGCGGCCCATCTTCAAGAGCGCCTCCGACTGCCGCTCGACCTGGCGGCGGCGCAAGCCCTCGTCGTCCAGGCGCAGGGCGACCTCGCGCGCCAGGGCCGGGCCGTTGCAGTCGTCCTGGATCATCTCGGGCGCCACGAAGTCCTTGGCGGCGATGTTGAACAGGGTGACCCACTTCGTGCGGATCAGCCGCTTGAGGATGGCGTAGGTCACCGGAGCCAGGCGGTAGCCCACGACGATCGGGACGCCGGCCACGGCCAGTTCGGTGGTCACGGTGCCCGAACAGGCCAGGGCCACGGTGGCGGCCTTCATCGCGTCGCGCTTGGCCCCCTCGCCTTCGACCACATGCGCCCGATGCGGCCAGCCGGCGACCCGCGATTTCACGAGGTCGGCGACGGTGGGCGCGGCCGGAACGACGACATGCAGTCCCGGCCGTTCGGCCTTCAGGCGATGTACCGCGTCCTCGAAGGCCGGCATGACGCGCTCGATCTCGGACGGACGGCTGCCCGGCAGGACCAACAGGATCGGATCGGCGGGCCCGGCGCCGATCTCGGCGCGCAGGCGAGCCGGCTCGGCGGCCGAGAAGTCGAGCGCCAGGGTGGAGTCGCCCACGAAGACGGTGCGCAGGCCCTCCTTCTCGAAGAGTGGCGCGTCGAAGGCGTGGATGGTCAGCAGCAGGTCGAAGGCCCGGGCCGCCGTGCGCGCGCGCTCCGGACGCGAGGCCCAGACCTGGGGGGCGACATACTTCACCAGCGGCAGCTTCGGGTCGTGACGGCGCAGTCGCTGGGCGACGCGCAGGGTGAAGCCCCAGGAGTCGATCAGGACCGCGACGTCGGGCCTTTCGCGCGCGGCCAGGGCGGCGGCCTGGTCGGCGCGATGGACGACCTTGCGCCAGGCCAGCAGGCCCTCCAGCAGGCCGAAGATCGAGAGGTCGGAGATATCGAAGGGACTGTCGACGCCCTCGGCGCGCATCTTGGCCCCGCCCACGCCCACGAAGCGGACGCCTTCGCCCAGCCGACGGCGCAGCGCGCGGGCCAGGCCGGCCCCGCGGTCGTCGCCCGAGGCCTCGGCCGCCACCAGCATCACGGTGAGCGGCCGCCCGCTCATGGAGCTTCCGGCTCGACGCCCAGGATGAAGACGCCGAGTTCGTCGGCCAGCTCGATCACCGCCTCACGGTCCAGCACCAGCAGGCGTCCCGCCTCGCCCACGATGCCGGCCAGGCCCGCGCGCGCCACGCCCTGGACGGTGGCCAGGCCGATGGTGGGGAGGTCGACGCGAGTCTCCTGGATCGGCTTGGGCGCCTTGGCCAGCACGCCCAGCCCGGCGCCGGGCGCGCCCCGCAGATGGGCCGGCAGTTCGGCAACCCGTTTCAGCAAGGCGTCGGTGCCCTCCTGGGCCTCCACGGCCAGGACGAGGCCGTGGGCCACCACGGCGGCCTGGCCGACGTCCAGCGCGCCGATGGCGCGGGCGACCTTCAGGGCCTGGCGCGCGTCCGCCAGGTCGTCCTCGGAGGGTGCGCGCGCGCCCAGCAGGCCCGCCGGCAGGGTCAGGTCTTCCATGACGTCGTGGGCGCCCTCGACCTGGAAGCCTTCCTTCTCGAACTCGCCGACCAGCAGCCGCAGCAGGGCGTCGTCGCCCTTGCGGGCCGCGGCGACGGCCTTGGGCAGCACCATCAGGCCGCGCAGGTCGGGGACCAGGCTGGTGAAATCGGGTCGCGCCACGTTGCCGGCCAGGCAGATCGAGCGGCAACCCGCCCGCTTCAGCGCCTTGAAGCACTTGCCGAGTTCAGCCAGGCCCACCTCCGCCCCGGCGTAGGGCGAAAGATCCGCGCCCGCGAAGCCTTTCAGACGGATCACGAACAGGGGCCGGCCCGAGCGCTCGCAATGCTGGGCGATCTCCACCGGCAGGCCCCCGCCGCCGGCGATCAGGCCGAGCTTCTGCATCGGCCTAGACTTCCCGCTCGGGCAGGCAGAGTGGGCGGCTGGCGTCGGAGCGGATGAAGTCGATGATCTCCATCACCTGCGGCGAGGAGGCATAGGTCTCGGCCGTGTCCTCCAGGCGCTCCTGGAAGGTGCCTTCGTCGGCGAACAGCAGGCGGTAGGCGGCGCGCAGGGTGTTGATGGTGTCGCGATCGAAGCCGCGGCGCTTCAGGCCCACGAGGTTCAGGCCCTCGAGATGGGCGTGGTTGCCCCACACCGAGCCGTAGGGGATCACGTCCTTCACGACCGCCGCCAGGCCGCCGATCATGGCGTGCTTGCCCACGCGGCTGAACTGGTGGACCGCGGCCAGGCCGCCCACGATCACGAAGTCGCCCACGTCGCAATGGCCGCCGAGCGTGGCCTGCTTGGTGAGGATGACGTTGTCGCCGACCTTGCAGTCGTGCCCCACGTGGGACTCGATCATGTAGAAGCCGTTCGACCCCACGCGCGTGACGCCGCCGCCGTTGACGGTGCCGATGTTCATCGTCGCGTGTTCGCGGATGATGTTGTTGTCGCCGATGACGAGTTCGGTGTCTTCGCCCTTGTAGGCGGTGTGCTGCGGCGGGCCGCCCAGGACCGCAAAGGCGTGGACCATGTTGCCGGCGCCCAGGGTCGTGCGGCCCTCGACCACCACGTGGGAGGCCAGCTTCGTGTCCAGCCCGATCTTCACGGAGGGGCCGACCACGCAGAACGGGCCGATGCTGACGCCGTCGGCGATCTCGGCGCCGTCGGCGACCAGGGCGGTGGGATGGATGTCGGGCAAGGGGTTCAGGTCTCCACGACCATGGCGGCGAACTCGGCTTCGGCCGCGACCTTGTCGCCAACGAGGCATTGCCCGGCGAACTTGAAGACGTCGCCGCGGTGGCGCACCACCTTCACCGGCATGCGCACCACGTCGCCCGGCCGCACCGGCTGGCGGAAGCGGCAGTTGTCGGCCGACATGAAGAAGATCGCCTTGCCGGTGGTGTCCACCTCCAGCGACTTCGACATCAGGACCGCGCCGGTCTGGGCCATGGCCTCGATCAGCAGCACGCCCGGCATCACGGGATAGTCCGGGAAGTGGCCCTGGAAGAAGGGCTCGTTCACGGTCACGCACTTGATGCCGACGATGCTCTCGTTCTGCTTGTACTCCTCGCAGCGGTCCACCAGCAGCATGGGGTACCGATGCGGAATACGCTGCAGCACCTCGGTGATGTCGATCTGGCTCGGGTCAGCCCCGGCCGGCGCCTTGCGCGTCATTGCTCTCCTCCCGCCCTGCGGTTCGCCATGCGGGCGAGCCACGCGGTCTCCTTCAGCCAATGGCGGATCGGACGCGCGGGCATGCCGCCCCACGTCTCGCCCGCCGGGATGTCCTTCATCACGCCGGCCGCCGCGCCCACCCGGGCGCCGGTCCCGATGGTGACGTGGTCGGCGACGCCCGCGCGGCCGCCGAACTGGGCGCCGTCGCCGATCGTCACGCTGCCCGAAATCCCCGTATGCGCGGCCATAACGCAGTTACGTCCCACCCGGACGTTGTGGGCGATCTGCACCAGGTTGTCGATCTTGGTGTTCTCGCCGATCACCGTGTCGTCGAACGCCCCGCGGTCGATGGTGGAGTTGGCGCCGATCGAGACGCCGTCCTGGATGATCACGCGGCCCAGCTGGGGGATGTCGATCAGGCCCTTGGGCCCGGCGGTGGCGCCGAAGCCCGGCTCGCCGATGCGCGCCCCGGCCAGAACCTTCACGCGGTCGCCGAGCAGGGCGAAGCCGATGGTGACGTTGGGGGCGATGTCGCAGTCGCGGCCGATGGCGACCCCGGGGCCGATCACCGTGTTGGCGCCGATCCGCGTGCCGCGGCCCACCTGGGCGCCGGGGCCGATCACGACGCCCGCGCCGAGCAGGACATTGGCCTCCAACTTGGCGTCCGGGGCGACGGCCTGGGCGGCGCCCGCGCGGGGCCGGTGGAGTCGTTGGGCGGCCAGCGCGTAGGCGCTTTGCGGATTGGCGGCGACCAGGGCGACGCAGCCCTCGGGCGCCAGGCTTTCGAGGCCCGGCGGCAGGAAGCACGCCCCTGCCCGCGCCTCGGCCAGGACGCCGGCGTACTTGCGGTCGGTGAGGAACGTGACCGTGTCGGGCGCCGCGTGCGCCAGGACGGCGACGCGGGCGATCAGCCGGTCGGCCGCGCCGGCGTCGGCGAGGCTCGCGCCCGCCAGGGTCGCGAGCTCGCCCAGCCGGACGGGCCCCAGGTCCTCGAAGAAGCGCGGATCGGGCATGACTCGCCTTTTAGGCGGACTCGACCCGCACGTCGTCCTACTTGCGCGGCGCGGCGGCGGCCGGCGCAGGCGCGGCGGGGGCCGCGGCCGGGCGGGCCTGCTGGTCGAGCCGTTCGCGATCGAAGGCGAACTGGGTGATCTTGGCGTTCAGCGCCGTGACCACCGCCGGGGTGATGTCGGCCGCCGGGTTGCCCAGGATGATCGAGTTGCGGTTGATCAGCATCGAGCACTGCTTCTGCTGATAGGCCTGCCGGATCAGCGGCTCCATCTCGACGCCGACGCGGTTGATGGCCTTCTGCTCGGTCGCCTGGATCTCCTGGTCGCGGAGCTGGGCCTTGCGCTGCAGGGCGTTGTTGCGGACCTGCAGGGCCGCCGCACGCTGCTCGAAGGTGTTCTGGTCGAGCGTGGCGCGCTGGCCGTCGAGAGCCTTGGCGTCGTTCTCGAGCGAGGTCTTCTCGGCGTTCAGCTCGGCGTTCACCTGGGCCACCAGCTGCTGCAGGCGGGTGTTCACGTACTTGCCGACGGTCGAGGCGCCGATGGCGTTCTCCACCGACACGATGCACAGGCCGGGCACGGGCGGGCCGTGCGTCACCGCCGGGGCGGCCGGCGCGGCGGCGGCGGGCGCCGGGGCCGCGGCGGCCGGTTGCTGGGCGAAGGCCGGGGCCGCGCCCGCGAGCGCGAGAGCCAGGGCGCTACCCGCCACGGCGAAGGTCTTGAAAGTCATGTGTCCTAGAACCTGGTTGAAGTGGAGAACCGGAAGGTTTCTTCCTTGTCGTAATCTTCCTTGGCCAAAACGCGGCTGAAGTCGAAGCGGATCGGACCCATCGGCGACTTCCAGAAGACGCTGACGCCGGCCGAGGCGCGGAAGGACAGGTCGTCGCGGATACAGGTGTTCCGCGCGCCCGGCGTCGCGTAGTTCGGCACGGTCTGGGTCGGATCGGTGGGGCTGACCTTGGTCGGCGTCAGGCAGTCGACGTCGCCGACCTGGTAGACCTTGTCCTGCTTGTCGAGCTTGCCCAGCGTCCCGAAGTCGCTGAAGAGCGCGGCCTTGATGCCGTACTGCTCGGGCAGGAACGTGGGCACCGTCAGCTCGACGGTGCCGATGGCGTACATCTTGCCGCCCAGGGCGTCGGCCTGCTGGAGCGAGGTGTCGCGCGGGCCGATACCGGCCGTCTCGAAGCCGCGGAAGTTCAGGCCGCCCTTGTAGTAGCGGTCGTTGATCCGGACGTTGTCACCGGCCCAGCCCACCACGTAGCCGGCCGAACCGGTCAGCGACAGGATGAAGTCCTTGTTGAAGCCGTGGAACCAGCCGCTCTCGAGATCGGTGCGGACAAAGTTCACGTCGCCACCCAGGCCCGCGATGTCCTGGTTGAAGTCGACGTACCAGCCGCGCGTCGGGTTCAGGTAGTCGTTCCGGCGGTCCACGCGGGCGCCGTAGCCGACCAGCGAGGTGAGGAACGTCCCGACCTGGTCGCAGAACGCCCGGCTGACGACCGCGCCCGACGTCGGGTCGCAGTAGAACGAGTCGATGTCGATCTCGTCCTGGCGCAGGGTGTAGCGGACGGCGCCGCGGCTATCGATGCTGAGCGGGAAGTTGGCGCGCAGCGTGAAGCCGTAGGTCGTGGTCTTGTAGGCCGAGTAGTCCGACAGGTCGTAGCGGTAGCCGTACAGGTCGACGCCCGCAGCCACGTCGCGGCCAAGGAAGCGCGGCTCGGTGAACGAGAAGTCCAGCTGCTGGCGCAGCGAGCCCACCGAAACCCGGGCGCGCACGTCCTGGCCGCGGCCACGGAAGTTGCGCTGGGTGATGCCCAGGTCGAGCACCAGCTGGTCCACCGACGAGTAGCCGGCGCTGAACGACAGTTCGCCCGTCGGCTGTTCCTCGACCTTCACCTGCAGGTTCGTGCGGTCGGGCGCGGAGCCCGGCGTCTCGGTGATGTCGACGTCCTTGAAGAAGCCCAGCGCGCGGATCTGGCGCTTGGAGCGGTCGACCAGGGCGCGGTTGTAGGCGTCGCCTTCCACCACGCTCATCTCGCGGCGGATCACGTAATCCAGCGTCTGGGTGTTGCCGACCACGTCGATGCGGTCGACGTAGACGCGCGGGCCCTCGCGGACCTGGAAGGTCACGTCCACCACGCCCTTGTCGCGATCGGGGGTGTAGCGCGGCCGCACGTCCACGAAGGCGAAGCCCGCGGCGCCGGCGGCGAAGGTCAGGGCGTCGGTCGAGGTCTCGATGGCCTCGTCCTGGTACTCCTGGCCCGTGCGGATCGGGATCAGGGCGGTCAGGACCTCCTTGTCGAGCTTCTGCAGCTCGGTCTCGACGGTCACCTTGCCGAACTTGTACCGGGGGCCTTCGTCCACGTTGTAGGTGACGACGAAGCCGTTCTTGTCGGGCGCCAGCTCGGCCACCGCCGAGGTCACCCGGAAGTCGTAGTAGCCGCGGTTGCGGTAGTGCTTGCGCAGCTGCTCCTTGTCGTACTCCAGGCGGTCCGGATCGTAGTTGGCGTTCTGGGCCTGGAAGAACTTGTACCAGCGGCTCTCCTCGGTCACGACCACGTCGCGCAGGTCGTTGTCGCTGAAGGCCTTGTTGCCCAGGAAGTTGACCGAGAGGATGCCGCTCTTGGGCCCCTCGTCGATCTTGAAGATGAGGTCGACGCGCTTCTGCGGCAGCTCGATGATCTGGGGCGTCACATTGGCCGAGATCCGGCCGGAACGCCGATACAGCTCGACGATCCGCTGGACGTCGCCCTGCACCTTGGCGCGGGTGAAGATGCCGCGCGGGCGCACCGTCACCTCGTCGCGCAGCTTGTCCTCCTTGAGGCCCTTGTTCCCCTCGAAGATCACGCGGTTGATGATCGGGTTCTCGACGACGGTGACGATCAGGTCGCCGTTCTCGAAGTTCACCGACACGTCCGAGAACAGGTCGGTGCGGAACAGCGCCTTGATGGCCAGGTCGAGCTTGGCGGCGTCGACCGTGTCGCCGGGCGCCATCGGCAGGTACGAGACGACGGTGGACTGCTCGATCCGTTCGTTGCCCTGGACCAGGATGCGCTGGATCACGCCCCCTTGCGTCTGCTGGGCGGCCGCCACGCCGGGCGCGACGATAGCGGTTGAGCCCAACAGCAGGGCAAAACCGGAGGCGAGCGCGGCGCGGGAGGCGCGGGTTCTAAGCATCGAATCAGCCGTTTGAGGGACGAACGGGCCTAGGAGAATAGGCCGCCGAACAGATTGAACACACGCAGGCGCTGCAAATCGTTCCAAGTGGCGAACAACATCAAACCGAGGACGAGCGCAAGACCCACTCGGTACCCTGCCGCTTGAACCTTGGCGGCAAGAGGGCGGCGCGTGACGGCTTCGTACGCATAGAACATCAGGTGGCCCCCATCGAGGACCGGCACGGGGAGCAGGTTCATGAAGCCGATGCTCACCGAGATCAGGGCGGCGAGCTGCGCCAGGTTCAGCGCCGCGCCTGCCAGCATCGACGGCAGGTCGGGAGCGCCCTCGACGCCCAGTTTGGTCACGTTCTTGGTCACGTCGGCGATGCCGAGGGGGCCGCGCAACTGGTCGGCGCCCACCTGGCCGGTGATCATGCGACCCAGATAGTACACCGTCGATTCGAGCACGCCCCACGTGCGCTTGGCGCCCTGCTGGACCGCGTCGAAGAAGCCGTAGCGGACGCGGACGTAGTCGCCGGGGGCCTGGGCCGGACGCACGCCCAGCACGCCCACGCGCTGTTCGCCCGCCACCGGGTCCTTCTGCATCTGCCACTGGGGGGTGGCGGTCAGGTCGACGCGGCGGCCGTCGCGCTCGACGGTGAAGGTGGTGGGCACGCCGCCGCGGATGCGGATCACCTGCAGCACGTCGGAGAAGTTCGGCATCTCGCGGCCGTTCACGGCGACGACGTGGTCGCCGACCTTGAAACCGGCCTCGGCCGCCGCGCTGCCCGGCGCGATCGACGCGACGCGGAACGGCAGCACCAGGTCGCCCAGGCTCATCAGCAGACCGGCGAAGATGGCGATCGCCAGGACGAAGTTCGCGAACGGACCCGCCGCCACGATGAAGGCGCGCTGCCAGATCGGCTTGAAGTGGAAGTAGCGCGGGATCTCATCCGCCCTGCCCTCGGACACCAGCTTGCGCCGCATGGCCTTGAGGTCTTCGTCATCGGGGATGCTGGCGGCGTTCTCGTCGCCGGCGAAGCGGACATAGCCGCCGATGGGCAGCCAGCCGAGTCGCCATTCGACGCCCGACTTGTCGGTCCACGAGGCGATCCCGCGGCCGAAGCCGATGGAGAACCGGTCGATCTTCGTGCCCACCGCCTTGGCCGCCAGGAAGTGGCCCAGCTCGTGGACGGTCACCACCAAGCCCAGGACCAGCAGGAACGGGATGACGGTGAGGACGAGGGTCTGCAGCAGGTGCATTGGGAGCTTCTACTCCATCAGGCGGCGAAAAGGCCGGTGACGACCTCGTCCGCCATGCGCCGGGCCGCGGCGTCGGTCTCTCGTGCGCTCTCCACGGCGTCGTTCGCCGTCGAGAAGGTCTGGCTGCGGTCCATGCGCTCCAGGGTCTCCGCCACCACGTTAGGGATATCCAGAAACCCGATACGTCGGTCAAGGAACGCCGAGACCGCGCGCTCGTTCGCCGCATTCATCGCGGCCGGCGCCTGGCCGCCCGTCGCCAGCGCCTGCTTGGCGATGGAGAGCGCCGGGAACTTCTGCGGATCGGGGTGCTGGAACGTCAGCGGGCCGGCCGTCACCAGGTCCAGCTTGGGCGCGGGCCAGGGCAGCCGGTCGGGCCAGGCGAAGGCGCAGGCGATCGGCGGCCGCATGTCGGGCGGGCCCAGTTGGGCCAGCGTCGAACCGTCGGCGTATTCGACCAGGCTGTGGATGATCTGCTGCGGGTGGACCAGGACTTCGATCCGCTCCGGCGGCATGGAGAACAGGTAGGCGGCCTCGATCACCTCGAGGCCCTTGTTCATCATGGTTGCGGAATCGATCGAGATTTTGGCGCCCATGGAGAAATTCGGGTGGGCCAGCGCCTGCTCCAGCGTGGCGGCGGCCATCTCCTCGCGCGTGGCGTTGCGGAACGGGCCGCCCGACGAGGTCAGGATCAGGCGCGAGACGTGGGCCGCGGCCAGCGGGTCCAGAACCTGGAAGATCGCGGAGTGCTCGGAATCCACCGGCACCACGGCCCCGCCCGCCAGCTTGGCGGTTCGCAGCAGCGAGGGGCCGGCGCAGACCAGGCTTTCCTTGTTGGCGAGCGCGATCACCGCGCCGGCCTTGGCGGCCGCCAGCGTGGGGGCGAGACCCGCGAAGCCCACGATGGCCGACATCACCCATTGCGCATCGGCGGAGGCCACGTCGGTGACTGCCTGAGCGCCCGCCGCGGCCGCGATTCCCGAGCCCTTCAACCGCTCGCGCAGTTCGGGCAGCAGCGCCTCGTCCTCGATCACCGCCACCTGCGGGCGCCACTGCAGCGCCTGCTCGGCCAGCCGGGCGACGTTGCGGCCCGCAGCCAGGCCCACGACCTCGACCTCGACCCCGGCCTGGGAGAAGAGATCCAGGGTCGAGACGCCGATCGAGCCGGTCGATCCCAGGACGCTGACCTTCCGCGGCAGGCTCAATGTCCCCATCCCCAATGATTGGCGAGTCTCAGCGCCGCCATGACCACGACGGCGAACATCAGCCCATCCACGCGATCCAGCAAGCCGCCATGACCTGGGATCAGGTCCCCGGAATCCTTCACGCCGAAGCGGCGCTTGATGGCCGATTCCCAGAGGTCGCCGGCCATGGTGGCGAGGCCGACCGTGAGGCCGATGAAGGCGGCCGCCCAGACGTTGAGCTGGAAGACCGACATGCCCGCCATCAGGCTGCCCGCCGCGGTCGCCGCCGCGAGCCCGCCGACGAATCCCGACCAGGTCTTGTTGGGCGAGAAGCGGGGCCAGAGCTTCGGGCCCTTCAGCGTGCTGCCGACCGCGAAGGCGCCGATGTCGGCCGCCCAGGTGGCCGCGAACAGCATCATGATCCACCAATGGCCCTGGTGCGACATGCTCTTGTCGCTGTCGCGCAGCCAGACCAGGCACAGCGCGGCCGGCGCGATGTAGAGCACGCCGTAGGCCGCGTCGGCCGGACGCTCGGCCACCCCGCGCGCCACGAGGGCGGCGAAGGCGGCCGTCAGCGCGATCGCACCCCACGCCCAGATGAAGTCGCCGCGATAACCCACGAAAACAGCGATCAAAACCGCTGCCGCCACTGCCGCCGCCACCCGCGTGGGGGCGCCTGGCGCGGTCATGCCGCCCCATTCGATGGCAAGCAGGGCGACGCCGATGGCGATCAAGACGAGATAGGGCCAGCCGCCGAACCAGGCGGCCGCCAGGGCGGCCGGCACCAGCACCACGGCCGACGCGACGCGCAGGCCGAGGTTGGACCAGTCGAACCGCTTAGCCGGCGGCGAGGACGTCATCGGCAACGATCGCGCCATAGCGTCGGTCCCGCGCGGCGAATTCCGCCAGCGCCGCCCGCAGGTGCTCCTCGCCGTAGTCGGGCCAGAGCACGTCCTGGAACACCAGCTCCGCGTAGGCGGCTTCCCAGAGAAGGAAATTGGACAGCCGTTGTTCCCCCGACGGCCGCACGATCAGGTCGGGCGGCGGTGTGCCGGCGGTGGCCAGCAGGCCGGCGAACATCGCCTCGTCCAGATCTTGCGGCGCGCGGCGGCCGGCGGCCACGTCCTCGGCGAAGCGCCGCGCGGCGTCGGCGATGTCGGCCTGTCCGCCGTAGTTGAAGGCGATGTTGAGGTTGAAGGTGGTGTTGTCCTTCGTCCGTGTATGGGCGTCGTCGATCAGTTTCAGGAGCTCGTTCGACAGGCCCTCGCGGCGGCCGATCACCCGGACACGGACGCCCTCGCGATGCAGCCGGGCCAGGTCGGTCTCGAAGTAGCGCTTGGGCAGCGCCATCAACTCGGCCACCTCGGCGGCGGGGCGGCTCCAGTTCTCGGTGGAGAAGCCGAAGACGGTCAGCGACTTCACGCCCAGCTTGGCCGCGGCCGACACCGTGCGCTTCAGCGCCTCGACGCCGGCCCGGTGGCCCAGGGATCGCGGCAGGCCGCGCTGCTTGGCCCAGCGGCCGTTGCCGTCCATGACGATCGCGACGTGCAGCGGCGCGGCCCCTTCCCCAGGGGCGTCCGCGGACGGTGGCTTCTCGGCGGCGGCCATGAGGGAACGCTAGTCCTTACGCGGGCGTCAGACGTGCATGATCTCTTGTTCTTTGGTTTTCAAGGCTTCGTCGACGCGCTTGATGGCTTCGTCGGTGATCTTCTGCACGTCCGCCTCGAAACGCTTCTCCTCGTCCTGGCTGATGACGCCGTCCTTCTGGGCTTTGCGGCTGTCGTCATTGGCGTCGCGGCGCACGTTGCGCACGGCGATGCGCTGTTGCTCGGCATACTTGCCGGCCAGCTTGGCGAGGTCCTTGCGGCGCTCTTCCGTCAGCGGCGGGATCGGCAGGCGCAGCGTGGTGCCGTCGACGACCGGGTTCAGGCCCAGGTCCGAGGCGCGGATCGCCTTCTCCACCGAGACCACCAGGCCGCGGTCCCAGACGTTGATGGTGATCATGCGCGGCTCGGGCACGCTGATGGCGCCCACCTGGTTCAGCGGCGTCGGCGAGCCGTAGGCGTCGACGCGGATCTGGTCCAGCAGGCTGGCCGAGGCGCGGCCCGTGCGCAGCGAGCCGAATTCCTCCAGCAGCGCCGAGACGGCCTTGTCCATGCGGTCCTTGTACTTCGAGAGCACGGGCTTTTCGGTCGTGGCCATGGCGGCGTCTCCGTCCTTTGGATCTCTTGGGTGGCGAATGTAACGCCTAGGCGATGGTCGTGAAGACGCCTTCGCCGTTCAGAACTTTCAGCAGGTTGCCCCGCTCGCGGATGTCGAACACCACGATCGGGATATGGTTCTCGCGCAGCAGGCTGACGGCCGAGGCGTCCATCACCTTGAGGTTCTTCGACAGGACCTCGTGATAGCTCAGCGTCTCGTAGCGCTTGGCCTCGGGGTCCTTCTTCGGGTCGGCGGTGTAGACGCCGTCCACGCTGGTGCCCTTGAACAGGGCCTCGCAGCCCATCTCGGCGGCGCGCAGGGCGGCGCCCGAGTCGGTGGTGAAGAACGGCGCGCCGACGCCGGCGGCGAAGATCACCACGCGGCCCTTCTCCAGGTGACGCAGGGCGCGGCGGCGGATGTAGGGCTCGCAGACGGCCTCCATCGGGATCGCCGACTGCACGCGCGTGTAGACGCCCAGCTTCTCCAGCGAGGCCTGCAGCGCGAGCGCGTTCATGACGGTGGCCAGCATGCCCATGTAGTCGGCGCTGGCGCGCTCCATCCCCGCCTCGGCCAGGGCGGCGCCGCGGAAGATGTTGCCGCCGCCGACGACCACACAGACCTCGACGCCGGCCTTGGAGACCTGGGCGATCTCCTCGCAGACCGCGCCCAGCGTCTTGGGATCGATGCCGAAATTATCGCCCCCGACGCCCGCCTCCCCCGAGAGCTTCAGGAGGATGCGTTTGTAGCGGGGAGCGTCGGCCATGGGGCGGGAATCCTGCGGAAGCTTATGGAACATACAACAAGGGCGCGGTGCGTCTAACGCGCCGCGCCCTTGAGAGTCAGTCAGGCGGTCTTACGAGCCGCTGGTCATCGACGCCACTTCGGCGGCGAAGTCGTCGACCTTCTTCTCGACGCCTTCGCCCAGGGCGAAGCGCACGAAGGCCTTCAGGGTCGCCGGCGCGCCGGTTTCCTTGGCCGTGTCGGCGACGAGCTGCTCGATGGTCTGGTCCGGGTTCATGACGAAGGGTTGCTTCAGCAGCACCACTTCTTCCTGCCACTTGCGGATCCGGCCCTCGACCATCTTCTCGGCGATCTCGCGGGGCTTGCCCGACTCCATCGCCGTCTGGGTCTGGATCTCGCGCTCCTTGGCGACGACTTCCGGGTCCAGCTCGTCGGTCGACAGCGCGAGCGGCGCGGTGGCCGCCACGTGCATGGCGATCTTGCGGCCGACGTCCTGCAGCTTGGCCGCGTCGCCGCCGCCTTCCATCGCCACCAGCACGCCCATGCGGGCCACGCCGTCGCCCTGCGCGTTGTGCAGGTAGAGGGCCACGGCGCCATGCGACACCGTGAGCTTGGCCGCGCGGCGCAGTTGCATGTTCTCGCCGATCGTCGCGATCAGGTTGGTGATCACGTCCTGGACGACTTCGCCCTTGGCGGTCTTGGCGTTGCGGATGGCTTCCACGTCGCCGTCGACGCCCAGCGCCACGTCCGCGAAGTCGCGGGCGGCCGACTGGAAGCCGTCGTTCTTGGCCACGAAGTCGGTTTCGGCATTGAACTCGACCAGCACGCCGGTCTTGCCGTCGGCCGAGACCTTGCCGGCCACGAGGCCTTCGGCCGCGGCGCGATCCGCCTTCTTGGCCGCCTTGGCCAGGCCCTTGGTGCGCAGCCAGTCCATGGACGCCTCGACGTCGCCGCCGTTCTCTTGCAGCGCCTTCTTGCAGTCCATCATGCCGGCGCCGGATTTTTCGCGCAGGTCCTTGACCAGCGCAGCGGTGATTTCCGCCATGGTCAGCTCCTTATGAGTCTCGTTGAATCACGACGGACCCCCATGTGAGGGCCCGTCGTCAGGGTTTTGTGACAGCCAGTCGTCCGAGGACGACTTAGCTGGCTTGGTCTTCGCTCGCCGCATCCGCCGCGGGAGCTTCGGCGCCGGTCATCTCGGCTTCGAGGGCCGCGGCTTCCGGCGCGGTGACCTCGGGCTCGGCGGCCGGTTCCGGCGACAGTTCACGCGCCAGCGTCGGCTCGATCGGGGCTTCCGAAGCGCCCAGGTCGACACCCGCGGCCGACTGGCCGGCGGCCAGACCGTCGAGGATCGCGTCGGCCATCAGGTCGCAGTACAGCTGGATCGCGCGGGCGGCGTCGTCGTTGCCCGGGATCGGATAGGTGATGCCGTCCGGGTTCGAGTTGGTGTCCAGGATGGCGATGACCGGGATGTTCAGCTTCCGGGCCTCCTGGATCGCGATCGCTTCCTTGTTGGTGTCGATCACGAACATCAGGTCGGGGATGCCGCCCATGTCCTTGATGCCGCCCAGCGACAGCTCCAGCTTGTCGCGCTCGCGGGTCAGGCCCAGCAGTTCCTTCTTGCCGCGGCCCTGGCCTTCGCCGCCGACCAGGCCGTCGACTTCGCGCAGGCGCGCGATCGAGCCCGAGACGGTGCGCCAGTTGGTGAGCGTGCCGCCCAGCCAGCGGTGGTTCACATAATACTGCGCGCAGCGCTTGGCGGCCGTGGCGATCGGTTCCGACGCCTGGCGCTTGGTGCCGACGAACAGGATGCGGCCGCCGCCAGCGGCGACTTCACGCACCTTCACCAGGGCCTGGTGCAGCAGCGGAATCGACTGCGACAGGTCGATGATGTGGATGTTGGAGCGCGAACCGAAGATGTACTTGTCCATCTTCGGGTTCCAGCGGTGCGTCTGGTGGCCGAAGTGGGCGCCGGCTTCCAGGAGCTGGCGCATGGAGAATTCGGGCAGAGCCATAGTCTGTGTCTCGTCTTTCTTCCGGTTGGACCGCCGCAGGCAAACCCTCCGAAGAGGACCGGAACGGACGTGGACGGGATGTCTCCCCGGCCAAGCCGAACACCTGCGTGTGGATTGGAGGCGCGCATGTAGGGCGAAAGCGGCGGAAAATCAAGCTGTGAGGACTGGAGAGGGATTGGCGTTCAGGCCAGGCCGTCGCGCACAGCCGTGAGGATGCGGCCGAGCAGGTTCGCGCCCTTCCACGCCAGCGGGTCCTGAATGCCGGGATCGTCCATCCCGAGGCCCACGCCCCAGATCCAATCCCGGGGATTGGCTTCCACGAGCATGGACGGCGACGTGGCCTTCAATTGTCGGAGCGCTCCGGGGTTCTGCGTGAACTTCGCCAGGTTGCCTTCGTAGACGATCTGCACCTTCCAGCGATCCCACGTGGCCTGATCGAATCCCGCCACGAGCTGACCTTGGCGCTTCTGCTCCGCGGGATCGGCTGTGCCGAGAATGGCTTTCGCGCGCGCGTCGTCATCGAAGACGACTGATTTGGAAAACATCATCCACTGCTCCGCCGTCGCGAAGCGCCGGCCTTCGAGTTCGAGGGACGTGGCGTGCCATTGGCTGAACACGCCGCGGATGAAAGGATGGAACTGCGAAAAGGCGCCTGACGCAGGCAGATGGTCGGTGGTGATGCGAGGTTCGCGGAGGGCGGTCATCTCGGCGCACAATGGCGCGCCAGCCCTCCGCACGCCAGCAGGCCCGCCCTATCGCTTCTTCTTGGGCTCGGGGCCGAAGACGCTGGCGGGCTTATACTGGTTGTAGGGTTCGTACGGCTTGAAGCTCTCGGGCTTGGGCGGTTCGGGGGCGCCGTAGATCTTCGAGGTGGTCGGGCCGCGGTAGGCCGGCGCGGGCGTGGGCTGCGGGACGCCGTAGTTGGGCGGCTTGGCCGCCTGCGCCCGCGGGCAGCCCGTCGCAAAGTTGCAGCCCGAGCGTGTCAGGTTCCCGGCCATCGCCGGGCCGGCCGCCACGATCGCCGCGGCCGCGAACACCACCTGAAGCTTCATCGCACCCCTCCTGAAACCGTACCGATCCTGGATCGGCGTCACGACGCGAGCAAGTTTCCGGCCGCGGGCGATCATGAGGGCGGCGGCGGAACCACCGGCACGCCGTTCTTCACCGCCTCGCACAGGCCGTCGATCACCGGGCCGGCCATGGCGTCGCGGGCCAGCCAAACGGGCTCGGCCGGCGCCCGCTCGCCCAGCGGCGCCTTGAGGTCATTGCGGGCGAAGAGCGAAAGGCGCAACACGGCGTAGCGCTGGTGGGCGCAGTCGACGCTCCAGCGGCCGGACGTGGAGCGCAGGATCAGCCCGTCCAGCTCCACCGGCTCGAAGAACTCCTGGCGGATGTCGCCCTCGACCAGGCCGTTGGGCCGCAGCGTCGCCCCGACGGGGCTGGCCAGGGTCAGGCCCCGGGCGTCAAAGCCCAGCAGCGGCCAGTCGTCCACGCCGGTGAGGGTCTTGCCGGCCCAGTCCATGACCTGCGGCAGGGTGACGGGAGCCGCGGCCGCCCCGGCGCCGAGCGCGCCGGCCAGGCCGAAAAGCGCGACGGCGCACGCCAGCGCGGCGGCCGGCGCCGCCGCCCTCACAGGTCCTCGACGAAGACCACGCCGGGGGCGGTCTTGATCGCGCCGCGCACGGCGCCGTCCAGGGTGAAGCGGCCCGGCAGCTTCAGCTCCACCTCGCGCCCGCCGTCCAGGCCGGCCACCAGCACGATCTCGCCGCCGCGGGCGTTGGTCACGCCCTCCAGGCGCCGCTTCAGCGCGTCGATCTCGGCGCTGCGGGGGGCCACGTGGACGCGCAGGCCGGCCACCACGTTCTCGACCGCCTTCTCCACCGGCTCGACGCTCTCGCCGAAGAACCGCACCTCGCCCTCGCTGGCCTTGGCGCGCACGCGGATCGACACGGCCTTGCCGGGCTCCAGCTGGTCACGGCATTTCTTCAGCGACTCCGGCGGGAACAGCACCTCGTACTCGCCCGTGGGGTCGGAGAAGGTGACGAAGGCGAACTTCTCGCCCGAGCGTGACGGTCGCTCCTGCTTGCGACGGATCACGCCGGCCATGCGCAGCGCCTCGGCGCCCGCGGCGGCCTTGGCGATGGCGTCGGTGAGCAGATCAGTGCGCTTGCGGCGGAGGGCCTCGACCATGTCGTCCAGCGGATGGCCCGACAGGTAGAAGCCGACAGCGGCCAGCTCCTCATCCAGCCGTTCGGTCGGCGTCCAGGGATCGCGGCGCGGCATCTTGCGCTTCTGAGCCTCGACGAAGTCGGTGTTGGAGTCGCCGAAGAGGCCGCCCTGGTCCGACTCCCGCTGGGCCGCGACGCTCTGGCTGAAGCCCAGCAGCAGGTCTGCCGCCTCCATGAGCTGGGCGCGGTTGGCGTGGATTTCGTCGAAGGCGCCGGCGCGCGCCAGGGTCTCGAAGGTGCGCTTGTTGACCTGCTTGGGATCCACGCGCTCGACGAAGTCGAAGATGTCCTTGAACGGCCCGCCCTCGCGGCGGACCTGGACCACGTGCTCCATGGCCTGCAGGCCCACGTTGCGGATGGCGCCCAGGGCGTACAGCACCTCGCCGTTCTCCACGTCGAAGTCCGCCATCGAGCGGTTCACGCAGGGCGGGCGGATCTTCACGCCGAAGCGCTTGGCGTCCTGGTAGAAGACGGCCAGCTTGTCGGTGTTGGCGATGTCGAGGCTCATCGAGGCGGCGAAGAACTCGACGGGATGGTTGGCCTTCAGCCAGCCGGTCTGGAAGCTCACGAAGGCGTAGGCGGCCGCGTGGCTCTTGTTGAAGCCGTAGCCCGCGAACTTGTCCACGAGGTCGAAGATCGAGCCCGCCTGGGCGCCCGGCACGCCCTTGGCCTCGGCGCCGGAGACGAAGCGCGCCCGCTGGAGCTCCATCTCCTCCTTCTTCTTCTTGCCCATGGCGCGGCGCAGGAGGTCGGCCTCGCCCAGGCTGTAGCCCGCCAGGATCTGGGCGATCTGCATCACCTGCTCCTGGTAGACGATGATGCCGTAGGTCTCCTTCAGCACCCCCTCCAGCATGGGGTGCAGGTAATCGATCTCGCGCCGGCCGAACTTGCAGTCGACGAAGGTCGGGATGTTGTCCATCGGGCCCGGGCGGTAGAGCGCGCCGATGGCGGTGACGTCCTCGATGGAGTTGGGGCGCAGCTGGCGCAGGGCGTCGCGCATCCCCTGCCCTTCGAACTGGAAGACGCCGATCGTCTGGGCGTTGCTCATCAGTTCGTAGGTGGGCGCATCGTCCAGCGGCAGGTTGGCCATGTCGACCACCTCGCCGCGCTTCTCGAGATACTTCACCGCCCGGTCGATGACGGTCAGCGTCTTCAGGCCGAGGAAGTCGAACTTCACCAGGCCCGCGCTCTCGACCCACTTCATGTTGAACTGGGTGGCCGGCAGCTCCGAGCGCGGATCGCGGTAGAGCGGGGTCAGCTTGGTCAGCGGCCGGTCGCCGATCACCACGCCAGCGGCGTGGGTCGAGGCGTTGCGGTAGAGCCCCTCCAGCTCCAGCGCGATGTCCAGCAGGCGCGCCACGGCCTCGTCGCGCCGCCGCTCCTCCTGCAGCCGGGGCTCCATCTCGATGGCCTGGGCCAAGGTCACGGGGTTGGCGGGATTGGCCGGCACCATCTTGGCCAGCCGGTCCACGTGGCCCAGCGGCAGTTGCAGCACGCGGCCCACGTCCCGCAGAACGGCGCGGGCCTGCAGGGTGCCGAAGGTGATGATCTGGGCGACCTTGTCCTTGCCGTAGCGCTGCTGGACGTAGGCGATGACCTCTTCGCGGCGCTCCTGGCAGAAGTCGATGTCGAAGTCGGGCATCGACACGCGTTCCGGGTTCAGGAAGCGCTCGAACAGCAGGCCGTACTGCAGGGGGTCGAGGTCGGTGATGGTCAGCGAATAGGCCACCAGCGAGCCCGCGCCCGAGCCCCGCCCCGGCCCCACCGGGATGCCGCGCGCCTTCGCCCACTTGATGAAGTCGGACACGATCAGGAAGTAGCCCGGGAACCCCATCTGGGTGATCACGTCGATCTCCCGGTTGAGGCGCGCCTCGTAGTCCGCGGCCGGGAAGGCGTTGGCCCGGCCCGCGGCCATCCGCGCCTTCAGGCCGTCGCGCGCCTGCTGGGCGAGTTCCTCGGCCTCGGACCGGTCGCCGACGGTGAACCGGGGCAGCAGCGGGTCGCGCTTGCTGACCATGAAGGCGCAGCGCCGGGCGATGTCGAGGGTGTTATCGCAGGCCTCGGGCAGGTCGGCGAACAGGGCCCGCATGTCGGCGGCCGACTTGAAATAGTGCTCGGCGGTGATCCTGCGCCGCTCGTCCTGGCCCACGAAGCTGCCGTCGGCGATGCAAAGCAGCACGTCGTGCGCCGCATAGGTCTTCGAGGCCTTGAAGTAGACGTCGTTGGTGGCGACCAGCGGCACGTCCTCTTCGTAGGCGAAGGCCACCAGCCCGCCCTCGGCGGCGGCCTCGGCCGGGGTCCCGTGGCGCTGCAGCTCGACATAGAACCGGTCGCCGAACGCCCGCTTCATCTCGGCGAGCGCCGCGCGGCCTTCGGGAACCTTGCCGGCGGCGAACAGGTGGTCGACCGGCCCATCGGGACCGCCCGACAGCAGGATCAACCCTTCCGAGAACTCACAGATCCTCGCCCACGGCACGTGCGGCTCGTCGCTGGCCTCGATGTCGAGGTAGGCGAACGAGGAAAGGTCGCAGAGGTTGAGGTAGCCCTGCTCGTTCTGGGCCAGCAGCATGATCGTGGGCGTCTTGGCCCAGCGGTCGGACAGGTCCTCGCCGATGCCGCTGACCGGCAGGGCGCAGCCGATGATCGGCTGCACGCCCTCGCCCTTGGTGGCGACCGAGAATTCCAGGGCGCCGAACAGGTTCGCGCGGTCGGCGATCGCGACCGCCGGCATGTGGTCGGCCTTGGCCAGCCCGCCGATCTTGTCGGCCTTGATGGCCCCTTCCAGCAGCGAATAGGCCGAACGGACCCTGAGGTGGACGAACCCATCAACGCCGTCCTGCACCTGAGCCGCCTCCCCCATTCGCATGGCGGTCAGCCCATCAAGCCGGCCACCGAGCAGACCATCCACACAAAGCTCGCCACCGACGCAAACGCCAGCGATTCCCGGGCCAGACGAACCATCTTCGGCATCCTTCTGTGAGGCCCCTGTGGAGAACATGTGGGCCGTTCCGTTTTCGTTCTTATTCCTCTTTTGTTCTCATCGTCAAGCCCCGCCGTCTCGCCGCATCCACAGCCGATCAGGCCCGGCTGTAAGAACTTCCGGCGCGCGGCGACTATCCTCCCTGAAAGGACGCCAGACGACGTGGACCCCGACACCGGCCAGGACGCGCAGTACCGCCAGGCGGCCGAGGCCTTCGGCCCGGCGCTGGAGCGGCTGGCGCGCGGCTATGAGCGCGACCCCCACCAGCGGCGCGACCTGGTGCAGGACATCCACGTCGCGCTCTGGCGAAGCTTCGCCGCGTTCGATGGCCGCTGCTCTGTACGCACCTGGGTCTACCGGGTGGCCCACAACACCGCGACCAGCCACGTCCTGCGCCGAAAGCGCGACGCGGCGGGCCTCGTCGGCCTGGACGAGATCCCCGACCCGCCGGCCGCCGACGATCCCGAGGCCGCCGCCGGCGCACGCCAGGCGCTGGATCGCCTGCTGGCCCTGATCCACGGCCTGAAGCCTGCCGACCGCCAGGTGGCCCTGCTCTACCTAGAGGACCTGGACGCCGCCGCCATCGGCGAGGTCACCGGCCTCTCCGCGGGCGCCGTGGCCGTCCGCATCCACCGCCTTAAGGCGATCCTCGCCGCCCGCTTCCACGACCGGAGGCCGTCATGACCGGCCAACCCGACGATCCCCGCGACATCGCCGCGCTGTGGCGCGACCAGCCCACGGAGACCCAGCCCATGACGCTCGCCCAGATCCACGCCCGCGACTTCCAGAGCCGCATCCGCCGGCGCAACGTCATCGAATACGTGGCCTGCGCCATCGTGGTCGCCACGTTCTGCTACTACATCTACTGGATCCCCGACCCGGTCCTGAAGGTCGCCAGCGGGCTGATCGCCGCCGCCGCCGCCTTCGTGGCCTGGCAGCTGCACCGCCGCGCCGCCGCCCGACCGACGCCCGGCGCCGACGCCCTGGCCTTCCACCGCGCCGAACTCGTCCGCCAGCACGAGGCGCTGAGCAAGGCTTGGGCCTGGTACCTCGCGCCGTTCGTTCCGGGCCTCGGCCTCTTCATCGTGCGGATGCTGACGACCCAAACCGAGGCGCCGATCCAGGCGCGGGCGATGCTCCCGGTCCTGACCGCGCTCTACGGCGTCGCGTGGTTCTGGGTGAATCGCCGCGCGCGCCGCCGGCTGGACGGCTTCATCGCCGAGATCGACGCGCTCCGCGAGGATGCGCCCCGGTCCTGATCTCTCTCGCGCGGCCGCGGCCCCCCGGCGAACGACGCTCATCGACTTGTGTTTCCCCGTCCCTCACCCTAGCGTTGTCGCGGGGAATACGGGGGCGGGGCAGACGAGTGGACTTCGAACAGGTCATCAAGGCCCTCGAGGCCTATGCGCGAGCGTACGTCCACTATGTCCTGAGCTTCTTCGGCGGAATGCGCGAAGTCGGCGCGAACCCCGACACCGGGGTCATCCGGCCAGAGCCAAAGCTGAGCGACGGCAGCCTCATCATCTTCAGCTTCTTCAGCGCCGCGATCGGCATAACGCTGGAAGGGCTCTTCAACTCGACCAGTCAGTTCGCAGATGCGACCTTTCCCGAAAAGCTAATTATTCTGGTCGCTTACTGGCTATTCCTGGCGACCTTCATGCATTTCGTGATCAACCTCGGAAAGCACGACGGGTCCTTTTCCCAGGTCCTGTCGACGGTCTTGCAGATCGTGCCGGTCGCGTACGTCGTCGGAACATACATCGCGTTTGTCTTCTACTGCTTTGTCCTCAGCTGGGCGCCCGGCGAGGAAGCCTCCCTCTGGGCGGCGGCCTCGCTGGTCATCGCGCAGCTCATCCTCCTGACGATTCACTTGCCCCGGGCGACGCGCGGGGTCGACGGCCCCGGCGCCGGCGCGCGCCTGAGCGCCACGTGGGGCCTCATCGTCCTGGTCGGCGTCATTCAGACCGTCTTGTTCCTTGCCAGCCTCGAAGCTTCGACAAAGCCGGCGAAGGCGGCTCCGCCGCCCGCGAAGGGCGCACCGAGCGCGTTGTCGATCCTCGCGGCCGTGCTGCTGGTGGCGATCGGCCTGCCAGCCGCGGCTTACGCAGCTCCGACGACGGCCGGGATCGAAGTCGCCGAGAACGAAGGGCAGATCCTGCAGCGCGCGGGTTGCGGACTCGCCAAGGTCGTGCCGGTCCGGGAACTCAAGGCCATGATCTGCCCGAAATCGATCGCGCCTCCCGCGCCGACCGCCGGCCCGACCGCCTCGACCTCCGCGCCGCCCCGCACGATGACCTTTCGCGAGCCTTTCCGTGTGGGCCTGGGCGTCGGCCCTCAGGCGGCGGCGCTCGAGATTGAGGACCTGCTGCTGGTCGACGCCGCCGCGGGCTACGCGACCTCCGAGCAGGCGCGTCGGGTCTACATCGAGATCGATGGCGGCGCCGGCGGACAGGATCTCGCCGCGACGCTCCGGGTCGGCGGTCTCATCCGCGATCGCCTGGTCGCGAAGGGGGTGGATCCCTCGATCGTCCTGTTCCAGATCTCAAGCCAGACGACGACGCCAGCGATCCGCCCCTACGCCGTCTCGGTGCATATGCGCCCCTAGCCCAGCGCCGCCTTCACCGCCGCGAAGAAGCCGGCGCCGTCGGCGGCCTTGATCACCCGGGCGTTGGGCTCGCGGCGCGGCAGGTCCGGGTCGGCGAGCTCCACGTCAGGCAGGATCGGGTGCGAGACGCTGAGATAGCCCCGGGTGAGCTCGCCCTTGGTCTCCACGTCGACAACGCAGCGGTCGCTGTCGAGGACCAGCCGCTCGTCCAGCGCGAGCGCACAGGTGAGCGCGTCGGGGTGCAGGCTGCCGCCGAGGCCCTGGGTCTTCTGCGCGAAGGCCAGGGAGGCGCGGTTCACGGCCGTGAAGAAGCGCGACTTCAGGGTGTCCAGCGCCTCTAGCTCGGCAAGTTGGCCCAGGGTGAACAGGCCGTCGCGCAGGGTCAGGGTCCAGGTGACGATGGAGACGTCAAAGCCTGCCGCCAGCACGATCTTGGCGGCCTCCGGGTCCACGTAGAGGTTGTACTCGGCCGCCGGCGTGACGTTTCCGACGCCGTTGTCCGTGCCGCCCATGATCCAGAGATGGCGGCAGGCCTGGGCGATCCGCGGCTCGCGCGTGACCGCCAGCGCCAGGTTGGTCAGCGGGGCCTGGGCGACGAGCGTGATCTCGCCCGGCGCGGCCATGATCCGGCGGACGATCTCGTCGGCCGCGTCGCCGGGCGCGGGACGCTGGCCGGCCTTCGGGAAGCCCGCGTCGCTCATGCCGTCGGCGCCGAAGACGTAGGTGGCCGCCAGCGGGGCGCGGTTCAGGGGGCGTTCGGCGCCGAGATAGACCGGGACCTCGCCGCCGCGCCCGCAGGCCTCCAGCGTCGCCAGCGCGTTCTCGGCATGCTGGTCGAAGCCGACGTTGCCGTGGGCGATGGTGATGGCCTCCACCGTCACGCCGGGCCGGGTGACCGCGATCATCAGCGAGAAGACGTCGTCGCCGGCGGTGTCGGTATCGATGATCAGGCGCATAAGGCCTGATCTGGCCCGATCCGCCGCGGATCGCCAGTCCGCGGCGGCGGGTTGATGCTCAGACCAGGGTGGCGCGCATCGTGGCGCGGCGGCTGCGAAGGACGCCGCCGGCGCCGAAGAGGCCCAGCAGCATCATCGCCCACGTCGCCGGCTCGGGCACTCCGCCGGGCGTCGTAGCGACCTGGCCGAAGCGGACGTTGTCGATGGCGATGTTGTCGCTGTTCCCGCCGAGACCGCTCAGATCGATCAGGATCGACAACGACTGGCCGCTCAGGCCCCCGTCGAACGCGAAGCTGGAGTGGCGCGGAGCGCCGGTTGCGCCGCGCACCGGGACATTCGACTCCGAGTAGAGCGTCGTCGCGCCGCTTAGGACGCTGAGACCCGCGATCGTGTAGTCGCTGTTGGGCCAGCCGCCGAGGTCGAAGCCGTGGAGGACGACGTTGAAGCCCTCGTCGGCGACGAAGTCCAGGCGGAGCAGCGTGTCGCCATCGGACTCGTTCTCCAGGACGTTGACCAGGTCGCCGTAGTCGGTCGTCCAGCGCGTGAGTGAAGCCCCGGGACCTCCCGAGTAGCCAACGGTGACGTTCGGCGTGAGACCTTCGGCTCCCACGCCATAGGTCGCGCCGTCTTGCACGAGGGCGCTGACGCGGTCGCCGTACGCCTGGTCCATCGCCAACACGCTCGCAGGCGCGGTGTTGTCGATGTCGAAGGTGAGGACAGTCGCCTGGGCGCCGGACGCGGCCAAGGCGAACAGCGCCAACGCCCCCGCGGGCGCAGCCCAGCGAGCAGTCCGGATCAGGCCCTGCGACGCAGGCCGGTATTCATTCGCAACGAAGAAGTTCATTGGAACACACTCCCATTTTCGAACGGTTCGAAAACAAAGGCGTGCGACCTGCGGAAATCCCGTCACGGGAGAAGACGATTTCCAATATCGCGGGTCGCGGTATGGTCCTGACGGCAAAGGGATCGACGCGTGTCACAGGCTTACCAGCAGGCATTCGAGACCGCGTGGGCCGGAGCGTCGCGCGGCGACGTGCGGGCGCGCGACCGGCTGCTGGCCGCCCACTACGCCGAGTTCCGGCGGATCGCGCGGCGCGTGCTGCGCGAGGACGCCGGGCGGCTGGCGATCCAGCCCACCGACCTGGCCCACGAGGCGGCGATCCGCATCCTGAAGCTGGAGCGCCTGGACTGGCGCGACCGCACGCACTTCCTGGCCCTGTCGGCGCGGATCATGCGCCAGACGCTGCTGGACGAGGTGCGGCGCTATCGGGCCAGCAAGCGGCAGGCGCCGCCGATCCTGACCTTCTGGTGCGAGCCGCAGCGCAGCGGCGCGTTCGACCTGGAAGAGTTCGACAAGGTGCTGGCCAAGCTGTTCGAGGTGGACGCCGAGCGCGCCCGCGTGGTCGAGCTGCGCTTCTACGCCGGGCTGACGCTGGCCGAAGCGGCCGCGGCGCTGGAGGTGTCCGAGAGCACGGTGGAGCGCCGGTGGCGCGGGGCCCGGGCCTGGCTGCTGAGCGCCCTGGAGGCCGCCGTCTGACATGGACCCCGGCTTCGAACGGCGGGTGCTGGAGCTGTTCGACGAGGTCATGGCGCAGCCGGGGCCGGCGCGCGACGCCGAGCTGGACGCCCTGGCCGACCCCGCCCTGGCAGCCGCCGTCCGCCGGCTGATCGCCGCCGAGGGCCGCGCCGAGCTCCTGCCCACCGAGCCGCCGGAACCGGTCAGCCCCTTCGACATCGCCCCGCCCGAGCGGGTGGGCGCCTACCGCCTGGCCGAGGAGATCGGGCGCGGCGGCATGGGCCGAGTCTATCGCGCCGAGCGGGCCGAAGGCGGCTTCGAACAGACCGTGGCGATCAAGCTGATGCGCGGCGGGCTGTTCTCCCAGGCGGCGGCGGAGCAGTTCGCCCTGGAGCGGCGCATCCTGGCGCGCCTGCGCCATCCGCACGTGACCCAGCTGTTCGACGGCGGCGTGACGCCCGAGGGGCTGAACTACATCGTCATGGAGCGGGTCGAGGGCTTGCCCGTCACCGAGCATGTGGAGCGCGGCCACCTGCCCCTGCGCGCGCGGCTGGAGCTGTTCCTGCAGATCTGCGCGGCGGTCGAGCACGCCCACGCGAACGGGGTGGTGCACGCCGACCTGAAGCCCAGCAACGTGGTCGTCGACCGGGGTGTGGGCGTGAAGGTGCTGGACTTCGGCATCGCAGCCCTCATCGACGCCGAGCGGGCCGCGCGCCCCCGCGCGGCCACCGCCCGCTACGCCAGCCCCCAGCAGCAGGCGGGCGAGCCGGCCGGCGTCGGCGACGATGTGTTTGCCCTGGGCATGCTGCTCGAAGACCTCACGGCGCCGGCGGCGGATGCGGAGCTCGGCGCCGTGATGGCCAAGGCCCAGGCGGCGGACCGAGCCGCGCGCTACCCCGACGTCCGGGCGCTGGCGGCCGATGTCGAGCGCTGGCTGGCCCGCTATCCGGTCAGCGCTCGCCCTGCCGGCCCGGCGCGGCGGCTGCGATTCTTCGCGCGGCGCCATCCGCTGGGCGTGGGCGCGGGCGTGGCCGCGACGCTGGCGCTGGTGGCCGGCCTGGTGGTGACCACCGCGCTCTACCTGCGGGCCGAGGAGCGGTTCGCCCAGGTTCGGAGCCTGGCCGTCTACCTGCTGGACGACCTGGCCCCGGCGCTGCAGCGCTCGCCCGGCACCGCGCCCCTGCGCCACGCCGTGGCCGACCGCGGACGGGCCTATCTCCAGGCCCTGGACGCCGCCAGCTCGCGGCCCGACATCCAGCTCGAAGTCGCCCAGGGCTACGCGCGCATGGGCGAGGCCCTGACCCAGATCACCGGCAGCTCGGTCGGCGAGATCGCCGCCGGCAAGGCCGATCTCTCCCGCGCCGAGGCCGAGCTGCGCCGCCTGGTGGCGGGGCCGCACCGGACGGACGCCGCCGAGCTAAGCCTGGTGCGAACCCTGAACGCCCGCGGCGGCGTGCTGCAGAACGTCGACAACGACAAGGCGGCGGCCACGCGCGTCTATGCAGAGGCCTGCCGCCGCGCCGAGGATCTCATCCGCCGCCTGCCCAGAAGCGCGCCACCCCAGATGGCGAGGCTCGACTGCCTGCTCGGCCAGGCCAACCTGATGGATTACGAGGGCGAGTTCGCCCCGATGCCGGCGCTGCTGGAGAAGACCATCGCGGGCTATCGCGGCCTGCCGCCCGGCGCCGATCCCGACGACGTCGCGCTGGGCTTGGCACGCGCCTACGTCCTGCTGGGCGACGCGCGCTATTTCCTGGGCAGCGCGCCCGACGCGCTGAAGCTCTACGAGCAGTCGGCCGCGGTGCTGGAGGACGCCCACGCGAAACGGCGTGACGCGCGGATGCTTTCCCCGCTGGCCTACGCCCAGTTCAACATCTCGGGCACCTGGCAGGAGCTGAAGCGGCCGAAGGAGGAGCTGAGCTCGATCGAACGCGGCGTGGAGGTCTCCAACCTCCTCAACGCCGTCGAGCGGAGCCCCCAGGCGCGGCACATCGCCAACATCGTGAGCCTGCAGAAGGCGGTGGCCCTTTCGCACAACGGCCGTCACGACGAGGCCATCGCCGCGGCCTTGCAGAGCATGGTCGGCCGCCGCGCCGCCGCGGCCGAGCGTCCCGAGGACTACAATGCCGCGCGGACCGTGGGGGTGGCCTACACCCCGCTGGGCGACATGTACCTCGCCGCGGGCCGCCGCGCCGAGGCCTGCAAGGCCTACACCGACGGGTACGCCCTTTGGCTGGCGCTGCAGAAGCGGGCGCGCCTGAACGGATTCGACAGCGGGCCCGGCCTGGCTGAGCTGGCGCAGAAGGTGAAGACCACCTGCCGCTAGCGCGGCGTCAGAGCTGGTCGACGACCGCCGAGGCGAGGCCCGTGTAGGTCGCGGGCGTCAGGGCCAGCAGGCGCGCCTTGGCCGCGTCGCCGATGTCGAGGCCCTGCACGAACTCGGCGAGTTCCGGCGCGCCGACGCGGCGGCCGCGGGTGAGGTCCTTCAGCAGGGCGTAGGGGTCGGTGATCTTCGAGCGGCCCGCGGCGATCTCGGCGCGCACCACCGTCTGGATCGCCTCGGCCAGCACTTCCCAGTTCGCGTCGAGATCGGCGTCGAGGGCGGCCTGGGCCAGCGAGATTTCACCGAGGCCGCGCTGCAGGTTGTCGAGCGCCAGCAGCGAATGGCCGAAGGCGACGCCGATGTTGCGCTGGGTGGTCGAGTCGGTGAGATCGCGCTGCAGGCGCGAGGTGACCAGCGTCTGCGCCAGGGTGGCGAACAGGCCGCCGGAGATCTCCAGGTTCGCCTCGGCGTTCTCGAAGCGGATCGGGTTGATCTTGTGGGGCATGGTGGACGAACCCGTCGCGCCCGCCACCGGAATCTGGGTGAAGTAGCCCACCGAGATATAGCTCCATATGTCGGTGGCCAGGTTGTGCAGGATGCCGCCCGCGTGGCGGACGCGGTCGTACAGCTCCACCTGCCAGTCGTGGGACTCGATCTGGGTGGTGACCGGATTGAAGCCGATGTCGAGCGACTCGATGAATGCGCGGGTCAGGGCCGGCCAGTCCACCTCGGGCTCGGCGGCGAGGTGGGCCGACCAGGTGCCGGTGGCGCCCGAGAACTTCGCCAGGTACTCCGTCCCCTCGATCTGGCGGATGACGCGTTGCATGCGCCAGGCGAAAACCCCGATCTCCTTGCCCATGGTGGTGGGCGTGGCGGGCTGGCCGTGCGTGCGGGCCAGCATGGCCGCGTCGCGGTGCGTCGTCGCCAGCTTCGCCAGGATGTCGGTCACGGCGTGGAGCTTGGGCAGCCACACCTCAGCGACCGCACGCTTCACGGTGAGCGCGTAGGCGGTCGAGTTGATGTCCTCGCTGGTGCAGGCGAAGTGGGTCAGTTCGGCGATCGCGCCGAGGCCCAGTTGCTCGAGCCGGTCGCGGACCAGGTATTCGACCGCCTTGACGTCATGGCGGGTGGTCGCCTCGCGCTCGGCCAGCCAGTCGATCTCGTCCTGGCCGAACTCGGCGTAGAGCGCGCGAAGGCCGGCCTTGTCGCCGTCGCTCAGCGGCGAGGACCCGAACAGCGAGCGGTCGGTGAGCGCGATCAGCCACTCCACCTCGACCTCGACGCGGGCGCGGTTGAGGCCGGCCTCCGACAGGTAGTCCGCGAGCGAGGCGACGGCCGGGCGATAGCGGCCGTCCAACGGGCTGAGCGGCTGGGGAGGCAGAGAGGTCACGGGATCTCCGGGCAAGAGTCGGGTCGTCGTTTCGCGGGCGCGGCCTGCCGTAGCGGGCCAGGCTCGCCCTGTCGATTGTACATCAGCAATTCGCGGCCGCGCGGGGCGAGCCGATCAGCGCGGCTGTTCTTCCAGGTGGCCGTCCTTCAGCGCGAAGACGCGGTCCATGTGGCTGGCGAGCTCCAGGTTGTGGGTGGCCACGAGGGCGGCCACGCCCTGGCTGCGGGCCAGCGCATAGAGGCTGTCGAACACCGCGCCCGAGGTGGCGGGGTCGAGGTTCCCCGTGGGCTCGTCAGCCAGCAGCAGCCGGGGCGAATTGGCGAGCGCGCGGGCGATGGCCACGCGCTGCTGCTCGCCGCCCGAGAGCTGGGCCGGCTGGTGGTGGGTGCGTTCCTTGAGGCCGAGGTCGGACAGAAGCGTGGTGGCCTGGGCCTGGGCCTTCCGGCGGTCCAGGCCGGCGATCATCATCGGCAGCGCCACGTTGTCCTGGGCCGAGAACTCGGGGAGCAGGTGGTGGAACTGGTAGACGAAGCCGATGGTGGCCAGGCGCACGCGGGTGCGCTCGCGCTCGGGCAGGTTCGAGCAGTCGGCGCCGAGGATCGAAATGCGCCCACCGTTCGGGCGCTCCAAGAGGCCGGCGGCATGCAGCAGGCTGGACTTTCCCGAGCCGGACGGCCCGATCAGGCCCACGATCTCGCCGGGCTGGACGTCGAGGTCGACGCCGCGCAGGACGGTCAGCGAACCGGCCTCGGTGACGTAGGTCCGCTCCAGCCCGCGGATGGAGAGCACGGGCTCACTCATAGCGGAGCGCCTCCACCGGATCGAGCTTGGACGCCCGCCACGCCGGCAGGAGGCTCCAGAAGCACGCCATGCCTAGCGAGAACGCCGAGATCGCGGCCACCTCGCCCCAGTCCACCTTCGCCGGCAGGCGGGAGAGGTAGTAGACGTCCGAGGCGAAGACCTGGGTTCCGGTGATCCATTCCACGAAGCTCTGGATCGGGCCGATGTAGACCGAGAACAGCACGCCCAGCGTCACGCCCGCGAGCGTGCCCAGGCCGCCGATGGCCGCGCCCGCCATGAAGAAGATCCGCAACACCGAGCCCTGCCCCGCGCCGATGGTGCGCAGGATGGCCACGTCGCGGGTCTTGTTCTTCACCAGCATCACCAGGCCCGAGATGATGTTGAGGGCGGCGATGACGATCAGCATGCCCAGGATCAGCCGCATGGCCGTGCGCTCGACGGCCAGCGCGCCCCAGAAGGCGGTGTCGCGCTGGGTCCAGTCATTGACGATGGCGGCGGGGCCGGCCGCCTTGGTGATCGCGCCGCGCAGCTGGGCGGCATGGTCGGGGTCGACGACCTTGATCTCGATGGCGTCGGCGGTGTCCTCGCGGCCGAAGAACAGCTGGGCCTGCGCCAGCGGCATGTAGATGTAGGCCTGGTCGAACTGGCTCATGCCGACGGTGAAGGTGGCCCCCACCGTATAGGCCTTCTGCAGCGGCGTGCCGCCGAAGGCGGTGGCCCCGCCGGCCGGGGAGATCAGGGTCAGGGTGTCGCCGGGCCCGACGCCCAGCTGCTGGGCCAGCCGCTCGCCGACCACGATGACGTCGCCGCCGAACTCGCCGTCGCCGAACCCTTTCAGCGTGCCGCGGGTGATGTTTCCCGAGACCAGCTTCGTCTCCTGCAGATCCTTGGCGCTGATGCCACGCACCAGGGCGCCGGTGATCTGGCTGGGCCCGATGGCGATGGCCTGGGCCTCGACCACGGGCGCCGCCTGGATCACGCCCGGCACCTTGACGATGCGGGCCACGGCGCGGTCGCGCTCGGTGCCGTCCAGCACCCCGCCCGTGACGAACAGGTGCCCCTGGAAGCCGAGGATCCGGCCCAGGAGCTCGGCCCGGAAGCCGTTCATCACCGACATGGTGGCGATCAACACGCCCACCGCCAGCATGATGCCGATGAACGAGATGATCGAGATCAGGGCCACGCCGCCCTCGCGCCGCTTGGCGCGCAGGTAGCGGCCGGCGAGCATCCGCTCCCAGAGGCCGAACGGCGGCGCGCGGCCGCCCGTGACGGCTTGGGCCTGGCTCAACCGATGATCGCCTTCAGCGCCGCGTCGAGGGACACCGTCTGCCGCTCGCCGGTGGCGCGGCGCTTCAGCTCGACCACGCCGTCGGCCACGCCCTTCGGACCGACGATCAGCTGCCAGGGGATGCCGACCAGGTCGGTGGCGGCGAACTTGGCGCCCGGCCGGTCGTCGCGGTCGTCGTACAGCGGGTCGATGCCGGCGTCGGAGAGCGCCTTGTAGGCCTTCTCGCAGACCTCGTCGCAACCGGCGTCGCCAACGCGCAGGTTCAGCACCGCCGCGCCGAAGGGCGCCACGCTGTCGGGCCAGATGATGCCGCCCTCGTCATGGCTGGCCTCGATGATCCCACCCACCAGGCGCGAGACGCCGACGCCGTACGAACCCATCTGGACCGGCGTGTCCTTGCCGTCCGGGCCGGTGACGTTGGCCTTCATCGGCGCCGAGTACTTGGTCCCGAAGTAGAAGATGTGGCCCACCTCGATGCCGCGGGCGGTCATCCGCTTGTCCTCGGGCAGGGCCTCGTATTTGGCCGCGTCGTGCATCTCGTCCGAGGCGGCGTAGAGCGCGGTGCGCTGGTCGACCAGCGACTGCAGGTCGCCTTCCCAGTCGATGTCGGGACCGGGCGCGCCCATCTCGACGAGATCGCGGTGGGCGAAGACCTCACTCTCGCCGGTGTCGGCCAGGATGATGAACTCGTGGCTGAGGTCGCCGCCGATGGGACCGGTGTCAGCCCGCACCGGGATCGCCTTCAGGCCCAGCCGCGCATAGACGTTGAGGTAGGCCAGGAACATCCGGTTGTAGGCCCGGCGCGCCGCCGCCTCGTCGATGTCGAAGCTGTAGGCGTCCTTCATCAGGAACTCGCGGCCGCGCATCACCCCGAAGCGGGGCCGGCGCTCGTCGCGGAACTTCCACTGGATGTTGTAAAGATTCTTCGGCAAGTCCTTGTACGACTTGACGTAGCTGCGGAAGATGTCGGTCACCACCTCCTCGGCGGTGGGGCCGTACAGCAGGTCCCGCTCGTGGCGGTCCTTGATGCGCAGCATCTCCTCGCCATAGGCCTCGTAGCGGCCGCTCTCGCGCCACAGGTCGGCGAGCTGCAGGGTCGGCATCAGGATCTCGACCGCGCCGGCGCGGTTCATCTCCTCGCGCACGACCTGCTCGATCTTCTTCAGCACCTTCAGGCCCAGCGGCAGCCAGGCGTAGATGCCGGCCGCCTCCTGGCGGATCAGGCCGGCGCGCAGCATGAGCTGGTGCGAGACGATCTGCGCGTCGGCGGGCGCCTCGCGAAGCGTGGGCATGAAGTATCGCGAAAGGCGCATGGAATCTTCGGCTCTCAGGTCAGCAGGAGGCGACCTGATAGCCTTGCCGCTGGAACCTTGGCAACGATGTGGCGACCCTTAGGGTTCCTCAGTAGTGCGCGGGGAGGTCCGGCAGGCGCACCAGGCCGAACTTGATCACAGCCCACAGGATGGCGAACAGCACCGCCGAGACCCAGGTGGTGGTGAGGAACTTCTTCTTCAGCTTGGGGTCCACCGGCGCGCCGGGATCGCCCCCGTCGCCCTTGTCGATGCCGGCCTCCGCATGGCTCTGCACGCCGATCGGCAGCACGGCGAACAGCACCGTCCACCAGATGGTCAGGTAGATCGCAACCGCGGTGAACGGGCCCATCAGTGCGCCCCACCCTTCGGGGTTTCCATGAGTTCGACCAGGACGCCGCCCATGTTCTTCGGGTGGACGAAGATGACCGGCGTGCCGTGCGCGCCGATGCGGGGCTTGCCGCCGTTCAGGACCGTCGCGCCCTTGGCGGCCATGTCGTCGCGGGCGGCCTCGATGTCGGCCACCTCGAAGCAGATGTGGTGCTGGCCGCCGGCGGGGTTCTTCTCGAGGAAGCCCTTCAGCGGCGAGGCGTCGCCGTGCGGCTCGATCAGCTCGATCTGGCTGTTCGGCAGGTCGACGAAGCAGACCCACACGCCCTGCTCGGGCATGGCGAACTTCTCGCCGATCTTCGTCGCGCCGAGGACGTCGCGGTACAGCTTCACCGACTCGTCGATGGAGGGCGTGGCGACGCCCACGTGGTTGAGTTTCCCGATCATGGGCGGCGGTATACGCCGCCCCGCGCGCGGGCGCGAGATCACGTTGGGGAAGAAGGCTGCGGCCTTAGAACACGGCCCCCGACGCCAAGAGGGCAGCGATCCGGTCGGGCGCGACGCCGTATTCCGCCAGCACCTCCGCCGAATGCTGGGCGAGGTCCGGCGTTGGGCCGGCGAAGCCGCTGGGGGTGCGGGAGAAGCGGGAGAAGGCGGCGGCCGTGATCATCGGGCCGAGGCGCGGGTGGTTCCAGCCTTCCACGAAGCCGTTCTGGGCGAGGTAGTCGTCCTCCAGGGCGTCGCCGCCGCGGATCACCGGCGCCGCGGCCACGCCGGCGGCCCGGAGCGCCGCCAGCACTTCGCTCCGCAGGCGCCCGGCTACCGCCGTCTCGATGCGTTCGGCCAGCGGTCCGTCGCGCGGCTCGGCCAGCGGCGCGGGTCCCAGGTCGACGCCGAGCGCGCGGCCTACGGCCTCGGCTTCCGCCGCGGCCTCGGCGACGAGGCCGATCCAGCCTCCGGCGCAGGCGTAGTAGCGGTGCAGCGCCGAGACGCCCAGGCAGTCGACGCCTCCCTGGTCGTTCGGCGGCCGGCCGGCGTAGTCCACCAGCTCGCCCAACTGGAACAGCAGGCTCTGGGCCATCAGGCTGGTCAGCACCTCCTGGCCCTCCCCGGTTCGTTCCCGGGCGTTCAGCGCCGTGGCCACGGCGCCGGCCACCGTCGCGGCGGTGGCGATGTCGTTGACGGCGATGGTGTGGAGGATCGGGTCGCCCTCCCCGCCCTGGGCCGCCATCATGCCGCCCTCGGCCTGCAACAGCGGGTCGAAGCCCGGCAGGACGGCGCGCGGGCCGGTCTCGCCATAGGCGTTGATCGAGCAGGAGATGATGCGCGGATTCACCGCCTTCAGCGCCGCGTAGTCGATGCCGAGGCGGCCGCGCACCCCCAGGCGATAATTGTCGATGACGACGTCGGCGTCCTTCACCAGCTCCAGGAAGAGCTCGCGGGCCTCGGGCTTCTTGAGATCGAGGCCCAGGCCGCGCGTGCCGCGGTTGTAGGCCAGGAACTGCGAGCCGTCCGACCGGAACGGGTCGGCCTCGCGCGGCTCGATCTTGATCACGTCGGCGCCGAGCTGGCCCAGGATCGTGCCGGCGTAGGCGCCGGCGATCACGGTGCCGAGGTTCAGCACCTTCACGCCCGCCAGCGGCCCGCCCGGCCGCGTCTCGCCGGTGATCTGCGGTCCCGCCACCCAGGCCGGCGGCGCGGCGACGGCCTGCGGCAGGGCGCGGATGGCGGCGGGCGTCGCGCCAAACTTCGTCGACGGTGAAGGCATGGCCACGTCGCCCAGCGTGGGATGCCTCAGGACCGTGCGCAGGCCGCCCCCGGCCACCGTCTCCCCGGCGAACCAGGCCTCGCGCCGGCCGATCGGGGCGCAGGGGACGTCATTGGCCCTGAGCGCTTCCAGCCACTCGTCGCGGGTGCGGGTGAGGAACATGCCCTCCAGCAGGTCCCGGGCGGCCAGCATGTCGGCCTCCAGCGCCTCGAAGGCGTCATCCAGGCCGAGGACCTCGAACGCCTTGCGGTAGAAGTTGGTGAAGAGCGTGCCCAGGAAGAACCACTCGCCGTCGGCGCCCTGGTAGAGGCGGTAGCGGGGATTGGCGCCCGGCGGCGTGCCGCGCGGCAAGGGCGGCTCGCCCAGGATGCGCGACGGCGGCGCGGCCTCTGCCGAGCCGTGCAGGCCGCTGACCACTAAGGCCTGGCCCTGCCCGCTGCGCCCGCGTTCGAACAGCGCCGCCCCGATGGCGCCCGCGCCCAGCACGGCCTGCGAATAGAACGCGATGGGGATCACCAAGTGGATCGGCTGGTCGCCCCAGGCTCCCTGGCGGAAGGCGGCGCCGGTCAGGCCCGCGAGCAGGCTGTGGTGCGCCGGCAGGTCGCTCCACTCGCCGGCGGTCCCGTAGGGCGGCATCCAGGCGTGGACCAGGGCGGGGTGCGCCGCCGTCAGGGTCGCGCCGTCGAGACCCAGGGCCTCCAGCCGGCCGGGCGCGTGGTCGAACAGGGCGACGTCGGCGCCGGCGATCAGGGCCTTGGCCGCCGTCAGCCCCTCGGGCGTCTCCAGGTCGAGGGTGAGAACCTGCTTGTTGCGGTTCCAGGCCAGGTAGCCGGGATGATCCTTCAGCCGGTCGCCGCCCGGCGGCTCGATTTTCACGACCTCAGCCTCGAAGTCGCCCAGCAGCATGGCCGCCATCGGCCCCGCCAGGCCCTGGCTGAAATCGGCGATGCGGACGCCTCGGTACGCGGACATGGCGCTCTCCCCTGCGCGTCGGCGGCGCGGTTCCCGCGTCTCGCCCCCACGCATCAAACCCGTCCTTCGAAGGCCCGGCAACATGCTAGCCTTCGCAAAACGACGGGAGGGACGAGATGCGCACCGCGACGCTGGGCCCGATGGGCGAGGTGAGCCGCCTGACGCTGGGCGGCGGCATCGGCCAGATCTGGGGCGAGACGACCCATGAGGAGGCGCTGGCCACCGTCCACGCCGCCGTCGACGCCGGCATCAACCTGATCGACTGCGCGCCCATGTACCGCAACGCCGAGGCCTTCATCGGCGAGGCGTTCGCGGGCCGTCCGCCCCCCGGCGTGCGCTTCACGACGAAGTGCCAGCTGGGTTCGCCCGACCCGGCGGACGTGGCCCCCGCCCTCACGGCCTCGCTGGAGGCCAGCCTGGCCGCCATGCGGCTGGAGCGGCTGGACCTGTTCTTCCTGCACTCGAACATCCACCTGGACGGCTTCGCCTATGCCCACGGGGACTCGTCCAAGGACCGGTTCTCGACGAGCTGGTCGCTGTACGCGCACGAGGTCGTCCCGGCGATGGAGGCGCTGAAGGCGTCCGGCCGGATCGGCGCCTGGGGGATCACCGGCATCGGCGTGCCGACGGCCGTGCTGCAGGCGCTGGACCACGCACCGCGGCCCGACGTGGTGCAGGTGATCGCCAACCTGATGGACAGCCCCGGCGCCCTGAAGCGCTACGCCGAAGCCGCGCGGCCGCGGGAGATCGCCGCGCGGGCCAAGGCGCTGGGCCTGGGCGTCATGGGCATCCGCGCGGTGCAGGCGGGCGCCCTCACCGCCGCGGTCGACCGCGAGCTCTCGGCCAACAGCCCCGACCGCGCCGACTACCACCGCGCCGCGCCGTTCCGCGCGCTGTGCGCCCGCTGGGGCCAGGACCCGGCCCACGTGGCGCACCGCTATGCGCTGAGCCTGCCCGACTTCGACACCGTGGTGCTCGGCGTGAAGAACCGCGCCGAGCTCGCCATGTGCGCGGCGGCGGAGGCGGCAGGCCCATACTCCGCCGCGGAGATGGCCGAGATCGATGGGCTGGGCCTGGCCCCCGCCTAGATCCGCAGCACCGTGGTCTCGACCACAGGCCGGCGGCCCCAGATGCGCTGGCTGGCTTTCTTCACGGCGCGGGAGATGGCGGTCTCGATCGAATCGTCGAGTTCCTTCTCCTCGCCCTTGAGCCGCTTGATCGCGCCCTCGGCCTCGTCGGCCAGCTCGTCCAGCACCTCGTCCAGGTGGTCCTCGTCCTCGGTGGGCAGGCCGAGCGCCCGCACCTGTGGCCCGCTGGCGATCTTGCCGCGGCCGTCCAGGACGACCGACACCGCGATCACCCCGTTGAACGCCGCATGGCGCCGCTCGCGCAGGGCCTCGCCGTTCTCGGGGGTCAGGACGCCGGCGTCGACGAACAGGCGACCGGACGGCACCTCGTCGATCACCTCGGCGCGGCCGGGGGCCAGGCGCACCATGTCGCCGTTGCGGGGCGTCACCTGTTGCGGCACCTGCAGGTCGCGGGCGAAGGCGGCGTGCTCCATCAGGTGGCGGCGTTCGCCGTGCGTGGGCACCGCGATGGTCGGCCGCGCCCAGGCGTACATCTCGGCCAGCTCGTCGCGGCACGGGTGGCCGCTGACATGGATACCGGGGTGGTCGCGCTCGGTGTAGAGGCGCACGCCCCGCTCGGTCAGCTTGTTCTGCAGGTTTCGGATCGGAATCTCGTTGCCGGGGATCACCCGGCTGGAGAACACCACGGCGTCGCCCGCGCCCAGGTTGACGTGCGGGTGGGTCCCGTCGGCGATCCGGGCCAGGGCCGCGCGCGGCTCGCCCTGGCTACCGGTGCAGAGGTAGAGGACCTTGCTCTCGGGCAGATGCTTGGCCTCGGTGTCGTCCAGGAACGGCTGGATGTCCTGCATCAGGCCCACCGACTTCGCGGCGGCGGCCATGCGGTGCATCGAGCGGCCGGCCAGGCAGACGCGGCGGCCCGCGGCCTCGGCGGCCCGGATCACGCTGTCCATCCGCGCCACGTTCGACGCGAAACAGGCCACGGCCACCTTGCCCTTCAGCCCGCCGATCAGCGAGGTGAGCGCCTCACGGACCCCGGCCTCGGACCCCGCGTGGCCGTCCACGAAGACGTTCGTGGAGTCGCAGACCATGGCGAGCACGCCCTCGTCGCCCAGCTTGCGGATGGCGGCGGCGTCGGTCACGTCGCCTAGCAACGGGTCGGGATCGATCTTCCAGTCGCCAGTGTGCAGGATCGTGCCCAGCGGCGTCCTGATCGCCAGGCCGTTGGGCTCGGGGATCGAGTGCGTGAGCGTGATCAGGTCCAGCTGGAACGGGCCGAGTTCGATGGAGCCGCCCAGCGGCACCTCGGTGATCTCCACCTCCTCCAGCAGATCGGCCTCGCGCAGCTTCTCGCGCAGGATGAAGGCCGTGAACGGGGTGGCGTAGACGGGCGCCTTCAGCCGCGGCCACAGCCAGGCGACGGCGCCGATGTGGTCCTCGTGGGCGTGGGTGAGCACGATACCCAGGATGCGGTCGGCGTATTCCTCGATGTACTCGGGATCGGGCAGGATGACCTCGACGCCCGGCGTCGTCTGGTCCCCGAACGTCACGCCCAGATCGACGACGATCCACTTGCGGTCGTGCGCCGGCCCGAAGCCGTACAGGTTGAAGTTCATCCCGATCTCGTTCGACCCACCGAGCGGGAGGAAAACGAGTTCGTCGTCTTTGCTGGGTCTAGCCATTCAAGCCTTGGCCGCGTTGCGGCGGTAAATCTCGAGCATGCCGCGGATCGTGAGGTCCGGGTCGAAATGGTCGATGGAATCGGTGGCGCCGTGGAATAGCGAAGCGACGCCGCCGGTGCCGATCACGGTCATGGGCTTGCCCCACTCGGCCTTGATCCGGGTCACCAGGCCTTCGATCAGGGCGATGTAGCCCCAGAAGACGCCCGATTGCATGGCCGCCACCGTGTCCTTGCCGATCGCGGTGTTCCCGCGCGGGCGCTGGATGGCCACGCGCGGCAGCTTCGCCGCCGCCTGGTGCAACGCTTCCATCGAGAGGTTGATCCCGGGCGCGATGGCGCAGCCTTCCATGCCGCCGTCGCCGGCGATGACGTCGAAGGTCGTGGCCGTACCGCTGTCGATGACGATCAGGTCGCCGGGGTAGACGATGTGCGCGCCGATGGCGTTGACCAGCCGGTCGGCGCCCGCCTCGGAAGGCTTCTCGATCCGCACCGCGATGCCCAGGTCGACATTCTCGCCGATCACCATGGGCTCCACATGCAGATAGCGCCGGGCCAGGTTGCGCAGGTTGAAGATCGACTGCGGCACCACGCTGGAGACGATGCAGCCGTCGAACGCGCCCAGCGACAGGCCAGCCATAGCCAGCAATTGCGACAGCCACACCGCGTATTCGTCCGCCGTGCGGCTGGAATGGGTGGCGGCGCGCCACTGGGCCGTCCACCGCTCGCCGTCATGGACCGCGAAGAGCGTGTTGGTGTTGCCCTGTTCGATCGCCAGCAGCATTCACGCCTCTCCAAAGAATACATCGCCCGCGGTTATCCGCTCCAGGCCGCCATCGTCCAGCCGCAGGCGCAGGGCGCCGTCGGGGTCTAGCCCCTCGGCCAGGCCTTCGAGCGTGCGGTTCGGCAGGCGCGCGACGCAGCGCTCGCCGATGCCCGTGGCGCGCTCCGACCAGCCGGCGGCGATGGGCGGGAAGCCCCGGGTGGCCCAGGCGCCGCGCCAGCGCTCGAAGGCCACGGCCAGCACGTCCAGCGCCACCAGCGGCTCGGGCGGCGGGCCGGCCATGTATTCCGCGAAGGCGGTCGCCGGACGCTCGGTGTCGTCGGGGGCGTGCTTGAGGTTCACGCCGATGCCGACGGCCAGCCAGAGCCGCCCATCGGGCCGCGCCCCGGACTCGACCAGAATGCCGACCGCCTTGCGGCCATGGACCAGCACGTCGTTGGGCCACTTCAGCCGCGCCGCGCCCTGGCCCAGGCAGGTGTCGGCGAGGTCGCAGGCCGCCAGCGCCGCCACGAACGACAGCTGGGCGGCCTCGGCGGGCGGCCGGTCGGTGGTGGTCAGCAGGGTGGCGGCCAAGTTGCCGGGTTCGGTCGACCAGGCGCGGCCGCGGCGGCCACGCCCGGCGGTCTGCACGCCAGCGGCGATCCAGACAGGCCCCGCCTCCCCCGCCTCGGCGCGGCGGCGCGCCTCGGCGTTGGTGGAGTCGAGTTCGACGTAGTTCTCGATCGGCGGGCGGGCGGCCAAGCCGTCAGGCCAGGCCGAGGGCGTGCGCCGCACGCTCGGCCAGGGGGTTGAGCCAGGACAGGGCCACGATCACGACCGGGAAGGCGAACAGGGCCGAGGCGATGGCGATGGCGTTGGCCTCCACCGGCGGCTTGTCGGTCTTGCCGACGCTGCCGTCGAACCACATCACCTTGATCAGGCGCAGGTAGTAGAACGCCGCCACGACCGAACCGACCAGGCCGATGACCGCCGGCCCCCAGAGGCCGGCGTCCAGCGCCGCCTTGAAGACGAAGATCTTGGCGAAGAAGCCCGAGAATGGCGGCAGGCCCAGGGCCGACAGCGAGAAGACCGTCATGGCCAGGGCGATGCCCGGGCGTTCCTTGATCAGGCCCGCCATGTCGTCGATCGTCTCCATCGCCCGGCCTTCGCGCGACAGCGCCGAGAGGCAGGCGAAGAAGCCCGTCACGTCGATCATATAGAGGATCATGAAGACCAGCATGGCCTGCACGCCCTCACTGGTGCCCGACGACAGGCCCAGCAGCGCGTAGCCGATATTGGCGATCGAGGAATAGGCCCAGAGGCGTTTCAGGTTCTTCTGCACCAGGCCCGCGAACGCGCCGACCGCCACCGAGATCAGGGCGATGGCGATCAGGACCTGCTGCCACTGGCCCGACGCGCCGGCGAAGCCGTCGGCCAGGACGCGGGCGAACAGCACCATGGCCGCCAGCTTGGGCGCCGCGGCGAAGAAGGCCACGACCGGGGTCGGCGCGCCCTCGTAGACGTCGGGCGTCCACATGTGGAACGGCGCGGCCGAGACCTTGAACGCCAGGCCGCAGATCAGAAACACCAGGCCGAACAGCAGGCCGGTGTTGGCGGACGAACCGGCCGCGACGGCGATGTCGCTGAAAAGGGTCGAGCCGGAGAAGCCGTAGATCAGGCTGGAGCCGTAGAGCAGCAGGCCCGAAGAAAGCGCGCCCAGCACGAAGTACTTCAGGCCGGCCTCGGAGGCCTTGCCGTTGTCGCGGTGCATGGCGGCCAGCACGTAGAGGGCCAGCGAGTGGAGCTCGACGCCGACGTAGAGCGAGATCAGGTCGCCCGAGGACGCCATCATGCCCATGCCCAGCGCGGCCAGCAGGATCAGCACCGGGTACTCGAAGTTCTTCACGCCGCGGCGCTCGAACCAGGGCTGGCCGAGCGGGATGGCCACGGCCGAGGCGACGTAGATCGCGACCTTGGCGAAGGTGGCGGCGGCGTCCGAGATCAGGCCGCCCCCGAAGGCGACGCCGAACGGCTGGGTCGCCGAGGCGACCGCGGCGGCCAGCAGGACGAGCACGCTCGCACCGCCGACCAGGGTGGTCTGCTTCGGCATGAACGCGCCGACCACGAGCAGGGCGAGCGCCCCGACCGCGAGGATGACTTCAGGATAGGCGTAGGCCAGGTGGGCGGAGATCATCTTTGGTCCCTCACCCGCCGATCGCCGCCTGGTAGACCCGCACGAGCTGATCCACCGACGCCTGCGTCAGGTTGAACACGGAATTGGGCTGCACGCCCATGTAGAGTGTCGAGACGATCAGCGGCGCGAAGATCGCCACCTCACGCCAGTTGAGGTCGGTGATGCCCTCGAGCTTCGGGTTGGTCAGCGGACCGAACACGACGGCGCGGTAGAGCGTCAGCATGTAGACGGCCGACAGGATCACGCCGGTGGCGGCGATGATCGCGGTCCAGGTCGACACCTGGTAGACGCCGGTCATCGACAGGATCTCGCCGACGAAGCCCGAGGTGCCCGGCAGGCCCACGTTGCCCATCGTGAACAACATGAAGACCGCCGCGTACCAGGGCATGCGCGTGACCAGCCCGCCGTAGAACTTGATCTCGCGGGTGTGCATGCGGTCGTAGATCACGCCGACGCAGAGGAAGAGCGCGCCCGAGATCACCCCGTGGCTCAGCATCTGGTAGATGGCGCCCTGCTCGCCCGTCGCGTTGCCGGAGAAGATGCCCATGGTCACGAGGCCCATGTGGGCGACGGACGAATAGGCGATCAGCTTCTTCACGTCGGTCTGCCGGAAGGCGACCAGCGAGGTGTAGACCACGGCGATCACCGACAGCGCGAACACCAGCGGCGTGAAGTACTCGGACGCGTTCGGGAACATCGGCAGACTGAAGCGCAGGAAGCCGTAGCCCCCCATCTTGAGCAGGATGCCCGCCAGGATCACCGAGCCGGCGGTGGGCGCCTCAACGTGCGCGTCGGGAAGCCAGGTGTGGACCGGCCACATCGGCATCTTCACCGCGAACGAGGCGAAGAACGCCAGCCAGAGCCAGATCTGGGCCTCAGGGGTGAAGTGGTAGGCCATCAGCTCGGGGATCGACGACGTCCCGCTGGTCCCGATCATCCAGAGGATGGCGGCCAGCATCAGGATCGAGCCGAGCAGCGTGTAGAGGAAGAACTTGAAGGCCGCGTACACCCGCCGCGCGCCGCCCCAGATGCCGATGATCAGGAACATCGGGACCAGGCCGAACTCGAAGAAGACGTAGAACAGCACGATGTCGAGCGCGCAGAACACGCCGACGACCAGCGTCTCCAGGAGCAGGAACGCGATCATGTACTCGTGCACCCGGTTGTCGATCGAGCGCCACGAGGCGGCGATACAGATCGGCATCAGGAACGCGGTCAGCAGGACGAACAGGACCGAGATCCCGTCCACGCCCATGCGGTAGTGGAGGCCCATGAACCACGGGGCCTCTTCCACGAACTGGAAGCCGGGGTTCTTCGGGTCGAATTGGGCCACCAGCACGATCGACAGCGCGAAGGTCGCCAGCGTGGTGACCAGCGCGATCCAGCGCGCGGTCTCGGCGCTCTTGGCGTCGTCCTTGCCGCCCATGCGCAGCGCCAGGATGCCCAGGACGCCGACCAGCGGAGCGTAGGTGATGAGGGAAAGCAGCATCTAAGGTCGTCCCCTCAAGCGGCCCAGGCCCACAGCGCGTAGGTCAGCAGACCCGCGACGCCGAGGAGCATGACGAAGGCGTAGTGGTAGACGTAGCCGGACTGCAGGCGACCGGCGCCCTTGCCCACCTGGACCGACAGCGCCGAGACACCGTCCGGGCCCAGCCCGTCGATGATCTTCTGGTCGCCGCCCTTCCAGAACAGGTCGCCCAGGAACTTCGCCGCGCGGACGAAGGTGGCCTGGTAGATCTCGTCGAAGAACCACTTGTTGTAGAAGAAGGTGTAGAGCAGGCCGTTGTTGGCCGCGAGCTTGGCGCCCAGGCCCTCGCGCCAGATGTACATGTAGGCCGCGACCAGGAGGCCGCCCACCGACACCACCAGCGGCGCCCAGACCACCCACAGCGGAGCCTCGTGCTCGCCATGGTGTTCGACCGGCGCGTGGAAGATCGCACCGCGCCAGAACTCGCCCTGCTCGGCGCCGATGAACTGGTGGTGGAAGACGAAGCCGGCCGCGATTGCGCCCACCGACAGGACGAGCAGCGGGATGCGCATCGTCCAGGGGCTCTCGTGCGGCAGGTGGTCGTGGCCGTGGCCATGACCGTGGTCGTCGTGCGCCTCGGGCTCGGAATGGCTCTCCGCGGCGTGAGCGTGGGCGTGGTCGTCATGCACCGCGTCGTGCGCGTGGTCGCGGTTGTGCCAGTGGTGCTCGAGGTCCTCGGACGTCCAGCGGGCGTGGCCGTTGAACGTGAAGAACGCGACGCGCCACGAGTAGAAGGCCGTCAGGCCGGCCACCAGGATGCCGATGGCGAAGGCGAAGTAGCCCATCGGATGGCCCGCCCCGCCGGCCTCGTAGGCGGCGTGGATGATGGCGTCCTTGGAGTAGAAGCCGGCGAAGCCCAGCTCCACGCCCGGGATGCCCAGGCCGGTGATCGCGATCGTGCCGATCGTCATCACCGCATAGGTGATCGGCAGGTACTTCTGCAGCGCGCCGTAGCGGCGCATGTCCTGCTCGTGCGCCATGCCGTGGATCACCGAGCCGGCGCCCAGGAACAACAGGGCCTTGAAGAAGGCGTGGGTGAACAGGTGGAACATGGCCGCCTGGTAGGCGCCCACGCCGGCGGCGAAGAACATGTAGCCGAGCTGCGAGCAGGTCGAATAGGCGATGACCCGCTTGATGTCGTTCTGCGTCAGGCCGACCGTCGCGGCGAAGAGCGCGGTCACCGCGCCGATGATCGTGACGATGTTCTTCGCCACCGGAGCGTACTCGAACATCGGCGACAGCAGGCAGACCATGTAGACGCCGGCGGTCACCATGGTGGCCGCGTGGATCAGCGCCGAGACCGGGGTCGGCCCCTCCATGGCGTCCGGCAGCCAGGTGTGCAGGAAGAACTGGGCCGACTTGCCCATGGCGCCCACGAACAGCAGGAAGCAGGTCAGGTCGATCAGCGAGAAGCGGCCGCCCGCGAAGTCCCACCCCTGGCCCACCGAGGCCTGGATCAGCGGGAACAGCTTGTGGAATTCGATCGTGCCGAAGGCCCAGTAGGCCGTCATGATGCCGAGCGCGAAGCCGAAGTCGCCCACGCGGTTGACCACGAAGGCCTTGATCGAGGCGGCGTTGGCCGTGGCCTTGTGGTGCCAGAAGCCGATCAGCAGGTACGACGCCAGGCCCACGCCTTCCCAGCCGAAGAACAGCTGCATGAAGTCGGCGGCGCTGATGAGGCTCAGCATCGCGAAAGTGAAGAGCGACAGGTAGGCGAAGAACCGGGGCTTGGACGGGTCGTCCGCCATGTACCCCCACGAATAGAGGTGCACGAGCGAGGAGACGGTGGTCACGACCACGAGCATCACCGCCGACAGGCCGTCCAGGCGGAACGACCAGTTGGAGATGAAGGTGTCGACGTGGATGAACGGCGCGTAGGTGACCGTGAACGGCTCGAGGCCGCCCCAGGTCCAGCGGCTGAACACCACCCACGACAGGATGGCCGACAGGAACAGGAAGCCGGTGGTGACGCTCATCGACGCCGTGTCGCCGATGCGCTTGCCGAACAGGCCCGCCACGGCCGCGCCGATCAGCGGGCCGAACAGGATGATGGTGACGAGGGCTTGGGGATCCACGGCGGCTTAGCCCTTCATCATCGAAGCGTCGTCCACGGCGATGTCGCCGCGGTTGCGGAAGAAGGTGACGAGGATGGCGAGGCCCACGGCGGCCTCGGCGGCCGCGACGGTGAGCACGAACATGGCGAAGATCTGCCCCACCAGGTTGCCCAGATAGACCGAGAACGCCACGAGGTTGATGTTCACCGCGAGTAGGATCAGCTCGATCGACATCAGGATGACGATGATGTTCTTGCGGTTCACGAAGATGCCGAAGACGCCGATCGTGAACAGGATCGCGGCGACCGCGAGGTAGTGTGCGAGGCCGATGATCATCCTTCGATCCCTTCGCCGCGGTTGGGGTTGACCAGCTTCATGCCGGTCTTCGGCGTGCGCAGGACCTGGTTCATGATGATCTGCCGCTTCACGCCCGGCTTGTGGCGCAGGGTCAGCACGATCGCGCCGATCATCGCCACCAGCAGCACCAGGCCGGCCGCCTGGAAGAAGTAGATGTAGTCCGTGTAGAGCACGCGCCCGATCGCCTCGGCGTTCGAGAGCGCGGAGTCCTTGCCCGACGCCAGCGGCCCTTCGGAGTGGCCGGCCGCGCCCTGGCTCGACACCGTCGTGGCCACCAGCACCATCTCGGCGGCGAGGAACGCCCCGATCAGGAGCCCCAGCGGCATGTAGCGGGCGAAGCCCTGCCGCAGGGCGGCGAAGTCCACGTCCAGCATCATGACGACGAAGAGGAAGAGCACCGCGACGGCGCCCACGTAGACCACCACCAGCAGCATCGCCAGGAACTCTGCGCCCATGAGGACAAAGAGCCCGGCGGCCGAGAAGAAGGCCAGGATCAGCCACAGCACCGAGTGCACCGGATTGCGGGCCGAAACCACGCAGAATCCGGCGGCCACGGTCACCGCTGCCATGAGGTAGAATGCGATCGCCTGCAGGGCCATTTCGGCTCTCTAAAGTCCCTCGAATTACGCTTCACAGTGGGGCGCGGAATCGCGCCGCCTGCTTATCGGTACGGCGCGTCCAGTTCCAGATTCTTCGCGATCTCGCGTTCCCAGCGGTCGCCGTTATCCAGCAGGCGCTCCTTGTCGTAGTAGAGCTCTTCGCGGGTCTCGACCGCGAACTCGGTGTTCGGGCCTTCCACGATGGCGTCCACCGGGCAGGCCTCCTGGCACAGGCCGCAGTAGATGCATTTGACCATGTCGATGTCGTAGCGGGTCGTGCGGCGGCTGCCGTCGGCGCGCGGTTCGGCCTCGATGGTGATCGCCTGCGCCGGGCAGATGGCCTCGCACAGCTTGCAGGCGATGCAGCGCTCTTCCCCGTTGGGATAGCGGCGCAGGGCGTGCTCGCCGCGGAAGCGCGGGCTCTGCGGGTTGCGCTCGTGCGGGTACTGCACGGTCTTCTTCGGCGCGGCCATGTACTTGAGGCCGAGCCCGAAGGCGCCGACGAAGTCCATCAGCGCGGCGCCCTTCAGGGCCTGTCCGATCCGGTTCAGCATCACTTCTTCTCGCAGGCGTAGTCGTCCAGGTACTGGACGTCGCCGTTCTTCTGGAGCTTGAGGGTCCCGCCCTTGGCGGCGCAGGCCGCCTGCGCGGCCTTCAGGTCGTCATAGGTCGCGATCCCGCCGCTGCGGCCGAAGCCGGCGCCTTGGGCGCAGGCGCTGAGCGAGAGCGCCGCCAGGATCACGAGCCCGATCTTCATTGCGCCGCTCCGCTGGGGAGGCCGGTGTAGACCAGCCAGCCGGCCACCGCGAACACCGCCACCAGCGAGGTGGGCAGGAAGACCTTCCAGCCCAGGCGCATCAGCTGGTCGTAGCGGTAGCGCGGCACGATGGAGCGGACCATCGCGTTCATGAAGAACACGAAGAAGGTCTTCAGCGCGTAGAACACCAGGCCGTGCAGGCTGCCGACCCACGACGGCAGGCCGTCGAGGTAGGGCGTCGGCCAGGGCGCGTTCCAGCCGCCCAGGAAGAGCACGGCCATCAGGCCGCTCATCAGGACGATGTTCGCCGTCTCGGCCAGGTAGAACAGCATGTACGGCGTCGAGCCGTATTCCACCGCATAGCCCGCCACGAGCTCGGACTCGGCCTCGGGCAGGTCGAAGGGCGGGCGGTTCGTCTCGGCCAGGCCCGAGATGAAGAAGATCACGCCCATCGGGAACATGATCAGGATGAGGGGCAGGTTCTTCAGCCCGCCGCCGAACATGTACCAGTTCCAGAACCAGCCCGACTGGGCCTCGGTGATCTGGTTCAGGTTCATGGTGCCGGCCAGCAGGATCACGGTGATGATCACGAAGCCGATCGAGACTTCGTAGCTGACCATCTGCGCGGCCGAACGGAGCGAGCCCAGGAACGGGTATTTCGAGTTCGACGCCCAGCCGCCCATGATGATGCCATAGACGCCCATCGAGCTCACGGCGAACAGGTAGAGGATGCCGACGTTGATGTTCGACACCGCCCAGCCGGGCGCGATCGGCATCACCGCCCAGGCGCCCAGCGCCAGGGTCACGCTGATCAGCGGGGCCAAGAGGTAGACCGCCTTGTCGGCGCCCGCCGGGATGACCAGCTCCTTGATCAGGAACTTGCCGAGGTCGGCGAAGGACTGCAGCAGGCCGAACGGGCCGACGACGTTCGGGCCCTTGCGCGCCTGGACGCCGGCGAAGATCTTCCGGTCGCCGTAGATGATGAAGGCGATCGTCAGCAAGAGGACGACGGTGACCGCCAGGATGTGGGCGACCGTCAGGATCGTCCAGCCGATGGGGGTGGTCCAGAACTCCATGGGTCCCCTACTCCGCCGCGATCTTGGCCGCGCCCGTGGCGAGCGAGGCGCATTCGGCCATCGTCGTGCTCGCGCGCGCGACGGGGTTGTTCAGGTAGAAGCTCTTCACCGCGCTGGCGAACGGCGCGTCGGTGACGTCGCCCTTCTTGCCCAGGGCCGCGAAGTCGACCGCCGCGGCCGTCTCCGGCACGTAGTCGATACGGCCGAAGGTGGGATGGTCGGCGAACAGCTTGGCGCGCAACTGGTCCAGGCTGTCGTAGGGCAGCTTCGACCCCAGCACCTCGCTCAGCGCCCGCAGGATGGCCCAGTCTTCCTTGGCCTCGCCCTTCGGGAAAACGGCGCGGAAGCCCATCTGCACCCGGCCCTCGGTGTTGACGTAGAGGCCGTTCTTCTCGGTGTAGGCGGCGCCTGGCAGGATCACGTCGGCCCGGTGTGCGCCGGCGTCGCCGTGCGTGCCGAGGTAGACGACGAAGGCGGCGGTCTTGCTGAGATCGACCTCGTCGGCGCCCAGCAGGAACAGAAGGTCGGCGCCGCCCTTGGCGGTCAGCTCGGCCGCGGTCTTGCCGCCCTCGGCCGGGACGAAGCCCAGGTCGAGGCCGCCCACGCGGGCCGCCGCCGAGTGCAGCACGTTCCAGGCCATGCCGAAGGTCTTGGCGACGCCGGCCGCGGCCTGCAGCACCGCGGCGCTGTCGGCGCGGTTCAGGGCGCCGGCGCCGACGATGATGGCCGGCTTCTTGGCGTCCTTCAGGCCCTTCACGAAATCGGACTTCGACTTCGACAGTGCGGCCAGCGAGGCCGGACCCGCGCCCAGGTGCTCGTAGCTGTAGGTCAGGTCGACCGCCTCGCCGATCACGCCGACCTTCAGCGCGCCGGCCAGCCAGCGCTTGCGCAGGCGGGCGTTCAGCACCGGGGCCTCGAGGCGAGGGTTGCTGCCGATGAGCAGGATATAATCAGCGTCTTCAAGGCCTTGGATCGACGAGTTCAACAGCCAGCTCTCGCGCTGGCCGCCCCCCAGGACCATGCCGTCCTGCCGGCAATCCAGGCTCTTCACGCCCAGGCCTTCGAACAGGTCCTTGGCGGCCTTCATGGACTCCGCGTCCTGCAGGTCGCCGGCGATCACGCCGATCCGGTCAGGCTGGGTCACGCGGATCGTGGCCGACACCACGTCCAGCGCCTCGGCCCACGTGGCCGGACGCAGCTTGCCGTTCTCGCGGATGAAGGGGCGATCGAGGCGCTGGCGCGACAGGCCGTCGACGGCGTAGCGCGTCTTGTCCGAGATCCACTCCTCGTTGACCGCCTCGTTGGTGCGCGGCAGCACGCGCAGCACGGCCGGACCGCGGGCATCCACGCGGATCGCCGAGCCCAGCGCGTCCATGACGTCGACGCTCTCGGTCTTCTTCAGCTCCCACGGACGGGCGTTGAAGGCGTAGGGCTTCGAGGTCAGCGCGCCCACCGGGCACAGGTCGATGACGTTGGCCGACAGTTCCGAGGCCACCGCCTTGTCGAGGTAGGTGGTGATCTCCACGTCCTCGCCGCGGCTGATCAGGCCGATGTCCGGCACGCCGGCCACCTCGGTGATGAAGCGGACGCAGCGGGTGCACTGGATGCACCGGGTCATGACCGTCTTGATCAGCGGACCCATGTACTTCTCTTCGACGGCCCGCTTGTTCTCGGCGTAGCGGCTGTCGTCGCGGCCATAGCCCATGGCCTGGTCCTGCAGGTCGCACTCGCCGCCCTGGTCGCAGATCGGGCAGTCCAGCGGGTGGTTGATCAGCAGGAATTCCATGACCCCGTGACGGGCCTTCTTCACCATCGGCGTGTCGGTGAAGATCTCCATGTTCTCGGCGGCCGGCAGGGCGCACGAAGCCTGGGGCTTCGGCGGGCCGGGCTTCACCTCGACCAGGCACATCCGGCAGTTGCCGGCGATGCTCAGGCGCTCGTGGTAGCAGAAGCGCGGGATCTCCTTGCCGGCGAGCTCAGCCACCTGCAGGACGTTCATCCCGGCTTCGAACTCGACCTCGACCCCGTCGACCTTGGCGATAGGCATTCCGGTTACTCCGCCGCGATGGAGGCGCCGGCGTAAGAGCCCTTGCGCGCGCGGTAGTTGTTGATGCGGTCCTCCACCTCGTGGCGGAAGTGGCGGAACAGGCCCTGGATCGGCCAGGCGGCCGCATCGCCCAGGCCGCAGATCGTGTGGCCCTCGACCTGGCTGGCCACGTCCAGCAGCATGTCGATCTCGGACATCTCGGCTTCGCCGGTGACCATCCGTTCCATCACGCGCCACATCCAGCCCGTGCCCTCGCGGCACGGCGTGCACTGGCCGCAGCTCTCGTGCTTGTAGAAGTAGGCCGCCCGCGCGATGGCCTTCACCAGGTCGGCGTCCTTGTCGAACACGATCATGGTGCCGGTGCCCAGGCCCGAGCCCCGCGCCTGCAGGTCCTCGTAGGTCATCACGGCCTCTTCGCACTGATCCGCCGGGATCATGCGCACCGAGATGCCGCCCGGGATGACGGCCTTCAGGTTGCCCCACCCGCCGCGCACGCCGCCGAAGTGGTCCTCGATCAGCGACTTCACGCTGATGCCGACCGCGTCCTCGACCACGCAGGGCTTGTTCAGGTGGCCCGAGCCGGCGAACAGCTTGGTGCCGGTCGACTTCTCGGTGCCGAAGCCCGCGAACCAGTCGGCGCCGCGGCGCAGGATGGTGCCGACGACAGCGATGGTCTCGACGTTGTTGACCGTGGTCGGGCAGCCGTAGATGCCGGCGCCGGCCGGGAACGGCGGCTTCAGGCGCGGCTGGCCCTTCTTGCCCTCGAAGCTCTCCATCAGGGCGGTTTCGTCGCCGCAGATGTAGGCCCCGCCCCCGTGCTGGACGCGGACGTCCACGTCGTAGCCCAGGATCGAACCCGGCCCGAGCAGCTTGGCGTCGTAGGCCTGCTTGATGGCCGCCAGCAGCCGCTCGCGCTCGTGCACGTATTCGCCGCGGATGTAGATGTAGGCGTTGTGCGAGCGCATGGCCCGGCACGCGATCACGCAGCCTTCGATCAGCAGGTGCGGGTCGTTGCGCAGGATGTCGCGGTCCTTGCACGCGCCCGGCTCGGACTCGTCGGCATTGACCAGCAGGTAGTGCGGACGCTCGCTCTCCTGCTTGGGCATGAAGGTCCACTTCAGGCCGGTGGCGAAACCGGCGCCGCCGCGCCCGCGCAGGCCCGAGGCCTTCACCTGGTCGCAGATCCACTCGGGGGTCTGGGCCACGATGTCCTTCGTGCCGTTCCAGGCGCCGCGCTTCATCGCGCCCTCCAGGCCCCAGTCGTGCAGGCCGTAGAGGTTGAGGAAGATGCGGTCCTTGTCGGCCAGCAATCCAGCCACGTCAGGCTCCTTTGCCCGGGCCGCGAAGCCCGGCGATAAACCAGATCTGCGCCGCGAACCCTCCGAGGAGCGCCACGACGAAAACGACGAGCGCCCATTCGAGCGCGAACTTGAAATACCCCACGAGCGCGGCCAGCGCGGTCAGCGCCGCCACGACGTTGGCGACCATCATCACGGCGCGCCGCTTCTTGATGACCGCGACATCCACCGTCATGCCGGGGCCTTCGTCGCCTTGGGCGGCTTGGCCGGCAGGTTGGGGATCTTGATCTTCTTGCCGAGCGAGCCGTCATACAGCTTCGGATCGGTCAGCGTCATCGGACCGCCTTCCGGCGCCGAGCCCTGGCGGCCAGCGGCCGAGCCGGGCTTGGGCTTCTTGCCCGCTGCGAAGTCGTCCAGGAGCTTCTCGAAGCTCTCGGGCGTCAGGTCCTCGTAGTAGTAGTCGTTGATGGCGGCCATCGGCGCGTTGGCGCAGGCGCCCAGGCACTCGACTTCCTGCCAGTAGAACTTGCCGTCGGCGCTCTTGTGGTTCTGCGCGCCGATCTTGCGCTTGCAGACGGCCATCAGGGCTTCCGAGCCGCGGGTCTGGCAGGGCGTGGTGCCGCAGACCTGGACCAGCGCATGGGTGCCCACCGGCTCCAGCATGAACATCGTGTAGAAGGTGGCCACCTCCAGCACGCGGATCACGGGCACGCCCAGCAGTTCGGCGACGGCGCGGATGGCGGGCTCGCTGACCCAGCCTTCCTGCTTCTGGACCAGCCACAGCAGCGGCACCATGGCCGACTGCTGGCGGCCGGCCGGGAAGTTGGCCATCCAGGCCTTGGCGGCCTTCAGCGTCGCGGGCGTGAAGGCGAAGCTCTCGGGCTGGTTCGGCGAAAGGCGACGGACGCTCACGCGGGCCTCACTTACGGAAATCCACGCGGGCGATCTTGCCGCCGGCGATGGTGTAGATGGCGATGACCTCGAAGGCCTCGTTCGCGCCGTCGCGGAACACGCGTTCATGGTCGACGACCGTGTCGCCCACCACGATGCGGTTCACCAGCTCGGCGCGGTTCTGCGGGAAGTCGGCGAAGACCTGCACGTACTTGGCGCGATAGGCCTCCATGCCGCGGATCGTGACGTCGCCGTTCAGGTCGGCCACCACCACGTCGTCGGCGTAGAAGGCGCAGTGCGCGTCCAGGTCCTGGACGTTGTAGGCGTCGAGCTGGCCCTGGGCGAGCTCGGCCGGCTTGAGGGTCGCGGCCGCGGTCACCGGTCGATCTCCCCGAACACGATGTCCAGCGAGCCCAGGATGGCGGACACGTCGGCCAGCATGTGGCCGCGGTTCATCCAGTCCATCGCCTGCAGGTGCGGATAGCCCGGGGCGCGGATCTTGGCGCGGTACGGCTTGTTGGTGCCGTTCGAGACCAGGAACACGCCGAATTCGCCCTTGGGCGCCTCGACGGCGGCGTACACCTCGCCCGGCGGGGTGCGGTAGCCCTCGGTGAAGATCTTGAAGTGGTGGATCAGGGCTTCCATCGACCGCTTCATCTCGCCCCGGCGGGGCGCGGCGATCTTGTTGTCCTCGATCAGCACCGGGCCGGGCGTCTTCAGGAGGCGCTCGCAGCACTGCTTCATGATCTTGGTCGACTCGCGCATCTCCTGCATGCGGCAGAGGTAGCGGTCGTAGCAGTCGCCGTTCACGCCCAGCGGAATGTCGAATTCCATGTCGTTGTAAGCGGCGTAGGGCTGGCTACGGCGCAGGTCCCAGGCGATGCCCGACCCCCGCACCATCACGCCCGAGAACGACCGGGCGATCGCGTCCTCGCGGCTGACGACGCCGATGTCGACGTTGCGCTGCTTGAAGATGCGGTTGTCGGTGATCAGGCCTTCGATGTCGTCGCAGGTCTTCGGGAAGTGGTCGCACCAGTCCGAGATGTCGCGCACCAGCGCCTCGGGCAGGTCCTGGCGGACGCCGCCGACGCGGTAGTAGTTGGCGTGCATACGGGCGCCCGAGGCGCGCTCGTAGAACACCATCAGCTTCTCGCGGTCCTCGAAGCCCCAGAGCGGCGGCGTCAGCGCGCCGACGTCCATGGCCTGGGTCGTGACGTTCAGCAGGTGGTTCAGGATCCGGCCGATCTCGTCATAGAGGGTCCGGATGAGCTGGGCGCGGTAGGGCGCCTCGATCTCCAGCAGCTTCTCGATGGCCAGGCAGTAGGCGTGCTCCTGGTTCATGGGCGCCACGTAGTCGAGGCGGTCCATGTACGGGATCGTCTGCTGATAGGGCCTGGCCTCCATCAGCTTCTCGGTGCCCCGGTGCAGCAGGCCGATGTGCGGGTCGACCCGCTCCACCACTTCGCCGTCCAGCTCGAGGACCAGGCGCAGCACGCCGTGGGCTGCCGGGTGCTGCGGGCCGAAGTTGATGTTGAACTTGCGGACGGGCGTCTCGTTCGGACCGGGCGCGGGGGGCTCGGGCGCGAAGAATTCCGTCGCTTGGGCGGGGGCGTTGGAGCCGGTCATGACTTGCTCTTCTCGTCTCCGGGCAGCATGGCCGCGAAGCCCTTCTCGGCGCCCTCCCAGGGGCTCAGGAAGTCCCAGTTGCGCCACTCGACCGACTTCACGGGCTCGTAGACCACCCGCTTCAGCTCTTCGTCGTAGCGGACCTCGACGTAGCCAGTCATCGGGAAGTCCTTCCGCAGCGGATGGCCGTGGAAGCCGTAGTCGGTGAGGATGCGGCGCAGGTCGGGGTGGCCGTCGAAGAAGACGCCGTACATGTCGAACGCCTCGCGCTCGAACCAATCGGCCGCGGCGAAGACCTCGACCACCGACGGGACGGCGGTGTCCTCGTCGGTCTGCACCTTGAAGCGCACGCGCACGTTCTTCGTCATCGACAGCAGGTGGTAGACCACGTCGAAGCGCTTCTCGCGCTCGGGATAGTCCACGCCGCAGAGGTCAATGAGCTGGTGGAAGCCCTGGGCGTCGCGCAGGTAGGTCAGCGCCTCGACGGCCTTGGCCGCCGGTCCGGTCAGGGTCAGTTCGCCATAGGCCACGTCGGCGCCGGTGATGACGCCCTTGGCGTCCTTGAGGATCGCCTTGCCCAGCTTGCCGAGGTCGGCGTCGGAAACCGGCCAGCTCATCGGACGATGGTCCCCGTGCGGCGGATCTTCTTCTGAAGCTGCAGCACGCCGTAGACCAGCGCCTCGGCGGTCGGCGGGCAGCCCGGGACGTAGACGTCCACAGGCACGATCCGGTCGCAGCCGCGCACGGTCGAATAGCTGAAGTAGTAGTAGCCGCCGCCGTTGGCGCAGCTGCCCATCGAGATCACGTACCGCGGCTCGGGCATCTGGTCGTAGACCTTGCGCAGCGCGGGAGCCATCTTGTTCACCAGCGTGCCGGCCACGATCATCACGTCCGACTGGCGCGGGCTGGCGCGCGGGGCGAAGCCGTAGCGCTCCAGGTCGTAGCGGGGCATGGACGCCTGCATCATCTCGACCGCGCAGCAGGCGAGGCCGAAGGTCATCCACATCAGCGAGCCGGTGCGGGCCCAGGTGATCAGGTCGTCGACGCCCGCGGTCACGAAGCCCTTGTCGGCCAGGCGCTGCGAGACGCCGTCGAAGAACGGGTCGTGTTTCTGCGGGTCGTAGCCCTCGACGGTCGTGCGACCGGCGGACAGGGCCGGGACTGAACCCGGGGGAACGATCACTCCCATTCCAGGGCTCCCTTCTTCCACTCGTAGACAAAGCCGACGGTCAGGACGCCCAGGAAGGTCATCATCGACCAGAAGGCGTACTTCGCGACGTCCGGCGGCAGCTTCATCAGCGCCACGGCCCACGGGAACAGGAACGCCACCTCGAGGTCGAAGATGATGAAGAGGATCGAGACCAGATAGAATCGGACGTCGAACTTCATCCGCGCATCGTCGAAGGCGTTGAAGCCGCATTCGTACGACGAGAGCTTTTCCGGGTCGGGCGCCTTGGGCGCGAGCACCGTGGCGGCGAGGATGAAGACAATGCCCAGCACCGCCGCGATCCCCAGGAAGATCGCGATCGGCAGGTACTCTTTGAAATAGTCGACCATGAGGTCTCCAGAAGGAGTCGCGGCGCCCTTCTAGACCGATCATCCGGGCGTTTCAAACAGGCCTTGTGCGACGCGAAATGACGTTCCCTCGCCATCTTGCGAATGCGTCGCAATTGCTCAATTCGACCACAGGTCCAGGCGCTCCACGACCAGCGGCAGGCCGCCCTCCGGACGTAGCGAGAAGTCGGCCTGCGGCTGCACCTCGCGGCCCCGCACCGGGCTGAAGCGGTGCTCCAGCAGCCAACGCGAGAGCAGGATCAGCGCCTCGGCCTGGGCGAACCCCATGCCGATGCAGACGCGGGGTCCTGCGCCGAACGGAATGTATTGGTAGCGGTGCAGCGCCTGGCGACCCTCGGGGTCGAAATGCTCGGGGTTGAAGACGTCGGGCTCGTCCCAGAGCGTGCGGTGCCGGTGCACCACCCAGGGCCAGACCGAGATCATGTCGCCGCGCTTCACGGCATGGCCACAAAGCTCGTCGTCGGCGATCGCCTGGCGCTCGATGCGATGGACCGGGGGATAGAGCCGGAGCGTCTCGTCCCAGACCATCTTCAGGTAAGGCAGGCGGCCGGGGAGCGCGTCGGGATCGTCCCCGGCCGCCGCCCAGGCCTCCCTCGCCTCCTCCCGCGCCCAGGCCTGCGCCTGCGGGTCGCCGCTCAGGAGATAGAGGGCCCAGGCCAGGCCGTTGGCGGTGGTCTCGTGACCGGCCACGAAGAACACCATGGCGTTGTCCAGGGTGAGTTGCAGCGCGTCCTCGGGCGGATGCTCGGCCAGGAACGCCGCGTAGAGCCGGGCGATGAAGTCCTCGGGCCCCTGGGGCTCGGCAGTCCGCCGGCGGATGAACGCGGCCATCCGGCGCACCAGGACCTGACGGCACCGCCGGGCGCGGCGCTGGGCCGCACCCACGTCCAACCCCTCCAGTCCGAACAGCAGGGGCAAGCGGATCTCGGTCGAGCCCGTCATGAAGTCGCGGACGTGCGCCGAGGTCTCCTCGAACGGCATGTCGCTCTCGCCGCCGAACAAGGCCGCGTCGATGACCTCCAGGGTCGTGCGGGTGGCCTCGGCCGCCATGTCGACCACGAGACCGCCGTCGCCCAGGCGTTCGGCGCTGCGGCTCGCGATCTCTGCGAACAGCGGGGCGAACGCGCCCACAGCGCGCGGACCGAACACCGGGGCCATCAGCCGCCGCTGGGCCTGCCAGTCATCGCCCTCGGCGTTGAACAGGCTCTCGCCGATGGCCGGTCGCAGCACCCGCTTCACCAGGTCGGGCCGGCGGTAGGCCTGGGCGTTGTCGACGAAGACCCGCTTGATCGCGTCCGGGTCGCTGACCCCGTGGTAGACGAGGTGCAGCATCCTGACCTTGCGGTAGGGCAGCTCGAACGCCGCGCGGGGGATGGCGGTGATCAGGTTGCGGGCCGCCTTCGGACTCAGCAGTTCGAACAGGCCGGGCTCATGGTCCTGCGGCTCCGGCGCGGCGGGGCGGAAGCGTTTTGGCGGGGCGGCCATGCCGCCGGACAAGGTGACGTCGGTCATGGCGGCCCTCGGGTTCGACGGGCCGGAACATCCTCCCGGTTGCGGGCGCCCGACAAACGATATAACGGCGCTCTTCTTGTGAGCTCAGTTCACAAGGATAGCCTCGCGTGGACACCCGACGTTCGCTGCCGCCGCTGACCGCGCTGCGCGCCTTCGAGGCCTTCGCGCGGCGGGGCCGCATGACCCTGGCCGCCGACGAGCTGTGCGTCACCCACGGGGCGGTCAGCCGCCAGATCCGCAGTCTTGAAGAAAGCCTGGGCGTCGAGCTCACGGAAGGCCCGCGCCACCGCCTGACGCTCACCGAGCCGGGCCAGCGGCTGGCGACTGCGCTGTCCGCCGCCTTTGACCAGGTGGAGCACGCGGTGGCCGACCTACGGACCGCCGCGCATGTGGAGCTTCACCTGTCCTGCGTGGGCACGCTGGCGATCCGCTGGCTGATCCCGCGCCTGCCCCAGTTCCACGCGCGCCACCCCAGCGTCCGCGTGCGGGTGACCGAATCCTACGCGCCTGTCGACTTCGCCCGCGAGCGGTTCGACGCCGCTATCCGCGTGGCCGAGACCGCGCCGATCGTCGGGGCCGAGGCGGTGGCCTTCCTGGAGAACTTCCACGGCCCGGTCGTAGCCCCGACCCTGGTCGGCGGCGGCCCCACCGGCATCGAGGGCCTGACCCGGCTCACCACCGGCACGCGCCAGACCGCCTGGGCGGAATGGGAGAGCCACTCCGGCGTCGTCCTGCCCACGCCGCCCGATACCCAGGAGTTCGAGCACATCTTCTATACGCTGGAGGCCGCCGCGGCCGGGCTGGGCGTGGGGCTCAGCCCCTGGATCTATGTGGCCGGCGACGTGGCGGCCGGGCGGCTGGCCGCGCCGCTGGGGTTCGCGCCGACGCCGTCGCGGTTCTGGTTCCTGACGCCTGCCGGCCCGCTGAAGCCCGCCGTCGCACATTTCCGCGACTGGGTGATCGAGGAAGCCGCCAAGGCGCCGCCTCCGCCCCGGATCGTGCGACCGTTCGCACTGGACGCCCATACGGGCGGAGGGTGAACCGCAAGGCCTGGAATTTCAGGGAAATCTTCGCTCTCCCCCACGAGGGGAAGTGGCGCGAGTGACGGGGCTCGAACCCGCGACCTCCGGCGTGACAGGCCGGCGCTCTAACCAACTGAGCTACACCCGCGTAGGCCGTCGGCCGTTGCGAAGGCGGCTCTCATATGGGTGGTGCGGAATCGTGTCAACGAGAGTTTGCGCGGCATTTGGCCCAGGCTGGGGAAAACTGGCCGGGGGGCCACGGCGGCAAGGTCCGAACTCGCCGCCGCTCATCCCGGCGAATGCCGGGACCCAGACCTGGTGGCTTTGAGGGCCGATGGGAGGATGTCGAGCTTCCAGAGCCCACCCCGGCCTTTCCATCTGGGTCGTGTCGCCTTTTTGGCGCCGGGTGTCCGGGGCTGTGTTTGGGCGGCCAGGCAATGACCGCCATCGAGCCAACTCGGACATTGGCGCTTGAAGCTCTTTTGACTTCCGGGCTCGCGACAAGGAAGCTTGGCCATGCTCGTGCCATTTGACGCCGCCTCTCCGCTGGACCTCGCGGCGCTGTGGCAGCTCGATCTTCTGTCCGGCGACGACATAGCGGCGGTGTGCATGCGCTGGTTGGCAGAAGATCTGGATGGGGGAAACCCGAACATCGCGGCCTTTGCGGGTAGGCGTAACCTCACCCTGGCCGAGGCCGGGCCGACGTTCGAGCGCGTTCTGGGTTCGTTCGTGGGTCGCGGCATGGCACGCGAAGAAGCCGTGCTCCGCGGCCTGCGATTCCACCTTGCCGCTGCGCTCGAAGAGGATCGCCTGATGGATGGCGTGGGTTTGGCACTCCACCGCTTCGCTGACCTGTCCGATCAGCGGCTCGTGCGAAATCCCCGCAGGGACCGGGAAGAGCCGGATGGCGTGTATGCGGCCGAGAACCTTGGCCTAGAGTACGTCTACGGAGGCTTCTATGCGTTCGATGACATCCAAGCCCTTTCTCCTGACGAGAAGACGGCCGCAGAAGCCGCCTTGTCCAGCGCGCTACGGCAGGACGTGCTCGAACTGCACAATCACCTCGCGTCTCTGCTTGGCGAACCCAAGCTTGCGGCCCGGGCGTGATCCTGTCCGCTAGCATCAGCTTTCCACCCTTCGCTGACGGTCGGGTGGTCCGCCGTCGCGCGGGCCGCGCCAATGTCGTCTTATGGTCTGAGCGCCAACTTCCGGGTTCGACCCTTAGCGGCCCCCGGATCCACCCGGTGGATATCCAGCCCAGACCCTACGCCGCCTCGGCCGCGTCCGGCGCGCCCAGCGCGGCGTCCAGGGCGGCGTAGAGGTCGGCCACCTCCAGCGGCTTGGCGATATGGCCGTCCATGCCGGCGGAGAGATAGCCGTCGAGCTGGTGACGCATGACGTTGGCGGTGAGCGCGAGGATCGGCGTGGCGGCCGCGCCGCGCTCGGCCTCCAGAGCCCGGATCGCGCGGGTGGCGTCGACACCGTTCATCTCGGGCATCTGCACATCCATCAGCAACACGTCGAAGCGGCCCGCCGCATAGGCCGCCACGGCCGCGCGACCGTCGCCCACCAGAGTCAGCTCGGCGTCCAGGGGCTGGAGCAGCGCGCGCAGCACCAGCTGGTTGGTGGGATTGTCCTCGGCGGCCAGGATGCGCAGCCGATGCTGGGGCTCGCGGGCCCTGGCCTCGGCGGTGGGCGCGGTTGGCGCAGCGCGGCCCCGGGCCAGGGGCAGCACCATGGCGAAGCTCGCCCCCTCCCCCAACCGCCCGCCGGCGACGATGCGGCCGCCCATCAGCTCGGCCAGTTCCTGGCAGATCGCCAGGCCCAGGCCCGTGCCGCCGTAGCGCCGCGTCGTGGAGGCGTCGGCCTGGGCGAACTTGTCGAAGAGCTGCGGGATCCGCGTCTCGTCCAGGCCGATCCCCGTGTCGATGACGCAGAAGCGGACGCCGGCGTCGTCGTGCGCGATCGACAGGGTCACGGACCCGGCGGCGGTGAATTTAACGGCGTTGGAGACCAGGTTCGACAGCACCTGGCGGATTCGCAGCGCGTCGCCGACCCAGGCGCCCCTCGCCCGCTCGGACACCTCGAGCCGCAGCGCGAGGCCCTTCTCCGCCGCCAGGCCTTCAAAGGTGGCGCAGACCTGACGGCCCAGGGCCTCGGCGTCGAAGCTCTCCTCGACGATCTCCAGCTTGCCCGCCTGCAGCTTCGACAGGTCGAGCACGTCATTGAGCAGGGCCAGCAGGGTCGAGCCCGACTCCCGGATCACCCCCAGCCGGTCGCGCTGGGCGGGACTCAGTTCGTGGAGGTCCATGGCCTGGGCCATGCCGAGGACGCCGTTCAGCGGCGTGCGGATCTCGTGGCTCATGTTGGCGATGAACTCGGACTTGGCCCGAGCACCGGCCTCGGCCAGGTCGCGCGCCTCGGCCGCATCCAGCGCCAGGCGGCGTACGCGCAGGATCAGGAGCCCGACCACGCACAGGACCACGACGCCGACGGCCAGGATCGGGCCGCCCGCCTGGCGGATCACCTCGTGGCCCAGCCGGTCCGGCCGCCAGCCGACGCCCGCGACCGGCGCGCCGGCGACATCGCGCAGCGGAGCGGCGCGGCCGGCGCCGTGGTCCAGGATCAGGTAGGCGCCCTTGAGGCCATACTCGTCGCTCACCCAGCGCAGGAAGCGGCCGTTCACCTCGACCGCCGAGGCCATCACCGGCGCGGGCGAGGCCAGCAGCAGGGCGCGGTCGTGCGGCTCGGGCTCGACCGTCGCAGCGGCGGCGAGATAGACGTGCGAGCCGATGCGGACCGCGCCATGAGCCGAACCCTGCCGGTCGAACCCCATGGCGCCGGGCTTGTCGCGGACCTTGGCCGCGGACGCGCGGCGGGCGGCGGCCACCAGCGGGCGCATGGCCTGGGCGAACGCCGCGACCTCGCCAGGCGGCACGGTGTCCCCGGCCTTGGCCGCATAGGCCGGGCGGTCGTGGCCATCGAACAGCACGGTCATGTCGTGCTTGCGCGAGCGCTGGAGGTCGTGGCCGTAGTTGATCTCGATCCACGTGGGGTCGAGGCGGCGGGCGGTGTGTTCGTAGCCGTCGGTCCAGACCGAGACGATGCGGACGTCCTCCACCACCTCCGACTGCCGGTGCTGCAGCGCATGGCCCATCAGCGAGGCCTCGCGCGCGCTGCTCAGTTGGTCCACGGCCTCGTCGGCGTAGAAGACCAGCGCCACGCAAGCCGCCAGCACGATCAGGGCGGCCGCGACGGCCAGGCCCATCACGGCGTCCGGGGATCGCCAGCGGTTGAGAGACGCGAGCTCGGGCACGAGGCGGGACTTCCTCCAGCGCGGCTTCAAGGTCCGCGCCATCACCCCGACGGTGCCCCCGCGCAGACTAAACGGGCGTTGACTTTCCTCGCAAAGAAGCCCTTCGCGCCAATGTGCCGCAGCCCCTCGGCGAGGCCCCGGCCAAACCCCTAGGGGATTCCCCGTAGGTAAACGGACGAGATTTCGGCCGACCCCTCCCCCGTGGTTCAACACGGTTAACGAAATTGAACGGGACGGCCACGGGACAGCGGCCTCTCGCCACCAGATGGGAGATACGGTGATGCAAGTTCTCGTCGTTGAAAGCCAAGCCGCCGCCGCCAAGAGCCTGGAGCTCCTGCTGACCGCCGAAGGCCATACGGTCTGCGTGACCGACAGCGGCGAGGAAGCCTGCGACCTCGGCAAGATCTACGACTACGACGCGATCTTCCTGGCCCAGGACCTCGACGACATGACCGGCGTCCAGGCGATCCGGGCGCTGCGGGTCCGCAAGATCGCCGCCCCGGTGATCGTGCTCGGCGACAACGACGTGGACGCCCGGGTCGAGGCCCTGGCCGCCGGCTCCGACGACGTCCTGGCCCGTCCCTTCCACAAGGCCGAACTGCTGGCCCGCCTGGCCGCCGTGGTCCGCCGTTCGCGGGGCCATACGGACTCGGTGCTGCGCGCCGGCGCCATCGCGCTGAACCTCGCCACCCGCCAGGCCGAAGTGGCCGGCACGGCGATCCACCTGACCCCCAGCGAGTACAAGATCCTGGAGCTGTTCTCGCTCCGCAAGAACCAGGCGCTGTCCAAGGAGCAGTGCCTGAACCACCTCTACAACGGCATGTCCGAGCCCGAGCCGAAGATCATCGACGTGTTCGTCTGCAAGCTGCGCAAGAAGATCGCCGCGGCCAACGGCGGCGACGCCCAGATCGAGACCGTGTGGGGCGGCGGCTACATGCTGCGCGACGCCCCGGCCGAGCCGCAGCGCCTCGCCGCCTAGTCTTCCCAGCGCCTCCCCGATGCCTGCGGCCGCCCAGCAATGGGCGGCCGTTTCTCTATTCCCCCGGCCGGTACGTCCGCTCGGTGTGGCCCGAGAGCTGCTCTGGGTAGAAGTAGACTGGTCGCAGGTTCCCGGTGGCGTAGCGCTGGGCCTGGTCCAGGAAGTGCGGGCTGGTGGGATCTCCGCTCTCGCCGCCGGCGCTGACCGCCACGGCGCGCACCTTGGGTCCGAACTCGACGGCTGAGACGAAGCTGTTGCCGCTGGTCCCGTAGTAGCGCTTCGTCCCCGGCCAGCGTTGGGCGCCGAACGAGGCCAGCGAGCCCCAGCGCGACGAGGCGAAGCCCACCGGGATCGACGGGCCGTCGTCGCGGAATTTCTGCACGATTTCGCCGTTCAGCCGCTGGAAGCGGTTGATCTCGCCCCAGGGCGTCTTCCAACTCCCGAAGTCGGCCCCGAGCCGATCCTGCGCCTCGGACAGCGCGGCCAGCTTGTCGGAGGCCGGGCTCTTCTCGGCCATATAGTCCCAGACGCTCATGTTGGCCGCCTTCGCCGCCGGCGCGGCCTTGGCCCACAGCGCCTCGCCCCAGAACACCGCCAGCGAGGTCTCTGTCGAGGCCGTGCTCCAGCGCTTGTCCCAGGCCTTCAGCGCCGCCACCGGCTCGGCCAGCTTCGCCTTGAGCGGATCGCCCGCCGGCGCCGCGTCCCAGGCTTGGACTAGGCCGGGGACCAGCCGCGCGAAGGCCGGCAGGTGGGTGTCGTAGGCGCGGGTGACGAGGCTCTCCAGCGTCACGTTCCGCGCGCCGGTCAGCACCTCGATCGCGTGGTCGGTGCGCGGGTTGCGGCCGGTCTGGTCCATGTAGCGCGGGAAGGCCGCCGGCTTCGGGCTGTCGTCGGCGGCGCCCCACCACGGCCCGTCGTTGACGTTGAACACCCAGCCGGCGGCGGGCTGCGTCACCTTCGGCGCCTCGGAGAGCGCGTGCAGGCCCTTCCAATCGGTCGACGGATTCGAGCCGTCCACGGGCCGGGTGTAGTCGAACCGATCCTCGCGCCGCGGGATGAACTGGGGGTGCAGGTAGGCGGTCTCGCCCTTGTCGTCGGCGAAGAGGGTATTGTTCGAGCTGTTGGCCTTGAAGGTGTCGGCCACCTTCAGGAAGGACGCGAGGTCCGCCTGTTTGGTCCGCAGGAAGGACTGCTGCAGCGCCTCCACCGGCTTGTTCATCATCGAGAACGCGATCCAGCGCTCACCCTCGGCGCGCACGATGGGCCCGTGGTGCGTGCGGTAGGTGGAAAAGCTGCGGCTCTTCATCGACCCGTCGGCCGCCCGGTAGGGCACGACGATGGTCTGGACCTGCACCGGCCGGGCCTCCTTGCCATAGCGGTACATCAGCGTTCCGGGCGTGCGGATGATGGTCTCGGCGAACTCGTCCACCACGTCGACGGTGCTGGAGGTGTGCATCCAGCCGGCGTGGGCGTTGAAGCCCTGGTAGATGAAGAACTGGCCCCAGGTGACGGCGCCGTAGGCGTTCAGGCCTTCATCACTCGTCATCTGCAGTTCCGAGCGGAAGAAGAACGAGGTGTGCGGGTTGATCAGCAGCAGGGCGTGGCCGTCCTTGGTGATCCGCGGCGAGATGGCGATGCCGTTCGAGCCGGTCGGCTCCCTGTAGGCGAAGGGGTTCTCCAGCGCCGCCGAGCGCGTGCCGCCGTAGAAGGCCTCCAGCTCCTTCAGCGAGATCCGCTCGATGTCCCCGCCGATGCTGCCCTCGGTGAACGACAGCGCCATCCAGGGTTCGAAGTGGGTGATGACCTTCGGCTTCGTCTGCGGATGGGTGGCCAGGTAGAAGTTCAGGCCCCCGGCCCAGGCGTCCATCAGCGCCTTCAGCCAGGCGGGACTCTTGGCGTAGTCGGCCTGCAGGCTCTCCGGCGAGACGTACAGCTTCTGGCGCAGGTCCTGCCAGATCGCGCCCTCGCCCTCGGCCTCGGCCGTGCGGCCCAGGTTCGTGAGGTAGTTGGTCTCGACCCGGTTGAAGTCGTCCTCGGCCTGAGCGTAGGCCATGCCGAACACCGCGTCGGCGTCGGACCTGCCCTTCACGTGGGCGATGCCCCAGTCGTCGCGGACGATGGTGACCCGGGCCGCCTGCGCCCGCCAATCGGTCATCTCGTCGGCCAGCGTGGGCGAAGCCAGGACCGACAGGACGAGGGCAACCGACACGGACCGCACGACGAGACCTCCCGACTCCGAAAGCCCGTCACCTCGCCCGCTCGTCCACAGCTTGTCCAGCCTGCGACGCCGTGGCCCGCCCGGCCACGCTTGGTGGCGCCTGGGACTCACCATCTCTTACCCGAGGGGCTTAAGCGGAGTTCGTCATGCCCGACGCCACCTACGTCGCCTTCGTGCCCGCCGGCATGAGCGGGAAACTGAGGCAGGTCCTTCAGGCCGAGGACACCGGCGCGCTGACCTGGCGCGAGCGGAAGGTCATGTTCGGCAGCGAGTTCTACTTCTCGGGCCCGCCGAAGCTGGCCCGCGCGACCCACGCCTACGTCAGCCGCTGGGTCGTCACCCACTAGCGGTCAGGCCTTCGCCGCCCGCACCGGCCGTTCGGTCGACGGAACCGCGCGTTCGTCGCGCCTGCGCCCCGTCCCATCGCACCTGCGCATCCCACCACGGCCAAGCCGCGTAGTTAACGCCGCGGGCCGGAACGTCGCCCCGCAGCGTTCGTTGAGTGGCGTGGAGGCTGGGTTATGGAGATCGGTCGGCGGGATATCCTGAAGGTGGGCGGAGTCCTGGCCCTGGCGGGCGGCGCGACACCGGCCCTTGCGCAGCAGCCCACTCCGACCGTCGAGCCTCGCTCCGCCTTCGGCCCCAACGACTGGGCCCGCGTCCGCGCCCAGTTCGGCCTGAAGTCCGACCGCGTCGACATGTCGGCCATGCTGATCGCCGCCCATCCCAAGGCCGTGCGCGAGGCCATCGCCCGCCACCGCGACGCCCTGGACGAGACGCCGATCGAGTACCTCGAGCAGAACAACCGCCGCCTGCAGAACATCGCCCGCGAGCGCGTCGGCCGCTACTTTGGCGTCGCCGGGACCGACGTGGCGCTGACCGACTCCACCACCATGGGCGCGGGCCTGGTCTACAACGGCCTCAAGCTGCGCCCCGGCCAGGAGGTGCTGACCACCGACCGCGACTACTACGTGACCCACGAGTCGCTGAGGCTGGCCTCGATGCGCAGCGGCGCCAGCGTGCGGCGCATCCGCCAGCCCGATCCCGCCAAGGCGGGCGCCGGCGGCCTCACCCAGGCGGTGATCGGGGAGATCAGGCCGAACACCCGCGTGGTCGCCCTGACCTGGGTGCATTCGTCGACCGGCCTGAAGATGCCGATCCCGGCGATCAGCCAGGAGATCGCCCGCCTGAACGCCGGCCGCGCAGAGGCTGACCGGGTGCTGCTGGCGGTGGACGGCGTCCACGGTTTCGGCAACCAGGATGTGGGCCTGCCGGAACTCGGCTGCGACCTCTTCTTCGCCGGCTGCCACAAGTGGATCTTCGGCCCGCGCGGCACCGGCGTGGTCATCGGGACCAAGGCCGGCTGGGACGCCATGGCGCCGACCATCCCGACCTTCCTGGCCAGCGACGCCTATTCCGGCTGGATCAGCGGCAGCCCGGCTTCGGACTGCACGGGCGCGCGGCTGACGCCCGGCGGGTTCAAGGCCTTCGAGCACGTCTGGGCGCTGTCGGACGCCTTCGTCATCCACGACTGGGTGGGCCGCAAACAGGTGGCGGACCGCACCGCCGAACTGGCCGACCAGCTCAAGGCGGGCCTCGCCGCCATGCCGAACGTGACGCTGGCGACGCCGCGCTCGCGGGACCTCTCGGCCGGGATCGTCTCGTTCGAGGTGGCCGGGATGGCGCCGCAGCAGACGGTCGCCAAGCTGCGCGACTGGAAGGTCATCGGCTCGGTCGCGCCCTACGCCCGGCCGCTGGTCCGGCTCACGCCGTCGATCAGAAACACACCAGACGAGGTGGAGTTCGCGCTCAAGGCCGTCCGCGCCATGGCCTGACTCGCGCCGACCGTGTTAACCTTCCTCCACGGGGTTGATGGCCGGTGGGGAGGCCGAGCGGTCGCATGTTGGGGATTCAGCTCTCGGCCTTGAGCGCTGCGGAAGTGAGACGGCTTCTGGACGCTGCACGCGCCCGCGGCCAGGACAGCCTTGTCCGCCAGCTCGAAGCCGAACTCGCCGCCCGGCCCGGCCGCAACGCCGGCCAACCGCTGCCGATGTCGACGACCCCGCGCCCCGCGCCGCGGCCCGATCCCCGCCTCGCGTCCGCTCGATACCGTCCGACGCAGCGGCCGAGCCGCGGACCTGCCATCGCCGTCGCCGGCCTCGCGGCCTTCATCGGCGCCGCCCTGGCCTGGGGCATCAGCCTGACGCCGCCGCAGGCCGCACGCCCGGTGGCCCAGCCCGTCACCCTTGCGGCCGACCAGGCGCCGGCGCGCGTGGCCGTGGCGCTCACCACCCAGCTGGCCGAAGAGCCAACCTCGCCGCCCGCCGACTTGGCGCTGGAGCCGCCGGTCGACGACACCGGGCCCGTGAAGGCGGCCGCTGCGCCGTCATCCTCGCACAACCCCTGCTACGACCTGCCGACCGCGCGTGAGCGGCTGGTCTGTGGTTATCCCAGCCTGGCGATCCAGGACCGCCGGATGAAGGCCGCGCTGGAACGCGCCCGCGCGGGCGGCGACGCCGGGGCCGTCGACGACGCCCAGGCCCAGTGGCTGCAGGCCAGCGCCAACATCTCGGACCGCGAGGTCCTGGCCGACCGCTACGCCCGCCGGGTCGCCGAGCTGGAAGCCCGGTAGGTGGCGGCCACCCGCCGAAGCGTCCTCGCAGCGGCCCTGCCCGCCACCCTCGCCGCGCGCACCGTCCAGGCCGCACCCAAGCCGATGCGACTCCTGATCCTGGGCGGCACGGGCTTCATCGGTCCCCACCAAGTGCGCTACGCGCTCAGCCGGGGGCACCAGGTCACGGTCTTCAACCGCGGCCGCCATCCGCAGGAGTGGCCGGGCAAGGTCGAGGAGCTGACGGGCGACCGTAACGCCTCCGACCTCAAGAGCCTGGCCGGGCGCGAGTGGGACGCCTGCATCGACAACCCCACCACCCTGCCCTTCTGGATCCGCGACGCGGCCGAGGTCCTGAAGGGCCGCGTCGGCCACTACACCTTCATCTCGACGATCTCGGTCTACGCCCGCAACGACAAGCCGGGCGCGGACGAGAACGCGCCGCTGGCGCCCTATGTCGGCGCCGATCCCTTCGCAGAACGCGAGGTGCCGCCCCGGCTCTACGGCGCGCTGAAGGCGATCAGCGAGATGGAGGCGCGCCGGCAGTTTGGCGACGCGGCGACCGCCATCGTCCGCCCCGGCCTGATCAGCGGTCCCGGCGACGAAACCGACCGTTTCACTTACTGGCCCGCGCGGCTGGCGCGCGGCGGCGAGGTGCTGGCGCCCGGCGACGGCTCGGATCCCGTGCAGTTCATCGACGTCCGCGACCTCGCCGAATGGACCATCCGCGTGGCCGAGCAGAAGCGCGCGGGCGTGTTCAACGCCGTCGGGCCGTCGCGGCCGATGACGATGAAGGCCTTCGTCTCCCAGGCCGCCGCCGGCGTCTCGGCCAAGCCGAGCCTCACATGGGTCCCGCCCGCCTGGCTGGCGCAGAAGCAGGTGTCCGGCTGGAGCGACCTGCCGGTCTGGCTGCCCGGCAGCGGCCCCACGGAGGGCTTCCACCGCCGTAGCAACGCCGCGGCCCAGGCCGCCGGCCTGACGTTCCGCCCCCTGAAGACCACCGCCGCCGACACCCTGGCGTGGTGGAACACCCTGTCCGCCGAGCGCCGCGCCAAGCCGAAGACCGGGCTCACGCCCGAGCGCGAGGCCGAGCTGCTCGCCCAATGGAAGGCCGAAGCATGATCGCGTTCCTGTTCGCCGCGGCCGTGGGGATCGCCTCGCCGACCGAGCCGCCGCCCACCCGCTTCAAGTGCGCGGACGGCGGCGAGTTGCATGCCCGCTTCGCCGAGCGCGACGCCCGCCTCGTGGCCATCGTCGACAACGGCGACGGGCCACACGCCCTGCCGATCCAGCCCTGGGCGGGCGCCGGGCCGGTGCGGCTCACCTGGAGCGACGGCCAGCGCACCCTGACCTGGAGTCCGGGCGTCCAGATCATGTGGATGGACGGCTCGAGCCACCGGATGTGCGGCCGGGGCCACCAGCACTAGCTCTTCATCAGGTGCTCGCCGAGCGCCTCGTAGGCCGGCAGCGACACGCGATCGAGCGGCCCGTTGCCGTTGGCGGCGGTCGGGTGTGAGGCGAAGCGTGCGATCACCATCTCCGCGCCCGGTGCCACGTAGCAGGCCTGGCCATGGATGCCCCGGGCGCTGTAGGCGCCGAATTGGTTGTGGCTCACCCACCACTGGTTCCGGTAACTCCAGCCCGGCAGGGTGACGTAGCCGGCCTTGGCGAAATCGGCCTGGCGCGCGCCGCCGGCGATGTCGACCACCACCTCCTCGGGCACGATCTGCTGGGCGTTGAACGATCCGCCCCGGCGCATCATCTCGCCGAACCGCGCCAGGTCGCGCGTGGTGACGTTCAGGCCCGCGCCGCACATGGCGAAGCCCGTGCTGTCGACCATGACGTAGCCGTCCTCCTCGGCGCCCAGCTTCTGCCAGATGCGGTCGGAGACCAGCTCGGCGAACGGCTTCTTCGCCACCCGCTGGACGATCCAGCCCAGCACCTCGGTGTTGCAGGTCTTGTAGGCGAAGGCCTCACCGTGCTCGCCCTGCTTCTTCAGCGTCTTCAGGAAGTCGAAGATGGTCGTCGGGCCGTCGTAGCCCTTCGGCGGCTGCGAGAACCCGGCGGCCACGCCGTAGAAACGAACCTCGGCGTCGGGATCGACGTAGTCCTCGCGGTAACGGACCCCGGTAGTCATATCCATCACGTGGCGCACCGTCGCGTCCCCGAAGGCGGTGTCGGCCAGCTCAGGCACATATTCGGTGACCGGGGCGGCGGGATCGATCGCACCCTCGTGCGCCAGGATCGCGCCCAGCAGGCCGGCGAAGGACTTGGTCACCGACATGGCCAGGTGCGGCGTATGCGGGGCCAGCGCGCCGCGATAGGTCTCGTAGACCACCGCGCCGCGATGCAGCACGACGAGGCCGTCGGTGAAGTTCTCCTCCACACTCTCGCCCCAGGTCATGGCGCGGCCGTCCTGGGTGACGAAGGGCACGGCGTCGAGGTCATCGCGCAGGGCGTAGGGCAGCGGCGCGGCCGCTGCCGGTCCGCGGCGGATGTTGGCCGAAGGCCCCAGCTCGCGCTCGTGGCTGAAGCTCCAGCGGGTGTTGGGGAAACGCCAGCTCGTGGTGTCGGAGGTCCGGACCAGCTTCTCCGGCGGCGGCGGGAAACCCTGCATCATCGCCAGCGCGACGGGATCGGTCGAGGCGGCGGTCGGCGAGGGCTGGGCGGAGTCGGGCATGGCGCGGTCCTCAGCGCGGGGGCGGGAGAAGGCATCCCATCCCCATCGGACCGAAACCGCAAGTTCGGACGCCCCCACCATGAGGCGGGGGCGTCCGTTCAGAGCCTAGCGATAGTAGCGGTAGTCGTAGCGCCAGCCGCCGTCGTGATGGTCGCGGCGCCAGTCGCGGTCGCGACGATTGTCGTAGCGGTCGTACTGGTCGGGGCGGCCGTCGCGGTCGCGGTCACGGTTCCACTCGGCGCGGTCCGGGATGCCGTCCCGGTCGCTGTCGCGGTAACGGGTGTCGCGATAGCGGTGTCCGCCGCGGTAGTCGCCGCGGTCGTAGCGGCCATCGTAGCCGCCGCGGTCGTAATAGCCGTAGGGCTGGGCCATAGCCGCGCCGGCGCCCAGGGTGGCGGCGGCGAGGGTCAGGCCGAGGACGATCTTCTTCATGAGGGTCTCCTTCATGTTGGGGAGACCCTAACGGGCGGCGCCTGAACGAGGTCGGGGCCGTCCGTTCAGCCAGCCGACAGGTAGATGAACTAGGCGCGCCTGGCGGCGTCCTCTTCCACCGCGGGCTCCAGCGCGCGGGCGACGGCGGCCAGCAGCTGTTCGCGGTGGATCGGCTTGGAGACGTAGTCGTCCATGCCGGCCTCGCGGCAGCGGGTGACCTGGTCCGGGCGGACGTCGGCGGTCAGGGCCACGATCGGCACGGCGCCGGCCACGCCGCCCAGGGCGCGGATCGCGCGGGTGGCGGCCAGGCCGTCCATGCCGGGCATGTGCACGTCCATCAGCACCAGGTCGAAGCCGCCGGCGCGCGCCGCCTCCACCGCCTGGACGCCGTCCTCGGCCGTGGTGACCTGGCAGCCGGCCAGGGTCAGCAGGGCCAGGCCCAGTTCGCGGTTCATCGGGTGGTCGTCGACCAGCAGGACCCGGGCCGCCGAGGTGGAGACCTGCGCAGCGGCCTGGGGCTGGGCCGACGGGGCGGCCGCGGATTCCGCCGCCAGGGCGATCCAGAAGCAGGCGCCTTCGCCCAGCGCGCTCTCCACGCCGATCTCGCCGCCCATCTGGCGCACCAGGGCCCTGCTGATGGCGAGGCCCAGGCCCGTGCCGCCGTAGCTGCGGCTGATCGAGCTGTCGGCCTGGGAGAAGCGCTGGAACAGGCGTTCCTGCACGTCGGGCGCGATGCCGATGCCGGTGTCGGCCACCTCAAAGCGCAGGACGCCGGCGGCGTGGTTGACCTCCAGGCGCGCGGTGACACCGCCTCGCGCCGTGAACTTCACGGCGTTGGCCAGCAGGTTGAGTAGCACCTGGCGCAGGCGCGCCTCGTCCAGGACGAAGGCGGCGGCCTCGTCGCCCTCGATCTCGACGGCGAGCTTCAGGCCCTTGGCCTCGGCGGTGGGGGCCACGATGGCGCAGGCGTCGCGCAGGATGGCGGCGGGCGAGATGGGCGCCAGCGCCAGCTCCAGCCGGCCCGCCTCCACCTTCGCGAAGTCCAGCAGGTCGTTGACGAGGTCGGCCAGCGAACGGCCGGCGCGGCCGACGAGCTCCAGCCGGCGGCGGTTCTCGTCCGACAGGCTGGGATCGTCCGCGACGAGTGCGGCGAAGCCCAGGATGCTGTTCAGCGGCGTGCGGATCTCGTGGCTCATGGTGGCCAGGAAGTCGGACTTGGCCTGGCTGGCGGCCTGGGCGCGGGCCTGGGCCTGGCGGGCGGCGGCGGTGCGGCGGACCAGCAGCGCCTGCAGGCGCATCTGGCGGCTGAGCGCCAGCGCCGAGGTCATGCAGACGCCGTAGAGCGCCAGGTGGAACAGCTGGGCGAAGCGGAGCGGAGCCATCGCGGCCTTGGGCTCCAGGCCGGTGCGGGCGAGCACGGTCGGGATCGCGACGGCCATCGACACCAGCACCAGCCAGGCCGCCGCGCGCGGGCCGCCGCGGAAGACCGCCAACAGCGCCGGTACGAACAGCAGCACCTCCAGCGGCGCCGAGGACGAGAAGACCGCCACGGACGTCGCGGCGATCACCGCCAGGCTGACGAGCGCCTCGGTGCGCCGGGCCGGGAACCCCTGGCGCAGGCGGGTGTCGGCCAGGACCAGCGCGGTGGGCAGGGCCAGCGCCATGCCCAGCGTGTTGGACATCATCCAGCCTTCCCAGCCCGACCACCAGCGCCAGCCGGCGGCGGCGAGCGAGAGCGCGCTGACCAGCGGCGAGGTCACGGCGGTGAAGACGCCGGCCGCGAGCGTGAGCGCGAACAGGCTGCGCATGCGGCGCAGCCGGACCTTGAGCCGCAGCGCCCGGATCACAGCCACCGTGCCCACCGTCTGCAGCGTGTCCATCGCGGTGACGGCCAGGACGAACGACGGCTTCTCGCTGACGCCGACCTGCAGGGCGAGGTGGGCGGCGGCGGTGAGGCCCAGCAGCCAGAGGCCGCCGGCCCGCGACAGGATCAGGAGGCCCGCGACCACGACGGCGTTGGCGGTCCAGATCACCGGCAGGTTGTGCGTCGCGCCGGCCAGGAACAGGCTGTAGGCGGTCGCCGCGGCATAGGCGCCGACCAGGGCCGCCAGCCGTCGAAACTCTTCACGCCCCAGGCTCAACGCCGGCTCCCGTCCAGATCAGGCCGCGAAGCATCGGGGGCAAATGTCGGTTTTCGGTTAAATGTGGGAATCCACCTCGGAGGGAACGACTTCGCCGGCCTGCCGCTTCTTCGGGCGGACACGGAACAGGAGGCGCCCATGACGGCCCACGCGATCCCGACCCGCGACGAAATCATCAACCTCGAAAAGGCCTACTGGGAGGCCATCAAGGCCAAGGACGGCACGAAGACCGCCGCCCTCTCCGGCGAACCCGCCCTGGTCACCGGGGCCCGCGGGGTGACCAGCATCCCGAAGGCCAAGATGGGCCAGATGACCGAGGAGGGGAACTGGACCCTGGAATCCTACGCCTTCGACGACATCGAGGTCGCGACCCCCGCTCCCGACGTGGCGGTGATCGCCTACACGGTGCGCCAGACGGTGACCATGGACGGCAAGCGCCAGGAGATGCACGCCGCCGACAGCTCCACCTGGGTCCGCAGCGAGGGCGGCTGGCAGTGCCACGCCCACAGCGAGACCTTCCTGGAGAAATAGCCCCCTCGCCGCCCAACGCTGCCGGCAAGGATAACGCGCCGGTCCGGCCGGGACCAAACTTGATCGCGTCCCCACGGCAGCCTGCGCGAGCGCACGCCCCGGCTGCACACCCGCGCGTTCGCCGCGTATAAGCCCTCGACGCGCGGCGCAGCTTGCCGCCGGGAGAGCTTGGATTGACGGACTTCCTGGTTCGGCGGATCGCGCGGCAGCCGCGCAGCCAGGCGGCGCGGGTCGCGCTGGGCCTGGGGCTGGCCGTCCTTGCCCTGGGGATCCGCCTGGCGCTGGCGCCCTGGATCGGCCTGGGCGCGCCGTTCGCCGCCTTCGTGCTGGCGGTGCTGCTGGCCACCGCGTTCGGCGGGGCGACCGCCGGGGTGACGAGCATGCTGGCGCTGGCCGTCGGCGGCGTCTTCCTGCTGGAGCCGCAGGGCGCGCCGGCCGTGGCGATCCGGCGGCTGGTGCTGGGCGTCGGCTTCTTCGTGGCCAGCAGCGGCGTGGTCATCTGGGTGGTGACGCTGCTGCGCTCGGCCCTGGCCCGCGAGGTGGCGGCGCGGGAGGGCGAGCGCCTGCTGAAGCTGGAGCTGCACCATCGGGTGAAGAACACGCTGGCCGTGGTCCAGTCGCTGGCCGACCAGACCTTCCGCGGCGCCGCCGATCCCGAGGCCGCGCGCCGCCAGTTCGCCGACCGGCTGGCCGCGCTGGCCAAGGCCCACGACCTGCTGGTCGACTCCGGCTGGGGCGAGGTGACGCTGGGCGCGCTGGCCGAACAGGCGCTCGCGCCGTTCCGGCCCGCCGCCGCCGAGCGGATCGTGCTGGAGGGCGCACCGGTCCGCATCGCGCCCGAGGCCTCGGTGGCGCTGACGCTGTGCCTGCACGAGCTGGCCACCAACGCCGCCAAGCACGGGGCGCTGTCGGGACCGGGCGGGCGGGTCGAGCTGTCGTGGCGCGTCGACGAGGTGTCCGACGGCCACAAGCGCCTGCGGGTCGACTGGCGCGAGAGCGGCGGGCCCGAGCCCGCGGCCTCGGGACCGGGCGGCTTCGGCTCGCGCCTGCTGGGCCGCGCCCTGGCCGCCCAGCCCAACGCCGAGACCCGGTTCGCCCTGCCGCCGGAAGGCGCGCGCTGGACGGCGGCGTTCGACCTTTAGGCGCGCCCTAGGTTCAGTCGCAATTTTTGCGCGCACTTGGGGACTCCACGCGTGGGAGTTGCTATGCATTTCGACGTCCGGCGGGCGCCACGTCCGCCGGACGAAGCACCGGGACACGTTCGAGCGGCCGGGGCGGCGGACCTCTCCCCCTGCCCCGGCCCTCGGCCCCCGCGCGGCCGCACCCGACACCCCTGTCGGCCGCGCGGGGCAAGCGCTTGCGGCGCGGGCCGGGGATCGGCGCCGCGCTGGGGGCGTGTCGGGGTGGGATCGAGAGCGCGGGGGCCTATCCCCACGTTGTCATCCCGGTTTCGCCACAGGCGAAGACCGGGCCCCCGATCATCCAGGTCGAAGGTTGGCGTGCGGCGGCGACGCCGCGAGCGATCGTCGGGCGCAACACATCGGGGTCCCGGTCTTTGGCTTCGCCAAAAACCGGGATGACAAGCTTGGATGTGGCGTCAGCCCGAGCCGCGCCATTCGGGCGGTTCGCCGTCGTGGCGGCCGGCCGTATCGGAGGCCTCGCCCTCAGGGGGCGTGGGGCCATCGTCGTCCGCCACGCCGGGGGTCTGGTCGTCGCCCAGGATCTCCAGGAGGCGGTCGATCAACTCGGCGTCGGAAAGCTCGTCGAGCTCGCCGTCGCGGGCGAGGTCGATCAGGATGTCGGTGACCAGCCGCTCGTCCCAGTCGGCGCCCTCGCGCTCGAAATACGGCCGCGCGGCCTCGGCGACGCGATCGATGCGGTCGATGTGGTCCCGCTGCAGCGGGGCGAACGGGGCGGCAGGGCCCGCCTCGCGCAGCCGGGGCAGCGCGGCGACCTGCGCCGCCGCCCGCGCATCGGCCTCGCGATCGCGGGTCAGCTTCGCCTTCAGCGCCACCGACTGGCGCAGCGACCGGGCCACCCGCTGCCAGGTGCGGCCCAGGCTGTTGATGTCGTCGGTTTCCTCGGCCGCCATCAGCCTGGCGTGCACGCGCTTCGCGGCCGCCAGTTCGAGCTCCATGTGCTCGGCGGCGATCTGCTCTTCGCGGGAGATGGCGGCGGCGGCGTCCGACATGGGCCGGAAGATGGGGGCGTGGTGCGTCAGAAGCGGACGTGCATGGCCGCGAAGCGGCGGTCGCGGACACGAAGACCACGAAGGGCCTGCGCCCGCGGCGCGGCGGCGCTAACCTCCCCGGCAAAGAGACCGGGAGGACGTGCGATGGACGAGGTGCTGTACGCGGTGGAGGCCGGGGTGGCGACGGTGACCCTGAACCGGCCCGACAAGCTGAACGCCTGGACCGGCGCCATGGCGGCGGGGCTGCGGGCGGCCATGGAGCGCGCCGAAGCCGACGCCGCCGTGCGCGCGATCGTGCTGACCGGCGCCGGGCGCGGCTTCTGCGCCGGGGCCGACATGGGGCTCCTGCAGGAGGTGGGCGAGGCCGGGGGCTTAAGCGAAGCCCCTGCCCTGGCCCCGTTCGATCCCACGGCGCGGGCCGACTTCCAGCACGCCCAGACCTGGCTGGCCGCGGTGGGCAAGCCGGTGATCGCCGCCATCAACGGGCCGGCGGCCGGCATGGGCCTCTGCATCAGCCTGTTCTGCGATATGCGCTTCATGGCCGCCGACGCCTTCTTCACCAGCGCCCTCTCCCGCCGCGGCCTGATCGCCGAGCACGGGACCAGCTGGATGCTCGCCCGCCTGGCCGGCCACTCGCGCGCGCTGGACATCATGCTGTCGTCGCGCCGCGTGGGCGCCGAGGAGGCGCTGCGCATCGGGCTCGCCGACCGGGTGTTCGAGGGCGGCGAGCTGATGGCCGGGGTGACGGCCTATGCGCGGGACCTGGCGGAGAACGTCTCGCCGAGGTCCACGCGGGTGATCAAGCGGCAGCTCTGGAACGCGCTGGTCCAGGGGCTGGAGGAGGCCATGGCGGATGCGGACCGCGAGATGGCGGAGAGCTTGAAGAGCGAGGACTTCAGGGAGGGGGTGGCGAGTTTTGTCGAGCGGAGGGCGGTAAGGTTTACGGGGGTGTGAGGGGGGCTAACCGACATAACCATGTCTTGCTCTGCACGGCATCTTCGCCGGCGGCAGCGGTCTGAACTGTTGGCACACACGCCGACTCATGAGGTACCGTCAGACGACCGGAGGCGTCAGGACAAATGGAAAGCCTGCCGAAAAAGGCAAAGGAGGGCGACGTGGAAACGCGCGTCGTACTGCCGCTCCTGAGCAGGCCAGAGTTTCTATCTATCCCTCACGGCAGCATCCGGAGTAAGAATTATCTTACGCCACAGCGTATCGATAAAGCAGCAGGACGGACGACAGGATACTATCCCGACTATTCGATTTGGGATGGCTCCTTCCCCCTGCTAATCGTTGAGGCCAAAGCACCGGCAGTTGAAGCGGACGTTGGGTACCGCGAGGCGAGCCAGTATGCCCTTCACCTCAATCGACAGTATCGCGCGGGTCTGAATCCTTGTGGATACATCCTTGCTACGAACGGCATCAGGCTGCTCGCTGGTGCTTGGGATTCCAATCCAGAAATCGATGTCAAAGTTGAGGACATCACTCCGGGTTCTGAGGCGCTCGAACGCCTCCGTGCCCGCATAGGTCAGGAAGTTTTACACCAGCGCGGGATTGAACTTCGGCAGCTCGTGTCGGCGGAGGGAATTTTCTCCCCCGCCAAGGGGCCGCTCGCCACAACGCTAATCAATAGCAAGGTGCCGCCAAATCAGTTCGCGAGCGCATTGATCCCCACACTCACTAGATACTTCGCCTCACCGACTGACGACGCCGATCCCGCCGTGTACGATACGGGTTATGTGCCTACCGACGAGCAAATCAGCTACGACTCGATCTTGGAAGGTCTGCTGCGAGAAAAGGCGCACGCGTATAAGAACCCACTATCGCGGGATGTATTGACAACAAAGACATCCACAAAAGGCTTCACCGAACGGATCGAAGAATACAGCTCCTCGCAGGTAAACACCCCACAACTTCTGCTAGTTATCGGGCACGTGGGCGCTGGAAAATCCCTGTTCATTCGACGATATCGGGAAATACTTGTTCCAGAAAGTATCTCTGAAAAATTGTATTGGGGTTTTATCGATTTCAACGACGCCCCCAAGGGACTGTCCGGAGCAACTAGTTGGGTAGCTCGCCAATTCGTAGAAAGCTTTTCGTCCGAGCAGCCCAGTATCGATCTCTACGACGGAGATATGTTGGAGCATATTTTCTCGGTCGAACTAAAAAAGAACAAGTCGATATACGACGAGCTGCGAAAGATTGATCAGCTTTCCGCAATCAAGGAAAGGGGATCCGACCTAAAAGCGTTGATGAATGATCCCGAGGCCTTTTCACGAGGCATTACTCGGTACTTCAGTGGTGATCGCAGCGGCGTTTGTATTGCTGTATTCGACAATGTAGATCGACTCGATAAAGACGATCAGCTTGCGGCATTTCAGCTGGCACTCAGCTTCATGGCGGAGCATCGGACGCTAACCATACTTCAGCTGCGCGACGAAACTTTCGAGCGGTATAAAGATTCCAAGCCGCTCGATACGTTTAAGACGGGAATTAGCTTCCACATCACACCCCCTCGATTCGCTACCGTGGTTCGACGGCGCCTCGAAATCGCAATCACGGATTTGAGCGCCAACGCGCCGAAGTCCTGGGAATATGACCTAAGCAATGGCGTGCGAGTTAATATATCCCGCAACCAGGCCCTCTCTTTCCTCCATGACGTCTATGAATATGTATTCGGACCTGACGTTAACGCTTCTCGAGTACTTCAAGGGCTTGCTGGTCGCAATGTAAGGCGCGCGCTCGATATTTTCTTTCGCGTGATGATCTCTGGGCACTTAGCGAGCGATCAAATCACCTCCGTTGCCACTGGAGGGACCTCATTTCCAATTACAGACGACCTAGTACTTCGCACACTCATGCGAGGTGACTATCGGTTTTTCCACAGCGGGAGCGGATTTGTAAGCAACATCTATCTCTTCGAGAAGGAATGGAACGGCGCGGACAATATTATTGTACCGGAGATATTGTTCTTTTTAGCTTCAAAAATGAAGACGAGAGGGACAATTGGCCTTGAGGGATTCTTTACCGTTGATGGCATATTCGAAAATCTGCAAATATTGGGATACCCACGCGAAGCCGTGCAGTGCGCTACAGAATGGATGCTGAAACGCGGCCTCGTCGAGGCCGACAATATGTCCACAGACGATCTTACACCGAATGCTGCCGTTCGAATTAGCTCGTCCGGATTCATTCATATTCGCGTCCTCTCTGCGCGGTTGGAATATGTTGCAGGGTGCCTGTACGAGATACCTTATTTGACGCGAGAAATGGCTGGCCTTGCGGGCCAGATGCTCAAAGACAGTGTCGGCACAGGGGGCCTTTCAAGAACAAGAAAGGCGCAGGGTGTCCAAGAGTTTCGCAAATATCTTCGCCAATTAAAGCAGAGACGCGAGGAAATTGCGCCTAACTTGGTCGGCGTGCCATCTGCGATAGACTATATTCTGCGACACGTCGAAGTTGCCATAGCGGAAGCTATTCGACCGTTAAAGCCTCTCCCAACTGATCCTGATCCGCTAGATTTGTAGACGCGCTCGTCGCCTCGGGTTACCGACAAAGCTTCGAAGCCGCGGTGCCTGCGTCACTCACCGCCGCGCACAATTCCCAACTTCCCGAAATGTCGGATTCTCCACTGTTCCGACGCACGCCCGGTGCTAGCGTCCGGGCGGGTCGGGGGCGGCGCGTGGAAACCTATTACCTCTATCACCTGCATCCGAACGGGCGGTTCGCGGCGCGGGACATCATCCGGGCGGAGGATGACGCGCAGGCCGAGGCCGAGGTCGAGCGGCTCTATCACGGGTATGCGATGGAGCTCTGGCAGGGGCCGCGGAAGGTGAAGACGTTCGAGCTGCGGTAGCGGCGGGGCGGCTTGGGGCGCGTCGGCGCCGATGGTTTTGACCACGGGCCACACGGACGGGGGCTGTTCGGATGGGGCGGCGTGGCCGCCCGTCCGTGTGGTCCGTGGTTGCTTTAGGACGGCGCCTGGGGCGGGGTGGAGGGGCTGGCCGCGGTGCGGAAGCCCCCTCCATCCCCCACCGGGTCGCTCTTGACCCGGCGCTTTCTTGCCTCGCCCGCCAGCGCAGCAGGCGGGTCCCCCTCCCCCGGCGGGGGAGGAACTAGTGGCGCCCCGCCCTACGGCTTCGGACGGAAGCGCTTCGTCGCGGGGAAGCCCTTGGGGGCGAGTTTGCCGGCGCCGGCTCGGCGGCCGGCCCATTCGCGCCATTCGGGCCAGGTGCGGGTGCGGCCGCTGGCGTCGACGGTGGTCATGCCGTCGGCCTCCTTGAAGGCGGCGGCGTCCTTGAGGCCGCCTTCGCGGTAGCTCTGGAGCTTGACGCCCTTGCCGCGCGGCATCTCGGGGAGTTCGGACGCCGGGAAGACCAGCAGCTTGCCGTTGTCGCCGATGACGGCGAGCTGGTCGGAGTCGCCGAGCGGCAGGCAGACGGCAGCGCCCTCGCCCTTCTTGCTGGGGTCGCCGGCGTTCAGGACCTGCTTGCCGGCGCGGCGGAAGGCGATGGCCTCCTCCTCGGGCAGGATGAAGCCGTAGCCCTGCTTGGAGGCCAGGACGCGCTTGGTCCCCGGCCTGTGCGGGAAGACGTCGAGGATGGCGACCTTGTCGTCGAGGTCGATCATCAGGCGCAAGGGCTCGCCGTGGCCGCGGGCGCCCGGCAGGTTGTTGCAGGCGAGCGTGAAGAAGCGGCCGTCGCTGGCGAAGATCAGCAGCTTGTCGGTGGTCTCGGCCGGGACCAGGAACTGGAGCTTGTCGCCCTCCTTGAACTTGAGCTCGGAGGGGTCCTCGACGCGGCCCTTGGCGGCGCGGATCCAGCCGCGCTCAGAGAGGATGACGGTGATCGGCTCGCGCACGATCATGGCTTCGAGCGCCGCCTCAGTGTCGATCTGCGGCGCCTCGGCGAAGCTGGAGCGGCGCACGTTGAGGTCGGCGAGCTGGGCCTTGGTGTCCTTCAGGCCCGTGGCGACCAGCTTCCACTGGGCCTTGTCGCTGCCCAGCATGGCGACGATGCCGTCACGCTCCTCGGCCAGCTCGGCGTGCTCGCGGCGGATCTCCATCTCCTCCAGCCGGGCCAGCTGGCGCAGGCGGGTGTTGAGGATGGCGTCGGCCTGGATCTCGGAGAGGGAGAAGGCCTCGATCAGCTTCTCCTTGGGCTTGTCCTCGTAGCGGACGATCCGGATCACCTCGTCGAGGTTGAGGTAGGCGACCATCAGGCCGTCGAGGATGTGCAGCCGCGCCTCGATCTTGGCCAGGCGGTGGCGGGCCCTGCGGACCAGCACCTCGCGCCGGTGGGCGAGGAAGGCCATGAGCGCCTGCTTCAGGCTCATGACGCCGGGGGTGCCGCGGGCGTCGAGGACGTTGAGGTTGACGCTGAAGCGGGTCTCGAGGTCGGAGAGCTTGAAGAGGCTCTCCATCAGGACGTCGGCCTCGACGTTGCGGCTCTTGGGCTCCAGCACGATGCGGACGTCCTCGGCGGACTCGTCGCGCACGTCGCCCAGCAGCGGGGCCTTCTTGCCGTCAATCAGCTCGGCCAGGCCCTCGATGAGCTCGGCCTTCTTCACCTGGTAGGGGATCTCGGTGATGACGATCTGGTACATCCCCTTGCCCAGGTCCTCCTTGGTCCAGCGGGCGCGGACGCGGACGCCGCCGCGGCCGGTCTCGTAGGTCTGGACCAGGCTGGAGCGCGGCTCGACGATGACGCCGCCGGTGGGGAAGTCCGGCCCCTGGACGTGGGCCATCAAGGCTTCCGTGGAAGCGTCCGGCTGGTCGAGCAACAGCAGGCAGGCGTCGATCAGCTCGCCGGCGTTGTGCGGCGGGATCGAGGTGGCCATGCCGACCGCGATGCCGGTGGAGCCGTTGGCGAGCAGGTTGGGGAAGCCGGCCGGCAGCACCACGGGCTCGTCATCGGAGCCGTCGTAGGTGGGCTTGAAGTCGACGGCGTCTTCCTCGATGCCGTCGAGCAGCAGCGTGGCGGCCACCGTGAGCTTGGCCTCGGTGTAGCGCATGGCCGCGGCGTTATCGCCGTCGATGTTGCCGAAATTGCCCTGGCCGTCGACCTGCGGATAGCGCTGGGCGAACTGCTGGGCCATGCGGACCAGGGTGTCGTAGATCGACTGGTCGCCGTGCGGGTGGTAGCCGCCCATCACCTCGCCGACCACCTTGGCGCACTTGCGGGCCGCCGCGTCGGGGTTCAGGCGCATCTCGCGCATGGCGTAGAGCACGCGCCTCTGCACCGGTTTCAGGCCGTCGCGAACATCCGGCAGCGCCCGGTCCGTGATGACGGACAGGGCATAGGCGAGGTAGCGGCGGGAGAGCGCTTCCGACAGCGGCTCGTCGATGATGCGGTCGCCGTCGCCCGAACCGGGCGGAGTGGTGTGGACGGTCATCCGGCCTCTTTAGCAAGGCGCAGGATTCGCCGGGAGGGGCGGAGCGCCGCAGGCGTGCGCTCTCCCGTCCTCATCCACAGATGTCATCCCGGTTTTGGCCGCAGGCCAAAGACCGGGATGACACGGGAGGGTTGGGAGATGGCCTTATGCGAACGCCGCCCGGCGCCGCAGCATGGCGCCGACGCCGCCGAAGCCGACGATCATCAGGGCCCAGGCGGCCGGCTCGGGGGCCGGCGCGGTGGGGCCGGCGCCCCCGACGCTGAAGCTGGTCGGTGTCAGGTTGGCGAAGGTGTAGAGGCCGCGGGACTCCGGCGAGGTATACTGGAAGTTGCCCGCCACGGAGAAGTTGAGCTCGTCGAACGCGGGCAGGCTCGTCAGGGTGTGGTAGTCGGGGCCCGCCAGCACGTTGCCGAGGGTCGGCGCGAAGGTGCCCAGGGTGTTGCCCGAGAAGGCGAGCTCGCCCAGCAGACCCAGGGCCGAGTGGCTGAAGCCCTCGACGTAGCCATCGTCGAACTGGGTCTGCTCGCCGGACCCGCCGCCGATGTAGAGGGTGACGCCGTCGATGGTGAGCTTGGCCCACACGGGCGAATACTCGCCCTCGCCGGTGACGTAGCTGTTCGCGTCGCCCAGGTAGATGTTCCCGGGCAGCGCCAGGGCGTCGTCCCGGTAGAACGTGGCGCTGAAGGTCTTGCCCGTCAGCACGCCGCCGGGCGCGCCGAACAGGCCGGCGGCGTCGTTCCCGAAGTCGATGAAGCCATCGTAGGTGTAGCTCACGACGGCGGCGGTGGCGGTGGCGGGTTGCGTCAGGGCGAACGCCGCCAGGGCGGCTGGCAGGGCCAGCCACGGCTTGAAGTTCATTTCGTTTTTCCTTGCTGGTCCGCGGTTTGGCGGACGCCTCGGGGGAGGTCTGCGGTTAGCGCGGTGTAGCTACCGGCCCTCGCCGAACGCCACAATTTGCAAGCTTGCAGGCCCGCCCTGCGAAAATGCCGATATTCAGAAGGGCAGCGGCTGCAGGTCGGGCTCGGTCCAGGCGCGCCGGGCGGCCGGACTGAACAGCACCTCCTTCGACCAGTGGGCCATGAGCCAGTCCGAGCGGCCCAGCGGCCCGGCCAGCAGCTCGGCCAGCGCCGTGGCGAGGCCGGCGTGCGGGCGCGCGGCCAGGAAGGCGCGGGCGGCCCTGAGCGAGGCGAGCGTGATGGTCTCGTGATAGCCGGAGGTGTCGGTGTTCTCGACGCCGGTGGCCGCGTTGTAGGCGCGGATCAGGCCGGGCATCTCGGCCTCGGGGTCGGCGCCCGGCCGGGTGATCAGCCAGAAGGCGGCGGCGAAGTGGGCGGCGTGCGTCCACTCGGGCTTGGGCAGCGTGCGGTCGGCGACGCCCAGGCCAATGCGGGCGATGTCGGCGTCGGTGAGGGGGTGGTGAGGCGGCATGGAAGGAGCTCCTGGAAAGGAAGGGGCTCAGGCAGGGTCGGCTTCTCAGCAAAAACCCCGCCGGAGCGGGGTTTGCGAAGGCTGGCTGTGGGGACCGGTCGCTCAGGTCTCGGCACAGGCGCGCGCAAACACCGCTGCTGGGCAGCGCTGTTGGCAGTTCACCTGATTGAGTTTGCGACCGGTCATGGCGGCGCTTCTAGCAGAGCGCGGGCGACGCGGAAACCATGCTGGTTCAGCAGCGGGCAAGGGCGTTCGGGTGAAGGTCCGGGCATGACGCTGCGGACGAAACTCGGTCTGGGAAGCGGCGCGGTCCTGGCCTGGCTGGGCGCGCTGATGGTCGCCTTGGGGCAGATCCAGCACGGCATCGCGCTGGTGCTGTTCGCGGCCCCGGCGCTGCTGATGATCTACGCCGTGCGGGTGAAGGGCTGGTGGGCCTCGCCGCCGACGCCGGCGCAACTGCTGGCGGGGATCGGCGTGCTGGCGAGCTGGGCGGGCGCAGGGGCCGTGCTGATCGCTCTCTGAGTCCGGTTGACCCGAACGTTTACCCATGTAATCGATAGCGACGATTACGCACGTAAACGTTCTGGGGAGCGCGGCCATGACCCATGCCATCCTGACGGCCCTCGCGCAGGCGAACCTGGCCCTGGCGGCCGCCATCGCGGTGGTCCTGCTGTTGCGAGGGCCGGCGCGGCGGGCGTTCGGGGCGCAGGCGGCCTATGCGCTCTGGGCGATGGTCCCGCTGGCGGGACTGGCCGTGCTGGCGCCCAGGCCCGAGACGACGACCCTGCTCGCCCCCGTCGTGCTCGAGGCGGCCCGGGCGGCCGCGCGCGTGGCGCCCGCGGCTTCGATGAACGGCGCGGACGCGGCGCTGGTCACGGCCTGGATCGCCGGCGTCGTCGCCGCCACGGCGGTGCTGGCGCTGCGGCAGGCGCGGTTCGTGGCCGGCCTGGGGCGGCTCGTGCTCCTGCCCGGCGGCGTGCTGCGCGCCGAGCGGAACGGCGTGGGACCCGCGGTCGTGGGTGCGCTCCGGCCCCGGATCGTCACCCCGGCCGACTTCGAGACCCGCTTCGCGCCAGAGGAGCAGGCGGTGATCCTGCGCCACGAGGCCACGCACCTGGCGCGCGGCGACGCCCTGGCCAACGCCCTGGCGGCGGCGCTGGCCTGCGTGTGCTGGTTCAACCCGCTGGTCCACCTGGCCATCCGGCGGCTGCGCATCGATCAGGAGCTGGCGTGCGACGCCGCCGTGCTGGCCCGCTTCCCGCAGGCCCGGCGGTTCTATGCCGAGGTGCTGCTGAAGACCCAGCTGGCCGCCCAGCCCCTGCCGCTGGGTTGCCACTGGCCGGCGACGGGCGTGCATCCGCTCAAGGAGCGGATCGTGATGCTGAACGCGCCCCTGCCCGCCCCGGCGCGGCGGATCGCGGGCGGCGCGGCGGTCGCCCTGCTGAGCGCCGCCGGCGCGGCCGCCGCCTGGGCCGCCCAGCCGCCGCCGACGCCCCTGCCCCACGCCGTCCCCGACTGGACGCAGCGGCCGACGGCCAAGGACGTCGCCTGGGCCTATCCGCCCGCCGCCGAAGCCGCGAACCTCGCGGGCCGCGCGACGCTGGACTGCCGGATCGACGGCGACGGACGGCTTGTGGCGTGCCGCGTGGCCAGCGAGGCGCCGCTCGACGCCGGCTTCGGCGAGGCCGCGATGAAGCTGGCGCCGCAGTTCCAGATGAAGGCCCTTGACCGGAACGGGCGCTCCACCAAGGGCGCCACGGTCCGCATCCCGATCAGGTTCATCGTGCCCCAGGCGGGCGCGTGATCGCCGCCGAGACGCCGCCGGCGATCGTCCAGCCCGCGCCCGAGCCGGTGACCCTGTCGCGGCGGGAGACCAGCGAGGTGGTGGCCGCCAGCGACCTGCCGCTCACCCTGGCGAAGGGCGCGCAGCGCGAGCGGACGCTGGTGCGGCGCGCGGTGTTCGTCACCAGCGTGCTGCGCGTGGTCCGGCCGGCCGAAGGCGCGGACCGCTACGTGTGGAGCCACCAGGCCTATCTGCACCGGCAGGTGTGTGTCACGTCGCTGGTCGGAATGTTCGCCTGCACCTCGCCCGACGTGGACCTGCTGCCCGACGCCGAGAAGGGCGAGGCTGCGGTCGAGGCGCCGGACGCGTTTCCCCTGTCCGACGCGGCGCGGCTGCGGCTGGCCGAGGGGTTGAAGGCGAAGGCGGCGGCGATGATGGAAGCCGACCGCAAGGCGCGCGTGGAGCCGCTGTTGCGGGCGGCAGGGGTGACGGTGGCTGCTGCGGGGCCGGCGCCGGCGAAGCGGCGGTAGGGCCCCGAGGGAGCCGTCGCCAATGTCCGCGAGGGGTGGCAAGGGGACCTTTGTGAGTGGGCCTTCTCCTCTCCCACAGCGCTTCGCGCCTGGGAGAGGAGAAGGCATTGCAGGCCAACGTCCCCAACGGGTCGATTGCCGTCATCCGCTTAGGCGCCCAATGCGGCCCTACAGCCGATCCGCCTCGCGCAGGCGGTCCAAGAGCCAGATGCGGGCCGGGGGCAGTGGGCGGTTCAGGGGGCCGAAGATGAAGGCTTCCAGGAAGTGGCCGGTCAGGCCGAGGCCCGCGCCGACGTCGCCGGCGGCGAGGCCCGCCTGGGCGCCCAGCATGAACGGCGGCAGCGGCAGCAGGCGATCCTTGTAGGGCTCACCCGCGTCGCGGCTGACGGCGCGGCCGGTGCGGGGGCTGACGTAGATCAGGTCGTCGGTGGCCCCGGTGGACGCGCACTTGGAGAGGTCGAGGCCGAAGCCCAGGTCGTTGAGCAGGCCGGCCTCGAAGCGGACGAAGACGGCCGGCCAGATGTCTGGGATGGCGAGCGCGCCGCAGAGGGCCTCGAAGGCAAGGTAGGCGCCAGGATGCGGCTCGCGCTCGGGCAGCGCGCCGCAGGCCACGGCGGCGGCGGCGGCGAGGCCGGCGAGGGCCAGGGGGTCGTCGAACAGAGCGGCCGGCCCCTCGCCCACCGGCTCCAGGCTGGCCGAGCCGAGCTGGTCCGAGACGCGAGCGCGGTAGCGGACCAGCACCTGGGCGCCGGGCTGCAGGAAAGGCCGCATGCGGCGCGAATTGCCGCCGGCGACGTGGGCGGCGTACCGGCCGTGGTTCTGGGTCAGGAGGTCGACGATCGCCCCGGACTCGCCGTGGGCGCGGGCCGCCAGGACAAAGGCGTCGTCCTCAAATTCCACGAGGGAACTCCATCACTCGCCCGTATAGGCCGCAGCGCGTTCGATCAACGGACGCCAGTCGGGCTGGACCGGCAGGAGGAAGATTTCGCGCAGCGCGCGCTCGATGCCGTCGGCGTCGAGGACCTGCCTGGTGGGTTCGCCGCCCACAGGGCGGATGGCGAGCCGGTTGTGGAGCAGGGCGTAGCGGGCCTCGGGCGCGGTGCGGGCGGCCAGCAGGTTCTTGCGGAAGTGGCTGCTGGGATGAGTGGAGGTCCACCAGTTGCCGACCTCGAAGTCGATCTCGGCGGCGGGCTCCAGCGGCATCTGCCAGGCTGGCAGCCAGGCGCCGTCGCGGTGGAGCTCCATGACCACGCCGCCGGGCATGGGGGCCAGGCGATAGGTGTCGTGGACCGTCTCCTGGACCAGGTCTGGGACGATCTTCAGCGGCGCGGGCTGGACGGCGCTGCCGAAGCCGACATCGACGATCCAGCTCTCGCCCTCCAGCTCGACGCGGGTGACGCGGTGGGTGCGGGCCGTGGGCGGTCCGGGCGGCAGGTTCCAGACCACGCGGCCGGCCAGCGGGCTGACCTGGAAGCCCAGGGCCTGGAGCACGCGGAAGAAGAGCCCGTTCTGCTCGAAGCAGTAGCCGCCGCGCCTCGCGTGCAGGAGCTTGGCCTCGACGGCGGCGGGGTCGAGGTCGATCCCGCGGTCCAGCAGGCAGTCGATGGCCTCAAACGGGATGGTCGCCGGATGGCGCGCCTGGAGCTCGCGTAGCACGGGGAGCGTCGGCTCGCGGGGGCCGGCGTAGCCGATGCGGGCGAAGTAGGCGTCGAGATCGGGCATGCGGTCTAGGTAGGGCTTCGGCTCGCGGCCGTCATCCTGTCAGGGAGGCGTCAAACGTACCTCCCCCGTCAACGGGGGAGGTTCTCTTGGCGTCGAACCTCAAAACATCACCTCGTCATGGCCGGGCTTGACCCGGCCATCCGTTGCAGTGTGTCCGCCGGTTCGCATCTCTTCTGGCCAGGCCGGTTGGATGGCCGGGTCGAGCCCGGCCATGACGAGGCCCTAGGTGAGTCAGCTTGGGTCCCCCGGTCCGGCCTGTGGCCGGCCGTGGGATGACGAGCCTTTTGCCTAGCTGTCGAAGTCCAGGCCCACGTCGCCATAGAACTCGCGCTTGTCGGCCCAGCGTTCGTCGACGGTGACGTGCAGGAAGAGGTGGACCGGGCGGTCGAGGAGTTCCGTCAGTTCCTCGCGCGCCTTCTGGCCGATCCATTTCAGGGTCTGGCCGCCCTTGCCCAGGATGATCGGGCGCTGGCTCTCGCGCTCGACGTAGATGGTCTGCTCGATGCGCACGCCGCCGTCCTTGCGCTCCTGGAAGGCGGTGGTCTCGACGGCCGCCGAATAGGGCAGCTCCTCGTGGACGCGCAGGTAGAGCTTCTCCCGCGTGATCTCGGCGGCCAGCAGGCGGGCCGGCAGGTCGGCGGTCTGGTCCGCGGGGTAGAGCCAGGGCCCCTCGGGCATCAGGGACGCCAGCCTGGCCTTCAGGTCGTCGACGCCCGAGCCGTCGGCGGCCGAGATCATGAAGACCTCGGAATAGACGCCGGTCTCGAACAGCCGTTGCGACAGGCCCAGCAGGGTCTCGCGCTTCATGCCGTCGATCTTGTTGAGCGCCAGGATGGCTTGCTTGCCGGAGGCCTTGAGGCCCTCGACGATGGACTCAACGTCGGCGGCGGCGCGGCGGTCGGCGGGCTTGCCCTCCTTGGTGGGGGCGGCCAGCTCGGCCACGGAGTCCACGAGGTGGACGATGGCGTCGGCGTCCTCGGCCCCGCCCCAGGCGGCGCGGACCATGGCGCGGTCGAGCTTGCGGCGCGGCTGGAAGATGCCGGGCGTGTCGACCAGCACGATCTGGACCTCGCCGTCGATGGCGACCCCGCGCACCGGGAAGCGGGTGGTCTGGACCTTCTGGGTCACGATCGAGACCTTGGCGCCCACGAGGCGGTTGGTCAGGGTCGACTTGCCCGCATTGGGCGCGCCGATGATGGCTGCGAAGCCGGCTTTCTCAGTCATTGGCCTGCCTCGGACTCCACGCCTTCGCGCTTGAGCAACATAACCTGTGCGGCGGCCTTCTCGGCAGCCTGGCGCGAACCGCCCTCGCCGCGCTCGGGCTCGAAGCCTTTGACGCGGACCTCGACGGTGAACACCGGCGCGTGGGCCGGGCCCTCGCGGCCGACGACCTCATAGGTGGGCAGCGGCAGGCCGAGGCCCTGGGCCCACTCCTGGAGCTGGGTCTTGGGGTCCTTGGCGCGCGGGGCGTCGAGATGCTCGAACTCCTCGGCCCAGAACCGGGCGAAGAAGGCCTTGGCCGTCTCCAGCCCGCCGTCGATGTAGAGCGCCGCGATCAGCGCCTCGCAGGCGTCGCCCAGGACGGCGTCGGACTTGCGGGCGCCGATCTTGGTGGCGCTGGCCGACAGGCGCAGGGCGGCCGGCAGGCCGGCGCGCTCGGCCGCGCGGGCGCAGGCGTGGTAGTTCACCAGGCTGGCGAGGCGGCGCGACATCTCCCCTTCCCGGCTGTCCGGATCGAGGGCCATCAGGCGTTCGGCGGCGCAGAGGTTCAGCACCCGGTCACCCAGGAATTCGAGGCGTTCGTTATGGCGCACCTCGCGCGCGCCGTCGCCCACGCTGGCGTGGGTCAGGGCGCGCTCCAGGAGCTCGCGGTCGACGAAGGTGTGGCCGATGCGGCGCTCGAGATCCTCTACGGCCGCCAACCTGACGTTCATAGGCTGGAGGCGTTCACTTGAGGACTTTGAAGAACCGGCTGGGACGGGCGTCGAGCACCCAGGTCCAGGGCTTGAAGATCGAGGCCTCGGGCTTCCACGACAGGAGGATGATCTGGGCCTTGCCGACCAGGTTCTCGGCCGGGACGTAGCCCACGCCGCCGATCGCCGGGTTCACGCGGCTGTCCGACGAGTTGTCGCGGTTGTCGCCCATCATGAAGTAGTGGCCTTCGGGGACGATGAAGACATCGGTGTTGTCGAGCTCGCCGTCCGTGCCGAAGTCCTGCGTGACGTACGTCTTGCCGGTGGCGAGGCGCTCCTCGAAGCGGGCCACGTCGCGAACGTAGCCGCCGCCCACATCCTCGCGGACCGGCGACAGCGCCTGGCGCGGCACCAGCTTGTCGTTCACGTAGAGCAGGCCGGCCTTCATCTGGATGCGGTCGCCCGGCAGGCCGATCACGCGCTTGACGTAGTCGGTGCGGTTGTCGCTGGGCAGCTTGAAGACGACGATGTCGCCGCGTTCGGCCTTCTTCTCGAGGATGCGGCCCTTGAACAGCGGCGGGCTGAACGGGATCGAGTGGTGCGAATACCCGTAGCTGAACTTCGAGACGATGATGTAGTCGCCCTCGTAGAGGTTCGGCTCCATCGACGCCGACGGGATCGTGAAGGGCTGGAAGAAGATCACGCGCAGCACGAGCGCGATCAGCAGCGCCCAGAAGATCGTCTTGAAGATCTCGACGATCTCGTTCACCGCGCCGGATTTTTCAGGCGTCTGCGCGCTCTGCACGTTCTGACTCATCTGTGGTCCCTGGGGCGTTCCGGCGTCCCGAAACAGTCGCCTGCCCTAGAGCATTTTGGCGCAGGACGGAATGTCCTGAGCCAAAATGCTCCAGATTCAAAGGTTCGCGGGCGGGGGAATCCCCCGTCCACGAGTGCTCCCTATCGCAGGAGCAAGTTCCGCGCCCGTGAACAATCTGAGAGGCGGCGATCGGTCGCCATCTCATCCCGCCGTCGTCCCACGGTCGCGCAGCGATCCTGGGATGACGAGCGAAGGATCGAGCCCATTCCGATGATCAAGGGCCAGTTGGCGGCGATTGGACCGGTGACAGCGCAGCCGCAGGCCCTATCTAGGCGCACATGGACCGCGACGCCCTGCCCCCCTTGCACCTCCTGCTGGCCCTCGTGGTCGTGGCCGTGTGGGGGACGAACTTCGTGGTGATCAAGTGGGGGCTGGCCGAATTCCCGCCCCTGACGTTCGCGGCGCTGCGGTTCACCTTCGCGGTGCTGCCGGCGATCTTCTTCCTGAAGCGGCCGAACGTGAGCTGGTGGAACCTGGCGGCCTACGGCGTGCTGATCGGGGTGGGTCAGTTCGGCCTGCTCTACATCGCCATGCGCGGCTGGATCTCGCCCGGCCTCGCCAGCCTGGTCGTGCAGGTGCAGGCGTTCTTCACCATCGGCTTCGCCATGCTGCTCGCCGGCGAGCGGATCCGCGGCTACCAGCTGGCGGCGCTGGCCCTGGCGGCGGCCGGTCTCGGCTGGCTGATGCTGCACACCAACGCCGAGGTGACGCCCATCGGCCTGGGGCTGGTGCTGTGCGCCGCCCTCGGCTGGGCAGGCGGCAACACGGTCCAGCGGGCGGCCAAGCCCGAGAACATGCTGGCCTATGTGGTCTGGGCGAGCCTCTTCTCCGCGCCGCCGCTGATCGCCCTGGCGCTCTGGGCCGAGGGGCCGCTGGTGGCGTATTCGATCCAGCACGCCAACGCCGGCGGCTGGGCGGCGGTGCTGTGGCAGTCGGTGGGCAACACGATCTTCGGCTACACCGTCTGGGCCTGGTTGCTGGCGCGCCATCCGGCGGCGACCATCGCGCCCCTGTCGCTACTGGTGCCGGTGTTCGGCATGGGCGCCTCGGCGATCCTGCTGCACGAGCCGCTGACGTCCTGGAAGCTGACCGCCGCCGTCCTGGTGCTGGGCGGCCTGGCCCTCAACACCCTCTGGCCGCGGTTCGCCCAGCGCCGCGCCGCCGCCGCCTGACCTTCGGAGCCTGACGCATGCCCAGCCGCGAGACCGTAGAGGCCTTCGTGAACCAGGTGCTGACCGGCGACCACGTCGAGGCGATCCGCGACTGGTACGCCGACGACGCCTCGATGCAGGAGAACCAGGACGCGCCGCGGACGGGCCGCGAGGTGCTGATGGCCGGCGAGGCGGCGATGCTGGCGCGGCAGGCGGAGGTGAAGACCGAGCTGCTCAGCCCCGTGATGGTGGACGGCGATCGGGTGGCGATCCATTGGCGCTTCACCTTCACCTCGCACAAGGGGACGGTGCGCAGCTTCGAGGAGATCGCCTGGCAGGAGTGGCGCGGCGACAAGATCTGGCGCGAGACGTTCTTCTACGACCCGGGCCAGGTGGGACGGCCGAAGTAGCGCGCGCCGCGCCTATCCAACTTCGGTGTCATCCCGGCCTTTCGCTGCGCGAAAACCGGCATGACACGGGTGGGAGAGAGAAAGCGGCGGCTACTTGATGGTGATGGTGGCCGTGCCCATCGGGCCGGTGACGTCGAACTTGTCGCCCGACTTCTTGCCGGTGGGATATTCGACGCAGGACTCGTTGGGGTCGAAGTTCGACTTGGTGCAGAGCTTGGCGCCGTCGATGCGCCACTCGCCGGTGACCTGGCCGTTCATGGCGGTGAACTTGCCATCCGGCGTGTAGGTCACCTCGATGTCCATTCCCTGGACCGTGAGAATGCTGCCCTTGGTGGTGAGCTCCTGCAGCGTGTCGGCCATGGCCGGCGTGGCCAGGGCCAGCGCGGCGGCGGCGATCAGGTAGCGGCGCATGTCGGTTCCTCCCCGTGTCCGGCGGCAGAGTACCCGCGGTTGCGCGCCGGACCTAGCCGGCCGCGTGCAGGGCGTCGCGCTTGATCTTCTTGGCCAGCGACCATTTGTGGACCTCGGTCGGGCCGTCGTAGATTCGGAAGGCGCGCAGCTCGCGGAACACCTGCTCGACGATGGTGTCGCCGGAAACCCCCGTGCCGCCCATCACCTGGACGCAGCGGTCGGCGACGCGGAACAGGGCCTCGGACACCGCCACCTTGGCCATCGAGCTCTCGGCCGTGCCCAGGACGCCGGTGTCCAGAACGCCGGCGCACCAGTCGATCATCAGCTCGGCCTGCTTCAGGTCGATGAGGTTGTCGGCGAGCTGGAAGCCCACGCCCTCGTGGTCGATCAGGGCCTTGCCGAAGGCCTGGCGCTTCACGGCGTAGGCCGTGGCGATCTCGTTGGCGCGGACGCAGGCGCCGTACCAGCGCATGCAATGCGACAGGCGCGCCGGCGACAGGCGGATCTGGGCGTATTTGAAGCCCTCGCCGCTGGCGCCAAGCATCTGGTCGGCCGGCACCCGCAGGCCGTCCAGGCTGATCACCGCGTGGCCGCCCGGCATGGAGCTGTCGATGGTGTCGAGCACGCGCTCGATGCGGATGGCGGGGTCGGGCAGGTCGACCAGGAACATCGTCGCGCCCTCCTCCGTCTTGGCCATGACGATGCCAACGCCGGCGCCGTCGGCGCCGGTGATGAAGGCCTTGCGGCCCTCGATGACCCAGTGGTTGCCGTCGGGCCGGGCCGTGGTCTGCATCATGGACGGGTCGGAGCCGGCGCCGCCTTCGGAGGCCGGCTCGGTCATGAAGAAGGCCGAGCGGGCTCGACCCTCGACCAGCGGCTTCAGGAAGCGCTCCTTCTGCTCGGGCGAGCCCACCTTGCCCAGGAGGTACATGTTGCCCTCGTCCGGCGCGGCGGTGTTGACCGCCACCGGACCCAACGGCGAGAGGCCCGAGGCCTGCAGCACCACGGCGGTCTGGCGCTGGCTGAGGTGGCTGCCGTCGGCGAGGATGTGGGGCGTCAGGACGCCGGCCCCGCGGGCCAGGTCGCGCAGCTCGACGACGAGGTCCTCGGAGGGGCCATGGGCGCCGCAGCGCGGGTCCTGCTCGTAAGGCGCGACGACCTCGCGGACGAAGGTCTCGACCTTGCCGCGGATTTCCTCGACCTGCGCTTCACCCACCGAACCCATGCCGCCCTCCGCTCTTCGAGCGGGTGGTGGCGCCGTGACGCTGGGGCAGTCGATGGCGACTGCTCGCTCCTTCCTTACCGCTCGTCATGGCCGGGCTTGACCCGGCCATCCATTCCAGAGCGTCCGAAGGATGATCGAGGGTCTTTCCGCGAGGCCGGTTGGATGGCCGGGTCAAGCCCGGCCATGACGAGCGTTGGAGATAGGGTCGCCTACTCCGGCAGCGCCTCGATGATCACGAAGGCCTGGGCGTAGGGGTGGTCGTCGGTGAGGGTGAGGTGGATGACCGCCTTCATGCCGGCGGGCGTCATCTCCTTCAGCCGCTCGGCAGCGCCGCCGGTGAGCGCCATGGTGGGCTGGCCCGAGCGCATGTTGACCACGCCCATGTCGCGCCAGAAGACCCCGCGGCGCATGCCGGTGCCCAGCGCCTTGGAGCAAGCCTCCTTGGCGGCGAAGCGCTTGGCGTAGCTGGCGGCGGCGTCGGCCTTGCGGTCGGACCGCGTGCGCTCCAGCTCGGTGAAGACGCGCTGTTTGAAGCGGTCGCCGAAGCGGTCGAGGCTGTCCTGGATGCGTCGGATGTCGGAGAGGTCGGAACCGAGGCCGATGATCATGCCGCTTTCGTCGCTCTCGCTTCGTCCATCAGGGCGCGCATCCGCTGGATGGCGGGGCCAAGGCCGATGAAGATGGCCTCGCCGATCAGGAAGTGGCCGATGTTGAGCTCCATCACCTCTGGGATGGCGGCGATCGGCTTCACCGTCTCGTAGTCGATGCCGTGGCCGGCGTGGATCTCCAGGCCCAGTTCGCCCGCCTTGGCGGCGGCGGCCTTGAGGTTGCGGAGCAGCGCCTCGGCCTGGGGCCGGCGCTCGCGGACGGCCGCGCAATAGGCGCCGGTGTGCAGTTCCACGACCTGGGCGCCGACGGCCTTGGCGGCGACCATCTGGGCCTCGTCCGCGTCGACGAAGAGCGAGACGCGGATGCCGGCCCGGACCAGCCGCTGCACCACGGGCTTGATGGTGTTCTGGCCGCGGACCACGTCGAGGCCGCCCTCGGTGGTCACCTCCTCGCGGCGCTCGGGCACCAGGCAGGCGGCGTGCGGCTTGTGGGCCAGCGCGATGGCCTCCATCTCGGGCGTCACCGCGCACTCGAAGTTCAGCGGCCGGCCACGGCGGCGGCAGATCACGGCGAGCTGGTCGATGTCGGCGTCGGAGATATGGCGACGGTCCTCACGCAGGTGGGCGGTGATGCCGTCAGCGCCGGCGGCCAGCGCCATCTCGGCGGCGCGCACGGGGTCGGGATAGCCCTCGCCCCGCGCGTTCCGCACGGTGGCCACATGGTCGATGTTGACGCCCAGTCTCAGTCGCGACACGCCGGGATCCTCTCGCGTTCAGCCTGCGCAGGCCTGCCACGGCTCAGATGCGGACTCCAGAGCCACATCGCCAGCCCCGGCCGGACCATTCAGCCCCGCAGCCGCTTCGAGCCCGGCTCCTCGGCCGGCAGGGCGGCGAGCTCGGGCGGAATCTCGTCGGGGGCGTAGGACGGCACGTCCACGGTCGCCAGCGCCACCAGCGGCCAACCCACCTGGGCCTTGCCGCCCGAGCGGTCGACGATGCAGGCGCAGCAGACCACGACGCCGCCGGCCGCCTCGATGGGCTCCACCGCCTCGCGGAACGAACCGCCGGTGGTGATCACGTCCTCGACCACCACGACCTTGGCGCCGGGGGCGATCTTGAAGGCGCGGCGCAGCTTGAACTTGCCGTCCTCGCGCTCGACGAAGATCGAAGGCACACCCATAGCGCGAGCGACCTCATACCCAGGGATGATCGCGCCCACGGCGGGGGCCACGATCACGTCGGGTTTTCCGAACTCAGCCTCGATCTTGGCGGCCAGCGCCTTGCACAACCGCTCGGTGCGGTCAGCGAATTGAAAAACAAGGTTCTTTTGCAGAAACATCGGGCTGTGCCGCCCGGACGCCAGGATGAAATGGCCCTCCCGGAGCGCGCCGGCGCCGCGGAATTCGTCCAGGACAGCTTCAGTGTTCATCGGCGTTCGCTTCTCGGCAACATGTCGGTGAGAGGATAGGCCCTGATACGTGATGGTGCAGTAGGCAAACAAGGCTCCTCAGAAGGCCTATGGACGCAAGAAACTCGGCCACAGAGCGGTTCATCGCCGCCTTCGGCTCGGCTGCGTCGCCCGCGGGCGAGGGCGCGGACGAGGCCGTTTGCGTGGACGTGGCGGCCGCCCAGGAACGCCGCGTGTTCCCGGTGGACTTCCCGGAAGGCCTGAAGCCGCGCCTGCGCCTGTTCCTCAGCGTCGACCTGGTGGGCTCGACACCCTACAAACAGGCCCGCCAGATGTGGCGGCCGGAAATCGTCACGTTTTACCGTAACTTCGACTACATTCTTCAGACGCAGTACCGGGAATTCTCCGGCGGCCTGGACGACGGCCTGCCTGCCCCCGAGTTCTGGAAGAGCAACGGCGACGAGCTGCTCTACGTCTGCGAACTGCACAGCCTCAGCCACGCGCATGCCCTGATGCACGTGTGGCTGGCCACGTTGAACGAGTACCGCGGCAGCCGCGACGAGGCCTCCAAGCACCTGGACGTCAAGTCGACCGCCTGGATCGGCCTGTTCCCCGTGCCCAACGCCGAGATCTTCTTCCGGCGCGGCGCGGCCGAGACCGATATCCACGACCCGATCCTGAACCAGGCCGACATCCGCGAGGAGTTCTACGCCAACCCGAACAACCCCTCGATCACGCGGGAGTTCGTGGGGCCGTCGATCGACACCGGCTTCCGCCTGACCTCTTGGGCCAGCCCCAACCGGCTGATCGTCTCGGTGGACCTGGCCTTCCTGCTGACCGGCGCCTACACGCGCAAGGTCGGGCCGCTGCGCCTGCACCTGTCGGGCAAGGACAAGCTGAAGGGCGTCATCGACAACCAGCCCTACCCCACGCTGTGGATCCCGGTGGGCCGCTCGCGCATCGACGCCGAGGACCGCCGGACCGGCGAGGTTTCCACCGACCGCTCCACGATCCGCTCGTACTGCGAGGCGATCATCGAGCAGAACTACAAGTCGATCACGCCCCTGTACCTCGCCGGCGCCAACCACGAGGACTACGACTGGGCGCCGCCCTACATCCTCGCCGACATCCTCAAGCAGTGGGAAGAGGAGCGGCGGTACCGCGAGGAAGTCACGGGCATCGTCCTGATCGACGACTAGCTGTCCCTCTCCCCCTGCGGGAGAACGGGGCCGTTCTAGCCCTTTGTCCGCTCGACTTCCTCCACGCTCGGGTTCGCCCTGAGCGCGGCGGAGATGTGGGTGAGGTGGCGGGCGTCATTGACGTCGACGTCGATGTCGACGTCGAAGAAGTCGGACTGCCGGTGGTGCATCCGCAGGTTCACGATGTTGCCGCCGGCCTCGCCGATGATCGTGCAGACCTGGCCCAGCACCCCGGGCGTGTTCTTGATCGTGGCGGTCAGGCGGGCGCGGGCGATGGCGTTGCGCTCGGCCTCGGGCGTCCACTGCAGGTCGCGCCAGAGCTCCTCGCGCTCCTCGTATTCGGCGAGCTTCTCGCAGTCGATGGTGTGGACCGTCAGCCCCGTGCCGTCGGGCTCCAGGATGCCGACGATACGGTCGCCCGGCACCGGCGAGCAGCACTGGCCGAACTGGATGGTGACGCCGGGCGTCAGCCCGCCGCCGCGCACATAGAGCCGCGCGCCCTTGCCGCCGTGGATGTGGCGCCGCGCCGTGGCGGCCTCGCGCTCAGCGGCCTTCAGGCCCGGGAAGACGGCCTCCAGAACCTGGGACGGCGTGGCGCGACCGCGGCCGACGGCGTCGAACAGCTCGTCCTCAGTCTGGACGGCGAAACGGTCGAGGGCAGGCCGCAGCGAGACGTCCTTGCGGCTCTTGCCGGCGGCGTCGAAGGCCTGGTCGACGGTGGCGCGGCCCAGGCGGACGAACTCCTCGCGCTCGGTCTGGCGGATGTGGCGACGGATGGCGCTGCGGGCGCGGCCGGTGACGGTGAGCGAGCGCCAGTCCGGCGGCACCACCGGCTTGCCGCCGCGGATCACCTCGACCACGTCGCCGTTGGAGAGCGCCGTGCGCAGCGGCTTCAGCTCGCCGTTGACCTTGGCGCCGACCGTCGTGTCGCCGATGTCGGTGTGCAGGGCGTAGGCGAAGTCCAGCGGCATGGCCCCGCGCGGCAGGCTGACCAGCTGGCCCTTGGGCGTGAAGACGAACACCTGGTCGAGGTACATCTCGAGCTTGGCGTGCTCGACCAGCTCCTCGGCGTCGCCGCCGTGTTCCAGCACCTGGACCAGGTGGCGCAGGTTGACCAGCGGGTCGCGGCCGCCAGCGGCCTTCTGGGCCTCAGGGTCGAAGCCGTAGCTCTCGTTCTTGTAGCGCCAGTGGGCGGCGACCCCTTCCTCGGCCACCAGGTCCATGGCCTCGGTGCGGATCTGCATCTCGATGCGCATGCCCTTGGCGCCCACCACGGTGGTGTGGATGGAGCGGTAGTTGTTCCGCTTGGGCGTGGAGATGAAGTCCTTGAAGCGCTCGGGCACGCTGGGCCAGGCGCGGTGGATCACGCCCAGGGCGCGGTAGCAGTCGTCCTCGGTGTCGACGATCACCCGGAAGGCGTAGATGTCGGAGAGCTGGGAGAAGCCGATCGACTTGCGCTGGAGCTTCCGCCAGATCGAGAAGGCGTGCTTCTCGCGGCCGAACACCCGGGCCGGGATGCCGACGGCCTCCAGGCGCGTGCGGATGTCCTTGCTGACCTGGTCGACCGCCCCGCCCTGCTGCTCGCGAAGCACCGCCAGGCGGCGCAGGATCGCGTTGCGGCCCACCGGGTTCAGGTGGGCGAAGGCCAGTTCCTCAAGCTCCTCGCAGATGCGGTGCACGCCGATGGAGCGGGCCAGGGGGCCGTAGATGTCGAGCGTCTCGCGGGCGATGCGCTCGCGCTTGGCGGCCTGTTTGATGAAGTGCAGCGTCCGCATGTTGTGCAGGCGGTCGGCCAGCTTCACGAGCAGGACGCGGACGTCCTTGGAAATCGCCAGGATGAACTTCCGCAGGTTCTCGGCCTGGCGGAGGTGTTCCTGGGAGAGCTCCAGCTTCGACAGCTTGGTGACGCCCTCGACCAGCTCGGCGATCTCGTCGCCGAACAGCTCGGCGATCTTCTCGCGGGTGGCGTCGGTGTCCTCGATGACGTCGTGCAGCAGCGCCGTGACAATGGTCTCGGTGTCGAGCCGGTAGTCGGTAAGGATGCCCGCCACCTCGATGGGGTGGGCGAAATAGGGGTCGCCGGACGCGCGCTTCTGGGAGCCGTGCTGGCGCATGGCGTAGACGTAGGCGCGGTTCAGCAGCGCCTCGTCGGCCGAGGGATCGTAGGAGCGGACCTTCTCGATCAGCTCGAACTGGCGGAGCATCCGCGGCCGGGTCGCGCCCACGACGACGGGCGCGGCCATGGGGGCCTCAGGCGGAGAATTCGATACGTCGGAGGTCGTGGCGGCGGGTTGAGGCGCCGCCTCTTGAAGGAGTGGTTCTGCGCCTTCGGGGCTCAGTACCGCTCCTCCTGGCCGCCGTCACGGTCGCTCTGCAGGGCGCGGACCAGTTCCAGCTCGCTCATCTGCATGTGGGTCGGATCGGCCAGCAGGGCGAGGGTTTCGGCCTCTTCCTCGGCTTCCGAGCGCTCGTCGACGCGTTGCAGCGACGCGATCAGGTTCTCCTTGAGCTCCTCGGCGTCGACCACGTCGTCGGCGATCTCGCGCAGGGCCACGACCGGGTTCTTGTCGTTGTCGCGGTCCACCATGATCGGCGAGCCGGCCGAAACGGCGCGGGCGCGATGGGCGGACAGGAGAACGAGCGAGAAGCGGTTCGGGACCTTCTCGATGCAGTCTTCGACGGTGACGCGAGCCATGGAGTCTCTCAGGAGGGATATAGAACCGCTCAAAATAGAGGGTCGGCCGTCTTTGTGCAACGCCGCAAAGGGCGGAGGGGTGAAGCATCTTCTTCCATTGATCGTCAAGACCCGGCTTGTCCGGGCCACCCATGATCTCCGCGCCAAGGCCTTGAACCCGGCCGCGCGCCGCAGTGAGACGCCCAACTCCCGCGATCGTGGGTCGCCCGGACAAGCCGGGCGATGGCGATCATGAAGAGGGATTACGCGCCGCCGTCGCCACCGCGCCGGTCTTCGGCACGAACAGGAAATCGCCGTAGACGTGGCCGCCGTTGTCGAGGGCGGAATAGGTGGGCTGCTGCGGGTCGGGGGTGTCGCGCTCGTCCAGCAGGACCCGCGTGGCGTTGGACATCACCTTCGTCACCAGGCGCGAATAGATCTCCTCGCTGGTGATCACGTCGTTGTTGGACTTCAGCACCTCGATCAAGGCCGAGGCGAAGACCGAGTGGTTGCCGGTCCCGCCGCCGTCGAGCACCGGCTCCAGGCGGCCGGAGGTCAGGACGTTGCGCGACTGCTTCCAGGCCATGCCGATCAGGTAGTCGTTGGTCTTGTCGTCCACCGCCTGCGGGCGCTGGGCGCGGCTGACAGTCTGGGTCAGCAGGCCCGAGTAGCAGGAGTCCGCCACGATCAGGACCTTGCGCGCCGCCATCCGGGCGACCTGGTAGGTGATCTCCTGGTTGCTGATCTGGCTGGCCGAGCGGCCGTACTCGGCGTCGACGGGCAGCCAGTAGCCGCGATCCTCGCCGTTGCGCACCTTCTCCATGCCGCCATGGCCGGCGTAGTAGATCAGGAGCGTATCGTGCTCGCCCAGCTTCTGGGCCAGGTCGTCGAGGGCGCGCAGGATGTCGGCGCGCGACTTGTCGAGCAGGATCTGGACGGTGAAGCCGTACCGGCTGCGCAGCACGCCGCCCAGCTGGCTCACGTCGTTGCTGGGGGTGGCCAGCTTCTGGAGCTTGGGGTCGCGATAGTTCGACTCGCCGATCAGCAGCGCATAGCTGGTGGAGAAGCCGAACTTCGAGGAGGCCGGCATCCGGGACGGCGCGGCCGGCGCGGTGCGCGTCGTGGCCCCGGCGTTGCGGTAGCCGCCGCCGGCGCTGGCCAGCTTGGTCTCCAGTTCTTTCACCCGGGCCTCGCGCGCGGCCAGCTTCGCCTCGCGGGCGGCCAGGTCGGAAGCCGGCGCGGGCTTGGCGGCGGCGGCCTGGCGAGCGCCGGCGAGGTCCTTCTGCAGGCTGGCGACCTGGGCGTCGAGCTGGGCGGCGCGGGCCTCGCTGGCCTTCAGCCGGCCGTCGCGGTCGCTGAGGTCGGACTGGGCCTTCGTCAGCCGCGCCTCGGTGGCGGCCGCCGTGGCGCGGGCCTTGGCGACCTCGGCCTCGCTGGCCTTCAGGGTGCGGTCGGCGGCGGCGATCTCCTGGCGGCGCGCCTCGGCGTCGGCGCGGGCCTGGGCCAGGTCGCGGCTCACCCGGTCGACGTCGGCCTGGGCGGCGCGCAGGCGGGCCGCGGCGTCCTGGCCTCCGGTGGTCGAACGCGCCTGCTCGTCCGCAAGCCGCGCGCGGGTGGCGGCGAGCTCCCCTTCCCGGCCCTCCAGGCTGGTCATGGCGTTGGCCAGCCGCGAGTTCGCCTGGGCGGCGGTCCGGCGGGCCTGGGCGACCTCGACCTCCAGGTCGGCGAGGCGGCCTTGCGCGTCGGGAAGCTGGCTGCGCAGCGCCGCCAGCTCGCGCTGGAGCTGGTCGCGCTGGGCCAGGGCCTGGGCGCGATCGGCCTGGGCGGCCTTGAGGTCGGCGGCGGACGGGCCCGCGGCCGGTGCGGCGGCCGGCGTCGCGCGCGCCTTCTGGAGTTCGGCCTTCGCCGCGGCGAGCTCGGCGCGGGCGGCCGCCAGCTCGGCGTCCTGCTGGGCGTTGCGCCTGGCGGCGGCAGCCGACGCCACGGTGTCGGCGCTCGCGAAGTCGGTGGCCGGCAGGCCCGTGGCCTTGCGATAGAGATTGACCGCCTTCACCGCGTCCTTCGGCACGCCCTGGCCGCGCTCGTAGAGCTGGCCCAGGTCGATCATCGCCTGGGAATAGCCCTGGTCGCTGGCCTTCTGGTACCAGGACGCCGCCTGCGCATAGTCGGGCGCGCGGTCGAAGCCCTCGGCATAGATGCGGCCCACATAGGCCTGGGCCTTGGCGTCGCCGCCCTGGGCCGACGGCAGCCAGACGGCCAGCGACGAGGCGAAGGTGGCGCGGTCGGCGGCCACGTACTCGCCGCCGCGGATCTCGCAGTTCATGCCCGAGGTGCGGATCGGCCGGCGCGGGGTGATGAAGGTGGCTGAGCGGCCCAGCTTGCGCACCTGGCCCGGCAGCAGGCAGTCGACGACCATATAGGCCTCGGCCGGCGCCGAGGACTGCGCGACCGCCAGCGGCGGCGCGGTCCAGCAGGTCGTGGCGAGGATCGCCCCGATCGCCGCCCGCGCGCTTCTCCGCGCCTGGTCGACACGCTTCATCCGCCCCAACGCCCCCTGGAAACCGCCGCAGGTCGGAAAACGCGGACCTGCGAACGCCGTAAGGTGACGCAAAACACGCCCCCAAGAAAGCATTTGTCTTTCAAGGGCCTGATATCCAGTACAGAAAACGAACCGCGTTCGGTAAAAGCTGGACCTTGCGGCCGATGGCGCCAGATTGGCGGCCTGAACTGACGGGGCAACACCAATGATCAAGACACGGAGCCGCCCGGCTTGCCGGGCGATGGCGGCGTTGGGCGCGCTGCCTTTGGCGGCCATCGCGACGACGGCGATGGCGCAGGTCGCGCCCAATCCGAACACGGGCGCGCTGGTGGCCGCGGCGGGCGGCAATCCGCAGCTCGCGAGCACGGCCGCCTACATCGGCGCGGTGTGCCCGAACATCACGCCGGGTAGCGACCTGCGGCTGCGCTGCGCGGCGGCGCTCAATGCTTCGGTGTCGGCCCCGCCGCTGGCCAGCAACGCGCTGGAGTGGCTGACCCCGCAGGAGCTGCTGTCGCAGTCCGGCGTGGTGGACGGCGCGATCAGCCCGGCCACGACGGCGGTCGCCGGGCGGCTCTCGGCGCTCAGCCACATCGGCGTCGGACGGATCGCCAGCCTCTACCGGCCCATCGTGCTGGCCAGCGCCGGCGACACGGCGGGCCTTGGCGGCGCCTCGACACCGCCGCTGCAGGGTTTCTTCAACATCGTGGTCGGCGCGGGCGACAAGGACACCGACCGGCTGGAGACCGGCTACGACTACGACGCCCGCTCGATCAGCGGCGGCGTCGACTACCGGTTCAGCGACCAGCTCACCGCAGGCGTCTCGCTGAGCTACGGCAAGACCAACCTGGACTTCGACGCCAGGGGCGGCGGCCTGCGGGCCAAGACCACGGTGGGCACGCTGTACGCCCTCTGGACCGTCAACGACCGGGTGCAGGTGAGCGCGCTGGGAGCCTACGGCGACATCGACTACGTCAGCGACCGCGCCATCACCTACGCCGAGCCCGGGACGGCCACGGTCAACCGCGTCGCCCACGGCAAGACCAACGGCAAGCAGTGGGAAGGCACGGTCACCGTCACCTACGCCATGGACGGCAAGGATGGCTGGTCGTACGGCCCCTCGCTCGCGGTCAGCGCGCGCACGCTGGACCTGGACGCCTTCGACGAGACGGGCGCGCTGGGGCTGAACCTGCACTACGACAAGCAGTCGGCCGACAGCCTGCAGTTCATCGCCGGCTTCGACGTCTCGAAGGCGGTCAGCACGCAGACCGGGATCCTGTCGCCCTACGCCCGCATCCAGGGCATCTACGAGACCAAGGACGACAGCCGCAACGTGCGCATCCGCTACGTGGCCGACTCCACCGGCTTCTTCCAGGGCATCCGCCTGACCACCAGCGCGCCCGACCGGACGCGCTTCCTGCTGGGCGGCGGGCTGGCGGCGCAGTTCACCGGCGGCTGGTCGGCCTTCATCGACGGCGAGACGCTGATCGGGCTGCGCGACGTGACGAGCTACAACGCCACGCTGGGGGTCCGGAAGGAGTTCTAGCTCCCGAGCCCCAGGCTCTTCGCGCGCTGGGAGGCGGCCTCGTCGAAGGCGTCGCCCAGTTCGCAGTGCTCGTAGATCTGGCGGATCTCCAGGGTGACGTTGGCCTCGCCGCAGATGGCGGGCCAGCGCTGCGCCCATTCGAGCACCTCGGCCAGGGAATTCGCCTCCACCAGCGTGTAGCCGGCGATGAGTTCCTTGGTCTCGGCGAACGGGCCGTCGGTCACCAGCGGCTTGCCGTTGTTGAAGCTCACCCGCGCGCCCCGGCGCGAAGGGTGCAGGCCGTCGCCGCCCAGGATCTTCAGGTGGCGGCCCATCTCCTCGTGGTAGTCCATCATCGCGGTGACCAGCTCTTCGGTCGGCTCGACGCCGGCCTCGGTGTCGGCGTCGGCCTTGCGGATGATCATGAAGCGCATGGGAAAGTCCTCCTCGGGCGCCCGAATGGCCGCCCCCTGTCTTCAGGACGCGCGAGCCGCATCGGTCCCGACATTTGCATGACGCGCGAGGTCCGCGGCGGTGCGACCCAGCGTCGGATGCACCCAGCCCGGCGCGATCTCGGCCAACGGACCCATGACGAACAGGCGCTCGTGGGCGCGGGGATGCGGCAGGGTCAGGTCGGGCCCCTCCAGCACCGCGCGGCCGTGGGCGATCAGGTCGAGGTCCAGCGTACGCGGCGCGTTGCGTTCGCCACGCTCGCGGCCGAGCGCCGCCTCGACGGACATCAGCGCGGCCAGAACCTCGGCGGGACCCGCGCTCGTATCGACAAGCGCGACGCCGTTGCGGTACTCAGGCGCCATTGGGTCGGGCCAGGCGGCGGAACGCCACCAGGACGACTGCATGAGGATTTTCAGGCCGACCGCCGGGAACCGGGCCAGAGCCGCTTCCAGCAACGCCTCGGACGAGCTGTAGCCGCCCGCCAGGTTGCTGCCCAACGCGACGACGACCACCCGGTCCAGGTCACCAAGGCCATCTGGGACATTCGAGCTGATGACGTTCTACCCCACGGACCGGCTGGCCCTGTTCATCGACGGCGCCAACCTCTACTCGGCCGCCAAGAACCTCGGCTTCGACATCGACTACCGGAAGCTCCTCGAAGAGTTCAAGAAGCGCAGCGTGCTGGTGCGCGCCTACTACTACACCGCCCTGGTGGAGAACGAGGAGTACTCGCCGATCCGGCCGCTGGTCGATTGGCTGGACTACAACGGCTACCAGCTCGTGACGAAGTCGGCCCGCGAATATGTCGACGGCCAGGGGCGCAAGCGGTTCCGCGGCGACATGGACGTCGAGATCGCCGTCGACATGATGGAGATGGCCGAGCACGCCGACCACCTGGTGCTGTTCTCGGGCGACGGCGACTTCCGCAAGCTTGTCGAGGCCGTCCAGCGCAAGGGCAGCCGGGTGACGGTGGTCTCGACGATCAAGTCGCAGCCGCCCATGGTCAGCGACGACCTGCGCCGCCAGGCCGACAACTTCGTGGACCTCGCCGACCTTTCGGACCTGATCGGCCGGCCATCGCGGCTGCCGAAGTTCCTGTCGGAGAACCGCGCGCCGCACGTGGAACGCGATGCCGACATCTGACCTGGGCGCGTCCAAGGAGGCGCCGCGCGACTGCCCGCTGTGCCCGCGGCTGGTCGCCTACCGCGAAGCCAACAAGATCTCCGTGCCCGGCGGCTTCAACGGCGCCGTGGCCTCGTTCGGCGACGAGCATGCGCAGCTCTGCGTGGTGGGCTTGGCGCCCGGGCGCATGGGGGCGAACCGGACCGGGCGGCCGTTCACCGGCGATGGCGCGGGCTGGATGCTGTACGAGACCTTGCTGAAGACCGGCTTCGCCAAGGGGACCTACGAGGCGCGGCCGGACGACGGGCTGGAGCTCGTGGACTGCATGATCACCAACGCGGTCCGCTGCGCCCCGCCCGGCAACAAGCCCGAGACGGTGGAAGAGGCCACCTGCCGGCCGTTCCTGGCGAGCCGGCTCGCCGCCCTGCCCCGGCTGAAGGTGATCGTGACCCTGGGCGACGTCTCGCGGCGCAACGTGCTGCGGGCGCTGGGCCTGAAGGCCTCGGCGGGGATCGCGGGTCACGGGACGGAGTTCCCGGCCGGGCCGTATGTGGTGCTGAACAGCTACCACTGCTCGCGGCTCAACACGAACACGGGGCGGCTGACGGCCGAGATGTTCGAGGCGGTGTTCCGGCGGGCGCGGGCGCTGATCGACGGCTAGCGCTCCTCTCCCCCCGCGAAGCGGGGAGGGAGAGGCTGGAGAGGACGGCTCGACGTTTCCACATCGCAAGAGGCGCCTCGAAAGGTCACGGCCGCACGGCCACGCCTACAGCGGAACCGCCGCTCGAGCCGGCAGTCCTGCGCCGCCGTCTCCCTGCCCTCTTCCTCTCTCGCTGCGTTCGGGGGAGAGGGTTCTCTCTGCGGAAGGCGCGGCCTGCGCTAAACTCCCGCAAAACCCGGGAGGACACCCATGGCCGACAGCGCCGCCGCCACCATGGCTCAGGACGAAGTGCTCTACGAGGTGAGCGAGCATATCGCCACGCTGACGCTGAACCGGCCCGACCGGATGAACACCATCTCGGGGCCGATGCTGAACCAACTGGCGCAGCTGCTGCTCAAGGCCGACCGCGACCCGGACGTGCGCTGCATCATCCTGACCGGGACCGGCCGCGCGTTCTGTGCGGGCCTCGACCTGCGCGGCGCCACGAAGGGCTCGACCGGGCTGGAGGGCGCCTCGACCTCGACCAACATCGACCTGCGGTCCACGCCGCCGACGGTGATGTTCAACCTGGACACGCCCACGATCTGCGCGCTGAACGGCTCGGCTGCCGGCTACGGTATGGACACCGCCCTGGGCTGCGACATCCGGATCATGGCGGAAGGCGCCAAGCTGGCGGCGGCCTTCACCAAGCGCGGGATCGTGCCGGAGAGTGGCGGCACGTGGTTCCTGCCGCGGCTGATCGGCTGGTCGAAGGCGGCGGAGATCATCTTCACGGGCCGGACCCTGACGGCGGCGGACTGCCTGGGCCTGGGCCTGGCCTCGCAGGTCGTGCCCGACGCCGAGGTGGGCGCCGCGGCCCGGGCCCTGGCCAAGGAGATCGCGTCGAACGCGCCGCTGGCGGTGCAGGCCTCGAAGCGCATGATGCGCATGGGCCTGTCGGAGGGCTTCGACGAGCACGTGCACCACGTCTTCCTGCAGCTCATCCCGCTCTTGCGCACCGAGGACGCCATGGAGGGGATGAAGGCGTTCATGGAGAAGCGGGCGCCGGAGTTCAAAGGGCGCTGATGCTGCCAGGCTTGGCAGGAGGCCGGGCGTAGGGTCCGCGCCATGGACCCGATCAAGGGAAGCTGCCTCTGCGGCGCCGTCCGTTTCGAGCTCACCGGCAAACCGATGAGCCTGAGCTATTGCCACTGCTCGCGCTGCCGCAAGCAGGCGGGGCTGTTCGCCGCCGTGCTGATGGTGCGGCGCGAGGACTTCCGGCTGACGACGGGCGCCGAGCACATCCGCCGCTATGCGCCCGAGGCGCCGTTCAGGCACGTGCGGGCGTTCTGCGGGACGTGCGGCTCGCCGCTGGGCGAACCGTCCGAAGACCACGACGTCTTTCCGGTAGCCGCGTCGGCGCTGGACGACGATCCGGGCGTTCGGCCGGTGCTGCACCAGAACCTGGCGGGCAAGCCCGACTGGCTGGTCATTCCCGACGATGGCGCAAAGCGGATGGACGGGACCTATGGCGGTTAGCGGACGCGGCCTGTAGCGTCGCCGTTCGCTTCAGCTTCTATGGATTCCCCGCGTGATCCGGACCTTCGCCGCCGCCCTCCTCGCCACCGCGCTGGCCGCCCCTGCCCTGGCCGCGCCGAAGGCCCCGCCGCTGCCGCACGACCAGGCGCTGGAGATCCTGAAGACCAGCATCAGCCACCGCACGGTGGCGGGCGCCGGCAACACGGTGGCCTATGCCGAGTACCTGAAGGGCGTGCTGCTGGCGGCGGGCTACCAGCCCTCCGAGATCACCATCGAGCCGATGGTCGGCACCGCCTTCATGATCGCCCGCTACCCGGGGACCGACCCCAAGCGGAAGCCGATCGTGATCTCGGGCCACATGGATGTCGTGGAAGCGAAGCCGGAGGACTGGACCAGGGACCCCTTCACCCCGGTGGTGGAGAACGGCTACGTGTTCGGCCGCGGCGCCGTCGACAACAAGTTCGACGTCTCGATGATGGTCGCCACCCTGGCCAACCTGCGCAAGCAGGGCTGGAAGCCCGGCCGCGACGTGATCCTGGCGCTGTCGGGCGACGAAGAGACCACCATGCGCACGACGGCGGTGCTGGCCCAGAAGCTGAAGGACGCCGAACTGGTGCTCAATATCGACGGCGGCGGCGGGTCGCTGACCGAGGACGGCAAGCCGGTGAGCTTCGGCGTCCAGGGCGCCGAGAAGACCTATGCCGACTTCACCTTGACGGTGACCGATCCGGGCGGCCACTCCAGCCGGCCGACGCCGACCAACGCCATCTACCGGCTGGCCAAGGCGCTGGACAAGCTCGAGGCCTACGAGTGGCCGACCATGAGCAACGAGATCACCCGCGCCTCGCTGGCGGCGGCGGGCGGCAATACGCCGGGCGCAGTGGGCGCGGCGCTGAAGGCCTTCGCGGCCGACCCTGCGAACGCCGTGGCGATCAAGACCATCCGCGACGACCCGGCCTGGAGCCCCGCCCTGCACACCACCTGTGTCGCCACCATGCTGAGCGGCGGCCATGCGCCGAACGCCCTGCCGCAGAAGGCGGTGGCGACGGTGAACTGCCGCATCTTCCCCGGCACCTCGTCGGAGAGCGTGAAGCAGACCATCGCCGGCATCGTCGGCAAGGACGTGACGGTGGCGCGGCTGGACGACGGCTCGATCGACAGCCCGGCCTCGCCGCTGCGGGACGACGTGATGAAGGCGGTGACCAAGGCCGTGCACGCCCGCTTCCCCGGCCTGCCCATCGTGCCCAGCCAGGCGTCGGGGGCGACCGACAGCATGTACTTCCGCGCCGCCGGCGTGCCGAGCTACGGCGTCTCCGGCCTGTTCATGAAGGACTCGGACGAGTTCAGCCACGGCCTGAACGAGCGCGCGCCGATCAGCGCCATCGACGGGGATCTGGCGCACTACGACTCGATCCTGCGGGACCTGGCGAAGTAGCGATCATGGCATCGCGCACCTTCGAAGAGATCCGGTCCGCCTACGAGGACAACCCGCAGGCCGCCGAGCTCCTGGGCCCGGCGGGCCGGATGGATGACGACGACACCCTGCTGCATCTGGCGGCGTTTCGAGGGAACGAGGCCGACGTGCGCGACCTGGTGGCGCTTGGCGCTGCCGTGAACGCCCGCGGCGACCTGGGAATGACGCCGCTGCACAATGCGGCGGGCGCCGGCCATCTCGCCGTCGTCCAGTGCCTGCTGACGCTCGGCGCAGACCGCTCGCTGCCCGACGAGTTCGGCCAGACGGCGGCCAAGCTCGCGGCGTTGGGCTCGCACGGCAAGGTGGCGGCGCTGCTGAGACCGTCGCGACGGCCGCACGCCAGGCGCTGATCCGCGACCGAATAACCTCTTCACTTCCCTCACGGCGCCGGGATCATCCTCTTCGCAGAACATGCGATCTGGGAGGATCCGATGCACGACCTGATCATCCGCGGCGGGACCGTCGTCGACGGGACGGGCGGCGAGGCGTTCACGGGCGACGTGGCCATCGACGGCGACCGGATCGTGGCCGTCGGCAAGGTCGAGGGCTCGGCGAAGCGCGAGATCGACGCCAGGGGCCTCGTGGTCACGCCGGGCTGGGTCGACATCCACACGCACTACGACGGCCAGGCCACCTGGGACCCGGTGATGGCGCCCTCGTCCTGGCACGGGGTGACCACCGCGATCATGGGCAACTGCGGCGTGGGCTTCGCGCCGGTTCGGCCCGGGCAGGAAGGCTTCCTGATCGAGCTGATGGAGGGGGTGGAGGACATCCCCGGCTCGGCCCTGCACGAGGGTATCGACTGGAAGTGGGAGAGCTTCCCCGAATACCTCGACGCGCTGGAGGCCAAGCCGCGGGCCATCGACGTGGGGACGCACGTGCCGCACGCCTCGGTGCGGGCCTATGTGCTGGGCGACCGTTGCAACACCGACTACCAACCCAACGCCGACGAGATCGCCGAAATGGCCGAGATCGTGCGCGAGGGCGTCGAGGCCGGCGCCCTGGGCTTCTCCACGAGCCGCACCCTGCTGCACAAGGACCTGAAGGGCGTGCACATGCCGGGCACCTTCGCGGGCTCGGACGAGATGCTGGCGCTGGGGCTCTCCATGAAGGGCCTGCGTCACGGCGTCTTCGAGATGGTCTCGGACCACCTGGGCGACGACGACGAGTGGATGTGGGTGAAGGGCTTCGCCCAGGAGACCGGCCTGCCGGTGACGCTCGTGGCCACCTCGGCCGGCGCCTACGAAGGCGACAAGATGTACAACATCGCGGAGGAGAGCCGCCGCCACGGGATGGACATCCGCCCGCAGATCGCAGGAAGGCCCACGGGTATCCTCCACGGCCTGACGTCCAGCTTCCACGTGTTCATGGCCAGCCCGACCTGGAAGGCGAAGCTGGCCGACGCCTCGGTGGAGGAGCGGCTGGCGCTGATGAAGACGCCGGAAATCCGCGAAGCGCTGCTCAGCGAGGACAGCCCGCTGATCCGCGCGGCGATCGGCGACGGCGTGGCCGGCGACCTGGCGGTGGCGTTCGGCGGCAGCCTCTTGTGGCGGGTCTTCCCGCTGGGCGAGACGCCGAACTACGAGCCCGACCGCGAAGGCAGCGTCGCGGGCCTGGCCGAGGCCGCCGGGGTCTCGCCGCTGGCGATGATGTACGACCTGCTGCTGCGCGACGGCGGGCGCGAGCTGTTCTACCAGCCGCTGGGCGGCTACGTGACCTACAACTTCGACTTTTTCCGCAAGAACATGCAGCATCCCAATGTGTTGTTTGGTCTTTCGGACGGCGGCGCCCACTGCGGCGTCATCGCCGACGCGGGCATGCCGACCTTCATCCTGAGCTATTGGGCGCGCGACCGGGTGAAGGGCGACCGCTTCCCGCTGGCGTTCCTGGTGCGCAAGCTGACCAGCGACACGGCCCGCGCCTATGGCCTGAACGACCGCGGGCAGCTGAAGCCCGGCCTGCTGGCCGACCTGAACGTCATCGACTTCGAGAAGCTGCAGCTCCACCGCCCCGAGGCGATCCACGACCTGCCGGCCGGCGGACGGCGTCTCGTGCAGAAGGCCGACGGCTATCGCTTCACGGTGAAGTCGGGCCAGCTGACCTTCGAGGACGGCCAGCACACGGGCGCCCTGCCCGGCGGCCTGGTCCGCGGCGGTCGCGAGGCGGTGATCCTGCCGATGGCGGCGGAGTAGGCGAAGGCCGGGTCGCTAGCGCCAGTAGCGATACGTCCAGGCCGGCGTGAACCCGGCGCGGTCGTAGATGCGGCGGGCGGGGTTGGCTTCCTCCACCTGCAGGAACACGCGGCCGACGCCCCTCGCCTGCATCTGGCGGCCCAGGGCGGCCAGGATCGCGCCGGCGTGGCCGCGGCCGCGGGCGCCCGGGGCGGTGCGCATGCCGTGGACGCCCGCCCAACCGTGGCCGAACGATGCGACTCCCACCGCGTGGGTCCCGCCCTCGCCGGCCGCCCCATAGACGGCGCCCGGCGAGCGGCTCAGCGCGGCGACCCGATGGGCGCCGTCGGCGGGATCGAAGCCCTCGCCCAGGAACACCGCGGCCCAGGCGTCGTCGGGACGCTCCAGGATGCGGGCCGGGCCGTCGCTGAAGGCTGCGAGCCGGCCGACGTCGCCGACCTTCATCACCGTGGGCTGCTGGCCGGTCAGGCCGTGGCGGGCCAGCGCTTCGCGCACGCCGTCGAAGGCGGGTATTTCGGCGATGCGGAAGGCGGGCGGCAGGCCGTGGTCGCGGTAGGCGCTGACGATCTCGTCGAGCGCGGAGGCGTCCGGGTCGTGGCGGAGTGGCGCGGCGCTTCTGGCCCGGCCGATCGTCCCGTGGTCGAGCGGCACGAGCCAGCCGCCGATTTCCAGCACCTGCGGCGGCGCGACGGCGGAGACGGTGGACCGCTCGAGGCTCTCGATGTCCTCGGCGTTCAACCTTTTTCCCGCATGAGACGGGCCTTGTCGCGCTGCCAGTCGCGTTCGGCGGTGGCCTCGCGCTTGTCGCGGACGTTCTTGCCCTTGGCGAGCGCGATCTCCAGCTTCGCCAAGCCCTTGTCGGACCAGTAGAGCTTCGTGGGGATCAGGGTGCGGCCGTCGCGCTGGACGGCGCCCAGCAGCTTCTCGATCTCGCGGCGCTTGAGCAGCAGCTTCCGGTGCCGGCGCGGCTCGTGGTTGAAGTGCGGGCCAGCCTGGGCGTAGGGCGGGATGTCGGCGTTGACGAGCACGATCTCGTCGCCCTCCACCGCCGCATAGCTCTCGGCGATGTTAGCCTTGCCGTTGCGCAGGCTCTTCACCTCGGACCCGGTCAGCGCGATGCCCGCCTCGAACGTCTGCTCGAGGAAGTAGTCGAATCGCGCGCGGCGGTTCTCGGCGATCAGCTTGCCGGCCATGTCAGATGATCCCGGCCTCGCGCAGGCCGGCCAGGACCTCGGCGCGGGCGGCCTCGGAGCACGGCACCACCGGCAGGCGGCCCGCCTCGTCGCAGAGACCGAGGTGCGAGAGCGCGAACTTGGTGGGCGACGGGCTGGCGTCGGCGAACAGCGCCTTGTGCAGGCGGATCAGGCGGTCCTGGGCGTAGAGGGCCTCCTGCCAGCGGCCGGCGAGCGCGTCGTTGTAGAAGGCTGAGACCTGTTCCGGCGCGACGTTGCAGGTGACCGAGATGCAGCCGTGGCCGCCGTGGGCCATGTAGCCCAGGGCCGAATCGTCATTGCCCGAGAGCATCACCCAGTCCTCGCCGCACTCCAGGCGCTGGAGGCTGGCGCGCGGCAGGTCGCCCGTGGCGTCCTTGATGCCCACGATGTTCGGCAGCTTGGCCAGGCGCGCCAGCGTGGCGTTGGAGATGTCGACGCTGGTGCGGGCGGGCACGTTGTAGACCAGCACCGGCAGCTGCACGGCGTCGTTGATCGCCTTGTAATGCGCGTAGAGGCCTTCCTGGCTGGGGCGGTTGTAGTAGGGCGTCACCACCAGCGCCGCGTCGCAGCCGATCTTCTTGGCGTAGCGCACCAATTCGATCGCCTCGTCCGTAGAATTGGAGCCGGCCCCCGGAATCACCGGCACGCGGCCCTTCGCCGTGGCCACGCAGAGGTCCATCACCCGACGGTGCTCTTCGTGGCTGAGGGTGGAGGCTTCGCCGGTGGTGCCGACGGGGATCAGGCCGTGGACGCCGCCGGCGATCTGGCGTTCGACCAGGGCGACGAACGCGTCCTCGTCGATCGCACCATTGCGGAAAGGCGTCACGAGCGCCGGCAGGACGCCGCGGAAGAGAGGTTCGGACATGTGGGCTATTTGGAGGTGTGCAAAAGACCGTGAAGATGCCGCCTAGTGAGGCGGCGTTCAGATTTGGCGGACAATATGTTGCCGTGGGCTTAGCCCGCAATGTCGATTCCATGCATTCCCCATGTCGGGGGGAGACCCGTTGGACCTGAGAGTTCGTAACGCCCTTCTCGTCGGTTGCGCCGCCCTGGCCGCGACCGCCGTCGCGCACGCCCAGACCGCCGACCCGATCGGCGACCTGCTGGGCGGCGCCCAGCCCCAGCTGCCGGCCGCGCCGCAGCCGTATGTTTCCGCGCGCCAGACCGTGGCCCGCCCACTGAGCGGCGCTGACCAGGCCTTGTTCTCGCAGGGTCTCTCGGCGGCCAAGCGCGGCGACATCTCGGGGGCCAAGAACGCGATCTCGAACCTTTCCGATCCCATCGCCCGCAAGGTCGTGACCTGGGCGATGGTCGACGTGAGCTCCAATACGCTGAGCTTCTACGACCTGGACGCCGCCCGCCGCGACCTGGAGGGCTTCCCGCGCGGCGCCCGCCGGCAGCTGGCGGCCGAGAAGCTCTTGGAGACCTCGGGCAAGGCTCCCGGCGAGATCGTCGCCTGGTTCGCCGGCCAGGAGCCCGCCAGCGCCCAGGGCGCCATGGCGCTGGCCTCGGCCTACCGCAGCCTGGGCCGCCAGGCCGAGGCGTCGGACCTGATTCGCCGTTGGTGGCGGGACAAGCCGTTCGAGGCCGACGTCCAGCGCACCATGCTGACCCGCTTCGGCGACGTGCTGACGCCCGACGACCACGTGCGCCGGGCCGACATCCTGCTCTATGGCGCGCAGGGCCCCGCGGCCCGCGACGTGGTGGCCCTGCTGCCCGCGGAGAAGCAGCCGGCGGCGCTGGCCCGCATCTCGCTGCGCGGCAACGTCGATTCCAGCTTCAACGCCCTGTCGCCCGACGACCAGATGAGCCCGGGCGTCGCCTTCGAGCGCGCCAGCTACCTGCGCCGCAAGGGCCAGGACGCCTCGGCCGTCGCCGCGCTGTCGACCAGCGCCACCGACGGCGTGACCTCCGACGCCGCCGACCGGGTCTGGGACGAGCGCTATCGGCTGACCCTGTCGTCGATCCGCTCGGGCGACTGGCGCGCGGCCTATCGCGCCGCGGCGAACACCGGCCTGACCAGCGGTCCCGACGCCACCGAGGCCGAGTTCTACGCCGGCTGGATCGCGCTGAACCGGCTGAACGACCCGGCGACCGCCGCCCGCCACTTCGCCGCGATCGAGAAGATCGGCACCTCGCCGATCACCCGGGCGCGCGCCTTCTACTGGCTGGGCCGCGCCGCCGAGGCGCGGGGCGACCGCACGGCGGCCGAGAACTACTTCTCGCGCGGCGCCGAGCACGTGACCACGTTCTACGGCCAGCTCTCGGCCGAGAAGCTGGGCCAGAAGCTGGTGCTGCCGGCCGATCCCGCCCCCACCGACGCCGACCGGGCGCGGTTCGAGGGCCGCGACGTGGTGCAGGCGATGCGGATGCTGGCCGACCAGGGCCAGCGCGACCTGTTCAAGGTCTTCGCGCTCCACATCGACGACATCGTGCCCAGCCGCATGGACGCCGCCCTGCTGGTCGACGCGATCCGCGGCTACGGCGACCAGGACACCTCGATGAAGGCGGCGCGCGGCGCGGCCCAGCGGGGGCTGATCCTGACCGAGCGGGCCTATCCGTTCCGCACGCCGCCCGAGGTGTCCGGCGCGCCGGAGCCGGCGCTGGTGCTCGGCATCACGCGGCAGGAGAGCGGCTTCGACCCGGCGGTGCGCTCTGGCGCCGACGCGAGGGGGATGATGCAGCTGCTGCCCTCGACGGCGGCCATCGTCGCGCGGCGGATGGGCGTGGGCTACTCGGCCTCGATGCTCTACGAGCCGGACTACAACATGCGCCTGGGCTCGAGCTACCTGGGCTCGATCGTCAACCAGTTCTCGGGCTCGTACATCATGGCCGCCGCTGGCTACAACGCCGGCCCCGGACGCCCGGCGTCCTGGATAGGCCTGTGCGGCGACCCCCGCGCCGGCTCGACCGACCCGCTGGACTTCATCGAGTGCATCCCGTTCTCCGAGACCCGGAACTACGTGATGCGCGTGATGGAGAACATGCAGGTCTATCGCGCCAAACTGAACGGCGGCACGGCCCCGATCACGCTCTCCAGCGACCTGCGCCGCGGCGGCTACAACTATGCCCCGCAGACCGTGGTCGCGAGCACGCCGTGAGTTTCCCTCTCACCGCGTAGCGGGAGGGAAAGGAGGCGCTAGGCCGCCGGCTTCGTCCTGAACCAGGCGGCGACGTAGAGCACGACAAGGATCAGGTCCGGGCTGGCCACCACCGGCACGCTGAGCGGGATCCGGCCCTGGGCGTAGAGCAGCCAGCAGGCAGTCCCGAAGATCAGCTTGCCCGCGGCGCCAATCAACATGAAGGGCCGGAAGCGCGCCGGATCGCGGCCGATCGCCAGGTAGCCCACCTGCCACATGATCGTGGAGGCCAGGAAGCCGTAGTAGCTGTCAGGATGGGTGAACGGCTGCGTCTGGGCGGCGATCGCGCCTTCCAGGAAGAACATCGGGCCGATGATCAGGAGGCCCCAGATCCCGCCCAGCGTGAACACCCACTTGGCAAACCTCATCGCGCCCTCCCCGCCTTTGCGGGGAGATTAGGCGCGACACGCCGGGTCAGTCGATGACCAGCCCGTGCAACATGCCGTCGAGGGTGATGCGCATCAGCTCCTCCGACGCGGAAAACTCGAAGCCGGGACGGGTGATCAGCAGCGCCACGACGCCGTGGCAGGCCATCCACAGCGACTGGGCCGCCGAGTCGGCGGCGCCGGTGCGCAGGCGCCCGGCCGCGGCCACCTCGCGCACGACGCCCGCGAAGGCCTCGTAGCAGTCGTGGCTGAGGTCGGTCGTGCGTCCGTCCGGCTCCTCCGTGCTGGCCGTTCGCGGCGCGCAGTAGACGAGCTGGTAGGCGTTCGGGTGCGCGAGGCCCCAGCGCATGTAGGCGTCGAGCATCATGCGCGTGCGGACCACGGGATCCAGCGGCCGCCCCGCGATCTCGGTGTTGCTGGCCAGGAGCTGGCTGAGCGTGACGTCCACGATCTCGCGCAGGATGCAGGCCTTGTCCTGGAAGTGCATGTAGAGCGCGGTGGAGGAGACCCCGACTTCGTCGGCGATCTTGCGGATCGTGGCGCCCTCGTAGCCCTCGGCCACGAAGATGCGCTCGGCGGCCTCCAGGATCTCGGCGCGCCGCAGATGCCCATCGCCCTTGGCTTTGCGCGCGGTCTTCCGCGTCGCGGTCGCCGTCGTACTCATTCGTCTCCCCATACGCCCCGCCGTTAGCGGACCTCAAATCGCCTGTTGTGACAAGCCCTTGTCACCGGACTGGACGGGCGGCGGCCTCTCCGCGTAAGGGGCCGCCCATGAGCCCGCCGCAGATCGCCGCAGAATCCGAGGTGATGCGCACCACCGCCTGGGCGGATTACGCCCTGCTGGACTCGGGCGGCGGGCGGAAGCTCGAACAGTACGGGCCCTACAAGGTGGTGCGGCCCGAGCCGCAGTGCCTGTGGACGCCACGGCTGCCCGCGAGCGCCTGGGACGGCGCCGACGCCGTCTTCGACCCCACCGACGAGGAGGACGCCGGGCGCTGGCGCTTCAAGGGCAAGTCGGTGGAAAGCTGGCCGCTGGGCTGGGGCGAGGTGAAGTTCCACGGCCGGTTCACCGCCTTCAGGCACCTGGCCTTCTTCCCGGAGCAGGCGGCGAACTGGCGCTGGCTGGACGGCAAGCTTCGCGGCGCCGGCGGGGAGCCGCCGCGGGTGCTGAACCTGTTCGGCTATACGGGCGTGGCCAGCCTGGTGATGGCCGCGGCCGGCGCGGCGGTGACGCACGTGGACGCCTCCAAGAAGGCGGTGGCCTGGGCGCGCGAGAACGCCGAGCTGTCGGGGCTCTCCGACCGGCCGATCCGCTGGATCGTCGAGGACGCCAAGAAGTACGTGGCGCGCGAGGTGCGCCGCGGCTCGAGGTACGAGGGCATCATTCTCGACCCGCCGAAGTACGGCCGCGGGCCGGACGGACAGGTGTGGCGCCTGTTCGAGGACCTGCCTGAACTCGCGGCGCAATGTGCCGAACTTCTTTCGGAAAATGCGAAGTTCCTGGTGCTGAACGCCTATGCCGAGCGGATCTCGGGCGCGGCCCTCGCCGGCCTGCTGGCCGAGAAGCTGGACAGCCGCGGCGGGCGGATCGAGTGGGGCGAGCTGGCGCTGGAGGAACAGCGCGGCGACCGGGCGATCGGCATGAGCTTCTACGCGCGGTGGTCGTCGTGAGTTCGCGGATGATCACCTCGCTGTCGAACGACACGGTGAAGGCCGTGCGCGCCCTGCACATGCGCAAGGAACGCGACGAGACGGGCCTGTTCGTGGCCGAGGGCCTGAAGAACGTCATCGAGGGGATCGACACCGGCCACGCGCCGAAGATCCTGATGCACGGGCCGGACGCGGCCAGCCATCCCATGATGCAGAAGGCCGTGCAGGCCACGCTGGCGGCGCGCGGCGAGGTGATCGAGGTCACCCACGACATCCTGGCCAAGGTCTCCCGGCGCGAGAACCCGCAGGCTGTGGTGGGCGTCTTTCCACAGGCGTTCGTGACCCTGACCGAGGTGGCGCCCGGCGTGGCGCAGTGCGTGATCGGGCTGCATCGGGTGCGCGACCCCGGCAACCTGGGGACCATCATCCGCACGGCCGACTCGGCCGGCTGCGGCGCGGTGGTGCTGGTTGGCGAGTGCTGCGATCCCTATTCCGTCGAGGCGGTGCGCGCGACCATGGGCTCGATCTTCGCCGTGCCGCTGGCCAAGGCGACCGAGGCCGAATTCGCCGCCTGGCGGGCCGGCTGGACCGGCTCGGTGGTGGGCACCCTGCTCTCGGCCACGGTAACCCAGAGCGAGGCCGAGTACCGCAAGCCGGCCCTCGTGCTGATGGGCAACGAGCAGCAGGGCCTGACGCCCGACATGGCAGCCCTCTGCGACGTGAACGTGAAGATCCCCATGCGCGGGCGGGCGGACAGCCTGAACCTCTCTGTCGCGACAGGCATCATGATCTACGCCGCGACGGCCTGACCCACCGCTTCGGGTTGACACCAAACGACGTCCCGCGAACGCTCGCGACCACCGGTGGAGGTGAACCTTGCGTCAGGTCGTTGCTTGCATCCTCGCCGGCCTGTTCGCCGGGCTCCCCGCCTCGGCCGAGGCGGCCCCGAGGCCCGACCCGCGCAACCTGGAGGGCGTCTGGACGAACGGCTTCCTGACCACCCTGGAACGCCCACCCGGCCTGACGGCTCTCGAACTGAGCGACGCCGAGGCGAAGGCTTGGGAAGCGAAGCACCCCCGCACGCCTGAGCCGTCCCGGGGCGGGCCGGTCGGCCAGGAGGACACCGAGTGGTGGGAACTGGACGCGGGCCTCGCCCGGATCGACGGGCGGGCGCGCAGCTCATGGATTGTCGACCCGCCGGATGGCCGCCTGCCCTACTCGCCCGCGGGACTGGCGGCGCTGCAGAAGGCGCAGGGCGCGGCCCGCCAGCCAAACGACCCCGAGACCCGGCCCGCGGCGGAACGCTGCCTGATGGGCATTGGCGGGACCTCCCTGCCGCCCATGCTGAACGCGGGCTACAGCAACCTCGTCCAGATCGTCCAGACGGACCGCGACGTGGTGATGGTGCCCGAAATGAACACCGGCCCGCGCATCATTCCGCTGAACGCTGCGTCGCCCGAGCCGGGCCTGTCCTGGATTGGCCATTCGAGCGGCCATTGGGAGGGCGACACGCTGGTGGTCGAGACCAGCGGCTTCCAGCCCGGGGCCCAATGGCGGGCGCCGAGCCGGCTCTTCGTCAGTTCGGCCGGCAAGGTGACCGAGCGGTTCCGCCGCACCGGCCGCGACGAGATCCTCTACAGCTTCGAGGTCGACGACCCGGCGACGTTCATGCGGCCGTGGCGCGGGGAGATGTCGCTGCGCCGGACGAAGGCGCGCATGTTCGAGTTTGCGTGTCACGAGGGCAACTACGCGATGTCCGGCATCCTGGGCGGCGCGCGGGAGGAAGAGCGCGCCGTGCAAAAATAGCGGGGGATGTCACAGGCGACGCCCCTCCTGCGTCCTAGGGGCAGAGAAAAGGAGACCTCCCCCATGACGACCCGTTTGAACCCCTACGCCGTCGCGCCCGAGGGCGTGAAGAAGATGATCGAGCTCGAGGACCTGCTGCGCAACTCGGGGCTGGAATACAGCCTGTACGAGCTGGTGAAGATGCGCGCCTCGCAGATCAACGGCTGCGCCTTCTGCCTGCACATGCACTCCAAGGACGCCCGCGCCGCCGGCGAGACCGAGGAGCGGCTGTACCTGCTGAACGCCTGGCGCGAGTCCAGCCTCTACACGCCCCGCGAACGCGCCGCCCTGGCCTGGACCGAAGCGCTGACGAACGTGGCCCAGACCGGCGCGCCGGACGCCGACTACGAGGGCCTGAAGCCGCTCTTCACCGAGGTGGAGATCGTGAACCTCACCCTGCTGATCGGCCTGATCAACAGCTGGAACCGCATGGCCGTCGGCCTGCGCAGCCAGCACCCGAAGACCTGGTCGGCGAAGGCGGCCGCTTAGGACGCGCCAGACGCGCCGGGCGAACCGTCTCGCCCGGCGCGTCGCCCCCCACCCCCTTATGGTCCGACCTGGAACGTCATCGTCGGCCCCGCGGCGCTGATCTTGCGGATCGTCAGGCCCGAGGCGACGCCGTCCCGCCACTTACTGTTCGGCGTCGTCGCCTTCGAGAAGGCGATCCCGGGCACGTTGTCGTAGAGGTCGGTGGCGTCGCCCGAATTCTGGGCGTTCTCGATTTGCATCAGGCCGTCAGCCTGGATCAGCGTGCATTCGTAGTTGCGGCTCGACGGGTGCGGATTGCTGCCCAGCTCGTCGATCCGCCAGATGGCGAGGCCGGCGTCCGGCAGACTGGCGTCGCGCCCGGCCTGGCGGCGGTTCTCGATGATGAAGTACTCGGTGGTGTTGCGCCGCCGGATCGCGAACGCGTTGACGCCCGCCTTCAGCGACACCGAGGTGTTGGCCGCGATGTTGTAGAGCTGGCTGGCCCAGCCCGCCGCGTTCTTGAGGTAGGCGCCCACCTGGACCGGATTCTTCTGGTCGGCGTGGTTGCCGGTGCACATCAGGCAGAAGTTCCCGACGCCGCGGTTGCCGTTGCGGTCGTATTCGTAGAGGTCGGGGAAGTCGCAGATCATGTGGCCGTTCTCGTGGCAGAACGTGCCCAGGGTCAGCTCATCGCCCATTTCGGTGATCTGGTAGTCGTGCGCGATCTTGCCGGGCGCGAGCTGCAGGCCGGGCTGCAGGAAGCTGGAGTGCGGCCACAGGCCCTCGCTCCAGTTGTTCACGCAGGGCCCGGCGTAGAAGACGTTGATGGCGTAGACATAGTTCTGGCTGTCGCTCGTCAGGCCCGTGAAGTCGAAGCCGGCCGCCAGGTGGTGGTTCAGGGCCTCGACGATGAGCTCACGCGCCCGCTGGCCGAAAGGCGCGGCCGGATCGGTGTAGTGGTCGCGGTTGAACTGGGCGCGGTAGTACGGCGCGACGATGTTCGTGTAGGTCAGCTTGCGGTCGGAGACGCTGTAGAAGTAGTCGCGCACCGAGCCGTTGTTGCCGAAGCCGCCATAGCCCGCCTGGTTGCAGAAGGCCTCGACCTCCTCGCGGCTGATCGTGGCCGGTTCGTCCGGGAATTCGATCAGCAGGCAGAGGCCGACGTACTTGCCCACCGTCCGCCGCTGGGGCGGCGCCGGCGAGGCGGCGAAGTTGGCCATGTCCGCGAGGCTCTGCGTCCGCTGCTGCATGCGGCGGACTTCCCAGCGGGGCCGCTCCAGCGGCAGGCCGTGGCTGATCTTGCGCTCGGGATCGGCGGGCGCCGGCGGTGCGCCGGCTGGCGCGATGTTCGCCGCCATGACCGCGCTTGCGAGGAGGTAGCCGGAAGCGGGCGCCTCCTGGACATAGCGGAACTCCCGGGTCGCCGGATCGCGGACGACTGGGCGGCCGTCGAGCGTGCGGAACTCCGCGCGGTACTGGTTGCCGGTGCCGACCAGGTCGATGGTCGACCCGTCGGGCTGGGTGAAGGTGAAGGGCTTGTCGACGAACGGCGTAGGCATGGCGGACTCCCCGAGGTCTGGCCTGCGGGAATTCAACGCCTTTCCGCGCCCGGGCGCGGTGACGTTTCGCACACCGCGGCTGGGGGCTTTCGCACCTCAGGTCCCGCGCGGCTTGGCCCTGGCCGTAGGCGCGGCCGAGGCGGGGTCCTCGGGCCAGACGTGCTTGGGATATCGCCCGCGCATGTCGCTGCGGACGTCCTTCCACGAGCCCTTCCAGAAGCCGGGCAGGTCCTTGGTGGTCTGGATCGGGCGGTGGGCGGGCGACAGCAGCGAGAGCGTGATCGGGACCCCGCCCACCGTGGGGTGCTCGGCGAGGCCGAACACCTCCTGCACGCGCACATCGACGCGCGGGCCGCCCTCGGCGGCGTAGTCGATGGCGAAGCTGTTGCCCGTCGGCGCGGTCCAGCGGGCGGGCGCCTCGTGCTCGAGGCGTCGCTGCTGGTCCCAGGGCGCGAGGGTGCGCAGCGCGCCGTCCAGGACGTCGGGCTTCAGGGCGTTCAGGCCGCGCAGGCCCGCCAGCACGGGGGTCAGCCAGTCGTCGAGCTGCGCCAGCAGCGCTGCGTCCGACAGGTCCGGCCAGGCCGGGTCGCGGGCGTGCAGGAAGGCGGCGCGTTCGCGAAGGGATCGGGCGGCCTCGCCCCAGGGCAGGACCTTCAGCCCCTCGCGGCGGACACGATCGGCCAGGGCGCGGGCGATCAGCGCCGGATCGGGGTTCTCGTCGATCTCCTCGCGGAGCGTGAGGCGGCCCAGGCGGGTGAGTCGCTTGGCGCGCAGCCGGCCCCCGCCGCTCTCTTCGAGGCGCTCCTCCACCTCGAACTGGTCGGAAAAGGCCTGCAGCTCGACGGGCTCCAGCGGCGCGGCCAGCAGGATGCGGTCGCGGCGGTCGCCGCCGCCCAATTCCGCGATGGCGAGCCAGGGCTCGCGGGCCAGGGCGTCGGTGGGCTCGACAAAGGCGCCGCGGCCGGTGACGAGCTGGAACTCCCCCTGCCCGCCCCGCGCCTTGGCGACGCGTTCCGGATAGGCGAAGGCCAGGAGCAGGCCATCGGAGAGCGGCTCGCCCTTCCCGGCCTTTCCGGACAGCCCAGCCCAGCGGTCGGCGAGCGCCTTGGCGTCGCGCGCGCGGGGGCCGCGGTCGCGGTCCAGCCCGTCCAGGCGGTGGCGCAGGTCGGCGTCGCGGCCGCCCAGGCCGCGCTCGGTGATCAGGGCGGCGATGCGCGCGGCGCGCTGGGCCTGGCCGGTCTCGGCGGCCTTCAGGACCATGTGCGCCAGGCGCGGGGCGAGCGGGAACTCCGCCAGAGCGCGGCCGTGCGCGGTGAGCACGCCGTCGGCGTCGAGCGCCTCCAGCCGGGTGAGCAAGGCGCGCGCCTCGGCGAAGGCGGCCGCGGGCGGCGGGTCGAGGAAGGCCAAGTCCGCCGCGTCCTTCGCGCCCCAGCGGGCGAGGTCCAGCGCCAGGCCAGACAGGTCGGCGTCGAGGATCTCCGGATCGGCATAGGCGGGCAGCGCGCGGGTCTCGGCCTCTTCCCACAGGCGGTAGCAGGCGCCCGGCTCGGTACGGCCGGCGCGGCCCCGGCGCTGGTCGGCGGCGGCGCGGCTGACGCGGACGGTGGCGAGGCGTGTCAGGCCGCTGGCAGGATCGAAGCGCGGCACGCGGGCCAGGCCGCAGTCCACGACGACACGGACGCCCTGGATGGTCAGGCTGGTCTCGGCGATCGAGGTGGCGAGCACGACCTTGCGCTTGCCTTCGGGCGCCGGCTCGATGGCGCGGTCCTGGTCGCGCGGATCGAGAGCGCCGTAGAGCGGCGCGATCTCGACGTTGGGCCGCGCGCGTTCGGCGAGTCGCTCGGCGGTGCGCAGGATTTCCCCCTGCCCCGGCAGGAAAACCAGCACGCTGCCGCTCTCCTCGGCCAGAGCGCGCTCGACAGCGCGCACAGCCTGGTCTTCGAGCCGCAGGCGGTCGTCGCGGCCGACGTAACGGGTCTCGACCGGGAACATGCGGCCCAGGCTCTCGACCACCGGGGCGTCGTCCAGAAGCCGGGCGACCGCGGCGCCGTCCAGGGTGGCCGACATGACCAGCAGGCGCAGGTCGTCGCGGATCAGGCGCTGGGCGTCGCGGGCCAGGGCCAGGCCCAGGTCGGCGTCCAGGCTGCGCTCATGGAACTCATCGAAGATCACGCAGGCGACGCCCGCCAGCTCGGGATCTGCCAGCACCATGCGGGTGAAGACGCCCTCGGTGACCACCTCGACGCGGGTGGCGGCCGAGACGCGCGACTGCATGCGCACGCGATAGCCCACCGTCTGGCCCACCGGCTCGCCCAGGGTCTTGGCCATCCGCTCGGCGGCGGCGCGGGCGGCGAGCCGGCGCGGCTCCAGGACGATGATCCGGCCGTCGCCGCGCCACGACTCGCCCAGCAGCTCCAGGGGCACGACGGTGGTCTTGCCCGCGCCGGGCGGCGCGACCAGCACGGCGGCGTTCCCCGCAGCGAGCGCGGCCTTCAGATCCGGCAGGGCCTCGTGGATGGGCAGCATTCGCCCGCCTCTAGCCTGTTGTCAGGGCATATGAAAACCGCCCCGGGCGTTGGCGCTTGACCCCGGCCGCGCACCCGGCCACGGTCGCGCCAAATTTTACCCGGCGGCCGGGGGGCCGCTTTTCGGAGGAATTCCATACATGTGGCGCGTTAAGCCGCTCGACGCGATCCTGGCCACGGCCGAGAAGAAATCGCTGCACCGCTCGCTGGGCCCGATCCAGCTGACCCTGCTCGGGGTCGGCGCGATCATCGGAACCGGGATCTTCGTGCTGACGGCCGCCGCCGCGCAGAAGGCCGGCCCCGGCATGATGTGGAGCTTCGTGATCGCCGGCGCCGTCTGCGCGGTGGCCGCGCTCTGCTATTCCGAACTGGCCTCGATGGTGCCCGTCTCGGGCTCCGCCTACACCTACACCTACGCCGTGGTCGGCGAACTGCTGGCCTGGATGGTCGGCTGGGCGCTGATCCTGGAATACGCCGTCGCGGCCAGCGCCGTATCGGTGGGCTGGTCCGGCTACTTCATGGGGCTTCTCAAGAGCGCCACGGGCCTTGAGCTGCCACAGGCGCTCAGCGCCGGCCCCGTCTGGACGATGAACGGCTTCCTGCCGCACGCCGACTTCAGCCACGGCCTGATCAACGTGCCGGCGATCGTGGTGGCCCTGGCCGTCACGGCGCTGCTGGTGATCGGCACCACCGAGAGCGCGCGGGTCAACGCCGCCCTCGTCGCCATCAAGGTGACGGCGCTGACCGTGTTCATCGCGATGACGCTGCCGGTGCTGGACACCGGCAACTTCTCGCCCTTCGCGCCCAATGGCTGGTTCGGCCCCGCCGGCACCAGCGGCATGGGCATCGTGGGCGCCGCGGCCTCGATCTTCTTCGCCTACGTCGGCTTCGACGCCGTCTCGACGGCGGCCGAGGAGACCAAGAATCCGCAGCGCAACGTGCCCATCGGCCTGATCGGCTCGCTGGGCCTCTGCACGGTCTTCTATCTGCTGGTCGCCGCCGGCGCGATCGGCGCCATGGGCGCCCAGCCAGTGCTGGGTCCGGACGGCGCCATCGTCGCCCCCGGCTCGGCCGGCTTCGCCGCCGCCTGCGCCACTCCGGCCCACGCCAACGACCTGGTCTGCTCGAACGAGGCCCTGGCCCACGTCCTGCGCAGCATCAACTGGCCGGTCCTGGGCAACGCCCTGGGCCTCGCGGCCAACCTGGCTCTGCCGTCGGTCATCCTGATGATGATGTTCGGCCAGACCCGGATCTTCTTCGTGATGGCGCGCGACGGCCTGCTTCCCGAGAAACTGGCCGCCATCCACCCCACCTGGAAGACGCCCTGGGTCGTGACCATCGCGACAGGCGTGTTCGTGGCGATCGCCGCGGCCCTGCTGCCGGTCGGCCAGTTGGCGGACGTGTCCAACTCGGGCACGCTGTTCGCCTTCTTCATGGTGTCGCTGGCCGTCATGATCCTGCGCATGAAGGACCCGAACCGGGCGCGGCCGTTCAAGACGCCGCTGGTCTGGGTCGTGGCGCCGCTGTCGATGGCGGGCTGCGTGTTCCTGTACCTGAACCTGCCGTTCGACGCGAAGATGGTGCTGCCGATCTGGGGCGGCATCGGCCTCCTGGTCTACTTCCTGTACGGCTACCGCAAGAGCCACGTGGGACGCGGCCTGATCGAGACGCACGAGCTCGATCCCGACGCGCCGCCGCCGCCCGTTCCGGGCATCTGACCGAAGCGGAAAGGCCCGGGAGCGATCCCGGGCCTTTTCTTATCGGCTCCGACCCACGATCATAGGGCGGACATGAACGCGCCGAACCCGCCCCTGCCCATCCGCGCCATCATCGCGCCGGTGACCCCGCTCCAGCAGAACTGCACGATCGTCTGGTGCGTGAAGACCCTGAAGGCGGCGATCATCGATCCCGGCGGCGAGGTCGACCGGCTGCTGGGCGCCATCGCCGAACAGGGCCTGACCCTCGACCGGATCTGGATCACCCATGGCCACCTCGACCACGCCGGCGCCGCCCAGGCCATCAAGGAACGCACCGGCGTCCCGATCGAGGGCCCGCACGTCGACGACAAGTTCTGGATCGACGACATCGAGCCGTCGGGCGCAAAGTGGGGCATGCCCGAGGCGCGGGGCTTCACGCCCGACCGGTGGCTGGAGGACGGCGACAGAGTGTCGCTGGGCGAGACCGAGTTCGAGGTCATCCACTGCCCCGGCCACACGCCCGGCCACGTGGTGTTCTTCCACCGCCAGGCGCGCTTCGCCCAGGTGGGCGACGTGCTGTTCCAGGGCAGCATCGGCCGGACCGATTTCCCGAGGGGGAACTACAAGGACCTGATCGACGCGATCACCGGCAAGCTGTGGCCGCTGGGCGACGACGTGCGGTTCGTGCCGGGGCATGGCCCGATGTCGAGCTTCGGCCAGGAGCGGAAGACGAATCCGTTCGTGGCCGACAGCGTACTGGCCGATGATTGAGCCCTCGGCCACGTTTGGGACACGCGGGTTTCAACTGAGACATTCGTACGTTACGGCCGGCGAACAAGCTGGCGGCCATGGAGCCCATCCCTGACATGCCCGGCGCCGGCGCCCGTATCCTGATGGTCGACGACGACCCCGGCATCCGCGATGTCGTGTCCGATTTCCTGGGCCGCCACGGCTACAAGGTCGAGACCGCCGGCGATGCGAGCGAGATGGAGCGCGTGCTGGAGCGCGGCCCCGTCGACCTGATCGTGCTGGACATCATGATGCCCGGCGAGGACGGACTGGCCGTCTGCCGCCGGCTGACCACCACTGAGACCGCGCCGCCGATCATCATGCTGTCGGCCATGGGCGAGGACACCGACCGGATCGTGGGCCTCGAATTGGGCGCCGACGACTACCTTGCCAAGCCCTGCAACCCGCGCGAGCTCCTGGCCCGCGTGCGCGCCGTGCTGCGCCGCTCGGAACAGCGGGCCGCCGGCGGCGCCCTGGGCGCGGGTTGCGAGTTCGCCGGCTGGCGCCTCGACCTGGTGCGCCGCGAGCTGCGCTCCCCGGCCGGCGTGGTGGTGAACCTGAGCTCGGGCGAGTTCTCGCTGCTGCGCGCCTTCGTGGAGCGTCCGCAGCGGGTGCTGACCCGCGACCAGCTGCTGGAATTCGCCCGCGGCCCCGACAGCGACGCCTTCGACCGCGCCATCGACGTGCAGATCAGCCGCCTGCGGCGTAAGCTGGACGACGGCGGCGGCGGCCACGACCTGATCCGCACGATCCGCAACGAGGGCTACATGTTCACCGCGAAGGTGAAACGGGCGTGAAATCGTTCGGCCGGCCGACGGCGCCGCTGCTGGTCCAGCTGATGACGCTGACCGGCCTGACCCTGGTGGCCGCCTGGGCGATGTCGACCCTGCTGGTCTTCCTGCTGCCCCCGCCGGCGCCCGACTTCTACCGGCTCTCCGAGATCGAGCGCACCTTCCACGGCTCGCCGCCCACCTTCACCGAGCGCAAACCGCTGATCCTGGCGACCCGGGAGAAGCCGCCGACGCCCGTGCTGGAGGGCAAGTCGATCCCGGCCATCCGCGAGAAGATCGCCGCCGACCTGGGCGTCCGGGCCGCTGACGTGGTGATCGCCGGCGAGCGGGGGCCCCTCTCCGACCGCCGGGTCGGCCGCATCATCCGCGACCGGGTCGCCCGCGCCGGAATGAAGGACGAGGAGCACTTCCTGATCGCGCCCTTCACGGTGGGCGTACGCCAGGCCGACGGCCGCTGGAAGGTGGTGCATCCCGAGGTGGCCTTCGGCCTGTCCGACTGGCAGGAGCGCGTCGCCCTGTGGTTCGCGCTGTCGGCGCTGGCCATGTCGCCCATCACCTTGATCTTCGCGCGGCGGCTGTCGCAGCCGATCCGGGTGTTCGCCGAAGCGGCCGAGCGGCTGGGCCGCGATCCGCGCTCGCCGCCGCTGGAGCTGAAGGGCCCCGCCGAGATCGGCGTGGCGGCGCAGGCCTTCAACGAGATGCAGCAGCGGCTGAGCCGCTACGTCGAGGATCGCACGGCCATGATGGGCGCCATCGCCCACGACCTGCGCACGCCGCTGACGCGCCTGCGGTTCCGCATCGAGAGCCTGCCCGAGGACCAGCGGGCCAAATACGCCTCCGATCTAGACCAGATGGAGGAGATGATCACCGCGACGCTGACCTTCGTCCGCGACGCGACCAAGCCGGCCGAGCGCACGCCGCTGGAGCTGTCGTCGCTGGTCGAGAGCCTGTGCGACGAGATGGCCGAGACGGGCGCGATGGCCGAGGCCGAGCCCAGCGAGAAGGTGGTGCTGGAGGGCGACCCGATGGCGCTGCGCCGCCTGATCGCCAACCTGCTGGAGAACGCCGTGAAGTTCGGCGGCCAGGCGCGCGCCCGGGTGTTCCAGGCCGACGGCCACGCGGTCGTCGAGATCGACGACGACGGCCCCGGAATCCCCGAGAAGGACGCCGAGAAGGTGTTCGAGCCGTTCTACCGCCGCGAACCCTCGCGCAGCCGCCAGACGGGCGGCATCGGCCTGGGCCTGGCCGTGGTGCGCTCCATCGCCCGCGGCCACGGGGGCGACGTCACCCTGGCCAACCGCACGGGCGGCGGCCTCACGGCCAGGGTGGAACTGCCGCTCTGACCGGCCGGCCCTAACCTCGGACAGAGGCCAGGCTGCGACGGCGGACGCGCGCCGCCGAACCCAGCAGGCCGAAGCCGAGGATCATCTGCATCCAGATGGCCGGCTCGGGCACGCCGAAGGACCCATCGAAGATCGAGGCGGTGCTGGCGAAGTAGTTGCCCATCGACAGCACATCCATGCTGACGTTCCACCCCATGGCGTCGAACGCCGCCAGGTCCAACGCGGTCACGGCCAGGGCCTCGCAACGGCCGCTGGTCGGGTCGAGGATGCCGATCGGCGTGCTGGTGGGGTTGGAGCAGGTGGCGCCGCCCGCGTAGCTGTTGTCCTTCCAGTGCGAGGCCTGGCGGCCGTCGCCGTTGAACTGACCGGTCGAGAAATAGCCGCTCATGCCGCCCAAGCTGAACACCGTCGCGCCCTTGTCGAGCGAGAAGTAGGGGTTGCCGCCCACCGACCAGTCCAGGGCCGGGCCGGCGCCCGGCTTCACGTTGTGCGGGTCGGTGGAATAGCGGAAGTAGTCCAGCGGCGAGTTGACGACGAAGCGGCCCACGTTGTCGTTGAAGGGGGCGCTGGGGCCGTTCGGGCCGCCGAGGATGTCATAGGTGTCCACGCCCGACACGAAGCCCAGGGCGTGCCCGATCTCGTGGATCGCGATGCCCAGGAAGTCGTAGCTGTTGTCCCCGATGCCGTCGGTCGGGTCGAAGTCGAAGGCGAAGTCGCTGCTGAACTTGATCGTGCCGTCGATCGTGCCCGCGGGAATGCCCCCGAAGCCCAGGGCCTTGGCGTTGGCGGAGTTGATGGCCAGCCCGCGGTTGTTGCCGCTGTCGTCGGTGTCGAAGACGTACGTCGAGGTGTCGACGCCGAACTTGTTCGCCGGGTTGTTGTAGCCGTTGGTGATGACGTCCAGGTTGCCGCCGGCGTCCAGCGTCGGCAGGCCGGCCACCGCCATCACGTCCAGCGCGGACTTGTTCGCGTTGAGGTTCATCAGCGTCTGGGTGCCGATGTTCGACACGCCGAACTGGGTGCTGTTGGTCGAGCCGAGGACGCCCGGGCTCAGGGCCGAGTAGCCGACGTTGAGGTTGATGGTCACGTCGTTCGTGAGCACCTTGCTCCAGAAGTTCGCGGCCTTGGTGAAGCCGATGTACGCGTTGGTCCCCGCCTCGACCCCGCCCACGTTGTTCAGATTGATCGTGACCGCGCCGGCGGACGACGCTCCCGTCAGGCCGATCGCCATGGCGGTAGCCGCCAGCAGCCGGTTGCGCACGCGCTTCATCTCAAGCCCCCTGGTCCCCCGCGGAAATCCGCGGACTCGCGACGACAACATTTCCGTCACCAAACTCAGCGGACGGCGTTATGCCGGTCACTGTCAAGCTGCTTTCAACCCACACGCGAGTTTGTACAACTCGAATTCACTTGATGGCGTGCGGCCGTGCATCGCGGCGAACGGGGCGCCTCGCGGGCCGGTCTGACACGAAGGTGAAATCGGGCCGCAACGCCGGTCAGGCGTAGTCACGGCGGGTTCATGCGGACCCTCGGATACTTGGGACAACATGAGCCTGAACCAGACCCCCCGCCGCAAAGCCTTCCGGATCCCACGCGCAGCCTGGATCACCATGGCGGTGATCGGCCTCATCGTGGCGGCGATCGTCGGCTGGAACATGCGGCCCAAGCCCGAGAAGGATCCCTACCGACTCGGCGCCATCGAGCGCGGCGACATCACCCGCTCGGTCTCGGCGTCGGGCAGCCTGCAGGCGCTGGTGACGGTAGACGTGGGCTCGCAGATCTCGGGCCAGGTGACCAAGGTGATGGCCGACTTCAACGACGAGGTGAAGGCCGGGCAGACGCTGGCGATCCTCGACCCGCAGACCTACCAGTCGCGCGTCGCCCAGGGGCAGGCCGACATCGCCGCGGGCCAGGCCAGCGTGCGCCAGGCGCAGGCGACCCTGGACAACGCCCAGGCCGACTACAACCGCAAGAAGACGCTGGTGGACCAGGGCTGGTACGCCGCCACGACGCTCGACCAGGCGACGGCGGCGCTGAAGACGGCGCGGGCGAACGTCTCGGCCGCCCAGGCGCGCGTGCGCCAGAGCCAGGCGTCGCTGCGCAGCCAGCAGGTGGACCTGGGCCGCACGACCATCGTGGCCCCCATCGACGGCGTCGTCATCGACCGCAAGGTCGAACCCGGCAACACGGTGGCCGCCAGCCTCCAGGCGCCGGTGCTGTTCACGATCGCCCAGGACCTGTCGAAGGTGGAGGTGAAGATCGCCGTCGACGAGGCCGACGTGGGCCAGCTGAAGGAGGGCCAGGCGGTGCGGTTCACCGTCGATGCGTTCCCCGACGACACCTTCCAGGGCATCCTGACCCAGGTGCGCATGCAGCCGACGACCGACCAGAACGTGGTCAGCTACACGGTGATCGCCGAAGCGGACAATCCGCAGCGCAAGCTGATGCCCGGCATGACCGCCAACGCCGACATCGTCATCGACACCCGCCGCAACGTGCTGAAGGTCCCGGCCCAGGCGCTGCGCTGGAGCCCGCCGTCCGAGAACAAGGGCGCAGCGCCCCGCGCAGGCGGCGGCGTGATGGTGGGCGGGCCGGGCTTCGGCCCTCCCGGCGGCGGCGGCAATCGACAGGGCGGGCAGCGCGGCGGGATGGCCGGGCGGCTGGTGGAGCAGCTCGACCTCGACGCCAAGCAGCAGAAGGCCTGGGAGCCGATCCAGGCCGAGCTTCGCCAGAAGATGCAGGCCGCGCGCGCCTCGGCCGCCGGCAATCCGGGCGCCATGCGGGAGGCGATGGCCAAGCCCATGGCCGAGGCGCTCGCCAAGCTGGAGCCCCTGCTCCGCCCCGACCAGAAGACCAAGCTGGCCGCCCTGCGCGCCACCATGGCCCAGGGACGTGGCCGGGCGGGCGGCATGCGCGGCGGCACGGTCTATGTGCTGCGCGACAAGAAGCCCGTGCCGATCCCGGTGCGCGTGGGTGCGACCGACGGCTCGTACACCGAGATCATGACCCCCGACCTGAAGGTCGGCGACCAAGTGATCACCGGCGGCGGTCCGCGGCCCAAGGCCCAGATCGGCGGCCCGATGGGCGGCCCGCCCGGCGCGGGCGGCGGCGGCGTGCGGGTGCGGATGTAGCCCCGTGATCGACATCCAGGACCTGAGGAAGGTCTACATCATGGGCGACGAGGAGGTGCAGGCCCTGGCCGGCGTCAGCCTCCGCATCGACCGCGGCGAGTACGTGGCGGTGATCGGACCGTCGGGCTCGGGCAAGTCGACGCTGATGAACATCCTGGGCGGCCTGGATCGGCCCACGGCCGGCGTCTACCGCTTCGAGGGCGAGGAGGTCGGCGGTTTCACCGACGACGAGCTGGCCGACTTCCGTCGCCGGCGGATCGGCTTCGTGTTCCAGTCCTTCCAGCTGCTGCCGCGGCTGACGGCGTTGCAAAACGTCGAGCTGCCGATGATCTATGCCGGCATGGCGCCCAAGGAGCGCCGGGCGCGGGCGGCCGAGCTGCTCGAGCGCGTGGGCCTGGGCTCGCGCATGGGCCACCGGCCGACCCAGCTCTCGGGCGGCCAGCAGCAGCGCGTGGCCATCGCCCGCTCCCTGGCCAACCGGCCCGACCTGCTGCTGGCGGACGAGCCCACCGGCGCGCTCGACACGCACACGGGCGAGGAGGTGCTGGCGCTGTTCGAGGAGCTGAACGTGGGCGGGCTGACCATCGCCGTCGTCACCCACGACCCCGAGGTGGCCGACATGGCCCACCGGCGCGTGGCCTTCCGCGACGGCCTGATCGTCGCCGACGAACGGGGGCGAAAGGCATGAGGTCGTTCGAACTCGTCCGTTTCGCCCTGGGCGCGATCGTCGCCCACCCGATGCGCAGCGTGCTGACCTCGCTGGGCGTGGTGATCGGCGTGGCCGCGGTGGTGATGATGACCTCCATCGGCATGGGCGCGCAGCAGCGGGTGACCCAGGCGATCTCGGGCCTGGGCTCGAACCTGATCATCGTCATGCCGAATTTCCAGCGCGGGCCGGTGGCCCAGGCCGCCGGCGGCGGCGTCTCGCTGCGCGACGGCGACGCCGAGGCCATCGCCAAGCAGGTGGAGAACGTGGCCGCCGTGGCGCCGCTGGTGCGCGGCCAGGCCCAGCTCGCCTCGGACGGCGCCAACTGGAACACCCAGATCCAGGGCGTGACGCCCGACTACCTCATCGCCCGCGACCTGAAGATCGCGTCGGGCCGGATGTTCGACGAGAACGAGGCGCGCCAGGGCCGCAAGGTGATCGTGGTGGGCCCGACGGTGGCCAAGGAGCTGTGGGGCGAGGAAGACCCCATCGGCAAGCGCGTGCGGGTGCGCACCGTGCCGTTCGAGGTGATCGGGGTGCTGGAATCCAAGGGCCAGGCCGGGTTCGGCCAGGACCAGGACGACGTGGTCCTGGGTCCGCTCAGCGCGGTGCGCTCGCGCATCGCCGGCCGCCGCAGCCGGGGCGACAGCATCCAGTCGATCTATGTGAAGGCGGTCGACGACCAGACCCTGGACCAGGTGCAGGAGGACGTCACCAACCTGCTGCGCGACCGGCACAAGATCCGCCAGGGCGACGACGACGACTTCCAGACCCAGAACATGGCCTCGATCCTGGAGGCCAGCCAGCAGGCCGTGGGGACCTTCACCGTGTTGCTGGCGGCGGTGGCGGGCGTCTCGCTGGTGGTCGGCGGCGTGGGCATCATGAACATCATGCTGGTGGCCGTGACCGAGCGGACGCGGGAGATCGGCCTCAGGATGGCGCTGGGGGCCAAGCGCTCGCACGTACTGATCCAGTTTGCCCTGGAGTCGATCTCGCTGTCGCTTGTGGGCGGGCTGATCGGCCTGACCATCGGGGTGCTGGGGGCGCTGGCGATCGCCAAGGTGGGCAACTGGCCGGCGGCCGTTCCCGCCTGGGCCGGACCGCTGGCGCTGGGATTCTCGGTCGTCGTAGGGCTGGTTTTCGGGGCCTATCCGTCGTGGCGGGCGGCCCGCCTGGACCCCATCGAAGCGCTTCGCCGCGAATAAGTCTCAGGTCCTAACGCAACCTTGGCCCTGTCTCGGGGGTTAGCCTCACCGCAAGCCCTACCCGAGGAGACCCTCTCGATGCCCACCGTCGACACCGGTAAGCCCCGCGCCCGGCGTGGATTCGCCGCCATGAACCCCGAACGCCGTCGCGAGATCGCCCGCAAGGGCGGCGCCAGCGTGCCCAGCGAGAAGCGCAGCTTCGCCAAGGACCGCGACCTCGCGGCGCAAGCCGGCCGCAAGGGCGGCGAGGCCTCGCGCGGCGGCGGCCGCACCCGCGGTCGCGAAAGCTAAGGTTCCCGTCACTCCCCCGAGACGGAAATCAGCGGACGCCCTCACCGGCGTCCGCTTTCCGCTGCCCGCTACACCGCCTCAGCTCCTGAGCAGCACCATCCCGAAGGCCGGGGCTTCGCTGACCCAGCGCCGTTCCAGCTTCCAGCCCGCCTCGGCGGCCAGGGCGGCGATACGCTCGATCGTGAACTTGTAGGAATTCTCGGTGTGGATCGCCTCGCCCTCGGCGAAGCGGAAGACGTGGCCGGCCGCGTGGACGACCTGGTCCTTCAGGCTCACCAGATGCATCTCGATCCGGCTCTCGGCCGCGTTCCAGACGGCGCGGTGGGCGAAGGCGTCCACGTCGAAGTCGCCGCTGAGCTCGCGGTTGATGCGGGTCAGGAGGTTCTTGTTGAACGCCGCGGTCACGCCCTGGGCGTCGTCGTAGGCGGCCACCAGGGTCGCGGCGTCCTTCACCAGGTCGATGCCGATGAGGAAGGCGGCCCCCTCGCCCAGCAGCCGGCGCGCGCTCACCAGGAAGGCGCGGGCCTCGTGCGGGGTGAAGTTCCCGATGGTGGAGCCCGGGAAGAAGCCGACGATCGGCCGCCCCTCGGTCTCTTCCGGCAGACGCAGCGCATTGGTGAAGTCGTCGCGCAGCGGGGCCACGGTGAGGTCGGGATAGTCCGCCCGGATCGCCTGGGCGGCGCCTTCCAGCGCCGAGGCGCTGATGTCGATGGGGGCGTAGACGGCCACCTGCGGCGCGGCGTCGAGGACGATCCGCGTCTTGGTGCTGGCGCCCGAGCCGAACTCCACCAGGGCCGCGCCGTCGGGGATATGCCGCGAGATCTCGGGCGCCGCGGCCGTCAGCAGCGCCACCTCGGTGCGGGTGGGATAGTATTCCGGCAGCTCGGTGATCTGCTCGAACAGGTCGGAACCCGCCGCGTCATAGAAGTGCTTGGGCGGCATCGACTTGTGCGGCTTCGACAGGCCGGCCACGACGTCGATTTCAAGGTCCGTCGGCGGCCGGGCGCCCTCGCCCGCGCCGTCCAGCGCCAGGCGCAGGCCCGAGAACATCCAGCGCTGCTGCGGATAGAAGAAGTTGCGGTAGCTGGCCCGCGTGTGGCCCGCCGGCGTGACGCAGGCGCCGCCGCGCAGGACGAACTGGCCCGACATGAACTTGCCGTTGTACTCGCCGACCGCGCCGGCGGGCGGCCGGAAGCCGGGGTAAGGCAGGTAGGCGCTGCGCGTCCATTCCCAGAGGTCGCCGAACATCTGGCGCAGACCCGGGCCCTCCTGAGCGGCCTGGGCGCCGAAGCGGCCCGAGTTCACGAACTCGCCCGCGACCGGGACGGTTGAGGCCGCATGCTCCCATTCGGCCTCGGTCGGCAGCCGCGCCCCGGCCCAGGCGGCGTAGGCGTCGGCCTCGTAGTAGCTGAGGTGACTGACCGGCTGGGCCGGGTCCAGCGGGCGCAGGCCGGAGAGGCCCATCACGCGCCAACCGTCGGGCGCCTCGCGCCAGTAGACCGGGGCCTCCCAGCCCTCGGCCCGGACCAGGGCCCAGCCCTCGGAGAGCCAGAACTCGGGCCGCCCGTAGCCGCCGTCCGCCATGAAGGCCAGCCATTCGCCGTTCGTCACCAGCCGGTCGGCCAGACGGAACGGCTCCAGCCACACCCGATGCCGCGGCCCCTCGTTGTCGAAGGCGAAGCCGTGGCCGTCGTGACCGATCTCGACCAGTCCGCCCTGGAAGGCGACGTAGTCCAGCGGCGCGACCGGCCCGGCCGGCGCGGCGCGTGGCGGGGCGAAGGCCGGCGACAGCGGCGACTGGGCGAAGAGATGGAGGATGTCCATCAGGATGAGCTCCTGATGCTGCTCCTCGTGGGCCAGCCCCAGGTCGAGCAGGTCGGAGAGCCCCGCCGTCCCGTTGGTGAGCAGCACGGCCATGCCGGCGTCGACGTGGGCGCGATAGGCCAGGACGTCGGCGATCGACGGCCGGGTGATCAGGCCCCGCGCCGGACGCGGCTGCCGCGGGCCGATGGCCTCGTAGTACGAATTGAACAGGTAGCCGAAGCGCGGATCGAAGACCTTGTACCCTGGCAGGTGGGGCGTGAGCATGAAGGTCTCGAAGAACCAGGTGGTGTGCGCCAGGTGCCACTTCGTCGGGCTGGCGTCAGGCATGGACTGGGCGCCCATGTCCTCGGGCGTCAGCGAACGGGTCAGGCCTTCCGAGGCGCGGCGTACGGCCCGGTAGCGCGCGAGGGCGTCGGCCGTCGCCGCAGCCTCCGCGATGGGCCGGATGCGGTCATCGGGACGGTCGGTGCTGGGCATGCGTTTCTTCCCCTCGTCCGGCCAGAGCTTGGCCTCGGCTCCCGCCAGCGAATGTGGGGACGAAACCGGAACACCACAATGGGTGCGCCATGCGCAGATCGCATCGACGCGCTGCCGCAAACGCAGGCGCCGGTGCGCGGTTCCGCAAATCAACCTATGTTCACGGGAACGATCTCCAGTAGGCGGCGTTCAACCCCCGCTGGTGGCAGGCGCTTTGACCGGGTTGCGGGGGCCGGGTTGGTACATTGAGGGGATGGGATGGACTCCACCGCGAGCTGGCGCGACGAGGTCGTGGGCCTCATTCCGGCGCTGCGCGCCTTCGCCTGGTCACTCAGCCACAATGGCTCCGACGCTGACGACCTGGTGCAGGACACACTGATCAAGGCCTGGTCCAACCGCGACAAGTTCGAGCCCGGCACCAACCTGCGGGCTTGGCTGTTCACGATCCTGCGGAACACCTACTACACCAACGTCCTGCGGCGGCGCCGCGAGGTGCGCGATGAGCAGGGCGAATACGCCAACACGCTGACGTCCGCTCCGACCCAGGACTGGAGCGTGGCGATGCGCGCGCTGCAGACGGCGCTGCAGCAGCTCCCGGCCGAGCATCGGGAAGCCCTGATCCTTGTGGGCGCGGCCGGCCTCTCCTACGAGGAGGCTGCCGAAATCTGCGGCTGTGCGCTGGGCACGATAAAGAGCCGGGTCAATCGGGCGCGGGCGCGGCTCCTGAAGATCATGGACGCCGATCACCCGACCGACGTCATGGCTCTGGAGACGATGGCGGTGCTGGGGTCGGCGTAGCCGCCTCGGCCGCCGCGGCGACGGCCGCAGCGTCGAGCTGGTCGACCACCCGCTGGATGTGCTCGGGCACGGGGCGCGCCTCCAGGTTCCGGAACATGCCTGTCAGCGCCGCGGCGAGCGCGTCCGCATCGTCGTCCTGATCCGTCACGTGAAGTTCCCTGTTCCCGGCGCATAGTCTAGCCCCGGAACGGCCCGCGCGCACGCCCGTTGATCGACCATGGTGACGCAGGAACCGAAGACCCCGCCCGGCGGCCACGGCGAAGGCGAGCGCGACGCGTGGGACCGCGAACGCTACGGTTCGCGCCAGGACGAGGACCGCGCCGACTACGGCTCGGGCTGGGACCGCGAGGGCCAGGAATACGGCGAGGGCCAGGAGGACGAGCCGGGCGCCTCCGACACGGAGACCCCCGGCGCGCCGCGCGATCCGGCGGTCTGATCGCCTACTTCACGTCCGTCGGGTAGATCACCGGCAGGACGATGGCCGTGGGATGGGCGGCGTCCATGTAGATCGTGTTGGTCGCCGTCCGCGGCTTCAGCTTGCCCAGCGACGGCGGCTCGCCGGTGTTGGGGTTCACCTCGAAGCGCGGGGCGTTGGACGAGGTGATGTGCAGCGCGATGCGGTGCCCCTTCTCGAAGGTGATCGCCGTGGGCCACAGGTCGATGACCAGCTTCTCGGGCGCGCCGGGGGTCATCATGCGGATGTCCTCTGGGAGCCGGCCATTGCGGAACTTGGTCCGGATCGGCGCGTCCAGCACCAGGGCCTCATAGCCGTCGGGATAGACGTCCACCAGCTTGGCCACGAAGTCGGTGTCGGGGCCGTCCGTGGCGGCGTAGAGCTCCACCTTCACCGGCCCGGCGATCGCGACGTCCTTGTCCAGCGCGGGGGTCTGGAAGCGCAGGTAGTCCTGGCGCTGGCCCACCTGGCGCTGGTCTTCCGGCCCGCGCTCGAAGGTGAGGTTCGCCCCGCCGAAGGTCTTCACCGGGTCGTTCGGGTCGAAGCGGTAGCTGACCTTCTTCTCCTCCGCGCCCGGCGCCTTGGTGGAGAGGCCGCTCCCCTCGCCCGGATAGTAGCGCACCTCGCGGTAGGCCGGCGGCCAGTTGGGCGAGGTCATCATCCGGTTCTTGGGCGAGAAGGCGTCCTTCCTGGCGCTGGCCATCATGAAGTACTGGACCGGCGGCTCGTCCATGATCCCGTTCTGCTGGCCCTTCAGCCAGTAGTCGAACCAGCGGATTTCCTGATCGCCGCCCAGGGTCAGGCGGTCGCTGCCCGGATAGGCCAGGTCGCCCGAGAGCTGGCCGTGGCCGAACGGCCCCATCAGGAGCTTCTGGTTGCCGCGGGCGCCGGGCGCGCCCTGGTTCTGCAGGTACTCGAAGTTGTCGACGCTGCCGCCGTTGAAGATGTCGTACCAGCCGCCGACGTTGAAGATCGGGATCTGGATGTACTTGCGGTTCGTGGTCATCGCCACACGGTTCCAGCTCACGTCATCCAGCGAGCGGCCGCGGGTCTTGTCGAGGGTCTCCTTCGGCACGCCCTGCTGGGTCAGCCAGCCGATGGTGTCCTTCTCCTTCAGCACCCCGCCCGGATAGCTGTACGAGAGCCGGTCGGCGGGGGCGACGACCACATAGGCCGCCTTCAGGTGCGGCGGGGCGGCCAGCGCGGCCGAGTTGGCGGTGATGCCCAGGGCCGAACCGCCGGTCATGCCGACCTTGCCGTTGCTCCAGGGCTGCGTGCCCGCCCACTCGACGGCGTCGTAGCCGTCCTCGATGTCGTTCTCGAAGGCCTGGTAGAAGCCCTGGGACCGGCCCTTCCCGCGCACGTCCTGGACCACGAAGACGTAGCCGGCGTCGGTGTAGCGCTTGGCCTGCTTGGCCAGGTTCTCGCGGTTCTTCTCGCCCTTGGGATCCTTCTCGGGATCGATGCGGCCGTCCTTGAGGTAGGGCGTGCGCGACAGGACCACCGGCCACGGGCCGGCGCCCGCCGGCTTGTAGACGTTGGCGGAGAGCTTCACCCCGTCGCGCAGGGTCATGGTCTCCTCGACCGCGCCCGGCGGCAGGCCCGGCCATTTGTCGGCCTTGGCCGCCGCGGCCGGTTTCTTCTGCGCCAGAGCCGGCTCGAAGCCCGCGCCCGACAGGATCAGCGCGGCCGTCGAGGCCAGCGCCAGCTTACGCCAGTGGTCCATGGAAGCTCCCTCGTCCCTCGCGGGTCTTCGCGCCCGCCATCCCGGTTGTTCGAAACCATCTAAGCACGGCCGGCGAGCGGCGTCCTTTCGGATGCGAAACCCACGGGATAAGAGGCCGCATGGACCGCGCATACGCCGCCTCGCTCGACGCCGCCGACCCCCTGGCGCGATTCCGCGACGCCTTCGAACTGCCGCCCGGGATCATCTATCTGGACGGCAACTCGCTGGGGCCCCTGCCCCGCGCCGCCGCCGAGCGGGCCGAACGCACGGTGAGCCAGGAGTGGGGCCAGGGGCTGATCACCAGCTGGAACGCCGCCGGCTGGATCGAGGCGCCCCAGCGGCTGGGCGGCAAGGTCGCGCGGCTGATCGGGGCGAAGGCCTCCGAGGTGGTGGTGGCCGATTCGACGTCGGTGAACCTCTTCAAGCTGGCGGCCGGCGCACTGTCGCTGCGGCCGGGCCGCAGGACCATCGTCACCGAGCGGGGCAACTTCCCGACCGACGTCTATGTGCTGGAAGGCGCCTGCGCCATGGCCGGCGCGACGCTGAAGGTGCTGGACCCGCAGGACGTGGTCGCGGCCATCGACGAAGACACCGCCGCCGTCGTCTTGACCCATGTGCACTACAAGACCGCCCGGCGCTGGGAGATGGCGGGCGTCACCGCCGCGGCGCACGCCAAGGGCGCGCTGATGCTCTGGGACCTGTGCCATACGGCCGGCGCGGTGGCCTGCGACCTGAACGGCGTCGACGCCGACCTGGCGGTGGGCTGCACCTACAAGTACCTGAACGGCGGCCCGGGCGCGCCAGCGTTCCTGTTCGTGGCCGAGCGACATCAGGCGGCGATCCGCTCGCCGCTGTCGGGCTGGATGGGCCATGCGGCGCCCTTCGCCTTCGAGGACCGCTATCGCCCCTCGGGCGACGTCCGCGCCATGCTGTGCGGCACGCCGCCGATCCTGGGCCTCGCCGCGCTGGAGGCCGGCCTGGACCTGCAGCTGCAAGCCGATCCCGTTGCGGTCGAGGCCAAGGGCCAGTCGCTGTGCCGGCTGTTCATCGACCTCGTCGAGACCCGCTGCGCCGGCCACGGCCTGGAGCTGACCGGACCGCGCGAGATGGCTGAGCGCGGCCTGCACGTCTCGTTCGCCCACCCGGACGGCTACGCCCTGGTCCAGGCGCTGATCGCCCGCGGCGTGATTGGCGACTTCCGCGACCCCGACATCGCCCGCTTCGGCTTCTCGCCGCTCTATCTGAGCCACATCGAGGTGTGGGACGCCGTCGAGATCCTGCGCGAGGTGCAGGCGACCCGGGCCTACGAGGCGGCGGAATACCGAACACGTTCGGCGGTCACCTGACGTCAGGTTTGTTGACGGACGGCAGATCGGCTAGCAGTCGCCGCAGACAGGCAGCCAAGCCTGCTGGGAGCAAATGCCGGGCATGATCGACGACCCCATCAAGACGCTGACTGACATCGCCACGGTCCACGGCCGCCTGCGCGGCGACAAGGTGGCCGTGCACTTCGAGGGGCGCGACCTGACGTTCGCCGAGCTAGACCGGCGTTCGAGCCGGGTGGCCGGCCTGCTGCAGGCGGCGGGGGTCAAGCCGGGCGACCGGGTCGCGTGGCTGGGGCGGCCGTCCGAGGCCTGGTACGAGATCTTCTTCGGCACGGCGAAGGCCCGGGCCTGTTTCGCGCCAATCAACTCGCGCCTGGCGATCCCGGAGATCGCCTTCATCCTCAAGGACTCCAGCGCCAGCGTCTTCTTCGTGACGCCCGAGTTCTTCGACTGCGCGGTGACCGTGGCCGAGCATGCGGGCCGGGCGGTGAAGGTGATCGCGGTCGGCGGCGAGCATCCGGTGTTCGAGAGCTACGCCGCCCTGCGCGACGCCGCGCCCGCGCCGAAGCTGGAGGCGCCCCAGTCCGATGACGACGTCCTGCAGCTCTACACCTCCGGCACCACCGGCCTGCCCAAGGGCGTTCGGCTGTGCAACGCCAACTACGAGGCCTTCCTGAAGCTGCGCCACCTGGTGGAGGGCTTCTCTTACGTCGCCGACGACACCGTGCTGATCCTGATGCCCATGTTCCACGTGGCCGGCACGAACATCAGCTTCTCGGGGCTGGCGGCCGGCGGGCGGATCGTGCTGCAGGCCGAGTTCGCGCCCCAGGCCGTGCTGGACGCCTTCGGGCGTGAGCGGGTGGCGCACGTCTTCCTGGCGCCGGTGATGATCAACGCGCTCTTGCAGACGCCGGGCGTCGAGAAGGCCGACTTCTCCAGCCTGAAGACGGTGTCGTACGGCGCCTCGCCGATCTCGGAGGCGGTGCTGGCCAAGGCCACGGCGAAGTTCGGCTGCGGCTTCATCCAGTTCTACGGCATGACCGAGACCACCGGCGCAGGCACCACCCTGGCGCCGGCCGAGCACAAGGGCGAGCTGCTGCGCTCGTGCGGGCGGCCGTGGGCGACGCTGGAAACCCGCATCGCCGACGAGCACGGCCACGAGGTTCCCCAGGGCGAGATCGGCGAGATCGAGATCCGCGGGCCGATCGTCATGGCCGGCTACTGGAACCGCCCCGAGGCCACCGCCGAGACCATCCGGCCCGACGGCTGGCTGCGCACCGGCGACGCCGGCTTCATGGACAAGGACGGCTTCTTCTTCGTCCACGACCGGGTGAAGGACATGATCGTGTCGGGCGGCGAGAACGTCTATCCGGCCGAGGTGGAGAACGCGATCCTGGGCTGCCCGGGCGTGGCCGACGCCGCCGTCATCGGCGTGCCCGACGACAGGTGGGGCGAGGCGGTGAAGGCCATCGTCGTCAAGGCCGCCGGCCAGGACCCCGATCCCGCCGCGATCATCGCATACGCCCGCGAGCGCATCGCCGGCTACAAGGCCCCCAAGACCGTCGACTTCATCGACGCCCTGCCCCGCAACCCGTCGGGCAAGGTCCTGCGCCGCGAACTGCGCAAGCCCTACTGGGAAGGCCGCGACCGCAAGGTGGGGTGAGTGCCCTCCTTCCCATTCTGATCGTCATGGCCCGGCTTGTCCGGGCCACCCCTGATCTCCGCGCCAACGCAGTTCCCGCGGCGGCGCCATCAGGTGATCCTGGCTCGCCCGGACAAGCCGGGCGATGAGGAGCGAGGGAGCTTGGCCTAAGGCCCCGCCGCGACGTCGGCCGGACGGTCGAGCGGCTCGGGCCGGGGGCGCGGGGCCAATTTCAGGCGCGAGAGGCTGACCAAGGCGGCGAGGACCGCGAGGACGCCCGCCGTCGCGAGGGCCGTGGTGGTCGCGTGGGTGCCCGCCACGTGGAAGAACACCGCCGTGGTGACCGCGCCGGCGGTCTGGCCCAGGAGGCGCGCCGTGGCCAACGCCCCGCCGGCCGCGCCGCTGCGGTGCATGGGCGCCGAGGTGACCATGGCGCGGTTGTTGGGCGACTGGAAGAAGCCGAAGCCCAGGCCGCAGAGCGCCATGCGCCAGCCGATGTCGAGGTTGGAGGCCCCCGGCTGGATCATCGACAGCGCGAACAGGCCCGCGGCGAACAGGGCGAGCCCGATGCCGCCCAGGGCGCCGGCGCGGTAGCGGTCGGCCAGGCGTCCGGCCAGGGGGGCGGCGACGCCCACCGCCAGCGGCCAGGGAGTCATCAGGAAGCCGGTCTCCACGGCGCTACGGCCCAGGACGGTCTGGAAGTAGAAGGGCAGGCCCACGAAGGCCATCATCTGGGCGGCGAACGAGACGATCGAGGTGGCGATCGACAGGCCGAAGATCGGGATGCGCAGCAGGTCGAACGGCACCAGCGGCGCCTCGCGGGTCAGCTCCCGGCGCACCAGGAAGACCGCGGCCAGCCCGCCGACGCCCAGCTTCCACAGCCCCGCCGCCAGGCCCTCGCGCGCCACGCTCTCGGCCCCGGTGATCAGGAAGCCGAAGGTGAGCGCGTTCAAGAGCGCCGAGATCCAGTCGAACGGGCGCGACGACCCCACGGTGCGGGGCAGCGCCCGCCCGGCGATCAGGATGGCCACGAGGCCGATGGGCACGTTGATGGCGAACAGCCACTCCCAGCTGGCCCGCGCCAGGATGGCGGCGGCGACGGTCGGCCCGATCGCGGCGGCCACCGAGATCACCAGGGCGTTGAGTCCGATGCCGCGGCCCAGCAGCCGCTTGGGATAGGTGAAGCGCACCAGGGCCGAGTTGATGCTCATGATGCCGCCGGCGCCCAGGCCCTGCAGCACCCGCGCGGCCGTGAGTTGCTCCAGCGTGTGCGACAGCGCGCAGCCCAGGGAGCCCAGGGTGAAGACCGCCAGGCCCACCATATAGACCCGCCGGTAGCCCAGCCGGTCGCCCAGCGCCGCCAGCGGCAGCAGGGTCACCGTGATGGCGAGCTGGTAGGCGTTGACGATCCAGATCGACGAGGCGGCGCTGGCGTCGAGGTCGGTGGCGATGGTCGGCAGGGCCACGTTGGCGATGGCCCCGTCCAGCACGGACATGGCCATGGCCAGCCAGATCGTCGCCACCGACCAGTAGCGGCGCGGCACAGGCAGCCCGTCGGGCATGCCGGCCGGTGCGTGGGCGTCGGTGTCGAGGTCGGCTTCGGTGTCGGCTGGGGCGGCCGCCGGGGGCTTGGGCATCGCGGCCTAAACCCCTCAGCGGCCGGTTGGTGTCAAGCGCTGGCGGACGCGCTGGGCCGCGCCTTCACCCGGGCGAACCAGTCGCCGACCTTCTTGAACTTCGGGTCCAGCGGCTGGCCCACGACCGCGCCGAAGTCGAGGAAGGCGAAGAGCAGGATGTCGGCCAGGGTGAAGCGGCCGCCGGCGATCCAGGGGCCCTGGAAGTTCTCCTCGACCCACGCCACGCCGTCCTGGGCCACGGCCTTCAGGCCGGGCGCGGCCTCGGGCAGGCAGCGCATGCGCGGCTCGAACATCGCCAACCCTTCGGCGAAGCGGAAGCCGTTGGCCATCGGCTCGGCCACCTTGATGTCGACGCGGCGCGTCCACATCCGCGTCTGCGCGCGCTCCTCGGCGTTCTGGCCGATCAGCGGCGGATGCGGCGTGACCTCTTCCAGGTATTCGCAGATGGCGGTGATCTCGGTGAGGGCTACGCCGCTGTCGAGCACCAGCGCCGGCGTCTGGCCCGCCGGATTGACCGCCAGATAGGGCTCGCGGCGGTTCTCCCCGCCGCGCAGGTCAACCTCGATACGCTCGACGTCGATGCCCTTCTCGGCCAGGAACATCTTCACGACGCGCGGGTTCGGCCCGACCGAAGTGTAAAGCTTCACAGTACTCTCCCTCCCTGATCTCGAATTCGTGAGCAGCTCTACCACGCCAGGGCGCGCCCGGGGTGGAATCACTCGCCTGAAAGGCGTATAAGACGGCCCCATGCAAGAGCGCAGTTTCCACCAGGATCTGACCGGCTCTGATGAGAGCCTCGACGACCTGCTGTCGCGCCTGAAGGCTCAGCTTTCGCGGCCCAAGGCGTGGACCACTCGCAATCCGCCTTCGGATTTCGGCCACTTCGTCACGTCCCGGCGTCCCCTGGGCGGCTGCGGCGGCGCCGAGGCGCCCCTGCCGAAGCCTGACCACGGCCTGGCCGACTGCCACGCCTGCTGAGGGTTACTTCCCGACCAGCTTGCCGATCGTGAAGTTCGAGGCCAGGACGCAGCGCGCCTGGCCTTTCGGCGTCCCCACCGTGGCCGGCTGGCCCGGCCCGGGCGCGAAGTACCATTCCCCCTTGTCCGTGGTGATCTTCAGCCCCTTCGGGCTGGTGAACTGGCAGACGGGATAGACCGCCGTCCCCCACCCTGCCCCGTAGCGCAGCGAGCGGCATTCCATGTGGCCGAACTGGCGGGCGAAGACGACGCCCTCGTAGTTGGTGGCCTTGGGTGCTTCAACCCTTGCGCCTCGAACTGGGCCTTGGTCAGGCTGGGGCACGGCGCGCCGTCGACCCGGGCCTCGCTGGCCAGGAACAGCGCCGCCTCGCGCTTGCCGAGATAGCTCTGGACCAGGAACCAGCCCGGCAGCGCGACCGCCACAACGGCGGCGATGGCGATCACCACCTTCTGGCCGGTCGTGAGCCTGCGCCTGCGCACTCGATCCATTGAACGCTCCGCGAACCGCTACGGATTACATTCGTAATGCGCGGCGGCGCGGAACGCCAGTCGAAGATCAGGCCGCGATCTTCTCGGGCGCGCCCTTGACGGTCTCGCCCACGCGGTTGGTGAAGCGCAGCACGCCGTCGTCCAGCTTGGCGTAGCGCAGGTTCATCAGGTCCTTGGCGTAGTTCTGGTCCAGCCGCCACGGCGCCTTGTTGCCCTGCTTGGGGAACTTGGCCATCGCTCGCTGGACGTAGCCCGACGAGAAGTCGAGCCACGGCTCGAAGGTCACGGTCGGGTCAGTGTTGACCGGCGTCGCCTGGCGCAGGCCGGTCTTCTTCATGTGGTTCAGCACGCGGCAGACGTACTCGCACGTCAGGTCGCACTTCAGGGTCCACGAGGCGTTCGTGTAGCCGAAGGCCGAGGCCATGTTCGGCACGCCTTCGTACATCATGCCCTTGTACGAGAGCGTGGTGGACGCATCGACCTTGCGGCCGTCGACGCTGACCTCGACGCCGTTCCAGACCTCCAGCACCAGGCCGGTGGCCGAGACGACCACATCGGCCTCCAGCTCCTCGCCCGACTTCAGGCGGATGCCGGTGGGGGTGAAGGTCTCGATGTGGTCGGTGACGACCGAGGCATGGCCCGCCTTGATCTGCTGGAACATGTCGGCGTCCGGCACGAGGCACAGGCGCTGGTCCCAGGGATTGTAGGTGGGCGTGAAGTGCTTATCGACGTCGTAGTCGGGACCCAGCTGCTCGCGGACCATCTTCAGGATGTTGGCCTTCACGGCGGCCGGCTTCTCGCGGGCCATCTTGAAGAAGTACATGCCGAACAGGACGTTGCGCCAACGGACGATGTCGTAGGCCAGCTTGCCGGGCAGCCATTTGCGCAGGGCGTTGGCCATCTTGTCCTCGGCCGGGCGGCTGACGACGTAGGTGGGCGAGCGCTGCAGCATGGTGACGTGGGCGGCCGTCTTGGCCATCTCCGGCACCAGGGTCACCGCCGTGGCGCCCGAGCCGATCACCACGACCTTCTTGCCGGAATAGTCGAGGTCCTTGGGCCACTTCTGCGGATGGACCAGGGCGCCCTTGTAGCTTTCCACGCCCGGATAGTCGGGGGTGTAGCCGCCCTCGTACGAGTAATAGCCGCCGCAGAGGAACAGGTAGTTGCAGGTGAACGTCGTGACCTTGCCGGCGACCTCGGCCTCGACGGTCCAGGCGGCGTCCTGCGTGGACCAGCTCACGCGCTTGACCATGTGGTTGTAGCGGATGTGGCGGTCGATGCCGTTCTCGGCGGCCGTCTTGCGCACGTAGCCTAGGATCGACGGGCCGTCGGCGATGGCCTTGGCCTCGGTCCACGGCTTGAAGGCGTAGCCCAGGGTGTACATGTCGCTGTCCGAGCGGATGCCGGGATAGCGGAACAGGTCCCAGGTGCCGCCGATGGCGTCGCGACCTTCGAGGATCACGTAGCTACGGTCGGGGCACGCCGTCTTGAGATGGTAGCCCGCGCCGACGCCGGACAGGCCGGCCCCTACGATCACCACGTCGAAGTGCTCGGTCGTCATACGGATTCCGCCCTTTGGTCTGGTTGGCGACCAAGATAACTGATCGTTGATAACTTACCAGTGGGAATCTTGACGCTGGGTCAGGCCGGCGCGCGCAGGTGTCCGCGGTCGTTCAGGCAGACGACGTTCCGCTGCCCGGTGCGGGCGCACATGTAGCGATGCACGCTGGTGTAGTCGGGCTCGAAGAACAGCCGCGGCGCCATGCCCAGCACGTGGGCGGTCCAGACGTTGATCACACCGCCGTGGCAGAACACCACGACGCGCTTGCCGGAGTGGCTCTCCACGATCCGCTCGAGGGTCTCGACGACGACGGCCTGGAAACCGGCGATGTCCACGCCGTGGTCGCCGGTCGCCATGGCGAGCCAGGCCTCGTAGTCGTCGCGCTTCAGCTCCTCCATCGGCACATAGGTCCCGGAGTCGCGGTCGAACTCGCAGATGCCGTCGTGGCAGGCGATCTCGTGGCCGGCCTGGCGGGCGAAGGGCTCGGCCGTCTGGCGCGCCCGCAGCATGGTGGACGAGACGACCGCGTCGATCCGCTCGTGCGCCAGCCACGCCGCCACGCGGCGGGCCTGATCGTGGCCGATCTCCGACAGGGGCGGGTCCGAGGTGTCGTCGCGGCGCTCGGGCAGCCCGTGCCGCACCAGGATCAGTTCCAACGGGAAGCCCTTTAAGCCAGCGCCGACAGCGCGTCGTGGTCCAGGATGTGGTCGACGGCGCTGCCCAGCATCTGCATGAACATGTCGTCGCCCCGCGCGGTCTGGACGACCACCATCGAGGCGAAGAAGGCGGTCAGGAAGAGCTGGAAGGCCCCCACGCCGTAGTCGCGCCTGAGGTCGTCCATCGAATAGCCCGCGACGCCGAGGCGGATCAGCTCGGCGTGGTAGAGCCCCAGCAGCTCGGTCTCATGGGCGCGGCGCACGTCCGGCGGCAAGGCTCCTGCCAGGAAGTAGGCCACGTCGGTGGCGCCGACCGCATAGGTGAACGACTGCCAGTCCAGCACCGTCACCGGATGGCCGCCGGCCGGCGTGCCGAACATCATGTTGTCGGGCCGGAAGTCGTGGTGCGCCAGGCTGCGTGGCCCCTGCTCGCGCTCGCCGAACCGCTCCCACCGGCTGGTCAGCGCCTCGCCCACCTCGATCCAGTGCGGCTGCAGCCGCTCGGCATAGCGGACGCGGAAGCCCTGCCAGAGGCCGGAGACCAGGTCGGGCGTCACCGCGCTGGCCGGCGCGGCCTTCGAGCCCTGGACCCACGGCAGGTCGTCCAGCCCCTCGTCGCCCCAGAACGAAGCGTGCAGGCGCGCGGCCTGTTCGAGCACGAGGCGCGCCTGGTCGAGGTTCACGCCCCGGAGCTGGTCGCCCTGCTCGGCGGGCGCCAGGTCCTCCATCATCAGTACGAACTCGCCGCCGGTCTCATCGGTATCGGTGAACCAGCAGCGCGGGGTCTGCACGTGGGCCCGAGGCGCGAGCTGTTGGTAGAAGCGCACCTCGCGCAGGTAGTTGCCCAGCATGATGCCGGTGCCGCGGCTGGTGTCGTCGGGCGACGGGAACTTGCCCACCAGCGACCTCGGCGCATCGTCGGCGTCGCGTTCGTAGCGCAGCTTGAAGCGCACGCTCTCGCCGATCTGGCCGGTGCCGACGTTCTTCGCGTCGAAGCCCGCGACGACAGCGTCCACGCCCGCGCCCTGCAGCACGGCGGTCAGCCAGGCGGCGTCGATCTCGCCCGGACGGCGGATGTCGGGCGTCATGCGGGCATCTGGTGAATGTAGACCTCGTTCAGCGCGATGCGCTCGCCGTCCAGGATCACCAGGTCGAAGCCGCGCAGGCGTCCGGCCGCGCCGCCCTCCCCCAGCTCGGCGTACCACCGGCCGCAGAACCCGCCGGGGATCGGCCACACCTCGTCCGGCGTGTAGGTGGTGGGCGGCATGGCGGCGAACAGCGTCGTGAGATAGACGCGCAGGGCTGCGTTCCCCGTAAGCCCGGCCGGCGTCTGCGGGTCCTTGAAGACGCAGTCCTCGGCGTAGAAGGCGCACAGCGCGTCCACGTCCTTGTCGCTCCAGGCCTTCAGCCAGCGGGCGTTGTAGTCGGCGATGTCCATGATGCTCCTAGCCCACCACCCGGGCCCAGTGGGCGTCGGTGAAGATCTCGGCCGGCGCGACCTCGGGCCCGGCCATCACGGCCACGCCGTGCAGCTTCAGCGTCGGGTCCCTGGCGCCCTCGTCGTGGTAGCGGTGGCGGCGCGCCTGGGCCTCGGCCCCGAACTCCATGTCGATGGCCGATTGCAGCTTGCCGGCGAAGCGCAGACGGCGCATCCGCTCGGCCCGCTCCCCGGCGTAGGGCGCGAAGGCGGCCGGCGACCAGTCGTCCGAGGCCTTCAGGATGTCGCTGACGATCCGGACGTCGCGATAGGTGATCGACAGGCCCAGGCCGATGATCGGGTCGTTCCAGCCCGCCGCGTCGCCCACCAGCACGACGCCGGGCGCGAACGGTTCGTCGGTCCAGGAATCGGCGTTGATGTAGCTGAGCAGCGGCCCGGCCGGGCGGCCCTCGACGATGTGGCGGTTCTGCGGGCTGCACTGCAGGGCGAAGGCGTCGAGGAAGCGGCGCGGACCCTCCTCGCCCTTGAAGCGCCGGGCCTGGTCGAGCGCGTAGCCGCCGTAGAGCCGGATGCGGCCGCCGCCCTGCGGGAAGGCCAGGAAGCCGAAGTCGCCCTCGGTGCCGATCGCCTGCAGGTCGTCGGCCCAGCCGGGCGCGTCCTCGATCAGGAGGCCCGCGAACCAATGGTGCGGCTGGTCCTGATGCAGCACGATCCCCGCCGCCTCGCGGACCATCGACGTGCGGCCGTCGGCGCCGACGACCAGCCGGGCCTTCGCCTCCAGCATATGGCCGTCCTGCTCGAAGGTGACCGACGGCGCCTCGCCCAGGTCGAGCGACACCACCCGCACCCCGCGCCGCGTGTCGGCGCCCGCCGCGCCAGCCGCGTCGAACAGGGTCTGGCAGTGCCTTGGATGCCCCAGGCACAGCGGGCCGGGCACGCCGGGGCGGAAGATGCCGAGCGACAGGGCCTCGGCCTCGGCCGCGCCGGGATCCTTGCCTTCGTCGAAGGTGACGTGGCGGGTCAGGTGGTGGCCGCCCGCCCCCCGCAGCAGGTCGTAGAGGTCCAATTGCTGGACCTCGGCCACGCCCCAGGGCGCGATCCACTCGCCGCGGACCCGGTCCTGGTAGCTCTCCGACTGCTCCAGCACCAGCACCGAGCGCCCCGCGCGCGCCATCACGGTCGCCAGCGCCGAGCCGCCGATGCCGCCGCCGATCACGATGAGGTCGTAGGCCGTCACGCGTTCCATCCCTGGTGCGGCCGTCTCACGCGGCCTGCACGCCAAGCGATCACGCCGGACCCGGCGTCATCCAAATGAAATCACGCGCGAATTGTCAGCGCTCGGCAAGCGCCGATTGCACGTCGGCGACCACCGAGTCCCAGTCCCCCGCCGCCGGCTGCCGGAAGAGCCGCGCGCTCGGATACCAGGGGCTGTCCGAGCGCCCCAGCATCCAGCGCCAGTCCGGGTCGCGCGCCTGGAGCAGGATCCAGGTCGGCTTGCCCATGGCGCCGGCCAGGTGGGCCACCGAGGTGTCCACCGAGATGACCAGCTCCAGGCCGCGGATGATCCCGGCCGTGGCCTCGAAGTCGCGCGCGCCGGTGTCGTCGGGATGCAGGCTGCGCGCGCCGGGCAGCGCCAGTAGGCGGGCGGCCACATCGGCCGGCAGCGAGCGGTCGCGGTCGGCGCCGTGGGCCGGATTGCCCCGCGCCATGACGCCGATCCCCACGCCGTTCGGCGCGTCGGGCAGGTAGTGGTCGGCCGGCAGGTTCGACAGGCCCACGCCCAGTCGGTGCGGCAGCGCGCCCGACATGGTCCAGAAGTCGTGCTCCGGGATGCTGACGCGGCCCTCGGCCGGGATGATCCGCGCCGGCAGCGTCGAGAACAGGCGAACGAGCGGCGGCGGGACCAGCATGGAGACCCGCGCGCCCCGCTGCGCCAGCTCGGACACGAAACGGGCGAACATGATGTGGTCGCCGGCCCCCTGCTCGGGCCAGACCAGGATCGAGCGGCCCCACAGCGGCTGGCCGGTCCATTCGGGGAAGGACAGGCTCGGCTTGGTCACCGGCCCGCGCCCGGCCTCGTAGCGCAGGTCGTAGAGCGAGAAGCCCTCTTCCAGCTCGCCGGCGGTCAGGAGCGCGATGCAGAGGTTGTGGCGGACGACCGTGACGGCCGGGTCCAGCTCGAGGCAGAGGCGGTAGCGCTGGATGGCCCCCGCCAGGTCGCCCCGGCGCTGCAGGGCCACGGCCTCCTCGAAGATCTCGCGGACGGTCATGCGACCTGCCGGATGCGCATCGGGAAGGAAATGGCGGTGACGGAGGGATTCGAACCCTCGATACCCTTTCGAGTATGACGATTTAGCAAACCGTTGCCTTCAGCCACTCGGCCACGTCACCGGCTCACGGACGGCGCAGCGCCCGCGGGAGGGCGGTTCTTAGCGGACCAAAGGCGCTCTGCCTAGCGGGTCGCGCACGGTTTGCGTGGATGAGGCCGCGGCGGCCTCACGGACCCGGCGAAAACGGCCCCGCGGCCGGGCGTCGCGCGCCCGGCCCACGGCGACGTTCAGCCGATCAGCCCTGGGCCAGCCACTGGCGGGCCTGGCGCTGGGCCTCGGCCACGTCTTCCGACGCCATCTCGTCTGCGATCTCCTTGCGGTAGACCTTGGCCTCGACCGAACCGCGCATGGCGGCCAGGTTGAACAGCATGTGCGCCGAGACGTAGTCGAGCGGAGCGCCGCCCTGGCCCGTGGAATACAGCAGGCCCATACGGAACAACTCGTCGCCCGTCGCGTCCGGAGTCGGCAGCGGCAGGGCGTCGGACTTCATGTCGATGCTCGCCAGCATGGTTTCTATCCTCGTCAGGCCGGCGGCCTCGCTTTTCGAGCCCTTCACCGGTCTACGAGGGAAGAAAACCAAGTTTGGACTGAACACATGGTTAAGGCCGCTGTTGTCGAATCGACAGGAAAGCCGCCTGGGACATTCGACCGCACCTGTTCGCTGAACATGTTAGAGGTCCCTACCCGGGGCAGAGCCGCTTCCCGCCCGCGTGCGTTACGGCGTAGATGACCATGTGACGACGGCGTTCAGGGAGAGTTCAGCCAGTCCCGGCGATAGTCTGCGCAAGATGAAGCGTCTCGCTCTCATATTGGCGGCGGCGGCCAGCGTGGCGGCCTCCATGCCCCTGGCGGCGCCGGCCTTCGCACGGCCCGACGACGACCAGGGCCGTGGGCGCGCCGAGCGGTCGGAAGGCCGCGGGCGCGGCGGACCTGAGCGCGGCGGGCCCGAGCGCGGCTACGAACGCCGCGGCGATGGGCCTCGCGGCAACGACAATCGCGGCGAGGGCCGCGGCGTGCGCGGCTGGGAACGGATCGAGCCGCCGTCGCGCTATCCCGACGACCGGCCGCGCTACGCCGAACCCCCGCCCCGCTACGAAGGACGCCCCCGCTACGAGGGCCGCCCCAGCTACGACGAGCCGCCGCCCCGGCCCAGCTACGTCCAGCAGCCGTCGCGGCCGAACTATATGCAGGGACCCCGCTCCGGCGCGGCGCAGGGCCCGCGCCCGAACTACATGCGCCCGACGCCGGGCGTGCGACGCGGCTATGTGCCGGACAGCTATCGCGGCGAGGTGGTCGAGGACTACCGCCGCTACCGCCTGCGCCCGCCGCCCCAAGGCTACGCCTGGGTGCGCATGGGCGCCGGCTTCGCCCTGGTGGAAATGGGCAGCGGCCGCATCTTCGACCGGGTGGATTAGAGCGTTTCCCTCCCCCTTGTGGGGAGGGTGGCGAGCGCAGCGAGACGGGTGGGGAAGTCACGACCGGGCGCTGAGCTCGATCAAGTATTCCCCACCCGTCTGCTCGCGAGGCTCGCAGCCATCCTACCCATGAAGGGGAGGGACCTTCAGGCCCCTACCCCTCCAGCTTGGCCTTCAGGAGCTGGTTGATGACGCCCGGGTTGGCCTTGCCGCCCGTGGCCTTCATCACCTGGCCCACGAACCAGCCGATGGCCTGGGGCTTTTCCTTCACCTGGGCGGCCTGGCCAGGGTTGGCGGCGATCAGGTCGTCGATGATCTTCTCCAGCGCGCCGGTGTCGCTGACCTGCTTCAGGCCCTGCTTCTCGACGATCTCGCCCGCCGCGCCCTCGCCGGCCCACATGCGCTCGAAGACATCCTTGGCGATCTTGGAGGAGATCACCCCCTCCTCGATCAGTTGCACCAGCTCGGCGATGGCGGCCGGCTTGATGGGCGAATCCGCGATCTCGATCCCGCCGGCGGTGAGGCGCGCGGCCAGGTCGTTGGTCACCCAGTTGGCGACCAGCTTGGCGTCGCGGCCCTTCGCGGCGGCCTCGTAGAAGTCGGCGCGCGCCTGTTCGGTGATCAGCACGCCGGCGTCATAGGCCGACAGTCCGTACTGCGACTGCAGCCGGGCCTTCTTGGCGTCGGGCAGCTCGGGCAGGTCGGCCTCGATGCGCTTGATCCACGCCGGGTCCAGCACCAGCGGGATGAGGTCGGGGTCGGGGAAGTAGCGGTAGTCCATGGCGTCCTCCTTGGAGCGCATGGACCGCGTCTCGCCCTTGTTGGGGTCGAACAGGCGGGTCTCCTGGTCGATCTTGCCGCCGTCCTCCAGGATTTCAATTTGCCGGCGCGCCTCGTACTCGATCGCCTGCTGGATGAAGCGGAACGAGTTGACGTTCTTGATCTCGCAGCGCGTGCCCAGGTGGCTGAAGTCGCCGCTCGCGCGGAACTTCTCGTAGTCGCCGGGGCGGCAGACCGAGACGTTCACGTCGGCGCGCAGGTTGCCCTTCTCCATGTCGCCGTCGCAGGTGCCCAGGTAGACTAGGATCGTGCGCAGCTTCTTCACGTAGGCTGCCGCCTCTTCCGAGGTGCGCATGTCGGGCCGCGAGACGATCTCCATCAGGGCGGTGCCCGCGCGGTTCAGGTCAGCGTAGGTGAAGTTGGGGTCCTGGTCGTGCAGCAGCTTGCCGGCGTCCTGCTCCAGGTGCAGCCGCTCGATCCGCACGGCGAAGGTGGAGCCGTCGTCGCGCTCGACCGCCACCTCGCCCTCGCCGACGATCGGGTCCTTGAACTGGCTGATCTGATAGCCCTGCGGCAGGTCCGGATAGAAATAGTTCTTCCGGTCGAAGCGCGACCATTCGTTGATCTGCGCCTTCAGGCCCAGGCCGGTCTTGATCGCCTGCTCCACGCAGTGGCGGTTGATGACGGGGAGCATGCCGGGCATGGCAGCGTCCACCAGGCTGACCTGGGCGTTGGGCGCCGCGCCCGCGCCGACGGCGGCGCCGGAGAACAGCTTGGCGTTGGAGGCGACCTGGGCGTGGACCTCGAGGCCGAGAACCATTTCCCACGGGCCGGTCCGGCCCTGGATGACCTTGGTGTTCGTCGTGTCGTTCATGCCGCGGTACTAGCGCTACGCGCGCGGGACGGGAAGCGCGCGCAGATGCCCCCTTGCGCAAATGCCCGGAAATAGACTCAAAGTTCGGCGCGTCTTAACGGCGCTAAGACCGGGGAAAAGGAACACCCAATGAAGACTATCGCCCTCGCCGCCGCGCTCGCCGTGGCCGCGGTCGCCGCGCCCGCCATTGCGCAGGAGCACAAGGATCACGCCCCGGCCGCTGCGCCTGCCTCGGGCAAGATCTCCGTCGAGACCACGCCCATCGGCGACATCGTGAAGAACGACAAGGCCAAGGCCGTGCTCGAGAAGGCGCTGCCGCAGATCCCGCAGTTCTACGACCAGATCGCCACCATGACCCTGAGCCAGGTCGCCCCGATGAGCCAAGGCGCCATCGACGACGCCAAGCTCAAGGAAATCCAGGCCGAGTTCGACAAGCTGTAAGGCTTGAAGTCCCTCCCTCAATGGGGAGGGACAGACGGCGAAGCCGTCAGGGTGGGGAATACTGGATCAGGCTCAGCGCCCGGTCTTGACCGCCCCACCCTGCTCGCCTCACGGCGGGCTTTCCCTCCCCATCAAGGGAGGGACGATTTTCAAATCACCACCACTTCGCGGGCTTGGCCCGGAAGTCCGCCGCTTTCTCGATGGCCGAGCCGAGGGAGAACAACGTCCCCTCGTCCAGGTTGCGGCCGATGAGCTGCAGACCCAGCGGCAGGCCTCCCGCGTCCACGCCGGCCGGCACGCTCATGCCCGGCAGGCCGGCCAGGTTCACCGTCACCGTGAAGATGTCGTTCAGGTACATCGCCACCGGGTCGTCCGACTTGTCCCCGAGCGCGAACGCCGCCGATGGCGCGGTCGGCGTCAGCAGGGCGTCGACCTTCTGCCAGGCCTGGTCGAAGTCGTCGGCGATGCGCCGGCGGACCTTCAGGGCCTTCAGGTAGTAGGCGTCGTAGTACCCGGCCGACAGCACATAGGTGCCGATCAGGATGCGGCGCTTCACCTCGGCGCCGAAGCCCTCGGCGCGGGTCTTCTCGTAGGTGTCGGTCAGGTTCGCCCCGTCGACGCGCAGGCCGTAGCGCATGCCGTCGTAACGGGCGAGGTTCGACGAGGCCTCGGCGGGGGCGATGATGTAGTAGGCCGGCAGGGCATACTTGGTGTGCGGCAGGCTGACCTCGACGATCTCGCAGCCGGCCTCCTTCAGCCAGACGATACCCTGCTCCCACAGCTTCTCGATCTCGGGCGGCATGCCGTCGACGCGATATTCCTTGGGGATACCGACGCGCAGGCCCTTCACGGACTTGCCGCAGAAGCTCGGAAAATCAGGGACTTCGGTGTCGATGCTCGTCGAATCCTTCGGGTCGTGGCCCGACATCGACTTGAGCATCAGCGCCGTATCCTCGACCGACCGCGCCATCGGCCCGGCCTGGTCCAGCGACGAGGCGAAGGCCACGATGCCCCAGCGCGAGCAGCGGCCGTAGGTCGGCTTGATGCCCACCGTGCCGGTGAAAGCCGCCGGCTGGCGGATCGACCCGCCGGTGTCGGTGGCCGTGGCGCCCAGGCAGAGCTCAGCCGCGACCGCCGAGGCCGAACCGCCCGACGAGCCGCCGGGGGTCAGGTTGGCGTTGCCGCCCTGGCTGCGCCACGGGTTCACCGCCGGGCCCCAGGCCGATGTCTCGTTGGACGAGCCCATGGCGAACTCGTCCATGTTGAGCTTGCCCAGCATGACCGCACCGTCGCGCCACAGGTTGGACGTGACCGTGCTCTCGTAGGTTGGCTTGAAGTTGCGCAGGATCCTGGAGCCGGCGCTCGAGGTCACGCCCTCGGTGCAGAACAGGTCCTTGATGCCCAGCGGCGCGCCGTCCAGCGGCCCGGCCTCGCCCTTGGCGCGGCGGGCGTCCGAGGCCTTGGCCATCTCGACGGCCTGGTCCGGCGTGTTGACCACGAACGCATTCAGAGCACTCGCGGCCTCGATGGCCGACAGGTGCGCCTTGGTGATCTCTTCGGAGGAGAAGCTCTTGGCCGCCAGCCCGTCGAGGGCGGCCTTCAGCGTGAGCCCGGTGAGGTCGGACATGGCTATTCCACCACCTTCGGCACGATGAAGAAGTCCTTGGCCGTCTTCGGCGCGTTCGACAGCACCTTGGCCGGATCGCCGCCGTCGGTGACCACGTCGTCGCGCATCGGCAGCGTCATGGCCACGGACGTGGTCATGGGCTCGACGCCGTCGGTGTCGACCTCGTTGAGCTGTTCGATCCAGCTCATGATGCCGTTCAGCTCGCGGGCGAGCGGCTCCAGCTTCTCTTCCGGCTCGGCGATGCGCGCCAGCCTCGCGACCTTGCGCACGGTCGCGGCGTCGATGGCCATGAGGGCCTCCATAAATCCAGAGGCCGTGGGTTAGCCGCGGCGGGGGCGCCTTTGCAAGCGATCCCGGCCCCAGCGTGGTGTTTAGGCGGCCTTGCGGCCAGCCTCGGCCCCCTGCCCGGTGGCCAGCCAATACGCGCAGTCGGGGCCGAGTTCGGCCAGGGCGCGGGCCTCATAGGCCGCACAGTCGGCGGCGGTGAGCACGTCGCGCCAGCGGCCGTTGACGCCCTTGTTGATGAAGCTCTGCGCCCCGCCGTCGAAGATCGCGCCGCCCAGCGGGGCCACGTTCTGGGCGTTCGCCTTCATGTACTCGAACGAGCAGTGCTCCAGGATCGTCGGCCAGCGCGCCTCGGGGATGTCGCAGCCCAGGAAGTCGGCGATGGCGCGCATCTCGCCCTCGGGGTCGGCCTTCAGCGCATTGAAGTGCACCAGGCGCACGTTCGGCAGGTCGCGGGCGGCCCACCAGGTGGCGATGTTCTCCCAGTACGACCAGAACGGCTGCCCGTCGGTCTCCAGCCAGTGCAGGAAGTAGCGGCGGATGTCGGGGTCGGGCCGGCCGATCGGCGGGCCGACGCGGCCGGGCGTCTCGTTCAGCAGCTCGTAGAACAGGTCGTTGGCGCTGGCGTGGTGGTTGTAGAGGCTCCACAGCACGTCGCGACCGTCGCGGGCCACATAGAGGTACTTGGCGCGGGGCGAGAAGGTCAGCGCGTCCAGCGGCAGGTGCGTCTTGATCACCCGCCGGTGCGTCTGGGCCTCGAGCTGCGCCATCGTGTCGGGCGGCATGATGCGCAGGTCCAACCAGGGCGACAGCGCGTTGATCTGCACGTCCGGCGCGCCGGCGAACACCAGTTGCCCCACGATCTGCTGGGTCCAGGTGGTGCCCGACTTCGCATAGGTGGCCACCACCACGTCGTCGTCGCGGAAGCCGAACCGGTCCCAGATGGTGGAATCCATGTGGTGGTTGTGCAGTTCACGGGTCTTGGTCGGCCATTGGACGGGCGCGTTCGCCACGGCAGGTCTCCTTCGTCTTTCGAGGAGCGCTGATATCGCGGCGGGCAGAAGCGCCGCCATAAGCGACTTCGCCGACCCAATATGCAGATTTGCCGATGGCCCGCGTGCATCCGGGATGTGTGCTAGGAGGCGGACATGGCCGTCATCGACCTCCTCGAACTCCCCGCCCTCCTGCCCCGCTACGCCGCTGTCGTGGGCCTGGACCTGGGCGAGAAGACCATCGGGGTGGCCGTCTCGGACGCCATGCGCTCGATCGCGAGCCCCCTCAGCCTGATCCGCAAGACCAAGTTCACCGACGACGCCAATGCGCTCTTCAAGCTGATGGAGAGCCGCGAGGCCCAGGCCATCGTCATCGGCCTGCCGGTCAACATGGACGGGACCGAGGGGCCGCGGGCCCAGTCCTGCCGCGCCTTCGCCCGCAACGTGCTTCGCCTGCGCGAGCTGCCCATCGCCTTCTGGGACGAGCGGATGAGCTCGATGGCGGTGAACCGCATGCTGATCGACGAGGCCGACGTCAGCCGCGCGCGCCGCGGCGACGTGGTCGACAAGGCCGCCGCCGCCTGGATCCTGCAGGGCGCGCTCGACCGCCTGCGGAACGCCTAGCCCCGCTCCTCCCTGGCGAAGTCGTAGAACACCCGCGTGTCGCCGCGCGACAGCCCCGCGAGGCCGATGTCATCGGCCGCCCAGTCCACCGTGAAGCCCAGCCGGTCCCGGTAGTCGGCCAGGGCCGGCTGCAACTCCTGGACCGGGACCTCGGGCACACCGCTGGAAACTGCATGCCGGAGCCTCCCGGTGACGGAGGCTAGAGGCCTCCCGCGAACAGGTCGGGCTTGCCGATCTGCACGCCCTTCGACCGCAGGATTCCGTAGGCGGTCGACAGGTGGAAGTAGAAGTTCGTGGTGGCGAAGCTGGAGAGCCACTGACCCGCCGGCAGCGTCGGCTCGATCTGGCCCAGGTTGAAGGTGATCGGCGCGGTGTCGCGGCCCTCGAACTGCTCGGACTTGAGGCCCGCGAGATAAGCCTTGGCCGCGGCGATGGCGGCCTTGTAGCCGGCCAGGTCCAAGTCGTCGGTCACGCCCTCCGGGATCGGCAGGCCGGCGGCGCGGGCGGGCCACTGCTGGGCGAAGTTGATCACCACCATCGCCTGGAAGCTCAGCGGGTTCATGTCGTCGATCAGCCGCCACTTCAGGATGTCGCCCTCGCCGCCGCCCTGGGCCTTGGCGAACTCGGCGCCCTTCGTGAGCAGGTGGTCGAGCGTGCCGAGCCCCTTGGAATACAGGTCGACGAACGTGAACAGGCAGACGTTGGACATAGGTTTCCCCCGGTTGTGAGCTTGGCTGGATGTAGGGACCGATAGCCGCGATCCGCAACGATGCTACGACAGGAAACTGGGGATCACCCGTTGCCGTCGCTTCCCTTGGCTCGCGGGGTCGCCTAAGGGGACGCTTTAATGAGCGCCGCGCCCCCCGGTCTGAACGAGGTCCTGCAACGGACCTTCTCGTTCCCCAAACGCCACTTCCTTTCCGCCGCCGACCTGAACGAGGTCGAGGTGGCAAACTTGCTGGACCTCGCCGACGGGTTCGTGAGCCTGAACCGCCAGACCTCGAAAAAGCTCGACCTGCTCAAGGGCAGGACGCTGATGAACCTGTTCTTCGAGAACTCGACGCGCACCCAGGCCAGCTTCGAGCTGGCCGGCAAGCGGTTGGGCGCCGACGTGGTCAACATGAGCCCGCGCTCGTCGTCGATCTCCAAGGGCGAGACCCTGATCGACACGGCGGTGACGCTGAACGCCATGCAGCCCGACCTGCTGGTGGTGCGCCATTCGTCGTCGGGCGCCGCCTCGCTCCTGTCGCAGAAGGTGGGCTGCTCGGTGATCAACGCCGGCGACGGCCAGCACGAGCACCCGACCCAGGCGCTGCTGGACGCGCTCTCGATCCGCCGCGCCTTCGGCGACATCGCCGGGCTGAAGGTGGCGATCTGCGGCGACGTGTTGCACAGCCGCGTGGCGCGCTCGAACATCGCCATGCTGCAGATGCTGGGCGCCAACGTGCGGCTGGTGGGCCCGCCCACCCTGATCCCGGCCGCCGCCGACCGCTGGAACGTCGAGGTCTTCCACGACATGCGCAAGGGCATCGCCGGCTGCGACGTGGTGATGATGCTGCGCCTGCAGCTCGAACGGATGGACGGGGTGATGGCGCCGTCCCAGCGCGAGTACTTCCGTTTCTTCGGCCTCGACCGCGAGAAGCTGGCCTTCGCCGCGCCCCATGTGCGGGTGATGCACCCCGGCCCCATGAACCGCGGCGTGGAGATCGATTCCGACGTCGCCGACGACCTGTCCGTCAGCCTGATCCAGGACCAGGTGGAGATGGGCGTGGCCGCGCGCATGGCCGTGCTGACGTCCCTGGCCGCGCGCCTGGAGAACGACCGTTGAGCCGCCCCCTCGCCTTCACCAACGCCCGCCTGGTCGACCCGGCCAGCGGCTACGACGGCCCGGGCAGCGTCATCGTCACCGAGGGCGTCATCGCCGACGTGGCCCGGGCGCCGACCCTGGGCGGCCTGTCGGCAGACGTCGAGGTCGTGGACGCCGGCGGCGCCCTGCTGATCCCCGGCCTGATCGACATCCGGGTGAAGACCGGCGAGCCCGGGGCCGAGCCCAAGGAGACGCTGAAGTCCGCCGCCCAGGCCGCCGCCGCGGGCGGCGTCACGACCATGGTGGTCCAGCCCGACACCCATCCGGTGATGGACGAGCCCTCGGTCGTCGACTTCATCCTGCGCCGGGCGCGCGACATCGAGCTGGTCAACGTCTACCCGGCGGGCGCGGCCACCAAGGGCGCCGAGGGCCAGCGGATGGCCGAGATCGGCCTGATGCACGAGGCCGGCTGCCTGTATGTCACCGACGCCGACCGGCCGATCGTCGACTCCAAGGTGTTCCGGCGCGTGCTGAGCTACGCCAAGGCGTTCGACACCCCGGTGGCGCACCGTCCGGCCGATCCGTGGCTGTCGGCGGGCGCCGCGGCCAGCGAGGGCGAGTTCGCCGCGCGCATGGGCCTGCCCGCCGTGCCCGCCATCGCCGAGAAGATCATGCTGGACCGCGACCTGGCCCTGGCCGAGCTGACGGGCGCCAAGCTGATCGTCGACCAGATCACCACCGCCGCGGCGCTGGAGAGCCTCAAGCGGGCCAAGGACCGCGGCCTTTCGGTCACCGCCACGACCTCGATCAACCACCTGTCGTTCAACGAGATCGACATCGGCGACTACCGCACCTTCTGCAAGCTGGACCCGCCGCTGCGCTCGGAAGAGGACCGCCAGGCGGTGATCGACGCCGTCGCCTCGGGCCTGATCGAGGTGGTGGTCTCGGCCCACGCCCCCGCGCCCGCCGAGGACAAGCGCCTGCCCTATGACGAGGCGGCGCCCGGCGCGGTGGGGCTGCAGACCCTGCTGGCCGCCCTGCTGGCCTTCCACCACACCGACCAGATTCCGCTGATGGACCTGATCCGCACGGTGACCCTGGCCCCGGCGACCCTGCTGGGCCTGTCTGCGGGCCGGATCGCCAAGGGTGCGCCGGCCGACCTCGTGCTGTGCGACCTGAACGCCCCGGTGGTCATCGACGCCGACAAGCTGGTGTCGAAGTCCAAGAACTCCCCGTTCGACGGCCGCCGCCTGCAGGGCAAGGTCCTGCGGACGGTCGTCGACGGCCGGACGGTCTATTCCGTCTAGCGCGGCGCGAGCGGATTCCTGAGCCAGCTCAGGCCGAGCAGGCTGGGCGCGGTCGCGATTGCCCTGGCCTCGGCCCCTCGCGGGTCGCAGCCGAAATCGTAGGTCAGCCGCGTGGGTGGCCCGCCGCCGATCCAGTCGACGGCCACGACATCGCTGTCCGACATGCAGCCCTGCTCGTCCGCGCCGACGTTCCCGTTCCGTCGGTACGGCTGCAGACGCTCACGGAAGCGCACGTAGACGTCCGGGGCGATCCTCGTCCGTCGCGTTCGCGTGATCCACTTGCGCCCGCTCTCCGCGTTGTAGCCCTCGTGAACCCTGACGGTATGGCTTTCGCGAATCGTGACCGCGCCGTCGGACGTGACCAAGAGCTCAAGCGACTCGCAGGGCTCGCAGATCGGGCCGGGAGGCATGGTCGCGTAGCGGATCAGCTCGCCGCCCGGGGGCGCCGTGAGCTCCGCCGTCGTCGCACAGCCCGCCGCGAGTAGCGCGAGGGCCGGGATCAGCAGACGCCCGAAGAGCTTGACCATGCCGCACGCTGGACGCGCGCGGCCGGCCCATCAAGCCTAGAACTCGTCCCAGGTCTCGACGGCCTGGGCCAGCCGCTGCTGGGCGGCTGGCGCGCCGGCGGGGGCGCGGCGCGCGGGCGCAGGCACGGTGACGGTCGCCGGAACAGCGCGCACGCGGGTCGGGGTGACCACCCGGGCCGGCTGGACGCCGACTTCGAAGCGGCCCACCAGCGTCGACAGCGAGCCGGCCTCCTGCTTGAGCTGGGCGGCGGCGGCGGTCGCCTCCTCCACCATCGCGGCGTTCTGCTGGGTAACCTGGTCCATCTGGTTCACCGCGGTGTTCACCTGCTGGAGGCCCGTGGACTGCTCCTGCGACGACTGCGAGATCTCGGCCACCAGGCCGGCGATCTCCACGACCCGTTCGACGATGGCGCCCAGCGCCTGGCCGGTCTCGTCGACCAGGCCGACGCCGCGCTCCACCTGCTCGGACGATGCGGCGATCAGGGTCTTGATCTCCTTGGCGGCTTCGGCCGAACGCTGGGCCAGGGCCCGGACTTCCGAGGCCACGACCGCGAAGCCCTTGCCCGCCTCGCCGGCCCGGGCGGCTTCCACGCCGGCGTTCAGCGCCAGGAGGTTGGTCTGGAAGGCGATCTCGTCGATCACGCCCAGGATCTGGGCCACCTTGTCCGAGCTCTGCTGGATGTCGCGCATGGCGTCGACGGCTTCGCGGACCACCTTGCCCGAATGCTCGGCCTGGGTGCGCGCCCCCGAGGCCACGCGGGAGGCCTCGCTCGCACCCTGGGCGCTGCGGCGCACCGTGGCGGTGATCTCGTCGAGGGCGGCGGCGGTCTCTTCCAGGGCCGCGGCCTGCTGCTCGGTGCGGCGCGACAGGTCGTCGGAGGCCGTGGAGATCTCGTCCGAGCCGTGGCGCATGGCGCCCGCGCCGTCGAGCACGGCGCAGAAGGCTTCGCGCAGGGCGCTAACCGCGCTGTTGAAGTCGTCGCGAACCCGGGCATAGGGCCCGTCCAGATCCTGGCCGATGGTGACGGTCAGGTCGCCGGCGGAGAGACGCTTCAACGCGGCGCCGACGTGGCCCACCACGAGGTCCTGCTCACGGGCGATGGCGGCGGCGCGTTCGCTCCCGGCGCGGGCGCGGTCCTGCTCGGTCGCCGTGATGTCGGTGGCGAACTTCACCACCCGCACCGGCTTGCCCTTCTCGTCCAGGATCGGGTTGTACGAGGCCTCGATCCAGACCTCGCGGCCGCCCTTGGCCAGGCGGCGGAACTTGGTGGCCACGAACTCGCCGCGGTTCAAGGTGCGCCAGAATTCCGCGTAGGCTGGGCTGTTGGCCTCGGCGGGGTCGACGAACATGCGGTGGTGGCGGCCCACGACCTCGGAGGCCGAGTAGCCGACGGTGGCGAGGAAATTCTGGTTGGCCTGGATGACGGTGCCGTCGAGCTCGAACTCGATCACCGCCTGTGACCGGTGGATCGCCGCCACCATGCCTTCCAGGTTCCGCAGGTGACCGGCGTCGACCTTGGTCGCCGACGACTTCAGAAAGCCCATTCCCGTGCTCCGCCAGGCTGCTGTCCAGGCGACACGCCACGAACGTCTTCACAACCTGACCGGTAGTTTGCGCGGGATGGCTAACGAGCCGCTAAAGGCCGGAGGCCAAGCCTGTGGACAATCCGCCGCAGGCCCGGCGCTCCCTGGGAGCATGCCTAAGGCGGTGTTAGGCATGTCGAATATGTCGCAGGCGGCCGACGCCGCCTGCGGATCAGAACTCGTCCCAGCCGGCCTTGCCGCCGACCGCCGCGCGCAGCCTCTGCTGCAGGGCCGGCGCGTCGCCCGACGGGCGTTCCGGACGGGCCTGCCGCGCTGGAGCCGCGGCGCGGGCGCCCACCTCGAATCGGCCCACGAGCTGCGCCAGTTCGGCCGCTTCCCGCTTGAGCTGCGCGGCGGCGGCGGTCGCCTCCTCCACCATCGCGGCGTTCTGCTGGGTCACCTGGTCCATCTGGTTCACTGCCGTGTTGACCTGGGCCAGGCCGGTGGCCTGCTCCTGGGCCGACTGGGCGATCTCCGAGACCAGGCCGTCGATGCTGGCCACGCGGTCGACGATGCCGGTCAGGGCGACGCCGGTGTCGTTCACCAGCCTCACGCCGCGGTCGACCTGGTCGCTGGACTGGGTGATCAGCGTCTTGATCTCCTTGGCGGCCTCGGCCGAACGCTGGGCCAGCGCCCGGACCTCGGACGCCACCACGGCGAAGCCCTTGCCCGCGTCGCCGGCCCGGGCCGCTTCGACGCCGGCGTTCAGGGCCAGGAGGTTGGTCTGGAAAGCGATCTCGTCGATCACGCCGATGATGTTGGAGATCTGGGCCGAGCTCTGCTGGATGTCATGGATCGCCGACACCGCCTCGCGGACCACGTCGCCCGACCGCTCGGCCTCCGAACGCGCGCCCGACGCCACCTGCGAGGCCTCGCGGGCCCCCTCGGCGCTGCGCTTCACCGTCGCGGTGATCTCGTCCAGGGCGGCGGCCGTCTCCTCCAGCGTCGCCGCCTGCTGCTCGGTGCGCCGGGAAAGGTCGTCGGAGGCCGTCGAAATCTCGTCCGCGCCCCCGCGGATCGCGCCGGTGGTGTGCAGCACCGATTCCATGGCTCCGCGCAGGCTGGCGGCCGTGGCGTTGAAGTCGTCGCGGATGCGGAGGTAGGCGCCTTGAAACTCGGCCTGGATCGCCGCGGTCAGGTCGCCGCCGGACAGCTTGCTGAGGCCCTGGGCCAGGGCCGAGACCACCTCGTTCTGCTCCTTCTCGGAGGCGGCGCGCTCGGCGTCGTTGCGCTGGCGCTCGTGCTCGGTGGCGGTGATGTCGGTCGCGAACTTCACCACCCGCACCGCTTTGCCGTTCTCGTCGAGGATCGGATTGTAAGAGGCCTGGATCCAGATCTCGCGGCCGCCCTTGCCGATGCGGCGGAACTTGGCGGCGACGAACTCGCCGCGGTTCAGGGTCTGCCAGAAGTCGCGATAGCCCTGGCTATTCGCCTCGGCCGGATCGACGAACATCGCGTGGCGCCGCCCCGCGACCTCGGCCTCGGAATAACCCAAGGTGTCGAGGAAGTTGCGGTTGGCCCGGATGATCGTGCCGTCCAGCTCGAACTCGATTACCGCCTGCGACCTCTCGATCGCCGCGACCATGCCTTCGAGCCCGCGTACATAGGCCCCATCGGCCTTCTTGGCGCCACTGGCGCCGCCAAAGAGTTTCATTCGAACACCCCTGATCGAATTGCGGCCTCGCTCGGAGGAGCGACCGCGTTATGCGAACGAGGATTTCCCCTTAGAACCCTAACGATCCCTGAATTCCGGGATGTCTAAACTGCGCTTCGGCAGCTCTTTTCAGGATATGCGAGTATAAAACGCAGAAATATGTCGAAGTATGGCAGTTTCGCTCTTCTGAGTTCCTCGATATACTACAATTCCAGTGAGTATAAATTCGCATCACGCGTTATGCGCGATTACCTTGCGGTTGCAGCGACACACCCGTGGGGAGTCCTCGACCACCCTCACCCACCGGACATGCAGATTCCGCCGCCCGCTCAGGCGGATTGCCCGGCCAAGCTTGTTCCCTTATTGTTCGCACATCGGATCGCCGCTGACGAACCGGCCGGGCCGCGCTAGGACTGGGGGCTGAGAGGGAGCGTTCATGGCCGAAATTCTGAGTCCGATGCTGATCGGAGGCGCCTTGGTGGGCGGCTACCTGCTGGGGTCGATCCCGTTCGGGGTGATCGCTACGCGGCTGGGCGGCGCGGGCGACGTGCGCTCGATCGGATCGGGCAACATCGGGGCGACCAACGTCCTGCGCACGGGCCGCAAGGACCTGGCCCTCATCACCCTGCTGGGCGACGGCGGCAAGGGCGCGGTGGCGGTGCTGCTCGCCTGGCTGGCCACCCGCGGCGGGACGATCGAGCAGCAAGCCGTGCTCACCTCGCTGGCGGCCGGCGCGGCGTTCCTGGGTCACCTCTTCCCCGTCTGGCTCGGCTTCAAGGGCGGTAAGGGCGTCGCGACCTTCTTCGGCACCATGCTGGCGGCGGCCTGGCCCGTGGGCCTGGCGGCGGCGGCCACATGGCTGATCGTGGCCTTCCTCTTCCGCATCTCGTCACTGGCGGCGCTGGTGGCCGTGGCTCTCGCCCCTGTCGTGGCCTTGTTGATCGGACGCCCCACCGCCATCGCGCTGCTGGCGCTGTTCATGGCGCTGCTGGTGCTGGTGCGTCACGCCGAGAACATCCGCCGGCTCCTGAAGGGCCAGGAGCCGAGGATCGGCGCCAAAAAGGAAGCGGAGTCCGCCAAAGGGTGATCCGCACGCTCTCCGACGCCCAGCGGCGCGACTGGCTGCGGCTGGCGCGGACCGAGAACGTGGGCGCCGTCACCTTCGACCAGCTGATCGGTCGGTTCGGCGACGCAGGCGACGCCCTGGCCGCCCTCCCCGACCTGGCCCGCCGCGGCGGACGACCCGCTGGCGTCCGTATCCCGAGCGTCGCCGAAGCCGAGCGCGAACTGGACGCCGGCGCGGCGCTGGGCGCGCGGCTCATCTGTTCCTGCGAGCCCGACTTCCCGCAGGCGCTGGCGGCGCTGGACCCGCCGCCGCCGCTGATCTGGACGCGCGGCGACGCGGCCCTGCTCAGCCGCCAGACGGTGGCGATCGTCGGCGCGCGGGTGGCCTCGGCCGGCGGCCAGCGCTTCGCCCGCGGCCTGGCGGCCGAGCTGGGACAGGCCGGCCAGGTGATCGTCTCGGGCCTGGCCCGCGGCATCGACGGCGCGGCGCACGAAGGTGCGCTGCCGACCGGCACAGCGGCCGTCCTGGGCGGCGGGATCGACGACATCTATCCGCCCGAACACCGCGACCTCTACGCGCGCATCGTCGAGCAGGGCTGCATCGTCTCCGAGAACGAGCCCGGCCGCACGGCGGTGGCCCGCGACTTCCCGCGCCGCAACCGCATTATCGCCGGCCTGTCCCGCGCGGTCGTGGTGGTGGAGGCCGAGTTCCGCTCCGGCTCGCTGATCACCGCCCGCCTGGCCAACGAACAGGGCCGCGAGGTGCTGGCCGTCCCCGGCTCGCCGCTGGACCCGCGCGCCAAGGGGACCAACGACCTGATCCGCCAGGGCGCGGCGATCTGCGAAGGGCCTGAGGACGTGCTGCGCGCGCTGGAGGGCCTGCGCGGCTTCCGCGAGCCCGAGCGCACGCCCTACCGCGCCGAGCCCGCCCAGCCCGACGACGCCCTGCGCGAGCGCCTGGCCGACCTGCTCTCGCCGACGCCGGTGTCACGGGACGAACTGGTGCGCGCGGCGGCGGCTCCCGCCCCCGCCGTCTTCGCCGCCTTGATGGAGCTCGCGCTCGCCGGCCGGGCCGAACTTCTGCCCGGCGGGATGGTCGCCAAGTCGTGAGCCCCTAAAGGGGCTCGCTGGCGCCGTGCGAATCCGGGCCGTTGACACGCCGCAGGGACCGCCCCCACCTTCCGCGCTCTTTGGGATCAGACACACCTTATAATGAACGTCGTCATCGTCGAGAGCCCGGCCAAGGCCAAGACCATCAACAAGTACCTGGGCTCGGACTTCAAGGTGCTCGCCTCCTACGGCCACGTCCGCGACCTCCCCGCGAAGGACGGTTCGGTGCGCCCGGACGAGGACTTCGACATGTCCTGGGAAGTGGACGGCAAGGCGGCCAAGCGGCTGGCCGAGATCGCCGACGCCGCGAAGGGCGCCGACACCCTGATCCTGGCCACCGACCCCGACCGCGAGGGCGAGGCCATCTCCTGGCACGTGCTGGAGATCCTGCAGAAGAAGCGCGCGCTGAAGGACAAGACCATCCAGCGCGTGGTGTTCAACGCCATCACCAAGTCGGCCGTCACCGAGGCGATGGCCAATCCGCGCGACCTCGACATGGAACTGGTCGAGGCCTACCTGGCCCGCCGCGCCCTGGACTACCTGGTGGGCTTCACGCTCTCGCCGGTGCTGTGGCGCAAGCTGCCCGGCGCCAAGTCGGCCGGGCGGGTGCAGTCGGTGGCTCTGCGCGCCATCGTGGACCGCGAGCTCGAGATCGAGCGCTTCAAGACCCAGGAATACTGGACCGTCGAGGCCGAGGTCTCCGCCGGCAGCGACCCGTTCACCGCCCGCCTGGTCAAGCATGACGGCAAGCGGCTGACCAAGTTCGACCTGGGCAACGAGACCAGCGCCTTCGCCGCCCGCGACGCCGTGAAGGCCGCGACGTTCAAGATCCAGGCGGTCGAGCGCAAGCCGGGCCGCCGCTCCCCGCCCCCGCCCTTCACCACCTCGACCCTGCAGCAGGAAGCCGCCCGCAAACTGGGCTTCAACGCCCAGCGCACCATGCAGACTGCCCAGAAGCTCTATGAGGGCGTCGACATCGGCGGCGAGACGGTGGGCCTCATCACCTACATGCGGACCGACGGCGTGCAGACCGCGCCCGAGGCGCTGGACGAGGCGCGCGGCGTCATCGGCGGCCTGTACGGCAAGGATTACGTCCCCGAGAAGCCGCGCTTCTATTCCACCAAGGCCAAGAACGCCCAGGAGGCCCACGAGGCCATCCGCCCGACCAGCCTGGCCCGCAACCCGGGCAAGATGCGGCTCGAAGGCGACCTGGGCCGGCTCTACGAGCTGATCTGGAAGCGGATGATCGCCTCGCAGATTGAGAGCGCCCGCATCGAGCGCACGACCATCGACCTCGAGTCCTCGGACGGAAAGACCGGCCTGCGCGCCACCGGCCAGGTGGTGACCTTCCCGGGCTACCTCGCCGTCTACGAAGAGGGCCAGGACGATCCCGAGGACGAGGAAGGCGGCCGCCTGCCGCAGGTGGCCGAAGGCGCCGAGGCCAAGGTGCGTTCGGCCAAGGCCGACCAGCACTTCACCGAGCCGCCGCCGCGCTATTCAGAAGCCAGCCTGGTGAAGAAGCTGGAGGAGCTCGGCATCGGCCGACCCTCGACCTACGCCTCGATCCTGACCGTGCTGCGCGACCGCGCCTATGTCCGAATGGAGAAGCAGCGCTTCGTGCCCGAGGACAAGGGCCGCCTGCTGATCGGCTTCCTGGAGGAGTATTTCGGCCGCTACGTGGAGTACGACTTCACGGCCGGCCTCGAAGAACGCCTCGACCTGGTCTCGGCCGGCGAGCTCGACTGGAAGGTGCTGCTGCGCGAGTTCTGGTCCGACTTCAACGCCAAGATCGGCGAGATGACCGAGCTGCGGATCAGCGACGTTCTGACCGCGCTGGACGCCACGCTGGGCCCGCACCTGTTCCCGGAGAAGCCGGACGGCAGCGACCCGCGCGCCTGCCCGGTCTGCAACACCGGCCGCATGGGGCTGAAGTCCAGCCGCTTCGGTCCGTTCCTGGGCTGCTCGAACTATCCGGAATGCCGCCACACCCGGCCGCTGTCGGTGGCCGAGGAAGGCGAGGATGGCCCTGCGGGCGACCGCGAGCTGGGGATCGACCCGGTGACCGGCGAGACCGTGTTCCTGAAGACCGGCCGCTTCGGCGTCTACGTCCAGCTGGGCGAAGGCGAGAAGCCCAAGCGCTCCAGCCTGCCGAAGGGCTGGTCGGCGCCCGACATGGACCTGGAGAAGGGCCTGCGGCTGCTGCGGCTGCCGCGTGAGGTGGGCAAGCACCCCGAGGACGGCAAGCCTATCCTGGCCGGCATCGGCCGCTTCGGCCCGTTCGTGCTGCACGAAGGCACCTACGCCAACCTGCCCAACGCCGACGAGGTGTTCGAGGTAGGCGTCAACCGCGCCGTCGACCTGATCGCCACCAAGCGGGCGGGCCGGCGCGGCGGCGGCGAGGCGGCGGCGCTGAAGGAGCTGGGCGCCCACCCGGCCGACGGCCAGCCGATCCGCGTGCTCTCGGGCCGCTACGGCCCCTACATCAAGCACGGCTCGACCAACGCCAACGTGCCGCGCGGGGCCGATCCGCTGTCGGTGACGCTGGAACAGGCGGTGGCCCTGATCGCCGAGCGCGCGGCCAAGGGCGGCGGCAAGAAGAAGCCCGCCCGCGCCGCCAAGGCCAAGGCTGCGGACGGCGACGCCAAGACCACGGCCAAGAAGCCGCCGGCCAAGAAGAAGGCCTCGGCCAAGAAGCCGGCCGCCAAGAAGGCCGCCCCCGCCGACATCACCGACGACGAGACGCCGTTCTAGGCGTGGCTTGACCGCGTCGCGAGCGCATGTTCCTATTTTGTTCAGGGAATATGCGGGGATGGAATGAGCCTTGCCGTTCGAGAGTTCTCAGCGGCGGGCTATCGCTCGTTGCAGCGCATCGCCTATCCGATGTCGCGGCTGGACGTGTTCGTCGGCGCCAACGGCGTCGGGAAGTCGAATCTCTACCGCGGCCTGGAACTGCTGCGCGCTGCGGCGGCGAACACGCTCGGCCATGACCTGGCGCGCGAAGGCCTGCGTCTCGCGATGTGGGCAGGCGCGACCAAGGGCGGCCACTCGCCGCGAATCCGGCTCGCCGCCAGCTTCTCCGAGCCGGGGCGCCTGGAGCCGGCGTATCGATACGAGGTCGAGGTCGGCCATCCGCCTCCGGTCGCGGCCGCCCTGGGGGCGGAGCCGCACATCAAGACCGAGGCCCTCACCTACCTGGCCGGCCGCCGCCCGGTGCGTCTCATGGACCGCGACGGGCCATCGGTGGTCGCCCGCGACGAAGACGGGCGTCTCGCCGCGATCGACATCGACATCCTGCCGTCCGAAACGGTGCTGGGGACGTTCCGCGACGACGGCTGAGCCCGTGGGCTTGCTATGGCGACCGATCCCTCTTGGACGTACCGTCTCCATATCGAAACAGCGAGGGATATCCGCCATGATGGACCGCCGTGCGGTGCTTTCGTTGGCCGCCGCCGCGGCCGTCTCCACGCCGTCGAAGGCCGCCGTCGCCTTCCGCGCCCGCAACGTGGTGCTGGTCCACGGGGCCTATGCCGACGGTTCGTCCTGGTCGAGGGTGATCCCGCATCTCCAGGCCGCCGGGCTCAACGTCGCCGCCGTGCAGAACCCGCTGCGCACCCTGGCCGAGGACTGTGATTACACCCGCCGGATCCTGGCGCTGCAGGACGGCCCGACGGTGCTGGTCGCCCACTCGTACGGCGGCGAGGTGATCACCGAGGTCGGGACCGACCCCAAGGTTTCGGCCCTGGTCTACTGCTCGGCCCGCGCGCCCGACGCCGGCGAGGACTACGCCGCCCTGGCCAAGACCTATCCCACCCCGCCCGCCCCGCTGGTCCGCAGCGGCGGCTACGCCGGGCTGAGCGAGGAGGTCTTCGTCCGCGACTTCGCCGACGGGCTCGACGCGGCGACGGCGAAGGCGCTGTTCGCCGTCCAGGGCCGCATCTCGGACGAGCTGTTCCAGGCCCGCGTCACCCAGGCCGCCTGGAGGTCGCGGCCGACCTTCTACCAGGTCTCGAAGCTGGACCGGATCATCGACCCCGACCTGCAGCGGTTCATGGCCGGGCGGATGAAGGCCAAGACCGTCGAGCTGGCCGCCGGCCACCTGGGAATCCTCACCCATGCGCGGGAGGTGGCGGACCTGATCCTGCAGGCCGCCCGCGCCTGACGGCTGGCGCGCACCGGCCGGTCGGCTAACCTGCCCCCATGCCGACCGCGCACCTCAACGGCCTGAACTTCCATTTCGAGCGCGCCGGCGACGGGCCGCCGCTGCTGTTCATCTCGGGCACCGGCGGCGACCTGCGGGTCCAGCCGAACGTCTTCGCCTCGCCCCTGGCCAAGGCGTTCGACCTCCTGGCCTACGACCAGCGCGGCCTGGGTCGGACCGACAAGCCCGACGTCCCCTATTCCATGGCCGACTACGCCGACGACGCGGCGGCCCTGCTGGATCACGTCGGCTGGGACGCGGCGCGGGTCATCGGCGTCTCGTTCGGCGGCATGGTGGCCCAGGAGCTCGTGCTGCGGCATCCACGGCGGGTGAGCCGGCTGGTCCTGGCCTGCACCTCGCCGGGCGGCGACGGCGGCGCCTCTTACCCCTTCCACGAGATCGAGCACCTGAAGGGCGAGGAGCGCGCCCGCTTCCTGCTGCCGGTCAGCGACACCCGCCGCGACGCCGCCTGGGCCGAAGCCAACGCCGACGAATACGAGAAGCTGGTGCAGATGAGCGCCCACGACCCCTTCGCCGGCGAGCCCGGCCGGGCGGAGGGCGCGCACCGCCAGCTGGAGGCCCGCGCCGCCCACGACACCTGGGACCGCCTCCCGCAGATCGCCTGCCCCGTCCTGATCGCCGCCGGCCGCTACGACGGCATCGCGTTGCCCGCCACCCAGGAGAAGATGGCGGCCCGCATCCCAGGCGCCGACCTGCGCTGGTACGAGGGCGGCCACCTCTTCATGCTGCAGGACCGTTCCGCCTACCGCGAGATCGTGGCGTTCCTGCAGGGCGAAGCGCCCTAGTCCGCCGCCAGCTCCAGGATCTCCACGATGTCCTCCGGCCCCCGGATCGGCCGTGGGCTGTTGCGGACGCCGGCGTCGTGCATCGTGTGCTCGGCGATGGCCTGGAAGTCCGTGCGCGCGATCCCCACGCTCCGGAGGTCGGTCGGCAGGTCCAGGCCGTCGGCCAGGTTGCGCACCGCGTCCGCCGCCGACCCGGAGAAGCCCAGCAGTTCGCTGACCTGCGCCTCCTGCGGGATGGCCGCCGCGGCGGTCCAGGCCAGCACCGCCGGCAGCGTCACGCACGAGGTGATCCCGTGCGGCACGCCGTAGCTGCCGCCCAGGGTGTGGCCGATGGCGTGGCTGGGCCCCATGCCGCGACCCGAGCCCACGCCGCTGATCGCCAGCCACATGCCGAACTGGCACTCCAGCCGCGCCGCCACGTCGGCCGGGTCCCCCTGGACCGCGATCAGCCCGTGCGCCAGCCGCCGCAGCCCGTCGGCCGCCAGGGCGTCGGCATAGGGCGCGCGGACCGGATGGCAAAGCTGCTCCACCGCATGGTCGACGGCCTTCATCCCGGTGGAGGCCCAGAGCCGCTGCGGTGTCGTCAAGGTCATCGCCGGGTCCAGCACCACCGCGCGCGGCGCCAGCATCGGGTGCGTGTAGCCCTCCTTCACCTTGCGGGCGGCGTCGCTGACGCCCGCGAAGGGCGTGAACTCGGCCGCCGAGAGGGTGGTGGGCACGGCGACGAAACGGACCCCCGGCGCGATCCTGGTCATGTCCACCCGGTCGGGCCCGCGGCCGGCGCGGTAGGCGTCGAGCTGCTCGACCCGGTCCAGCCCGGCCCAAAGGCAGAGCTGCACCACCTTCGTCGCGTCGATCACCGAGCCGCCGCCCAGCGCCACGATCAGGTCGGCGCCGGCCGCCCGCGCCGCCGCCGCGCCGCCGATCACGCCCTCGCGTGGCGAATGCGCCCCGATATCGGCGAAGACGCCCGCGCAGAGGTCGCCCAGCGCCGCCGCGAAGTCGCTGGCCAGACCGCGCTCCAGCGAGCGCGTGGTCGTCAGCAGGACGCGGCGCGCGCCCCAGCCCCTGGCCAGCTCCACGACCGCCTCGGCGGCGGGCCGGCCGTAGACGACCTGGTCCTGCTTCGGGAACCTGTGCGCGCCGGCGAGCATCTTCCGTTCCTCCGCTGGGCCGCCAAAGGTGCTAAGCACGGCCGATGGCCAAATCGAAGATGCCGAAGTCCACACGCTTTGCCAAAGGCGTGCCCGACCGCGAGACCCTCCTGAAGTTCATCCGCGAGAGCGGCGAGACCGACAAGGGCGCCATCGCGCGCGCCTTCGGCCTCAAGGGCGAGGATCGCCGCCAGTTGCGGGCGATGCTGCAGGCGATGGAGGCCGACGGCGCGCTAGGTAAGCGCGGCCGCAAGGGCTTCGCCGAGGCCGGCGCCCTGCCCGAGGTGGGCGTGGCTGACGTGGCCGAGCGCACTCCCGACGGCGACCTGCTCGTCCGCCTGGTCCGCGGCGAGGACGCGCCGCTGGCGCCCTTGGCTCCCGGCGGCGATTCCAAGGGCGGCGCGCCGGGCCTGGGCGACCGGCTGCTGGTGCGGTTCGTGAAGCTGGAGAACGGCGAGACGGAAGCCCGGCTGATCAAGCGCCTGGGCCAGAGCGCCCACCGCATCCTGGGCGTGGTCCGGAAAGCCCGCCGCGAGGTGCGCGTCGAGCCCGTCGATCGCAAGTCGAAGGACACCCTGATCCTGCCCGACGGCGAGGACGTGCGCGACGGCGACCTGGTGGTGGCCCAGATCGAGGGGCACGGCCCCCGCTATGGGCCCAAGCGCGGCAAGCTGCTGGAGATCGTCGGCCGCGAGGACGACCCGCGCGCCTATTCGATCATCGCCATCCATGCTCACGGCATCCCCATCGGCTTCTCGGAAGGCGCCGAGGCCGAGGCTGAAGCCGCCAAGGAGCCGACGCTAAGCGGCCGCGAGGACTTGCGCGAGGTCCCGCTGATCACCATCGACCCGGTGGACGCCCGCGACCACGACGACGCCGTCTACGCCGAGCCCGACACCGACGAGAAGAATCCGGGCGGCTGGGTCTGCTGGGTCGCCATCGCCGACGTCTCGGCCTACGTCCGGCCGGGCTCGGAGCTGGACCGCATCGCCCGCGACAAGGGCAACAGCGTCTACTTCCCCGACCGCGTCGAGCCGATGCTGCCCGAGCGGCTGTCGAACGGCCTCTGCAGCCTCCGCGAAGGTGAGAACCGCGCCACCATGGCCGTGCGCATGGTCTTCGGGGCCGACGGCAGGAAGCGCAGCCACAGGTTCGTCCGCGGCCTGATGCGCTCGGCCGCCAAGCTCAGCTACGAACAGGCCCAGGCCGCCATCGACGGCGCCCCCGACGACAAGACCGGCCCCCTGCTGGAGCCGGTTCTGAAGCCGCTCTGGGCGGCCTACGCGGTCATGAAGAAGGGCCGCGACGCCCGATCGCCGCTGGCCATCGAGAGCCTGGAGCGGAAGATCAGCATCAACCGCGAGGGCGAGATCGCCCAGATCACCCCGCGCGCCACCCTCGAGGCCAACAAGCTGATCGAGGAGTTCATGATCCAGGCGAACGTCTGCGCCGCCGAGACCTTGGAGCAGAAGAAGACGCCGCTGATCTACCGCATCCACGACCAGCCCAGCCCGGAGAAGATCCAGGCCCTGGCCGACTTCCTCGGCACTCTGGGGCTTCCGTGGACCAAGGGCGAGGCGCCGCGCACCGAGCGGTTCAACCGGCTGCTGGAGGAGACCCGCGACGGACCGCACGCCGACATCGTCAACGAGGTGGTCCTGCGCACTCAGATGCAGGCGGTCTATTCCACCGAGAACATCGGCCATTACGGCCTGAACCTGGCGAAGTACGCCCACTTCACCTCGCCGATCCGCCGCTACGCCGACCTGATCGTCCACCGGGCGCTGATCACCGGCCTGGGGCTGGGGAACGACGGGCTGTCGGACTGGGACATCTCGAAGATGAAGGACACAGCCGAGCTGATCACCCACGCCGAGCGTCGGGCCATGGCGGCCGAGCGCGACGCCACCGACCGCTACGTGGCCGCCTTCCTGGCCGACCGGGTGGGCGCGGACTTCGTGGGCCGGATCACGGGCGTCACCCGCTTCGGCCTGTTCGTGCGGCTGGCCGAGACAGGCGCCGACGGCCTGGTGCCGATCTCGAAGCTGGGCGGCGAGTTCTTCATCCACGACGACCGCACCCACGCGCTGGTGGGCGAGCGCTCCGGCGCCCGCTGGCCGCTGGGCATGACGGTGGAGGTGCGGCTGGAGGAGGCCACGCCGATCACCGGCGGCCTCCTGTTCGAGATGCTGAGCGACCCGGCCCCGCCGGATGCGAGCGCGCCGCGGCCCCGGCTGGGCATGCGCGCCCGCGGCGACCGCCGGCCCGGCGGCGGCGGGCCCCCGCGGCCCAAGAGCGGCCGCCCGCCGGGCATCCGCACGGGCCGCAAGAAGAAGATGGGCGGGAAGCGGCGGTAACTCCTCCCCGTTCACCGATCGTCATCGCCCGGCGTGTCCGGGCGACCCATGATCTCCGTGGTGCGGAAAGGCCCTCGAACTGCGCCGCCGCGTGAAGCCCCCCGTCCTGCGATCATGGGTGGCCCGGACAAGCCGGGCCATGACGAGCGGATGAAGGTTCGTGCTAGACGGCTTCCGTCTCGGCCGGGGTGACCAGCGGGACCGCCTTCGGCCTCACGAACCGCCCGGCGACCCAGAACATCACCGGGATCAGCAGCCAGCAGAAGTGCGAGACGACCCGCTGGTCGACCGCCAGCAGCAGCAGGCCGATGCCGAACGCGATGCCCGGCGACGCCGCTCGCAGCAGGCGGTAGGCGGTCTCGCCCTTGGTCCCGTCGACCAGCGCCTTGCCGTTGTCGCGATAGGCGGTGAGCACCGTGCCGACGTTCCCCACCGAGATGATCACCAGCACCCAGGAATAGAGAGCCCACGAGAACGCCCCGCCGGGGTCCGCCCCCAACCAGGCCGAGGCGAACGGCAGCAGGCAGATCGGTAGCAGGAAGCCCAGGTTCGCGACCGCGGTGGGCCAGTCGAACCGGGCCAGCCGCCGCATGGTGTGCATGTGCGCGATCCAGAAGATCGCGATGATCAGGAAGCTGAAGATGAAGGCCGCGATGTGCGGGATCAGGTGGTTCAGGGTCTCGGCCGTCGCCTCGCGCCAGGTCTCGGGCGGCTTCAGCTCCAGCACCAGCAGCGTCAGCACGATGGCGAAGACCGCATCGCTGAAGAACAGCATCCGGTGCAGCAGCCGGCCGTCCAGTTCCGCGTCGACGTCGTGCATGTGAACTCCCCCAGTCTCCGACCCGGCATAGTGCCCCGGCCCAGCCTTCCGCAAGGGCGCCCTTCCCTCGCCCGCCGGGCGCGCCCTACAGTTGTTCCATGACCGGGCAAGCACCGCCGAAATCCGAAGATGGAGTCTCGAAACCCGAGGGACCGCCACGCGTCCCGGGGCAACGCGCGGTGCGTCCGAAGAACGCCGCCACCGTGATGATCATCCGCCGCGACGGGCCGAAGCCCCGCGTCCTGATGGGCAAGCGCCACGGCGGCCACAGCTTCATGCCCGACCGCTGGGTGTTCCCCGGCGGCCGGATCGACCGGGCCGATTACCGCGCTCCCTACGCCAGCGACCTGCGCGCCGACGTGGGCGGGCTCTTCGACCGCTACCTGCCCGCCGGCCGCGGCCGGGCGCTGGCTCTGGCGGCCGTGCGCGAGACCTGGGAAGAAGCGGGCCTGCTGCTGGCCAAGCCCGGCCGGGCCCGCGCCACCGGGCCGTGGAAGACCTTCGCCGACCAGGGCGTACTGCCCGACCTTGAGGCCATGGACGTCATCGCCCGCGCCATCACCCCACCGGCGGTGGGCAAGCGCTTCGACACCTGGTTCCTGATGGCCGACGCCGAGCGCCTGACCAGCCTGGAGCGCCAGCCCGACTGCGGCGAGCTGGAGGAGATCGACTGGGTCGCCTTCGACGACGCCATGGGCCTGCCCCTGCCGACCGTCACCCGCATGATGATCAAGGAGGCGGTCGAGCGGATGAAGGACCCCAGCCGCCCGAAGCCCTTCCTCCGCTACAAGGACCGCGGCATGCGGCCCTCGAGCCTGTAGCTCACCAATTCTCTCGCCCGTTGACGTGCTTCACGGGCAGCGCCTCCCAGGCCGGGTCCTCGAACAACCGGACGTTCACCGCGACCCGAGGGTTCTCGAAATCGACTTCGCCGTTCGCGAAGCTGGGCATCTCCGAGTGCGTCCCCATCCCGCAGACCGGGCAATAGTGGTGCTGCACCAGGTAATCGCCCCACTGATAGGTCCAGACGCGGCTGGGCGCGGTGGTCAGCTTGAACTGCGCCGGCTTGTAGTAGGCCACCAGCCCGCCCCGCCGGATGCAGAACGAGCAGTTGCACGAGGTGAGTTCGGCCGGCATCTCGCTGACCTCGAACTGGATCGCGCCGCAATGGCAACGGCCTTTGACGGGCATGGACCGAACTCCTCGCGTGTGGGAAGGCCACACTTGAACGTCCGTCCCGCCACCGCGGTGTCAGCAACCGACCTAAGCGGTTGACTTACGCGCGCGGATTCGTATTTTCCGCGCCTCCTGAACACCCGCCGGCGGTGCGTACCCGTTTGGCCCCGCCCAATTTTTGTTTTTAGGATTCGAGCCATGGCGAAGCCCGCCTCCATCAAGATCCGCCTGAACTCGACGGCGGACACCGGCTACTTCTACGTGGCCAAGAAGAACGCCCGCACCAAGACCGAGAAGATGGTGCTGAAGAAGTACGACCCAGTCGTGCGCAAGCACGTCGAGTTCAAGGAAGGCAAGATCAAGTAGGTCGACAGACCCACTGGTTTCGCATGAAGACGCCCGGCCTCACCGCCGGGCGTTTTTCGTTTGGGCTCAGCGCGTCGGGCGCACCGTGAGGCGGTAGGGAATGTAGATGGCCAGGTCGAGCGGCCCCGCCTGATACCAGGACACCGGCAACTGCAGCCCCTCTACCTCGACGCCGTAGCCCTCTCCGAACAGGGTCGCCATCTTCCGGGCGTCCTCGGCCACCAGGCGGGCGACCTCGGGCCGATACTGGCTGGGGCTCACCAGCGTGAGCTGCCAGTCGTTCGGCAGCAGAATCTCGGTGCGGCCCACCTTGGGCGTCCGCTCGGCGAAGGCCTCGATCCGCCCGGTCGCCGAATCGAAGGTGTCGTCGGCCGTGACGGCGGTCTTGACGATCAGCGTGGCCGTGCTGGTGTCGACCTTGCCGCCCTTGACGATGACGGTGTCCAGCATCGTCTCGTCGAAGGCGCCCAGCACCTCCTCGCCGACCGCCAGGGCGATGCGTTTGTCCTGCGCCGCCGCCTTGATCATGTTGCGCAGGGTCGCCTTCAGTTCGCTCTTGCGCTGGCTCTCGTCGCGCGTGTCGCAGACGACGGTCACCTCGGTGATCAGGTTGTCGGCCCGCTTGCGCAGCGTGACCTGCGGCGTCTGGCGCGCGTCGTACTCGCTGAGGCGGCTGCCGGTGACGACGATCTCCTCGACGCCCTGGGCGACGGCGGGCGCGGCCATGGCCAGGACGGACAGGGCGGCGAGGCCACCTAGAACTCTACGCGTCATGTTCACTCTCCGTGGCACGCGCACGTTATGGGTGTTCCGCCGCGCCGTCACCCGGCCGGCGAGGGCCCATCAGCGCGCAGACGAAGCCCAGGACCGTCAGGCCGAACATGACGCCGATGACGGTGGTGATCTGATGTTCGCGCGCGTCGACCACGGCGCCAGCCTTCGCCGCCTCGTCGAGGTGGCCGAAGAACGACATCCAGAACATGGCGCAGGCGAAGCCCCAGCCGCCTGCCAGTCCGTGGATCGGCCCGCCCCGCAGCGCGACGGCCCCACCGACCACCAGCAGCGCCGCGGCCACATAGTCCACCACCCAGAACGGCCACCACTGCCAGTCGCCCCAGTTGCGGACCGCCTCCAGCACCGCCAGCGACAGGCCGAACACGACGGCCAGCCACGCCGAGAGCTTCACCGCCATTCCCCTGCCCCTCCCGCTGTTTCCGGCAGCATGACGGAGCGTGGCCGTGGCGCAAGATTGACCCGTGGGTCGGCGAGGCTGATCATGCGGACGACCGACCGCGCCTTGCGGGGTCGCCGTGGGGACGCCCCGCGGTAAATCAGCGGATCCGCCTTCGGGTGGGGACGCCGATTTACCGCGGGGCGCTTCTCCTTTGGAGGAGCCCGCCATGGCCCCTGCCCCCCACGGCATGACACCCGAACAGCTCGCAACCTACCAGGCCGAAGGCGTCGTGCGCCTGCCGGGCGCCGTCCCCGCCGCGGACGTTGACGCCCTCGCCGAGGTCGTCTGGCGACGCCTGCGCACCGGCCATGGCATCGTCCGCAACAAGCCCGAGACCTGGATCGTCCCGCATCCGGCCCAACTCTCGGCCAAGACCGACGAGTTGGCCGGCATGGCCAGCCCGACCGTGCGCGCCGTTCTGGACCAGCTTCTCGCACCCGACGGCTGGACGCCACCTGAGCGCTGGGGCCTGCCGCTGGTCACCCTGCCTGGCTTCGCCGAGCGCCGGGATGCGCCGTACAAGGGCTGGCATCTGGACATCCCTGCGACCCCCGAGCCGCCCCGGGTGGCGCGGATCTTCCTCCTGCTCGCCGATCTGGCGGCCGGCGGCGGGGGCACGGGGTATGTGGCGGGCTCGCATCGGGTGCTGCGGGCCCTGGCGCGGGATTTGGGCCGGCCTTTGAAGTCAGGCGAGGCCCGGGGGCTGCTCGTGGCGCGCGAGCCGTGGTTCGCCGGTCTCTTCGCGCGACCTGGCGGCGAGGATCGGTGCGCGCGCTTCATGGACCAGCCCGGCGAGGCGGGCGGCGTGCCGGTCCAGGTGGGCGAAATGACCGGCCGGGCGGGCGACGCCTACGTCATGGATCCGCTGGTCCTGCACGCGGTCATGCCGAACGCCGGGCGGCAGCCGCGCCTGATGCTGACGCAGTGGGTGTACGGTCGTTAGGCCGCCCGCGCGATGACCCGGTTGCGGCCGCGGGACTTGGCCTCGTAGACGGCCTCGTCGGCGCGCTTCAGCAGCGCGCTCGGCGTATCGTTCGCGCCCGAGCTGGACGCCACGCCGATGGAGATGGTGACCGACAGCAGTTCCTCGCCGCCCATGACGCGGAACGGCGCGCCGGCCGCGTGCAGGCGGATGCGCTCGGCGATACGGCGAGCGTCTTCCAGGTCGGTGTCCGGCATCACCACCACGAACTCCTCGCCGCCGTGGCGGACGGGCAGGTCGATGGCGCGCACGTTCGAGGCCAGGCGCACCGCGAACTCCGAGAGCACCTCGTCGCCGACATCGTGGCCGAAGCTGTCGTTGACCTTCTTGAAGTGGTCGATGTCGATGACCAGCAGCGAGACCGGCTCGCCGCCCTGGTTGGCCCGGCGCATCAGCGCGTCCAGCTGGCCGGCCATGTAGCGGCGGTTGTGCAGGCCGGTGAGCTGGTCGGTGACCGCCAGTTCCAGCGAATGGTCCAGGTTCGAGCGCAGGTAGTCGGTGTAGCGCTTGCGGCGGATCTGGGTGCGCACACGCGCGGCCAGCTCGCCCGGATCGATCGGACGGGCCAGGATGTCGTTCACGCCGATCTCCAGCGCCTTCACGGCCTTCTGGCGCTCGTCGAAGTCGGCGATGGCCAGCACGGGCAGGCTGCGGGTCGCCTCGTCCGAGCGGAGCTGGGCGGCGAAACGCAGGCCGTCGAAGGCCTTGGCGTTGGCGTTGACGATCACCAGGTCGACCGGCCCGCGGGCGGTCAGCACCGCCTTGTAGGCCTCGGTCTCGACCACGGGGCGATGTTCCACCGCCAGCTCGGCGGCGACCCGCTCGGCCTGGCGCGGATTGTCGTCGACGATGAGGATGCGGCCGCCCGAGCCGCCCAGGCGCGAGGCCGCGCCGGCGATCACACCCATGCGGCGGCCCGAGGCCTCGCGGTCGCGCAGTTCGTCGATCACCGCCTTCAGGCGCGTCAGGCTGCGCACGCGGGCGAACAGCATGACATCGTCGATCGGCTTGGTGAGGAAGTCGTCGGCGCCCGCCTCCAGGCCGGCGACGCGGTCGGCGCGGCCGTCGAGGGCGGTCACCAGCACCACCGGGATGTGGCGCGTCTCCGGGTCGTCCTTCAGGCGGCGGCAGACCTGGAAGCCGTCCATGCCGGGCATCATGACGTCCAGCAGGATGATGTCGGGCTGTTCCGAGGCGGCGATCGCCAGGGCTGTCGGGCCGTCGCCGGCGGTCAGCACGTCGTAGTATTCGGCCGAGAGCTTCGCCTCGAGCAGGCGAACGTTCGATTCGATGTCGTCGACGACGAGGATACGCGCGGACATGGCTAGCTGAGCAGCCGCTTGATGGTGTCGAGGAAGTGGCTGACCGAGATCGGCTTGGAGATATAGGCCTCGCAGCCGCCCTCCCGGATCCGTTCCTCGTCGCCCTTCATGGCGAAGGCGGTGACCGCGACCACGGGGATGTGGGCCAGGTCGTCGTCTTCCTTCAGCCACTTGGTGACCTCGAGGCCCGAGATCTCCGGCAGCTGGATGTCCATCAGGATCAGGTCGGGCTTGTGCTCGCGCGCAAGCGACAGCGCCGCGAGACCCTCGCGGGTTTCGAGGGTTTCGTAGCCCTGGGCTTCGAGCAGATCATGAAAGAGCTTCATGTTCAGCTCGTTATCCTCGACGATGAGGACCTTCTTGGCCATTCGGGACCCGACGCTGCTGTAGGTCCGGCCGGTCTCGGCCCTCCCCACCCTTCCGGAGCTTATCGGTCCGGATATCCTTAAACTTCGTTATCCCCACTGGAACCGACTTGGCCGAAGCCCCGCATATCGTCGCACCGTCCCTGGCCTCCCTGGGGCTCTCCACCGAGAGGCCGCTCGTCCTGGTGGACGTGGACGAGGTGCTGGGCCTGTTCATGCAGGGGTTCGGCGATTTCCTGGCCGACCATGGGCTGGAGATGCGAATCGACCGCTTCGCCCTGTTCCAGAACATCTACCGCCCCGGCGAGGCCGAGCATTACCCGCTGATGGAGGGCAAGAAGCTGTTCGACGCCTTCTTCGCCACCCGCTGCCACGAGATCGAGCCGGCGCCGGGCGGGATCGAGGCGCTGACGCGGCTATCGAGGTCCGCCGAAATCCTGATCCTGTCCAACGCCCCACCCGAGGCCGAGCGGCTGCGCACCGAGTGGCTGCGCAAACACGGCATGCCCCATCCCCTGATCCTGAACTCGGGGCCGAAGGGGCCGATCGCGGCGGGCCTGGTGGCCCAGACGCCGCAGAAGACCGCCTTCGTCGACGACCTGCTGTCCAATCTGGACTCGGTGAAGGACCATTCGCCCGCCACGGCGACCTTCCAGCACGTGGCCGACCTGCGCCTGCGGCCCCTGGCGCCGGTCTCGGCGCGCCACCCCCGCTTCGACGACTGGGCCGAGTTGGCCGAGGCGATCGAGGCGGCGGTGCGGGCCTGATATTCGCTTCCCTTCCGAAGGGCAGCCGGCCGGCAGGGTTCGGCCTCGAGTGGTTCTGGAAAGTGAGCGGTCACCCCGGCCAAAGCCGGGTTGCGGGTTTTCGGCGCTTCCAATCGAGCGCCGATCCTAGGCTGGCGCGAGCCCCCGCCGTGTCCGAAGCGCGGCGCCCGCGACGCCGAAACCCACGAGCATCAGCGCCCAGGCGGCGGGTTCCGGAAGCGGGGTGGGGAGGCCATCGTCCACGGCCTCGACGGTCAGGGTCTCGGCGCGGAGGCTGAAGCGGAAGCTCTGGCCGAACTGCGCGTTCGTGGGCGCGTCGGCATAGCGCACCAGGAAGCTGCCGGCGCCCGTCGCCGAGTCGCCCGGCTGGAACGCGTAGCTGAATGGCGTGCGCCAATCGTGGCCGGTGACGCCGAAGTTGGTGAGCGAGAACACGTCCATCGTCACCTCGACGTTGATCTCCAGGTCGTCGTTCGTGAAGAAGGATCGGACGAAGTAGTCGAGCTCGCCGGTGCCGTCGGCGAATTCCTTCTTGAAGACGGTGCTCTGGTCGAGGGTCGACGCGAAGTTGTTGCCGAAGCGCACCTGCTGCCCCAGCACGCCCAGGTAGCCGAGCATCGGCGAGGCCGGTTCGAAGCCGCTGTAGATGTCCATGTTGGCGAGGTGCTGCGTGACGGCGCCGGGCAGGTCCTCCTGTATCACGAACTGCAGGGTGAACGGGGTCACATAGCTCGCGCCCTTGGGACCCAGGTAGCCGCTGATGTCGTCGAGCTGCGCCTGGCCGGTGAAGGTTGCGATGCTGGTGATCTCCTTCGCCGCCGCCGGTCCCCACGCCAGGAAGCCCGCCGCCAGCACCCCGGCGAACGCCACCGCGTTCATGTCACGCATTCGACACCCCCAATCCGAGGCCAGAGGGTTAACGCGCGAAGCTGAGCCGGAATAGATGCAGCAACGTGCACCGGCCTCGGGGAAGCGCCGCGACTCCGCCCTACCCTTTCGCCGCCAATCGGCTGACGGCGGCCTCGTGGTCGGCCTTGGTGATCCGGTACATCGAGATGGCCAGGATCGCCCCGCCATAGAGCACCGCCAGGATCACGACGTACCAGACCCCCAGCCGCTCGATCACCTCGGGCGCCACCTCCCCGGGCTTGGCGTCGTTCGGGAAGGCCACCAGCGCCAGGATCGCGCTGGAGATGAAGATCCCCACGCCCGAGACCACCTTGGCCACGAAGGCGCTGGCCGAGAAGAACAGGCCCTCCGACCGGCGGCCGGTGCGCAGTTCGGAGTCCTCCACCACGTCGGCCATCATCGACGAGATCAGGATCGAGGTGATGATCGTGGTGGCGGTCGACAGCGTCCCGGCCACGAACAGGATCGGCACCAGCGCCGCCTCGCCATTGGCCGGGAAGACGCCCAGGAGCCGCAGCAGGATCGGCGTGGCCGCGAGCACCAGCGAGACGCCCTTCATCATCCGCGCGGCGTCGCGCTTGCCCACGCCCCTCGACACCATCGGCGCGAACATCAGCGCCAGGATCGCCGAGAGGAAGTTGCTGGCCGCCAGGATGGCGATCTGCTGCGACGTCAGCTCCCAGAGGTAGGTGCCCATGTAGAGCGTCAGCGACAGCACGAGGCCCTGGGCCATGGAGTTGAACAGGCCGGCCAGGATCAGGGTCAGGAACGAGCGGTGCGCCAGGGTGGCGGCCATCTCGCGGAACGTGTCGGCCACCGAGACCTTGCGCACCGGCGGCACGCGCAGCTGCGGGATGTGCCGATGGGTGCCGGCCGCGGAGACCAGGATCGCCACCAGCATCACCGCCGCCGCGCACAGCGCATAGGCGTGGTAGCCGTCGCGGTTGAGCTGGCCCACCGGGTTGTCGGCCGACGGCTTCAGGAACACCTGCAGCGCCAGCACGGTCATGCCCACGCCGCCCAGCCAGCCGAAGAACTGGCGGTAGGCGAAAACGCGGGTGCGCTCGTGGTAGTCCTGGGTCAGTTCGGGCGCGAGGGCCGAGGACGGGATCTCGTACATCGTGATGAAGCTGCGGATCACGATGGCCACGACCACCAGATAGGCGAACTGCAGGCCGGGCGAGAGGTCCGGCGGGTTCCAGAGCAGGATGTAGGACAGCGCCACCGGCGCGGCCGCGGCGTACATGAACGGGTGCCGCCGGCCCCAGCGCGAGCGCCAGTTGTCTGACACCTGGCCCATGATCGGGTCCAGGACGGAGTCGACCATCAGGGCGATCATGATCGCCGTGCCCACCGTCGCCGCGGGCAGGCCCACCACCTGGTTGTAGAAGATCAGCAGCAGCGACGAGAACCCCTGGTCCTTCACGCCGAAGGCCACGGTGCCGAAGCCGTAGAGCAGCTTGGTGGAGAGGCCGAGCTTTTCGGGCTTGGCCGTATCGGGCGCGGCGGAGCTCGGGGCGTCGGCGGCGGGCGCGGCGTCGGTCATCCTCGGGGCTCCCTCGGCCGATCGGCGCATCGGCGATCTGCGAAGACGTTAGCGTACACTGTAAATTGCAGCAAGATTGCGACGTTTGCCGATGGGTGGGCCCTCGTCGGTCTACCCTGCGTTGACGATGCCCGGCCGAGCGCGTCAAGTCGCCGCCTGTTTCGCGTGGGGCGTTTCAAAGATGCTGATCCGTACCGGCCTTCGCGGCCTCCTCCTGGCGGCTGTGGCGACGAGCCTGCTGGCCTCGCCCCTGACCGGCGTCGCGGCGCCCGGCGGCTACAAGGTTCCGCCAGCCCCCATCGCCCAGATCATCGAGGCCGCGCCCACCCCGGCCGTGCAGATCTCGGGTGACCGCAAGACCCTGGCGATCCTGGAGCGCGAGGGCCTGCCCTCCATCGCCGCGGTCTCCGAGCCGATCCTGCGGCTGGGCGGCTTCCGGGTGAACCCGCGCACCAACGGGCCAGTCGAGGCGCGCACGAACTGGAACACCGGTCTCAGCTTCAAGGACGTGGCCACCGGCAAGACGGTCGGCGTCGCCCTGCCCGCCAAGGCCCGCTTCATCGGCCCGCAATGGTCGCCCGACAGCCGCTCGCTCGCCATCACCGTCGAGGCCCCCGCGGGCCTCGAGCTCTGGGTGGTGGACGTGGCCAGCGCCAAGGCGCGCAAGCTGACCGGCCCGATCCTGAACGCCGCCTTCGGCCAGCCCTACGACTGGCTGCCCGACTCCAAGGCCCTGGTCGCCCGCACCGTGCCCGCCGGCCGTGGCGCGCCCCCTGCCGAGAGCACCACCCCCGACGGCCCGGTGATCCAGGAGAACGTCGGCCGCACGGCCCCCTCGCGCACCTACCAGGACCTGCTGGCGAGCCCCCGCGACGAGGCGCTGTTCGACCACTACTTCACCAGCCAGATCGTCCGCGTGGACCTGGCCGGGGCGGTCACGCCGATCGGCGCGCCGGCGGTCTGGGCCGGCGTCTCGCCCTCGCCCGACGGCAGGTACCTGCTCACGAGCAAGCTCAAGCGTCCTTACAGCTACGTGGTGCCGGCCCGCGCCTTCCCGACGGAGATCGCCGTGCTGGACATGACCGGCAAGGTGGTGGCCCAGATCGCCGACCGCCCGCTGGCCGACGACGTGCCGCCGCCCTTCGACGCCGTGGTGAAGGGCCCGCGCGACGTGGAATGGCGCGCCGACGCCCCCGCCACCCTGCTCTGGGCCGAGGCCCAGGACGGCGGCGATCCGCGCAACAAGGTCGAGGTGCACGACCGCCTCGTCCTGCAGGACGCCCCCTTCGCCGCCCCGCCGCGCAAGCTGGTCGACCTGAAGGAGCGCTACGACGCCATCGCCTGGGGCCGCGACGACACCGCCATCGTCACCAGCCGCTGGTGGCAGACCCGCCACGAGACTCGCATCGCCGTGAACCCGGGCAAGCCCGACGCCGGCCGCATCCTGATCTCGCGCAGTTCGCAGGACCGCTACGGCGACCCGGGCGAGCCGATGATCGAGCGCAACGCCGCGGGTGAGCCGGTCATGCAGTTCACCGCCGACGGCAAGGCCGTGCTGATGGCCGGCCCGGGCGCGACGCCGAAGGGCGAGTATCCGTTCGTCAGCCGCCTGGAGCTCGCCGATGGCAAGACGAAGGAGCTCTGGCGCAGCGAAGCCGGTGTCTACGAGCAGCCGATCTCGTTCGCCGACAAGGCCGCGACCAAGCTGGTCACTCGCCGCGAGAGCAAGACGGCGGTTCCGAACTACTACCTGCGCACCCTCGGCGCGAAGGTGCCCAAGCCTCTCACCGCCTTCGCCGACCCCGCCCCGCAGTTCGCGGGCGTGAGCAAGCAGCTCATCACCTATAGGCGCGCCGACGGCCTGCCGCTGTCGGGCACGCTCTACCTCCCGGCCGGCTACGACGCGAAGCGCGACGGGCCGCTGCCGCTGCTGATGTGGGCCTATCCGGCCGAGTTCACCGACCCGAAGATGGCCGGCCAGGTGGTCGACACCTCGGCCAACCGCTTCTCGCGGCCCGGCGGCATCTCGCACCTGCTGCTCGTCACCCAGGGCTACGCGGTCCTCGACAATCCGTCGTTCCCCATCGTCGGCCCCGACGGCAAGGCCAACGACACCTACGTCGAACAGCTCCAGGCCGACGCCAAGGCGGCCGTCGACGCGGTGGTCGAGCTGGGCGTCGCCAGCCGCGACAAGATCGCCGTGGGCGGCCACTCGTACGGCGCGTTCATGACCGCGAACCTCTTGGCGCACACCGACCTCTTCAAGACCGGCATCGCCCGCTCGGGCGCCTACAACCGCACGCTCACGCCGTTCGGCTTCCAGGCCGAGGAGCGCACCTACTGGGAGGCGACGGACATCTATACGAAGATGAGCCCGTTCACCTACGCGACCCAGATCAAGGCGCCGATCCTGCTGACCCACGGCGGGGCCGACGACAATTCGGGCACCTTCCCGGTCCAGACCGAGCGGTTCTACGCGGCGCTGAAGGGCGCGGGCGCGACGGTGCGCTACGTGGTGCTGCCCAACGAGGCGCACGGGTACCGCGCGCTGGAGTCCTCCGAGCACACGCTCTGGGAAATGACCACCTGGCTCGACACCTACCTGAAGGGCAAGCCCGCGCCCGCCGACCGATAGGCCGCCCATGATCCGCATCGGCGTGGACTTCGGCGGCACCAAGATCGAGGCGGCGGCGCTCGATCCCGAGGGCCGTTTCCAGGCTCGGGTGCGCGGCCCGACGCCGCCCGCCTACGAGGACCGGCTGGAGGCGACGGCCCAGGTCGTGGCCGAGGCCGAGCGGCAGGCCGGCGTGACCACCACCCGCGTGGGCGTCGGCGGGCCGGGTTCGCCCTCGCCGGCCACCGGCCTGATGCGCAACTCCAACTCCACGGTGCTGAACGACCGGCCGTTCCCCGCCGACCTGCAGCGGGTGCTGGGCCGCGACGTGCGCTACGCCAACGACGCCAACTGCCTGGCGCTTTCCGAGGCGCGTGACGGGGCGGCGGCGGGCGAAGGCGTGGTCTTCGCGGTGATCGTCGGCACCGGCTGCGGCGGCGGGATCGCCGTGGACGGCCGGCTGGTCGACGGCCGCAACCTCGTGGCCGGCGAGTGGGGCCACACGCCCCTGCCCTGGCCCCGGCCCGAGGAGCTGCCGGGAATCCAATGCTGGTGCGGCCGGATCAACTGCCTGGAGCTCTGGCTGAGCGGCACCGGCTTCGCCCGCGACGCCGGCCGCCACGCCGAGGCGGTGGTCGCCGAGCCCGACGCCGCGGGTACCGCGGCGCTGGACCGCTACGTCGATCGGCTGGGCCGGGCGCTGGGCGTGGTCGCCGACATCCTGGACCCCGACGTGATCGTCCTGGGCGGCGGGATGTCGAACCTCGACCTGCTCTACGAGCGCCTGCCGGCGGCCATCGCCCCGCACGTCTTCTCGGACGTCTTCACGACGCCGGTCCGCCGGGCGCTGCATGGCGACAGCTCCGGCGTGCGCGGCGCGGCCTGGCTCTGGCCGTTGGACTGACGCGCGCCGATCACTGGGCGCGGGCGAGCTTCAGGCGGTCGGCCCGGGCCTCGAACGCGGCGGTCACCTTCGGGGCGTTGAGCTGGGCCACCGCCCGCTGGACGGCCTGGCGGAAGCAGTCGTCGCGGACGACGATCTCGCTGTGGCTCATCCCCTCGGCCATCGGCGAGGCGCGGCAGACCTCGGCGGCGGCATTGCGGATGCGGCCCAGCATCAGGTTCGCGTCGGCGGTGCTCCTCAGGTTGAGGTCGGCATAGGCGATGATGGTCTGCGGCGGCTGCGGCGCGTCCTGGGCATTGGCGGTTCCGAAGGCGGCGACGGCGAGCGCAAGGGCGCTGACGGCGGCGATTTTCATGACGGTCTTCCTGGCTGTCTGCGCCCCACATCGAGGCGACGCGCCATTCCGCCGCCGGGCCCCGGTCGGTCGCCAGGACGCCGGTCCGATGTTCCGCCGATGAAGTTCCGACATTCTTCCGATGACGGGCCGGCTCGCTGCCCGCCGGCTTGCACGGCGCCGCCGGCGGCGCGCATCATCGGCGCGAGAGTGAGATCGACCGTGGTGACGACCGTCCAGGACGCCGGCGCGAACCGGCCTGTGGTGCTGGCCCGCGAACATCCGTTCCGGCTGGGCGCCGTCGAGGTGCGCCCGGCGACGCGCGAGCTGGTCGGCCCGGGCGGTCGCGAGGTGCTGGAGCCGCGGGTGATGCAGGTGCTGGTGGCCCTGGCCCGCGCGCCGGGCGAGATCCTGACCCGCGACGACCTGACCGAAAGCTGCTGGGACGGCCGCGTGGTCGGCGAGGACGCCTTGTCGCGGGTGATCTCGCGCCTGCGCCGCGCCTCCGAGGGCGTCGGCCGCGAGGGCTGGACGCTGGAGACGGTGACCAAGGTCGGCTACCGCCTGCTGCCCTCGGGCCACGACCCGCTGGCGAGTCCGCTGGCCCTGGACGCCCCGCCGCGGCCCGACCGGCGCCGGGCGCTGGCGGCGGCCGGGGGCGCGGGACTGGTGGCCGCGTTGGGCGCGGGCGCCTGGTGGGCCCTGCGGCCCGAGCCCGTCTCGCCCAAGGCCCGCGAACTCTACGAGAAGGGCCGCGAGGCGATGCGGCCGGGCCTGCGCGAAGGCACGGCCCAGGCGCGCGGCTTCCTGCGCGAGGCGGTCACCGAGGCGCCGGACTACGCCGAGGCCTGGGGCGCGTTGGCCCTCGCCTACCAGGCCAGCCTGCGCTTTACCGCCCCGGCCCAGCAGGCCGGCGTGCAGGCCCAGGCCGAGGCCGCCGCCCGCCGCGCCCTGGAGCTCGACCCGAATGAACCGCAGGCCAGCGCCGCCCTGGCCCTGCTGGCGCCCGTCTACCGCAACTGGGCCGCGGCTGAGCGCCTCTATCTGCAGGCGCTGAAGCTGCACGCCCGCGAGCCCGAGCTGGAGTTCATCTACGCCCGCCTGCTGAGCGGCGTCGGCCGGATGCGCGAGGGCGTCGCCCACGCCCAGGCCGCGGTGGCGGGCGACGAGTTCGCGGTCTGGCACCAGCAGATCCTGGGCATGACGCTGTGGGCCGCAGGCCGGCTGGAGGAGGCCGACGCCGCCGTCGCCAAGGCGCTGGCGCGCTGGCCCGGCCACTACGCGCTCTGGTTCCTGCAGCTCAACATCCTGACCTTCAGCGGCCGCGCCGACCGGGCCGTGGCCATGGGCGCCGACGCCGCCAACCGTCCGCTGAACATCCCGGCCGCCGACGTCGAGGTGAACCTGTCCGTGGCCCGCGCGCTGGCCAGCGGCGCGGCGGCCGACATCCAGGCGGCGGCCGAGCTGAACCTGGACCGCGCCCGCCGCGGCGCCGGCTACGCCGAGAACGCCATCACCGCGCTGTCCGCGTTCGGCCGTCTCGACGACGCCTTCGCGGTGGCCCGAGCCATGTACTTCGGCGAGGGCTTCGCGACGCCCGGCCAGCGGTTCTCGACGCCGATCTACGCCGTGGGCGGCACGCGCCACACCCACATTCTGTTCCTCCCGCCGGCCCGGGCGATGCGCGCCGACCCACGCTTCCCCGGCCTCATGCGCGACCTGGGCCTGGCCGACTACTGGAAGACCTCGCGCCGCCCGCCCGACGACCCGTCCTGGGCGCGCGCCTGAGGCCCTCATCGCGGCGGAACAAATCAGGTATTCAGGAGCCATGAGCCTCGGGGCGCGCATGACCGCCTTCTGCCGCGACTGCTTCTGGCAGGGCGAGGACGCCGTCCGTCGCTGCCCGGACTGCGGCTCGCCGCGGATCGTGGCGCACCCCGAGCTGGGCCAGCTCTCCATCGCCCACATGGACTGCGACGCCTTCTACGCCAGCGTCGAGAAGCGCGACCGGCCCGAGCTGCGCGACGTGGCCGTGATCGTCGGCGGCGGCAAGCGCGGGGTGGTCACCACCTGCTGCTACATCGCCCGCATCAAGGGCGTCCGCTCGGCCATGCCGATGTTCAAGGCGCTGCAGGCCTGCCCGGAAGCCGTGGTCATCAAGCCCGACTTCACCAAGTACCGCGCGGAGTCGAAGCGCATCCTGGGCCTGGCCGCCGAGCTCACGCCCCTGATCCAGAACCTCAGCCTCGACGAGGCCTGGATGGACCTCTCGGGCACCGAGCGCCTGCACGGCGCCCCGCCGGCCGTCACGCTCGCCAGGCTGCAGAAGCGCATCGAGGATGAGACCGGCCTCACCGTCTCCATCGGCCTGGCCGTGAACAAGTTCCTGGCCAAGGTGGCCAGCGACCTCGACAAGCCGCGCGGCTTCTCGGTGATCGGCCACGAGGCCCAGGCGTTCCTGGCGCCGAAGCCCGTGAAGATCCTGCCCGGCGTCGGGCCCGCCATGGTCGCCAGCCTGGAGAAGGCCGGCTACCGCACCGTCGGCGACCTGGCCCGCGAGGACGTCAAGACGCTGGCCGAGCGCTGGGGCGCCCACGGCCTGCGCCTGCACGACCTCAGCCACGGCCGCGACCACCGCAGCGTGAACCCCAACGAGGCCAGGAAGGGCATCAGCTGCGAGACCACCTTCAACGAGGACCTGAGCCGCGTCCCCGACCTGGAGGACAGGCTGGCCCCGCTGGCCGAGCGAGTCGCCCGCCAGGCCCGCCAGGGCGGCGTCGCCGGCCGCGTGGTGACGCTGAAGCTGCGCACCACCGACTTCAGGATCGTGACACGGCGCCGCACCCTGCCCGTGGCGACCCAGACTGCGCACACCCTGTTCAAGGTGGGCCGCGAGCTGCTCGCGAAGGAGGCGACCGGCCGTCCGTGGCGTCTCATCGGCATCGGCATCGCCGACCTGGTCGACGCCGACACGGCCGGCGACGACTTCTTCGCCGGCGACGAACGCAAGGCGCTCTCCACCGAGAGATCCGTGGACGCGATCCGCGAGAAGTTCGGGGCCGGCGCGGTGACGTCAGGCCGGATCCTGCGGGCCCGCACCGCGGCCGACGAGGACTGATCGCCTCTTCACAACCGAGTGATTCGAGGGAAACGGCGCCGTAGCGCGACGTTCCACCGCAGCTGTGCTGCAGAATTCGTAATCAGTGTGGGCGCAAGGTGGGCATAGTGAATTCGACCCTTCCAAAAGGCGCTAATCTCCATATCTAATTGGGTTGGCGGCCACCGTTTGGCCGCTCACCCTAGGAGAACGGACAGATGAGCGAACGAAAGGAAGGTGGCGCTGACACCGGCGTTCGCTCGGCGGTAATCACGCAGACGAAGCCGAAGACGCAGAAGCCGTCGATGTACCGCGTTCTGTTGCTTAACGACGACTACACTCCGATGGAATTCGTCGTCTACGTACTCGAACAATTCTTCAATAAGTCGCGTGAGGACGCGACTCGCATAATGCTCCACGTTCATCAGCACGGCGTGGGGGTGTGCGGGGTCTACACCTACGAAGTAGCGGAAACAAAAGTGGCCCAGGTCGTTGATACGGCGCGAAGGCACCAACATCCGCTGCAGTGCACCATGGAGAAGGACTGAGGCGCTTGCCGTCATTTTCTCGCCAACTCGAAGAATCCCTGCATCGCGCCGTCGCCTACGCGAACCAGCGCAAGCATGAATATGCCACCCTGGAGCACCTGCTCCTCAGCCTGATCGACGATGAAGACGCCGCCGGCGTGATGCGCGCCTGCGATGTCGAGCTCGGCGCGCTCAGAACCACGCTCACCAACTACGTGGACAATGAGCTGCGCTCGCTGGTCGTCGACGACGGCGAGGACGCCAAGCCCACGGCCGGCTTCCAGCGCGTGATCCAGCGCGCGGTCATCCACGTCCAGTCCTCGGGTCGGGAGGAGGTCACCGGCGCGAACGTGCTGGTCGCCATCTTCTCGGAGCGCGAGAGCCACGCCGCCTACTTCCTGCAGGAGCAGGACATGACGCGGTACGACGCGGTGAACTACATCGCCCACGGCATCGCCAAGAAGGCCGGCGCTTCGGAACAGAAGCCGGTCAAGGGCGCCGAGGACGAGGACAAGCCGCAGGTGAAGACCGGCGGCGAGGCCCTCGAGGCCTACTGCATCAACCTCAACGAGAAGGCCAAGCAGGGCAAGGTCGACCCGCTGATCGGCCGCCTGCAGGAAGTGGAACGCTGCATCCAGATCCTGTGCCGGCGGACCAAGAACAATCCCCTGCTCGTCGGCGACCCCGGCGTCGGCAAGACCGCGATCGCGGAAGGCCTGGCGCGCAAGATCGTCAACAAGCAGGTGCCGGAAGTCCTGGCCAACTCGACCATCTTCTCGCTCGACATGGGCGCGCTGCTGGCGGGCACCCGCTACCGCGGCGACTTCGAAGAGCGCGTGAAGCAGGTGGTCAAGGAACTCGAGAACCACCCGGACGCGGTGCTGTTCATCGACGAGATCCACACCGTGATCGGCGCCGGCGCCACGTCCGGCGGGGCCATGGACGCCTCGAACCTGCTGAAGCCGGCCCTGGCTTCAGGCACCCTGCGGTGCATGGGTTCGACCACGTACAAGGAGTTCCGCCAGCACTTCGAGAAGGATCGGGCGCTGGTCCGGCGCTTCCAGAAGATCGACGTGAACGAGCCCACGATCGACGACACGATCAAGATCCTGAAGGGCCTGAAGGTCTACTACGAGGAGTTCCACAAGCTCCGCTACACCAACGACGCCATCAAGGCGGCGGTGGAGCTGTCGGCCAAGTACATCACCGACCGGAAGCTCCCGGACAAGGCCATCGACATCATCGACGAGGCCGGCGCCTCGCAGATGCTGCTGCCCGAGGGCAAGCGGAAGAAGACCATCGGGCTGAAGGAGGTCGAGGCCGTCGTCGCCAAGATCGCCCGCATCCCGCCGAAGTCGGTCTCCAAGTCCGACACCGAGGCGCTGAAGCAGCTGGAAGGCGACCTGAAGCGCGCGGTCTACGGCCAGGACGCCGCGATCGAGAGCCTGTCGGCCGCCATGAAGATGGCCCGCGCCGGCCTTCGCGACGCGAACAAGCCGATCGGCTGCTACCTCTTCTCGGGCCCCACCGGCACCGGCAAGACCGAGACCGCCCGCCAGCTGGCCTCGACCCTGGGCATCGAGCTCCTGCGCTTCGACATGTCGGAGTACATGGAGCGGCACACGGTCAGCCGCCTGATCGGCGCGCCTCCCGGCTATGTCGGCTTCGACCAGGGCGGCCTGCTGACCGACGCCGTCGACCAGCATCCGCACTCGGTCGTCCTGCTGGACGAGATCGAGAAGGCGCACCCCGACGTCTTCAACATCCTGCTCCAGGTCATGGACCACGGGCAGCTGACGGACTCGAACGGCAAGAAGATCGACTTCCGCAACGTGGTCCTGATCATGACCACCAACGCGGGGGCGTCCGACGCCCAGCGCAACGCCATCGGCTTCGGCCGCGGCAAGCAGGACGACGAGGTGGACGAGGCCCTGAAGCGCCTCTTCACGCCGGAGTTCCGCAACCGCCTCGACGCCGTCGTGCAGTTCCGCGCGCTGACGCCCGAGATCATCCGCCAGGTGGTGCAGAAGTTCGTCATGCAGCTGGAAGCCCAGCTGGCGGACCGCCACGTCACCATCGAGACGTCGGACGAGGCCGCCGACTGGCTGGCCAAGAACGGCTTCGACGAACTCTACGGGGCCCGGCCGCTGGCCCGGGTCATCCAGGAGAACATCAAGAAGCCGCTGGCCGACGAGATCCTCTTCGGGCGCCTCGTCAAGGGGGGCCACGTCAAGGTCATCCTCAAGGACGGCAAGCTGGCGTTCGAGATCGAAGGCGACGAGCGCGAGCCCGGCGCCCCGGTGGTCGAGAACCCGGCGGAAGAAGCCGAGGTGGTGGACTAGCAGGTCGCTCCCCCGCTGGGGGAGCTGTCCGCCCCAAAGACGGACTGAGGGGCCGACTTGAATATGCGAAGGCCCGGGAGCGATCCCGGGCCTTCTTGCTTTGGGGCGAATGACGCTCGCGGGCTCGCACCTCCCGGCGCCGTTCCGTGACTAGAAGCGCAGACGGACGCCCACGCTCCCGGTGACGTCATAGCTGTCGCCGAAGCCGGACAGCGACGTGTCGGCCGACGCCTCGCCATAGACCGTGAAGCGTCCGCCGGCCCAGGAATAGGTCCCGCCAGCGGTGAGTCCGCCCCACGTCCGTTCCGCGCGGCTGACCAGGCCCGCGCCAGAGACGTCGACCCGCGAGCCATCGCCGAACTCATGGCGAAGGTTCACGACGCCATAGACACGGCCCGCCCCGCCCGTGTCGGCAGACGCCCAGGCGCGATCCAGCGCCAGGCCCAGGCGCCCGACCAGGCTGTCGGCCTCGTCCAGGGACACCGCCGCGCCGAACGAGTCGACGAAGCGATCGAAATCGGCCTTCGCATAGGCCAGCTGCGCCTGCGGCGTCAGGCTGAACGGGCCGGCCGCGATCGACCACCCCGCCTCGACCGAACCCGCGTAGCCCTTGCCGTCGGCCCCGTTGGCCCGCTCTCCCAGCAATCGGGAGCTAAGGTCGCTGTCGAACCAACTCGCCTGGGCCTGCAGGTCGAGATAGGCCCCGCCGTCCACGGCCCAGGTCAGGGTGGCGCCCACGCCATAGCCCTTGGTGTCGACGTCGCCGCCGCCGAAGGCGGACGCCACCTTGACCGACGCCTCGCCGTAGTGGGCGGTCAGCCCTCCCGCGAGCCGTCCGCCGGCGACATCCTGGGCCAGCGGCAGGTCGATCCCGAACTGCAGCTTCCAGCGATCGATGGAGAGGTCCGCGCCCGTCGTCGTCACGGTCGGCTCCAGCCGCGTGTGGCCGCCCTCGAGCCGGCCCCAGACGCCTGCGCCCTCTTCGCCGGCCCACCGGCGCGCGCCCAGGCGCTGGCGCATCGCGCCCAGGCCGTTCAGCGCCTGCAGCACCTGCGGGTACGCCTCGTAGACCGGCGCCCCCGGCTGGTAGAGCGTTACGGGCGTGGCCCCGGCCGGCTGACCCGTCGGGTCGGTCAGGCTGGAACGCAGCCGCCAGTCCCCGCCCCCGTCCTTGCGCAGCACATAGGCGTAGGCGCCGGCGATCAGCGCGTTCTCGCCAGCCAGCCGGACGTCGCCGGCGGCCAGGGCGAAGGCGCCGTCCGACGCGCCGTCCACCTGCACCAGCAGGATGCCGCCCGAGGTCACCGCCCCGGCTCCGCCCAGCCGCTTCAGGTCGACCAGCGTCGTCCCGGACGTCGCGCCACGCACCACCAGCCGGTCGGCGCGCGAGGCGTCGCCGCCCAGCTCGGCCTCCATCTCCAGCACGCCGCCCTGGCCCGCATAGGCGCCGGCGACGCTCAGCGTCCCGACCCCCAGGCCCGGCGCGACGATCCCCTGGTTGGCCAGCCCGCCCACCAGTCCGGTCCCGATCAGCCGTGCGCCCGAGAGCACCTCGACGGCGCCGCCCAGCGCGCCGGTCACAGACAGCGTCCCGCCGCGCACCTGCGTCCGCCCGGCGAAGGCCGAGCTGTCCGCCGCCAGCGTGGTGACGCCCGGGCCGATCTGCAGCACCGACCCGCCGCCCGAGATGACCCCCGCGAATTGCCAGGAGTCCGAACGGTCGAACGCCAGGACCCCATTGTCGATCACGTCGCCGGCGATCGAACCGGTCTTCCCGCCCTCGCCCAGCTGAAGGGTTCCGCCGTCGATCACCGTGCCGCCGACGTAGCTGTTCGCGCCGGTCAGCACGAGGGTCCCGCCGTCGGTCTTGTGAAGCTGGCCCAGTCCGGTCAGCTCGGCGTCGATCGTGGCGACGAAGGCCGCGCCGGCGCTCGTGCCGTCGCCCACCCGCACCACGGCCTCGCCCGCGTCCAGCCCGACGGCGTCACCGTCCAGGCGGTAGCCGCCCGAGGCGAACTGCAGGCCGCTGACGTCGATGACCCCGTCGGCGCCATCCACGGTCACCTTGCCCGGCGCCGCCGCGAAGATCGCGAAGTTCCCGTCGCTGAAGGCGCCCTCCTGCCCGCCCGTCGCGGTCGTCCAGTTGAGGGCCCCGGCGCGCCACACGCCGTCGCCGCCACTGACCGTCCCGTTCGCGGCGCCGTCGGCCGCGTCCCAGAAGTTGAAGGTCGGCGGCGGCGGCGGCGGGGGTGGCGGGGGAGCTGGCGGGTCGTCACCGCCGCCCCCGCCTCCACCGCCGCCGGCCGGCGCGGTGTTGACCAGGTTCACCTGGCCGGCGACGGAGGTCTGGATCGCATTCGTCCCCGTGCCCGCAAGCGTCCCCAAGGCGAGGCCTTGGTCGGTGAGCGCGCCGGTGTAGTCGATCAGGCGGTATATGCCGGGCCCGAAGGTCCCGCCCGCCGACTGGGTGACGTTCAGCGTCCCGTCCAGGGTCAGGTCGCCATTGACCGCCAGCCGGTCGTTCAGCGCTCCGCCGACCGTCCCCGCCTGCCCGAGGCGATAGTTCAGCTGCGCGCCTCCGTTCAGAACGACGTCGCCGTCGATCGTCAGGGTTCCGGGACCCGCCGGGCCGCCGGGGGCCAGGATGCCGTCGACCGTCAGGTCGCCGCCCAGCCGTCCCGTCCCGCCCAGCGTCCCGCTGGCGCCGACCGTGTTGGCGGCCACGCCCGCGGCCTGGGTTCCATTGACGTACAGGCGGCCGGCCGAGACCTGGGTCCCGCCGGTGTAGGTGTTGTTGGCCGTCAGCACGAGCGCGCCCAGGTCGGTCTTCACCAGCTTCGCCGTCCCGCTCAGCACGGCGTTGAGGGTCGCCGTCGAATTCACCCCGTCGGCAGTCCCGTCGCCCACGCGGATCGTGGCGGTCGCGCCGGTCAGGGTCAGGGGCCCGCCGCCGACGCTGTAGCCGTCCACCGCGAACTGCGCGCCGCCCACGCGCACCGCGCCGGCCGTGTTGTTGACGGTCACCAGCCCCGGCGCCGCCGCGAAGACCACGAACGAGTCCGGGACATAGGCCGCGTTCACGGCGCCGGTCTGGATCGTCCAGTTCGTGGTGGCCGCCGTCCACGTGCCGGCGCCGCCGTCCAGGGCGTTGTTGCCCGAGCTGCCGCCGCCGTCGCCGTCCCAGAAGTTGACGGTGAAGCCGGCGGTATTGACCAGGTTGACCTGCCCGGCGACCGAGGTCTGCACCGTCACGGTGGATCCCGGCGGCGTGGCGCCGACCGTCAGGCCGTTGTTGGTCAGAGCGCCGCCATAGCCGATCACCCGGTAGAGGCCGGCGTCGAACACGCCGCCCGCGGTGACCGCCACGTTGATCGTGCCGTCCAGCGTCAGCGCCCCTCCCACCTTGACCAGGTCGTTCAGCGGCCCGCCCGCCACGTTCGACTGGCCGAACTCGAAGTCCAGCACCGAGGCCGCCGCCAGGGTCAGGTTCCCGCCGATCGTCAGGGTCCCCGGGCTATTGCCGGGGGCCAGCCCGCCGTTCGTGACGGCGACGTTCCCGCCGATGGTCCCCGAGCCGCCGAGGACGCCGCTGTTGCTCACGGCCACCGAACTGGTCGCGCCGCCGAGGGTGCCGTCCACCTGCAGCGCCCCGCCGGAGACGGTGGTGGTCCCGGTGAAGGCGGCGCTGGTTCCGGTAAGGTGCGTGACGCCCGCCACCTGGTTGATCGCGCCGGCGCCGCTGATCACCGGGCTGAACGTGTAGTTCGTCCCGGTGTGGTTGAAGTTGAGCCGCCCGGTCCCAGTCCCGAAGGCGAGCGTCGCGGCGCTGAGCGAGCCGGCCGCCGCCGCAGCCCCGCCCTCGGTCCCGCCGATGTTCAGCACGCCGGTCCGCGTGGCCGCGGTGGCCATGGTAAGCCCGCCGCCCGCGCTCAGGACGCCGCCGTTTGCCAGGGTGACGATGCTGGTGTTGCCGTTGCCATTGCCCACCGTCACCGCCCCACTGGAGGTGAAGTTGGATCCCGCCCCGGAAACCAGCAGGGTCGAGGTCCCGTTCGCGCCACCCATTTGGATGCTGGGCGCGGTGACGACGGCGCCCCCAAGCACGTCCACGTCGCCCTTGAAGATCCGGACCTGGCTTCCGACGACGAGAGTCGAGCCGGAGCCGGCGACCTGCACATGAGGCTGTGTGGTCGGGGCCGGGCTGGAAAGCAGGCCCATTTGCAGATAGTTGCTGATGGTGGCGGTCGCCCCGCTCGAGATTGTCAGCGTCCCGGCCGCGCTGACGTTGCTGCTCCCCACGCCGAGCAGGCCATCGACTTCGAGCCGCGAGCCGGCTCCGGTGATGGTGAGGCTGCCATTGGAATTCGCCCCGTACCCGACGGTGCTGAACGCGCCCGAAGTCGAATTCAGGCGGAGCGCGCCCCCGTTCTGCACCGTCACCGTGGACACGGCGCCGGCGGATTCGCCGACGCGGATCAGCCCGCTCGTCAGCACGCTGCCGGCGCCGTCCACCACGATGTCGGCCGTGCCGTTGATGTGGGCCGTGCCGCCCGAGGGCGCCGTCAGCTTCGCGCCGCCGTCGACCCGCAGCGTCGCGTCGGTCAGGGTGAGTTCGCCGCCCAGGGTGCTGGTCCCGGCGAACCGGAACTCGCCGGCGCCGCTGACGGTCAGGCCGCCGGAACTGTTGAAGACGGCATTCGTCAGCGTGAAACCGGCGGTGTCGATGGTGATCGGCTTCGTGGCGGCCGGGATGGTCTGCGGCGTGGTGATGGCGAAGGCGCCGGTCAGGGTGATCGTGGCGTTGGCGTCCGCATCGGCGTTGGCGCTCTGGATCGCCGTCTTCAGGGCCGCCTCGCTGCCGGCGGTGTAGGACCCCGCCCGCGCGGCCTGCGGCGCGAAGACGGCGGCGGCGAGGACCAGACAGAAGGCCGAAACCAGCAGTTGGGGAACCCGCCCGGAACGCGACGGGCGGGGAACGCTACTCTTGGACGACATCGACACGCCTTTACTGGGAACGCAGCGGAGGAACGCCGCCGTTCTGGATACGGAACTCAGGCCGCCGTCGGTCGGCCCAACGCGTCCCCGCGACGCTTGGCGCGCCAGGACCTTCGGTCGAAATGGTAAAATTTCAACTACGCCGTGTGTCATATATCCGACATATGCTCGTTTTACGGGTATCCCCGTTCGACGAGTATCGGCGAACTCGTGTCAGCGCGTGGCAGGCGCGGAGATGGGCCCGCGGGTGGCCCGGCAACGCACCTGCCAATCTCAGGCTTGCGCAAACGTCAGCAACGTTCTATCTTTGTTCTCATGACGTCGACGCCGGCCCCGTCCGAAATGCTGTCCGAGATGAGCGCCTGCGCCCATCGGCTGGGGATGGCGTTCGCCGCCCGGGCGGAGGCCGAGGCGGACTGGCGGCGCAAGGCGGAGCTGTTCCAGCTCTTCGACCGCTGCTTCTTCTCGGTCCGGGTCGCCATCGCCCTGGAGCTGCGCCTGCGCCGCGAAGTGGGCCTGCGGGCAAGCGCCGACGGCGCGCACGACATCGAGCCGACCGAGGGGCTGGAGATCGAGCGTCCCGAGGCGCCGGAGCGCGCCGAGGCCTACGACGAACGCGATCGCGACCGCGAGTCCGACCGCGAACGGGCCAGCCTGCCGCTCTTGCTGTCGACCTTGAAGGGCGTCGCGACGGACGCCGCCGCCCTGCCCGGTCCTGCCCCGGCCGCGCTTCCGAAGCTGAACGCGTTGCTCGCCCGCGTCGGTGTCCAGCCGAGCCCATCCGGCGCGGCCGCTACGCCACGCGCGGCGCCCTCGCCCGCGCCCCCGTTGAAGGCCCGGCTGACCGGGTCCGCCGGCGCCGCCCTGGCGATCCTGCCCCAGCCGGGGAGCGGCAAAGCCCCGCCCCTCCGCCGCGCCACCGGCCCGCCCCGCCGGCGGTGAGCCTCCGACACCCTTCTCCCCTTGCGGGAGAAGGTGGCTCGCGCAGCGAGACGGATGAGGGCCCGCGCAAGGCTCTCCGCCACCGCGGCGCGCCAGCGCCGCCATATCGACCGCAAACCACGCGAACGGAGCTGACGATCATCTCGTCACGCGGCCGCGCGTTCGTGTGGTCCGTGGTCGAGCACGACCGCCCACGATGCGCGCGGGGACCGCCTAGCTGATCTTCGCGGAGATCTGCGCGGCCAGCGCCTTCAGCTCGTCCATGTCGGCCATGCCCTCGGCGTGGCGGCCCAGCGGCACGCCCTCCCAGCGCGGGATGATGTGGAAATGCAGGTGGTAGACGGTCTGCCCGGCCGGGGCGCCGTTGAACTGGGTGACCACCAGGCCGTCCGGGTTCAGCGCCGCGCGCACGGCCTTCGCCACCCGCTGCACGCCCAGCATGAGCGGTCCCACGATCTCGGGCGCCTCCTCCAGGAAGTTTCGCGCCGTCGAATGCTTCGGGATCACCAGCGTGTGGCCCCTGGCCTGCGGGAAGACGTCCATGAAGGCCAGGACGTGGTCGTCCTCGAACACCCGGACGGACGGCATCTCGCCCCGCAGGATCTTCGCGAAGATGTTGCCCGCGTCGTAGGTCCCGTCCAAGCTCATGGCGCACTCCCGAGGTCTGAGGGGCCTGGGTAGCAAATCGGGGCGAAAGGCAAAACGGCGATGGGCGCGACCGGCAAGGCGGCGGGCGAGCGGACGCAGGGACTGACCGAGCGCCAGCAGAAATGGTTCGCCTCGGTGGAGGCCAGCCTGCAGCGCGACACCGGCAAGACCATCGACGAATGGGTGGCCATCGCCAGGACCTGCCCGCATGAGGCGCCCAAGGCCCGCACCGACTGGCTGCGCGAGCACCACGGCCTGGGCGTGAACCGCGCCGCCCATGTGCTCTCGGTGGCCTTCCCCTCCGCCCTGAGCTGGGACGACGCGGATGGCCTGCGCGCCGCGCTGTGGAAGGACGCCGGGTCCGAGGCGATCCTCTCGGCGCTGGAAGCGGCGGTCGAGCGCCTGCCCGACACCGTCATCGGCCAGCGCAAGAGCTTCACCGCCTTCTCCCGCAAGGTGCAGATGGCGGCCGCGCGGCCCGTGAAGGGCGGCCACGCCATGCTGGGCCTCGCCGTCGAGCTGGACGCCGACCCACGCCTTTCCCCCCGCGGCAAGAGCGAAAGCTGGGGCGACCGCCTGAAGGGCCAGTTGCTCCTGACCTCCCCCGCCGAGGTCGACGCCGGCATCGAGGCCCTGCTGAAGCAGGCCTGGGAGCGGAGCTAGGGCGCGGTCACGAGCTCCACCGCCTTCGTGAGGTCGGGATCGTCGGAGCGGCAGACGTCGGCGGCCGTACGCGGCAGCAGGACATCCGGCGCGACGGCCTTGTCGGCATAGTCGCGGCCGTCCGGCGCCCAGACCCCGTCCACCGGCAGGGTCAGCCGCCAGCCGCCGGCCAGGGTGACCACGTCGCTGCTCAGCAGGTAGCCGGCCGTCGGCCGGCCGATCAGCTTCGCCCCTGCCAGCTCACGCATCATGACCGCGAAGCCCTCGCCGGCGCTGGCGGTCTCGCCCGAGGTGACGACCACGACCTTGCCCTTGTAGCGTTTGGCTCCCAGGTCGTCGGAGTGGAAGACGGCGGCCCCCTGCCCGGCCTTCACCGCCGCGAACACGGCCTCGTCGGTATAGGCCCCGCGCACCGGCGGCAGCTTGGCGAGATCGGCCGCGTTGGCTGCCCGGCCCAGCGGCGCGAGGTAGGTCCGCCCCAGCAGCGCCACGGCCGGCTTCGCGTCGCCGCTGAAGTAGCTCGCCAGCCGCAGGCCCGACATGTTGCCGCCCGTGTTGCTCCGGACGTCGATGACGATCCCCTGCGTGTCCGCCAGCGCGTCCATCGCCTGGTCGGCCAGTTCGGCCGCGCCGTCATCGAAACGGTCGGCGCGGATATAGCCCAGCTTCACGCCTGGCCGGACGGTCACCTTGCGCCACTCGAAGCCCGGCCGTCGCAACGGCCAGCCCGCCTGTTCGTGACGGACCGTCACCGCGCGCTTGGCGCCGTCGCAGCCGACGACCTGCAGCGTCGCGGCCTGGCCCAGCGGCCCACGCATCGCCTCCGGATTGGCGATCCGGTCGCCGACCCGCAGGCCCTGGCGCTGGGCGTCCGTCAGCGGGACCACCGCGACCACCACCTCGTCCTTGCCGATGGTCTCGGTCAGCGCTCCGATCCCCACGCCCCCCTTCGCCGCGTTGGCGCTCGGCTGGGACAGGTAGAGGTGCGAGACCTTCAGTTCGTCCAGCATGGCGCCCGCCAGCCGGGCGAAGCCGGCGTCGTCCTTCGCCTCGGCCAGCCGCGCCCGGTAGCGCGCGCCGATCGCCGTCCAGTCGCGGCCGTGGAAGGTCGGATCGTAGAAGCCCTGGTCGACGGCCTTCCAGACCTGGTCGAACAGCGCCCCGTAGCTGGGCGGCGCCTCGGTGGCCTGCGCGGCCGTGCTGAAGAGGGAGATCCCGGCCAGGGCGGCGGCCAGGGTGCGGGCGATCATCTCATGCGACTCCAAGCTTGACCGTCCCGGACACACCATGCCCGCCGGGGCGCCGCGCGCAAGTGACGATCACTCGCCGGCGCGGAACGGCGAGAACTCCTCCTCCAGCCACTCCATCTCCTGCTCCACCCCGGCCCGCTCCTGCTCCAGGAAGCGTTCGACGGGGCCGCGCAGGGCCGGATCCGCGATGAAGTGGGCCGAGTAGACGGGCTTGGGCAGGTAGCCGCGGGCGATCTTGTGCTGGCCCTGGGCCCCGGCCTCGACGCGGGCCAGCCCGCGCTCGATGGCCCATTCGATGGCCTGGTAGTAGCAGAGCTCGAAGTGGAGGAACGGGACCTCCTCCACGCAGCCCCAGTGGCGACCGTAGAGGCAGTCGCCGCCGATGAGGTTCAGCGCCCCGGCGATCCAGCGGCCGCCCCGCCTGGCCATCACGAGCAGCACCCGGTCGGCCATCCGCTCGCCCAGCAGCGAGAAGAAGGCCCGCGTCAGGTAAGGCCGCCCCCACTTGCGCGAGCCGGTGTCCATGTAGAAGCGGAAGAAGGCGTCCCAGTGGTCCTCGGTGATCTCGGCCCCGGTCAGCCGATGCACCTCCGCCTCGGCCAGGGCGTCCCGGCGCTCGCGGCGGATGGTCTTGCGGCGGCCGGACGACAGCGCGCCCAGGAAGTCCTCGAAGTCGCGGTAGCCGCGGTTCTCCCAGTGGTACTGCTGGCCCTCGCGCCGCCCCAGCCCCTGCTCGCCCATCCAGCGCCACTCGGCCTCGGTGAGGAAGTTGAGGTTCAGGCCGGAGGCCTCGTAGCGCTCGCACAGCGTCAGCCCGCCGCCCAGGAGGAACCGCCAGGCCTCGGCCTGGTCCACGTCCGGCCGCGCCAGCAGCCGCGCGCCGGTCGCCGGCACGAACGGCGACGCCGACAACAGCTTCGGATAGTAGCGCCCGCCGGCGCGCTCGTAAGCGTCGGCCCAGGCATGGTCGAAGATGTACTCGCCCTGGCTGTGGCTCTTCAGGTAGAGCGGCATCACCGCCGCGACCCGGCCGTCCTCGTCGTCGATCGAGAGATGCTGGGGTCCCCAGCCCGTACGCTCGACCGCGCAGTTCGCCTCCTCCAGCGCATGCAGGAAGTCGAAGCGGATGAACGGATTGGAGTCGTAGGCAGGATTGTCGGCGCAGGCGTCCCACGCCTCGCGGCCGATCTCGGCGATACGGCGGGAAACCTTCACCGCCGGCGTCAGCTTCACGCGCCAGCTTCCTGGTTGGGGACGAAGCCCTCGAAGATGAGGTTGTCGCAGCCGTCCTTGATCGCGTCCCACTGTGCGGGCTCGCGGACCGTCCAGGCGACGACCGGCAGTCCCTTGGCGCGGTACTCCGCGGCCTTGGGGCTGGGCAGCATGTCGAGGCCCAGCGCCAGGAAGTGCGGCCGGGCGATCTCCACATGCTCCAGGGCGGCGAACGCCCTGCGCTGCTCCTCGCCCAGCTGCGGAGCCTTGTCGTACGAATAGCTGTCGAGGCCACGGAGGACGCCCGGATAGCGGTCAGCGAACCAGGCGTGGCTGTAGGGATTGAAGCCGATCACGCACAGCGGACCGTTGTGGTCGGCGATCACCTCGTGGACGCGCTGCTCCAGCGGACCGACTTCGCCGTAGGGCGTCTTCAATTCGATGTGAACCATCGCCCGGTGGCCGATGACAGCCAGGGTCTCCAGCAGGGTCGGGATGCGCTCGTCCGAACCCTTCAGGCGCAGCTCGCCGAGCTCTGCTGCACTGCGGTCGCGCAGGCGGCCCTCGGCGCCCGTCATGCGGGTCAGCTTGTCGTCGTGGAAGACCATGGCCTCGCCGTCGGCCGAGAGCTGAACGTCGAGCTCGATGCCGTAGCCGGCGGCGCAGGCGGCCTGGAAGGCGCCCAGCGAATTCTCGGGCGGGCCGTCAGGCGACCACAGCCCCCGATGCGCGATCGGTGGGTGGAAGAGGAGGTCCCAGGCCTGGCCGAAGCCCCCCTTTTCCGCGAGGTCCTTCACCGGACCTGCACCACGGCGTCGACCTCGACCGCGAAGTTCATGGGCAGGCGGTAGACGCCCACGGCCGAGCGGGCGTGCCGGCCGGCGTCGCCTAGGGCCTCGACCATCAGGTCGGAGCAGCCGTTGACCACCTTGGGGATGTCGAAGAAGCCCGGCCCGGCCTGGACGAAGCCGCCCAGCTTCACGACGCGGACCACGCGGTCCAGGTCGCCGTCGCAGGCGGCCTTCATCTGGGCCAGCAGGTTGATCCCGCAGATCCGTGCGGCGCGGACGGCGGTGTCGAAGTCCACATCCTCGCCCACGATCCCGCGCACGCCGCCCGCGGCGTCGATCGAGACCTGGCCCGAGATGTGGACGATGTCGCCTGCCCGCACGAACGGGACGTAGTTGGCGACCGGGGCGTTCGGCGTGGGGAGCGTGATCCCGAGGCCGGCGAGGCGTTCTTCGACTTGCGACATGACGCCACGTCTAGCCCTGCGCCGCGCAAAGAAAAAGGGCCGGTCCGCACTCTTGGACCGGCCCAGAACTCTTACTCGGGAGAAAGCGCGCGCCGGACGGGGGAGACCGGGGCGCGGGTACGCCACTGAAAAGGAAAGCCCGGGCGGCGGGCCCGGGCTTTCGCACTTCCGTACTGTGGAAGCTTAGCGGACGGCCTGGAACTTCTCGACGGTCGCGGTCACGCGCTCGTTGATCGGCTTCATCGATTCCTTGACCGACGCGGAGACGGTCTCGGACATCTTGGCGAACTCGGCCATGTAGGTTTCCAGAGCGGACTTGGCGAAGGCGGTCTGCAGTTCGACCACTTCCTGCACGCTCTTGGCGCCGGCGAGCGACTTGGCGGCGCTCACTTGCGTGTCGAAGACGGCCTTCGAGAAGGCCATCGCCTGGGCGCCCAGGGCTTCCGCGCCCTTGGCCGAAGCCGTCGCCGAGGCGACCATGGCTTCCAGGTTCTGCTTGGAGTGGCTGTTGAGCTCGTTCAGCGCGGCCAGGCTCTTCTCGACGCCTTCCTTGAAGGCGACGTTGGTGGCGGCGGTGAATTGCTCGACGGTGGACTTCGCGGCTTCGGCGGCGGCCATGGAAGGCTCCTTCGAAAGAGGGACGGGAACGGGGGCTTGGGGCGCATGCGCCCTTCGGATCACACGTTCTTGTCCCATGTTGCAGTGCAGCAGTCAAACACTTTTTGTGCAGTGCAACATGCTCAAGCTTCGCCTTGCGCGCGCCCTTTCAGCGCGCGTTCATTCGGCGCCGCGACAATTGCGCCTGTTCAATCCTTGTTTACTCTCCTGCAAGGGTACGGGACGCATGGTACGAACTTCATGAGCGGCGCAGTTGCCGTTCCAACGCTTTGATTCGACGGACGAAGCATGATCCAGCACGCCCGCCGCCTGTTGCTTACGATCGGTCTGGCTGCGGCCACGGCCCTCGGCGCGGCGACCACGCCCGCCATGGCGCAGGTCCCGTACTTCCAGCTCATCCCGCAGAACTCGTCCAAATACGCGGCGATCGTCGTCGACGCGAAGACCGGTGAGGTCCTCTACGCCAAACGCGCGGACGCGCCGCGGTATCCGGCGTCTATCACCAAGGTGATGACGCTTTATCTGGCGTTCGAGGCGCTGGCGTCGGGCAAGATCCAGCTGGACGACCCGGTCGTGTTCTCGCCGCGCGCCGCGGCCCAGGCGCCGACCAAGCTGGGCGTGCGGGCCGGCGATTCGATCACCGTGCTCCAGGCCATGCAGGGCATGGTCACCCGCTCCGCCAACGACGCCGCCGTCGCCATGGCCGAGAAGCTGGGCGGCACCGAGCAGCGCTTCGCCGCGCTCATGACGCTGCGCGCGCAAGAGCTCGGCATGAGCAACACCAACTTCGCCAACGCCAACGGCCTGCCCGACAGCCGCAACATCTCGTCGGCGCGTGACCTGGCGATCCTGTCGCGTGCGGTGATGCGCGACTATCCGCAGTACTATCGGCTGTTCGCCACGCAGAGCTTCAACTTCCGCGGCCAGAACGTCACCAACCACAATCACATGCTGGAGCTGTCGGGCGTGGACGGGCTGAAGACCGGCTTCACCAACGCCTCGGGCTTCAACATCGCCATCTCGGGCGTGCGCGACAACCGCCGCCTGATCGTGGTGGTGCTGGGCGGCCCCACGCGCATCACGCGCGACAAGGTGGCCGAGGGCCTGCTGCTGACCGGCTTCGACGTGCTGGCGCGCCGCGCCCGCGGCGAACAGATCACCGTCGCCCAGAACTTCTTCGAGCCGCCGCAGCTGGCCCAGGCCACGACGCCGTCGATGCAGCAGGGCGACACCGAGGACGGCATGAACATCCGCCTCGCGTCGTCCCCGCCCCCGTCGCGCGCCTCGAAGATCCAGATCGTCGAGCCCAAGGACGTGCCGAAGCTGAACGGCAAGGGCAAGGCCAGCGCCGCCGGCCGCTGGACGGTCCAGGTGGGCAGCTTCAACAACCGCGCCGACGCGCGCGAGCAGATCGCGCTGGTCGAGAAGAAGTTCGGCAAGCACTTCGACGACGCCCGCGGCGTGGCCGAGAAGGACGGCGGCAAGTACCGCGCCCGCTTCTCCGGCATGTCGGAAGGCGACGCCAAGGCCGCCTGCAAGACGCTCAAGGCCAAGAAGCAACCCTGCGCCGTGATCGCGCCCGGGCGGGGGTAAGGCCATTTCCCTCCTCCTTGGCGGGAGATGACAGAATGCGGGGCCGCGCGGAGATGTCCGTCGCGGCCCTCTTCTTTGGCGCGGCGATCGAGATTCCAAGCCATCAACCTTTGTCATTCCGGCCAAAACGCCGGGACGCAGTAGATGGGCAGTGCGGTGACAATCGGGGTCCCGGATCGGCCCGCCGGCCGTCCGGGATGACAGCTGTGGGGGCTCAGCTCGAGTCCGACTTGCGCCACTTGGGATGTTCGCCGTCGTCGCTGTCGTCGGCGAGGAACTGGTCGATGATCTCCGGATCGGGCTCGGGGAGGTCTCGCCAGCGGGGGATGTTGGAGGCGTTGAGGCCGAAGGCGGTGGCGAGTTCGGCGATCTGGTCGTCGAGGTCGCGGGTGGTGAAGTCGTCGTTCAGGCGGTCTTCGGCCAGGAAGTCTTCGAGGCTGCGGTAGAAGTAGCCTTCGAGGTCCTTCTCCTCGTCGTAGTCGCTGTGTTCGAGGCCTTCGGACCAGATCAGGCGCTGCACGCCGCCCCGGATGTCGTCTGCGCGCTGGTTGGCGGCGGGGATATCCCTCGGGAACAGCCGCTTGGGCGGCGGTCGTTCGTCACCTCCGGGATGCATGATCTCCTTGATGCGGGCGCGGTGGGCGACCTCGCGCTCCAGGCGGGCGGTCTCGCCGCGCAGCTTGGCGAGCAGGGCCAGGCTCTGGCGCATGGAGCGCAGGGTGCGCGCGCGGGTGCGGCCGAGGTCGGAGACCACGGCCGGCTCGCTGGACGC
>Ga0209050_1000098_pt1 | contig 236717 bp, 213 predicted proteins | sample Araplavi_mTSA_r2_FD_184276 | JGI IMG/M metagenome (GOLD analysis project Ga0209050, IMG submission 184276) | Arabidopsis root microbial communities from North Carolina, USA - plate scrape MF_Cvi_mTSA_r2 (SPAdes) (version 2) | ecosystem: Host-associated > Plants > Roots > Endosphere | place... | reverse complement strand
CGGCGTGCAGCGCCTGATCTGGTCCGAAGGCTTCGAGCACAGCGACTACGACGACGAACGCGAGCTCGAAGGCCACTTCTTCCGCTGCCTCGAGGACTTCCTGGCCGAGGACCGCCTCAAGGACGACTTCACCACCCGAGACCTCGACGACCAGATCGCCGAACTCGCCACCGCCTTCGGCCTCAACGCCTCCAACATCCCCCGCTGGCGAGACCTCCCAGACCCCGACCCCGACACCGTCGAAGCCTTCCTCGCCGACGACTCCGACGACGGCGAACATCCCAAGTGGCGAAGCTCCGGCTGAGCCCGCCCGTCATCCCGGACGGCAGGCCGAGCCGGACCCAGAAGGCCACATCCCCTGCACATCCCCCTCAAGTCCTGGCGCTTCAGCCGGGATGCCAAAGGTAGGGCTTGGCCTGCTCCCCCCAACCTCGTCATCCCCGGGCTCGACCCGGGGAACCATCCCCGTGCGTCCACGAGGTCCGCACCTCATCCCGCCATGCCTGTTGGTGGCCGGGTCACGCCGGGCCATGACCAGGAGGAGGGCAAAATGCAAAAGGGCGGAGCCTGAGCCCCGCCCTCGCATCCTCGTGTCGGTCGTGCAGCGGCTACGCCACCCGCACCCGCGCCGTGCTTTCCGGCAGGTCCTGGCCGAAGGCGCGCTGGTAGAACTCGGCGACGGTGCCGCGCTCCAGCTCGTCGCACTTGTTCAGGAACGTCATGCGGAAGGCCAGGCCGATGTCGCCGCCGAAGATCTCGGCGTTCTGGGCCCAGGTGATCACGGTCCGCGGGCTCATGACGGTGGAGATGTCGCCGTTCATGAAGGCGTTCCGGGTCATGTCGGCCACGCGCACCATGGCGTTGATGGTCCGCTTGCCCTCGGCCGTCTGATAGGCGGGCGCCTTGGCCAGCACGATCTCGGCTTCGGTGTCGTGGCTGAGGTAGTTCAGCGTGGTGACGATCGACCAGCGGTCCATCTGGCCTTGGTTGATCTGCTGGGTGCCGTGATACAGGCCCGTCGTGTCGCCCAGGCCGATGGTGTTGGTCGTCGAGAACAGGCGGAACCAGGGGTTCGGCCGGATCACGCGGTTCTGGTCCAGCAGGGTCAGCTTGCCCTGCGCTTCCAGCACGCGCTGGATCACGAACATCACGTCCGGGCGGCCGGCGTCGTACTCGTCGAACACGAGGGCGATGGGCCGCTGGATCGCCCAGGGCAACATGCCTTCGCGGAATTCGGTGACCTGCTTGCCGTCCTTCAGGACGATGGCGTCCTTGCCGACCAGGTCGATCCGGCTCACGTGGCTGTCCAGGTTCACCCGGATCAGCGGCCAGTTGAGGCGCGCGGCCACCTGCTCGATGTGGGTGGACTTACCGGTCCCGTGATAGCCCTGGACCATCACGCGGCGGTCGTGGGCGAAGCCGGCGAGGATCGCCCGCGTCGTCTCGGGGTCGAACTTGTACGCGGCGTCCACGTCCGGGACGTGGGGGTCGCGCTCGCTGAACGCCGGGACCTTGATGTCCAGGTCGATGCCGAAGGTCTCGCGAACGCTGACCTCCGTGTCGGGGGTCAGCGTGATGAGCTTGTCTTCGGTGGTGTCGAAAGCGGCCATGACGGGGTTCGATTACAAGCTTGCCGTTGCGGACGCAAACAGGTGTTTTGTCCTACTGCCCGGCCCGCACATTCGCGCCTCGTTGCTGCGGCGCTGCAGGGCGGGCAGAGACTTTTGAGAATGCGCGCGCCCAGTCGCAAAACCGGCGGCCACTTTTGCGGGAGCGCGCCGGCGAGGGAGGAACCGCCATGCTGATGGAAGCGCAAAGCGCCTATCGCACGATCCAGGTCCAGTCGCAGGAAAGTGGCTTCGGCGCGCACGTGACCGGCCTCGACCTGTCGAAGCCGCTGGATGCCGCCGTGCTGGCCGAGGTGAAGGACGCCTGGGCGCGCCACGCGGTCCTCGCATTTCCGGACCAGCCGCTGACGCTGGACGAGCTCGAGGCCTTCACCCTGCAGATCGGGCCCTTCGGCCTCGATCCCTACGTCGCGCCGATGCCCGGCCACCCCAACGTGCTGGAGGTGCGCCGCGAGCCCGACGAGAAGACCACGCCCTTCGGCGGCAACTGGCACTCCGACTGGAGCTTTCAGGAGACCCCGCCGGCCGCCACCATCCTGCGCTCCGAGATCATCCCGCCGGTGGGCGGCGACACCCTCTACGCCGACGCCGCGGCGGCCTATGACGCGCTCTCCGACGAGATGAAGGTCCGGCTCGCGCCCCTGCGCGCCGTCCACTCCGCGACGCGCGCCTACGGCCCGAAGAGCGGCTACGCCCGCGAGCTCGACGTCCGCTCGATGCCCATCATCGTCAGCCCCGAGGCCGACAAGACCTGGGCCCACCCGCTGGTCCGCACCCACCCGGTGACGGGAAGGAAGGCGCTCTTCATCTCGCCGGTCTACACGATCGGCATTGAGGGCCTGACGCCGAACGAGGCCGACCCGCTGCTGGGCGAGCTCTACAAGCACATGGTCCAGGACCGCTTCGTCTACCGCCACGTCTGGAAGGCGGGGATGCTGGTGATCTGGGACAACCGCTGCACCATGCACAACGCGCTCGGCGGCTACGACGGCCACCGCCGGGTGATGCACCGCACGACCGTGGCGGGCGAGGTTCCGGTCTAGGCGGGCACGGCTCCTGCGGTCCTGGCGCGTGCTGGGCGCACCGCCACGCAGCCCAACGCCAGCGCGCAGCCCAGCGACAGCATCAGGCTCTCGCCGCCGTCCTCCACGTCGCTCATGACCATTTCGAAGTGATCGCCCAGCGGCGTGGCGTGCAGAGCGTCGATCCCGATGCCGAAGACGGCCGCCCCGGCCACCGCGGCCATCAGCAGGAGGCCTGTGCGCCGGGCCCGCGGCGCGGCGGTGCGCCAGGTCAGGGCGATCAGGAACAGGAAGCCGCCGCCGGCCGCGCCAAAGGCGATGAGCTCGCCCAGGTCCCGCGAGCGGTTGAGGCCGAGCGTCAGTCCGCCCAGCACGTCGCGGGCAAGCCGCTGGCCGATCCGCTCGTGCATGGCGAAGGCGTTGTCGATCACCATCCAGGTGTTGAGCGCGCACAGCACCCACAGCAGGGGCGCCCGCTGCCGCCGCGCCAGCAGCCCGACCGCCAGCGCCGTGACTGCCGACTTCAGATATTCGAACCCCTCGGCGACGCCGAGCTCCAGGTGCATGCCGAAGAGGTCGTTGCGCAGCCAGGCCGGCGCATGACCGGCGAGGGCCTGGAGGTGCAGGGCGTCCAGCCCGACCATGGCGAGATCGATCGGCGCCAGGGCCAGGAACACCCACAGCGCCAGCTTCAAATCGAGCAGTGGATCGGCCTTCGCGTCCACGCCGGCCCCCCCGCCATCCGCGTCGTGTGACAACGCTATGACGGTTTGCCGACTTAGTCCAAGGCGTCGGGCGCCGGGCGCAGGAACATGAGGCCGGCGAGGCTGAGTATGCCTGCCGCCACCAGATAGAAGCCGACCGGCGTCAGCCCACCCCGCTCGGCCAGCGCCTGGGCCGCCACGGGCGCCAGGCCGCCGCCGATGATCCCGCCGACGTTGAAGGCCATCGAGGCGCCTGTGTAGCGCACCCGCGGCGGGAACAGGCTGGGCAGGAAGGCGCCGAGTGGCCCGTAGACGAAGCCCATGGTCAGGAGCGCCAGCGACAGCCAGGCCCAGATCAGCGGCAGCGAGCCCGCGCCCATCATCGCGCCCATGGCCAAGCCCACGACGACCGTCGCGCCGCAGCCCGCCATCAGCACGCGCCGCGGGTTGGCGGCGTCGGCCCAGTAGCCGGCCGCCACGATGCCGGCCGCCAGGAACAGGATCGCGCCCAGCTGGACCGCCAGGAAGGTCTCGCGGCTGTAGCCCAGCTTGCCGGTCCCGTGGCCCAGCGCGAAGGCGGTCGAGATGTAGAAGAGGGCGAAGCAGGCGACGACCGCGAACGTGCCGCCCACCACGGCGCCCAGGTGGCGCTTCAGCACCTCGGCCATCGGCACGTGGCTGGCCTCGGCCTCGGCCATCGCCTGCTTGAAGGCGGGCGTCTCGCCGATCCTCAGCCGGATCCAGAGGCCCAGGCCCACCAGGATCGCGCTGGCCAGGAAGGGCAGGCGCCAGCCCCAGGCCAGGAAGTCGTCGGCCGGCATGGCGACGCCCAGGATCAGGAACAGGCCGTTGGCGGCGATGAAGCCCACCGGCGCGCCCAGCTGCGGGAACATCCCGAACCGCGCCCGCCAGCCGGGAGGCGCGTTCTCGACGGCCAGCAGCGCCGCGCCGCCCCACTCGCCCCCCAGGCCGAAGCCTTGCCCGAATCGCAGCAGGCAGAGCAGCGCCGGCGCGATCCAGCCGGCGACCGCATAGCTGGGCAGGAAGGCGATCAAGAGCGTCGAGCCGCCCATCAGCATCAGTGAGGCGACCAGCGTCGACTTGCGCCCGATCCGGTCGCCGAAGTGCCCGAAGAACGCCGCGCCCACCGGCCGGGCGAAGAAGGCCACCGCGAAGGTCGCATAGCTCTGCAGCAGCTGGGCGGAGTCGGACGACTTCGGGAAGAACAGGTGCGGGAACACCAGCGAGGCGGCGGTGGCGTAGATGTAGAAATCGTAGAACTCGACCGCCGTGCCCACCAGGCTGGCCGCCAGCACGCGGCGGTTGGAGGCGCCGCCGGCGCCGGCTTGTGCGGTGGTGGTCAAACGGAACTCCCCCTGGCTGGGGACGGCTTCGCCCCCACGGGCTTCCCGGTCAAGCGTGGCGTTCGGCGCGGTTTGCGACTACCTCCAGGGCATGAGCGCCCAGATCGATCCGTTCTACGCCATCTCCATCAGCGGCCTGGCCCAGCGGCTGAAGGCCGAGGGGCGGTCGATCATCCACATGGAGTTCGGCCAGCCATCGACCGGCGCGCCCAAGGCCGCCATCGAGGCCGCGCACGGCGTTCTGGACCGCGAGGCCATGGGCTATTGGGAGAGCGCGCCGCTCAAGGCCCGCATCTGCCGCCACTACGCCGACACCTATGGCGTCACGGTCGAGCCCGGCCAGATCACACTGACCTGCGGCGCCTCGCCCGCGCTGGTGCTGGCCCTGTCGGCGACGTTCAAGCCGGGCGACGTGATCACCATGGCCCGGCCCGGTTACGTGGCCTACCGCAACAACGTCAAAGCGCTGCACATGGTCCCGCTGGAGATCGCCTGCGGCGCCGAGACCCGCTTCCAGCTCACCGCCGACATGCTGGCCGCGATCGAGCCCGCGCCGGCCGGTGTGATCCTGGCCAGCCCCGCCAACCCCACCGGCACGGTGATCCCGGGGCCGGAACTGGAGGCCATCGCCAGGGTCTGCCGCGAGCGCGGCATCCGCATCATCTCGGACGAAATCTACCACGGCCTCAGCTACGCCGAGCCGACGCACTCGATGCTGGAGTTCGAGCCCACGGCGATCGTCGTGAACAGCTTCTCCAAGTATTTCAGCATGGCCGGCTGGCGGTTGGGCTGGCTGATCGTGCCCAAGGCCGAGGCCTCGCGGGCGGTAGCCTACATGGGCGCCCTGTTCCTGACCGCGCCGTCGCTGGCGCAGCACGCGGGCTTGGTGGCCATGGACTGCCGCGACGAGCTGGAGGGCCACGTCTCCACCTACCGCCGCAATCGCGAGCTCCTGCTGGAGGCCCTGCCGGCGCTGGGCCTGGAGAAGATCGCCCCGCCCGACGGCGCCTTCTACATCTGGGCCGACGTGGGCCAACTCACCGACGACAGCCTGTCGTTTTGCAAGCAGCTCCTGCAGGACACTGGCGTCGCCACGGCGCCGGGCATCGACTTCGATCCCGTCGAGGGCAAGCGGTTCATCCGGATGAGCTTCGCGGTCTCCACCCCCGAAATCGAGGAAGCCATCCGCCGACTGGTCCCCTGGTTCGCGGCGGCGCGGGAACGGGCGGCGGCCTGACCTCCTGCGCTCGTCATGGCCGGGTCAAGCCCGGCTATGACGAGCAGGTGGGTGTGGGCTCACGGGCCCCGATAGACCCGCCCCTCCTTCATCACGAAGCGGACGTCCTTCAGCGCGGCGATGTCCTTCGTCGGGTCGCCGGCCACCGCGACGAGGTCGGCGAGCTGGCCGGGCGCCACCCTGCCCAAACGGTCGTCCATCTTCAAAAGCTTCGCGTTGGTCGCCGTGGCCGCCGTCAGCACCTCGGCGGGCGTCATGCCGGCCTTGGTCAGCCAGTCCAGCTCGCGCCAGCTCTGGCCGTGGGCGAAGACCCCGACGTCGCTGCCGGCCCCCACCGTCACGCCCAGCCTGAGCGCCAGCTTCACCGTCTCGGCCGCCCGCGCCATCTGCGGGGAGGGCGGGCCGCCCGGCTTGTAGCGCCCGCCGTACTCTGACGTCGCCGCCACGGCCTCCAGCGTCGGGATCAGCGCCGCGCCCTTGGCCTTCATCAGCTTCAGCGTCGCCTCGGACGCCTCGTAGCCGTGCTCGATCGTGTCGACGCCCGCGGCCACCGCGCGGCGGATGCCCTCATCGCCCGCCGCGTGCGCGGCCACCGGCCGGCCCAGGTCGTGGGCCGTGCGGACCAGGACCGCCAGCTCCTCCTCGGTGAAGGCCGGGCGGACCGAGCCGTCCGGCCCGATGCGGTAGTCGGCGTAGACCTTGATCCAGTCGGCTCCCAGCGCCGCCTGCTCGCGCACTGCCGCCACGATCTCGTCGGCGCCCGAGACCTCCTGGGCGCCCTGCGGCAGGTCCATGTCGGAGCGGAAGCCCTTGCGCGGGCCATAGGCGCCCTTGGCCACGATGGCGCGGGTGGTCACCAGCAGGCGCGGCCCGGCGATGGTCCCGTCGGCGATGGCCTTCTTCAGCGAGACGTCGGCGTCGCCCGCGCCCTCGGTGCCCAGTTCGCGCTCGGTGGTGAAGCCGGACATCAGCGTCCGTTCGGCGTCGCGGCCGGCCCGCAGCACCCGGTAGAACGGCGCTTCCTTCAGCACCTGATCATCCCAGCTCGCCTCATTGTACGGGTGCAGCAGCAGGTGCGAGTGCATCTCGATCAGGCCCGGGATCAGGGTCGTGCCCGGCAGCGTCACGACCTGGGCGGTTCCGGCGGAGACCTCGGCCTTCGGGCCGACCGCGACGATCCTCTGGCCCTCGACCAGCACGACCCAGCCCGCCTGCGGCGTGGCCTGACCCGCGGTCCAGACGGCGTCGGGCTGGAGCAACACGCGCGGAACGGACCCGGCAGCCGCCGGCTCCACGCCCATCAATGTGGCGTAAATTACCGCAAAAGCCCGCATTGACTCTCCATATCGGGAACAATAGGGAACATTTGAACGCATCTACAGGCCCCGACTCTCCGATGTCCCAGGAACTCTACACCGTCGAACAGGCCGCCGAGCGGCTGAAGCTGCACGGCAAGACCGTGCTGCGGGCGATCCGCGAGGAGCGGCTGCGCGCCACGCGGGTCGGCAAGTCGTATCGCATCCTGAAGGGCGACCTAGACGCCTTCGCCGGCGTGCCTGCGCAGACCACGTCGCGGGCGAGCGATCCGTGGATCACCACGATCGTGGACATCCCCGAGGTGCGGCCCGAACTGGCGCAGAAGTGGGCGCGAACGGTGACCAGCACGTTGAACGCCCGGCCGCCCGGCCCGCCGCTGCGCGCGGACGTGATCTACGACCCGGACCGCAATCACCTGAAGATCATGGTGGTGGGCCCGCCGGCCGACGTTGTCGACCTGATGAGCCTGATCCGCGCCTGGCTGGGTCAGCTCCAGCTATGACCGCGATCTGGAAGACGCCGCAGGGCCGGCGGGCCGTGCTCGACGCCTATGCCGCCATCCGCGCCGCCTGGCCCGTCCCGCGCGAGGAGCTGCGGGCGGCGACGCGACACGGTGAGACGTTCGTCGTGGCCAGCGGCGATCCGGCCAGCCCGCCGTTGGTGCTGCTGCACGGCGCGGGCTCGAACGCCTTCATGTGGATGGGCGACGTGGCGGCCTGGGCCGAGCACTTCCGGGTCTACGCCGTCGATGTGATCGGCGAGCCCACCGAGAGCGCGCCGTCGCGCCCGCCGCGGCAGGGGCCGGCCTACGCCGAATGGCTGGACGACGTGATGACGGGCCTGGGGCTGGAGCGCGCGGCGTTTGTCGGTCTGTCGCTGGGCGGCTGGCTGGCGCTGGACTACGCGATCCGGCGGCCGGAGCGGGTCGAGCGGCTGGCGATCCTGTGCCCCGGCGGCGTGGGGGCCGTGAAGCTGAGCTTCCTGCTGCGCGCCTCGCTGCTGGCCTTCTCCGGGCCGAAGGGGCGGAAGAGGATCCTGGATGCGGCCGGCGGGCGCGAGCTGCCTCCGCCGATCGCGGCCTTCCTGGCGCTGATCTACACGCACTTCATCCCTCGCCGCGATCCGCTGCCGATCTTCCCGGACGCCGCGCTGGCTGGGCTCAAGATGCCGATCCTGGCGATCGTCGGGGCCAAGGACACGCTGATCGACTCGGCCGGCACGCAGCGGCGCCTGGGGCGGGCGGCTCCGCATGCGCGGATCGTCGTGCTGCCCGAGGCCGGCCACTTCCTGGCGGGCCAGACGGCGCCGGTGCTGGCCTTCCTGCGGGAGGGCGCGGCGTGAGCGGTGCGGTCCTGAAGCTGCGCGGCGAGATCGCCTATGTCTGCGACGCCGAGGGGCCGAAGCTGGACGGCGAACGGGCGGCGACCGACATCATCGGCGAGGCTTTCGGCGCGGGCGTGCGGCTGGTGGCCGTACCGGTCGAGCGGCTGGGCGAGGGGTTCCTGACGCTGGGCACCCGCGTCGCCGGCGAGGTGATCCAGAAGTTCGTGAACTACGGCTTCCGGCTGGCCTTCATAGGCGACATCTCCGAGGCCGTCGCCGCCAGCGACGCCCTGCGCGACTTCGTCCGCGAGTCGAACCGCGGCCGCCACGTCTGGTTCGTGGCGGACATGGCCGAGCTGGAGGCGAAGCTGGCTTGACCTCCGTGGGGTCGGCGTCGTCTCTCGGCGCCGCATCACGCCAGGAGAGTACGCCATGCAGACCCGCAAGCTCGGACCGTTCGACGTTTCCGCCATCGGCCTGGGCTGCATGAGCCTGTCGCACGCCTACGGTTCGCCGCCGCCGCGACCGCAGGCCGAGGAGGTGCTGCTGGGCGCGCTGGACGCCGGTTACACCTTCTTCGACACCGCCGCCGTCTACGGCCTGGGCCACAACGAGACGCTGGTCGGCGAGGTGCTGAGGCCGCACCGGAGCAAGTTCACCCTGGCCTCGAAGTGCGGGATCACCGACGCCACGGGAACCCAGCGCGGCATCGACGGGCGGCCCGAGACGCTGAAAGCGCTGTGCGACGTCAGCCTGCGTCGGCTGCAGACCGACGTGATCGACCTCTACTACCTGCACCGCTGGGATAAGAAGGTGCCGATCGAGGACAGCGTCGGCGCCCTGGCCGACCTGGTGAAGGCCGGCAAGATCCGCACGATCGGCCTGTCGGAAGTCTCGTCCGACACCCTGCGCCGGGCGCATGCGGTCCATTCGATCACGGCGCTGCAGACCGAGTATTCGCCGTGGACCCGCAACCCGGAGCTCGGCGTGCTGGACACGTGCCGCGAGCTGGGCGTGGCGTTCGTGGCGTTCTCGCCGGTGGGCCGCGGTTTCCTGGCCGGCGGCGCGCCCGACCCGGCGCAGTTCGAGGAGAACGACATCCGCAAGGCGATGCCGCGTTTCCAGGGCGACGACTACCAGGCCAACCTGAAGCTGCTCGCCGCGTTCAAGGCCATCTCGGCCGAGGCGGGCTGCACGCCGGCGCAGCTCTGTATGGCGTGGCTGCTGGCCAAGGACGAGATCATCATCCCGATCCCCGGCACCTCGAAGCCGGCCCACATGCGCGAGGACGCCGCGGCCGCCGACGTGGTGCTGTCGCCGGAGATCATCGCCAAGGTGGACGCCACGGTGAACGGCGACACGGTCTCGGGCTCGCGCTACTCGCCCGCGCTCCAGGCCGCCGTGGATACCGAGCGAATGCCCTCCGAGGCCTAGGCTGCGCGGGTCCGACGCCGGCGCAGTTCCGCGCCCGCGCCGCCGAAGCCCAGGATCATCAGCGCCCAGGTCGCCGGCTCGGGCACGCCGCCCGCCGGGACTTCCGGCGTGAACAGGTTCGAGCTGAACTGGATGTAAGCGCCCTCGGGGATGTCGAAGCCGTCGGTGAACACGATCGTCGGATCGGCCCAGGCGTCGAAGCTGCTGTTCGGGTTGGCGACGCGGCCGTTGGCGGTGAGCTGGATCGTGTAGATCTGGTTGGCGATGCCGATGAGGTCGGTCTTGCCGCCGCCGTTCGGCTGCTGGAGCCCGCTGCAGGCGGTGATGGCCTTGCACGAGCGCGCATAGGCCAGTGACTTCGACTGCTCGGCGCCGAACAGGTCGACCGAGGCTTCGCCGAAGTAGGAGCCCGCGCCGCTCACCTGGGCGGCGGCGTCGATCGTCAGGTGGATGTCGGCCGCGACCGGGCTGATGACCGCGAAGTAGTAGCGGATCGTGGCGTCGGCGATCTCGCCGTAGCCGTCCGCGGTGGTCGAGCCCCAGACGTGGGCCTTTAGGTTGCCGTCGGCGATGGTCTCGGAGCCCACCGTGCCGAAGCTGTCGGCGTGGGTGGTGCTACCGGCGTTGAAGCCGCTGTACTGGCCGTACTGGGTGCCGCCGCTGAACTTGGCGACCGGAACGATGACGACTGCATTCGCCGAGCCGGCGGCGAGGACGGCGCCGGCGAACGCAAGCGCCGGCAGACTACGCAGGACCATGACTGGAAAACCCCCAAACTGAACGGCCGGCATAGGGCTGCGGCGGGGGCGATGCGGGAAGGCGCGGCAGCGTGCATCGCGGTGCAGGGCCGCGCAGGTCAGCCTGCGGCTGCGGCGGGCTCGCGATAGGCCGGCCCGCGGGCGAGCGAGCGGATCAGCGGCATCTGCAGGAGCCAGTCGCCGCCGAGCGGCAGCTGGGCCGGGCCGATGTCGCGGACGAGGTGCGCCTGCAGCTCGGGCGAGATAGAGCCCTCGGGCGCCAGCGGGTCGCGGGCGGCGAGCTCCAGGAAGCGGGCGTCGTCGGCGTCGCGGTCGCCGGACAGGTCCTCGATGCGCTCGAACATCATCACGAACGCGGTGGGCGTGCGGCCCGCGTCCAGCGCCGAGCCCATGGCCAGGCCGTCCAGCACGTCGGCCTTGGGCGCGGCCACGCCGTTGAAGATCCCGAACACCATGGCGCCGCTGGTGACGTCGGCGGCCACGCAGATCAGCTGGTTGTGCAGCGGCATCATCCAGCCTTCGCAGAAGGTGCCGCCGGTCCCCATGCGCAGCTGCAGGAGGCCGGTGGGATCGCGGCGGATCATGCCGTAGTCGTGCAGGAAGCGGCCGGGGCTCAGCACATAGGGGCGCGTCGAGCGGAAGAAGCCCTCGTAGGCCGCGCCGCGGACCGCCGAGGTGCTGACGATCTGGTCCAGGATCGGCAGCGGCAAGCCGGACGGCGACGGCGGCTCGGCCGGCGCGACGGCCGCGGGGTCGGCGCCCAGGCGGGCCGCCAGGTCGGGCAGGCTGCGCTCCCAGTCCAGCAGCGTGAAGCCGGGCGCGCGCTCGGCCAGCAGCGCGGTGAGGCGGGCGAGGTTGTGGCTGGAGGGCGTGACCACGCCGGTCGCCCAGCGCCCCACGATCGACTTGTCCACGCCGAGGTCGGCCGCCAGTCGCCCGCGGCTGAGGCAAAGCGCCTTCAGGGTAAGCGTGAACTTGTCGCTGAACTCCGACATGGCGTGAACCTGCCCTAAGGGCCGCGCCGCGCCATCCCCCCGCCGGGGGAGATCGTGTCGGATCAGGCGCAGAGCACGCCCACGATGTCCTCGCGGCCGCCGACACCCAGTTTCTGGCCGAGGTTGCGCACGTGGGTCACCACGGTGCTGGCTCCCATACCCAGGCGGTCGCCGATCTGGGGATAGGAGAGGCCGGTGGCGAGCATGCGCGCCACGTCCTGCTCGCGGGGCGTGAGGCTGCGGTAAAGCGGCGATCGCAGCATCTTCACACCGGGTGGCAGGCGCCGCTCGATCTGGACGCCTACGGTGCGCGCGCCGCCGTCCGCATGCGGGTCGAGGGCGTAGGCGCGCACGACGAAGCGCCCGTAGGCGGTCACCGCGTCCATCCGCGCCGGCGCGACGCTGGCGCCACTGAGGGCAGCCTCCACGCGGGCCGCGAGCTCGGTGAGGATCGGCCGCGCCCAGTCGTAGACCCGGTCGCTCAAGAGGTTCAGGTCGGCCGGCACGCCCGCCGCACCCTGCAGCAGCCGCCAGGCGCCCGGGCTGGCGTGCAGGACCCGGCCGTCCAGGTCGGTGACCAGGATCGCGGCCTCGTCCTCCAGGTCGGTGTCGGGCCACTGCTCCAGCCCGCCGGCGCGGCCTACGGCCTGGACGATGTAGGGGCGCACCATCCGCAGCAGCCGCATCTCGGCGTCGCTGAAGTCCTTGGCGCCGGGCGGCCGCCCGATCCCCAGGTTGCCGATGGGCCGGTTTCCGTCGCGCAGCGCCAGTCCGGCGATCCAGTGGTGGCGGCCGATGCGGTAGACCTCGTCGTAGATCTCGGTCTCGCCGAACTCGGGGGTGAAATCGCTGACCCGGATCACGCCCAGCGCCGGATTGCGCTGCATCTCCAGCTGGCGCGGATAGTAGCGGCCCTCCTCGCCGTTGAACCAACGCTCGGCGTAGCGGGTGATCAGCTCGGGGCCCTGGTCCACGGTGACGTAGGCGTCGACCGGCTGGTGGTTCTCGTCCAGCCAGAGCATGGCGGCGGAGTCGAACGGCGCGATCTCGCCCAGCACGCCCACGAACTCGCCGAAGGCCAGCCGGTCCGGCAGGCCCATGGCGGCCAGCCGCTGCACGGTGGCCATGGCGCGGCGCGCGCGGTTCGGCATCCCCTTGACTCGAACTCCCCTAGATGCGGCGCTCCAGGCCCTCCCAGAACGGCTCGCGCAACTTGCGCTTGAAGATCTTCCCCGAGTCCTCGCGGGGCAGGTCCGTCGCCAAGTCCACGCGACGGGGCATCTTGTAGCCGGCGACATGCGCGCGGAGGTAGTCCTTGATCGCGCTTTCGGTCAGGTCTGCCCCCTCGCTGGGCTGAACCACGGCATAGACGCCTTCGCCGAACTCATCGTCGGGGATGCCGAACACCGCGCAATCGGCCACGCCGGGCATCTTCAGAAGCTCGGCCTCGATCTCGGCCGGATAGATGTTCACTCCGCCCGAGATGATCATGTCCTTGGCCCGGTCGCAGAGGTAGAGGAACCCGTCCCTGTCGAAGTAGCCGATGTCGCCGGGCGCGATCAGCCCGGCCTTCTCGCTGTCGCGGCGCTTCTGGTCGTCGCCGTGGTAGGTGAAGTCGGCCATGTTGCGGATGCGGGCCACAACCTCGCCGATCTCGCCGGCCGGCAGGGCGTTCCCTTCGGCGTCGACCACGCGGACGTCGGCCTCGGGCCAGGGCTTGCCGACGGTGCCAGGATGGGTGAGCCAGTCCCCGGCCGTGCAGAACGTCACCGCCGAGACCTCGGTCGAGCCGTAGTACTCGTTGATGACCGGCCCCCACCATTCGATCATCGCGCGCTTGATCGGCGGCGGGCAGGGCGCCGCGGCGTGGACCACGAACTTCAGCGACGACAGGTCGTACTTCGCCTTCACCGCGTCGGGCAGCTTCAGCAGCCGGTGGAACATGATCGGCACCATGTGCAGGTGCGTGACCCGGTGTTCCTGGATCATCGCCAGCAGTTCCTCAGGGTCGAACCGCGGCTCCAGGATCACGCTGGCCCCCAGCCGCGCGGCGGTCAGGCCATAGGCGTTGGGCGCGGAGTGGTACATCGGCCCGGTGACCACGGTGACCATCTCGTCGGGCGGCCCGTGGCCCATGAAGCCGAAGGCGCGGCCGACGACCATGGCGGTGGTCATGGCCTGCTCGGGGGTCGGTGGCGCGCGGCGCACGCCCTTCGGCCGGCCGGTGGTGCCGGAGGTGTAGATGATCGTGCCGGGCGCCTCGGCGCCGCTGGGCGGCAGGGGCTCGAAGCCCTCGAGCCAGGTCGTCCAGTCGGTCATGCCGGGCGGAACCGGCGCGGCGTCGATGGCGTAGGCTTCGGCGATCTCGGGCGGGGTGGCGACCACCAGCACCGGCACGCCGGGCGGCAGGGCCTCGCGGATCGGCGGGATCAGGTCGGCGTGGATGACGATCGCTTTGGCGGCCGAGTTCTCGAACAGATAGGCCGCCTCGTCGGGCGTGTAGTGCCAGTTGACCGGCGTGGGATAGGCGCCCAGCAGGCCCGCCGCCGTACTGGCTTCGAAGAACGGCAGGTCGTTGCGCAGATAGAGGGCGATCAGGTCGCCCTTGCCAATGCCCAGGCTGGCCAGGCCGGCCGCGGCGCGGGCCGCGCGGTCCTGCAGTTCGGTTGGAGAACGGCGCCGCGCGCCGCTGATCAGGTCTCCCATGGCGGCCTCCTACCGTAGCGGCTGCGGGAACTTCGGCAGGCTGTCGAAGTCCTCGGGGACGTGTTCAAGGATCACGCGGGCCTTGGTTTCCGCCGCGATCTTCTCCACCAGGTCCATGCTCTTCAGCGTCTGGTCGCGGTTGGTGTTGAACCGCGGCACGCGCCGCGCCGCGCGGCTGTCGGCGATGTGCCACATGTCGCCGGTCAGCAGGACCGGGCCGCTCTTCAGGCGCACCAGCAGGACGGTGTGGCCAGGTGTGTGGCCGGGCGCCTGGATGATGGTGACCGACCTGTCGCCGAAGACGTCGTAGGTGGCGTCACCCTCGATCAGCACGGTCTTGGCGTTCTCCAGCGCGGAATAGGCGGCGAACTGCTGGCCCGAGCTGCGGGCCCCGGGCCGGAAGGCGTAGGCGCGCTCGTCGGCGTCGACGATCCAGGTGGACGCGGCGAACAGCCCCGCGTTGCCGATGTGGTCGAAGTGGCTGTGCGAGATCGACAGGTACTCGATGTCGGCCGGCGCGAGGCCGAGCTGCGCGAGCTGGTCGGTCAGCTTGTGGGCCACGATGATGCCGCCTGGCGCCGTGTGGTTCGGCATGTCGTAGATCGCCTGCGGCACGCCCGTGTCCCAGACCAGGTCGCCCTTGGGATGGCGGATCAGGTAGCAAGGGACGACCATGGTGGCGTTCCGGCCCTTGTACGAGCCGTCGTCGGCATAGCCGTCGGCGTTCTCCATCGTCAGCCGCCCGCAATCCATCGCGTACAGCTCCAGGCCCTTCGGCGGCGCCTTGGCGGCCAGCGCGCCGCCGGCGGCGAAGAGGACGGCGGCCATCGCGGCCGGGCCTAGCAGGCGAAGCTTCATCGCGTTTCCTCGGGGGTCGATTTCCGTTTGGCCCGAGCGTGGCCTGGGACCGCCGCCGAGTCACGCCGTTCGGTGGCGATTGACGGAACGCGTTTCCTGGTATTGTATGAGTGTATGCATACACAGGAGCAATTGCTGGCCGGCATGCGGATCGAGGGCAACGGCGTCCCGATCTATGTGCAGCTGCGCGAGCAGTTCCTGCGGGCCATGGGCGCGGGCGCACTGAAGCCCGGCGACCAGATGCCGACCATGCGCCAGGTGGCCGTGGCCTTCCGCATCGACCTGAACACCGTCCGCCACGCCTATGACGAGCTGGAGCGCGCCGGCGCCGTGGTGCTGGTCCGGGGGCGCGGCAGCTTCGTCGCCGAGCCGGCCGCCGGTCTGGAAGGTCCCGATCACGAGGCCGAGGCCGAGGGGTTGGCGCGCCAGGTCCTGGCCGCCGCCGCAGCCGCGGGCGTGTCGCCCGAACTGCTGGTCCAGAAGATCACGGCGCTCGCCGCCGCGAAGGAGGAAGTCCGATGATGAACGCCGCCAGTCCGAACCTGCGGATCGACTACGGGTCGATGCCCAGCTTCAAGGACATGAACCCGCTGGCGCTGGTGCTCTCCACGGCCGTCGGCGTCGGCGGCGCCCTGATGGTGGTCCAAGGCCGAGACGACGGACCGCTGCTCTGGGGCGGGATCGCCGTGATCCTGCTGGGCGTCCTGATCCCCTTCACGCTCAAGATGGCCAACCAGTGGGAGCGGGCGGTGGTCCTGCGCCTGGGCCGCCTGGACCGGATCGCCGGGCCGGGCCTGTTCATGATCATCCCTGTGGTCGACCAGGTCGCCTACTGGATCGACCAGCGCATCCAGACCACCGAGTTCAACGCCCAGCAGGCGCTTTCCAAAGACACCGTGCCGGTCAACATCGACGCGGTGATCTTCTGGCAGGTGCACGACACCGAACGCGCGGCGCTCGAGATCCAGGACTATCGCCGCGCCATCCAGCAGGTGGCCGAGACGTCGCTGCGTGAGATCGTCGGCTCCTCGATGCTGGCGACGCTGCTGGCCGAGCGGACCAAGGGCGACGAGATCCTGCGCGAAGTGATCGGCCGCAAGACCGCCGACTGGGGTATCTCGGTAATCTCGGTGGAGATCCGCGACATCGGCGTGCCCGCCGGCCTGCAGGACGCCATGAGCCGCCAGGCCCAGGCCGAACGCGAGCGGCTGGCGCGGGTGGCGCTGGGCCAGGCCGAGCAGGAGGTGGCGGTGAAGTTCGTGGAAGCTGCCGAGATCTACGCCCGCTCGCCCGCGGCGCTGCAGCTGCGGGCCATGAACATCATCTACGAGACCACCAAGGAGGGCGGCGCGACGATCCTGCTGCCCACCGCCATGGTCGACGCCATGAACCCGGGTGGCGTGCTGGGCCTGACCCAGGCGGCGATCGCCGCCCAGCAACCCAAGGCCTGAGGAGGCGGACATGCGGGCTTTCGTGATGCGATGGGCGGCGGGCCTGGCGTTCGCGGCCCTGGCGGTGGGCCTGCTGCTCGCCGACGCGGCGCGGGCGCAGGAGGCGGTGGGCCAATGGCACGGCAGCCTGGCGCTGCGCACCGGGACGATCCGCCTGTCGATCAAGCTGAAGCCGGCCGCGGGCGGCGGGCTGGAGGGCTCGATCCTCAGCCCAGAGCAGGCGGGCGACTACCGGCCGTTGGACGACGTGAAACAGGCCGGCGGCCATCTCTCGTTCGCCTACAGGCCCGCGCGCGGCCAGTTCGACGGCGAGTGGGACGCTGCGAGGGGCGCCTGGGTCGGCCACTGGGTCACGCCGGCGGGCGATACGGCCCTGACGCTGGAGAAGGGCGATATCCCGAAGGGGGCGATAGTCGCCGGGCTCGATGGTGACTGGGAGGGCCCGCTGACCCTGGCCCAGACCACCCTGCGGCTGGTGCTGCACGTGAAGACCGGGCCGTACGGCACGGTCGCCCTGCTGGACTCGCCGGACCAACTCGCCATGGGCATGCCGATCACCAGCATCGGCCGCGACGGCGACAAGGTGAGCTTCGCCTACACCCAGATCCACGCGAGCTTCGACGGCATCCTGTCCTCGGACGGCCAATCGATCGCGGGCCAGTTCACGCAGGGCAAGGCCCTGCCGCTTACCCTGACCAAGCGTAAGGGCGCCGTCGTAGCCCGCCGGCCCCAGGTCCCGGCCAAGCCTTATCCGTACCGTGAGGAGGAGGTCGCCTTCGATAGCGCGCCGGGCGTGCGGCTGGCGGGCACGCTGACCCTGCCGCCAGGCCCGGGGCCGTTTCCTGCCGCCGTGCTGATCACCGGATCCGGCGCGCAGGACCGCGACGAGAGCATCCTGGGCCACAAGCCGTTCCTGGTTCTCGCCGACGACCTGACCCGGCGCGGGATCGCAGTGCTGCGCTACGACGACCGGGGCTTCGCGAAATCCACGGGCGACTTCGCCAAGGCCACCACGGCGGACTTCGCCGTCGACGCCGGCGCAGCCGCAGCCTTCCTGCGCACGCGGCCCGAGATCGATCGGAAGCGGGTCGGCCTGATCGGCCACAGTGAAGGCGGCATCGTGGCGCCGATGGTGGCGGCGAAGGAGCCCGCGACCGCCTTCGTGGTGCTGATGGCCGGCGTCGGAGCGCCGACCGAGGCCGCCATGGCCGCCCAGCGGGCCGCGCTGACGCCCTATTTCGGGATGTCGCCGGAACGCGCGCGCCAGAACGAGCAGATGACGGCGCATGTGTTCGCCGCCATGGCCGATGCGAAGGACAGCGCCGAGGCCGAGGCGCGCGCCACCGTCGTGTTGCTGCGCGAGGGCGCCCCGATGGGGGTCACGGCGGACAATGTCCAGTTCCTGGCCCGCCAGATCAGTTCGGACTGGACGCGCAAGCTGATGGCCTACGATCCGGCCCCAACCCTACGGGCGGTGAAGGCGCCGATCCTGGCCGTGAACGGGACCAAGGACCTGCAGGTGATCGCCGACCTCAACCTCTCGGCGATCAAGGCCGCGACGGCCGCGAATTCCGATGTAACCATCGTGGCCCTGCCGGGGCTGAACCACATGTTCCAGACGGCCAAGACCGGCGCCGTCGGCGAATATGCGGATATCGAGGAGACGATCGCGCCGGTCGCTTTGAAGACCATCGGCGACTGGGTCGCTGCACACACGCAGCAGCCATGATGAGGCGAACCGCCGCAGTGTGATTTGATCTCGCTCAAACCCGGCGCCTCCTGGCTGGCATCTTATGGTTGTGCAACGAGGAGGAACACCGTGGGCGATCCCTACGCCGTGCGCGAGCGCCTGGACTTCATCGGCATCGACGCGAGCGCGCGCGCCGCTTTGCGTAGCCTCAGGCCGTTCATCCAGGCCGAGATCGCGCCGGCGCTGAGCGTCTTCTACGGCCGGCTCCGCGAGACGCCGGACGTGCGCCGCTTTTTCCGGGACGACAGCCATATCGATGCGGCGAAGGGGGCCCAAGGCCGGCACTGGAGCGTCATCGCCGACGGCCAGTTCGACGAGGCCTATGTCAACGGCGTGCGTGCGATCGGAGAGACGCATGCGCGCATCGGCCTGGAGCCGCGCTGGTATATCGCCGGCTACGCCCTCATCACCGAGACGCTTCTCCGCCGGCTGATCGAGACGCGCTGGCCCAAGGGCCTGGGCGGCGGCCGCGGTAAGGGGGCCGGAGACGCGGCTGACGCCGTCGCGGCGCTGGTCAAGGCCATGATGCTGGACATGGACTTCGCCCTCTCGATCTACCTCGAAACCCTGGAGAACGAGCGCCAGCGGCTGGAGACGGAACGCCAGGCCGCCGAACGGAACCAGGTCGCGGCGATGGGTGCGCTGGCCGAGGCGCTGTCGCGGCTTTCGCGCGGCGATCTGCGGACGCGCGTCGACCAGGAACTCGCGCCGGAGTTCGCGCGCCTGAAGGACGACTTCAATGCGGCGGTCGGGGCGTTGGAGACCGCGATGGGCTCCGTGACTCAGGTCGGCCACGTGGTGGCCCAGGGCGTGCATCAGATCGGCGCCGCCGCCGACCACCTCTCGCGCCGCACCGAGCAGCAGGCGGCCAATCTCGAAGAGACGGCGGCCGCGCTGGAAGAGATCACCGTCACCGTCCGCAAGGCCGCCGAGGGCGCCCAGGACGCGAGCAGGGTCGTCGCCGCCGCCAGGTCGGAGGCCGACCGGTCGGGGGACGTCGTGGCCCGCGCGATCGGAGCCATGGACCAGATCGAAGGTTCGTCCAGCCAGATCGGCCAGATCATCGCGGTGATCGACGAGATCGCCTTCCAGACCAACCTGCTGGCGCTGAACGCGGGCGTGGAGGCGGCGCGGGCCGGTGAAGCGGGCAAGGGCTTCGCCGTCGTCGCCTCGGAGGTGCGCGCGCTCGCCCAGCGGTCAGCGGAGGCGGCCAAGGAGATCAAGGCGCTGGTGAGCGAGTCGAGCGCGCACGTGAAGGAAGGAGTCGCCCTGGTCGGCCAGGCCGGGGAGGCGCTGAACGCGATCTCGGATCGAGTCTTGAGCATCGATGCCCTGGTCGCCGAGATGGCCGCGTCAGCGCAGGAGCAGACACGGGCGATCAGCGAGGTGAACGTGGCGGTGAACCAGCTCGATCAACTCACCCAGCAGAACGCCGCCATGGTCGAGGAGACGACGGCGGCGACGCATACCTTGAACGCGCAAAGCAACGATCTCTCGCGCCTGATGTCGGACTTCAGGGTCGGCGCCGCACCGGGACCTCTGCGGTCGGCTGCCTAGACCATCCCGGCCTTGCGCAGCGCCTGGTACGACTTGATCACGCGCTGCAACCGGTGCTCGCCTGACCGGTCGCCGTTGTTGGCGTCGGGGTGCAGGCGGCGCACCAGCTCGGTGTAGCGGGCGCGGATCTTGGCGCTGTCGGCGTCCTCGTCCAGGTCGAGGTCGGCCAGGGCGTTGCGCTCGATCTTGCCCAGTTTGCGGCCTGCCGGTTCGGGCCGCGTCGCCTGCTGGCCGCCGCCGCCGAACATGTTGAACGGGTCGCGATAGCCCTGGCCCGTGCCGAACTTGGTCTGGAAGGCGGCCGCCTCGCGGCTCATGCGCCCGGCTTTCATCTCCCAAGTGGGACGGCCGCCGGTCATCAGCTCTTCCTGCTGGCGGCGGCGGACCTCGCCCTCGGGCAGGCCGGCAAAGAAGTTCCAGTTGCGATTGTACTCGGCCGCGTGCGGCTGACAGAACCAGTAGTGCTCGTTCAGCATGTCGCGGGCCTTGGGCGCGCGGGCCGTCGCCGCCCGCCGGCAGCCGGGATGGTCGCAGGCGCGTTCGCCCGGCTTCAGGGCGTGGACGTCCTGTTCCGACTCGTCCTTCTCGGACGGCGGACGGACGCGGATATCCACGAACTTCGGCCTGTATTGAAACGCACCCGGCATGGGCCAAGTATGGGGGGGAGAAAGTTCCGTACAAGAATTGAAGATCAGGCCGATGGGCGCCATATTTGATGTGATCCAAGACAAGCTCACGACGGCCTTCCAGCCTACGCGGCTAGAGATCGTCGATGATTCCCACCGGCACGCGGGCCACAGCGGCGCGCGCGAGGGCGGGGAAAGCCATTTCAACGTGACGATCGAGTCGCCCGCATTCTCGGGCACGCCGCGGGTGGCGCGGCAACGGATGGTCTACAAGGCCCTGGCCGACGAACTGGCCGGACCGGTGCACGCGCTCTCGGTCAAGGCGCTGGCGCCCGGCGAGGGCTGAGCCCTACACTCCGCGGAACGCGGACATATCAAAAGCCCGGGTCCCCACAGATGGGGGCGAGCGGGATCGGAATTTGGGGAGAGACGGGTTGCGGACAACCATCACCGTCAACGGCGAGGCGCGGTCGCTGGACCTCGACCCGCGAACGACGCTGCTCGACGCCTTGCGCGAGCACCTGAAGCTTACCGGCGCCAAGAAGGGCTGCGACCACGGCCAGTGCGGCGCCTGCACGGTCCTGGTGAATGGCGTGCGGATCAATTCCTGCCTGTCGCTGGCCGTGATGCACGACGGCGACGAGGTGACCAGCATCGAGGGCGTAGGCACGGTGGAGAAGCTGCACCCCGTGCAGCAGGCCTTCCTGAAGCACGACGCCTTCCAGTGCGGCTACTGCACGCCGGGCCAGATCTGCTCGACGCTGGGGATGCTGGAGGAGCTGGCCGCCGGCTGGCCCAGCCAGGAGACGGAGGCCGGGGCGAAGCCCGCGTTCACCGACGATGAGGTCCGCGAGCGGATGAGCGGGAACATCTGCCGCTGCTCGGCCTATCCGCAGATCGTCGCCGCCATCAAGGAAGCCCGGGAGGCCCTGGCGTGAAGGCCTTCACCTACGAGCGTGCGCAGAGCGCCGAGGCCGCGGTGAAGGCGGCGGCCGGGACGCCCGGCGCGCGGTTCATCGCCGGCGGCACCAACCTGCTCGACCTCATGAAACTGGAGATCGAGACGCCGCAGCACCTGATCGACGTGGGTCGCCTGCCGATGGCGGCGATCGAGGCGACGGCCGAGGGCGGCCTGCGGATTGGCGCGTCGGCGACCAACAGCGCCGTGGCGGCCGACGCCCGGGTCCGGGCGCGCTGGCCGGTGCTGTCGGAAGCCATAGTGGCCGGCGGTTCGCCCCAGCTGCGCAACAAGGCCAGCGTGGCGGGCAACCTGCTGCAGCGCACCCGCTGCGCCTACTTCTACGACACCTCCAAGCCCTGCAATAAGCGTCAGCCCGGCTCGGGCTGCGGGGCGTTGGAAGGCCTGAACCGCAATGCCGCGATCTTCGGCGCCAGCCACGCCTGCATCGCCACCCACACCTCGGACATGGCCGTCGCCCTGGTGGCGCTGGACGCCCAGGTCGAGACCCTGAACCCGTCGGGCCAGGCACGGTCGTTCCCGCTGGCGGAGCTGCACCGGCTGCCCGGCGAAACGCCGCACCTGGAGACGCAGCTGGTTGCGGGTGAACTGATCACCGCCGTCGTCGTGCCGTCGCCGCCGGCCGGCGGGCAGACCTATCGAAAAGTGCGCGACCGGGCGTCGTACGCCGGCGGCCTGGCCAGCGTGGCGGTGGCCGGCGGCCAGGTGGCGCTGGGCATGGTGGCCCACAAGCCGTGGCGGGCGTCCGCGGCCGAGAAGGCGCTGGCGGCGGGCGCTTCGCCCGGCGACGCCATAGGCCAGGAGCTCGCGGGCGCCAGCCCGCTGGGCCGCAACGACTACAAGGTTCCGCTGGTGGCGCGGCTCGCGGCGGCGGCCATCGGCCAAGCGAAGGGGAGGGGCGCATGAGCTCGGTGCACGACTGGGCGGCGCCCAATCCCGTCACGACCAACCGCTCGGGCCTGATCGGCAAGGGCGTCGACCGCTACGAGGGGCCGCTGAAGGTCACCGGCACGGCGCCCTACGCCTATGAGGTGCAGCCTCCCCAACCGCCGGCCTATGGCGTGATGGTGGGCGCCACCATCGCCACCGGCCGCATCAGCGACGTGGACATCGCCGACGCACAGGCCGCGCCCGGCGTGCTGGCCGTCTGGACCCATCGCAACGTCCCGGCCCAGCCGCCGCGCGGCGCCAAGAGCCATCCGCGCAGCACGTCCGGCTCGGCGCCGGCGCTGGAGAACGACCGCGTGGCCTATTGGGGCCAGCCGGTGGCCTTCGTGGTGGCCGACACCCTGGAGAACGCCGTCGCCGCCTCGGCCCTGGTGCGGCTGACGTACGAGGCCGACACGCCTGACGTGGATTTCCGCGGCCGCCTGGACGCCGCCGGCCAGCCGCCGGGCGAGCAGGACGTGGAGATCGGGAACTTCGACGCCGGCTTCGCTGCCTCGCCGGTGAAGCTGGACGAGACCTGGTCCACGCCGATCCAGAACCACTGTCAGATGGAGCCCTGCGCGTCGCTGGCCTGGTGGGAGGGCGACAAGTGCATCGCTCACACCTCGGTCCAGATGGTGAAGCCGGCCCAGCACGGCCTGGCCGAGACTCTGGGGATCGACCGCGACGCCGTCCACCTGATGACCCGCTACATCGGCGGCGGTTTCGGTGGGAAAGGCCAGACCTACGACGACCTGACGCTAGCAGCCTTGGCGGCGCGGGCGCTGAAGCGGCCGGTGAAGGTGGCCTTCACGCGCCAGCAGATGATGCACGGCACGATCCACCGCCCGGCGACGGTCATGCGGGTGCGGTTGGGGGCCGAGAAAGACGGCCGGCTCAACGCCTTCTCGATCATGACCTGGACCCACTGCCACCGGAACGGGTCGTTCACCGAGCACGCCTCGAACTTCGCCCGGGCGCTGTACGCCGCACCCAACCGGCTGACCGGCCACCGGCTTGTGCGGCTGGACCTGCCGGGCGCCGGGCCGATGCGGGCGCCGGGCGAGGCCTCTGGCACCATGAGCCTGGAATGCGCCATGGACGAGCTGGCCGAACAGCTGGGCATGGACCCCGTCGAACTGCGCATCCGCAACGAGCCGCCGGTCGATCCCGAGAACGGCCGGCCGTTCTCGCAGCGCCAGCTGGTGCGCTGCCTGCAGGAGGGCGCGCAGCTCTTCGGCTGGGACCGGCGGATGCCGAAGCCGCGGCAGGTGCGCGACGGCCGCTGGCTGGTGGGCATGGGCATGGCCGCCGCCATCCGCGGCAACTTCCTGCTGCCGGCCAAGTGCAGCTTCTCGGTGGACGCCGACGGCGTGATCACAGTGCGCCAGGGCATGACCGACATCGGCACCGGCACCTACACCGTGCTGGCCCAGATCGCGGCCGAGACCCTGGGCGTGCCGCTGGGCAAGGTGGTGGTCGAGATCGGCGACAGTGAGCTGCCGCCCGCGCCCGGCTCTGGCGGGCAGTTCGGCGCGGCCACGGCCGGCTCCGCGGCGCTGGCCGCGGGCATGAACCTGCGCAAGGCCCTGGCCGAGCTGGCCACCGGCGATCCGCGCTCGCCGCTCTATGGCGACGATCCCGAACTGGTGACCTTCCAGGACGGCGTCATCGCCATCGAGAACAAGTCCGAGACCCTGGCGGCCCTGGTGGCCCGCGCTGCGCCCGAGGGCCTGACGGTGGAGGGCGACAGCCGCCCCGCCGCCGACATGCGCGAGTGGAGCACCCAGACCTATGGCGGCCACTACTGTGAGGTGGGTGTCGACCCGGTGACAGGCGAGGTGCGCGTGCGCCGGATGTTGGGCGTGTTCGCGGCCGGCCGGATTCTCAACGAGAAGACCGCGCGCAGCCAGCTCACCGGCGGGATGATCTGGGGTGTCGGCTCGGCGATCACCGAGGGCAACGCAGTCGATCCGCACCACGGCTCGCTGATCAACCAGGACCTGGCGCAGTACCTGGTGCCGGTGCAGGCCGACATCGGCGAGCTGGACGCGATCATGCTGGACGAGGTGGACGACAAGGCCAACCCGATGGGGATCAAGGGCGTGGGCGAGCTGGGCAACTCCGGCGCGGGCGCGGCGGTGGCCAACGCGATCTACAACGCCTGCGGCATCCGGGTCCGCGACTATCCGATCACGCCCGACAAGCTGCTGGCGGGACTGATCGCGAAGGGGCTGTAGATCAGCAGATACGTATACGAAGGTGTGCGGACGCCTTCCAAAAACGCAGGAGTATTCTGCACAAAAGGTAACTACCGCGACCGTGGCTGGCGCACTATTTGCTCCCTCGCACCGGTGTTGTGCCGGTTTCGAGGAGACGAGACGTGAAACTGCTTCTGGCGATCAGCGCTCTGGTGGGTTCGGTCGGCCTGCTGGTCAGCGACTGGGCCGGTCAGGCATTCCCGTACCTCTAGGGCGCTAGCCTTAGCGGGCCTTGAGTTCGCCCAGGACCCGCGCCAGGTCGCCCTCGCGGAACGGCTTCTGCAGCACCGGCGACCCCCGATCCACATCGCGAAGGCCCGCGTCGCCATAGCCGGTGGCGAAGGCGAAGGGCGCGCCCTTCTCGCGGAGCAGGTCCGCCAGCGGGAAGATCGGCTGGCCGCCCAGGTTCACGTCCAGGACCGCGCAGTCGAGCTCGGCCTGGTTGGCCAGCTCGATGGCCTCGTCCAGGCGCGAGGCCGGCCCGACGACCGTGCAGCCGAGGTCGCTCAGCATGTCCTCGATCAGCATGGACACCATCATCTCGTCCTCGACGACGAGGACCCGCAGCCCCTCAAGACTGATCTGGGCGGTCATTCCATGCACTCCAACACGACGGCCAGCGTCATCCGGCATCGCTCAATCACACCTGTCTAGTTGAACATGAACTGAATGTCGCTGCGCGTGTAGCGAGATCGCTTGTGGCGTGCATCGCGCGTGACCTCGTTCCCCCGAACCCACGCCATGAACGGCCAAGCTTCGATTCGGTTCCATCCCCCTGCGCGGTCCGGTCGCATGGGGTGCGACCCGGCGTCTTCGTGCTTTGGAAACCACTCTCCGCGAGAATCCTCCTGCGATTGAGGGAAGATCTCATGTTCGACTTCACCGTGCGGGCCCGAAGCGGCCACTGGGTTCTGCAGGACGCCGAAGCCGGCGACCTGGGCGCCTACGAGACGCGTGACGAAGCCCTGGCCGCCGCCGGCGACTGGGTGCGCCTGATCGAGATGCCCTGGCCGGTGCTGGTCTGCGACGCCGACGGCGAGTGGGACCAGACGGTGGTGGAGCCGACCTGCCTCCACTGAGGCGTCACCTTGCGGTTCACACGTCACATTACGGCGGGTTTAAGTATTAAGCGCCTGTAATTTTCTTAAATCGACGTCATTACTCCCTATTCACGGGTTTTCGTCGAGGTCACCGAGTATTCGTTTCCTTGCCGGCGGACATCACCGCCGGGGCACAACCGCTCCGAAGGAAACGACCATGACCAACCTGACCTCCCGCATCGCTTCAGCCGCCATGCTGGCCCTGGCCGCGCTCCCCATCGCGTCGCTCCCCGCCTCGGCCCTGGCCGCTCCCCCCGCCTCCGTGAAGATCGCCGACATCAACCTGCTCACCCCCGAGGGCATGGCCACCTTCACGAAGCGCGCCGACTACGCCGCCCGCGACTTCTGCCGCGACGAACGCGCCCTGGGCCCGGCCGCCACCTGCCGCGCCGCCGTCAAGGCCGAACTGAACGACAAGGTCACGGCGCTCCGCTCGGCCAAGCTCGAGCAGGCGTCCAAGACCTTCGCCGCCCGCTAAGCTCTCCCTTCGAATAGCGGACGTGCGAAAGGGCCCGCAGCCGCCCCAGCTGCGGGCCTAATCGCGTCTAGACTTCAGCTTTACTTAAGCTGCAGCGTCGACCAGCACGACCTCGGCGTCTTCGAGCGCCGTGACCTTCAGGACCTCTTCGTCCTTCACCGCCGCGCCGTCCCGGGCGTTCAGCCGAACCCCGTTGACCTCCACGGCGCCGATCGCCGGCACCAGATAGGCGTGCCGGTCCTTGCCCAGCACATACTCCGTGGTTTCGCCGGCCTTCAACGTCGCGCCCGACACCCGGCCGTTGGTCCGGATGGGCAGTGCGTCCTCGTCGCCCGCCACGCCGCTGGCGAGGGTCACGAACTTCCCGGCGCGGTCGCCCTTCGGAAAGGGCTTGGCGCCCCAACTGGGCCGGCCGCCGCGTTCGCTGGGCTCGATCCAGATCTGGAACAGCGTCGTGGTCTCGGGCTCCAGGTTGTACTCGGCGTGGCGGATGCCGGCGCCCGCGCTCATCACCTGGACGTCGCCGGCCTCGGTGCGGCCCTCGTTGCCCAGGCTGTCCTTGTGGGTGATCGCGCCCTTCCGGACGTAGGTGATGATCTCCATGTCGGAGTGCGGATGCGGCGGGAAGCCGGAGTTCGGCGCGATCTCGTCGTCGTTCCATACCCGGATCGGGCCCCAGCCCATGTTCTGCGGGTCGTAGTAGTTGGCGAACGAGAAGTGGTGGCGGGCCTTGAGCCAGCCGTGGTCGGCGCCGCCGAGGCGGGCGAAGGGTCTGCGGTCGATCATTTCTCTACTCTCACTCTCCCTGTGGCGCGGGTCGCCGCGCCGTTCGAGAGAGAAGATAATGGCTGCGTTTCGGCGATAAATCGGGTTGAACGTAGAAGATTGTAGCCAATTCGGAAGCAATGGGCTGTGACTGACGGAAGCCTGCGCGCGCCCTTCAGCCACGGTTCATTACGGCGGAGCTCCATTGGCCCGGCAACCGGCTGGAGGCCTTTCGAGATGAGCAAGACTTTCTGCATCGCTGCGCTGGCGACCCTCGCCGTGGCAAGCGCGGCCGAGGCCCAACCGTTCCGCGGCGGTTCGGCGACGCTGTTCGACCAGCCCAACTTCCAGGGCAATTCGGTCACCATCACCCAGTCGGCCCCTGACCTCGGCAAGTGGCGCTTCAACGACCGCGCCCAGAGCGCCCGCTTCGAGGGGCGCTGGCTGATCTGCGAGCACGACGACTTCAAGGGCCGTTGCCAGGAGGTGCGCGGCGAGGTGGCCAACCTGCACACCCTGGGCATGATGGCGCAGGTGTCGTCGATCGAGCCCATCGGCGGCCGGCCCGGTCCCGGCGGCCCCGGCCCCGGCCCGATCCCCGGCTTCCCCGGACGTCCCGACGGCCGCGGGACCGAGGGGGCGACCACCGTCTTCTTCCCGCGCCCGACGCTGGGCGGCATCGACGTGGCCGCGGGCGGCCGCGCCGCCGACATGTACTGCCGCCGCCAGGGCCTGGGCCCCGCCGTCTGGTTCGACTCGAGCGAGCGCGCCGGCCAGGCGGTCGGTCCGGAAGGCCAGATGATCGGCCGCTCGTCGGTCATCCGCGACCTGCTCTGCCGGAAGTATTGACCCCACGCGCATCGCCTGTCCCTCTCGCGCTTCGGCATGGGAGGGACGGATGCTTCGGGGGCTCGGAATTTCCATCGCGGCGGTGGGCCTGATGGGCGCAGCCCCGGCGCCCGACTGGCGGCCGCTGGACCCGGAAAACACCCTCGTCATCGGGACCACCAAGGGCCAGGTAATCGTCGAGCTGCGGCCGGAGTTCGCGCCCAAGGGCGTCGAGCGGATCAAACTGCTGGCCCGCGAAGGGGTCTACAACGGCCTGCAGTTCCATCGGGTCATCGAAGGCTTCGTGGCCCAGACCGGCAATCCGAACAACCGTGACGGCGGGGTCTCTGCCCACCCCGACCTGCCGCCCGAGTTCAGCTTCCGCGTCGCGCCCGAGCTGGCGACCGTCGTCGTCGACCGCAGTGACGCGCGCGAAGGCTTCGTGGGCGCGACCCCCTTCCAGGCGGTGTCGGCGGCCGAGCAGGCCCGCGGGACCGACCCGCGGCTGCGCGGCTGGGGCGCCTATTGCCCGGGCGTGGTCGGCATGGGCCGCCAGGCCGATCCGGGCACCGCCAACAGCGAGATCTTCTTCATGCGCGGCCCCGCGCGGCGGCTGGACCACGAGTACACGGTCGTCGGCCGGATCGTGGCGGGCCGCGGCGCCGTCCAGACGGTGGCGGTGGGCGAGCCGCCCAAGGTCCCCGACCTGATGCTGAAGGTGCGCATGCTGGCCGACATTCCGGAGGCGGAGCGGCCGAAGGTCGAGGTGGCCGACACTCGAAGCGCGGCCTTCCAGGCCAAGGTCGCCGCCCTGAAGCGCGAGAAGGGCGCAGCCTTCAGCATCTGCGACGTCGAGGTCCCGATCCGCCTAAGGTGAAGCTGCTGCGGCGATACGCGCAATTGTTGTCGGCGGCCCCGGCCCGTACACGGGGTTGCACGGGAACAGGGTGCAGAATGCGCTTCGAAGTCGTCGAGGATGCGGACGCGTGGATCGTCCGCCAGAAAGGCCAGGAACTGGGTCGCTACGCGGACCAAGAGAAGGCCCTGAACGCGGTCGCCGACCGCCTGCGCGAAGCTGATAGCTCCGCGCCCGCTTCGCTGTCCATGCGCTACCGGCCGCGCGCCGCCTGACCTAAGCGCTTGCCGCTCGGCCGCAAGCCGGGCCAGATCGCCCGTGAATCACGGAGCGACCCCTTGAAATTCCTTCGATCGCTGAGCGTCCAGGTGCTGATTGCGCTCGCCCTGGGCGTCGCCGTGGGCGCGGCCGCCGCGGCCTACGGCGGCGAGGGCAGCCGCCAGGTTATCGAGGGCGTCGAGGCGCTGGGCGGCCTCTGGCTCAACGCCCTGCGCATGACCGTTGTCCCGCTGATCTTCGCTGTGCTGGTCACGGGCATCGCCCAGGTGTCGGACGCCGCCGCGACCGGCCGGCTCGCCGCGCGCGCGGTCCTCTGGTTCGTGGTCTTGCTGCTCGTCTCGGCGGTGGCGTCGATCCTGCTGTGCAACGCCGTGCTGGCGCCGTGGCCGGTGAGCGAGGCGGCCGCCACGGCCCTGCGCGCCGGGGCCCAGGCGCCCGCGGCCGGCGTCGCCACCGCGCCCGACTTCGTGGCCTGGGTGAAGAGCCTGGCACCCTCCAACCCGATCAAGGCGGCCGCCGAGGACGCGATCCTACCGGTGGTGGTGTTCGCGGTCTTCGTGGGCTTCGCGCTGACCCGGCTGACCGACGGCAAGGGCAAGACCCTGCTCGACGTCTTCCAGGCGCTGGGCGAGGCGATGATCATCATCGTGCGCTGGGTGCTGCTTGCCGCGCCGATCGGCGTCTTCGCCCTGGGCCTCGGCGTCGGCCTGCGGGCCGGCGTCGGCGCCGCCGGCATCCTCGGCCAGTACATCGTCGTGGCGTCGCTGGCGGGGCTGGTGATCGCCGTGCTGGCCTACATCCTGGCCATCACCGTGGGCCGCGTGCGCCTGGGCCGCTGGGCGCGGGCGACCTCGCCGGTGCTGGCGACGGCCTTCGCCACCCAGTCGTCGCTGGCCTGCCTGCCAGCGATGATCGAGCGCTCGCGCGACGACCTGGGCGTGCCGCAGCGGATCGCCAATCTGGTCCTGCCGCTGGCCGTCGCCGTCTTCCGGATGACCAGCCCGGCGGTGAACCTGGCCGTCTGCGTCTTCGTGGCCCACGTCTACGGCCTGCACCCCTCGGTGCTGCAATACACCGGCGCGGTCTTCGTGGCCCTGGCGGTCAGCGTGGGGTCGGTGGGCCTTCCGGGCCAGGTCTCATTCATCGTCAGCGTGGCGCCGATCTGCATCGCGCTGGGCCTGCCCATCGAACTGCTGCCGATCCTGCTCGCCGTGGAGGTGGCGCCCGACATCTTCCGCACCTTGGGCAACGTTTGCGGCGACATGGCGGTGACCGCGATCCTGGCGCGCAACGAACCCGACAGCGAGACGGCTACCCAAGCTTGACCGGTTCCGGCATGGTCCGGCCCGCATGAAGAACGAACCCTTCTTTCGAAAAGACGGCGATCTTTTCTTGCCCACCGCCGCCGGCATCGGCCCGTGGGACAGGAACTCGCTGCACGGCCGGGTGATCATCGGCCTCCTGGGCGCCGAGATCGAGAAGCGCCACAGCTCGCCCGAGTACATGCCCGCCCGCCTGACGGTCGACATGTACAAGCTGCCCGACCTTTCGCCGGTCGAGGTGGTGACCCGCACGATCAAGGACGGCTACCGCATCAAGGTGATCGACGCCGAGTTCATCTCGGGCGGGGTCAGCGCCGGCCGCGCCACCTGCCAGCTGCTGCGCAAGACCGAGAACGCGCCCGGCGCCGTCTGGAAGCGCGAGCCATGGGGCGCGCCGCACCCCGACGCGCTGCCCCAGGCGCCGGAGAGCCCCATGGGCGGCATGTGGAAGGTGAAGCCGATCTCGGGCCAGATGCGCGGCGTCGAACCGCGTCGCCTCTGGATGGCCGAGGTGCGCGAGGTGGTGGACGGCGACCCGCTCACGCCATTCGTCCGCGTGGCGGTGGCCGCCGACTTCGCCAGCCCCTTCGCCCACGTCGGCGACCAGGGCCTGGGCTACATCAATACCGACGTAACGGTGTACCTGCACCGCGAGCCGGTGGGCGAGTGGATCGGCTTCGAGAGCCTGACCCATGGCGCGACCGACGGCGTGGCCGTGGGCGACTGCCTGCTGCACGACGCCGAGGGTCATATCGGCTCGGCGAGCTGCACGGCCCTGGCGCAGAAGCGGAAGCTGTAACATCTAAGGTCCATGTTCCCCGCCCAGCCTCGCCAGGAAGTCCTGGACCTCCGGATGTCCAAGATCCGCGAGGTGGCGAACGCGGGCATGGGCCGCGACGACATCCTGGCCTTCTGGTTCGGCGAGGGCGACCGGCCGACGCCGGAATTCATCCGCCAGGCCGCAGCCGACGCGCTGCTGTCGGGGCGCACCTACTACACCCACAATCTCGGTCGGCCCGACCTGCGCGAGACGATGTCGCGCTACCTCACCGGCCTGCACGGGGCGCCGATAGCGGCGGACCGCGTGGCGGTCACCAGCGCCGGGGTGAACGCCCTGATGCTGGCGGCGCAGCTCGTTCTGTCGCCCGGTGACCGGACGGTGGTGGCGGGGCCGATCTGGCCGAACGTGGTCGAGATTCCGAAAATCCTGTCGAGCTCGGTGGAGGTCGTGCCGGTCGAAGCCGGGCAGGGACGTTGGCGCCTCGACATGGATCGGCTGATGGCGGCGCTGACGCCCGACACCAGGGCGCTGATCCTCAATTCGCCCAACAATCCCACCGGCTGGATGCTGCCGGCCGAGGACCGGGCGGCCATCCTGGAGCGCTGCCGCCGGCACGGGACCTGGCTGATCTGCGACGACGTCTACGAGCGCCTGGCGTTCGGCCAGCCGTCGGCGCCTTCGTTCCTGCCTCTGGCGACGCCGGAGGACCGCGTCATCGGCGTGAACAGCTTCTCCAAGGCCTGGCGGATGACCGGGTGGCGGCTGGGCTGGATGGTGGTCCCCCCGACACTGATGGAGAGCCTGGGCGTGCTCATCGAATACAACACCTCGTGCGCGCCCGACTTCGTGCAGGAGGGCGCCAAGGTCGCCGTGGAGCAGGGCGAGCCGGTGGTGGCCGAGCTGAAGGCCGAACTGTCGGCGGCCCGCGACCAGGTGATCGGCGCGCTGCGCCAACTCCCCGGCGTCGAGGCGCCCATGCCCGACGGCGGGCTCTACGCCTTCTTCCGCGTCGACGGCTGCACGGACTCGCTGGCGCTGGCCAAGGACCTGATCGCCCAGGTGGGCCTGGGGCTCGCTCCGGGCGCGGCGTTCGGTCCGGAAGGCGAGGGCTGGCTGCGCTGGTGCTTCGCGGCGCGGCCCGAGAAGAACGCCGCGGGGCTGGAGCGGTTGGCGGGCTACCTCAGCGCGCGATAGGCGGTCGAGGCGAGCACGGCGGCCTGCGCCGCGACGATCAGCCAGAGCGAGGTCCGGAACGGCTCCTTGCGCGTCTTATGGCGCAGGGTCTGCTGAGCCACCAGCGCGCCGGGCGATCCGCCGAACGCGGCCATCATCAGCAGCCGGTGTTCCGGAATGCGCCACGCCCGACGCTCCGCCGCCCGCTTGTCCAGCGCGAAGGCGGCGAAGGTCGCGGCGTTGATCGCCAGCAGGTAGAGGGCGAACAGCTCGAACATCCGCCCGAGCTTCCCGCCCTGCGGTGAAGGTGGTGTTAGCGCGTCGGATTCGGCGGGGTCGCCGGGGTCTCGGCCGCCGGCGGCGCGTCAGTCGGCGGCTCGGTGGCCGGAGCCGCCTCGGGCGGCGCGGCGCTCTCCTCGTTCACCTTGAATGTGGCGCCCATCAGCTTGGCGCGGCTCTCCAGCGAGGCTGAGACCGTCTCGCAGCGGGCCGGCAGGCTCCAGCTCATCCACTCCTGGGCCTTGCGGGCCTTGGTCACCTCGGGGCCGGCGTTCCAGATCTGGCGGCCCTGGCGCACAGCGTTGGCGCCCAGCATGTTGATCGGGCGCACCGAAGCCTTCTCGGCGGCGGTCAGGGCGCCCTGGAAGGTCTTGAGCTGGGTCTTCCCGGTCTTCTGCATGTCGGCGTAGACCTTGAGATCGTCCTCCAGCTTCGTGCCAGGCTTGCGGAACTGGCTCTCGATGCGGGTGACCTCGGGCATCATCTCGTCGTGCATGTCGAGGTAGCCGCGCAGCGCGCCGTAGCACCAGGCCACGAACTGGTAGTCGTCCCTGGGCGCCCCGGCGGGCAGGCGATCCTCGGCGGGCGCGGGGGCCTCTGCGGCGGGCGCGCCGCCCTCCGGAGCTTGGGCGAACAGGGCGAGCGCGATGGCGAGAGCAGTCATTCAGAGCCTTGTGTTCAGTGATTTTGTCAGCTTTGCGCCGAACCTAGTTCGCGGGTCCGAACCCGCCGCCCCCGGGCGTTTCGATCTCGATTGCGTCGCCAAGCTCCACCGTAACGGAGAAGCAGCCGGGAAGTTCACTGACAGCGCCCGACGCCGCGATCAAGCGCTGCCGGCCCGGCAATCCCGGCGAGCCCCCGGCCAGGCCCTGGGGCGCATGCTCCCGCCGTGACGACAACAGCGCGGCCTCCATGGGCGCCAGGAAGCGGATGCGCCGCCTGGCCCCGTCGCCCCCCCGCCGCGCGCCTGCGCCGCCCGAGCCGGCCCGCGCGCCGAAGTGTTCCACTCGCACGGGAAAACGCCGCTCCAGGATCTCGGGGTCGGTGAGCCGGGAGTTGGTCATGTGCGTGTGCACGGCGCTCGCCCCGTCGGTCGTGGCCGTGGCGCCCGCGCCGCCGCAGATGGTCTCGTAGTACTGCCGCTGCTCGTCGCCGAAGGTGAAGTTGTTCATCGACCCCTGGGCGTTGGCCATCACGCCCAGCGCCGCATAGAGCGCGTCGACCAGGTGCTGACTGGTCTCGACATTGCCGGCCACCACCGCGGCGGGCGGGTGCGGGTCCAGCATCGAGCCGTCGCGGGTGAGGATCTTCAGAGGCTTCAGGCAGCCGGCGTTCAGCGGGATGTCGTCGTCCACCAGGGTGCGGAAGACGTACAGCGCCGCCGCGTCGACGATGGCCGAGGGAGCGTTGAAGTTGGAGCCGAGCTGGTCGGCGCTGGCGGTGAAGTCCAGCACCGCCTCGCGGGCCTGCGCGTCGACCGTGGTGCGCACCACGATCTCGCCGCCGCCGTCCATGGGCGCCCGGGCCTCGCCGTCCGAGAGCCTGCCCACCGCGCGGCGGACGGCCTCGGCGGCGTTGTCCTGGACGAAGCCCATGTAGCGGGCCACGGCCTGGGCTCCGTAGGTGCGGATCATCTCGGCCACCGCCGCGGCGCCGGCCTGGCACGAGGCCACCTGGGCCTTCAGGTCGGCGAGGTTGCGGTCCGGCGCGCGAGCGGGCCAGGCGCCGGCGCTGAGCGCGGCGCGGGTCTCAGCCTCCAGGAACCGGCCGCCGCGCATGATCGGCAGGGCGTCCAGCATGACCCCCTCGTCCCCGATGGTCTTCGAGAACGGCGGCATGGAGCCGGGCTGGATGCCGCCCACGTCGGCGTGGTGGCCCCGGGCGGCGACGTAGAAGCTGGCGGCCGTGTCGCTGTCGGCCATGAACACCGGCATCACGACGGTGATGTCGGGCAGGTGGGTGCCGCCGGCGTAGGGGTTGTTGAGCGCGAACGCCTGGCCGGGCTTCAGGTCCGGATGACGGTCGCGGACCGCGCGCACGCTGGCGCCCATCGAGCCCAGGTGCACGGGCATGTGCGGGGCGTTCGCCACCAGCCCGCCGTCGGCGTCGAACAGGGCGCAGGAGAAGTCGAGCCGCTCCTTGATGTTCACCGAATGCGCCGTGCGCTCCAGCGCCGCGCCCATGGCCTCGGCCACGCCCATGAAGCGGCGGTTGAACAGCTCCAGGGTCACGGGATCGGGCCTGTCGAGCGCGATGGCCTGACGCGCCGCGGTGGCGGTCCGGGAGAGGCGGATCAGGCCATCGGCGCCGGCCGCGGCCCGCCAGCCCGGCAGCACGGCGATCTGCGTGTCGGCACGGACGACCAGGGCCGGTCCGTCGACCTCCTGCACGGCGCCGGCGGCCACGACGGGCGCGTCATGCCAGTCGCCGTAGGCGTACATCTTCACGCTCCCTTCCTCCCCGATGGAGGCAGGGCCGGGGATGGCGGTGGGGGCAGGCCGATGGCGCGAGATGCGCTCTTGGGCGCCGGCGCCGACCGGCGTCACGCCCTCTGCCGCAGTGGCCGCACCACCACCCGACCCTGCTCCATCGAGGAGGGCTAGGGCCTCAGCCTCCACCGCCGCGATCAGGATGGGCCGCTGGGGCTCGGTGAAGCCGAACAGGCGCTGATGGGCCTGCTCGAACGCGGCCGTGGCGCTCGCGACGTCGCTCAGCGGGACGGGCAGCTCGGCGTCGGCGCCGTCGTAGCGCAGGCGCAGCGTGCGGCGGATGTCGCCCGTCTCGGCGCCCTGGGCGGCCATGTCTGCGCGGGCCTCGGCCTCGACGGCGGCCAGCGCGGCCTTCGCGGAGTCCAGGCCGCTCGCGAGCGGCGCCTCGACGCCGGCCTGGCGGAGCGCGGTCACCTGCGCCTGACCGATGCCCCAGGCCGACAGCACGCTTCCGTATTTCGGGCAGAGCACCTGGTCCACGCCCAGCGCCTCGGCCGTCTGGCAGGCGACCTGGCCGGCGGCGCCGCCGAACGCCACCAGGGCGTGCTCGCGCGGGTCGAAGCCGCGTTCGGTCGAGATGCGGCGAACGGCCTGCGCCATCTGCTCGACGGCCACGGCGACGAAGCCCTCGGCGGCGGCCTCGACGCTCTCCGCGCCCATGGCCTGGGCCAGGGCTTCGAGGCGGGCGCGGCTGGCGGCGGGATCGAGCGGCGCGTCGCCCTTCGGCCCGAACACCGAGGGGAAGAAGCGCGGGTCCAGGCGCCCCAGCGCCAGGTTCGCGTCGGTCACCGCCGCCGGCCCGCCGCGGCCGTAGCAGGCCGGACCCGGGTCGGCGCCGGCGCTGGCCGGGCCCGCCCGGGCGCGCATGCCGTCGAAGGTCAGCACCGAGCCGCCGCCGGCCGCCACGGTCTCGACGTCCAGCATCGGGCTGCGCAGCTTCACGCCGGCGACCTTGGCCGCGTCGCGCCGCTCCAACGCGCCGGCGAACCGGCAGACGTCGGTGGAGGTGCCGCCCATGTCGAAGCCGAGCACCGCCGGGGCGCTGGCCTCGGCCGCCGTCCGGGCCACGCCGACCACGCCGCCCGCCGGCCCGGACACCACGGCGTCGCGGCCGCGGAACGCCTCGGCCCGCACGAGCCCGCCGGCCGAGGTCATGAAATAGAGCGGCGCGCCGGCCACCGCGTCGGCCACCCGGCGGACATAGGCCTGCAGCACCGGCGTCAGGTAGGCGTCGGCCACCGTCGTCTCGGCGCGCGGGACGAAGCGGGGCAGGGGCGAGACCTCGGAACTCAGCGCCACGAAATCGAAGCCGGCGGCGCGGGCGATCTCGCCGGCCTGGCGTTCGTGCTCGGGGTTGAGGTCGGAATGCAGGAAGGCGATGGCGGCCGAGGTGAAGCCGCCGGCGACCGCCGCCTCCAGCCGGGTCTTCAGCGCGCCCCCGTCAAGTGGGGTCACGACCGAGCCGTCGGCCGCCAGCCGCTCGGACGCCTCCACGACGCCGGCGTACAGAGGCTCCGGCTTGTCGATGTTCAGCGCGAAGAGGTCGGGCCGCGCCTGGTCGCCGATAGCCAGGGCGTCGGTGAAGCCCTCGGTGGTCACGAACAGCGTCTTTGCGCCAGCCCGCTCCAGCAGGGCGTTTGTGGCGACCGTCGTGCCCATCTTGATGGCGGCGACGCGATGGGCGGGGAAGGGTTCGCCCGGCGCTGCGCCCAGGATGCGCCGCATCGCCTCGACGGCGGCGTCCGGATAGGCGGCCGAGGCCGACAGCAGCTTGGCCGAGGTCTCCCGGCCGTCGTCCGCGCGGCCGATCACGTCGGTGAACGTGCCGCCGCGGTCGATCCAGAAGGCAAAGACCCTGTCCAAAACTTAACCCCTTGGGACGATTGTCACGCGCTCGCCGCGGTCGTAAGGCATGCCATAGCGAAATGAGCTTCTGGCGCAAAATAGCCGGCCTCGCAGCGCGCAAGGTCGATGAGGCGGAATGCGATGTCTGCCCGCCCGGCCTGCCCGGGGAGGATCCTGCATTCTCGACGGCCGTAACGGCCCTGGGCGCCAAGCTGGCCAAGGCCGACGGCGAGGCCCAGGCGGCGGAATACGACGCCTTCCACACCGTCTTCCAGTCAGACCCTGGCAGCGAGGGCAACATCCGCCGCCTCTACCAACTGGCGCGGCAGACCACGCGCGGGTTCGAGGGCTATGCGCGGCGGCTTCGCAAGCGCTACGGGGCCTGCCCGCAGCTGCTGGAGGATGTGCTGGACGGCCTGTTCCACATCGCCGCCTCGGACGGCGTGGTCACGGCCGATGAGCTGGCCTACCTGGAGCGCGTCGCCGAGCTGTTCGGGCTGTCGCCGCTCACCTTCCGCCGGATCAAGGCCATCCACCTGGGCGCGGCCAACGACGACCCCTACGTGATCCTGGGCGTGGCGCCCGACGCCGCCGACGAGGTGGTGCGCGCCGCCTGGCGGACCCAGCTCTCCCAGGCCCATCCCGACCGGGCCCGCGCCCGCGGCCTGCCGGCCGAGTTCGTGGAGGTGGCCGAGGCCAAGGCCGCCAGCATCAACGCCGCCTACGACCAGATCGTGCGCGAGCGGAAGGCGCTGCCGCTGGAAGGTGCGGCATGACGGCCCGGCGTCGCGTTCCCGACGCATCTGTGGTTGACGCCGGGAACCAGTGTGCTGACATGTATCTTTCACCGAGCGCCGCCGTGCGCCCGCTGAGGAGCTGAAATGGTCAAGGACTTCGCCGCGCACGAGGGCTCCGCCCTTCGCAGCCTGGCGGCCGTCGCCGCCGCCCTCGCCACCACCGGCGCGGTGATCGTCGGCGCGGTCCTAGCGGTCTTCGCCGCGGCCACGGTGGCCGTGATCGCGCTGATGACGTCGGCGCTGCTCGGATTCGCCGCCCTCGCCATGCGCGCCCGTCGCACGGTTCGCGCGCGCCGCCGCCGCGACGACGGCGTGATCGAGGCCCGGCACCTGGGCGGCCACCACTGGGTGGCCTACGGCTGGAACGAGCGCCGCTAGCGTCTAGGCCTTGCCCTGCAGGAACGGGATCAGCGCGGCGAAATAGGCCTGCTGGTCGTCCCATAGCGACAGGTGCGAGCCTCGCTCGCCGATCCAGGTCTTCGCGCCAGGGATGAGCTTGCCTTCGCGGCGGATCTGTTCAGCGTCCATGGTGTCGTACTTCGCGCCCATGACCAGGGTCGGGACCTTGATCTTTGGCAGGTCGGCCCAGCGGTCCCAGTCCTTGAAGTTGCCGGTGATCACGAATTCGTTCGGACCCTGCATCTGGTTGTAGATGGGCTGGTTGATGCCGGTGATGCTGCGCATGACGGGCTCGGGCCAGGGCTGGGGCAGCCGGCAGATGTGCTCGGCGTACAGCCGCTCGATGATCGCCTGGTAGGCTGGGTTGCCGATGTCGTTGGCCGCCTCGTACCTGGCCATGGCGGCCTGGTCGGCTGCCGGGAAGGTGGCGCGCAGCTCGGCGGCGTGGCGCACGTATTCCGGCGCGCTGGCGGTCATGTTCGAGATCACCAGGCGGCTGAGATGCTGCTGATACTTCAGGGCGTACTCGATGCAGAGCATGCCGCCCCAGGAATGACCGTAGAGCGCGAAGTGGTCCAGGCCGAGGCCCCGGCGCACTTCCTCCACCTCCGAGAGATAGCGTTCCACCGTCCAGAGCGACGTGTCGGTGGGGTGGTCGGAGAGGCCGCAGCCCAGCTGGTCGTAGTAGTAGATTTCCAGCCCCGCCTTCTCGGCGAAGGGCGTGAAGGCCTCGAGGTACGAGTGGTCGAAGCCCGGGCCGCCGTGCAGCAGCAGCACCTTGTTGGGCCCTGAGCCGACCTTTCGCGTCCAGACCTTGTACTTGCCGCCGACGACCGGCACCCATTTTACGCCCGCGGCGTCCTGCGCCCGCGCCAGGACAGGGGCGGCCGCGGCCGCGGCGGCGCCGCCCGCCAGAACCTTGCGACGATCGATCATGCCCGCGCTCCCTGTCGGTCGCGCGCACAGAGCACGGCCGAGACGCGCCGGGCAAGCGGCGGGAGCGTGGGATGGCCCTTGCCCCCGTTTCCCGACGCCTCTACCGTCATTCAAACAATCGTTGGGAGGATGGAATGACCATTGGCGTGATCGCGAAGCTGCCGATCCAGGAGGGCAAGGGCCCCGAGTTCGAAGCCTTCTTCACCGAGCTGGCCAAGCAGGTGCGCGCCAATGAGCCGGGCAACATCGCCTACCAGCTCACCAAGAGCCGGACCGAGCCCAACGTCTACAAGGTGCTGGAGCTCTACAAGGACCAGGACGCCCTGACCCACCACGGAGGCACCGACTACTTCAAGGCCGCGGGCCCGAAGTTCGCGGGCGTCCTCGCCGGGCGTCCCGAGATCGAATACCTCGACGGGATCGGGTGATCGGCCATGGACCTGGATTTCTCCCAAGAGGACCTGGAGTTCGGCAAGGAGGTCCGCGCCTTCATCGCCGAGGCGTTCGATGAGGACATGCGGGCCAAGCTCGGCCAGTCCAAGAACAACCACCTCGACAAGGAAGCCCAGGTCCGCTGGCTGAAGCGGCTGGGCGAGAAGGGCTGGATCGCGCCTGACTGGCCCACCGAATACGGCGGTACGGGCTGGAGCCTGGGCAAGAAGTACGTCTTCGACATGGAGATGGCCCTGGCGGGCGCGCCCGCCACGTCGAACATGGGCCTGCGCATGTGCGCGCCCGTGGTGATGGCCTTCGGCACGCCCGAGCAGAAGGCCCAGCACCTGCCCAAGATCCTCTCCACCGACGTCTGGTGGTGCCAGGGCTATTCCGAGCCCGGCTCGGGCTCCGACCTGGCCTCGCTGGCGCTGAAGGCCGAGCGGGACGGGGACCATTACGTCCTGAACGGGTCAAAGACCTGGACGACGCTGGCCCAGTGGGCTGACTGGATGTTCTGCCTCGTGCGGACCAGCCAGGAGGACATCCGCCAGAAGGGCATCTCGTTCCTGCTGATCGACATGAAGACGCCCGGCATAAGCATCCGGCCGATCGTGACCCTGGATGGTCCCCCGGAGGGCGAGCAGGAGATCAACGAGACCTTCTTCGACAATGTCCGCGTGCCCGTCGCCAACCGTATCGGCAAGGAAGGCGAGGGCTGGACCTACGCCAAGTACCTGCTGCAGTTCGAGCGTGGCAACGCCTATGCGCCGGGCCTGCAGAACCAGCTGCGCAAGGTGCGCAAGATCGCCAGCATCGAGCGGTCGGACGGCGGCGGCTCGATGATGGGCGACCCCGACTTCCGCAAGAAGCTCTCCGAAGTCGAGATCAAGGTCGAGGCGCTCAACGCCACCGAGCTGCGCATCTTCGCCGGCCGCGCCAACGGCGATGCGATGGGCGCGGTCTCGTCGATGCTGAAGCTGGAAGGCAGCCAGATGCAGCAGGCGATCACCGAGCTCGCGCTGGAGGCCGCAGGCCTCTACGCCCAGCCCTTCGTCCAGGACACCTGGAGCCACCTGAAGGACGGCGGCGCCAACTATTTCCGCGCCGGCCAGGACTACTCCGCCACCGTGGCTCCGACCTATTTCAACTACCGCAAGACCTCGATCTACGCCGGCTCGAACGAGATCCAGCACAACATCATGGCGAAGATGGTGCTGGGGCTGTAGCGCGCGGGTTCAAGGTTCTTCAAGCTGCGTCTAACAGACTGAAAACGCGCAATATCGCGTTTTCACGACGGCGCGCTCTGGCGTCGGGGTTTCGGCCGCTTGTGACGGATGCTCACATGGGGGCCTGCCGCATGGTTGGCGCCAGGGGTGAGCGTTTCTCATGTGCTCCGGCCGCCGAAGCTCTGCCGCGCCGAGCGCGCGTCAGGGGGCGGCGCGCCGCTTCTGGGTCGGCGCCGATGCGACCGCCGGGGTTGGCTTACGCAGGCCGAGGCCTCGCGAGATCATCAGGCGCATCACTTCGTTCTGGGTGTGGTGGATGATGGCCCGGGCGCCGTCCGCCGCCATGGCCGGATCCCGCGCGGCCAGGCCCGCGCGCAGCACGCGCCAGTGGTCGATCGGGGGCCCTGAGCCTTCGGCCAGGCCGACGTAGGAATAGTGCCAGCGGGTCTTGCGGCGGACCGCTTCGATCATTCGCTGGGTGTCCGGACTGGCGACGCTGGCCAGTCGGCTGAAGATCACCTCGCTTTGGCGAACCAGTTCCTCCGCGCTCGTCCTCCCCGACTCGGTGTCCTCGAAGAGGATGTCGGTCAGTTCCAGCGTCTCGGCCATGAAGGCGGCCGGCGTGCTCATGCAGGCGAAGCGGGCCGCGACGCCGTAGAGGCCGGCGCGCAATTCGTAGAGGTCGAACACCTCCTGCACCGTGGTGGCGGCGACGAAGGCGCCCCGGTTCTCCTCGATGCGGACCAGTCCGTCGTCGGCCAGGATCCGCAGCGCCGAACGGGCGATCGAGCGGCCGACTCCGAATTCCGTGCAGATGCGGGGCTCGCGCAGCCAATCCCCGGGCGGCAGGACACCATCCTGGATCTGCCGACGCACCGCGTCCGCCACGTCGGCGGCCGTCGCCGACGCCGCTCTTTCGGAGCGCTTCTGCGCCGTCGGCTCAGGTGATCGTGAACTCATGCACCCTTCTGTGGTCGTTCGGGAACGGACTGGCCGAAAAGACGATCCGAGGCGGATCGCGCAAGCGAAAAAGTCGGACGTGCCGCGATAGGCGCAAAATCGTCGTACGATTTTATTGACACCGTGATGCGTCCGGGTGTGTTGTCCGCCCAACGGTCCCGACAAGCGGGCCGGGGGGAGGATCTCATGGACAGTCTGCCGCCCCGGCGTGGGCAGGTGGCGGTCGTCGGCCGGATCAAGGGCCGCCTGGCCCGGAAGCCCGTCGAAACCGCCAGCTGCCGCCGAGCCCCTCGCGCAGCGCCCCGCGCCGAAATCAAGACTCATAGGGAGGTAGAGATGTTTAGGTCCATGCTGCTCGCCGGCGTCGCCACCCTGGTCCTGGCGCCTGCGGCGACGGCCCAGGTTGCGAAGGACGCCGACCAGGTCGAGCAGGTCGACGAGGTTGTCGTCACCGGTTCCCGCATCGTCGCCAACGGCTTCCAGCAGCCGACGCCGGTGACGGTCGTGGGCGAGCAGGAGCTCCAGACCCAACAGCCGGTCACGATCGCCACCTACCTCAACCAGTTGCCGTCGTTCGGGGCCACGACCTCGGCGCGCAACCCCGCCATCAACGTGGCGGGCGGGGGCGCCGAGAACGTCAACCTCCGCAACCTGGGGGTCACGCGCACGCTGGTACTGCTAGACAACCGCCGCGTGGTGGAATCCGCGGTCACCGGCGGAGTCGACACCGTCACCTTGCCCACCGCGCTCATCAAGCGGGTGGAGGTGGTGACCGGCGGGGCCTCCGCCGCCTGGGGGGCCGACGCCGTGGCCGGCGTGGTGAACTTCGTGCTGAACCGCGAGTACACGGGGCTCGGCCTCAACGTGGAAGGCGGCGTCTCGGACGAGGGCGACAACGAGTACTTCAAGATCGTCGCCACGGCCGGCCGCCCGTTCGCCGGTGGGCGCGGCCGCATCATCGCCAACGTCAACTACGCCGAGACGCCGCGCGGGATCGACCTCAGCGATCGCAGCTGGTTCAAGAGCCGGGCGGTCGTCAACAATCCGGCCTTCACGGCCACCAACGGCCAGCCGCGGCAGATCACCGTGAACGGCGCCGCCCCCGTCAATGTCTCGCAGGGCGGCGTGATCACGGCCGGTCCTCTGCGTGGCATCCAGTTCGTCGGCCCCACGGGCACGCCCGCGCCGTACAATTTCGGCAATCAGTCCGGCCTGCTGCAATATGGCGGCGACGTGGACAACTTCGTGGGTGAGCACCGCGCGATCACCGCGGCGCTGTCGTACGCCAACGCGTTCGTCCACGCCGACTACGACATCTCGGACCAGCTGACCGTCTTCGGCGAGGTGAGCTACGGCCATTCCGAGTATCGCGAGAACGGCTACCTGACCTACCTGCGCCAGGGCAACATCACGATCAACGCCGACAACGCGTTCCTGGACGCGGGTATCCGGCAGCAGATGGCCACCCGCGGCCTCACGACCTTCAGCCTGGGACTCGATTTCACGGCCGCCGGCCCGCCTACGTCCTACAACCAGCGCGACGTCTACAACGCCGTGGTGGGCCTGAACGGGAAGATCGGCGAGAACTGGAAGTGGAACGCGTACTACACGCACGGCCAGTCCAGGATCCGCCAGGTGGCCCGCAGCGTCGTCCTCCCGGGCAACTTCAACCTGGCCGTGGACGCGGTCCGCAACCCGACGACCGGGGCGATCGTCTGCCGCTCGACCCTGACCAATCCCTCGAACGGCTGTGTGCCGCTCAATGTCTTCGGGACCAATGCCGCGTCGGCGGAAGCGCTTCGATACGTCCTCGGCGAAGCCCGCCAGCTCGCCAAGGTGAAACTCGACGTGGTGGAGGCCAGCGCGACCGGCACGCTGTTCCGGCTGCCGGCCGGCGACGTCTCCGCCGCGTTCGGCCTCGACTACATCAACAACAAGGCGGACTCGACCCAGAACGACCTGGCCCTGAACCGGCTGCTGGCGGTGCAGAACTTCCAGCCCTTCTCGGGCGAGCGGAACCTCAAGGAAGCGTTCGGCGAGATCAGCGTGCCGCTCTTGAAGGACGCGCCGTTCGCCCGGCAGCTGGAGGTCAACGCCGCGGGCCGGGTGACCGACTACAGCACCAGCGGTCGGGTCGAGACCTGGAAGGTGGGCGTCTCCGACCAGGTCACGGACGATCTGCGGGTGAGGGCGACCCTGTCGCGCGACATCCGCGCGCCGACGTTGAACGACCTGTTCACGGGCGGGACCTTCACGCTGCAGGCGGTCTTCGACCCATTCACCAACAAGACGTACTCCCAGTTCACCCGCTCGGGCGGCAACCCGAACCTGAAGCCGGAAGAGGCCGACACCACCACGGTCGGGCTCATCTACAGCCCGAGCTTCGCGCCCGGCCTGTCGCTTTCGGTCGACTACTACCGGATCAAGATAAACGGCGCGATCGCGTCCGTCGGGGCGCCGCAGGCGCTGACCTTCTGCTTCCAGGGGCAGACGAGCTATTGCGACTTCATCCACCGCGACGCGTCCGGCGCGATCACGCAGATCGACTCGGTGCCGGTGAACATCGCCCGCCAGGTCTTGCAAGGCTGGGATTACGAGATCGACTACCGGCGCCCGATCGGCGAAGGCACGCTCTCGCTGCGGGCGCTGGCAAGCTTCGTTCCGGTGCTGACCCAGACCAACAACGGGGTCGTGACGAAGTTCGCCGGCCAGGTCAGTGACCTAAATCCGGGGCAGCCGAAGTGGAAGGCGAGCCTGCTGGCCACCTACGACCAGGGGCCCGTCGCGGTGACCCTGAACGTGCGCTACGTCGGCAAGGCCGATCTGCAGAACGTGTGGACCTCCGGCGTCGACGTGGACGACAACTCGGTCCCGAACTACGTGACCCTGGGCGTGACCGGTGTCTACAAGTTCGACCTTCGCGGCGCGCCGTCCGAATTCACCGTCGGCATCGACAACCTGTTCGACAAGGACCCCGTCCAGATCCCGGTGGTGCCGGGCACGGTCGCCTACGGCGCGCCGGGGCTCGGCGGGCGGTTCGATCTCTACGATCCGATCGGTCGAAGCTTCCGCGTGGGGCTGCGCTCGAAGTTCTAGGACGGGAACGTCACGGACGGGCCGGCTCAAGGCGGCCCTTCGACGCGACAAGAGAGATCCGGGCGGAGCAGACCGGTCGGCGGCATCCCGGGAGAACGCCACCCTCGTCGCGCCACATGGCGGCCACGCGTCGCGTCGCGGGCTTGCGTGTCGTGGCTTCCTGCCCACCGGACGGCGAATGATGCGCCCTGCGTCCGCCCTCTAGCGAAGGTCGGGCTCGGATGAGATCGTAGGCTCATGGAGGGCGCAACATCCCCAGCGCGGAGCCTGGACGGTGTGGCGGTCAGCGCATTGCTGCAGGGCGCTGTCCGCCGCGGGAAGGATCCATTCGCGATTCTCCGGGATGCGGGGATCGATCCCAGTGTCTACGACAGTCGCGGCCGCGAGATCGACGGGCGGGCGCTCGTGCGCCTGGTCCGCCAGATTCAGTTCGCGCTGGACGACGTTTATCTCGGCTTCTTCGCCAACGGGTGCCGGCTGGCGCTGGAAACCGAGCGGATGATCTCGCTGTTGAGCTGCGCCACCTTCGGCGAGGCGCTCAGGGTCAGTATCCGGTTCACCAACGCCATGTCGGCGGACGCGGGCCCCGCCGTGACCGAGGAACATGGCACGGGCCTGCAGCACACGTGCGAGTACCATACGGTTGAGGGCGTCGACCGGCAGATCCTGGTCTGGATCCGGTTCCTCTGGATCTATCACATGTTCAGCTGGCTGATCGGCCGGCCGCTGGCCCTCAGGGGCCTGTCGATCCAAGGCCCGCGGCCCATACAGGACAACGGGTTCGATCGCTTCGCGATCTTCCGGTGCCCGGTGAAGTTCGACGCTCCGGTCGACGCCCTGTCCTACGACTGGAACGACCTGCCGGCGCCCCTGGCGCATACTGCCCTCGAAGCCTACGACGCCTATTATGCGAGCGCGCCGGACTGGTTCGGGAACCCCGGGGGCGGCGCCAGCTGGCGCGAGCGGACCCAGCAGACCGTCCTGGACTTCCATCGGGCGGGCGAGTGGACGCCCAGCGTGGAGACCGTCGCCACGCGACTGAAGACCGGCGCGCGCCGTCTGAGACGCGACCTCTTCCAGGAGGGCGAATGTTTCCAGGACATCCGGACCCGGCTGCGCGGCGAACTGGCCGGAGCCTACCTCCTCGCCAGCGACCTGCCGATCACCGAGATCGGCCTGCTCCTGGGATACAACGATCCCGGCAGCTTCTCGCGGCAGTTCTCGGCGTGGTCGGGCCTGACGCCGTCGGCCTACCGCGCGAGGCACGTCGCCGACGCCACCCGCGTTGCGCGCGCGACCGCCGTGCTGAGCGAGCGGCGGGTATCCTAGGCGAGGTCGCCGAAAAGCCTGGTCACTTACGCTAAATTTCGCCGTCAGCCCCGCGATTGAGTTCCACCCCCCGACGCCCGCAAACCTCAGCGACCGGAGCCGCAGACTCCGGGCTGAAAGATCGTTGCGATCGGAGGGAGGGTTACAATGACATTCGAGGTGATCCGTCGTGCGGGCATGCTGTCCATCGGCGCGGCGGCCCTGTTCGGGAGCGCGTCCTTGCCGGCGATCGCCTGGGCGCAGAGCTCCGCGCGAACACACGAAAACGCCCTCGAGGAGGTGGTCGTCACTGCCGAGAAGCGCGCCGAGGGCCTGCAGAACATCCCGATCGCCATCACGGCGCTGTCGGACGCGACCCTGCAGAAGGCCGGGGTCAAGGAGGTGGGCGACCTCGTCCAGCTGACGCCCAGCCTGCAGTTCGGCACCCGCTCCACGAACGTCTTCATCGCCATGCGCGGCATCGGCCAGGCCGGCCAGGACATCGGCAGCCAATCGGGCGTCACCGTGTCGCTGGATGGCGTGCCGCTGCTCAACCACTTCATGATGAACCCGGCCTTCATGGACATCGAGCGGGTCGAAGTGCTTCGGGGACCCCAGGGCACCATCGCCGGGCGCAACGCCACCGGCGGCGCGATCAACATCCACAGCCAGGGCCCGACCTCGGACAATGACGGAAGCCTAAGCCTGACGGCGGGGAGCCGCGAGCGGCTGGGCGTGAAGGGCTACGTGAACCGCTCGTTCTCGGATCAGCTCTCGGGGCGCCTGTCGTTCCAACGGGAGGAGGCCGAGGGCTGGCTGAAGAACGACTTCATCGGCAAGCGCAATGACGACACCGACGTCACCGAGGTGCGCGGCCAGCTGCTGTTCAAGCCGACGGACACGTTCAGGATCCGCACCCTCGTCGACTACACCCATGACCGCAGCGACCCGGGCTTCGCCCAGATCCTCGGCCGCGCCGATCCAGCGCGACCCACGGTGACGGAGCTCCCCACCTACACCTTCCCGAGGAACGACCCCGACCATCTCACCTTCTACTTCAACGAGCCGAACCATCGGGACGTGAAGGACTTCAGGGCGACGGCGGCGGTCACCTGGGACCTGTCGCCCGGCATGACCCTGACCTCCACCACGGGCTTCATCCGGCACGACATCGACCTGACCGATCTGGATGTCGACGCGACGCCGGCCCCCAATTCGCGCTTCGACCTGATCGGCCTCTACGCCAAGCAGGTGACCCAGGAACTCACCCTGACGGCCGACCTGGGCGACCGGGCGGACATCGTGGCCGGCGTCTTCTACATGCGCGGCGACTCCAGCGAGCCGCTCTACCTGAGCCTTCCGACGTTCAAGAACTATCTCGTCTACCTGCCGGAAGAGACGCTGGATTCCTACGCCGCCTACGCGCAGTTCCGCTACCAGCTGACCGACAAGCTGCGCGCCACGGTGGGCGGGCGCTACACGATCGACGACAAATCCTACAAGATGGCGTCCTCGGTCGCGGGCGTCGGCCGGCTCATGTCGGACTCCGGCACGTTCAAGGCGTTCACCCCGCGCGTCGCGCTCGACTACACGCCGACCGACGAGACCCTTGTCTACGCCAGCGTTTCGCGGGGCTTCAAATCCGGCGGCTTCAACACGCTGGGCGACGTCACCCTGCCGGTGAACCGGTTCAATCCGGAATACGTCTGGAACTACGAGGTCGGGCTCAAGGCCATGATGCTCGACCGCAAGCTGCGCATGAGCCTGACGGGCTTCTACGCCAACTACACCAATCTCCAGCAGACCGTGTTCCGACTGAACGACGCCACCCAGGTCCGCTTCCCGCGGGTCGAGAACTCGACGTCGGCCACGATCAAAGGGGTGGAGCTCGAGGGCGAAGCGACGCCGGTCACGGGCTTGCGGCTCACGGGCGCGGTGACCTACCTGGACGCGGACTTCGGCTTCTTCTGCAACAACAACCCGCTCTTCCCGGGTGTCCCGACGTCTCCGTCCTGCGTGGGCGTGACCCGGGACGGACAGCCGTTGCCTTCGGGGGCGGTCCAACTGAAGGGCAACACGCTGACCCAGGCTCCGCAGTGGCAGTACAACGTGTCCGCCCAATACACCTTCCCGGTGTCCGACACCTTCAACCTCACGGGGCGGGTGGACTACAAGTGGCAGAGCCGAACCTACTTCGACATCTACAACAATCCGCAGAACTCCCAGGCGGGCTACGGGCTGCTGAACGGTTCGATCGAGCTCGCCACGCAGGACAGGGCGTGGTCGCTGCTGGCGTGGGTCCGTAATGCGGCGGACAAGCGCTACGTGAGCCAGGGCTCCGCGGGATCGGGCGCGAACGCCGCCATCACGGGCTCCCTGGGGATCCCGAGGATGAGCGGCGTCACGCTGAGCCATCGGTTCTAGTCGGGCGAAGAAGCGGCTCAGGCGCCTCCCCCCTGAGCTCCGGCCGGCCGGCGGGGGTCGGCCCTGCGCGGTGCGGGCGGCGACCCGCACCCGCAGTCGCCGGCCTCGCCGTCATCAGTACGCTTCAGCGGGACTTTGCCATGCGACGCCACGACAGGGCCGAGCCCACGCCCCAACTCACGCTCTACCGCGACTGGCTGCGCGACACGCGCGGGCTCGTGTTCGGCGACTATGCGGACCTGTGGGCCTGGTCGACGACCGATCTCGCCGCCTTCTGGGAGAGCATCTGGGGCTACGGCGGACTCGAGTCGCCGACGCCGCACGGCGCCGTCCTAAGCGGCGGCATGCCGGGGGCGGCATGGTTCGAGGGCGCCGAGGTCAACTATGCACGGCAGGTCTTCCGCCATGCGGAACGAGCGGACGCCGCTGGCCAGCCGGCGATCGTCGCGGAGGACGAGCAGGGCCGCGTCGGCGAGATGGGTTGGAGGGACCTGCGGCGGCGCGCCGCCTCGCTAGCCCTCGAGCTTCGCCGCGCGGGTGTGGCGCGCGGCGACCGGGTGGCGGCCTATCTGCCGAACATCCCCGAGGCGGTCGTGTCGATGCTCGCCTGCGCCAGCCTGGGCGCCGTCTGGACGATCTGTTCCCCGGACATGGGCACGCCGGCCGTCCTTGACCGGTTCCGGCAGGTCGCGCCCACGGCGCTGATCACCGTCGACGGCGTCTATTACGCGGGGCGCCCGCGGACGCGGGCGCCGCAGGTGGAGGAGATCCGGCGCGGCCTGCCGAGCCTCAAGGCGGTGTTCGTGATCCGCACGGGACACGGGGCCGGGGTGTTCGAGGGCGCGATCGATTTCACCGCCGCCGAGGCGCGGGACGATGACGAGGTCGCCGCCTTCGAGCCCGAATGGCTGCCGTTCGGCCACCCCCTGTGGATCCTCTACTCCAGCGGAACGACGGGCCTGCCCAAGGCCATCGTACATGGGCACGGCGGGGTCGTGCTGGCCGCCTGCGCTGGCGCGCTGCATCTGGACATCGGGCCGAGCTACGCACCGAACACCCTCGGCGAACGGTTCCATTGGTACAGCGCCACCGGCTGGGTGATGTGGAACGTACAGGTCGGCGGCCTCCTGAGCGGGACGACGATCTGCCTGTTCGACGGCGCTCCCGGCGGCTCGCGGGAGGAAGCCGATTGGGGTCGGCTGTGGCGGTTCGCGGCGCGCCACCGGGCGACGTGGTTCGGCGCGGGCGCGGCCTTCTTCAGCAGTTGCCGGAAGGCCGGATTTTCGCTGGCCGACGCGGGGGACCTCAGCGCCGTGCGGGCGCTCGGCAGCACCGGCTCACCGCTTCCCGCCGAGGTCGAGGCCTGGGGCGTCCAGGCGTTCGCCGCGCTCGGCCGGCCCGAGATTTGGTGGTGCAACATCTCCGGGGGGACGGACATCGCCGCGGCCTTCCTCTCGGGCAATCGTGAGCTGCCGCCGGCGCCGGGGCGGCTGCAGTGCCGGCACCTGGGAGCAGCCGTGGAGGCCTGGGACGAGGACGGCAAGCCGGTCGTCGGGCAGGTCGGCGAACTCGTCTGCACGCAACCGTTCCCGAGCATGCCGCTGTTCTTCTGGGGCGACGACAGCGGCGAGCGCTATCGCGCCGCCTACTTCAGCGAGTGGCCCGGCGTATGGCGCCACGGCGACTGGCTGCAGGTCGAGGCGGACGGGAGCTGTGCGATCAGCGGCCGCAGCGACGCGACGATCAATCGCAACGGCCTGCGCATGGGGACCGCCGAGCTTTACGCCGCGGTGGAACGCCTGGCCGACGTGGCTGACAGCCTCGTGGTCGACCTGGAGGACGGCGAGGGCGGCAGCAAGCTCCTGATGTTCGTCGTCCCCCGCGCAGGGAGCCGCCTCGACGGCGCGCTCGAGGCGGCGATGGCCCAGGCGATCCGGGAGGCGCTGTCGCCGAGGTTCGTGCCCGACGCGTTCGTCCAGGCGCCGGGCGTTCCCCGCACCCTGTCGGGCAAGAAGCAGGAGCTTCCCGTCAAGCGCCTGTTCCAGGGCTGGCCCTTGGCCAAGGTCGTCAATCTCGATGGAATCGAGAACCCCGAGGTGGTCGCCTGGTACCAGGCTCAGGCCGCCGCCTGGCTGGAAGGATCGAGGAAGGCGTCCGCATGATCGTGCGCCCCGACCTGGCGAGGTTCGTGGTCGCCGCGGGCGCTTCGGCCTGCGGACGCCGTGGATCCACGGCGAATTCGATGCCGGTGATCCGTGCGCGGGCGCCGGGGCAACTCAAGGAGCCGGGAGAGCCGATGTTCTCGCCAAGTTTCCGAACCCCGCGCCGCCAGGTGTCGATCCGGGACGTTCTCGCGTCGGTCGCGGGCCTGCTGGTGTTGGCTTCCGCCGGTCCGAGCGCGGCCGCTGCCTGCGAGGGGCTTCGCGACCTCAAACTCCCCGACACCGTGATCAAGAGCGCCGAGGTCACGCCCGCCGGCGGGTTCGCCGGCCTGGGAGCGGTCAGGACGCCGGACTTGCCGGCCTTCTGCCGTGTGGTGGCCTCGGTGAAGACGGCCCCGGGATCCGACGTCGGGGTCGAGGTCTGGTTGCCGCTTCAAGGCTGGCAGGGGGTCTTCCACGGCAACGGCAACGGTGGGTTCGGAGGTGTCCTGGCCTCGGGCTACGGCCCGATGACCGCCGGGCTGCGACGCGGCTACGCGACGGCCGTCACCGACACCGGCACGTCGCCAGCGACGCCTCTGGAGGGCGACGCGCTGATCGGCCAGCCGCAGAAATGGCGCGACTGGGGGCGCCGGTCCACCCACGCGATGACGGTCGCGGGCAAAGCCATCGCCGCGGCCTTCTACGGCGCGCCGGTGCGCCGGGCCTACTACACAGGCTGTTCGACCGGCGGGCAGGAGGGCCTGATCGAGGCGCAGTACTACCCCGACGACTACGACGGCATCCTCGTGGGCGCGCCGGTGATCAACCGCACGTGGGGCCACGGGGCAGTGCTCTGGGACGACCTCGCGGCCAATCTGCAGCCGGGCCACCGGCTCTCGGACCTCAAGCTTCGCCTGCTCGGCAACGCCGCCCTGGCGCGCTGCAGCGCCGCCGGAAGCGGCCTCGGCGGCGACCCCTTCGTGGCTGACCCGAAGGCCTGCCGTTTCGACCCGGGGGTGTTGGCGTGCCGCGACGGGGATCGCAACGACTGCCTGACGGCGCAGGAGGTGGCGACGGCGCGCGCGTTCTATTCCGGCCCGGTGAGCAAGGCGGGACGCCCGCTGTTCCATGGCTGGTTGCCGGGCAGCGAGGCGACCGGCCAGTTCGACTGGGCGTTCCTGCAGTCGCGGCCCGACGGCCAGCCGCCATTCGTCAGCCTCTTCAAGTGGGTGTTCGGCCGCGACTGGGACTGGTCGGGCTTCCAGGTCGAGCGCGACATGGCCAGGGTCGACGCCGCGCTCGGCCCTGTCGTGAACGATGCCACGCGAGGGAACCTACGCGCCTTCCGGGCGCGGGGCGGCAAGCTGATCATCTACCACGGCTGGGCCGACAGCCTCGTACCCCCGGACCAGACGGTCGCTTTCTACGACCGCGTCGCCCGTGACGCCGGCGGTGTCGCCCAGGCGCAGGGTTTTGCGCGGCTGTTCATGGTTCCGGGATACTCGCACTGCGGCGGCGGCGCAGGCCCCGACGTGTTCAACTCGGCGACCGGTTCGGCCGTCCCGCCGCCTTCGACGACGCCGCAGCACGACCTTTTCGCCGCGCTGGCGGACTGGGTCGAAGCGGGGACGGCGCCGCGCCAGGTCGTCGCCACGCGCTATGCCGACCGGTCGCCGGCAAAGGGCGTGGCGATGCAGCGTCCCCTCTGCGCCTACCCGGCGAAGGCTTGGTGGCGCGGGGCCGGCGATACGAACGCCGCCGCCAGCTTCGTCTGCTCGACCTCCAAGCCGACTCAAGCGCAAAGGCCGTGAGCTGGGAGCGGGGCCCGGCTAGCGCTTCCGCCGATCCGCGAGCGCGCGGCGCACCGGTTCCTCCAACGCTTGGAGGCCGGGCCCGCGCGAGATCATCAAACGCATCGCCTCGTTCTGCATGTAGGATGTTGCGGGCGCCTTCGGAGGCCATGGCGCCGTCGCGCGCCCCCAAGCCCGCGCGCACAAATCGCCCAGTGACCGAAAAGGCGTCCCTCCGGGCTTTCGGCCAGGCTGACGTAGGAATAGCGCCAATGCGTCTTTCGGCGAACGGCCTCGATCATCTTTTGGACGTCAAGGCTCGAGACGCTCCCGGGCCGGGTGAAGATCTCGTCGCTCTGATGGATCAGCTCCACGGCGGAAAGGTCCGCTATCGCCGGCCGCTACCGCGGGTCGTAGGCCCGCCCGATCTCCGGACGGGCGCTGACGTCGGGAAGGAACTCGGGCTCGCGGCGGGCGTGGGTCGCCTGTTCGAAAGCGTAGCCGAGGGCCAGCAGCTTCGCCTCGGACCACTCGGGGCCCAGGAAGGAGATGCCGACCGGCAGGCCGGTGGCGTAGCCGGCGGGGACCGTCAGGTGGGGGTAGCCGGAGACGGCGGGCAGGCGCGAGGGCGAGCCGAAGAACGGACTGCCGTTCACCGGATCGACGATCGAGGGCGGGCCGCCGCTGGGTGAGACGATGGCGTCCAGCTTGTTGTCGGCGAGCATCTTGTCGAGGGCCTCACGGGCCAGCTTGCGGGCCGTGGCGCGTTTCTCGATGTAGCCGGCGTCGGTGATCGGGGGCTTGGCCTGGGCGGCCTCGAAGATCTCCTGGTTGAAGAGCGGCATCTCGCGCGGCTCGGTCTTGTTGAAGGCGATGAGGTCTTCCAGCGTGCGGCTCTTCACGGCGGCGGGGGTGGCGGCGAGGTAGGCGTTCAGCGCGGCCTTGAACTCGGTACGCAGGGTCTCGCCCTCCAGCTCGGCGATCTTGCCGTTCGTGGCGTCGTCGGGGCCCTTGATCTCGACGAGGACGGCGCCCTGGTCGCGCAGGGCCTGGAGGGCGGCATCAAACACCGCGTCGGTCTGCGGCGAGCGGCCCTTCCACGAGAACCAGACGCCGATGCGGGCGCCCTTGAGCCCGTCGCGCTTCAGCCCTTCGAGGTAGTTGGCCTTGTGGGCGTCGGCGGCCTTTGTGGCTGGGTCGGCGGGGTCGGAGCCGGCGATGACGTTCAGCATGGCGGCGGCGTCGGCGACCGTGCGGGTCATCGGGCCGGCGGTGTCCTGCTCGGGCGAGATCGGGACGATGAAGGTGCGTGAGACCAGGCCCACGGTGGGCTTCAGGCCGACCACGCCGTTCATGGCCGCGGGGCAGGTGACCGAGCCGTCGGTCTCGGTGCCGATGGCGAAGGCGGCGAGGCCTGCGGCGACCGCGGCGCCCGAGCCCGACGACGAGCCGCAGGCGGTGCGGTCCAGCGAGTAGGGGTTGCGCACCAGACCGCCCACGCCGCTCCAGCCGCTGATCGAGCGGGTGGAGCGGAAGTTGGCCCATTCCGAGAGGTTGGTCTTGCCGAGGACGATCGCGCCGGCCTCGCGCAGGCGCTTGACGATCGGGGCGTCGCGGCCGGTGACGTTGGCGGCGAGCGCCAGGGAGCCGGCGGTGGTGGCCGTGCCGTCGGCGGTCTCGATGTTGTCTTTCAGGAGGATCGGCACGCCGTGCAGCGGGCCGCGCACCTTGCCGGCGCGGCGCTCGGCGTCGAGGGCGCGGGCGTCGTCGACGGCATGCGGGTTGAGGGTCAGGACAGCGTTCAGCTTCGGGCCGGCGCGGTCGATGCGCTGGATGCGTTCGAGGTAGGCGCGGACGAGCTGTTCGGAGGTGACCTTGCGGTCGGTGAGCGCCGCCTGCTGCTCGCCGGCCGAGGCGTAGGGGCTGAGGGGCATGGGCTGGGCGCCCGCGGCGCCGGCGGCCAGGGCGAGGCCCGCGGTCAGGGCGGCCAGGGACATGGGCCGGATCATGCTGAACTCCCCCGAGTGTGACGCCTTGTTGTAGCGGTTGCGCGGGCGGGCGCCAGTCTAGGCCACCGCCGCGGGCCAGGCGGCGTCTGGGGTGTCCCAGGCGGCGAGCACATCCAGCTGGCGGAGCGCAGCGAACAGGCGCTGGAGGTTGGCGAGGTTGGCGGCCATGAGCTGGGCGAGCTCGGGCCACAACGCGGGCGGGGCGGTGGCGACGACGGTTGGGTCCAGACGTTCGCAGAGGCCCAGCTTCTCCAGCTTGAGGATGTGGCGCCGGGCAGTTTCGGGCGACAGGTGCAGCGCCTGGGCCAGGGTGGCGATCCGGACGGGGACGGCGCGGCGGACCGGATCGGCCGCCCAGGCCGGGAGCTGGGCCGTGGGCAGCGTCCGGGTGTTGGCGAGGATCAGCTCCAGCAGGATCAGGCTGGAGAGGGCGTCGCCGGTCAGGGCGATCAGGTCGCTCGACGCGCGCAACATGTAGACCGACAGCGCCCGGTTGGCGGCGCGGATCAGCGGATAGGCGGCGGGTTCCGTCGGGCGCGGCGCCGGCTCGTGCGGGACGGCGCCGATGGCCCGCAGGGCCTGGTAGAGCCGTCGGGCGCGGTCGTAGCGGGCGCGCTGGATGGCGACATAGGCCGGAGAACTGACGGCGGCGTAGGGGGCGACCACGCCGCCGGCATCCAGCACGCACTCGCCGCGCGCGACCATGCCGTTGACGCGCCGGCGCACGGTTTCGAACGGCAGGCGCAGCGACTGGGCGATGGCGTTGATGCTGACCGGCCGGCGCAGCTCGTCAGGCGCCGACTCGTCGCCCCCGTAACGGAGGCTGAGCTCGGGGTCGCGGTTCACCGGGACCATGTTGGCGTCGAGGATGGTGGTGAAGATCAGCGGGTCCAGCAGCTCGCCCTCGCCGCGGCTGATCTCGACCGTGTCGCGGATATAGGCGAGCGACAGGCGCGTGCTCTCCCACGCCACGAGGTCATCGGGGTCAGGACCTACAAACGCGTCCGCCGGAACCATGGGGTGAAGTTCGTCCGGGCCCGCGGCGTTGGCAAGGCGCTAAACGGCGCCGATCCAGCCGTCGGTCAGCGTCGACATCTGGACCCCCGCCAGGATCATCTTGCCGCCGCCGGTGAGGTCGATGACGACGTCGGCCCCTTGCTGGCTGACGGTCCAGGTCGCGCCCTCGCTGACCAGGACCCGGTCGCCCTGGGCGCGGCTGAAGTCGAGGATCCGGTCGGTCCCGTTGTCGCCGAAGGTGTGGAACGTGTCGGCGCCCAGGCCGCCCGAGACCGTGTCGTTCCCGCGGTCGCCCGAGACGAAGTCGTCGCCATCGCCGCCGCGCACGATGTCGTCGTCCTGGCCGCCGCGGACCACGTCGTTCCCGGCTCCGCCGTCGCAGGTGTCGGCGCCGAGGTTGCCGAAGACGATGTCGCCGCCGGCGTCGCCCGTCAGGCTGTCGTTATCCTTGCCGCCCACGACCCAGTCGTCGCCCGCGCCGCCGCCGACGGTGTCGTTGCCCATGTTGCCGTGCAGGTCGTCGAACTGCGCGCCGCCGATGAGCTGGTCGTCGCCGGCCTCGCCGCGCAGGAGGTTCGAGCCGCCGTCGTCGCGGATCAGGTCGTTGCCGTCACCGCCATAGACGCTGTCGTTCCCGAACTCCCCGAACAGGGTGTCGTCGCCGGCCGCGCCGCTGAGGCTGTCGTCGGCCGAGCCGCCGTATATCGTGTTCTTCTCGCCGTTGCCGCTGAGCGTGTCGTTCTGCGGCGAGCCGCGCAGTTCCTCGATGGACTGCAGCGTGTCGACGCCCAGGCCGCCGCCGACGGTCTGGGGGCCGGCGACGGCCAGGCTGACCGTCAGGCCGCTGGTGGCGAGCCCGGTCTGGACGCCGTTGATGGTGACGAAGGTGTAGTTGACGCTGTCGTGGCCCGAGCCGCCGACGAAGAGGTCGTCGCCCTCGCCGCCGTACATGATCGAGCCCAGCTCGCCCGCCTGCAGGGTGTCGTTCCCGCCCAGACCGATGAGCTCGCGACCGCCGAAGGTACGCTCGCCGCCGCCGACGATGCGGTCGCCGAAGTCGGAACCGAAGACGCCCCAGAGGCCGGTGAGGGTGTCGATCCCCTGGCCCCCGCCCACGTCCTGGGGATCGGTGCGCCGCAGGTCGACCAGCACGCCGGAGGTCGCCTCGCGGTAGGAGACGAAGTCGCGGTTGGCGATGTCGGCGTGGCCCTGGATGACGTCGTTGCCCGCGCCGCCGGACATCGAGCTGACGCCCAGGTCGCCCGCGCCGACCAGGGTGTCGTTGCCGTCGCCGCCGCTCAGGAAGCCCGTGCCGGCGCCGATCTCGAGCCGGTCGTCGCCCGCGCCGCCGCTGAGGGTGTCGCTGGTTCCGCCGCCGCCAACGAGGGTGTCATTGCCGGCCGCGCCATCGAGGCTGTCCGTGCCTGTGGTCCCCGCGAGGCTGTCGTTGTTGGGGGTTCCGACGATCACAGCCATGGGTCACTCGCAGCGCAACGCTCGCCTGGGGGTGGGCCGCGGCAACATTCGGGATGATCCGGGCCGAGGCAAGCGGAGCCGTGACCTTTATGCGGCCCTTATGCCCGGAGCGGCAGAGCCGTCTCGCGATTTGACGGCCATCGGCGCGACAAACGCGGCCGAACCCGATGCCCCAAGGCGTCGGGACCGAGTGAGACCGACATGATCGACATCGTCTTCCTGGCGCTGGGCCTCGGGGCCTTCGCGCTGTTCGGCGTCTATGCCGCCGCCCTGAGGCGCCTCTGATGGCCGAGATCCTGATCTGGGGCGCGGGCGCCCTCGTCATCGGCGGCTACATGCTGGCCGCCCTCCTGAAGCCGGAAAAATTCTGATGGACGCCTCCGGCTGGGCGCAGATCGCCCTGACACTGGCCGCCATCGTGGCCTGCGCCATTCCCCTGGGCGCCTATCTGGCGCGCGTCTGGCAGGGCGAGAGGACCTGGCTCGACCCTGTGCTGCGGCCGGTCGAGCGCGTGGTCTACGCGGCCTGCGGCGTGAAGACCGACCGGAGCCAGCCGTGGCTGGCCTACGCCGCGAGCTTCCTGGCCTTCTCGGCCGCCAGCTTCGTGGTCCTGTACCTGATCCTGCGGTTCCAGGACCTGTTGCCGCTGAACCCGCAGGGGTTCGCAGGGCTCTCGCCGCACCTGGCGTTCAACACGGCCGTCAGCTTCGTCTCCAACACCAACTGGCAGTCGTACGTCCCCGAGCAGACGGTCTCGACCTTCTCGCAGATGGCCGGGCTGACCTCTCACAACTTCCTGTCGGCGGCGGCCGGCATGGCGCTGGCGGCGGTGGTCGCGCGGGCTTTCGCGGCGAACCGCGGCGAGGGGCTGGGCAACTTCTGGGTCGATCTGACCCGGATCAGCCTCTACGTCCTGCTGCCCATCTCGCTGGTGATCGCCATCGCGTACGTGGGCCTGGGCGAGCCGCAGAGCCTGCTGGCCAATGTCACCGCGCACACGGTGGAGGGCGGCAAGCAGACGATCGCGCTCTATCCGACCGCCAGCCAGGAGGCGATCAAGCAGCTCGGCACCAACGGCGGCGGCGTCTTCAACGCCAATTCGGCGCACCCGTTCGAGAACCCCAACGCCTGGACCAACCTGATCGAGATCGTCTCGATGAACGCGCTGTCCCTGGCCTGCGTGCTGGCGTTCGGCCGCATCGTGCTGGCGGGCAAGGAGGCCCGGGCGCTGGCGGCGGTGATGGTGATCCTGGTGGGCGCCGGCGCGGCCACGATCTACGCCGCCGAGGTCCAGCCCGCCCCGGCGCTGGTCGCGCACGGCGTGGACGCAGCTGTCAACATGGAGGGCAAGGAGGTCCGCTTCGGCGCGCCGTCCACCGCCATCTGGGCCGCGGCCACCACGGGGGCGTCGGACGGCGGCGTCAACGCCATGCACGACAGCCTGATGCCCCTGGGCGGGGGCATGGCGATGTTCCTGATCCAGCTGGGCGAGATCCTACCTGGCGGAGTCGGCTCCGGCCTCTACGGCATGGTGGTGATGGCCCTGATCGCGGTGTTCGTCGCCGGGCTGATGGTGGGCCGCACGCCGGAATACCTGGGCAAGAAGGTGGAGGCCCGCGAGATCAAGTACGCCATGCTGGCGGTGCTGATCCTGCCGCTGGCGATCCTGGGCTTCTCGGCCGCGGCGGCAGCGCTGCCGACGGCGCTGAAGGGCCTAGCCAATCCCGGCGCGCACGGCCTGTCGGAAATCCTCTACGCCTACTCCTCGGCGGCGGGGAACAACGGCTCGGCCTTCGCCGGCCTGACTGCCAACACCCCCTGGTGGAACACCACGCTGGGCATCGCGATGCTGCTGGGGCGGTTCGCCTATGCGATCCCGGTCCTGGCCATCGCCGGCTCGCTCGCCGCCAAGCCCAAGCTGGCGGCCACCACGGGGACCTTCCCCACCGACGGTCCGCTGTTCATCGGCCTCCTGATCGGGGTGATCCTGATCATGGGCGGCCTGCAGTTCTTCCCGGCCCTCGCCCTCGGCCCGATCGTGGAGCACTTCCAGGCGCTCCAGGCCGTGGCGCAGCGCTGACCCTGGACATCCTCACATGAGCACCACGACAACTTCCCTGGGCGACGGCCGGCGCAAGGCGGCCAGCCTGGCCGGCAGCTTCTCCGGACCCATGCTGGCGCGCGCCGCCCGCGACGCCTTCGTCAAGCTCGACCCGCGCAAGCTGACCGGCAATCCGGTGATCTTCGCCACCGAGATCGTCGCCATCCTGGCCACCGTCTCGACCGTGCTACAGGTCGCTCGCGGCGGCGACTGGGTCTTCTCGCTGCAGATGGCGATCTGGCTGTGGGCCACCGTGCTGTTCGCCAACTTCGCCGAGAGCGTGGCCGAGGGCCGCGGCAAGGCGGCGGCCGACAGCCTGCGGGCGGCCCGCGTGACCACCAAGGCCAAGCTGCTGGTGGACCCCGAGCGCGGCGTGATCGTGCCCACCCCGGCCCACAAGCTGGGCGTCGGCGAGATCGTGCTGGTCGAGGCTGGCGACGTGGTCCCGGCGGACGGCGAGATCATCGAGGGCGTGGCCTCGGTCAACGAGGCGGCCGTCACCGGCGAGAGCGCGCCGGTGATCCGCGAAAGCGGCGGCGACCGCAGCGCCGTGACCGGCGGCACCACGGTGGTGTCCGACTGGATCAAGGTGCGGGTCACGTCCGAGGCGGGCCAGACCTTCCTCGACCGGATGATCGCCATGGTCGAGGGCGCCGACCGGCGCAAGACGCCCAACGAGATCGCGTTGGCGGTGCTGCTGGCCGGCCTGACGCTGGTGTTCCTGATCGCTGTCGTGACGCTGCTGGGCCTGGGCGCCTATTCCGGCGTGAAGCTGGACCCGGTGGTGCTGGGCGCGCTGTTCGTCTGCCTGATCCCGACAACCATCGGCGGGCTGCTGTCGGCGGTGGGCATCGCGGGGATGGACCGGCTGCTGAAGGTCAACGTGCTGGCGACGTCGGGCCGGGCGGTGGAGGCGGCGGGCGACGTGGACACGCTGCTGCTGGACAAGACCGGCACCATCACCTTCGGCAACCGGATGGCGACCGAGGTGATCCCCGCGCCGGGCGTGCGCCAGGAGCGGGCCATGGAGGCGGCGCTGATGGCCTCGCTGGGCGACGAGACGCCCGAGGGCCGCTCGATCGTCGAACTGGCGCGCGGCCAGGGCCTGGCGGCCGAGGCGCCGGCCGGGGCCGAGGTGATCGCGTTCTCGGCCACCACGCGGCAGTCGGGCCTGAACGCCGGGGCCAAGTCGTGGCGCAAGGGCGCGGTGGACGCGGTGCTGAAGTCGCTGAACCTGACCGCGGCCGACATGCCCGCCGAGGTGGCCGCCAGCGTCGAGCGGATCGCGCGGTCGGGCGGCACGCCGCTGGCCGTCAGCGAGGACGGCGCCTTGGTGGGCGTCATCCACCTGAAGGACGTGGTGAAGCCCGGCGTGAAGGAGCGGTTCGCCGACCTGCGCCGCATGGGGCTGCGCACCGTGATGATCACTGGCGACAACCCGGTGACTGCTGCGGCCATCGCCTCCGAGGCCGGGGTCGACGACTTCCTGGCCGAGGCTACGCCCGAGGACAAGCTGCGGCTGATCCGCACCGAGCAGGGCAAGGGACGCCTCGTGGCGATGTGCGGCGATGGCGCCAACGACGCCCCGGCGCTGGCCCAGTCCGACGTCGGCGTGGCGATGCAGACCGGCGCCCAGGCCGCGCGCGAGGCCGGCAACATGGTCGACCTGGACAGCGACCCCACGAAGGTCATCGAGATCGTCGAGACGGGGAAGCAGATGCTGATCACCCGCGGCGCGCTGACCACCTTCTCCATCGCCAACGACGTGGCCAAGTATTTCGCGATCATCCCGGCGATCTTCGTGGTCGCCCTGCCGGCGCTGGGCGCGCTCAACATCATGGGGCTGGCCAGCCCCAAGAGCGCGATCCTGTCGGCGGTGATCTTCAATGCCCTGGTGATCGTGGCCTTGATCCCGCTGGCGCTGAAGGGCGTGAAGTACCGGGCCATCGGCGCCGGCCGCCTGCTGCAACGGAACCTCCTCATCTACGGCCTGGGCGGCATCGTCGCCCCGTTCGTCGGCATCAAGCTGATCGACGTTGTGGTCGCTTCCCTGGGACTTGCCTGATGTTCGCTCTCGTTCGGCCCGCCGTGGTCTCCACCCTGTTCTTCACCCTGCTGTTGGGCGTGGCCTATCCGCTGGCGGTGACCGGGATCGGTCAGCTCGCCTTCCCGGCCCAGGCCGGCGGGAGCCTGGTCCGCGACAAGGCCGGGCAGGTGATCGGCTCGCGGCTGATCGCGCAGAATTTCGCCCGGCCGCAGTACCTGCGTCCGCGTCCCTCGGCGGCCGGCGCTGACGGCTACGACGCCGCGGGCTCCTCCGGCTCGAACCTGGGCCCGCTCAACCCGGCGCTCGGCGAGCGGATCGGCAAGGCCGCCGACGAGCTGAGGGCAGGCGACGCCCGCGCGATCCCGGCCGACGCCGTGACGACCTCGGGTTCGGGCCTGGATCCCGACGTCTCGCCGGCCAACGCCCGGCGTCAGGCGGCCCGAATCGCGGCCGCGCGGGGCGTGGCCGTCGGCGAGATCGAGCGCGTCATCGCCGCCCATACGCGCGGGCCGACGCTGGGCCTGCTGGGGCAGCCGGCCGTGAACGTGCTGGAGACCAATCTGGCGCTCGACGCGGCGTTCCCGGCGGCGCAACTTCCGGCGCGATGAACGCCGAGGAGCCGCGCCGGCCCGACCCTGACGCCCTGCTGGCGGCCGACCGGCAGGGCCGCGGCCGCCTGAAGGTGTTCCTCGGCATGTCGCCGGGGGTGGGCAAGACCTATGAGATGCTGCGCGCCGCCCGACGCCGAAAGGCCGAGGGCGGCGACGTCGTGGTGGGCGTAGTCGAGAGCCACGGCCGCAAGGAGACCCAGGCCCTGCTGCGCGGCCTGGAGGTGATGGCGCGCCACCCCATCGACTACCGCGGCCGCACGCTGCTGGAGTTCGACCTGGACGGGGCGCTGGCGCGCAAGCCCGAGCTGCTTCTGGTCGACGAGTACGCCCACTCGAACGCGCCCAACTCGCGCCATCCGAAGCGCTGGCAGGACGTGGACGAACTGCTGGCGGCGGGCATCGACGTCTGGACGACGCTGAACGTCCAGCACCTGGAGAGCCTGGTGGACGTGGTCTGGAAGATCACCGGCGTGCGCCAGCGCGAGACGGTGCCGGACCTGGCGCTCTCGAACGCCGACGAGATCGAGCTGATCGACATCACGCCCGCCGAGCTGCGCGAGCGGATGGCCGAGGGGAAGGTCTACCTGCCCGAGACGGCGCGGCTGGCGGCGGATCGGTTCTTCAAGGTGGAGAACCTGACGGCGCTGCGCGAGCTGGCGCTGCGGCGCGCAGCCCAGGCGGTGGACGATCAGCTCATCGGGGCGATGAAGCGGGCCGGGGTCGAGGGGCCGTGGGCGGCGGGCGAACGGATCCTGGTGCTGGTCGGGCCGGACGCCATGTCGGGGTCGCTGGTGCGGGCGGGCCGGCGGCTGTCGGACATGATGATGGACGCGCCGTGGACCGTGGCCCACGTGGAGCGGCCGAACGCCCGGCCCGCCTCGCCGGCCGGGGCGCAGAAGCTGCGCGAGGCGCTGAAGCTGGCCGAGCAACTGGGCGGGGCGACGGTGACCCTGACCGGCGACGACCTGGCAGGCTCGGTGCGCGAGTTCGCCCGGCGCAACAACATGACCCAGATCGTGCTGGGCAAGAGCGGGCGCAGGCCGTGGCCATGGCGGCGGACCCTGATCCAGGCGCTGCTGGAGGACGTGAGCGGGGCTGCGCTGCACGTGATCACCGAGACGCCGGACACGGCGTCGGCGCCGGAACGCCGGCCGCGGCCGACGCTGCGCGACATGCCCTGGCAGGGCCACCTGGGGGCCGTGGCGTCGGTGGGCGTGGCGGCCCTGGTGGCGATGGTGGTGGACCGCTACGTCGAGAGCGCCAACCTCGCCATGGTGTTCATGCTGAGCGTGCTGGTCTCGGGCTTGGCGTTCGGGCTGTGGCCGGCGGTGCTGGCGGCGGCGGCCTCGGCCTTCGCCTACAACTTCTTCTTCCTGGAGCCGCGGCTGACGATGAACATCGGCCACCCGGCCGACGTGCTGACCTTCGCGGTGTTCTTCGCGGTCGCCCTGACCACCGGCTGGCTGACCGGCCGGGTGCGCGACCAGGCGCAGGCGACCGCGCGCCGCGCCTCGGCGGTCTCCGCGGTGCTGGCGGCGACGCGCCGGCTGTCGTCGGCGGCCAAGGCCGAGGACGCGGCCACCGCCCTGGCCGAACAGCTGGCCGCGGCGACGGGGTTCAAGGCGGTGGTGCTGACGCCGACGGCCGACGACCTGGCGCTGGCGGCCGCCTCGCCGGCGCTGGACGCGCTGTCGGCGGGGGACATGGCCGCCGCCCGCTGGGCCTGGGAGAAGGGCGAGGCGGCGGGCGCGGGGACGGGCACGCTGCCCAACGCCGCCTGGACGTTCCGGCCGCTGCAGGGGGTGAAAGCCCGCGCCGGGGTGGCGGGCATCGAGCCGCAGGCCATCGCCACCGAGGACGGCGAGCGGTTCGTGGCGGCGCTGCTGGACCAGGGCGCGGTGGCGCTGGAGCGAGCCGAGTTCGCCGCCGTGGCCGCTGACGCCGAGGCGCTGCGCCGGACCGACCGGCTGCGGGGCGCACTGCTGAACTCGGTGAGCCACGACCTGCGCACGCCGCTGTCGACGGTGCTGGGCTCGGTGACGACGCTGATCGACTACGGCAAGTCGCTGACCGCCAAGGTGCGGGACGACCTCCTGGTCTCGATCCGCGAGGAGGCCGAGCGGCTGAACCGCTATGTGGGCGACCTCCTGGACATGACGCGCCTGGAGGGCGGGGCGCTGGTGACCCGGCGCGAATGGACCGACGTGCGCGATGTGCTGCGCGCGGCGGTGGACCGGGTGCGGCGGCGGCTGGAGGGGCGCAGGGTGACCTGGGACTTCCCCGACCAGGTGACGCTGGTCATGGCCGACGCCTCGCTGCTGGAGCAGGCGCTGACCAACATCCTGGAGAACGCCATCGCCTACAGCCCGGACAAGACGACCATCGAGGTGGCCGCCTACGAGGATCGCGGCAATGTGGTGATCTCGATCGAGGACGAAGGGCGCGGCATCCCGACCGCGGAGCTGGAGCGGGTGTTCGAGAAGTTCCGGCGGATGGACGAGGCGACGGACCGGGGCAAGGGCGCGGGGCTGGGCCTTGCCATCTCGAAGGGTTTCGTGGAGGCCATGGGCGGGCGCATCGCCGCCGCCTCGCCGATCCACGACGGGCGCGGCACGCGCATCCTGATCAGCCTGCCCAAGGAGCGGCAGACCCCCGGAATGTTGCTTTGAGCGATCACAAGCCCCGCATCCTCGTCATCGACGACGAGCCGCAGATCCACCGGTTCCTGGGCCCGGCGCTGGATGCGGCCGGCTACGAGCCCGTGCGCGCGGAGACGGCGGCCGACGGGCTGAAGGAGATCGCCCGCAAGGCGCCCGACGCTGTGGTGCTGGACCTCGGCCTGCCCGACCTGGACGGCAAGGAGGCGCTGACGAAGGCGCGCGCCTTCTACGAGGGGCCGATCATCATCCTGTCGGCGCGCGATAAGGAGACCGAGAAGATCGACGCGCTGGACCTGGGCGCCGACGACTATGTGGAAAAGCCGTTCGGGGTGGGCGAACTTCTGGCCCGGCTGCGCGTGGCGCTGCGCCACCGGATCCAGGAGCAGGGCGCCGAGCCCGTGGTGACGGCGGGCGACCTGACCGTCGACCTGGTGAAGCGGCTGGTGACCCGGGCCGGCGAGGCGATCCGGCTGTCGCCGCGCGAGTACGACCTCCTGGCCCAGCTGGTGAAGGGGGCGGGGAAGGTGGTGACGCATCGCCAGCTGCTGACCGCCGTCTGGGGTCCGGCGCACGAGCACGACGTACAGTATCTGCGGGTGTTCGTGGGGCAGCTTCGCCAGAAGATCGAGCCCGACCCGTCGGCGCCGGCCCTGATCCTCACCGAGCCCGGCGTCGGCTACCGCTGGATGGGCTGAGCTTCGCGTCCAGCGGCGCCTTGGCCCAATCGGGCACGAAGCCGGCGGCCTCCAGGAACTGCTCCACCGCATAGGCCACCACCTCGGCGGGCGCCTCGCCGCGGCGGCGCGCGGTGCGCTCCAGCTCGGCCCAGGTGTCGTCGTCGAGATGTAGGTCGAGGTGGTGCGGGCGGATGGCGGAGGTCATGCGCCAGCCTAGGCGGCGCGCGCATAAGGGCGCCATGCGGGCCTGCGGCGGGGCGCGCAAGGGCGGGCGCCGCGCCTTGACGATCCCCTTATCCGCGGCGGCGGCTTCCCCATCGAACGCTTACGGCGATCGGCGCGACAACGTGGGCCTTGGGAGGCCGTCCGCCTCCGGTCGGAGCGTCTTGTTCCATGGTCCAGGTTGATCCGCTGATCGATCTTCTCGAGCGCGCCGGCGTCGGCCGCGCCAGCGCCGTCCACGTCACCGGTCCCTCGGGCCTGTCGGCCCTGCTGTGGCTCTGCCGGCACGGGTTCGAGCGCGTGGCCTATGTCCGTTCGGGCGTGGCCCATCCGCACGAGGAGCCCGACGCCGTGGTGGTGGCGCACACCTGCGGGCTCGCATGGCTGCAGTCGCTGCTGCGGCATGGGCCGCGGGTGCGCGAGGGCGGGGTGCTGATCTTCCGCTCGCCGCTGCCGGCGGCGGGGCCGGGCGATCCGGTCCATGCGTTGCTGGCCCTGTACGGCTACGCGGTCGAGCGCTGCGTGCACGGCGCGCACCGCGAGCTGCACGTGGCGCGCCGGCGGTCGTTGCTGGCCAAGGCGGCGTGAGATGATCGGCTATCGCGACGAGGACGAACTGGACGCCGTCGTGCGCGAGATCCATCGCCGGCGGCGGGTGCGTTGGCGCGACTGGGGCCTGTTCCTGGTCGCCGTGGCCCTGGCGATCGCCGTGGCCGTCTACTAGGCGACCGCGGCGGCCGAGTCCGAGTCCCAGTCGGCCAGGACGCCGAACTGGCGCAGGCGGACGAACAGGCGCTGGACGTTGGCCAGGTTGTCCAGGACCAGCTTGTCGAGGGTCGCCCGAACCGCCGGCGTCGTCACGGCGAGCAGCCCCGCCGGCCCCCGGAAGCAGAAGCCCAGTTCCTCCAGGGCGATCATGTAGCGGCGCATGGTCTCGCTGGAGAGCTTCAGGCGCTCGGCGAGCTTGCGGTTGCGCACCGGCTGGCCCAGCGCCAGGGGATCGCCCGCCCAGGCCGCCAACTGGTCGGGCCGGAAGCCGCGGGTGTTCTCCTGGGTCATGGCGAGCAGGATCACCCCGCGCGTGGCGTCGCCGGAGATGGCGCCGAGGTCGTCGGCGACGCGCAGCATGTATTCCCAGATCAGCCGGTTGGTGAGCCGCAGCGGCGGCGTCGGCCAGGCCGGCAGCGGGCCGGAGGCCGGGGCGGGGGCGAGGCCCTGGGCCTTCATGTCGAGGTAGAAGGTCTTCAGGTGCTCGTGACGCAGGACGACGTTGCTCAGGAAGCGCGTGTCGCCCAGCGCGGACCTGGCGACGAGCACCCCGCGGGATGTCACCTCCACGGCGCCCATGCGGACCAGCCGCTGGACGCGGCGTCGGGCGGTCTCGAAGGGCATGCGCAGCGACTGGGCGACGGCGTTGACACTGACCGGGCGGCGCAGGTCGTCGGGCGGGGCGTCGCCGATCATGGCGTAGGCCACCTGCAGCGCGGGATCGCGGCTGATGGGCGACACGTTCGCCGACTGGATCGCGGCGAAGAGCAGACCGTCGACGATGCTCTCGGTGTTGCGGCTGGCCTGCTCGATGTTGAGGATGAAGTCCATGCAGGCTGGCGCGATGCGCCAGGCCAGGCGGAGCCGGCCTTCGGCGTCGACGGAGTCGAGGGACGGCTCGCTCATGGCCGCCTCCCGCCCAGGCCCTTGAGCAATTCGGTCACCGCCGTGTCGAGCTGGCTGTCCTTGCCGGCCAGGGTCTCGCCCAGGGGCCGTTCGACCTGGATGTCCACGGGACGCGGATTGAGCTCCATGTCCTTGCCGTCGGCGCCCTGGATGCGGATGAACGGCACGCGGACCGACGAGCCGTCGATGAGCGACTGGGCGCCGGTGTAGATGATCCAGCCGGCGGTCGGCACGCCCACCACCTTGCCCAGGCCCAGGTAGCGGTAGCCCTCGGTGAAATCCTCGGCGTCGGAGAGCGAGCTCTCGTTGGTGACGAGGATCGTGGGCGAACCCAGGGCGCGCTGGCCCAGGTTCTGGCGGCTGGGTACGCCGAACAGGCCGCGGGGCGTCATGGTCAGGAAGTTGCGGCGACTGAAGACGTCGAGGACGTAGCCGTTGATGAAGCCGCCGTTGTTGTTGCGCACGTCGATGACGACGCCGTCCTTGCCCTGGTTCTGGGCGTCGAGGTCGATGTACAGCTGGTCAAGGCTGTCGGAGCTCATGTCCAGGATGTGGACGTAGCCCAGCCGCCCGCCGCTGGCCTTCTCGACATAGGCGCGGCGGTCGTTGACCCACTGGCGGTAGAGCAGGCCGGCGGCGACCGACGGCGCGACCGGGCGCACCACGGCCTGACGGCCGGAGACGGTGAGGACGGTGCGCTTGCCGGCGCGGTCGAGCAGGAGGCTGTCGAGGTTGACGCCCGGGCCGGCCGGCTTGCCGTCGACAGCGGTGAGCACGTCGCCCGGCTTGATCGTGCCCTCGATGTCGGCAGGGCCCAGCGCGACGACTTCGCGGACCACCAGGCCGCGGCCGGCCTCGTAGGCCTCGCGGTCGAACCGCAGGCCCAGGTCGCCTACGCGGGAAGCCGGCTGAGCGCCGAAGCCTTCGGTCGGCCGGTTGATGCCCGAGTGCGAGGCGTTGAGCTCGCCGATCATCAGGTTGATCACCCGGCGCAGCTCATCGGGGGTCTGGGAACCTTGCGCAAACGGCTCGAAGCGGTTGCGCAGCGCCGTCCAGTCCTGGCCGTGGAACTTGTCGTCGTAGAACGCGCGGTTCAGTGTGGTCCAGGCCTCGTCGAAAACCACCTGCCGCTCGGTGTCGAAGCGGACGACCATTTCTCCGGTGACGTCGATGAAGCGCGGCTTGGGGCTCTCGATGGGCGTGGCGCTGACCCGGCCGCCGTCGAGGTAGTAGATCTGCTTGGAGTCGGGCGCGAAGGCGTAGTCGCGCTTGGCGCGGCGGCCGCCGGTGAGTTGGGCCGGAGCCGGCGACTCCTTCGCCAGTTCGTCCAGGCTGTAGCTGAACAGGTTCTGCTGGTCGCCCTGGCGGGCGCGGTAGACCAGGGCCTTGCCGTCGGGGCTGATCACCGGCTCCTCTGCCGAGCCGCCCAGCGGGATGAAAGTCGCGCGCTCGCGGATGCCCTCGAAGACGATGCGGACCACCGGCGTCTTGCCCTTGGGCGCGGGCGCGTCGTCGCCGGTCGCTTCCTCGGCCTTGGCCTCGCCCTCGGAGGCGGCGGGCTTGGCGGCCGGGGTCTTGTCCTTCGGGTCGGACTTGGGGGTGGGCGCGCCGGGCGGTGCGGCCTTGAAGAGGTCGCGGAAGGCGTCCTCGCGGTACTTGGGCGTGTTGGGCAGCAGGTCGACGCGGACGATCTTCGACGGCTCGCTGCGCTGGCCGCTGTCGAAGACGATGTACTTCCCGTCGGACGACCAGGCGATCTGGTCGGCGGCGTTCCCGTTGGCCAGGAAGCTGACCGGCTGAGCCTGGCCGCCGGCCAGCGGGGCCACCCAGACGTTGCGGAACGACTTCCGGTCGGTGACGCCGAAGGCCAGCCACTTCGAGTCCGGCGACCAGGCCAGCTTGGAGCTGTCGCTGCGGTCGAGCGCCCCCTCGAACAGCACGCGGTCGCCGCCGCCGGCCAGGGTGATCACCCGGACCTGCCGCGTGCCGTGGACGTAGGCCAGCATCTTGCCGTCAGGCGAATAGCTGGGCGCCGCGTCGAAGTCGGATGCCTCGGTGAGCGGGCGCTCCTTCCCCGTCGCGAAATCGTACTCCATGACCTGGCTCGCCCGGCCACGCTCGGCGACATAGGCGATCCGGCGACTGTCGGAGGACCAGGCCAGGTCGCCCTCAGCGCCCGGCGTCTCGGTGAGGCGCTGAGCCTGGCCGCCGTCCTTGGCGGGGGCGGCGAAAACCTCGCCGTGGGCGATGACCGCCAGCTTCTTGCCGTCAGGCGAGAGGGCCATGCTGCGGAAGCTGGTCTCGACCAAGCGGCGTTCGCCGGCCGCCGCCGGGGCGCCGCGCAGAACGACGGGCACGCGGGCGACGGCGCCGGTGGCGGTGTCGAGCTTCCAGATCTCGAACTCGCGCTCGAAGACGATGGACTTGCCGTCGTAGCCGATGGACGGGAACAGGACCCGGCCGTCGGTGAACTTCGTGACCTTCTGCGGCCCGCCGCCGGCGGCGGGCATGCGCCACAGGTTCTCGGTCCCGCCCTCGTCGCTCATGAACCACAGCGTGGCGCCGTCGGTGCTCCACATCGGCCACAGGCGCTTGGAGGTGGGGCCCAGCAGACGGCGGTAGGGCGCGTCGGCGGCGACCGGCTTCACCCAGAGCTCGGCCTCGTCGATGTGGCTATGGCCGTTGCGCCACCACTGGGTGGAGGAGACGCCCTTGGCCATCAGCGCGATGGACTGGCCGTCGGGCGAGGGGGCCGAGTTGAATTCGTTGAGGTAGCGCTCGCGGCTGACCTCCAGCGGCGTGCCGCCTGACGCGGCGACCCGGTACACGTCGTTCTGGCGGGCGACGTCGTTGGCGGGACCGGAGATGTAGAGCCACTTGCCGTCGCGCGACCAGCCGTCGAGCTGCTCGTTGGCGTCGCTGTAGGTGATGCGGCGCAGTTTCCCGGTGGCCAGTGTCAGGACGTAGACGTTGGACGCGCCGGCGCGGTTGGACGTGAAGGCCAGGTCGCGGCCGTCGGGCGAATAGAGTGGGCGGCCCTCGGTGGCGGCGTCGGTCACCAGCAGGCTGGCGGTGCCGCCGGCGGCGGGGACGGTCCAGATATCGCCGCCCGAGACGAAGGCGATCTCGGCGCCGTCGGGCGAGAGCGAGGGTTCGGCGAGGGTGGGCTTGGGCGCGGCGTGGGCCTGGGCCGCGATAGCGGCGACGGTAGCGAACAGCAGGCCGGCGAGGCCGCGGCGGAGGGTCATGGACGCACATTTCCCGAAGCTTGAGCGTCCATGTGTAGCGCAATTCGGCGCGGCGTCAGGAGGTCAGAGCAAACCTATGCCCTGAGGCGCGGCTCGACGCCGAAATGTTTCAGGGGTGCGACAATTGGCGAAGTGTCGATGGAACCTTGTCCGGTCTATAGCCCAGCTTGATACGGACTACCGACGTGTTCCGCCGCCATCGTGCCGCGCGGCGACCAGGTCGAAGGCGGGGAAGAGCCGGGGGTTGACCCCATCCGGCCACGGCTCTTCCCCGCGGTCCGGCCCCCTCGAAAATATTTTGCGGATGTCGTGACGGAGTTTCCGCGCGGTTTGCGCCTATCCGTTCGAACCCAAGGGCTTTGGGCGCCAGCCGACCGGTCGGACGGCGCTCAAAGGGGAGGGGCCGGGCGGCATCCGTGTCAGCCGCCCGGTCCTTTCCCCGAACCGCGGCGCCTAGTCCTTGGCGCGTTCCTGGTAGCTGCCGTCTTCTGTCAGGACGACGATCTTGGTGCCCACGCCGATGTACGGCGGGATCATGGTGCGCAGGCCGTTCGACAGCACGGCGGGCTTGTACGACGACGAGGCGGTCTGCCCCTTCACCGACGGCTCGGTCTCGACGACCTCGAAGGTGGCCAGGCGCGGCAGCTCGATGGCGATCGGCACGCCCTCGTGGGTCGAGAGCTTCACGGTGCAGCCGTCCGTCAGGTAGGGCGCGCTGTCGCCGATGATGTCCTCGGAGGCCACCACCTGCTCGTAGCTCTCGGGGTTCATGAAATGGAACCCTTCGCCGTCCTGGTAGAGGAAGGTGTAGTCGCGGTCATCGACGATGGCCCGCTCGACCGTCTCGGTCGTGCGCCAGCGTTCCGAAATCTTCACGCCGTCGGAGATGCGGCGCATGTTCAGCTGGGTGACGGGCGTGCCCTTGCCGGGGTGGATGTTCTCGGCGGTCAGGACGACGTAGAGCTTGCCTTCGAGATCGACGACGGCGCCCTTGCGGAGCGAGCTGGCGGCAACTTTCAAGTGGACCCTCGGGGATGCGGCGGACCGCTGGCGCGATTCCGCTGATGAAATTCTTGTGGCGCCCCTATAGCGATGTGCGCCGAAATCTCCAGCCCCTCCCAACGTCGCAGCCGTGTCCGAGCCCTCTGAAACGCCCTGGTGGAGCCCCTCGCGGCGCGCCGACCGCCGCCCATTCCTGGAGGCCCGAGGCCGGATCACGCGGGCGGCGCGGGCCTGGCTGGAGGGCGAGGGTCTGACCGAGGTGGAGGCTGCGGGGCTGCAGGTCTCGCCGGGAAACGAGGCGCACCTGCACGCCTTCGCCACGGAGGCGCTGACCATCGATGGCCGGGCGGCGCCGATGTACCTGCACACCTCGCCCGAGTTCGCGTGCAAGAAGCTGCTGGCGTCCGGCGAGACGGCGATCTTCACCCTGGGCAAGGTCTGGCGGAACCGGGAGCGCGGGCCGCTGCACCATCCCGAGTTCACGATGCTGGAGTGGTATCGCGCCGGCGCGCCTTACGAGGCGCTGATGGACGACTGCGCGGCGCTGATGCGCCTGGCCGCCGAGGCCGCGGGGACGACGGCGCTGACCTGGCGGGGCGTGAGCGCCGATCCGTTCGCCGAGCCCGAGCGACTGACGGTGGCCGAGGCGCTCGAGCGCTACGCGGGCGTCGACCTGTTCGGCGACCTGCCGGCCCAGGCGCGGGCGGCCGGGGTGCGGCTCGCGGACGACGACACCTGGGCCGACGTGTTCAGCCGGATCATCGTGGAGAAGGTCGAGCCCAACCTGGGCCACGGGCGGCCGACGATCCTGTGCGAGTATCCGGTCTCGGAGGCCGCGCTGGCGCGGCCGAAGCCGTCGGACCCACGGGTGGCCGAACGGTTCGAGCTCTATGCCTGCGGGGTGGAACTGGCGAACTGCTTCGGCGAGCTGACCGACGCGGAAGAACAGCGCCGCCGGTTCGAGATCGAGATGGCCGAGAAGCAGCGGCTGTACGGCGAGACCTACCCCATCGACGAGGATTTCCTGGCGGCGCTGGCGCTGATGCCGCCGGCCAGCGGCGGGGCGCTGGGCTTCGACCGGCTGATCATGCTGGCCACGGGCGCACCTCGTATTGAGCAAGTGCTGTGGACGCCAGTGGCGTGAAGCGTCGGCTTTCGGCTTGACACCCGGCCTCGCGTAACGCTGCCCTTCGAGGGTGGCAAAGCTAAGCTTTTCTCGCTGGTTACCCCACCTCGTCGTTCCCCTCCTGGTTCTGGTGGTGGGACTGGCGGCCACCGTGCTGACCGCACTCCAGCTTCTGCAGGCCAACGACGCACGCGACGCCTCACGTCTGCGGGTCGAGGCGAACCTGGCGGTGAGCGCCCTGCAGCAGCGGATGGAAGGCCATAGCGCCCTCCTGCGCGGCACCGCCGGCCTGTTCGCCGGCAGCGACAACGTCACCGCCTCGGAGTTCTCGGCCTATGTGAGCCAGCTCGGTCTCGGCAGCCGCTACCCCGGCGTTCTGGGCATCGGCTACTCGGCCTGGCTGCCCGACGCCGCCGCCCGCGACGCCTTCCTGGCCGCCGTCCGGCGCGAGGGCCAGCCCGGGTTCCGCCTCTGGCCCGGGGGCGCGCGGGCGGCCTACAGCACCATCGTCTACCTATCACCGCCCAGCGCGCCCAACGCCGGGGCCATCGGCTTCGACATGTACAGCGAGGCCACGCGGCGCGAGGCCATGCGCCGGTCCGCCCGCACCGGCGACCTGGCCATGTCGGGGCGCGTGACGCTGGTGCAGGAACGCGGCGCGCATCCGCAGCCGGGCGTCCTGATGTTCCTGCCGGTCACCAGCCACGATGGCCGCCGCCTGGCGGGGTTCGTCTACAGTCCGCTGCGGGCCGGCGACCTCCTGCAAACGGTGTTCCCGGGCGATCCCGCTAGGCTGGTCGACGTGGCCGTCTACGACGGCCAGGCCCGGCCGCAGAACCGGCTGTTCGAGACGGCGCCGGCCAAGGCGACGCCGGGCGCGCTGTCGGCGGTGCGGGTCGTTCAGGTGGCGGGCCGGCCATGGAGCGTGGTGGTGCGCACGCGCCCGGCCTTCGAGGCCGGCAGCAACCGCGACCTCGTCTACTGGACCGCCGGTCTGGGCGTAGCCATGACGCTTGCGCTCACCTTCGCCGTGCTGGCCCAGGCGCGCGCGGGCCTGCTGGCCGAGGCGGCGCACGCGGAGCTGGAGGAGGTGAACGCCACCTTGGAGGACCGCGTCGCCCGGCGCACGGGCGAGCTGGCCCGCGCCAACGCCGACCTGCGCGACCAGATGGTCCGGCGCGAGGAGGCCGAGGGCCAGGTGCGGCAGATGCAGCGGATGGAAGCCATCGGCCAGCTCACCGGCGGCATCGCCCACGACTTCAACAACATGTTGGCCATCGTGGTCGGCAGCCTGGACATGGCGCGCCGCCGGCTGACGGGCGAGGAGGATCCACGTCTCGGCCGCTACCTCGACAACGCGACCGAGGGGGCCAATCGCGCGGCGGCGCTGACCAGCCGCCTCCTGGCGTTCGCGCGGCGGCAGAAGCTCAATCCAGAGGCGCTGGACGTGAACGGGCTGGTGAGCGGCATGATCGATCTGCTGCGTCGCTCGCTGGGCGAGCGGGTGGAGATCGAGACGGCGCTGGCCGACGATCTCTGGCCGGTGCACGCCGACACCGCCGAGCTGGAGAACGCGGTGCTGAACCTGGCGGTAAACGCGCGCGACGCCATGCCGGACGGCGGCCGGCTGTCCCTGACCACGGGCAATGCCGCCGCCCCGCTGCCGGACGACCCCGGCGGGCCCACGAGCGGCGACTTCGTGCGCATCTGCATCGCCGACACCGGCGCGGGGATGACCCCCGAGGTGATGGAGCGGGCGTTCGAGCCGTTCTTCACCACCAAGGACGTCGGCAAGGGCAGCGGGCTTGGGCTGAGCCAGGTCTACGGCTTCGTCAACCAGTCGGGCGGGCGGATGACGCTGCGCTCGGAGCCGGGGCAGGGGACGACGGTGGTGATCTACCTGCCGCGCTGGGTGGGCGTGCTCGCCGCCAAGCCAGCGGGCGGGGCGGCGGGCGGGCCGTTGCCCCGGGCCCGCGACGGCGAGGCGGTGCTGGTGGTCGAGGACGAGGCCGACGTGCGGCGGCTGTCGGTCGAGACCCTGCGCGACCTGGGCTATTCAGTTTCGGAGGCAGCCGACGGGGCCGAGGCGCTGCGGCGGCTGGCCGACGAGCCGGCGGCGGACCTCTTGTTCACCGACATCGTCATGCCGGGGATGAACGGCCTGCAGTTGGCCGAGCGGGCCTGCGCGGCCAAACCCGCCCTGCGCGTGCTCTACACCACCGGCTACGCCCGCGACGCGAGCGGGGCCGAGGCGGTGCAGTCATCGCTGCTGCCGAAGCCCTTCACCATCGAACAGCTCGCCCGCCGGGTGCGCCAGGCGCTGGACGACGAGCGGGCGGCCTAGGGCTTGATTCGGCCTCGCCCATAGGGGGAGGGCGAGGGAGAGCGTAAGGGCCGCGACGCCGCGGCGTTTGCGGCGGAGCGCAGCATGGGCCATATGCGCCCCGCCATGACCGCCCGCACGCTGCGCACGCCGAAGGACCTCGCCGACGCCGGCCTCGTCGCGCCCGCGCGCCTGGCCGAGATCGAGGGCGTGGCGGCGCGCTACGCCGTGGCGATCACGCCGGCCATGGCCGAGCTGGTCCCCGACAACGACGCGATGGCACGCCAGTTCGTGCCCACGGCCGCCGAGCTCACGACCACGCCGGACGAACGGGCCGACCCGATCGGTGACAACGCCCACAGCCCCGTGTTCGGCGTGGTGCACCGGTATCGCGACCGGGTGCTGCTGAAGGCCAACCACGCCTGCGCCGTCTATTGCCGCTTCTGCTTCCGGCGCGAGATGGTGGGCCCCGAGGGCGTGCGGCCCATGTCGGCGGAGCAGTTGGACGCGGCCATGGCCTACGTCGCCTCCGATCCGGCGATCTGGGAGGTGATCGTCACCGGCGGTGACCCGCTGATCCTGTCGCCGCGTCGTCTGGCCGACCTGATGGCCCGGCTGGCGGAGATCGAGCATGTGAAGGTTGTGCGCTTCCACACCCGCGTGCCCGCCGTCGATCCTGGACGGGTCACGCTCGAGCTGGCGGCCGCGCTGCAGGCGCCAGGCAAGACCACCTGGGTGGCCCTGCACGCCAACCACGCCGACGAGTTGACGGCCGCGGCCGCGGCGGCCTGTGCTCGGATCGTCGACGCCGGGATCCCGATGGTGAGCCAGACGGTGCTGCTGAAGGGCGTGAACGACGACGCCGGCGTCCTGGAGGCGCTGATGCGGCGGTTCGTGGAGCTGCGGATCAAGCCCTACTACCTGCACCACGCCGACCTCGCGCCCGGCACCGGCCACTTCCGCACGTCCATCGCCGAGGGCCAGGCCCTGATGCGGAGCCTGCGCGGCGCGGTCTCGGGCCTGTGCCAGCCGACCTATGTGCTGGATATCCCCGGCGGCCACGGCAAGGCGCCCATCGGCCCCTGCTACGCCGGCGACGGCGAGGTCACGGACCCGCAGGGCGACGTGCACGCGTACCCGCCCGAAGGTTAGCCCTTCATCGCCCACGGCCGGACGTAGCGGTCCAGCAGGGCCAGGAACGCCTCGGTGTGGGTCTCCATCACGTGGTTGCCGGCGGCCGGGATCGTCGCCCAGGCCTTGGCGGGCGCCTGGATGCGATCGAGCCAGGCCTTGGCGAGCGGCGTCGGCTGGATGTCGTTGTCCTCGCCGTAGAGCAGGGCGACCGGAACCGGGATACGTGTGGGCAAGGCCGGCAGGTCTACCGTTTCCCAGTGTGGGCCGAACCGGTCCCAGCTGGCCTTGATGCCGGCGGGGATGGAGGCGGCCTCCAGCAGGCTCCAATTCGGCGCGCTCATCACTTCGCGGACTTGGTCCGGCGGGTTGGGCGGCCGGTACTTCGCGCCCAGCTTGAAGAGTTCGGCGCGGCGGGCCGGGTTGGAGAGGGCGTCGGGGCCGAGTTCGGCCAGCTTCGCCACGTCGGCGGGGTCGGCCCGTTCGGCGACGCGCCGCTGCAGGCGTTCGAGATAGAACCGCTCGGCGGCCTTGGGCGGCTCTGTGACCATGCCGGAACTGACGAAGGCCGAGAACCGGGCCGGCCCCTGGCCGATCATCTTCAGCGCGACCGTGGAGCCGCCGCAGACGCCCAGCGCAATCACCGTCTCGCACTTCAGCCGGGCCCGGACGTGGTCGACCAGGGCCAGGCCGTCGGCGACCAGGGTCTCCAGGGTGACACTCTCGGGGATCGTCCGGCCGGCGCGGGCGAAGGTCTTGCCGGTCCCTTGCGGGTCCCACTGGACCAGGGTGTAGCGTCGCTCCCACGGCCGGAAGGTGCGCACGAATGGGCTGAAGGGCGCGCCGAAGGCGTTGCCGGCGCCGCCGATCATCACCAGCACGGGATTGGCGCGGTCCTCGCCACGGATCGTGACCCATTGGTCGACGCCGTTCAGGCCGACGAAGGCCTCCTCACGGACCCCTGCGGCGGGAACGTCCCACGGGTCGGCGCAGCTGGCGGCCTGCGGGGCGAGAGCGACGAGGCCGCCGGCGAGGAGGGTGCGACGGGCGAAAGGGCGGTCGATCATTCTTACAGATGTAATGAATTAATTTTACGCGTGTCAAAATGATTTCGCGTAACAGGTTATATGTTGCATCATGGCGACAGTCCGACTGTCGCGGCATGTGACCCCATCGACACACCGGGCGGGTAAGCCCAGATATGCGTTCATCCATCATCCGACGCGGACCGTAGCTGTCCGTGTCGCAACAACGAGGACCGGGTAACATCATGGGCGGGCATGGCTTGCGGGGCGGACGCATGAGGCGCTGCCTGGCATTGGCCGCGGTGGCGCCGCTCGTGCTGGGGGACTTCGCGTCGGCGCAGCCCCAGGCGGCGCCTCCGGTCCTGCCCTTGCCGCCGGCCGCCGCGGCGCCCGTGCCGCCGCCTCCGCCCCCGCCGGTCGAGATCCCCGCCCTGACGCCCGCCCAGGCGGAGGTCGCGGTGAAGGCGCTGCGCGCCGCGGACCTGCACGGGCTGCAGCCCAAGGCCTACCTGCCCGACGGTTTCCCCGAGGACGGCCAGCTCTCGGCCGCCCAGCAGGCGACCCTGGCCGACGGGCTGGTGCAGTACGCCCACGACGTCCGCATCGGGCGGATGGACCCCGACAAGTTCCCCGAGCTCTGGCAGGTGCGCCCGGCGGCTTATGACCCGTCGCCCGACCTGGTGAAGGCGCTGTCGGAGGGGCGGCTGCAGCCGTGGCTGGACAGCCTGCCACCCCGCTATTCCGGCTACGTCGCCCTGAAGCGCGGCCTGGTCCGCTACCGTGAGATCGCGGCCAAGGGCGGCTGGAAGACGATCGTCGAGGGCGGGAAGATGGAGCTGGGCTCCACGGACCCGCGCGTGGCGGCGCTGCGGGCGCGCCTGGCGGTCGAGGACCCGCTGGTGACGGCCACCGGCGGGGCGACCTTCGACAAGCCGCTGCAGGAGGCGGTGGTCCGCGCCCAGAAGCGCTATGGCCTGAAGCCGGACGGCGTGGTGGGAAATGGAACACTTGCGTACCTGAACCAGCCGGTCGGCCAGCGCATCCTGCAGATCATCGCCAACATGGAGCGCTGGCGCTGGATGCCGGCGACCATGCCGGCCACGCGGGTGCAGGTGAACACCGGCGCGGCGATCGTCACTCTGTTCCGCGACGATAAGCCGGTGATGTCCATGAAGGCGGTCTCGGGCCGGCCGGGCGACGAGACGCCGATGCTGAGGTCGTCGATCCACTCGGTGGTGATCAACCCGCCCTGGAACGTGCCGGCTGGCATCGCCCAGCGCGAGCTGTGGCCGAAGGAGAAGGCCAATCCAGGCTATCTGGCGCGCAACGGCTATCGGATCATCCCGGTGCAGGGTGGCCAGCCCCGCCTGCAGCAGGCCTCGGGCGACCAGAGCGCGCTGGGTCGGTTCAAGTTCGACTTCGACAACCCGTTCGCGGTCTACCTGCACGACACGCCGTCGAAGGGCGGGTTCGACCTGTTCGCGCGGCAGGCCAGCCATGGCTGCGTGCGGCTGGAGAAGCCGCGGGCGCTGGCCGAGGCGCTGCTGGAGGGCGACGCCAACTGGACCGCCGAGGCCATCGACAAGCAGCTCGAAGGCGACAAGACGGTGCGGGCGAAGCTGACCACCCAGGTGCCCGTGTTCATCCTGTACTGGACGGCGTTCGCCGGCACGGACGGGCAGATGCACTTCCGCTCAGACCCGTATAACTGGGACCGGGAGCTGCTTCAGCGCGTGGGCGTGCTGGCGTCCGGCACCAAGGTCTGAGGGGGCCTTAGATGTTCAAGAAGGTTCTGTGGATCGCGGCCGCCTGCGCGGCGGTGCTGGTGGCGCTGGCCGTGAGCCGGACGCTGAACTTCGACAAGCCGGTGGAGAAGGCCGCCGAGCCGGCCGCTCCGGCCGCCGCGCCGCCGCCGCCGCCGGAAGAGCCCAAGGCCGCCGAGGTCCCGCCGCCGCCGCCCCCGGTCGAGAAGACCCCCGAGCAGCAGCAGATCGACGACGACGCGGCCGCCACCGGCATGACGACCGTCGAGCCCGATCCGCCGACCGAGGCTCCGAAGGAGTAGGGGGGCGAGCCTCTACCTCCCGCCGCTTCGCGGGGGAGGCGAGGGATCAGCCTAGGCGCCCTGCCATTGGCGGACGCGGCCGGTGTCGACGTGGACGAAGTTCGAGACGGGGTAGAAGCCCACGCCGCCGGCGCCCAGGTCGAGGGCGGCGTTGCGCAGGTTGCGCAGGTCGACGCCTTCGATGCGGATGTCGATGGCCTTGCCCACGGTGTGCTGGCTGTGCTCGGCCACGCCCTTCGAGCGGGCGTGCAGCATGGCGTTGGTCTTGGGCGAGCGGTAGCCAGAGATGATCTGGAACGGCCGGTTCGTCTCCAGCTTGCCGCCGATGGCGTGCAGGGCGTCGAACAGTCCGGGGTCGATGAAGTGCTCGTCGCCGGTGCGCCAATCGCGCATCACGCGGGTCGCTTCGGCCAGGGCGTCGGGCAGGTAGCTGCCGTTCGCGTAGTAGACCTCGTTGAACGTCTCGCCGGTGTGGAGGTTGTCCAGGACCGCGCGGCGCGGCTCCCAGATGTCCAGCGACTGGGCCCAGGCGGGCGCAGCGATGGCGGCGAGGCCGGCGGCGGCCCCGAACGTAAGCAGATCTCTGCGGCGGACGAGGTTGGGCATTGCGCCTCCGGGCCGTCGGAAAGCGCGCAAGATGGCGGGTCAACGGTTAACGTCAACCCTACGACCGGCCAGGTGCGACCAGGCGCCGCCATCCGTCCACAGCTTGGGCAGGTCCAGACGCAGCAAGGGCCGCAGCCAGGTCAGGCGCGGCCCTTGGCCTCGTCAGCGTGGAGGTCCGGAGGCGGCCTGTCCTGCGCCGTTGGAAGCGCCGGTCGTCGCCGCCCGGGGATGCGGATCCTCGCGCCCGAGCGTTTCCTCTAGTGCTTGAGCGCGTCGCGGGCGGCGTCCTTCAGCGCGCCCACGCCCTTCTGCACCTTGCCTTCCACGCGTTCGGCGGCGCCATCGGCCGCGAGGCGCTCGTCGCCCGTCGCCTTGCCGGCGGCTTCCTTGAGCGAGCCCTTGATGTCCTTGGCGGCGCCCTTGGCTTCGTCCTTGTGCATGCTGTTCGTCCTTCTGCTGTGTCGCGTCCTTGCGGACCACAGCGCAGAAGGACGGCCGAGGTTCCTGAAGGTCAGGCCGCGAGGCGCCCGGTGCGGTCCAGCAGGGCCTCGAACGCCGCCATGGCCGAGCGCTGGGCGTCCTGGTCGCCCATCATGCGCCGCGCGTCGGAGTGGCCGAGGATGAAGCTCTTCATCTGGAAATAGGCGGCTTGTGCCTCGGCCTCGCTGAGCGGCGGGTCGCGCAGCGCCCGGAACTCGCGGACCATGGTCTTGCGCCAACCCTGCAGCCGCTTGTGCAGCAGATCGCGCAGGGGGCCGGGCTGGTCGTCCAACTCGACGCTCAGCGCCGTAACCGGACAGCCGCTCTCGGCCCATTCCTTCTCGGCCCAGTGCAGCCAGCGCTCGAAGACAACCTCCAGCCTCGCGCGGCCGGGGGCGTAGTCCTCGGCCGGCTTCCAGATCACCTCGCCGAACCGGTCCATGACCGCCTCGACGACGGCCATGTGCATGTCGTCCTTGGAGTCGAAGTGCTTGAAGAGCCCGCTTTTCGACAGGCCGACAGCGTCCGCCACGTCGGCAAGACTCACACCGGTAAGCCCACGCAACGCCGCCTGGCGCGCGGCCTCCGCGATGATGCGGACACGCGTTGCTTCACCTTTGCGCAAAAGCCAAGCCTCCCTGCTTGACAAAGTGACCGATCGTGCTCTTTTTAGAGCTTAGCGACCGGTCGTGCTCTTTTCTACCCAAAGGAACACGAAAATGCAAAACTTCAGGTGTGTGAGCGCGCTCGCCGCGGTGGCGGTGTTCGCGTCGGGTTCGGCCTTTGCCCAGACGGCGGGCGCCTTCCAGAGCGAGGCCAAGCTCAAGGCCGCGGCGTCGGCGCCGCGCACGGAGACCATTTCGGGCGTCGCGTGGCGCTGCGAGGGCGACGAGTGCCAGGGCTCCGCCGAGCGCAAGGCCAACCTCGATGGCCTGGTGCGCGAGTGCAAGAAAGTCGTGGCCGTCGTCGGCCCCGTCGCCAGCTACCGCTCGGGCGGCCGCGAACTGTCCGACGGTCAGGTCCGCGCCTGCAACAAGGCGGCGATCCAGCTCCAGGCGGCGCGCAACTAGGACCAGTTCGTTTCCTCCCCTCGGCAGGCCATCGGTTCGTTCGGCCGGCCAAGGGATCAACTCGCGGGAGGGGACGCCCGCTCATCATCCGGCACATCGGCCTTCGGGCCGGGGCTATCCCAGCCGGAGGCCGATCAGGCGCCCCCTTCCGCGGCTTTCTCGTGACCTATTTGGCGGCGCCGTTGCGGGCGCGACGGGCGGTGTCCAGGTCCACGAGCTTCCCCGTTTCGTCGGACCCTCGGGCCAGGCCCTGGGCGATGGCGCGGTTCAGGTCGGCCAGCTTGTAGGGCTTGCGCAGGATCGGGAACTCGTCGCCGATCCGGGCGGCGGCCTCGCTGTAGCCGGTGGCCAGGATCACCGGCATGCGCGGATGGCTCTCACGGACGCGGCGGGCCATGTCCAGGCCGTCCAGTTCGCCCGCCATCACGATATCGCTGAACACCAGGTCGATGGGCTCGTCCGCCTCCAGCGCGCGGAGCGCGGCGGCGCCGTTGCCCACCACCCGCACCTCGTGGCCGAGCTCCTCCAGCATGCGCGCGGCGACCTCGGCCACCTCGGGATTGTCCTCCACCAGCAACACCCGCGCGCTGCCGGCCACGGGCGTGGGACCCTCGTCTTCCGCGACGACCGGCACGCCGGTCGAGCGGGGCAGGTAGAGGACGAAGCGCGTGCCCGCGCCGAGCTCGCTGGCGACCTCGACCTGGCCGCCCGACTGCTGGGCGAAGCCGAACACCTGCGACAGTCCGAGGCCCGTGCCCTTGTCGACGTCTTTGGTGGTGAAGAACGGGTCGAAGACCTTGGGCAGGATGTCGGGTGCGATGCCCGTGCCCGTGTCGGCCAGGGTGAGGGCCACGAAGTCGCCCTTGAGGCCGCCGACGCCGAAGCCGTCGAGCGTCACGTTGCGGCCCGACAGCGACAGGACGCCGCCCTTCGGCATGGCGTCGCGGGCGTTGACCGCCAGGTTCAGGAGGGCGAGTTCGAACTCGCCCGCATCGACGGCGACGGGCCACAGGCCCTCGGGCAGGTCGGTCTCCAGCCGCACGGTGGCGGGCAAGCTGGCGGCCAGCAGCTCGCGCAGGCCCGAGCCCTGCTCGGTCAGCGAAGTGGGGGCGGGCGTCAGGCGCTGGCGGCGCGAGAACGAGAGCAGGTGGCGGGTCAGGTCCTCGCCGCGGCGGGCGGCGGCCTCGATCGCGTCGAGCGCTCGCTGGGCGCGGGGGTCGTCGTCGCCCACCTTGCGGCGAAGGAGCTGGGCCTGGCCGCTGACCACCATCAGGAGGTTGTTGAAGTCGTGGGCCACGCCGCCGGTGAGCTTGCCCAGCGCTTCCAGCTTCTGGCTCTGGGCCAGCTGCTCGTGCGCCCGCTGCAGTTCGAGCTGCGCGCGGCGCTTGTCGGTGATGTCGCGGGTGATCTTGGCGAAGCCGATCAGCCCGCCGTCCTCCTCCCGGATCGCGTCGATGATCACCGAGGCCCAGAACAGGCTGCCGTCCTTGCGAACGCGCCAGCCCTCGGCCTCGTACCGGCCCTGTTCGGTGGCGGTCTTCAGCGCGCGCAGCGGGGTGCCCGAGGCGCGGTCTTCGTCGGTGTAGAAGCGGGAGAAGTGCTGGCCGACAATCTCGTGCGCCGCATAGCCCTTGATGTGCTGGGCGCCGGCGTTCCAGTTGGTGACGATCCCGTTGGGGTCGAGCATGAAGATCGCGTAGTCGACGACGCCCGAGACCAGGGTGCGGAACTGGCGCTCGCTCTCGGCCAGGGCCTCCTGGGCCTTCTTCCGCTCGGTGACGTCGCGGGTGATCTTGGCATAGCCGATCAGGGTCCCGTCTTCGTCGCGGATCGGGTCGATTACCACCGAGGCCCAGAACCGCTCGCCGCCCTTGCGCACGCGCCAGCCCTCGGCCTCGAAGTGGCCCTCCCGCAGGGCGGTCTCCAGAGCGCGCGCCGGGATGCCGGCCTGACGGTCCTCGGGCGTGTAGAACAGCGCGAAGTGGCGGCCGATCACTTCCTCGGCGGCGTAGCCCTTGATGCGCTCGGCGCCGCGGTTCCAGTTGGCCACAAGGCCGTTGGGGTCGAGCATGTAGATGGCGTGGTCGACGACGCCTTCGACCAGCAGCCGGAAGAGCCGGTCGCTGTTGAAGAGCTCCCGCTGGCCCGCGCCGTCGGATTGCGGAGGTTCGCTCATCCCGGCGCTCGGCCTTGGCGGTTCATCTGTCGCACCGGCCCATGCGCACTCATCCGGTTCCCCCCGTTCGGCGGCAAACGCGCGAGGCGGTGCGAGGTTCCGCCGTTGCGCGGACAGCCCGCCACCGCTATCTGCTCGCCCGACTTCCAACATCCCTGACCAAGCGAGCGCGGACGCCCCATGGCGCAGCAGTACATTTTCCAGATGCAGGGCCTGACCAAGGCCTATCCCGGCGGCAAGAAGGTGTTCGAGAACATCTGGCTGTCGTTCTACTCCGACGCCAAGATCGGCGTGGTCGGGGTCAACGGCTCGGGTAAATCGACCCTGCTGAAGATCATGGCCGGGATCGACAAGGAGTTCTCGGGCGAGGCCAAGGCCGCCGACGGCGTGAAGATGGGCTACCTGGAGCAGGAGCCCCAGCTGGACGAAGCGCTGAACGTCTGGGGCAACGTGATCTCGTGGTGCGACGAGAAGAAGATCTTCGATCGCTACAACGAAGTCGCCACCCTGATGGGCGAGGACTACTCCGACGAGCTGATGGAGGAGATGACCGCTCTCCAGGAGAAGCTGGACGCCGGCGACCTCTGGGACATCGACAGCCGCATCGAGATGGCGATGGACGCCCTGCGCTGCCCGCCGAACGACTGGCCGGTGGACAAGCTGTCGGGCGGTGAGAAGCGCCGCATCGCGCTGGCCCGCCTGCTGCTCAGCAAGCCCGACATGCTGCTGCTCGACGAACCGACCAACCACCTCGACGCCGAGAGCGTGGCCTGGCTGCAGCACCACCTGGAAGCCTTCCCGGGCTGCGTGATCCTGGTCACCCACGACCGCTACTTCCTGGACCAGGTGACCAAGTGGACCCTGGAGCTCGATCGCGGCAAGGGCATCCCCTACGAGGGCAACTACTCCGGCTGGCTGGAGCAGAAGACCAAGCGGATCGTGCAGGAGCAGTCCGAGAGCGAGGCCCGCCAGCGGGCCATGACCCGCGAGCTGGAATGGGTGCGTTCGGGCGCCAAGGCCCGGCAGGCCAAGTCGAAGGCCCGCCTCGCGCGCTACGACGAGATGGTCCGCGAGCAGGAAAATGCGCGCCAGGCTCAGACCACGGCCGCGATCCAGATCCCGCCCGGCCCGCGCCTGGGCAATGTGGTGCTGGAGGCCAATGGCCTGTCGAAGGCCTATGGCGACAAGGTCCTGTTCGAGGACCTGACCTTCAAGCTGCCGCCGAATGGTATCGTGGGCGTCATCGGCCCGAACGGCGCCGGCAAGTCGACCCTGTTCAAGATCATCACCGGCCAGGAACAACCCGACGGCGGCACGTTCCGCGTCGGTGAGACGGTGAAGCTGTCGTACGTGGACCAGAGCCGCGACGCGCTGGATCCCAGCAAGACAGTCTGGCAGGAGATCAGCCAGGGCCTGGACGTCCTGGCGGTGGGCAAGCGCGAGATCAACACGCGCAGCTACGTCGGCTCGTTCAACTTCCGCGGCGGCGACCAGCAGAAGAAGGTCGGCCAGCTTTCGGGCGGCGAGCGCAACCGCGTCCACCTGGCCAAGACCCTGACCGAAGGCGGCAACGTCATCCTGCTCGACGAACCGACCAACGACCTGGACATCGAGACGCTGCAGAACCTCGAGGAGGCGCTGGAGGAGTTCGCCGGCTGCGCCGTGGTCATCAGCCACGACCGCTGGTTCCTGGACCGCCTGGCCACCCACATCCTGGCCTTCGAGGGCGACAGCCACGTCGAGTGGTTCGAGGGCAACTTCGAGGCCTACGAAGAGGACAAGAAGCGCCGACTGGGCGCCGACAGCCTCATCCCCCACCGGATCAAGTTCCAGAAATTCGGGCGGTAGCGACGCTCAACCGAGCCGAGCGAACGCGCTTGGCGAACTGTGGTGGTTGACTCTAGGGTGGCCCGTTTTTGACGAACCGCCCGGTTCGATCGTCAGTGCGTGAGAGTGTCGATGCCTGTTGGAACGGATGGGCCTGATACGATCGTCGGGCTGTCCGGGTTCTTCGAAACGATCGACGGCGGCGCCGGGGATGACCGGCTCACCGCCTTGCAGACGAACGCGTCCGGCGGCGGAATCGTCACGCTCCTGCTGGGGGGCGCGGGCAACGACACCCTGACCGGCGCCCGGAACTCGGAAGACACGCTCGACGGCGGAGCGGGCAACGACGTCCTGGTCGGCCAGGCCCAGCGACCGCACGACTACGCCGCATTCTCGACTGCGACGTCGGGCGTCCGCGTGAATCTCGGCTTGGCCGGGCCGCAAGACGTCGGCGGCGGACAGGGGATCGATACGTTCATCGACGTATGGGGCGCCCTGGGCACCCCATGGGGCGACACGATCACCGGTGGAGCGGGCATCGGCATCTTCTACGGCGATGCGGGTGGCGACCTGATCACCGGCGGGCCCGACCTGGACGCGCTCTATGGCGAGCGGGGCGACGACACCCTCCAGGGCGGAGATGGGAACGACGACCTGTTCGGCGGGACCGGCTCCGACAGCATGGCGGGCGGATCGGGCAACGATGTATTTCAGATGGGGTCACCGCTGGGCCGAGGGTCGTTCGAGGATCGGCTGAACGACGGGAACGACACTCTCGACGGCGGACCCGGTTCGGACACGATAAGCTTTTGGCCTTATGGGCCGGCAGACATCGTCATCGACCTGCGGCTAACCACGCTGCAACCCATCACGGACATGGGCGCCAAGGCGTTCCGATCCGTGGAGAACATCCAATCCAACGACGGAGCGGATACGCTAACCGGCGACGATGCGGACAACATGTTCCTCTCGTTTGCGGGCAATGATGTTCTTGCCATGGGAGGCGGCGCCGACACCGTCTACGCCGGGCAAGGCGCCGATACGATCGAAGGCGGCGACGGGCCCAACTACCTGCGGGGTGAAGACGGAAACGACAGCATCACCGGCGGCCAGGGCTTCGACGACATCAACGGCAACACCGGCAACGACACGTGCGTCTCCGGCGGCGGCGACGACTGGGTGGTCGGTGGCAAGGACAACGACAGCCTGGTCGGGGCGGCCGGCCAGAACCTGGTGTACGGCAACATCGGCGCAGACACCTGCGACGGCGGCGGCGGGAACGACATCGTCCGGGGCGGCCAGGACAACGACGTCCTGTTCGGCGGGGCGGGCGACGACTACGTCTCCGGCGACAAGGGCGACGACACCGTCAGCGGCGACGCCGGCGCGGACATCTTCCACACCTTCGGCGACGCCGGGATCGACCGCGTGCTGGACTTCAACCTGACCCAGGGTGATCGGGTGCAACTCGACCCCGACACGACCTACACCGTGGCCCAATCGGGCGCCGACACGGTGATCAGCATGACCGGCGGGGGGCAGATGATCCTGGTCGGCGTGCAGGTGAGCTCGCTCACCCCCGGCTGGGTCTTCGGGGCCTGAGCTTCGGCCGCGGCCGCGGTTTCGCGCCGGCCCGCTCGGGCGGCAAGCTCTCAACCTTGACGCGGCGCGGCCGAATTTGCAGCTTGACCGTAGTGTAATGGGGGTGGGCGTGTCGGTTCAGGGTGCGGGATTTGTGGCGGTCGCCGCGGCGGTCGGCGTGGGGTTGGGCGATATCCTGGCGGCGGATCTGCCTGGCGGCGGTCCCGGCGACGATACGCTCGCGGGCGGCAGCGGCGCGGACAGCCTGGCCGGGCTGGGCGGCAACGACCTTGTCGATGGCGGCCTCGGCGACGACACGCTGAGCGGGGGGCTGGGGGACGACACACTCGAAGGCGGGCGCGGCCACGACCTCATCGATGGGGGCAACGGATACGACACCCTCGTCTTTACAGGGGCGACCAGCGGCGTGTTCGTCACGCTGGAGACCAGCCACTCGATCTCGTTCGACACCCTGCTCGGCGAAGATACGCTGGTCAGCGTCGAGAACGCCGTGGGGACAGGCTTCAACGACATCCTGTACGGCGACGCCGCGCCCAACCGCCTGAGCGGCGAGGGCGGGAACGACAACCTGAAGGGCGGCGTCTCGGACGACACCCTGACCGGCGGCGCGGGCGCGGACACGATCGACGGCGGCGACGGCATCGACCGCATCGTGGGCGGCGCCGGCGTGGACGTCATGATCGGCGGCGGCGAGCTGGACATCTTCGAGTTTTCGGCCGGCGACAGCCCGTGGAAGGGGCTGGTCACCGCCCTGGATCGGATCCAGGACTTCGGCGACATCATGCTGCTGCGCGGCGGGCTGACGCCGACCGCCGCCAACTACATCGAGGCCGAGAACAACTTCGTCGACCCGCGCACACAGGCCGAGGAGTTGTACGGCCAGGGGTACGAGTACATCGCGCTCCAGGTCGGGGCGAATGTCCATTTCTTCGCGCCGCGCCTCAACATCGGGGTGATCTTCGAGAACAACTCCCTCAGCATCATCAGCCTGACCAACTTCCGCATCGAGGCGCCGAACCTCACGCCGACGTCGACCGCGACAATGGGCGACGACCTCCTGGCGGGCGCGGGCAACGATACGATCGACGGCCTGGCCGGAGCCGACACGATCACGGAGACCGTCGGAACGAACTATCTGCGCGGCGGCGACGGCGCCGATTCCGTAGTGGGCGGCTCGGGCTTCGACGACATCAATGGCAACATGGGCAACGACACCTGCGTCTCCGGTGGCGGCGACGATTGGGTGGTGGGCGGCCGCGACAACGACAGCCTGGTGGGCAGCGCGGGCCAGAACCTGGTCTACGGCAACCTGGGGAACGACACCTGCGAAGGCGGTGGCGGGAACGACATCGTCCGCGGCGGCCAGGACAACGACGTGCTGTTCGGCGGGGCCGGCGACGACTACGTCTCGGGCGACAAGGGCGACGACACGGTCACCGGCGGGCTGGGAGCCGACAGCTTCCATACGTTCGGCGACGCCGGGATCGACAAGGTGCTCGACTTCAACCGCGCCGAGGGCGACCGCGTGCAGCTCGATCCGGGGACGCAATACACCGTCGCCCAGTCTGGGGCCGACACGGTGATCAGCATGACCGGCGGTGGCCAGATGATCCTGGTCGGGGTGCAGTTGAGCAGCCTCGCGCCGGGGTGGATCTTCGGCGCCTAAATTCATCAAACGATTGCAATTCTCGCCGCGGGCGAGTGGGGGTTGCGTGGTGTAAGCTTGGCTATATTGTCGCATCCGGCGGGGGGCGAGTAGGCCGTTCCGCGCGTGCTGGGGGGCGCGTCTGTGGCCACGTATTTCTTCGAGAACATCACGCCACAGCAGGCGGCGACGTTCACCGCCTCCGACACCCTCGTCGTCAGCTATCCGAGCGAGAACCCGGGCCGGATGATGGTGGGACAGACCACCGACGGCACGACGTACATCACCAGCCTGATGACCGGGCGGAGCGCGACGTCTCAGGGCTTCGCTGGCGAGAGCGTCATCTTCCCAGGCGGGAACCTGGAGCTCGGCACGACCGTCGCCGACACCCGCACGGCAGGCTCGGGCGACGACGCGCTGTACGGCTTCGCGGGCGACGACGTCCTCAGCGGCGCTGCGGGCGCCGACACCCTGGTCGGCGGCGTGGGCGCCGACACGATGTCGGGCGGCGCGGGCGCGGACACCTTCGTGTTCAACCATTCGCTCGGCGTCTCCGACGCCGGCACGACCGAGAACACCCTGGACCAGATCCTGGACTGGAGCCAGGCCGACAGCCTGCACTGCTGGGTTCCGGGCGGCTACGTCTTCGCCGCCACCGACACGAACTACGCCGAGGGCTCGGCCGCCAACTATGCCGCCGCGCTCGCCCTGGCGAACGATACGTTCGGCGGGCAGAACCCGCCGTACGCCGGCGGGACCATCTACTTCATGGCCGTGCAGGTCGGCGCCGACGTGATCGTGTTCGTCCAGCGCGTCGACACCTTCCCCGCCGACCAGGCCATCCGGCTGGTGGGTGTCACGCTCGACAGCATTGACTACCGCAACCTCTCGGACGCCGGCGCGCTGGGCAATCAGACCCTCACCGGCGGCGCGAACGACGACAAGCTGGACGGGGCGGGCGGCGACGACAGCCTTTCGGGCGGCGACGGCGCCGACACGCTCTGGGGCGCCGACGGCAACGACACCATCGTGGGCGGCGCCGGCAACGACGTGCTGGGCGGCGGCCTCGGCGTCAACACGGTGGACTTCAGCGACGCCGCGCAGGGCCTGAACGTGGACCTGTCGGGAAGCTTCATCGACGTCTCCCCGCGGTCGGGCGAGACAGACCGCATCGGCGGCTTCCAGAACATCGTCGCCGGCGGGTTCAACGACACGATCAGCGGTGACTCCGCGGCGAACGGCCTCGACGGCGGGGCGGGCAACGATGTGCTGGGCGGCCAGGACGGCGCCGATACGCTGCGGGGGCAGGACGGGTCCGACAGCCTGACCGGCGGCGTCGGCGCCGACAGGCTGGACGGCGGGGCGGGGAACGACCGCCTGGTCGGCGGTTCGGGCGTCGACACCTACTTCGGCGGCGCGGGCGCCGACGTCTTCAGCGTCGCTGTGGGCGAGTCGGGAACCGCCATCTCGACGCTCGACCGCATCTTCGACTGGGACAGCTCGGACACGCTCGAACTCAGCGCCGCGCCGGGCGGCTCCGACTACATGGAGCTTACCGCCTCCACGTACGAGCAGGCGCTGTCGCTGGCGAACCAGCAGATCTCCTCGGGCCTGTTCAACTTCGTGGCCGTGGAGATTGGCTCCGACCTCGTGTTGTTCGCCGACAGCCGGAAGGACAACGGACAGGCCGACGACGCCGTCGTGCTGGCGGGGCGCGGCCTCGCCGACATCGACGCCAGCCGGATCAGCGGGACGGCTGGCGGGGCCGACAATGCGTTCAGCGGCACCCCGGGCAACGACATCATCAATGCCAGCGGCCTCGTCCTCGGCCTGGGCGGCGACGACACGCTGACGGGCGGCGGCACACTCGACGGTGGCGAGGGCAACGACCGCGTCACCGGCGGCAACGGCTCCGATTCCCTCTATGGCGGCGCGGGCGCCGACACGATCAACTCCGCGGCAGACCTTGAGCAGTACGGCAGCGACCGGCTGGACGGGGGCGCCGGCAACGACAGCATCACCACGTTCGGAGGTTTCGACAGCCTGTTCGGCGGTGACGGCGACGACACGATGGCCGCGCGCGAGCACCTGCCGCTGTTCGTCGGGACCTACACGATCGATGGCGGCGCGGGCGTCGACCGCCTCGACTATTCGGGCATCACCTTCCAATACATCTCCGGCGACATGCGCGGGCTCACGCTGTCGCTGACCGGCTCCGGTGGTCGCGACGTCGTCACCGGCGTGGAATGGCTGATCGGCACCAGCCACAACGACATCCTCATCGGGACCAGCGGCGCGGAGACCCTGCAGGGTGGCGCGGCCGATGACGAGATCCGCGGCGGCGGCGGGGACGATCGCCTGGACGGCGGGGACGGCTTCGACACCGTCACCTTCGTCGACGTGGCGGGCGCGGTCTCGGTCAACATGGCGAGCGGGGTCACGCAGGGCTCGGGCTGGACCGGCTCCATCGCCGCCGTGGAGCGCGTGTTCGCGGGCGCGAACGCCGACAGCCTGACGGGCGACGGCCAGGCCAACAACCTCTCGGGCGGCGGCGGGGCCGACGTCCTGGACGGCGGCGGCGGGGACGACACTCTGGTGGGCGGGGCCGGCGCCGACAGCCTGACCGGCGGCGCGGGCGCGGACCTGTTCCAGATCGCGACGGGGCATTCCGGCGTGGTCGCCGGGCAGACTGACGTCATCACCGACTGGTCCAGCAACGACCGGCTGCTGATGGCCGCCCAGGCGGCCTCGGGCTTCAGCTACCTCGAGCTGAGCGCCAGCAACTATGCGAACGCCACGAGCCTGGCCAACGCCCAGATCGCCGCCGGCGGCGTGAACTACGTGGCCGTCCAGGTCGGCGGCGACGTCGTGGTGTTCGTGGACACCGCCGACGACAACGGCGTGGCCGACGACGCGGTGATCCTGGCAGGCCGGACCCTGGCGGACATCTCGACGACGAACTTCGCCGCGCCCGGGCCGCTCACGCCGCCCGCCGCGCCGAGCGGAACGACGGGAACCACCGGCACGTCGGGCGACGACAACCTGATCAACCGCGGCCCGCGCACCACGGTCACGGGCCTGGCGGGGAACGACACCCTGTTCGCCGGCTTCTCGCTCGACACGCTGGAGGGCGGCGCGGGCAACGACATTCTGGTCGGCAACGGCGCGGGCGGTGTCGTGGCCAGCTATGCGCATGCGACCAGCGCCGTCTTCGTCGACCTCAACATCTCGGGCGTCCAGGCCGTCGGCGGCGGCGAGGGCATCGATACCCTGTTCGACATCTCGGGCCTGCTGGGCGGCGCCTACAACGACACCCTCGTGGGTGTCGCGGGCGTCTCAGGATTCCTCTCGGTCCAGATCTCGGGCGGCGCCGGCGCGGACAGCATCGTGGGCTCGGCCGCCATGTACGAGACCCTGCTGGGCGGCGAGGGCGCGGACACGATCACGGGCGGCGGCGCCTCCACGCAGATCGACGGCGGCGCGGGGGACGACAGCCTGACCGGCGGCGGCTTCTACACGATCCTGGGCAACGACGGCGCCGACTTCATCGAGACGGTGGGCAACGCGAACGCCGGGTACGGATCGGACACGATCTCGGCCGTGAACGCGACCCACGGCCTCCAGCTGTACGGCGGCCCGGGCGACGACCGGATCGTGGGCAGCGGCTACGAAGACTCGATCTTCGGGGGTTCCGGCGTCAACACGATCCTCGCCGGCGCCGGCAACGACGTGATCAACGTGTCCGACTCGTCGGGGAACGACACCGCGCCGGGGTCAGGGTCCTTCGACGGCGGCGCGGGCGTCGACACGCTCAACTACCGCTGGGCTCCGGCGGCGAGCGTCAACCTGGCGACGGGTGTGGCCACCAGCGGCGGCGCGACGGCGACCGTCGCCGGGTTCGAGGTGGTGACCGGCAGCGCGGGGGCCGACTCGATCGTCGGCGCCGGCGGCGCCGAGACGCTGGTCGGCGGGACGGGGGCGGACACCCTCGACGGCGGCGCTGGCGACGACTTGCTGATGGGCTATCAGGACATGCTGGCCGATCCCGACGGCCGGAACGTGGTCCACGGCGGCGATGGCGCGGACAGCATCGTCGGCGGGCAGGAAGCGGATTCGCTCACGGGGGATGCGGGGAACGACACCATCGCGGGCCTCGACGGCGACGACACCGTCGACGGCGGCGCGGGGGTGGACACCGTCGACCTCCGGAGCCTGAGCGACGTGGTCATCGCGGCCCTGGGGCCCAACGAATACACGGCGACCGGCGTGGTGCTCACCGGGTTCGGCGAAGGTGTGTTGCTGAACGTCGAGAACCTGACCGGCGGCTACAGCCTGGACTTCCTGGTCGGCGACGACGGGGTGAACGCGCTGCGAGGCGAGAGCGGAAACGACACGCTCATCGGCCGCGGCGGCGCCGACTCCCTCACCGGCGGCCAGGGCGACGACTACTTCGTCTTCGGGCCGGGCAACAGCGGGGTCACCGCGGGCCAGGTCGATGTGATCACCGACTGGGCGAGCGGCGACCGGCTGGTGTTCGCCACCGCCGCCACCGCCGGGACCTACCTGGAAGCCACGGCGGCCGACTTCGGCGCCGCGCTGGCCCTGGCCAATGCGGAGATCGCCAGCGGCGCGCGCAACTATGTGGCCGTGGCGGTCGGCGCCGACGTGCTGCTGTTCGCCGATACGGCCGGCAACGACGGGACGGCCGAGGACGCCGTCCTGCTCCGCGGCAGGACCCTGGCCGACATCGACGCGTCGATGATCGTCGCGCCGCCGATCACGGCGCCCGACATCGAGGAGGAAGAGACCGGCCCGCCCCCGAGCGGCGGCGGCGGCGGTGGCGGTGGTGGCGGTGGTGGCGATCCCGGCCCGCCTCCGAGCCCTCCGCCCAGCGGCGGCGGCGGCGGGGCGAGCGGCGACATCTTCCCGACGCCGCAGATGCGCGGCAGCGAGAGCGACGACGTCATGGTGTTGACCAGCAGCGTCGACAGCTACGACGCCGGCGCCGGCAACGACTCGGTCGTGGGCAACGCCGCCAGCAACCTGCTGTTCGGCGGCGACGGTGACGACACCGTCTCGGCGGGCCAGGGCAACGACACCATCGTGGGCGGCGAGGGGACCAGCTACCTGCGCGGCGACGAGGGCGACGACCGCATCATCGGCGGCAGCGGCTTCGACGACATCAACGGCAACATGGGCGAGGACTCGATCAACGGCGGCCTGGGCGACGACTGGGTCGTGGGCGGCAAGGGCAACGACGTCATCTTCGGCGAGACGGGCGACGACCTGGCCTACGGCAATATCGGCGAGGACATCGTCGGCGGCGGCATCGGCAACGACATCGTGCGCGGAGGCCAGGGCAACGACGTGGTGCGCGGCGACAACGGCGACGACTTCATCTCGGGCGACCGCGGCAACGACACCATGGAGGGCGGCCTGGGGGCCGACATCCTGCACACGTTCTCCGAGGCCGGGCTGGACTATGTCGTGGGCTTCAACGCCGCCGAGGGCGACCGCGTCATGGTCGATCCGGGCACCATCTACACGGTGTCCCAGCAGGGCGCGAACGTGGTGATCGACATGGGCGGGGACAACCGCATGGTCCTGGAGAACGTCCAGCTGTCGAGCCTGCCTGCGGGCTGGATCTTCGGCGCCTAGTCCGCGCCGGCGGGCATCTCGCGCAGGCGCTTCAGCGGGCCGGGCAGGCTGAACAGCGGGGCGATTGCCAGACCGGCGACGCCGACCCAGATGGCGCCGCGCACGCCGATCGCCTCGCCCAGCAGGCCGCCCAGGATCGCCCCTAGCACAGCCAGGCCGCCGCTGACCGCCTTGAAGGTCGCGTTGACGCGCCCCAGGACGGCGATGGGCATGACGGTCTGGATCAGGCTGGTGCCGAGGATCAACGTCGCCACGCCGAAGGCGTCGCCCAGGACCTGCGACACCATCAGGAACGGCATGCCGTGCGTCGGGTTCGCCGGCGACAACGGGATGATGGCGATGGCGCAGGCCACCAGCACCTGGGCGCCCAGGAACGACGGCCCCACGCCCAGCCGGCGCGACATCCAGCCGGCGACGACCGCGCCGATCAGGGCGCCCACGCCGCCGCAGGCGATGGTGAGGCCGAGCAGGCCCGGGTTCAGGCCCACCACCTTTACGCAGAAGAGGATGTAGAGCGCGCCGAACATGCCGCCCGCCAGCGCCTGCATCCACGAGCTCAGGAACACCGGCCGCACCAGGGGCTGGCTCAGCGCGGTGCGGAAGCCCAGGCGCACGTCCTCCGTCCAGTGGGCGGGGGGCTCGGGATGGGGCTTGGGCTCGACATGACGGATGCCGGCCAGAAAGACCGCCGAGACGAGGTAGGTCGCCGCGTTGGCCGCGATGGCGATGGGCGCGGCCAGCACCTGGAAGAGGACGCCGGCCAGGGCCGGGCCACCGATCTCGGCCACGGACTCGGTGGCGGACAGGCTGGCGTTGGCGCGGGTGAGGTCCTCGCGCGCCACCAAGCCGGGCAGGAAGGCGTGGTCGGCGATCTCGAACAGCACGCTGGCGGCGCCGACGAGGGCGGCGGCCACGTAGAGGTGGGGCAGGGTGAGGACGTGGAGCAGGGCCGCGACGGGGATCGAGGCCAGGACGACCGCGCGGACCAGGTCGGCGGCCATCATCAGCCCGCGCCTCTTGCTGCGATCGACGAAGCCGCCAGCGGCGAGGCCGACCAGCAGGGCCGGGCCGTTCGAGAGGGCCGACAGCAGGCCGAGCTGGGCCGGCGACGCGCCCAGGCTGAGCACGGCGGCGATGGGCAGGCCCTCGCGGGTGATGCGCGCGCCGAAGGCCGAGACGGCCTGCGCCGACCAGAGCCGGACGAAGTCGCGGTCGCGCCACAGCGCGCTTGCGGGAGACATGGGAGGAAACCACGGGAAGACGGCGGCCGAAGGGCCTTGGCCCGCGCCGGAGCGCGAGGACGGGGTGAGCCGATTTAAGGGCCGCCGCGCGAGCTCACCGAGGCGGCTTCCTCGCGGAACGGCGACGCCAAGTCAAGTCGCGGGGAAATTTGGCGGGCCGCGTGGCCGGCGGTGTCGATTTCGGGCGGCGCCGTTCGTTCAGGGCGCAGAAAACCGGCATGATGCCGCGTTGCGAACCGCAAGGACGCCCATGGCCCGCTACATGTTCCTCATCCACCAGCCCGACGGCCCGGTCCCCTCCGAGGCCTTCCTAGGCCCGATCATGCGCGACGTCGGCGCGGTCAACGCCGAGATGCGGGAGGCGGGCGTCTGGGTGTTCGGCGGCGGACTGCACACAACGGACTCGGCCACGACCGTGCGCCTTCAGGACGGCGAGGTGCTGACCACGGACGGCCCCTACCTGGAAGGCAAGGAGCATGTCGGCGGTATCACGATCATCGAGGCGGCCGACCTGGATGAGGCCCTGATGTGGGCCCGCAAGCTCGCGAAGGCGATCACCATCCCGCTGGAGGTGCGCCCGATGTACGCCGACCCGCCGCGGGGGGCGCCGCCTGCCGCCTGACCGCCCCACCGCCGACGACGTGGCGCGCGTGTTCCGCGAGGCGCACGGGCGCGCGGTCGCGGTCCTGATCCGCCGGCTGGGCGACGTGGGCCTGGCCGAGGAAGCGGTGCAGGACGCGTTCGCCGAAGCCATGGCGCGCTGGCCCCAGGCGGGGCTGCCGCCCAGCCCAGCGGGATGGATCGTGACGACCGCCCGCAACCGCGCCATCGACCGCGTACGCCGGGAAGCCACGCGTGGCCGCCGCCACGCCGAGGCGGCCTGGCTGGACGCGCCTGCCGACCGGCAGGAGGAGGAGGATGTGGAGGACGAGCGCCTGCGCCTGATCTTCACCTGCTGCCACCCCTCTCTGGGTCTGCCGGCCCGCGTGGCGCTGACGCTGCGCCTGCTGGGCGGGCTGTCGACGCAGGAGATCGCGCGCGCGTTCCTGACACCCGAGTGGACGCTGGCCCAGCGGCTGGTGCGGGCCAAGGCCAAGATCCGCGACGCGCACATCCCCTACCGCGTGCCAGAGGTCGCCGAGCTGCCCGAGCGGCTGCCGGCGGTGCTGGCGGTGATCTACCTGGTCTTCAACGAGGGCTATGCGGCCAGCGCGGGCGATGATCTCGTGCGCGACGATCTCTGCGCCGAGGCCATGCGGTTGGCGCGGTTGGTGGTCGAGCTGATCCCGGACCAGCCTGAGGCGCTGGGCCTGCTGGCGCTGATGCTGCTCGCGGCGTCGCGACGGTGGGCGCGGGTGGATGCGGCGGGCGACATCGTGCTGCTGGCCGACCAGGATCGCACGCGGTGGGACCGGCGCCTGATCGCCGAGGGCCAGGCGCTGGTCCGCCGCTGCCTGGTGATCGGTCGGCCGGGGCCTTACCAGATCCAGGCGGCGATCGCGGCGGTGCATGGCGACGCCGCCGAGGCGGCCGACACCGACTGGCGCCAGGTCGTGGCGCTCTACGACCAGCTCATGGCCATCGCGCCGACGCCAGTGGCGGCGCTGAACCGCGCGGTAGCGGTCGCCGAGGCGGAGGGGCCGGCCGCGGGCCTGACCCTGGTCGAGGCGATGGACCTCGGCGCCTACCACCTGTTCCACGCCATCCGCGGCGAGCTGCTCCAGCGCCTGGGCCGCCGGGGCGAGGCGGCGCTGGCCTACGAGGCGGCGATGGCGCTCACCGAGAATGGGGCCGAACGGGCCCTGCTGGCGCGCAAGCTGGCGGCCTGCGCGCACTAGCCGGTGGCGAGGAAGCGTTCGATCTCGCGGTCGCTGCGCAGGCGGACGATCCGGGCGTGGCCGGCGTACCTGGCGAGGGCGGCCTCCAGCTTCGGGCGCACCTCGCGGTCGTAGGTCCAGATGAAGCGATAGAACTCGGGGTCGAACTTCTCCTGACAGCCCTCGGCCATGTCCGGCCGGTCGCCGTCGCGCCAGGCGACCACGCGCCAGATCGCGCGCCACAGGCAGACCAGGCGCGGCTGGTCGATCCAGACCACGGTGTCGCTGAGTGGCATGCGCAGGTCCCAGGTGCCGGTGAAGTTGCCGTCGCAGATCCAGGCCGGCGCGCTCAACGCCTCCGTCACCGCCGCCACGAACTCGGCCTTGTCGCCCTTGGCCCAGCCGGGCTTCCAGTAGAGGACGTCGAGGTGGACGACCGGCAAGCCGAGCTTGTCGCCCAGCTTGCGGGCGAGGGTGGACTTGCCGCCTCCCGAATTGCCGACGATCAGCACGCGGCGCATGGCGTCCTCCCCTGGGGCGTGGCTATAGGAGGCGGCCCGCGGGGTGAAGGGGAAAGCCGTGTCCGACCAACCGATCATCGCCATCTCGGCGCGCATCCTCGTGGGCCTGGCGCCGATGCTGGCCAAACAAGGCTTCGAGACCGCCATCGCCTGGGAGATGCCCGAGGCGGACAAGTCGCGCGTGCGGGCGCTGCTGCACGCGGGCGAGGCGAAGCTGACCCCCGAGGTGCTGCTGGGCTTCCCGAACCTGGGGCTGATCGCGGTGATGACCGCCGGCTACGAGGGCGTGGACGTACCCTGGTGCCGGGCGCACGGGATCGAGGTGACCTATGCCGGCGGGGTCAACGCCGACGACGTTGCCGACCACGCCATGGGCCTCTTGCTGGCCGGCGCTCGCGACATGCACGAGCACGACCGGGCGATCCGCGAGGGGCGCTGGCGGCTGGAGGACCGGCTGATCCCGCAGCCCAGCCTGACCGGCCGCAAGCTGGGGATCGTGGGCCTGGGCCACATCGGCGCGGCCATCGCGCGGCGGGCCGAGCCGTTCCGCCTGCAGGTGAGCTGGTGGGGGCCGCGGGCGAAGGACGCGCCGTGGCCGATGGCGGAAAGCCTGCTGACGCTGGCGCGCGACAGCGACGTCCTGGTCCTGGCCTGCCCGGGCGGGCCCGAGACGCAGGGGCTGGTCTCGGCCGAGGTGATCGACGCGGTCGGGCCGCAGGGGATGATCGTCAACGTCGCGCGCGGCTCGGTGGTGGACGAGGACGCCCTGATCGCGGCGCTGCGCGAGGGCCGGCTGCGGCGCGCGGCCCTCGACGTCTTCCAGGCCGAGCCGACGCCGGCCGGGCGCTGGGCCGACGTGCCCGGCACGTTGCTGACGCCGCATCGCGCCGGCGGCACGACGGAAGGCATCCCCAACATGCTGGGGCGGGCGGTGGAGAACATCCGGCTGTTCCTGGCGGGCCAGTCGGTGGTCTCCCCGGTCCCCTGAGGCGCGTCAGGCGAAGGCGAGCCGCCGGCGCTGGCGCAGGACTGCGCCGACGCCGCCGAAGCCCAGGATCATCAGGGCCCAGGCGGTCGGCTCCGGGACCACGGTCGTGTCGCCCGTGATCTCGAACGCGCCCATCATGCCGCCGCAGGAATAGTCCGAGCCGTAGTCGAACTGCGCGCAACCGCGTTGCGGCGTGCTGTTCCAGAACCAGGTCGCCCAGTCGTTCTTCGCCACCGACCGCGCGGTGATGGCGTAGTCCACACCGGCGGTCAGGTGCACGCCGGTGATCCCGGTGACAGTGGGCGGCGTGCCGGGATACCACGCGCTCATCCCTGTGAAGGCCCAGGCGCCGAGCTTGGTCGAGAAGTCCTTGGTCCACAGCGCCACCTCCATGGCGGGATCGCCGAAGAAGGCGCCGACGGCGAGGCTGATCTCGGTGACGTCGCCGTCCACGACCGGCGTGAACGCCACCGCCAGCTGGTACTGCGTGTCGTTGGACCAGGTGTACTGGCCGAGCAGCATGCTCGAGTATTCGTCGTAGCTCTGGTCGGGGCCGTAGTTGCTGTAGAGTACGGCGCCCTGGGCCGAGGTCGCGCCCAGGGCGCAAGCGGCCGCGAGGCCGGCGGCGATGGTCTTGAAGGTCATGTAACTCCCCCTGTACTGACGGTGGCGTTCGCCTTAGCGGGCCAAGGCTCAACCGCCACGCGAGGCGATACCCACCGCGAGTTTTTTCGTGTGTGGGTTGAATCCGAGCTGTGTTCCGATGTTGTTCCGGTCGCGGCTGTCGGGCGGCGTCGACCGCGGCAGGAAGCCTCGATGGCGAGCGACCCCTTGCGTCGAACCACACATAAAGATATCTTTATGTCAGATGATGCTCTCGGCGAAACAGACGGTCGATGTGCTGCGCGCGGCGGGCGAGCCCACGCGCCTGCGGATTCTTGCGCTGCTCGAGCGTGAGGAGCTGGCGGTGCTGGAGCTGTGCCGCGTGCTGGACCAGAGCCAGCCGCGTGTCTCGCGCCACCTGAAACTGCTGGCCGAGGCCGGACTGGTGGAGCGGTTCCCGGACGGCGCCTGGGTGTTCTACCGGCTGACCGGCGCGGGTCGCCAGCACGAGGTGATCGGCGAGGTGCTGGCGCGGATCAATCCGGACGACCCGGTGCTGGCCCGTGACCGCCGCAAGCTGGACGATGTGCAGGCCGAGCGGGCCGCTGCGGCCCAGGCCTATTTCGCCGACAACGCCGAGCGTTGGGACCAGCTGCGCTCGCTCTATGTCTCGGACGCCGACGTCGAGGCCGAGATCGTGCGCGCCGCCGGGCCGGGCCGCTTCCGCCGGATGGTGGACCTGGGCGCCGGCACCGGCCGCATGCTGACGCTGCTGGCGCCGCACGCCGACCAGGCGCTGGGCCTGGACCTGTCGCAGCAGATGCTGAACATCGCGCGTCGCAACGCCGCCGAGGCGGGCCTGAGCCACGTGGAGCTGCGCCACGGCGACATCTTCGACACGCGCTTGCCCGACGCCAGCGCCGACCTGGTGGTCGTCCACCAGGTGCTGCACTACCTGGGCGACCCGGCTGCGGCGGTGAAGGAGGCTGCGCGGATCGTCGCGCCGGACGGCCGCCTGATCATCGTCGACTTCGCTCCGCACAAGCACGAGTTCCTCCGCGAGCAGCACCAACACCGGCGGTTAGGCTTTTCCGACGAGGAGATGGGCCGGTGGCTGGCCGAGGCCGAGCTGCCGCACGTGGGCCTTCAGGACCTGCCGCCCACGCGCGCCGATGGACTGACCGTGAAGATCTGGGCGGCCCAGCGCGCGCCCACCGCCTTGAGGAGCGCCGCATGAGTCCCGCCCAGTCCAGCGCCCTCGGCCCCGTGGCCCGCGCCGGCGCGGGCGGCCAGCCGCGTCCGCGCGTGTCGTTCGAGTTCTCGCCGCCCAAGGGCCCGAAGAGCGAGGAGAGCCTGTGGGAGGCGATCCGCCGCCTGGAGCCGCTGAACCCCGAGTTCGTGTCGGTGACCTATGGCGCCGGCGGCTCGACCCGCGAGCGTACGCACCGCACCGTCGTGCGGATCCTCAAGGAGACCAACCTGAAGCCTGCGGCGCACCTGACCTGCGTCGAGGCCAGCCGCGGCGAGGTGGACGAGGTGATCCGGGACTACTGGAACGCCGGCATCCGCCACATCGTGGCCCTGCGCGGCGACCCGCCCGGCTCGTTGGGCGGCGCCTATACGCCGCGGCCCGATGGCTACCAGAACGCCACCGAGCTGACCGCCGGCATCAAGGCCATCGCGCCGTTCGACGTGAGCGTGGGCGTCTATCCGCAGATCCACCCGGAGAGCCCTTCGGTGGACCACGACATCGAGGTCCTGAAGGCCAAAGTGGACGCCGGCGCGACGCGGGCGATCAGCAACTTCTTCTTCGATATCGACAGTTACCTGCGGTTCGTCGAGCGCATCCGCAAGGCGGGGGTCGAGGTGCCGATCCTGCCCGGGATCATGCCGGTCTCCAGTTTCGAGGGCCTGTCGAACATGGCTGGGCGGATCGGGGTGGAGATTCCGACGTGGCTGGCCAACCACTTCGAGGGCCTGGACGCCGATCCCGAGACCCGCAAGCTGGTGGCCGCCTCGGTGGCCGCCGAGATGTGCGCGCGGCTGGCCGAGGAAGGCTTCGGCGACTTCCACTTCTACACCCTGAACCGCGCCGACCTGGTGTACGCGATATGCCGCGTGCTGGGCGTGCGCGAGACTCCCCCCAAGACCGAACCCAAGGAAGCTGCGGCATGAGCCGGCCAAGCCCCAGACAGGAACGCATCGCGGCGCTGAAGGCCGCGGCCAAGGAGCGCGTGCTCATCCTCGACGGCTCCTGGGGCGTGATGATCCAGAAGCGCGGGCTGGCCGAGGCCGACTACCGCGGCGAGGCCTTCAAGGATGCGCCGGGCCAGCTCAAGGGGAACAACGACCTGCTCTGCGTCACGCGGCCGGACATCATCGCCGACCTCCACGATCAGTACTTCGCCGCCGGCGCCGATATTTCGGAGACGAACACCTTCTCCGCCACCACGATCGGCCAGGCCGAGTACGGCATGGAAGCGGCCGTCCGCGACATCAACCTGCGGGGCGCGCAGATCGCCCGCGAGGTCGCCGACGCCTGGACGGCGAAGGAGCCGCACAAGCCCCGCTTCGTGGCCGGCTCCATCGGTCCGCTGCCGGTGATGCTCAGCATGAGCTCCGACGTGAACGACCCGGGCGCGCGCAAGGTCACCTTCGATCAGGTCTACGACGCCTACCTTGAGCAGGTGCGCGCGCTGCACGAGGGCGGCGTGGACATGTTCCTGGTCGAGACGATCACCGACACCCTGAACTGCAAGGCGGCGATCAAGGCGATCCTGGACCTGCAGGACGAGGGCTACGAGCCGCTGCCGATCTGGATCTCGGGCACCATCACCGACCGCTCGGGCCGCACGCTCTCGGGCCAGACGGTCGAGGCGTTCTGGAACTCGGTGCGTCACGCCAAGCCGTTCGCGATCGGCCTGAACTGCGCCCTGGGCGCCGACCTGATGCGGCCGCACATCGCCGAGCTGGCGCGCGTGGCCGACACCCTGGTCTCGGCCTATCCGAACGCCGGCCTGCCCAATGCCATGGGCGAGTACGACGAGACGCCGGACCAGACCGGCCACATGCTGCACGAATGGGCCGAGCACGGGCTGGTCAACATCCTGGGCGGCTGCTGCGGCACGACGCCCGACCACATCCGCCACGTGGCCGACGCGGTGCGCGGCCTGACGCCCAGGCCCGTTCCGGATCGCCCGAAGGCCATGCGCCTGGCGGGCCTGGAGCCCTTCGAGCTCGCCTGATGAACGCTCCCGACTGGTACGACGCGTGGTGCGAGGAGGCGTTCGCCGCCTTCACCGCGAAGCAGAAGAAGATCGCCGAGACCTACCGGCTCGATGACTGGGTCCGCTACGAGTATGACGCCGCCGCCGGCGTCATCACGTTCACGGACGGCGTCCAGCCGCGCGTGATGGCCGAGATCCAGGTGCTGGGCACCACCGGCGAGATCGAGTGGCTCTGGAGCTGGGCCAACTCCGAGCTGCCGGCGAACGCCGTGGAGGGCGCGACCCGCATGAGGGCCTTCGGCGCCGAGAACGGCGTCGAGGAACTGACCACCGAACGCCTGCGGAGCGACGACCTGGTCGACCTGGGCTGGATGCTGGCGGCCATCGCCACCCGCATCCTCGACGCCGACGGCGCCTATCGCGCGCCGACCAGCACGGGCGCGGTCTATTTCGCCCTGCGATCCCTCAAGTTCGTGAGCTAGATGCGCCCCACCTTCATCAACGTCGGCGAACGGACCAACGTCACCGGCTCGGCCAAATTCCGGAAGCTGATCGTCGAGGGGAACTACCCGGAGGCGCTGTCGGTCGCGCGCCAGCAGGTGGAGGCCGGCGCGGCGGTCATAGATCTTAATTTTGACGAGGGACTTCTGGATTCGGTCCACGCCATGCGGACCTACCTGAACCTGCTGGCGGCCGAGCCCGACATCGCCCGGGTGCCGGTCATGATCGACAGTTCCAAGTGGGAGGTGATCGAGGCCGGGCTGAAGTGCGTGCAGGGCAAGGCGATCGTCAATTCGATCTCCATGAAGGAGGGCGAGGCCAAGTTCCTGGAGCAGGCCCGCGCCTGCCTGCGCTACGGCGCCGCCGTCGTGGTCATGGCCTTCGACGAGGTGGGCCAGGCCGACACCGCCGACCGCAAGGTCGAGATCTGCAAGCGCGCGTACGACCTGCTGGTCGACGAGGTGGGCTTCCCGCCGGAAGACATCATCTTCGACCCGAACATCTTCGCGGTCGCCACGGGGATCGAGGAGCACGACAACTACGCCGTCGACTTCATCGAGGCCACGCGGCGGATCAAGGACGCCTGCCCCTACGCCCGCATCTCGGGCGGCGTCTCGAACGTCAGCTTCAGCTTCCGCGGCAACGAGCCGGTCCGCCGCGCCATCCACTCGGTGTTCCTCTACCACGCCATCGCCGCCGGCATGGACATGGGCATCGTCAACGCCGGCGACCTGCCGGTCTATGACGACATCGAGCCCGAACTGCGCGAGCTGGTCGAGGACGTGATCCTGAACCGGCCGGCCAAGCCCGGCGCCGCCTCCAACACCGAGCGCCTCGTCGACCTGGCGCCCAAGTACAAGGGCCAGAAGGGCGAGGCCAAGGTGGTCAACCTGGCCTGGCGCGACCAGCCGGTGGCCGCGCGCCTCTCCCACGCCCTGGTCCACGGCATCACCGAATACATCGAGGCCGACACCGAGGAGGCGCGCCTCGGCGCCGAGCGCCCGCTGCACGTCATCGAAGGCCCGCTGATGGACGGCATGAACGTCGTCGGCGACCTGTTCGGCTCGGGCAAGATGTTCCTGCCCCAGGTGGTCAAGTCGGCCCGCGTGATGAAGCAGGCCGTGGCCTACCTGATGCCCTTCATGGAAGCCGAGAAGGAGGGCGGCGCCCGCCAGAGCGCCGGCAAGGTCCTGATGGCCACCGTCAAGGGCGACGTCCACGACATCGGCAAGAACATCGTGGGCGTGGTCCTGCAGTGCAACAACTACGAGGTCATCGACCTGGGCGTCATGGTCCCGGCCGACCGCATCCTCGACGAGGCCGAGAAGAACGGGGTCGACATCGTGGGCCTGTCGGGCCTGATCACCCCAAGCCTGGACGAGATGGTGTTCGTGGCCTCCGAGATGGAGCGGCGCGGCATGAAGATGCCCCTCCTCATCGGCGGCGCCACCACGTCCAAGACCCACACGGCGGTGAAGATCTCCCAGCGCTATCCGTCGGGCTCGACCACCTATGTGCTGGACGCCAGCCGCGCGGTGGGCGTGGTCTCGAACCTCTTGTCCGAGACCGAGAAGCCGAAGTTCCTGGCCGCCACCGAGGCCGACTACGCCAAGGTGCGCGAGCAGTTCGCCCGGGGGCAGGGGAACCGCGCGCGGGCCACCCTGCAGGAGGCGCGCGACAACGCCTTCACGCCCGACTGGACCACCTACGACCCGCCGAAGCCCAGCTTCCTGGGCACGCGCGCGTTCGCGCCGTACGATCTGCCGGACCTGCGCCGCCACATCGACTGGACGCCCTTCTTCGCGAGCTGGGAGCTGGTCGGCCGCTATCCGGCGATCCTGGAAGACGACGTGGTCGGCAAGGCGGCGACCGACCTCTTCGCCGACGCCCAGCGCATGCTGGACCGCATCCTCCAGGAGGGCCTGCTGGAGGCGCGCGGCGTCGTCGGCTTCTGGCCGGCCAACACCGACGGCGACGACGTGGTGGTCTATGCCGACGAGGACCGTGACGTCGAGCTCGCCCGGCTGCACACCCTGCGCCAGCAGATGCTGAAGACCGGCGAGGGCCAGTCCAACGTCGCCATGGCCGACTTCGTGGCGCCCGTGGGCACGAAGCCCGACTACGTGGGCGCCTTCGCGGTGACCGCCGGGCACGGGGAGCTGGAACTGGCGAAACAATTCAAGGACGCCGGCGACGACTATTCGGCCATCCTGGCCACGGCGCTCGCCGACCGGCTGGCCGAGGCCTTCGCCGAGGCGCTGCACCGCAAGGTGCGCACCGAGCTCTGGGGCTATGCGCCGGACGAGCCGTTCGACATCGACCACCTCATCGCCGAGCAATACCGCGGCATCCGCCCGGCGCCGGGCTATCCGATGCAGCCCGACCACACGGAGAAGGCCACGGTGTTCCGGCTGCTGGATGCGACGGCAGCGGCGGGGATCGAGCTGACGGAGAGCTACGCGATGACGCCGCCGGCGGCGGTGAGCGGGCTCTATTTCGCGCATCCCGAGGCGCACTACTTCGGGGTGGGGCGGATCGAGAAGGACCAGGTCGAGGACTATGCGCGGCGGAAGGGGTGGACCGTGCGCGAGGCCGAGCGGTGGTTGGCTCCGATTTTGAATTATGAGGGGGTGTAGGGGGGCGGGGGCGGCTGCCGACTCTTGGGGGACGTTCGGGAGGTCCGCTTCCGAGGCTAAATGCAGGAGCCGGATCGGCCGCGACCCAGAGCTCGTAACGCGGGGTCGTGCCGAATAGGCGCGGCGCGCAAAGCTTCGACACATTTCGATACCGCCTGCACATCGGCGTGCGGTCGGCCGGCCTGAGGGTCTCGCTCCCCAAGTTTGAGGAGTTCCCCCGAGATGGTCTTCAGAGTTCCCGCCCGAGCGTTCGCCGGGCTCGCCGCCCTGGCCGCCGCCGCGCCGGCCGCCGCCCAGGACGCGTCGCCCTATGCCCGCGTGATTGTGTTCGGCGACAGCATCTCCGACGGCGGGGCCTATGCCGACAAGGCGCCGCCGGGCGCGGGTCGGTTCACCACCAATCCCGACCCGGTGTGGGTGGAGGGCGTGGCGTCCGGCCTGGGACTGGTGCTGAAACCGCGCGCAAACGGCGGAACGAACTATGCGGAAGGCGGAGCACGGGTGGCGACCCCGCGGCCGGGCGCGCCCGGCGACCTGTCGCGCACGCCGGTGGTGACCCAGGTCGACGCCTTCCTGGCCGGCGGCAGAAGCTTCCGGGTGGACGACCTGGTGATCCTGCAAGGCGGCGGCAACGACGTGTTCGCGACCCAGACCAACGGCCTGTCGTTCACGCCCGATGACCTGGCGGTGCTGGACAAGGCGGCGGCCGATCTGGCGGCCCAGGCGCGGCGGATCGCGGCGGCGGGGGCCCCCGTGGTCGTGACCACCAGCGTGCCGCGCTTCGAAGTCTTCAACAGCCGCTACCGGGCGGAGCTCTCGAAGGCGGGCGTGAACCTGCTCTACGTGGACCTGGCCGGGCTGATCGCCGAGGTCGAGGCCAATCCGGCGGAGTTCGGGATCGTCAACATCGTCGACCGCGCCTGCCGCGGGCGCGTCCTGGAATCGTTCACCTGCCTGCCGGCGGACTATGTGACCCCCGACGCCAACCGCACCTACCTGTTCGCCGATGGCGTCCACTTCACGGGCGTGGTCCACGAGATGGAAGCCGATCTGACGCTGGCGGCGCTGCGGGCGCCCGGTCAGGTGGGACAGCTCGCCCTGGCGGGGCAGGCCGCGCTGCAGGCGCCCGCGGCCGCCCGGCCCCGCGAAGGCCTGTCGCGGGATAAGTGGTCGGTGTTCGGCTGGGCCGAAGCCGGCGGCGTGGACGTGGACGCCGGACCTCGGGCCGCTGGGTTGGACAGTGACCTCGCCGGCGCGACGGCCGGCGTCGCCTATGGCCTGCGGTCCTGGCTGACGATCGGGGGGACGTTCGGCTGGCGCGAGGGCGACGCGGCGTTCGGGGCCGACCTGGGCGGCTTCGACCTGCGGGCGGTGACGGTGTCCGGCTTCGCTCGAGCCGAGGTCGGCGCCTTCGACCTGACCCTGGATACCGCCTACGGTGACCTACAGTTCGACGACGTGACACGCCGGGTGAAGCTGGGACCGGCCGAGCGCGTCGAGACCGGCGACACCCACGGCCGGACGTGGTCGGCGGGCGCCGAACTGGGCCTGGCCCAGGTCATGGGACCGTTCGTGGTGCGGCCGCTGGTCGGCCTGCGCTACGAGCACACGCTGGTGGGCGCCTACGCCGAGGCGGGCGAGCGCTCGACGCAGATCACCTTCGGCGCGCAGAAGGTCGAACAGCTGCTGGCCTCGGCAGGGGCGGAGCTCTCCTGGAGCACCGGCGGCCGCTGGCCGATGCGGCCCTACGTTCGGGCGAGCTACGAGACCGACCTGCTGGACGAGACCCGAACGCTTGCGATCACGCCGCACGGCGCACCGGTCCCCTGGCGGACCGAGGTCTACGCGCCGGACGGCGGATACCTCGCCTATGCGGTGGGCACGGAGATCGAACTGCAGCGGGGTCTTAGCGCCGTGGCCGAGGTCGGTGGGACGGCGGGGCGCGGTGACGCCGAGAACACTGCGGTCCGGCTCGGCGTGCGGGGTCGTTTCTAGCCCGCCGGCAGGCGGACGGTCGCGCTCAGGCCGCCTTCAGGACGGTTGGCGAGGGTCAGGGTTCCTCCCTGGCTCTCGGCCAGGGCGCGGACGATGGCGAGGCCCAGGCCCGCGCCGCCGGCCCCGCGACCGCGGGAAGGTTCCAGGCGCTCGAAGGGGCGGGTCAGGCGGTCCAGCGCGTCGTCCGGCGCACCGGGACCGTCGTCATCCACCGACAGGAGGACGCCGTCGACGTCCCGCCAAGCGCGGATCCGTGCGCCGCCGCCGTAGCGGACGGCGTTGTCCGCCAGGTTGTCGAGGATGCGACGCAGGGTGAGCGGCGCAACGCGCACGGGCAGGGCCCGCGGATCCTCGCAGAGATCGGCCACCGGTTGGCCCAGTTCGCGGCGGCGGGCGACCAGGGCGGCGATCTCGGCGCGGGCGTCGGCCAGCCGCGGCGCGTCGGACGCCACGGGCTTCGCGAACATCAGGGTGTCGTCGAGGAGTTGACCCATCTCCTCGATGTCGGCCACGGCCCGGGCGCGCTGGTCGTCGTCGGCGATGAACTCGGCCCGCAGGCGCAGGCGCGTGAGATAGGTGCGCAGGTCGTGGGCGATGGCGGCAAGCATCCGCGTGCGCTCGTCCAGGAGAGCGCGGACGCGGAGCTTCAGGTCGTTGAGCGCGGTCGAGAGGGCCCGCGCCTCGCGCACGCCCCGCACCGGCAGGTCGGGGGCGTCGACATCGTCGGCGATGCCGCGCGCGGCGGCGGCGAGGCGGCCGATGGGGCGGACGGTCCGAAGGCTGACGGCCAGCACCAGCAGCATGACTGCCAGAACGGCGGCGGCGAAGATGATCGCGCGGTCGCCAACCCGCTGCATGAGGTTCGCCGAGCGCTGGATCACGAGCACCTCGCCCGTCCTGAGCTGCACCAGGACGCGCACGGGCCCGCGCTCGCCGGACATCCGTCGCGCCTGGACCCGGAAGGGCCGGCCCTCCAAGGCGCGATCGTATCTGTCGAAGAGGCGTGGGAAGCGGTCGCCGCGGGCCGCCGGGGCGCCGAGCGGCTCGCTCGGGAAGCCGGGGGTGAGCTGGACCTCCAGCGGGCCCTGATTGAGGGCCTCGACCACCAGGGGACGGACGTCCGGCGGGGCGGCCTCGAGCGCCCGCGCCATGGCCGCGGCGTCCTGCGGCGGCGGCAGGCGATAGACGATGGGGCGGCCATCCGGCCAGATCACCACGGCGAAGGCGGCGGCCTGCAGCAGCAGCAGGCCCAGAAGCAGCACGAGAGCGAGCCGGACCGCCAAGCTGTCGGTCGGCCGCGGCATGTCAGATCCGCGCCACGGCAGGCGCGAACAGATAACCGCCGCCGCGGATCGTCCGGATCATGTCGGACCCGCGGCCCAGCTTGCGGCGCAGGCGCGACAGCTGGACGTCGATGGTGCGATCGAAGGGGGTGGCGTCGCGGCCGCGGGTCCAATCCAAAAGTTGCTCGCGCGTCAGGACGCGCTGCGCGTGGGTCACGAAGGCGGTGAGGAGATCGAACTCGCCGGCGGTCAGCTCCACGTCCCTGTCCTCGGGGTCGACGAGGCGCCGGCCGGGAGCGTCGAGGGTCCAGCCGGCGAACCGGTAGGTCTCGCGAGGCATCGGCCGCTGGACGCTATGGGCCTCGCGGGTGCGACGCAGCACGGCGCGGACGCGGGCGATCAGTTCGCGCGGGTTGAACGGCTTGGCGACATAGTCGTCGGCGCCCAGCTCGAGGCCCAGGATACGGTCGATATCGTCGCCTTTGGCCGTGACCATGATCACCGGGGTGGCCACCGGCGCGCTGCGCAGTCGGCGGCAAACGGACAGGCCGTCCTCGCCCGGCAGCATCAGGTCGAGCAGGACCAAGTCGACGCGGCGCCGCTGTAGCAGTCGGTCGAGCTCGCCGGCGTGGGCGCAGGGCGCCGCCTCGAAGCCCTCGCGCGACAGAAGGCCGGTCACCAGCAGGCGAATTTCAGGGTCGTCCTCGACGACGGCGATCAGTGTGGTCTCGGTCATGCGGGCAAGGTCATGGGCTCCGCAGGGTCGCAGAGGCCGGCGGCGAGTGGAACCCGCCGGACCGTCGCGGTTACACTTCGTCACAGACCGGCGCCGGGCGGTCATGGCCGCCCCACGTTCGGGCGCGACATTGGAGACCTCGCAGATACGGAGGTTCCCATGCGATCGATCTCATCCGCGGCCGTCCTGCTCGCGGCCGCCGCCCTGTCCTTCGCCGCCACCGCGGCCGACGCGGGCGTTCGTGACCGCGGCCGGTCGTTCCAGGGCCCGAACGGCCGCGGCTATGCGGCCAGCCGGCACGTGGACCGCGGCCCGGGCCACGCGGTCGTCTCGCGCGACGTCCAGACCAACAGCGGTCGCGGCTTCGACGCCGCGCGCACCACCACCTGGGGCGACGAGCGGATCTCCCGCCAGCGCCAGGTCCAGACCAACGACGGTCGCAGCGCCACCGGCTGGAGCACCGTCTACCGCACAGATGATGGGGTGACGGTGGACCGGCAGGTGACCACGGGCTCAGGCGAGACCTGGTCGCGGTCGCGCACCTACGACCGGGACCGTTGAGATGAGGGGTGTGTCATGCCTTCTGGCCGTCGTCCTGGCCGGCGGGGCGCTCGCCTCGCCGGCCGCCGCCAGGTCACGGCCCGACCTGATGGAGATGCTGGAGCGGGCCGATGCGAACCGCGATGGCGCGGTGACGCGCGCCGAATTTCTGGCCGCGCGCCAGTCGCGCTTCGTGCAGATGGATCGCAACGGCGACGGCTATTTCTCGATCGACGATGTCCCGCGCATCGCCCGCCAGCGCGCCGGCGACCGGATCGGGCAACTCACGTCCAGCTTTGACGCGAATCGCGACGGGCGCCTGAGCCGTGGCGAATTCGTCGACGGCCCGACCCGGCTCTTCGACCTGGGCGACCGCGACGGGAACGGGCGATTGGACTCCCCCGAAATCGAACGGATGCGACGCACGGCGGTGGCGCGGGATTGAGTGCGCAGGCGGCGGTGACCTGACCTCGGCTTGCGGCATGCGCCCAGGTTCCGCTCCTGGCGCACTCCCGACGTCGGTTGGGCCCCTCCCGCAGCATGCCAGCCTCTTCCGCTTCCTCAAGGACGGCGCGGGCGCGCCGCCGCCGGGCGGTCGGCCTGGGGGCCGATCCTTGACCAAGCTCCATAGGCCGGCAGGGACTGGCCGTGGGCTTCAGGGTGGCGTGTGTCCTGGCGGACGGCGGCCCGCTGGGGAGGCGATGCGCTGCGTTTGCGTGGTTCGCACGGCAGAGCTATCTGGCTGGCTGGGGGGACAATCCAGCGATGCATTTTCGAGACAATCCGACTTTGGGATGTTGGGCGGGCCTGGCCTTCATCTTCGTCGCCGGGGTGGTGTTCAACGTCCTCGAAAACGGTGCGGCGTGGTTCACGGGGGGCACGGCCGAGATCGTGAAGACGATCGTCACGGCCTCGGCCATCGTCAGTGGCTTTGCGGTGGCCGCGCATGCTTCGACCCTCACGCGGGATCGGGAAGACCGGGCGCGTGAGCTGGAACGGGCGACCACGTTCGAGGCCTTTCGCGCCGTCCTGCTGTCGTCGCACAATTACCTGAGGCACACGGTGAACAGCCCGAAAGAGGACAGCAACCGGATTGCGCATGCCCGGGTCGCGATCGCCTTCATGGACAGCCAGCTATCGGCGCTTCAGAGTTTCGACGCGCTGAAGCTGGGAGCGCCGCGGGCGGTTCAAACGGTGACCCGGTGCGTCGGCATTGTCGCCCGCGCCCGCGCAAACTACGGCGAAGCGCTGGCCACCTACGAGCAGACTGAGAGGGACAGCGATGAGCGGGAGGTGGCGCGAGCTCAACTGATCCGAAACCTCCGGGTCGCCGCAAATGCGTTCAAGCGCACGTTCGACCGTTTCTGTCTCGCCATGAATGACGAACGGGCGTCGCCATTGGTCGTCCTCGATGCCCCGGCGTCGGGGAAAAGCAACTGAGGCCGCGAGCGTCCGAGGCTGCTGGCGGGGGCGGCCGGGGCGAGGTCATTCAGCCTGGGGAGGAAGCCCCCTCCACCGCTTCGCGGTCCCCCTCCCCTATAGGGGAGAAGGGGGCGTCGGCGGGGCGTGTCGATGTTCGCATTTTGTTCTTGACATTTGCGCGGGGATTTGGGAGAGTTCTGTCAGGGTTCCGATCTGCGCCTTGGGCGCGGCGGGACCCTTTTTCGTTTGGGCGCGGCGAGCCCCGTTTTCGGTGGGCGGCGCGGGCGGCGGAGGCGGAGGGATCGATGGGCGGTGAGGGTTTGGCGGCGGCTGGCGCGACGGCTGCGGGCGCGGGGCGGCCGGGGCATTCGGCGCCGGGGGTGAGCGCCTATTCCGAGGCGCTGGGGCAGGAAATCTGCGCGGCGGTGGCGGCGGGGCGGTCGCTGATGGAGGTGTGCGAGGCGCCGGGGCGGCCGCATCGGACGACGGTGCGGCGGTGGGAGCAGACGCATCCGGAGTTCGGGATGGCGCTCCGGGAGGCCTATTCGCAGGCGCGGCTGGGGGCGCGGCTGCGGGACCGGCAGGCGCGGGCGGAGTTCGAGGCGCGGAAGCTGGCGGTGAGGGGCGGGCTGGCCGGCCAGGCGGGCGCGTCGCGGCGCGGCGGCAAGGCGTCCAGCTACACCCGGGCGCAGGGGGAGCTGATCTGCGCGCGGCTGGCGGAGGGGGAGAGCCTGACGTCGATCACGCGGGATGAGGCGATGCCCTGCTATGGGACCGTGTTCGGCTGGCTGAAGCGGCATCCCGAGTTCGAGGCGATGTACGTGGAGGCGCGGGAGGCGCAGGCGGAATACCTGTTCGACGAGGCGCGCGACGTGGCGCTGGCGGCGACGCCGGCGACGGTGGCGCTGGCGCGGCTGCAGTTCGACGTGATCCGCTGGCAGGCGGCGCGGATGGCGCCGAAGAAGTACCTGGAGCGGCTGGTGGTGGTGGACGCCGTGGCGGCGACGCGGGCGGCGGAGGCAGAGGCGGCTGCTGCGGCTGAGGCAGCCGAGGGAACGGCCGGGCGCGGGGCGGCGCGGCCGGTGTCGTACAGCATCACCCACTTCGAGGTGTGCGAGGGCCGGGTGCTGGCCGCGCCGCCGCGCAATGCGCGGGAGGCGCAGGCGTGGGTGGAGGCGACCGGGGCGCCCTACGCCGAGGGGATCGGGCCGAAGGGGCAGATACGGCCGCCGCCGTTGTTTTGAGGCCTGGGGCGCGGGCCGGATGGCGCCCGCTAGGGCTTGGCGAGGCGGCGGCGGTTCGCGCGGACCTTGCGGCGGTAGAGAGCCGTGGCCCGCCTGGGCGTGAGGTGGCCGCGGCCGGTCAGCGCGTCGTTCCAGGCCTGGGCCTGGACCTCGGCGGCGGCCTGGAGCTTCTCGGCCACCATGAGCTGGGCCTCCGCCGTCGCGGCCTGGCCGCCGGCCGCCAGCTTCATCATCCGCAAAGCGACGACGCCGGAGGCTTCCGCCCCCAGCGTCATCATGTCGAATCCCATCCGGGTCATCCATCGCGCGTAGGTCATGGGGACCCAACACGCGAACGGACCGGAGGATGCGTCAGACCACCGTCAGGCGGACGTCGACGTTGCCGCGGGTGGCGTTGGAGTAGGGGCAGACCTGGTGGGCCTTCTCGACCAGGGCCTGGGCGGCGTCGCGGTCCAGGCCGGGGAGGGAGACGTCCAGCGCGATGTCGAGGCCGAAGCCGCCCGCCGCGCGGGGGCCGATGCCCACGTTGGCGGTGACGGCCGCGTCGGCCGGGACCTTGGGGCCGCCCTGGCTGGCCACGAACTTCATGGCGCCGATGAAGCAGGCCGCGTAGCCGGCGGCGAAGAGCTGTTCCGGATTGTTGCCGGGACCGCCGCCGCCGCCGAGCTCCTTGGGCGTGGCGAGCTGGACGTCGAGGCTGCCGTCGAGGGTGGCGGCGTGGCCGTCGCGGCCGCCGGTGGCGCGGGCGGCGGTGCGGTAGAGGACTTGGACGGACATGGGAGGCTCCTTCGTTCGGTTCTGGGTTTCGTTTGAGCGATTAAATCGTGTACGACTTAATTGGATCGGCGGGCGCTGGCTGTCAATAGCTTGCGATCATATCGTGTGCGATTTATATTCGCGGCATGCCAAAGCCCTCTCCTGAGACCCGTGGCGGCGCGAGCCCGCTGAAGCTGGACGAGTTCCTGTGCTTCGCCGTCTATTCGGCGGGGCATGCATTCAACCGCCTGTACCGGCCGCTGCTGGACCGGCTGGGCCTGACCTATCCGCAGTACCTGGCGATGGTGGTGCTGTGGGAGGGCGACGACAGGACGGTGGGCGAGCTGGGCGAGCGGCTGGGGCTGGAGTCGAGCACGCTGACGCCCTTGCTGAAGCGGCTGGAGGGGATGGGGCTGGTGAGCCGGGCGCGGGACACCCGCGACGAGCGGGTGGTGCGCATCCGCCTGACCGAGGCGGGCCGCGCGCTGGAGGCGCCGGCCTGCGCTGTGCCGGGCGAGCTGCTGGCGGCGTCCGGGCTGGACCTGGAGAAGCTGGCCCGGATCCGGAGCGAGCTCACCGAGCTGAACGCGGCGCTGGCGAGCGCCGAGGCGGCGGCCGCTACGGCCTGACCAGCTCCAGGCCGGCGTCGGTGTGCGGAAAGGCCGCGCCGGGGACGTAGGTGACGATGGGGCGGATCTCGTAGATCGCGTTGGGGTTGGCCGCGTTCAGGGCCTGGGCGGCGGCGACGGCCTCGGCGCGGTCGGCGCAGTCGATGACGTAGAAGCCCAGCATGCTCTCCTTGGTCTCGACGAAGGGCCCATCGGTGACCAGGCCGCCGCCGCGGACCACGGCGGCGAGCTGGGTGGCGCCCAGGCGCGCGGCCGGGCCCATGCGGCCCTCCAGGCGGTCGTGGACGCCCATGAGGCGGTCCATCAGCGCGGCGTCTTCCGCCTCGCTCATCCCCTTGACGTCGGTCTCGTCGTGGTAGGCCAGAAGCGCGTAGAGCATGCGGGTCCTCGGAGCGGTTTGCGGCCGCGAACCTAGGACGTCTTGGCCACGCGCTTGCCAGGATTGCGACGAACGGCGGGCTTCGGCGTACGTTCGACGGCGACCTGGTGCGGGTAGGGGAAGCTGAGGCCGCGGGCCTCGAAGGTCTCCTTCACCTGCTTGGTCAGGTCGAACTTCGCGTCCATCCAGTCGTCGGGGCGGGTCCAGCACCGCAGGGTGACGTTGACGGCGCTGTCGGCGGTGGCGGTGACTTTGGCCCAGGGCCGCGGCTCCTTGAGCACGCGCGCGTCCGCCTCGGCCAGCTCCACCAGGGTGGCCAGCGCGACGTCGAGGTCGTCCTCGTAGTCGACGCCGAAGGTGAGGTCGATGCGGCGACGGCCGGCTTGGCTGATGTTGACGATCATGTCGCCGAACACCTTGCCGTTGGGCAGGAAGAGGGTGAGGCCGTCGTAGTCGAGCAGCCTGGTGTTGAAGAGGTCCATGCCCATCACCTTGCCCTGGCGGCCGTTGAGCTCGACGCGATCGCCGGCGCGATAGGGGCGCAGGAGCAGCAGCATCACGCCGGCGGCGACGTTGCCCAGCGTGCCCTGCAGCGCGAGGCCGATGGCCAGCGAGGCGGCGCCCAGCACCGCCAGGACCGACGTCGCCTGCACGCCGAGCTGCTGCAGGACCGCCACGAGGCCGATCGCCACGACAACGTACTTCACCAGGGTCGAGACGAAGGTGGCCAGGGTCTGGTCGGCCGGCTGGTGGTGGTGCGGCAGGCGGCTCAGCGCGCGTTCGGCCACCTGGCCCAGCTTCTTGGCGAGCCAGAGCGTCACGGCCAGGATCAGCAGGGCCACGACCAGGCGCATGGAGAACGCGCCCAGCGTCGCCGCCAGGCTGCGCATCATGACGGGGTCGCCGGAGAGGGCCATGCCGGCCATCTCGAAGAAAGGCGTGACGGGATCTTCGGGTTTCGGAGCCAAGCGGCCTCGCGGATTGTTCGCGCCCCCGGCGTGCTGAACGCCGAGCGCCGCCGCGCGATGCGTCGTTGTCAGAAAAAATGGGGGCGAGGGCCGTCTTCCGCGCGAGGCGGGGCCGAACCATTTACGTCACTCAACCGTGACTTTGGAGATGCTCAATGGCGCTGTCGCTCTACGACGCCTCGATCCCCGGCTACCTCGGCATGCTGAAGAACCTGGCGGCCATCCTCGAGAAGGCCGAGGCGCACGCCAAGGCGAACGGCGCCGACCCGGCGAGCTACCTGACGGCGCGGCTCGCGCCCGACATGCATCCCCTGACCAACCAGATCCAACTCGCCAGCGACGCCGCCAAGGGCGGGGCCGCGCGGCTGGCCGGCGTGGCGCCGCCCAGCATGCCCGACACCGAGACTACCTGGGCCGAGGTGAAGGAGCGCGTCGCCAAGACCATCGCCTTCCTGGAGTCGATCAAGCGCGAGCAGATCGAGAGCCTGGACGAGAACCGCATCATCGAGCTGCCGACGCCCAGCCGCACGCTGACCTTCACGGCGAGGGACTTCCTGCTGCTGTTCTCGCTGCCGAACTTCCACTTCCACGTGGTGACCGCCTACGGCCTGCTGCGCAGCCAGGGCGTGCCGCTGGGCAAGCTGGACTACCTGGCCGGCGGCCAGCCGCAGCTGGTGGCGGCGTAGGGCCTCAGCGGACGCGGTATTCCTGGCTCATCTGGATGTCGTAGGTCCTGGCCACCCAGCCCGGGATCTCTTCGTCCAGGTCGAGCGCGGCTACGCGGTCGCGGCGGCTGGCGGCCTCGTCGCGCCTGATGGCCGACATCAGGCTGCGGCCGAAGAGGGCGGTGGCGTTCTTCGGCTCGCGGGCCAGCACATAGGCGAAGTCGGCATCGGCCTGGGGCCGGCGGCCGATCTTCAGGAACAGGAAGCCGCGGTCCAGGCGCGTGTTCAGGTCGGCGGGCAGCAGGGCCACGGCCTTGTCGCAGTCCTGCGGCGTGGACGCGCGCCAGGCGCCCCGCGCGCCGGCAGCGCAGAGCCAGGCCCACGCGTCGGCGTCGGTCTTCCGCGCCTCGGCGGTGGCGGCGTAGTTCTCCGGAAGCTGCTGGATCGCGCGCTGGGCGGCATGCCAGCCCTCGACGACGCGGCCCTTGGCGCCGTTGCACAGCATCGGGACCTCGCGGTCGGCCACGTCGGCCGGGCGGCCGCGCTTGCCGGAGTAGCCGTTGGCGACCGAGGTGAGCTTGCCCTCGACGTCGAAGGCGCCGACGCGGCCGTCGAACAGGCGGCCCTGGGCGCAGTCGACAGTGACGCGGCGGACCAGCATGGCCCCGCCGCCCTTGATCGAGGTGGCGGTCTTGCCGACGACCAGGACGGTGGCCGAGACGGCGTCGCCGTCGCGCTTCAGGCCGTCCAGCGCCACGAAGCCGGTCTCGTCGACGCCGGACTCCAGCCGCTGCAGCCGGCCGGCGGGCAGGGCAGGCGGCGGGGCGGCGGCCGCGGCCTGCTCCTCCTTCTTCGCCCGTGCGGCGTCGTTCGCGATCCAGAACCCGCCGGCGCCCAGGGCCACGACGGCCACTGCCGCGAACACGATCTTGGGCGCGGCGGCGCTCTTCCTGGCCATGCTGGAATCCCCATCGACTGCGCGTCGCCACGCTATGCTCAAGCTTGGGGATAGGGGGTGTCCGCCGGGGCGTCCAGCCGCCGGAGGCGGGCGGGCGTCAGAAGCCGGTCTGGACCCGGGCGTCGCGCTGGATCGAGTCGGTGTGGTCCTTGGAGTCCTGCTGGCGCTGGACGAACATTTCGCGGCTCATGCAGCGGCGGGTCGGGATCTTGGAGCCGACGACCGGGTCGCGGAAACAGACCTGCTGGGTCTTGGGCGCGTTGCGGCCGAGCTGCAGGCCGTAGGGCGGTTCGCCCTGGACCCCGGTCGACGGGGCCATCTCGCCCTTGGGCGTCGCGGCGCCCATGGGCGCGCCCGCGTGCACGGCAGCGTGCAGGGCGGCGACGGCGAGGATCGCGGTCAGCATGGCTCCCCCGGGCTGCGACGCGCCCGGGCCGATCCCGGAGCAACGGCGGCCATGATGCGGGACGGCGGCGCTTTTCGGAAGGGGCTTCCGCCGCCTAGATTGCGCGCCTCGATTGGAGGGAGCCTGACGATGTTCCGCCCTACCGCCGCGCTCGCGCTTTCGCTGCTCGCTCCCGCCGCCGCCGTGGCCCAGGCGCCACCCACGCCGATGGTGCAGGTGGGGACGCTGAAGCCGGTGTCCGCGCATGTGCAGGTGATCCCGGACGCCTCGGTCCCCCTCGTGCCGAACGTGGGCTTCGTGGCGGGGACGAAGGGCGTGCTGGTGGTCGACACCGGCCTGGGGCCGAGGAACGGCGCGGCGGTGGCCGAGGTGGCGCAGCGGCTGGCGAAAGGCGGGACCATCTGGTTGGTCACCACCCACGCCCACCCCGAGCACGACCTGGGCGCCCAGGCGTTCCCGGCCGGGTCGAAGCTGATCCGCTCGAAGGACCAGGCAGCCGACGTGGAGGCGCAGGGCATGCGGCTGGCGCAGGTGTTCGCCGGCCGCTCGCCGGCCATCGCCGATCTCTTGAAGGACGCGAAGTTCCGGGCCGCCGACGTGACCTTCGACCGGACCTACGACCTGGACCTGGGCGGAGTGACGGCGCGCATCGCGGCCATGGGGCCGAACCACACCGACGGCGACACGGCGGTGTGGGTCGCCGCGGACCGGGTGCTGTTCTCGGGCGACGTGGCGATGAAGCCGCAGCCGTCGCTGATGACCGCCAGGACCTCCATCGCCCAGTGGATGAGGAGCCTGGACGCCTTCCAGGCGCTGAAGCCGGCGGTGGTCGTGCCCAGCCACGGGCCGATCGGCGAGGGGACCGCGCTGATCGACGGCTACCGCGCCTATCTCAGCGAGGTGGCGACGCGGACGGCCGAGGCGAAGGCGGCGGGCCAGACCGTCGACCAGGCCACGGCCAGCGTGACCGAGGCGATGATCGGCCGCTATCCCGACAAGGCGCGGCTGGCCGGGGCGGTGCGGGTGGCTTACGCGGGCGGGTAGGGAGAGGGGCGACGCAGACAGGCCGACCCTCAGACCTTCGCGCCCAGGCTGGCGAGCAGGTCGTCGAGCTGGCCGAACTGTTCGGGAGTGGTGTCCTCCATGCCGACGAAGGCTTCGTCGAGGGCTTCCTTGGAGGGGTAGAGCTCCTGCAGGGTGAGCAGGGTCTTGCCGTCCTCGTCCTCGAAGGTGACCGTGGTGACGGCGGCGTCCCCGCTTTCGTCGTTGGTCCAGACTAGGCGCGAGGGCGGGACCACTTCGAGGTACTTGCCGAAGAAGGCCATGGAATTGGCCTCGTCGTGGCCGAAGACGAGGCGGTAGCCGCCGCCCGTGCGGACATCCATCTCGCAGGAGAGGATCGGGACCGGGCTCGACTTCGGCGCCCACCACAGCTTGAAGAGGTCGGCCTTGGTCCAGGCCTCGAAGACGAGGCGCGGCGGGGCGTCGAAGATCCGCGTCACGACGAGCTCGCGCTCGGACCTGCGGTCGACCTTCGTGCGGCCGTCACTCACCCTATTGCCCATCGCGCTGTTCCTTCCGTTTCAAGGCCTCGACCACGACATCCAACGCGTCGAAGCGTTCGTTCCAGATCCGGCGGCGGCCTTCGATCCAGGCCGCCTCTTCGTCGAGCCCGAGCCGGCCGAGCCTGCAGGTGCGCACCCGCCCGACCTTCTCGGTGGTGACCAGCCCCGCCCGCTCCAGCACGCCCACGTGCTTCTTCATGCCCGTGAGGGTCATGTGGAAGGTGTCGGCGAGCTCGGTGATCGAGGCGTCGGCGCGCCCGAGCTGCTCCAGCACGCCGCGCCGGGTGGCGTCCGAGAGCGCGGCGAAGGAGGCGTCGAGGCGGGCTGTCGCATACTGAACCATATAGTTCAGTGTCTAGCGCGCCGATCGACGGCGCGCAAGGGGCGGCTTGCCCGCACACGATCGGCGGGTTCGCAGCCGCGAACGGCCGAGCCGTTCAGCCACGGTTCAACAAGCTTGGCCCACGACATGGGCTCATGGCGGCCACACACCAGCTTTCGAAATCCGACTGGGTCGCGCCGGCCCGCGCGAAGCCCGGGCTCGCCCGCCTGGGGCTGCTGGCCCTGGGCTTCCTGGCGCTGGCGATGGCCGCGGGCCTGGCGGCGTTCGCCCTGTTCAGCGCGGCGCGGGCCGAGCGGCTCGACCGCGAGCTGGCGGATGCGGTTCGGCAGGTGCAGGCGGCGACGGTGGTGCGGAACGGCCGCGTGGTCACGGCCTGGGCCGACGATCCCGAAAGCCTGCGCGCCTACTCCGGCGTCTACTGGCAGGTGGCCAAGCCCGCGCCGGAACTGCCGGCCGAGCCGCTGGGACTGACGCCACTGGCCACCTCGCGCTCGCTGTGGGATGCGACGCTGCCGCCCCCGCCGCCCGCGGACCTGCGCGGCAAGGCGAGCGGTCAGCCCGGCTTCTACGATGCGCCCGGACCGATGGATCAGCAGCTGCGGATCGCCTTCGTGCAGGGGCGGGCCGCCGACGGCTCGACCGCCGTCTACCTTGCCGCCCGCGACGTGGCCGGCGTCAGGGGCGAGGCCCTGGCCTTCGCCGCCAAGGTGACGGGCGCACTGGGCCTGCTCGGCCTGGGCCTCCTGGCGCTGGCGATACGGCGGAAACCGGCGTGAGGGCGCGGATGCAAGATCGTCTGCACCAAAAACGCATAGCTATTCCGCGAAGATGCCGATCCCCCCGATTCAACGGAGCTGCTATCTAACCCTCGTCCACAAGGACACCCCGCTCCCCACGGGGTCCCCCCAGAAACTTCAGGTGTGTGTCATGAACCTCTCGATGCTGCAGGCCCTGGTCCAAAGAGCGGCCCCCGCCGTTCTGACGACGGCCATGTTCAGCCTGGTGGTCGCCTTCGCGGCCGTCGGCGTTGTGGGTGTCGGCGCCTAAGCCGAACCCCGCGGAGATCCTTCCCCAATCTCCGACGTCCAAGGGCCCCTCGCGGGCCCTTTTTCGTTTTCAGGGCGGGAGCCTTTTTCGTGCCTGGGTGGGCGCTTTTCCCGGCTCCGCTTCATGACGCGAGAATGAACGGGCGCCTCCGATTGGGTTCAGGCGCGGCCCTCTAACTTCAGGCTCAACATCGCCGAAAAGGCCCACCCGGGCCCTCGGCGCAGGCAGAGGAGTTTGAGCCATGACCAACAAGATGATGAAGGCTGCGATGGCCCTGACCGTCGCCGGCGCCGTGGCCCTGCCCGCCAGCCAGGCGGCCGCGGGGACGTCCAAGACCGAAAGCGCGCTGCTGGGCGCCCTGCTGGGCGGCGTGGCCGGCGCGGCGGTCGGCAACGGCAAGAGCGAATCCGTGGCGCTGGGCGCCGTCGCCGGCGCGGCCCTGGGCGTCGCCGTCGACAGCAGCAACGACCGCAAGCACTACCGCAACGGCTACGCCTATCGCTCGTCGCAGCCCTACTACCGCGACAGCCGCTACCGGTCCTACGACCGCGGCGACTACGGCCAACGCGGCTACCGGACCGGCTACTACGGCAATGACTACGGCTACGGCTACCGCCGCTAAGGCGGCCTAGCCGAACCGAGGGGAGGGAGCGCCGGGCGACCGGCGCTCCTTTCTTTTTGGGGCCCGCCTAGGTCCGACCCATCGCGTACAGCGGCGAGAAGCACCCCAGGATCAGGCGCCGCGCGTCGAACGGTGGCTCGCCCGCCTCATCCATGCGCGGGTCGTCGTGCATCCTGGCTTCGGCCGCCTGGAAGCTGTCGCGGTCGGGCCAGACTTGCCAGGTGAAGACGATCTTCTCGCCCGGCCGGGCCGCGACCGCGCGGCGGAAGTCGGTCTCCTTGCCGTCGGGCACGAAATCCTCCCAGCACTCGACGATCTCGAGGCAGCCGTACTCCCGGAAGAAGCGGGCGCCGTTCTCGGCCCACGCCCGATAGGCGTCGAGCCGGTCCTCCGGCACGGGGATCACAAGGCCGCAGACGTACATGTTCAAGCTCCTCCCGACGGTGCGGGCGCATCCTGCCGCAGCGGCGGTCAGATTCCTGTCAGCAGCGCTCGCGGGGCTCTAGCGCCCCGGGACGACCTTCGTGGCCTTCAGCCACAGTGCGAACTGGTCGAACCAGGCGTCGCTGGTGGTCCCGTTGGGCTGAGAGGCGAAGCCGTGGCCGCCGGCGCTGTAGAGGTGCAGCTCGACCGACGCGCCCGACTTGCGCCAGGCGTCGAGGAGACCGAGGTCGTCCTTGCCGAAGAAGCGGTCGTCGGCGGCGATGGCGGCGAACAGCGGCGGGGCGTTCGGGGGCACGGGCCCGGTCTTCGTCGGCCCGTAGATCAGGCCCACGAAATCCGGCCGCGCGTCGGGGGCGTTGGCCTGGGTCATGCCCAGGGTGGTGACCGCGCCGGCCGAGAAGCCCAGCAGGCCCACGCGAGCGGGATCGACACCCCATTCGGCGGCGCGGGCGCGCACGGTGCGGACGGCCGTCTGGGTGTCGGCGACGGCGTAGGGGACGGCGGCGTAGATGTTGAGCGGCCCCGCAGCGCGGGGCTTGCCGGCGAAGGTGAAGGCGATCGCCTCCTGGAAGCCCTCGAAGCTGTCGGGCAGGGGCAGCGTCCGGTACTTCAGGATGAAGACCTTGACGCCCAGCGGCTTCAGGCGCGCGGCGACCTGATAGCCCTCGTTGTCCATGGACAGGAACTCGAACCCGCCGCCGGGGACCAGGATCACCGCGGGGCAGGCCTTGCGGCAGTCGCTCGGGAGCGGAATGAGCTCGGGCTGCGTCACGTTGTAGACCATGCGCTGCGGCCCGTTCACGGCCCAGGCCTCGCGCGGGGCGGAACCGGGCGGCGGTGAGGGCGCGGCGGGGACGTCCAGGGCGACGCCCTTGCCGTCGGCGGGGGCGGGGATGGCCTTCACGCCCTTGACCCAGTCGCCCGGCGCGGCGGCCGCGGGCGACGCCAGGCACAGCCCGACCAGCAGCGCGCGGAACGATCGGGCGAGGCTCATGGGGCGGCTCCTGTGGCTGTGGCTCCGCTCGTACAGCCGCCGGGGCGAAGAGTCGCCTGCTTCGTGGTGGTCAGATCGCCAGCGAGTTGCTGACCGCGGGGCTGTTCGGCAGGACGCTGTCGTCCTGGCCGAGGCTGGCGTCGAAGTCCTGCAGCATGTCGAGCAGTTGGTCGGCGCTGCCGATGGTCAGCGGGCGGCCGACCGGGAACTGGTAGCGCCAGTAGGTGGCGATGTGGCTGATCAGGCCGCAGCCCTCGCCCAGCGACAGGAACATCTCGGGCGACTTCAGAAGGAAGTCGCGGAAGGCGAGGGCATTGCCGCTGGCGGTGAGCTGGGCGAACACCTCGTCGTAGACTTGGAGCTGGGTGCGGACGAACTTCACCTGCCGCTCGAGCTTGCCGCGCAGGCGCATGCGGGTGTTTTCCAGCTCGGAGCGGGTGATGGCGTCGACGGCCGTCAGCACGCGCACGCGGCCGAGCTCGGCGAACACCTCCTTCAACTGGCCCCAGAGCGAGTTGAGCACCCACTTGTAGTAGAGGAAGCCTTTCCAGGCGAAGACGCCCTCCTGGTAGTTCTCCTTCTCCAGGCGGAGCGTCAGGCGCAACGGCTCGAGGCGCTCGTCCGACTTGGAGACCAGCAGGGCCTCGACCAGGCGGTTGACGTTGCCCTCCATGCCATCGGCGCCGCGGTAGGCCAGCTCGATCAGCTTGGCGATCTCGGTGCCGACGAAGCGCTGCATGCGCGTGAGGTCGGGGCCCGAGATGTCGAAGTGGGTGGGGCTGATGTCGAAGTTGCGGCGCTTGAGGTGCTCGCGCAGCAGGAACGGGTCCAGCGACGGCATCTCGTCGATAGCCTCCAGCACGGCGACGTCGCGTTCGAGCATGGGGGCCGCGCCGCGCAGTTCCTCGAAGGCGTCCATCCAATAGCGTTGGCCCACGAAGACCGAACGGCCGCCGAGGCCCAGGTCGTCGCGCGCGAAGGGGATGATCAGCTTGGTGGCGCTGAAGCGGTGGCTCTCGAAGTTCTCGTACTCGGGGCCACGCAGCCGGTGGCGCACGATCACCGCGCCGTTCAGCGCGTCGGCGGCGAAGAACGGCCACTTGGCGTGGTCCTCGTTGCCGGCGTTGCGGGCGAGCAGGGCGGCGAGGTTCAGGACCCGCGACGTGGACGCGGTGCGCTCCAGCCCGCGCAGGCTTCGATAGGAACGGTCAGCAGTCTTCGCCACGAGCATCCTCTGGGGCTGCGTCTACGCCCCCACGTCGGCGCGCCCGAGATCAGGGTTAGCTGGATTTGGTAAGCCAACGGCTAAGATTACCGGGGGCCCAGCGTCGCGTCCGGTCGTGGTCTTCCCACCCGTCTGCTTGCTTCGCGCGCAGCCACCCTTCCCATGAAGGGGAGGGAAGGGGGCATGCGGAAACGCATAGCGGTCAGGCAAAATCGCTGATCTATGCAGCGTTCAGATGGTGCTATCTAAACAGTGTCCAGACGGACAGCCCCGCTCCCCCGGGGTTCCCCAGAGAACCGAACCAAAGGTGTGTCAAATGTCTCTCGCGACCTTCGAACGTGGCTTCGACCGCATCGCCCCGCTCTTCCTGCTGGCCCTCGGCGTCTTCGCCGCCATCTCGACCGCCGCTCTCGGCGCGTAAGTCCGGACTGTCTTCCCCGCTCCCCAACACAGCTTCGGACAAGGGCCCCTCGCGGGCCCTTTTTCGTGCTTCCCATGACGAGCTGAAAGCGCGGAGACGCGCGAGGACGGCGCCGCGACGGCGGTCAGCCCTCGTCCCAGACTCCGTCCCAATCCTCGGGTGGAGGGACGATCACCAGGGTCTTGGCCCGGGTCAGCATGAGGGCGGAGGGGCCGTCCGCGGGATCGGCGGCCTTGGCTGCGGCGAAGGCGGCGGCGGCCGCCTCCCAGTTCCGCTTGGTCATCTGGCGGCGGCCCTCGGCGTAGTGCTCGGCGGCAGGGGCCTCGCCGGTGAGGACCTGGAAGATCTTCGACGGCTGGCGGCGGCCGCGGACGCGCACCACGTCCAGCTCGCGCAGCGCATGGCCCTGGCCCTCGACCGCCGCGGCGGTGGCCTCGCAGACGATGACGCCCACCCCATAGGCCTTGGTCAGCGCCTCCAGCCGGGCAGCAAGGTTCACGCTGTCGCCGATGACGGTGTAGTCCATGCGCTTGGGCGAGCCGATGGCGCCGGCGATGACCTCGCCCGTGGCGATGCCCATGCCCAGCCGCAGCTCCGGCAGGCCCTGGCCGGCGCGGCGGCGGTTCAGCGCCTCGGCCAGGCGGATCATCTGGACGGCCGCGGCGACGGCGTTCAGCGGGTCGCGGTCGCCGGCGATGGGCGCGCCCCAGTGAGCCATGATCGCGTCGCCCAGGAACTTGTCGAGCACGCCGTTGCAGGCGGCCACGGCCTCGAACAGCTCGGTGTAGATCTCGTTCAGCACCTCGACGGTCGCGCGCGGACTGAGGGTCTCGGCCAGGGTGGTGAAGTTGCGGATGTCGGCGAAGAGGACGCTGGCGCGGCAGGCGTCGCCGAACAGCAGGGCGTCGTGCGACAGCACCTGGTCGACCACCTCCTGGCTCATGAAGCGGCGCATGGCGCCCTGCAGGCGCTTGCCCTCGGTGATGTCCTCCAGCAGCACGAGCAGGCCCACCGCCTCGCCGTCGTTGAGCAGGGGGACGATGGAGAGGTTGGCCGAGATCGTGTCGCCGCGGCCGGTGACGAGGTCGGCGTCCACCAGGGCCTTTGGCTGGCCGCTCTGGGAGACGGCCGCGAACTCGTCCAGCAGGCCGGGGTTGGCGGCCAGCAGGACGCGGGCGTCGGCGCCGGCCATCTGCTCGGGCGGGATCGCCAGGATGCGGCAGGCGGCCTCGTTCAGCTTGGCGATGCGCGCGTCGGCGTCGAGGGTCAGCACGCCCGACGACATCGAGCGCAGGATGCTCTCGTTGTAGTTCCGCTCGGCGGCCACCTCGGAGAAGAGGGTTGCGTTGTCGATGGCGATGGCGGCCTGGGCGGCGAAGGCGGCCATGCGCTCCATGTCGCCGTCGCCGAAGTGCGGCTTGTCCTGCCGGTTGAGGGCCTGCATCACGCCGAGCCGGCGGCCGTCGCGGGCGGTGACCGGGATCGTGAGCACGCTTGAGGTCCGGTAGCCGGTGAGCGCGTCGACGTCGCGGTGGAAGCGCGGGTCGGCATAGGCGTCGGTGATGTTGATCGGCTGGCCGCTGGTGAAGCAGGCGCCGGCCAGGCCCAGGTGGGCGGGGAAGCGGATGACGCGCGCCTGGCCCTCGGCCACCAGCGACCATAGCTCGCCGGTCTTCTCGTCGTGCAGGAAGAGGGTGCTGCGGTCGGCGTGGATGATGCGCGAGGTGACCTGGACGATCTTGGTCAGCAGGGCCTCCAGCTCCATCTCGCTGGTGATGGCGGCGTTGACGTCGAGCAGGCGGCGCAGGTCGCCGGCGGTCTGCTCGGCGGAGTCGATCGAGAGCGTCCAGCGCTCGGCCAGGATCACGATGTGGGAGAAGAGCAGGACCAGCATGCCGAGCGCCGGCAGGTCGAGGCCGATGCGGTCCTGGCGGATCAGGCCGTTGGTGAGCAGGTCGTAGGTGATCAGGCTGGCGGCGAAGACGCTGAGGCCCAGGAGGAAGATCAGGGCGCTGTCGCGCTTGCGCACCGTGGCCAGCACCACGAGGCCGACCATGTAGAGGAAGGTGGCGGCGCGGACCGGCAGCACCCAGAACGAGATCTGCGAGGCCAGCAGGGTGTCGCCCAGCGCCAGCGCCCCGGCCTGGGCCACGAAGGCGCCGGCCAGCAGGCCCTCGATGATCCAGAAGATCAGACGACTGCTGTCCTTGTTGAACAGGTGGTGGGCGTAGGCGAGGAAGAAGCCCAGAGCCAGCAGGCCCGAGAGGTACTGCAGGCTCAGCATCGCCTGAAGGCCCATGCCCGGGAAGGCGATCAGCAGCAGGTTGTCGTGGCTGAAGATCGCCGCGATCGGCAGCAGGCAGAGCGCGGACAACGCGATGTAGAGCGACGTGCGGTCCTGGCGGCGGAACAGGAAGACCACCAGGCCGTAACAGGCCAGCAGCAGGGTGGCGGTGACGAACATGAAGCCGCGCAGCCAGCCCAGGGTGGTCCAGCGGCTCATGGGCTCGGCCAGGCCCAGGGCGGGGGCCGATTCCATGCCGTTGTCGCGGTGGTGGAACGAGGCCAGCGTGATCTCGAGCTGGAGGTCCCGGCCGTCGGCGTCGAGGACGATGTCCTGCGAGCGGACTTCGTCGCGCGTGGTCGCGGGCGTCAGGCCGACGCGGCCGCGGCCCGAGACCAGGGCGCCGTTCACGCGCACCTGCGACGACTCGAACAGCGTGGGGACGTGCAGAATGTAGCGGCCGGGCGCGAGGCCGCGGATCGTAAGGCCGTAGGACGCCACGCCGCGCTCGGGCAGGGTTGCGCCGCCGAGCTTCTGGCCGGTCCAGACGCCGGGGACGGGCGCGAGCGCCGTCGCGCCGGTGGGCCCCGCGCTCCTCCAGGTCAGCCGCCAGTCGCCGGCGAGGCCGGCCGGGGCGTCGAGTGGCCCATATTGGGAATAGTCGACCACGCCGCCCTGGGCGCGTGGCGCATTGTGATCCGCCAGGTCGGCGAAGAACGGGGCGCAGAGCGCGCACAGCAGGGCCAGCGCCAGGAGGGCGAATATGAGTCGTCGCACCGGCGGCGGGGCGGTCCCGGCCGGGGCGTCTACAGGCGCTGGCGCGCGGTCCGACCCCCTCATGGACGAGACTCCCCCTGACGCCTTATCCGGAATCTTTCGCGTCGAGTCATCCAAGGCCGAGCTTGGTCCGTATCTTGCTGCGAGTGGCTTGCGTCGGGGCATTCCCTCTCAGAGCGAATTTCCCCTGCCAATTGTGTTTCATTGCGGCGCCTTCCCCCGACGGCGCACTGTGAAGCTTGGATGACCGCGCTGTGATCCCCCGCACGGCGCCGGAAAACGGGAGCAGGTCCAATGCCGGCACATCGGCACGGATTCTCGGGCGGGTTGGGACGCGGCGCCCTCGGCGCGGCGCCCGTTTTCATGGATTATCGCCCGCAAGCCCAAGCGGGACAAAGCGTCGCGACCCCGACGTCGTTAACGACTCTGCGGCGGAAATGCGGCATCTCTGCCATGCGCGGCGACTCCCGGGGGGGTATGAGCCGGTCTGCAAGGCATAGAGTAGACCCACGCGTGCTCTTCACTTCGATCAATCAGACCGATCGTAGCGTCGGTGGGACGGAACGCCCATGACCGTGAACGCGATCAGGACCGAGCGGGCGCGCGCCCGCAGCCTCAAGGCCACCCTGCTGGCCTGGGTTTGGCCGCAACCGCTGGACACCCAGGAACGCCGCGGCGGCTGGCTGGCCAGCCTGCTGGGCTGGATGTGGCCCTCGGCCGTCCAGGACGAGCGTTTCGGCCGTCGCCACGGGCTGATGGCCGCCCTGTTCGGCTGGGCCTGGCCCAACGATATCGACAACGGCTTCAAGCGCTTCTGGAAGCTGAGCTGGCTGTGGAGCTGGATGTGGCCCGGCCGCGTCATGGGTCCGGACGGCGAAGTCTGCGCGCTGGCCCCGTGGCACCCCGCGGTGCGCCCTGAGGTCTGCGTCGAGGACCCCTGGTACCGCAAGGCAAGCAAGCACGGCGGCATGGTCTTCATGATGTTCGCGGCCACCGCGATCGCGGCGCCGACCTTCATGGAAGGCACCGGCGTCATCGACGGCGGTCGCCTCAACCTGTTCCGTGGCGGTTCGGACGCCGGCCAGGGCGGCGACGACCAGGGCGGCACGGGCGAACAAGGCCTGGGCGACCAGGGCGCGGGCGGCGGCGGCGCTGGCGGCGGTGACGGCGCCGGCGGGACCGGCGGCGGCGGCGCGGGCGGTGGTTCCGGCGCGGGCGGCTTCGGCGGCCAGGGCCCCGGCGACCAGGGCGGCGGCTCGGGCGGTGGCGGTGGTGGCGGCGAAGGCGGTGGCGACACCGGCACGCCCGGCAACCCCGGCAATCCCGGCGGCGACGGCCTGACCTTCCTCGATCCTCCGACGACTCCGGGCGGCGGTGAAGTTCCGAGCAACTTCGGCGGCTTCAACGGCGGTGGCGGCGACGGCGGCGGCACGGGTGGAACCGGCGGTGGCGGTGGCGGTGGTGGCGGCGAGCAGCCGACCGGCACGAACCCGACCAATCCGACGGATCCGACCACGCCGACGACCCCGACCAATCCGACTGATCCGACCACGGGCGGCGGCGATCCCACGGGGCCGACGCAACCCACGCAGCCGACGGACAAGCCGACGTTCCCGACCGATCCGGGTGGTCCGACGACCAATCCGGGCGGCGGCCCGAACCTGCTGGTCCCGACCAATCCGGGCGGCGGCGACGAAGATCCGCGCAACGACCCGCCGCGCACCGATCCCGATCGCGACGTGACGACGCCGATCCCCGAGCCGGCCACCTGGGCCATGATGATCGTGGGCTTCGGCGCGGTGGGCTACATCGTCCGCCGTCGGCGGATCTCGGCGAAGATCGCCTGAGATCAGCGGCCATCGCCTAAAGACACTTCGGCCCGGCGAAAGCCGGGCCGAATGCCTTTCAGGGTCCGCTCAGTACGGGTTGTAGTAGCGCGGCGGCGGCCAGGTGGGCCGCGGCGGGGGCGCCCAGCGGTCGTCCTCATCCTCGTCGCCGTAATACGGGCGCTGCGGCGCCTGGGCCTGATAGGCGCGGCGGCGCTGTTCTTCCTCATAGGCCCGCTGGCGGGCCTCGGCGTAGACGCGCTCCTGGGCGGCGGCCTCGGCGCGGCGCTGGCGCTCGGCGGTCTCCTCCACCTGGCGGCGCTGGGCCTCGGCGGCGGCGGTCTGGGCCTGGACCGCGGCGAGCTGGGCGTCGTTCAGCGCCTTGGCGCGGCCCTCGGCCTCGGCCCGGTCGCGGGCGGCCTGATCGGCGGCGAGGCGCTCGCGATGCCGCGACGCGGTCTGGGCGCCGCAGGTCTTGAGGTCGGCCAGGCCCTGCTCCGACCCGGCCAGCGGCACGGTCAGAGGCTCCTCGGTCAGCCAGGCCACGCCCAGCGTCCCGCCCTTCTTCATGGCGGCCTCCGTCTCCTCGGACAGCACCAGCTCGCCGGCCCCGTCCTCGCCGCGCAGCATCAGGTTGGAGAACCGCGCCTTGTCGATGCGGATCGGCAGGAAGGCGCGCGCCGGCAGGTCGTCCTTGAAGAACCGCAAGGAGACGATCTGGCCGTCCGAGATCAGGCTGACCGGCGTCACCGCGCCCGAGCGGGCGGTGAGCTCCAGCTCGACCCGGCAGCCGGTGTCGGTGGGGTTGATCACCCACAGGGCTGTGGGGCGGGCGGCTGCGGAAGGGCGGGTGGTGGCGGCCTGCGCCGACCCTGAGAGAAGCGCAGCAACCACTGCGCCCCCGATGATCATCTTGATCACGACGGCTCCTGTGTCTGACACGCGCCGTGAAGATACGGCCGTTCAGCGCAGGCCGCTAGAGGCGTGGCTGTCGCGGGTGCTAGGGTCCGCGCTTCGCAGATGGGAGGAGCGCAGCATGGCGCGGATGTGGATGATGGCCGCCGTGGCGGCCGTGGCGTTGACGGCTTCCGCGGTGCAGGCGGCGACCCCGCCCAACATCGCCGCGGCCCTGGCTGACAAGGGCCGGCCGGCGGAAGAGGCGGCGCGCGACGCGGCGCGCAAGCCGGGTGAGCTGCTGGAATACGCCGGCGTGAAGCCAGGCCAGAAGGTGGTCGACCTGGTGATGGGCGGCGGCTACTTCACCCGCCTGCTGTCGGTGGCGGTGGGGCCGAAGGGCGAGGTGATCGCCTATCAGCCCAGCGAGTTCATCCAGTTCCAGGCCAAGTACGGCGAGGACCAGAAGAAGGTCGCGGCCGCCTACGCCAACGTGAAGCCGCTGACCTCGACGTTCGGGGCGCTGGACCTGCCGGACGGCGTCGACCTGGTGCTGACCGTCCAGAACTACCACGACATGCACCTGACGCCGTTCCCGAAGGACACAGCGGCCAAGGTCAACGCCGAGGTGTTCAAGTCGCTGAAGCCGGGCGGGCTCTATGTAATCGTCGACCACGTGGCGCCAGCGGGCTCGGGGCTGGAGCCGCCGCAGAAGCTGCACCGGATCGACCCGGCCATCGTGAAGCAGGAGGTCGAGGCCGTGGGCTTCAAGCTGGAGAGCGAGAGCCCGCTGCTGAAGGACTCGAGCGACAGCCACGACAAGAGCGTCTTCGACCCCTCGATCCGTGGGAAGACCGACCAGTTCATCATGAAGTTCCGCAAGCCGAAGTAGGCGGACCGCGGCGGGACGGGCGCGCCTGCGACAGTTTGTCAGGCGCGCCAATCCCCAGTGTTTACCGGCCGTTGGGTGTCGGCAGGGACATGGTCGATCCATGTTCTTTGCGCGTGCTTCCGAGCTGACAGAAGGTCAGGTCGCGCTCCGGCGGTTCATGGTGCTGGGCGCGGCGCTGGTGGCCCTGGTGCTGGCCGGCGTCGGCGCGATCCTGGTCGGCGGCGTGCGCGCCCTGGACGCCCTGCAAGTGCAGGAAGACAGCGCGCGGATCGAGCGCGGCCTGAACCGGGCGCTTGAGACCGTCGTCGCCGACATCACCACCGCCACGATCTGGGACCAGGCCTACGCGAACCTGCGGCCCGGCGGCGACCTCGTCTGGGCGGACCAGGAGGTCGGCAGCTATTTCGCCTACAACCGCGGCCACGACATCTCGGTGGCCATCGACGGCCGGGGACGGCCGTTCTACGCGTGGCGCGGCGCGGGCCGGGCGGACCCGGGCGGCCAACACGCCTTCCTCGCCCAGGCGGCGCCGCTGATCCGCAAGGTCCGCGCCGTGGAGGCGGCCCGCAGGGGCAAGGCGCTGCCGCCCAGCGCGTCGGATCCCGCGCTCGCGGAGACGGCCCGGGGGATCGTGGTCTCGGACGGGGTCTTCTACCTGACCGCCGTCTCCACCGTGACGCCGGAGTACGGCAGCGAACTGCGCCGTCCCGGGCCCGCCGTGATCGTTGTCTCCGCACAGCGCATGGACCGCCAGCTGATGGCCACGCTGCAGGAGTTCCGGCTGGCCAGCCCGCGCGTCGCGAGGACGCGGCCCGAGGGCGGGCCGGGCGTGCCGCTGCGCGACGCCGCCGGGCGGCGGGTGGGCTGGCTCGTCTGGGCGCCGCACCATCCCGGGGCGCACGTGCTGGCGCAGGCAGCGCCGGCGATCGCCATCGGCCTCCTGGCGCTGGCCGCGGTGATGGCGGCCCTGGGCTGGCAGATCCTGCGGGTCGCCCGCCAGCTGGGCGCGCACGAGCGGGCGCTGACCGACGCCATGCGCGAGCTGGAGGACGCGCGCGACCGCGCCGAGGCCGCCAACGTCGCCAAGAGCCGGTTCCTGGCCAACATGAGCCACGAGATCCGCACGCCGCTGAACGGGGTGCTGGGCATGGCCCAGGTGCTGGGGGCCAGCGACCTAGCCGCCGCCGACCGCGAGAAGGTCGACGTGATCCGGGCCTCGGGCGAGACACTGCTCGGCCTGCTGAACGACATCCTGGACCTCTCCAAGGTGGAGGCGGGCCGCGTCGAGCTGGAGATGCGGCCGTTCGACATCGAGGCGATGGTCGAGGACGCCACGCGCGGCTTCGCCGTCATGGCCGCGCAGAAGGGCGTGCGCTTCCGGGCGGACGTCGAGCCCGCGGCGCGTGGCGTCTGGATGGGCGACGGCGCGCGCATCCGCCAGGTGCTGGCCAACCTGACCTCCAACGCCCTGAAGTTCACCGCCGCCGGCGAGGTGCGCGTCGGCGTGCGCCGTACCGACGAGGGGATCGCCTGCACGGTCTCGGACACCGGCGTCGGCATCGCGCCCGCGTTGCTGGAGGGCCTGTTCCGGCGGTTCTCGCAGGTGGATCCCAGCACGACGCGCAAGTACGGCGGCACCGGCCTGGGCCTGGCGATCTCGCGGGAGTTCGTCGAACTGATGGGTGGCCAGGTGGCCGTGACCAGCGCCGAGGGCTGCGGCTCGGCGTTCACGTTCAACCTGCCGCTGGAGTGGCTGCACGCCCCGGTCCCGGCCGCCCTGGCGCCTGAGGCCGAGACGGTCGTGCTGCCGCCGCTGCGGATTCTGGCGGCCGAAGACAATCCGACGAACCAACTGCTGCTGACGGCCATGCTGGAGCCGCTGGGCGTGGAGCTGACCTTGGCGGGCGACGGCCGGCAGGCGGTGGAGGCCTTCGCCGAGGGCCGCTTCGACGTGGTGCTGATGGATGCGCAGATGCCGGTGATGCACGGCGTCGATGCGGCGTTGGCGATCCGCGCGCTGGAGGCCGAGCGCGGCCTTTCGCCGACGCCGATCCTGGCGGTCTCGGCCAATGTGATGCGCCACCAGATCGACGAGTACCTGGCGGCCGGCATGGACGGCGTGGTCGCCAAGCCGATCGAGATGGCCGCGCTGGTGGCCGCGATCGAGGTGGCGGTGGCCGGGCCGGACGCCGAGGCGGGCGACACGCGCGCAGCCTGAGCCGCCTTGCCCGAAGCGGCGCGGCATGGCGACTATGCCGCATGTTCGACTGGAATGACGTGAAGGCGCTGCTGGCGGTGGCGCGCGGGGGCTCGACCGCCGCGGCGGCGCGCGAGCTGGGGGTGAACCAGACCACGGTGGCGCGGCGCCTTGAGGCGCTGGAGCGCGACCTGGACGCGCGGCTGGTGGAACGGCACCAGGCGGGCGCGAGCCTGACCGACGCGGGGCTGTCGCTGGTGGCCGACGCCGAGGCCATGGAGCGGGCGGCCGCCTCGATGCGCCAGACGCTGGAGGCGCATCGCCGCGGCGTGGCCGGCACGCTGCGGGTGACGCTGAGCGAGATGCTGGCGGGCACGGCGATGACGCCGCTGCTGGCCGAGTTCCGCGAGCTCTATCCCGACATCGCGCTGGAACTGATCGTCACCGACCAGATGCTCGACGTGGCCGCCGGCGAGGCGGACATCGCGTTCCGGGGGTCACAGTCGCTGGCGGACTCCAGCCTGGTGGCGCGCAAGGTGTCGTCGACGAACTGGGCGCTCTACTGCAGCCGCGCCTACGCCCACCGCATGGGCCTGCCGGCGACGCCTGCCGATCTCAAGAACCACGTGGTGATCGGCGGCACGGACGAGCCGCAGACGATCCCGGGCCTGCAGCCGGTGCTGCGCCAAGCGCCGGGCGTGACGCCCACCCTGAAGTCGACCAGCATGACCAACCTGTTCGCCTCGATCCAGGCGGGGCTGGGGATCGGCCCCATGCCCTGCATCACCGCCGACGCGGACCCCGACCTGATCCAGGTGTTTCCGCCGGACCCCGAGAGCATGGCCTACACGTGGATCATCACCCGGCCCGAGCTGAAGGACGCGCCGCGGGTCCGCGCCTTCATCGACTTCTTCGCGCCGCGCATCCAGGCGCTGACCCGCGACTTCGAGGAGAAGGCGCGGCGCCGGGCCGAGGACGCTAGTTCGGAGCCTTGAGCTTGCGGTCGAAGAACTCGACCAGCTGCTGGGCGCGGTGCATGCGGTTCATGGGCGTCCAGCCGCCGCGGTGGCGCAGGCCCGGATAGACCATCGTCTCGAACGGCTTGCCCTCAGCCTGCAGTGCGAACAGCACGCGAGTGGAGTGGTCGAAGGTGACGTTGTCGTCGGCCATGCCGTGGACCAGCAGCAGCGAGCCGGACTTCAGGCGCGACAGGCGGCTGACCACCTCGGACTTCGCGTAGCCGTCGGCGTTGTTCGCCGGCGTGCCCATGAAGCGCTCGGTGTAGTGGGTGTCGTAGAGCTTCCAATCGGTGACCGGGGCGCCGGCGACGCCCGCCTTGAATGGGCTGTCGGGGGCCGTGAGCATCAGCAGCGTCATGTAGCCGCCGTAGGACCAGCCGGTGACGCCGATGCGTCCGGCGTCCACGTAGGGCAGGGTCTGGAGGTACTTTGCGCCGGCGATCTGGTCGTCGACCTCGAGCTGGCCCATGCGCCGGTCGATGGCGGTCTTGAAGGCTGCCGAGCGGTTGGGCGTGCCGCGGTTGTCGAGGCGGAAGAGGATGTAGCCGGCGTCCAGCAGGATCTGGTCTTCCGGCGTGTGCCAGTTGGCGCCGACGCGCGCGCTGCCGGGGCCGCCGTAGACCTGGACGACCACCGGGTACTTCTTCGCCGGATCGAAGCCAGGCGGCGTGCGCAGCGACCACCAGAGGTCGCTGCCGTCGGCCGCCTTGATGGTCCCGAACTCGGGCTGGCGCAGGCGGTCCGCGTAGGGCCAGAACGGATGGCCGGCCTTCAGCGCGTTCTCCTCGATCCAGCGCACGCGGGTCCCGTCGGCGCGGTAGAGGGCGGTCTGCGGAGGGGTCTTGGGATCCTCGTAGGTCCCGGCGAAGGCGCCGCCCTTGCTGGCGACGGTGACGGTCCAGGTCCCGCCGGCGGGCGTCAGGGCCTTGGGCTCGCCCGGCTTGGCGTAGGAGACGGAATAGATCCGCCTCTCGATCGGCTTGTCCTTGTGGGCGGCGAAGATGACCGTCTTGGCGGCCTCGTCTACGCCCTCGATCTTCTCGACCGGCCAGTCGCCCTGGGTGACCTGGCGAACCAGCTTCCCGGCGCCGTCGTAGAGGTAGATGTGCAGCCAGCCCGAGCGCTCGGAAGACCACAGGAAGGTCCCGTCCTTGAGCGGCCGGAAGTCGTCCGAGAGGTCGACCCAGTGGGGGCTGGTCTCGGAGAGGATCACCTTGCCCTGGCCGGTGATGGGGTCGACGGCCAGCAGGTCGAGACGGCGCTGGTCGCGGCTCTCGCGCTGGACGTAGAGGGTCTTCCCGTCCTTCGCCCAGTCGACCCGGGCCAAATAGATGTCGGCGTCGGGGCCGAGGTCGACCTTCACGCGCCGGCCATCCAACGGCTGGACGTAGAGGTCCACCTTGGCGTTCGGGCGGCCGGGGCGCGGGTAGCGCTGGGGCACGACGCGGGCGCCGGTGGCGTTCACCTCGGGGCGGTCGACGATGTCGACGCCGGTCTGGTCGACGAAGGCGAGGGCGACGGCCTTGTCGTCGGGGCTCCACCAGTAGCCGGTGTGGCGGTCCATCTCCTCCTGGGCGATGAACTCGGCCGTGCCCCAGCTCTTGAGCTCGGTCCCGCCTTCGGTGAGGGCGCGTTCGGCGCCGCCCGCGGCCGGCATGACGTAGAGGTTGTCGTCGCGGACGTAGGAGACGAAGCCGCCCTCGGGCGAGATCTTGGCGTCGATCTCGTCGCCGTCGGTCTTGGTGAGCTGGCGGGCCTGCTTGGCGGCCACGTCATAGACCCAGACGTCGCCCTCGACGGGAGCCAGGATCAGCTTGCCCAGCTCGTCCCAGGCGTAGTCCACCACGCCGCGGGTGGCGACGCCGGCCCGCTCGCGCCGCGCCTTCTCGGCCTCGGACAGCTCGCGCTCGGCGGGCGCCAGCTTCTTGCCGTCGAGCAGCAGGCGCGGTTCGCCGCCGGCCACGTCGGCGATCCAGAGGTCGGTGACGGTGAGATCGTCGGCGCGGGTCTTGATGTAGGTCACCGACTTGCCGTCGGGCGACAGCTGCACCCCCTTGGCGCGGGGACCGGAGATGTCGGGGCTTTCGAAGATCCGCTGGGGCGGGAGTTTTTCGGCCATGGCGGGGGCGACGACGAGCAGGGCCGCGAGGGCGGCGAGGCTGAATTTCATGGCCGCTGTTGAACCGCGTCGAAACGGACTTGGCAATCCGTCCTTTCAGTTGCTCCCCCGCCGGGGGAGCCGTCGGCGAACGCCGACTGAGGGGGCGCTCAAAGGCCCCGGCGGTCCCCCTCCGTCACCTGCGGCGACACCTCCCCCGACGGGGGAGGAACTTGAATATGCGCCGCCTCTGTGCGAGGTCCCGGCCATGAGCGAAGAGACCCCTCCGGCCCTGCCCGACCGCCTGTCGGTGGATCCGAACAGCCCCTACTACGACGCCGCCGTCCTGGAGCGGAACGTGGGTGTCAAGTTCAAGGGGCAGGACAAGACCAACGTCGAGGAATACTGCGTCAGCGAAGGCTGGGTGCGGCTGGCCGTCGGCAATTCCAAGGACCGCCACGGCAACCCGCTGACCATGAAGCTGCAGGGGCCGGTCGAGCCCTATTACCGCGAGGGCTGAGGCCTGCCGGGCGACGTGTCGCCGGCGCCACACGATGCGTAACATCGACGAACGGTGGTCACGCCCGTTGCCCCAGCGGCGACGGCCGCCAGCGGTCGCGCGATCCGGGCGTCTGTCGCATATCTGTTTTATTTCAATGAGATGTCGTCGCGGAAACGTCGCCTGACGCCTCGCCGATCGCCGACACGTGAGCGACTTTCATGAGACCGCTGAGGCGATCTCCTTAAGCCGGGCCCGCGGCCCTCCCTATGCGTGCCGACAGGCAGCGGCTGGGGGCGGCGCGCGACGTCAAGCGCCCAATTCCAGATCCCGACCGCTGCGGAAGCACGTTCGCCGCGCACGCCCTGGGGGGCTGGCGGCCACTGGAGGACCTGGATTTGAAGTTGCTCTCGACGCGCCAGCGGCTGCTGGCCTCCTCGATCATGTGCGGCCTAGCCGCCGCCGCTTGGGCCGACACGGCCGCCGCGCAAAGCGGTGGCGACACGGCCGAAGTCGGCGAGATCGTGGTCACCGGCTCGCGCATCCGCCGCGACACGTTCAACGCCCCGCAGCCGCTGTCGGTGGTCACCGCCGAGGCGATCCGCGAGTCGGGCAACACCTCGATCGGCGACATCCTCTTGGAACAGCCGAACATCAACCCGGCGACCAACAGCCAGAACAGCTCGACGACGCTGTTCCTGGCCGGCCAGACGCGGGCCGACATCCGCGGCATCGGGCCGACGCGCACCCTGGTGCTGATGGACGGTCGCCGCCTGCCGTTCTCCGACGCCAGCTCGCCGGCCGTCGACCTGAACACCATCCCGTCGCTGATGGTCGAGCGGATCGAGACGATCGCGGGCGGCGCCTCGGCGGTCTACGGCTCGGAAGCCATCTCGGGCGTCGTGAACTTCATCATGAAGAAGGAACAGGACGGCCTGGAGATCGACGTCCAGGGCGGCATCGCCGAGGAAGGCGACGGCGAGGAGTTCCGCACCGGCTTCAACTGGGGCTCCAAGTACCTGGACGGCCGGCTGAACGTCCTGATCGGCGGCGAGTACGCCAAGCAGGACAAGATCATGCAGAAGGACCGCGACTGGGCCTACCCGGGCATCCGCCGCGACACCCGCCAGACGCCGCAGACGATCATCCCGAACTCGCGGTCCAACAACTCGCCCTACGCCGTGTTCCAGCTCACCGGCGGGGCGCTGGGGACGGCGCGGGCCGTGGCGCTGGACATCCGCAACCCGACCAACGTGGTGCGCCTGTCGGCCGCCTGCTCGACGCCCACCGTGCAGCCCGACTGCCAGGACGAGTCGCTGCCCTATTCGACGTTCTTCAACGCGCTGCAGGGCAAGAGCGACCGCGCGGTGCTGCGGACCTATGTCGACTACAAGCTGACCGACACCTGGAAGACCTTCCTCGACGCCACCTATGTGAAGGCGGGCGGCTACGGCATCTTCGTGCCGGCCTTCTCGTCAGCTCCGGGCGGCGGGACCATGCCGGTCGTGCTGCGCGGCGACAACGCCTACCTGAACGGCGCGGGCGCGACCGCCGCGGCGCTGCGGGCTGAATGGACCGCGGCCGGCAAGCCCTTCACCCAGGCCTCGACCGCCCAGGTCGGCAAGATCTGGGACGAGTTCGGCTATCGCAACGTGAAGTCCGAGCGCGAGCAGGTCCGCGTGGCCGGCGGCTTCGAGGGCAAGTTCCAGACCTTCGGCCGCGACGTGAATGTGGACGGCTACGCCCAGTACTCCGAGCTGAGCGGCACCACGATCTCGTACAACGTGCCGAACATCGCCCGCGTGCAGCAGGCGACGGACGCCGTGGTGCTGAACGGCCAGGTGGTGTGCCGTGACGCGGGCGCCCGCGCCGCCGGCTGCACCCCCTGGGACCTGGTCAACGGGCCCAGCCGCGAGGCCATCCTGTGGACCAACGCCAACTCGGCCACCGACCAGAAGGTGAAACAGACCGTCGCGGGCCTGAACTTCGCCACCAACCTGTTCGACCTGCCGGCCGGCCCGGTGGGCGTGGCCTTCGGCGCCGAGTACCGCAAGGAGGAGAGCTCGTTCGTCCAGGACGCCCTGGGCGCCACCGGCGCGCTGTTCTTCAACGCCATCGGCACGCGCTCGGGCGAGTACAGCGTGAAGGACGCCTACGGCGAAATCCGCATCCCGATCCTGCGCGACGCGCCGTTCGCCGAGGAGCTGTCGCTGGAGCTGGCGGGCCGTGTTTCGGACTATTCGACCATCGGCGGCGCCGACCAGTACCGCCTGCACGTCGAGTGGGCGCCGGTGAAGGACATCCGCTTCCGGGCGACCGAGTCCACCGCCGTGCGCGCGCCGAACATCGTGGAGCTGTTCGCCCCGCAGAGCCGCAACTTCACCACCGCGGCCATCGACCCCTGCGACAAGGACGTGTTCCGGACGGCCTCGGCCGCCCAGCAGGCGGCGCGGCGTGTCACCTGCGCCGCGGCGATCCCGGGCTGGAACCCGGCGACGTTCATCTCGAACTTCGGCACCGGCCGCTCGTCGCTGCCGCTGCTGCAGGGCGGCAACCCGGACCTCGGCCCGGAAAAGGCGCATACCTACGAGTACGGCGTGGTGATCCAGCCGCGCTGGATCCCGGGCTTCCAGGCCTCGGCCGACTTCTTCAAGTACAACATCACCAACCAGGTCGGCCTGGTGGCGATCAACACGCTGTTCCAGCAGCTCTGCTACGACAGCGCCGACGCCTATGCCTCCAACCCGTTCTGCGCCCAGATCCAGCGCGACCCGACCGGGACGAACGGCGGCGCTGTGCCGGGCGGCGTGGTCCAGGTGGTGCTGGTCAACCAGAACGTGGCCAGCGTGAAGGTCGAGGGCTGGGACTACTCCATGTCGTACGGCTTCCACACCGAGGACGTGTTCGGCCAGGACTTCGGCGACATCTCGCTGCGCGTCGACGCCACCTGGATGTACCGGTTCGCCGTCCAGGGCCTGCCCGGCCAAGCCTACACCCAGGCCGCCAACACGATGAACAACGGCACGCCCGAGTGGAAGGGCAACGCCTCGGCGCGGTGGAGTTACGACAAGTACTCGTTCTCGTGGAGCACGATCTACGTGGGCTCGATGATCTCCAACAGCGCCTTCGCGCCGGGGGCCATCACCCGCTACAAGACCGGCGACTACTTCCGTCACGACGCGCGGGTGACCTATCGGGTCAACGACCAGACGACGCTGCGGGCCGGGGTGGTGAACCTCTTCGACCGCCACCCGCCGCAGATCCCGGACAACAGCATCTACACCGGCACCGGGACCGGCTCGTCGCAATACGACAACCGCGGCCGCTTCTTCTTCGTGGGCGCGGGGATGAACTTCTAGATCGGCGGGACTCTTCTCCCCCTGCGGGAGAAGGTGTCGTCCGCAGGACGACGGACGAGGGGTCACGCGGCGTGTCCGGTGGCCCCTTCTTCGTTTCCGAGGCGCGTGAGCCATGCCGCGGCGTTTTGCGGCCCGCAGGGTGGGCTTATTCCCCGTCTTCGCGGGGGAGGGGCTCGACCTTCAGGGAGGTGACGCGGGCGCCCTTGCGGGCTTCCACGCGGAAGCGGTGGTGGTGGAAGGTGTAGGTCTGGCCGACTTCCGGGATCGCCTGCGCCTCGTGGATCAAGAGGCCCGCGACAGTCACCGCCTCGTCGTCGGGCAGGTCCCAGTTCATGGCGCGGTTGAGCTCGCGGATGGTCACCTTGCCCTCGACCACCACGCCGCCGCCCTCGGCCGGCTTGATGCCGGCGGCGACCACGTCGTGCTCGTCCTCGATCTCGCCGACGATCTCCTCGAGGATGTCCTCCAGGGTCACCAGGCCCTGCAGGGCGCCGTATTCGTCGACCACCAGGGCGAAGTGGTTCTGCTTCTTCAGGAAGGCGGCCAGCTGATCTTTCAGCGAGGTGGTCTCGGGGATGAACCACGGCTCGCGCAGGATCTCCTCGATGTCGACCTCGTCGATCTGGCCGTCGGCGTCGGCGATGGCGCGCAGCAGGTCCTTCACGTGCAGAACGCCGACGACGTTCTCGGGGTCGTCGCGGTAGATCGGCACGCGGCTGTGCTGGCTGGCCAGGGTCTCGGCGACGATCTCGCGCGGGCCGATCGCGCCGTCGATGGTCTCCATGGAGCGGCGGTGGACCATCACCTCGGAGACGTCCATCTCGCCCAGGTCCAGCACCCCGCCCAGCATGTAGCGGTCGCGGGTCTCCACCAGGCCTTCGGAGTGGTGATATTCGACCGCGCCGCGGATCTCCTCGTGGGCGGCGAGCACGTCGGTCCCGGCGTCCAGCTTGATGCCGAACGGGCGGAGCGTCAGGCGCACGATCCACTGGGCGCCGTCGGCCAGGGGGCCGAAGATCTTCACCGTCCAGAACGTCGGGATCGACAGGCCGCGGGCCACGTCGTCGGCGCGGGCGATGGCCAGCGTCTTGGGCAGGATCTCGGAGAAGACCACCACCAGCACGGTCATCACCACCGTGGCGATCAGCGCGCCCAGCGGGCCGGGGAAGGCGGCCGACAGCACACTGGTGGTCAGCGCCGAGGCGCCAATGTTGATGACGTTGTTGGCCAGCAGGATGGCCCCGATCATCGTCTCCTGGTTGCCCAGGAGGCGGTTGATGCGCCGCGCGGCGGCGTCGCCCTCGCGTTCGAGCTGGTGCAGACGGCCGCGGCTGGCCGCCGTCATCGAGGTCTCGGCCGCCGACAGCAGCGCCGAGAGGGTGAGCATGACGACCAGCGACGGCGCGAGCGCCGCGATCAGGGCGAAGATCATCCTCGGGCGCCCTCGGTCACCAGGAAATCACGCACGGCGGCGGCGTCCACGTCCTTGGCCACGAAGGCGTCGCCCAGGGCGCGGGCGAGGATGAAGGTCAGGCGGCCGGCCTCGGCCTTCTTGTCCTGGCCCATGTGCGCGACCAGCCGGCCCGCGTCGAACGGATGGCCGGCGACCTCGGGCAGGGTGGTGGGCAGGCCCGAGGCGGCGATCGCGCGGGTGGCGCGCGTGGCGTCCTGGCCGTCGACCAGGCCCTGGCGGGCGGAGAAGCGGAAGGCCAGCGCCATGCCGGCGCCCACGGCCTCGCCGTGCAGCAGGGCGTCGCCATAGCCGGTCTCGGCCTCCAGCGCGTGGCCGAAGGTGTGGCCCAGGTTCAGGAGGGCGCGGCGGCCCTGTTCCTTCTCGTCCTCGGCGACGATCTCGGCCTTCATTTCAACGGAACGCGCGACGGCGTAGGCCAGGGCGTCGGGCTCGCCTGCCAGCACGGCGGCGGCGTTGGCCTCCAGCCATTCGAAGAACGCGCGGTCGCCCAGCAGGCCATACTTGATGATCTCGGCGTAGCCGGCCCGCATCTCGCGTTCGGGCAGGGTGGCGAGCACCGTGAGGTCGGCCAGGACCAACTTCGGCTGGTGGAAGGCGCCGACCAGGTTCTTGCCGCGCGGGGTGTCGATGGCGGTCTTGCCGCCGACGGAGCTGTCGACCTGGGCCAGCAGGGTCGTCGGAATCTGCACGAAGTCGATGCCGCGCTTGTAAATGGCGGCCGCGAAGCCCGCGAGGTCGCCCACCACGCCGCCGCCGAAGGCGGTGACGATGTCGCCGCGGTCCAGCTCCAGCGCCAGCAGGCGGTCGGAGACGCCGGCCAGGCCTTCGAAGCTCTTGGTCTGCTCGCCCGGCGGAACGATCACCGGCAGGGCGCGCAAGCCCGCGGCCTCCAGGGCGGCGGTCAGGCGCTCGCCGTGCAGGCGCCAGACGGTCTCGTCGCTGACCACGGCGGTGCGGCCGCGCTTCTGGAACGGCGCGATCAGGCGGCCGGCGGCGTCCAGCAGGCCCTCGCCCACGAGGACGTCATAGGCCCGGTCGCCCAGGCCGACGGGAACGGTGCGGCTCATTCGCAGGGTTCGCCCAGATATGCGCTCATGGCGTGGATCACCTGGCCCACGGTGACGTGGTGGGCGGTGTCGCCGGTCTCCACCACGATGTCGGCCTCGGCATAGACCGGATAGCGCACCTCGGCCTGGGCCTTCAGGACGTCCATGGGGTCCTTGCCGGCGATCAGCGGGCGGCTGTCCTTGCGGGCGACGCGGCGGGCCAGGACCTCAAGGTCGGTCTTCAGCCAGACCGAGACGGCGCGCTCCTTGATGAGGCCCCGGGTCTCGGCGTTCATGAAGGCGCCGCCGCCGGTGGCCAGCACGTGGGGCGGGCCTTCGAGCAGGCGGCCGATCACGCGGCGCTCGCCGTCGCGGAAGGCGGGCTCGCCCAGCTCGGCGAAAATCTCGGGGATGGTGCGGCCGGCCGCGGCCTCGACCTCGGAATCGGCGTCGCGGAAAGGCAGGCCCAGCGCATTGGCGAGGCGACGGCCCACGCTCGACTTGCCGACGCCCATGAGGCCCACAAGCGCGATGGTTCGGCGGCGAAGCGGTTCGTAGCGGTCCATCTGACGGCGCAGCCTTTACACGACCCTGCCCCCTCGCGCCAATCGGCGGCGGTGGATAAGCTGCCCTCCATGTCGCGTATCGCCCTCATCGCAGGCCTCATGACCCTGGCGGCGGCGCCCGCCTACGCCCAGGACCCCGCCGCCGCGCCGCCGGCGCCCGCGCCCGCGCCGGAAGCGGCCGCGCCGGCCGCCGCCACGCCCTTGCCGCCGGCGCCGCAGGTGCAGGTGGTCCAGCTCGCCGCGCCCGACGCTTTCTCCACGCCCGGCCGCGACACCGGCCTGCCGGCCGACCTCTGGAAGGGGACCCCGGTGGAGACGGCGCGCGCGGTGCTGCCGCTGCTGGCGTCGAAGCCGCTGTCGCCGGCCGCGACCTATCTGGCGCGCCGCGTGCTGGCGACCGGCGCGCGGGGCCCCGAGGGCTCGGCCAACGACGAGGCGCTCTCCGGCGCGCGGGCCAGCGCGCTGATCGCGCTGGGCGACGTGCAGGCCGCGACCCGCATCCTCGACCGCGCACCCGGCCTCGACCGCAATGCGGCGCTGTCGCAGGCGGCGGCCGAGACCGCGCTGCTGGCCGGCGACACCGCGCGAGCGTGTTCGATCGCCCAGGGCCTGTCGGCGGGCCGGGGCGAGGCCTACTGGCTGCGCCTGCGCGCCTTCTGCCAAGCCGAAGCGGGCCAGACAGCCCAGGCCCAGCTCACCTTCGACCTGGCCCAGGCGCAGGCGCGTGACGCTGTGTACGGGCGCCTGATGGCGGCGAAGCTGGGAGCCGGCGCGCCGGGCGCGGCCTCCCTGCGCAACGGCCTGGACCTGGCGCTGTCGAAGAGTCTCAACCTCGACCTGTCGGCGGTGAAGCCCGGCCCGGCGGTGGCCGCGGCCCTGTCGGGGACCGAGCCGCCGACGCCCTCGTTCGACGTCAGCCTGATCGACGCCCAGATCGGTGGCCTGGGCCAGGCGGTGGTCTCAGGCCTGCCGCCGGAGACCGGCGTCTCGGCCCTGATCGCGGCGGCCGCGGAGTCCGTCGACCCCAAGGCCAAGCCACGGCTGCAGGCGGCGGCGGTGCTGCTGGCGGCGCTGGCCAACGACCTGCCCGGCCCCGACCGCGCCCGAATCTCGGCCTTCGCCGTGGCCGAGGGCAAGGCTCCGGCCGGCCGCAACCTGGCGCTGGAGGCCGCGGCCGACAGCCGCCGCGTAGGCGAGGCGGCGCTGTTGGCGCTGTGGACCTGCGCCGACGCCGGTGTGGCGGGCCCCGCCATAGGCGACCGCGCGCGCATCGTCCGCACCCTGATCCGCGCCGGCCTGCCCGACGACGCGCGCCTCTTCGTGCTCGAGGGCCTGGCGGGCCTGAAGTGAGCTCGAAAGGCGCCGACTGGGCCGAGGCCTTCCTCGAGATGATGGCCGTGGAGCGGGCGGCGGCGCGCAACACGCTTTCAGCCTATTCCCGAGACCTGACCGACGCTGGCGGCTTCCTGGCCGGGCGCGGACGGGGCCTGGCCGAGGCCAGCGCCGAGGACGTGGAGGCCTATTTCGCCGACCTCGGCGCGCGGGGCCTGTCCCCGGCCACGGCGGCGCGGCGGCGCGCGGCGGTGCGGCAGTTCTACCGCTTCGTGCTGGGGGAGGGCTGGCGCGACGACGACCCTTCGCGCCGGGTCGAGGCGCCGAAGAAGGGTCGGCCGCTGCCCAAGGTGCTGAGCCGCGAGGAGATGGACCGGCTGATCGGCGCGGCGGCGGCGCGCGACGGGGCGCAGGGCCTGCGCTTCGGCTGCATGGTGGAGCTGGCCTATGCGTCGGGCCTGCGGATCTCGGAGCTGACGGCCCTGCCGCTGGCGGCGCTGCAGCGCGACCCGGCCTATCTGATCGTCAAGGGCAAGGGCGGCAAGGAACGGCTGGCCCCCCTGAACGACGCCGCGCGCGCGGCGGTGAAGGCCTACCTGGCCTCGCGGCCCCGGTTCCTGCCCAAGGGCGACAAGGCCAATCCCTGGCTGTTCCCGTCGCGCGGCAAGGCCGGCCGGCTGACGCCGCGGCGCTTCGCCCAGGTGCTGGACGAGGCGGCGGCGGACGCGGGGATCGATCCCGAGCGTGTCAGCCCGCATGTGCTGCGCCACGCCTTCGCCACCCACCTGCTGGAAGGCGGCGCCGACCTGCGGGTCGTGCAGAAGCTGCTGGGCCACGCCGACATCGCCACGACCCAGATCTATACACACGTGGCGTCGGACCGCCTGCGGGAGATCGTCCAGACGCGGCACCCGCTGGCGCGGAAGAAGTGAGCGGGAATCCCTCCCCTGAAGGGGAGGGATGAGCTCAGACCTTACCCCGTGATGCGATAGCGGCCGTCGCCGTCGGGGCAGACGCGGACGTAGCGGATGTCACGGCCGTAGGCGTCCACGGGCGCGGCGGCCAGGCGGCAGCGCTGGCGCTCGTAGTAGCCGTAGTCATAGGCCGAGGCGTAGCGGTTGCGGCCTTCGCGGTAGGCCACGGTGTCGTCATAGCTGAAGTAGGGGCCGCGGCTGTCGCACTTGTAGCTGCGGTTCTGGCTGGCGTTGCCGACGGCGCCGCCGATGACGGCCCCGGCCACGCCGCCCAGGACGGCGCCTTCGGTCCGCGCGCCGCGCGAGGCGACCTGCGAACCCAGCACCGCGCCGGCCAGGGCGCCGATCACGCCGCCAGCCACCGTGTTGCCGCTGCCGCCGCTGCTGCTGCACGGCACGGCGGTCGCCGAGGTGTTGCGGCCGTAGTAGCCGGCATAGGGCGGCGCCTGGTAGCTGGACCAGTAGGTCTGGTCCCACACGGGCCGCGGATACATCCGGGCGTACGATCCGTAGCCGTAGCGGCGGTCGTAGATCACCTGGGCGCGGTTCCACTCGGCCAGGCGGCGCTCGTAGTCGCGACGGGCTTCACGCGAGTCGCGGCGGGCTTCGCGATAGTCCTGGCGGCGCTGTTCGTACTGGGCCTGCTGGTCTTCGTATTGCGAGCGCTGGGAGTCGTAGACTTCCTGCTGCCGCTGATACTCGGGCGTCGGCCGGTACTGCTGGGCGGCGGCGGGAAAGGCGGTCGCGAGGGCCAGGCTCGAGGCCATTGCGATATTGAGGACGTTCTTCATTTTTCCAGCTCCTGTCTCCTCGAGACGGCGAAACGGCCCGGAAGCGTGGGTGTTCCGTCCGGCCCGGAACCGCGGCTTGGCCTCGCGGCTTGTGAGCTGGACGGTTCAGCCCTACTTTCCGCCGCTTCCGGGGCGGCAGCCTCTTTCGGAACGGACGCCTGATGGCCGCGCACTACCTCGAGTTCGAGCGACCGATCGCCGACCTCGAAGCCAAGATCGAAGAACTCTCGAAGCTCTCGGAAACCGCCGGCGGCGGCGTGGACGAGGAGCTGGAATCGCTGCGGGCCCGCGCGCAGGAGCTGCGCATCGAGGCCTATTCCAACCTCGACGCCTGGCAGAAGACCCAGGTGGCGCGCCACCCCGACCGGCCGCACTTCGTCGACTACGTCGGCGCCCTGATCGACGAGTTCCAGGAGCTGCGCGGCGACCGCAAGTTCGCCGACGACCAGGCGATCATGGGCGGCATCGGCCGGTTCCGCGGCCGCCCGGTGGTGGTGATGGGCCACGAGAAGGGCCGCGACACCGTCACCCGCGTTAAGCACAACTTCGGCTATGCGCGGCCCGAGGGCTACCGCAAGGCCGTGCGCCTGTTCGAGCTGGCCGAGCGGTTCAAGCTGCCGGTGATCAGCTTCGTGGACACGCCGGCCGCCTATCCGGGCATGGCGTCGGAAGAGCGCGGCGTGGCCGAAGCCATCGCGCGGTCGACCGAGAAGGCGCTGATGCTGGAAGTGCCGATGGTGGCCGTGGTGACCGGCGAGGGCGGCTCGGGCGGCGCGCTGGGCATCGCCTGCGGCAGCCGCGTGCTGATCCTGGAGCACGCGATCTATTCGGTGATCCCGCCGGAGGGCGCGAACTCGATCCTGTGGCGAGGCGCGCGCACGCCGGGCGAGGCGGCCAAGGCGATGAAGATCACCGCCCAGGACCTGGTGAAGCTGAAGATCGTCGACCGCATCATTCCCGAGCCGGCGGGCGGCGCCCACTCCGACCCCGAGGCGGCCATGACCGCGGTGGGTGATGCGGTGGAGGCCGAGCTGAAGGCGCTGGAGGGCCTGTCGGCCGAGGAGCTGAAGGCCAAGCGCGCCGAGCGCTTCTACGCCATCGGGCGCAGCGGGATCCAATAGCCCCGCGTTGACCTTAAACGCCGTTCGCCCGAGGTTGCCGCGGCAGACTCGGGGCGCACGGATGCACAGGCTGGTTCTGGGATTGGCGGCGGCGCTGGCGCTTGTCCCTGCGGCGCGGGCCGCCGGGGTCTGCGACGGCGTGAAGGCGCCGGTCATCGACATCCATCTGCACGCCTATGACCGTGACGCGCGCTTCGACCATCACGTTCCGAACCCCGGAACGGGCAAGCCGAGCCAGGCCCACGACGCGCAGAGCCACCGGGCCCTGACGGTGGCCGAGCTGAGGCGGCTCGGCGTGGTCCGGGGGATCGTCAGCAACGAGCTGGCCGACAGCGAGCGGATGGTGGCGGCGGACCCGGAGCGGCTGCGCCTGGGCTATGGCATCGAAGAACTGCCCACGCCGCAGATGCTGGCCGAGATCCGCGCCCTGCAGGCCCAGGGCAAGCTCGCCTACATCGGCGAGGTGGCGGTGCAGTACAACGGCATCGCACCCAATGATCCGGGGCTGGAGCCGCTGTGGGCGCTGGCCGAGGAGCTGGACCTGCCCATCGCCTACCACCTGGGCCGCGGGCCCACCGACATCGCCTACATGGGCCGTCCGAAGCACCGGGCCGCGATCGGCGACCCGCTGCTGATCGAAGACGTGCTGGTGCGGCATCCGAAGCTGCGGCTGGTGATCCTGCACGGCGGCTTCCCATTCGGCGACGACATGGCGGCGCTGATGGGGGCCTATTCGCGGGTCTACATCGACCTCGGCGCCATCGACTGGGCCGAGGACCGGGGCGGCTTCAACGCCTATCTGAAGCGCCTGATGGACGCCGGCTTCGGCAAGCGCATCCTGTTCGGCTCGGACCAGATGGTCTGGCCCGAAGCTATCGGCCAGTCGATCGACGCCTTCCAGCAGGCCGATTTCCTCACCGCCCAGCAGCGGCGGGACATCCTGTTCGACAACGCCGTGCGCTTCTTCGGCTGGACAGATCTCGCGACCTGCGGGCGCTGACGCCTTGCTTGACGCTGCGTAGGCGGGTTCAACTGCCCCAAACAATCGTTTGGGAGGACGCCAGATGGCGCTGAAGACCCGGTTCACCGAGACCTTCGGGATCGAGCACCCCATCGTGCAGGGTGGCATGCAGTGGGTGGGCCGCGCCGAACTGGTGGCGGCGGTGGCCAACGGCGGCGGCCTGGGCTTCATCACGGCCCTGACCCAGCCGACGCCCGACGACCTGCGGCGCGAAATCGAGAAGGCGCGCAAGCTGACCGACAAGCCGTTCGGCGTGAACCTGACCATCCTGCCGGCGATCAACCCGCCGCCGTACGCGGAATACCGCCAGGCGATCATCGACAGCGGGATCAAGATCGTCGAGACGGCCGGCTACAAGCCGCAGGAGCATGTCGACCACTTCAAGGAGCACGGGATCAAGGTGATCCATAAGTGCACCGCGGTCCGCCACGCGCTGTCGGCGGAGCGGATGGGCGTGGACGCCATCTCGATCGACGGCCTCGAATGCGCGGGCCACCCGGGTGAGGACGACGTGGGCGGCCTGATCCTGATCCCGGCAGCGGCCGACAAGGTGAAGATCCCGATGATCGCCTCGGGCGGCTTCGGCGACGCGCGCGGCCTGGTCGCCGCGATGGCGCTGGGCGCCGACGGCATCAACATGGGCACCCGCTTCATGGCCACCGTCGAAAGCCCGATCCACCAGAAGGTGAAGGAGCAGATCGTCGCCAACGACGAGCGGCAGACCAACCTGATCTTCCGCACCATGCACAACACCGCGCGCGTGGCGAAGAATGCGGTGTCGGACGAGGTGGTGCGCATCGAGCGCGCCGGCGGCGCCAAGTTCGAGGACGTGAAGGACCTGGTGGCCGGCGCCCGCGGGAAGGTGGTCTACGAGGCCGGCGATCCCGACTACGGCATCTGGTCGGCGGGCCAGGTCCAGGGCCTGATCCACGACATCCCCACCTGCGCCGAGCTGATCGCCCGCATCGTGCGCGAGGCCGAGGAGATCATCACGGCCCGCCTGGGCGGCGCGGTGGTCAGCCGCAAGCTCCAGCCGGCCGAATAGTCAGGGCCGGGCGCGGAAGACGAACGGGCCCACGTGGCCCACGGTGTCGTCGAACACCACCCAGACTTCCCCGCCCGTCGCCCGCCAGCGGCGGGCGAAGGACACGTCCTCGCCCATGGCGACCCCATTCTCGTCGTAGGCGGGGTCGAAGCACTGCAGGACATTCTGGAGCTGCTGGTGCTGGTAGTAGGTGCCGGCGGCCGGGCGGTAGAGCTCGGGATGGGCGTCGCGCAGGGTCTCGAACACCTCGCGCTTGATCAGCATCAGGCCGGTGCCTGTACGCTTGGCGCGGTAGAAGCCGTTCTTCTCCACGGGCGGCTGCTCCAGCTCCATGACGAAGCTGAGCGAGCGGGCCCAGGCGGCGGTCGGGTCGTCGTAGGCGCGCGACATGGCGTGGAAGCGCGGCACGTCGAGGATGCGGTGCGGGCAGACGGCCGAGACGATGGGCGCGTCGAACTCCACCATCCGGCGGATCAGGCCGGCCGGATAGTCGATGTCGGAGTCGATGAAGAGCAGGTGCGTGTGGTCGGGCGACTCCAGCACCAGGCTGGCCAGGGTGTTGCGCGCCCAGGCGATCAGGGTGCCGCTGGTTGTCTTCCAGTCGAGCTGGCCCGGGAACTCGGCCCACAGGCCGAGCAGCGATCCGGTGTAGTGCGTCGTGAGCTGGCCATTGTAGGTCGGCGTCCCCACCAGGATGCGCATCTGGGTCTTCCTCACGAAGCGAGCGGCCTCCTCGCGGGCTAGGTTGCTCCGGCGAGGGCGTCAATCGCCCAAAAGAAAAGAGCCGCCGGACGGGCCGGCGGCTCTTGCCTTGTCTCCTCGGTCGGCCGCCCCCGAAGAGGCGGCCGCTCGAACTTAGAAGTTCATGTTCGCGCCGACGAAGAAGAAGCGGCCGGCGTTGTCATACTGCGACGAGCCGGTGCCCGTGCCGGTGAAGGTCTCCGGCAGGGCCGGCGGCCGCTTGTTGAACGCGTTCACGACGCCCGCGCGCAGGCGGATATCGTCGTTCAGCTTGTAAGTGGCGCGGATGTCGTGACGGAAGTAGTCGCCCGTCTTGTAGGGGGCGATCACGCCGGCCTGCTGCGCCTGGTTCGCGATCATGGAGCCGAAGTAGATCGTGCTCCAGCTGAACGAGAACCTGTCGTAGCTCCAGCGGGCCGAGGCCGAGCCCTTCCACTCCGGCGTCGCGTTCGTGATGGTGTTCGCGAACTGGGTGTAGGCTTGGCCGGGCAGGCCCTGGGTCACGAACTGGTACATCCAGGTCGCGTCCAGACGCAGGGCGATCGAACCGTAGTCCTTGCCCATCAGGTCTTCCGTCTGGAAGCCGTACTGGATCGAGTAGTCGTAGCCTTCGACCTTGGTCGAGGCGACGTTCTGCTGGACCAGGACCACTTCGCTCACGCCGCCGACGAGGCCGCCGGTGGTGGCGCCGGTCGCGTCACGACGGATCTGCTGGCAGAAGATGTTGCCGGCCACCGGAGTGGTCGCATCGTCATAGCAGAGCGCGCCGAGCAGCGTGTTGATCGGGATCGAACCCACGGCGTCGGTGATGTTGTACTTGAAGTAGTCCACCGAGATCTGCAGGTTCGGCACCCAGCGCGGGTTGATGACCACGCCGTACTGGTAGGTGTGCGCCTTTTCCGGGCCGAGGTCCGGGTTGCCGCCTTGCAGCAGCGCCAGCGACGGACGGCCCGTGCCGATGTTCGAGACGAACGTGGCCGAGTTGTAGCCCGGGATGGCGGCGGCGCAGGTCACCCGGCGGGCCGCTTGCTGGGCGGCGCTGGCCGCGCGGAAGTTGTCCTTGTCGCACGGGTCGAGCGCGGCGGTCGTGAAGTTCCGGCCTTGCGGCGCGAAGAGTTCCACGATGTTCGGCGCACGGACGGCGGTCGACTCGGTGGCGCGGAAGCGGACGTCCTTCACCGGGGCCCATTCCGCGTGGATGCGGTACTGGTCGGTGCCGCCGATCGTCGAGTAGTCGGCGACGCGGCCGGCCAGTTCGATGGTCAGTTCTTCGGCGAAGGGCAGGTCCTTCAGGATCGGGATCCGCACTTCGGCATAGGCTTCCTTCGTGTCGTAGGAGCCCTGACGGGTGCCGACGGCGTTGAAGAACAGCGCGCCGCTGGCGCTCAGCGCATCCTGCTCGAAGAAGCTGGTTTCCTTGCGGTACTCGGCGCCGAACGCGACGCCCACCGGGCCGGCCGGCAGGTCGAACAGGTTGGTGTCGAAGTTCAGGCCGCCGACCGTCTGCGTGACGCGCTGGTCGGTGGTCGCCACGCCGTTGGTCCACAGGATGGCGTCGCGCGAGGCGCCGTTCACCAGGTCCCAGGGCGTGCAGCCGGCGGCGCGGGCGGCCGCGTCACGGCAGACCACCTGGCCGTTCAGCACCACCGCGTCCGTCGCCTGCTGGACGCGGGCGATGTTCGGGACGTTGTACGAGTGCGTCGTGCCCGTGACCTTCGAGTACTGGACGTAGGCGTCCATGTGCACGTCGCGGCCGAAGGTCTGGAACGCGCCCTGGATGCCGCCAGCGTAGCGTTCCTGGTCGCGCTCGGCCTTCACGTCGCGGCCGCCGAACTCCTGCCAGAACTTGCCGACCTGGGCCGTCGAACCTTGCGTGAAGGTCTTGCCCGCGGCGGTCCATTCGGCCCGCAGCGCCGCAGCCGTAGCGCCGGCGCCGTTCAGGTAGGCGTTGTCGCCGCGCAGGACGACCGGCATCGTGCCGCCGCCCGCCGCCGACGAGAACGCCGGCTGGAAGATGCCATAGCCCGAGCCGTGCAGGTAGGAGACGTCGACGAACGCCTTCCAGCTGTCGGTGATCTTGTAGTCGGCGTAGCCGCGGACGACCGCGCGGCTGCTCTTGCCTTGAAGGGCGTCATAGGCGGCTTGGGAGTAGAACAGCGCCTCGTCCTGGCAGTCCGGCTGGACGGTCGCGGTCGAGCAGGCGGCCGACAGGCGCACCACGTTGGCGGGGTTGCGGACGTCGAGCGTCACGGAACGCGCCGTGCCGAGCGCGCCGCCCAGCAGTTGGAAGGTCGCGTAGGGCGAGGTGTTCGCACGCGACTGCGTGACGATCGGCTGCGGCGTCGAGCGGGTGTCGCGGCGGATGCCGGGCACGGCCCAGTCGCGGTCGCGACGCATGATCACGTCCTGGCTGGCGAATTCGCCGCCGATGAGGACGTTCAGCTTGTCGTCGAGGAACTTCTTCCCCCAGTTGAAGCCGGCGCGGTATTCCTCGCCGTCGCCTTCCTGGGTGACGCCCGACTGCAGGTCGAGCTCCAGGCCGTCCTGCTCCTTCTTCATGATGAAGTTGACGACGCCCGAGATGGCTTCCGAGCCGTACACGGCCGAAGCGCCGCCGGCGATGGTCTCGATGCGCTCGACCATCAGCGACGGGATGGTGTTCAGGTCGACGGCCGGCGAGCTGGCGTCCGAGAACGGCAGGCGGCGGTTGTCCATCAGGACCAGGGTGCGCGTCGGGCCGAGGCCGCGGATGTCGGCGCGGCTTTGGCCGGCCAGGAACAGCGTGCCCGAGGAGTTCTGCGGGTTGGTCGCCGGGTTGATCACCGGCTGCTCGAGCAGGACGTCGCCGAGCGAGACCTGGCCCTGTTCGCGGATCGCTTCGGCGCTGACGACCGACAGCGGCTGCGGCGCCGAGAAGGTGTCGCGGCGGATGCGCGAACCGGTGACGACGATTTCGCCCACGTCGACGCCTTCACCGGCGGTCTGAGCTTGGGCAAAGGTCGGCGCAGCGAGCAGGCTGGCCGAGGCGGCTGACATGAGCAGCGCGCTTCGAAGCTTGGTGTTCATTTCGACTTTCATTCTTACGGCCCCCCGGCCTGGGAACGGGTTTTCAAGCGCGCCGGGCGGCGCCGACGCTTGTCCCCCTCAGACGCAACGGCCCCCTGGGCGTCGGCGTGAACGTCGACGGACGGAGGACTCTGCACCTGACGGTGAGCGGGATAGCTGTCACGCACGCGACACGTGAGCAACGAAAAGCCGCCACACTCGCGACGAGCGGTCAGTGATCATTACAGATTTTCCATGATGTGCGGCGAAAGCGCCACACATTGGCCGCAGTGGGGCAAAGTATCCCCCACATTCCTGAAACATGTCGGTCACAGTGATTCCGCGCAGGGCGCGGCGGGGTCAGGCGATGTCGCGGAGCGACCCGGCGATCTCGTCGACGACCGCCTCGGTGGTGGCCCACGAGCACATGAAGCGCACCGTGCCATCCAGGAACCGGTAGACGAACCAGCCGGCTGCGTGCAGGGCTGCCAGTCGCGCGTCGTCCATCTCGACGAAGACGGCGTTCGCTTCCACCGGATGGACCACCTTGAACGGCATGGCGGCGGCTAGCCTGCGGGCCATGGCGTTGGCGTGCCGGGCATGGCGCACGTAGGCGCCGTCTTCCAGCATGCCGATGAAGGGCGCCGCGTAGAAGCGGCCCTTGGACGGGAGCTGGCCGGACTGCTTCAGGCGCGCGTCGAACCGGCGGGTGAGGGTCTTGTCGAACAGCACGATCGCCTCGGTGGGCGTCATGCCCGCCTTGGTGCCGCCGATCACCAGCAGGTCGACGCCCAGACCCTTGATGGCCCTGAGGTCGAAGCCGGCCGCTGCCGCGTTGGCCAGCCGCGCGCCGTCGAAGTGGACGCCGTAGCCCCTGGCCTTCACCGGCGCGATCAGGGCCTTCAGGGCGTCGACCGTGTAGACCGTGCCGTACTCGGTGGCGTTGGTGACCGAGAGCGCGGCCGGCGGCTGCCAATGCGGCTGGTCGGGGGCGGACAGCGGGGCGGTAAGGCTCGCCGGGTCGATCCGCCCGGACGCGCCGGGGAGGCCCGCGATCCGCAGGCCGTGGCCGAAGAAGCCCGGCGCGCCGGTCTCGTCGGTGGCGACGTGGGCGTGCTCATGGGACAGCACAGCCTCGAACGGGCGGCAGAGCGTGGCCAGGCAGATGGCGTTCGCGGCCGTGCCGGAGGTGACGAACCGCACGTCGGCGTCGGCGTCCAGCAGCCCGCGGACCAGGTCGGCGGCGCGGGCGCTGATGGTGTCGCTGCCGTAGCCAGAGGTGAAGCCGCCGGCATTGGCCGCCACGAGCGCTTCCATCGCCTCGGGCGTGGCGGGGGCGGTGTTGTCGGACGCGAAGTCGTAGCGGGCCATGGCTGGGCTTCTAGGGCTTCGGCCGTCCGCCGCAAGGCCTAGCCGTGCTCCCTGGCCCAAGCACGGACCTCTTCGACGAAGAGGTCGGGCTCTTCCATCGCGGCGAAGTGGCCGCCGCGGGGCATGTCGGTCCAGCGGACGATGTTGTAGGCGCGATCGGCGAAGCTGCGCGGCGGGGCCGAATAGAGCGGCTCGCCGGGGAAGTTGGCGAAGGCGGTGGGCGTCTCGACCCGCTCGCCCGGCGCGAAGGCGATGCCGCCCTCCTCGACGAGGCCGCGGTAGTACCAGGCGCCGGAGGTGAAGCTGCCGGTCATCACGTAGATCATGATGTTCGTGAGCAGCCGGTCCTTCGGATAGGCCTCGTCCATCGACTTCGTGCGCAGGTCGGACCAGTCGTGGAAGCGCTCTGCGATCCAGGCGGCCTGGCCCACCGGGTTGCCGGCGCCCATCCAGGCGATGGACTGGGGCTTGGAGACCTGCAGGCGGAAATAGGCGCCCATCATGTCCATGGCCGCGGCCTGGCGCTGGGCCCAGCCGATCTCGGCCTCGCCCTCGGGGCCGCCGGGCGGGCGGAAGCCCAGCATGTTGAGGTGGATGGCGCGGGCAGACGCGCCGTGCTCGCGGCCGAGCCACGAGGTGACCATGGCGCCCCAGTCGCCGCCCTGGGCGAGGTAGCTCCGGTAGCCCAACACCTCGGTCATGAGGGCGTTGAAGAGCCTCGCCGTGCTTCGCTGGCCGATGGGCCGCGCGGGCTTCGACGAGAAGCCGAAGCCGGGCAGGGACGGGACCACCAGATCGAAGGCGTCCGACGCCTGGCCGCCGAAGCGCGACGGGAAGGCCAGTTTCTCGATGGCCTGCCAGAATTCGTAGTGCGAGCCGGGCCAGCCGTGGGTGACCAGCAGGGGCCGCTTGCCGCCAGCCTCGCCGACGACATGCAGGAAATGGAGGTCGAAGTCACCGACCCGGGCGGTGTGCTGCGGGAAGCGGTTGAGCTCGGCCACGGCGGCGCGCCAGTCGTAGGCGGTCGTCCAGTGGTCGCAGAGCGCCTTGAGGTAGGCCGCGTCGCAGCCGTAGCCCCAGCCGTCCGGGACCTCGGGCGCCGGCGGCCACGGATAGGCCCGCACCTGGTCCAGGACCTTGCCGACCTCGGCCTCGGTCCAGTTCACCTCGAACGGCTTGATGTCCGCCACGCACGCCTCCCGCTTTACCGGGCGCGACCCTCGCAGGTTTCCGCGCGCGGCCGTCAAGCGCCGTGTCAGGCGCCCGGCTTCAGGCCCTTGGCCAGGGTGGCGCTGATCTGGTGGTGCAGGTCCTTGGCCGTGCCGGGCGGCAGCTTGCCGGCCATCTCCAGCACCACGACGCCGTGGGTAGCGGCCCAGAACATGGCGCCGATCTGCTCGGGGTCGCCGGCCATCTCGCCGGCGGCGATCTGGTCCTTCACCCAGGCGGTCTGGGTCTCATGGGCGCGTTTGCCGGCCTCGAGCAGCTCGGGATAGTTCCCGTCCATCGGCTGGTTCAGGTCGAACATCAGCTTGTACGTATGCGGGTGCTCGAAGGCGAAGCGGACGTAGGCGTCGCCCACCGACGCGGCCTTGGCGCGCGCGCTCCTGGCGCTGTCGCGGGCCTTCTCCAGCGCCTCGGCGAACTGGTTGAAGCCGTTGGTGCGCACCGCAGCCAGGATGTCGTCCTTGTCCTGGAAGTAGCGGTAGGGGGTCATCGGCGAGACGCCCAGCTCGGCGGCCAGCTGGCGCATGGTCACCGCGTCGGGGCCCTTCTCGGCGAACAGCCGCTCGGCGGCCGCGCAGAGGCGCTCTCGGAAGTCGGCGACGTCGGTGTCGGTCAGGACGCGGGGCATTCGACTCGTCTGCGGAAGAAAACGCTTGCCAAGGGGTACGGCCTCCCGCATGAATTTACAACGTAAGTTACAAAACGCAACCGGAGGATCGGCTCATGGACGGTGACGTGCGCATCAATCCGTATCTGGCGGGCAACTTCGCGCCCGTCCGCTCGGAAGACGACTTCGACCTGGCGGTGAAGGGCGAGATCCCGGCCGGCCTGCGCGGGGCGCTGTTCCGCATCGGGCCGAACCCGCAGTTCGAACCGCGGGACGCCAACCACCACTGGTTCGCCGGCGACGGCATGGTCCACGGCTTCTACGTGGCCGACGGCAAGGTCAGCTACCGCAACCGCTACGTCCGCACGCCCAAGTGGGAGCTGGAGCACGAGCACGGCCGTGCGCTGTTCGGCACCTTCGGCAACCCGATGACCACCGACCCGCTGGCCCAGGGCAACGAGGGCGGCGTCGCCAACACCAACATCGTCTGGCACGCTGGCAAGCTGCTGGCGCTGGAGGAGGGCCACCATCCCTTCGCGATGGACCCGCGCACCCTCGACTCGAAGGGCTACGATCGCGAGTTCCAGGGCAAGGTGACGGCCCACCCGAAGATCGACCCCAAGACCGGCGAGATGGTCTGGTTCGCCTACAACGTCGGGCCGATGCCCTTCTCGAAGGGTGTCAGCTACGGTGTGACGGCGGCCGACGGCAGCCTGACGCGCCGCCAGGACTTCGAGGCGCCGTTCTCGTGCATGGTCCACGACTTCATGGTCACTGAGAACCACGTGCTGTTCCCGATCCTGCCGCTGACCGGCAGCCTGGAACGGGCGATGACCGGCAAGCCGCCGTTCGCCTGGGAGCCGGAGAAGGGCTCGTGGGTGGGCGTCATGCGTCGCGACGCCGACGTCTCGACCATCCGCTGGTTCAACACCGAGGCCTGCTACGTCTTCCACCCGCTGAACTCGTGGGAGGAGGACGGCAAGATCCACTGCGACGTCATGCGCTACGACATGGCCCCGCTGTTCCCCTACGCCGACGGCCGTCCGGGCGAGAAGTCTGCGGCGCGGCTGGTGCGCTGGACCTTCGACCTGAACGGGGCGTCGGACGCGATCCAGGAGACCAAGCTGGACGACCTGGACGGCGAGTTCCCGCGCGTCGACCCGCGCGTCGAGACGCTGAAGCACCGCCACGGCTGGTACGCCGCCGACCCGACGGCCAGCGGCACGATCAAGCAGTGCGCCATCGCCCACCTCGACCTCTCGACCGGCAAGCGGCAGGTCTACCAACTGAACGGCGGCGACCTGACGTCAGAGCCGGTGTTCGTGCCGCGCTCGGTGGACGCGCCGGAAGGCGACGGTTGGCTGACCGCGGTAATCTGGCGGGCGGCCGAAAACCGCTCGGACTTGGCCATCTTCGAGGCCCAGGACGTGGCCAAGGGACCGATCGCCACGGCCGAGATGCCGCGCCGGGTGCCGTTCGGCTTCCACGGCAATTGGGCGGCCATCGACTAGGTTCCCTCCCTCCCGTTCGTCATCCCCCGGCTTGTCCGGGGGACCCATGATCGCAGGAGCTGAGGGCGAGCCGCGGCGGCGCGGCGGCGCCTGATCCGAGGCGGAGATCATGGGTGGCCCGGACAAGCCGGGCCATGACGAGCTAGAGAGGGGGGCGGGCAAACGATCCTCTGGAGAACGGCGAATGAACGGCTGGGACCTGCTGGTCGACCGGGGCGACCTGCGCAAGACGGCCTTCGCGCAGACCGACGCTGACGCGCCGCTGGCGGAGGGGGAGGCGCTGCTGGAGGTGGAGAGCTTCGCGCTGACCGCCAACAACATCACGTACGGCGCCGTGGGTGACCAGATCGGCTACTGGAAGTTCTTCCCGGCGCCCGAGGGTCTGGGCCGCATTCCGGTCTGGGGCTATGCGCGGGTCGTGCGCTCCAACGCCGCCGATGCGCCGGTGGGCCTGCGGCTGTTCGGCTACTGGCCCATGTCGAGTCACACGGTGGCGCGGCTGCAGAAGCGGTCGGAGGGCTATGTGGAGGTCTCGGCCCACCGGGCGGAGCTGCCGCCCACCTACAACGCCTACCAGGACGCGCCTGGCGAAGACGACGACGACGACTGGCGCTCGCTGCTGCGGCCGCTGTTCATGACCAGCTTTCTGCTGGACGACTTGATCGCCGACGCGCGGCCGAAGACGCTGGTGCTCTCCAGCGCGTCCAGCAAGACGGCGATGGGGCTGGCCTGGCTGGCGCGCGGGCGCGGCGCGCGGGTGATCGGCCTGACCTCGCCGGCGCATGTGGACCTGCTGCGGCGGACCGGGCTCTACGACGAGGTGGTCACCTACGACACGGTCGGCGGCATCACGGCCGAGACGCCCGCAGGCTATGTCGACTTCGCGGGCCGGGCCTCGGTGACCGGCGACGTCCACCGGACGCTGGGCGGGGCCCTGGCCAGCAGCATGGTGGTGGGGGTGACCCATTGGGACGCGGCGCGCGGCGCGCCGGCGCAACTGCCCGGGCCGACGCCGGTGTTCTTCTTCGCCCCGGACCGCATCCGCCAGCGGATGAAGGACTGGGGGCCGGCCGAGTTGGGCGCGCGCTTCCAGGCGGCGCTGAAGGACTTCATCGCCGGCAATCCGTGGCTGGTGCTTAAGCAGCACGTCGGGCCCGACGCGCTGAAGGCGCTCTATGCCGAGGTGGTCGAGGGCCGCGTGAAGCCCGACGAGGGGCACATCGTCCGCCCGCGCTAGCGCCGCGTCGCCCGCAACGCCCACAACGACAACGGCAGGTTCACTGCCACGGCGGTGACCAGGCCGGGCGTGTAGCCGCCGAGCACGAAGGCCGCCGGCACGTGCGGCAGCAGCACGTTGGCCAGCATCACCCACGCAAGCGCCCGGACCGCCTTCCGCTTCGCATCGCTGACCGGCGCCTGGGCCGCCCACAGCATGGCCGCGCCGGCGGCGAGAGTGAGGACGACCAGGGCGGCGGTGGAGCCCACCGCGCCGGGCGACCACCACGGGAGGCCGAGCTCGTGGGCGCGGGCGGCGATTCCGCCGCGCATGGCGGGGAAGGTGAGGCCTTCCTCGAGGTTGTGGGCCGCGAAGGCCGCCCCGAGCAGGAGCGCGGGCCGGCGAAGTTCCGCCACTAGCTGGAGAACTCCAAGGTCTGCAGCGACGCCGCGGTGGTCGGGGCGAGGATGACGCGCACCCGTAGCGTCCCGCGCTCGCAGGGGAAGCTGAGGATGGCCGACATGGCGTTGTCGGACTGGATCGGCTCGGCGGCCTTGCAGGCGCCCAGCCTGGCCTTCAGCTCGGCGATCTGGGCGTTGCGGCGCGGGGCGTCGCGGTCGAGCAGGACGTTCATGGCGAGCGCCTCGCGGGCCGCCAGCACGTCGCCGGCGGCGTACATCCGGTGGACGGCCGCGGCCATGGCCTGGAGCCCGGCGCTGGGCGGCGTGGCGCGCACGGGGAAGGCGCCGCTGTTCACGAGGGTGACCGCAGCCTCGCGGACGACCGCCGAGACCGGCGCGTAGGTCAGGTTGGAGAAGGCGAAGACGCCCACGCCGCGGGTCGGCAGCATGATCACGTTCGAGCCGTAGCCCGGCAGGCCGCCCGAGTGGCCGAAGTGGAAGCCCAGCAGGCAGTCGCTGAACGGGATCGTGCCCATGCCGTAGCTTGCCGCGCGGTCGCAGCCGGCGGGGTCAGAGCGCCGCTGGGCGATGGCGAAGGTCTGCGGGCGCATGATCTCGCGGACGCTGGAACGGCGCAGGATGCCGTCCTCGGGCCCGTCGCGCGGCGGCCAGGCGGCGAGCTCCCAGGCCATGTAGCGGGCGTAGTCGTTGGCGGTGGTCATCAGGCCTCCCATGGCCCCGAAGGCGCCCGGCCCCAGGGCCGGCTCCTCGACCAAGGCGCCATCCTGCCAGCGATAGCCGACGGCCCGGCGGCCGGCGGGGGCGCGCTTCAGGTCGTAGCCGGTGGAGGCCATGCCCAGCGGCTTGAGGAACGAAGCCTCGACATAGTCGGCGTAGTTCACGCCCGAGGCGTTGGTCACCAGCCGGCCGGCCAGGGCGTAGCCGAAGTTGGAATATTCGTAAGCCATGCCCGGCGTGCGCGAGAACGGCACGCCGGCGGCCACGAAGCTGGAGAAGTCGGTCTCGGGCATGGCCAACTGGCGGTCGCCCCAGGGATCGTCGGTGACGAAGCCGGCCGAGTGGGTCAGCAGATCGCGGACCGTGATCTTCGGGCTATCGGTGGTGGGATACTTCAGCTTCGCGAGCTCGGGGATCACCGTCTCGGCCGGGGCGTCGAACCGCAGTTTGCCTTCGTCGCGCAGCTTCAGCGCCGCCAGTGCGGTGAAGTTCTTCGACATGGAGGCGATGCGGAAGACGGTGTCGGCGGTGACCGGCGCCTTGGTGGCGGTGTCCTGCACGCCCAGCGTCCGCACATAGGCCAGCTTGCCGTCCACCACGACGCCGTAGACCAGGCCCGGCGCGTGCCGCTCTTCCATGAACTTCGCGAACAGCGGGTCGATGGTCGAAAAGGCGGCGGTCTGGGCCTGGGTCTGCGCGGCCGACGGGGCCGCCAGGGCGAGCGCCGCCGCCAGCCCCGCCATCGTCTTCAGAATCGCCCGCACGCCGCCCATCCTCCCTCGCCTCGCGCCTTCGGATGCGACCCAGGCGGAGGCGGGGAGTCAAGCCGTGGATCGCTCTCGTGGTCCTGCGGTTGTCATGTGCTCTTCATATAAAATAGTTGCGTAACTACTGGACTCGAAGCTGCCGCTACGGCACAGCTCGGGGACTCAGGGGGACGTTCAGGAGAACCCAGTATGCCTACCTTAGATGCCGGGAACGCCACGAGCGGTCCGGCGGTGAGCGGTCTCACGACCCTGCCGCCGACCGACGCGGTTCCCATGCCGATGCCGATCGCGCCGGGCGAGCCCAATCCGGGTGGCGACGGCGGCCGGATGCGGATCGTGGCCGGAACCGACGGCGACGACACCCTGGTGCTCGACGGCCGCGTCGCCTTCGGCGGCGAGGGGGACGACACCTTCGTGCTGACCTCGACCCACCCGGGCAGCGACGCGCCCGAGAACCTCGGGACGATCATGGACTTCCAGGCGGGCGACAAGCTCGACCTGAGCCAGCTCGGCGCCAACGCCTCGATCCTCGGCCGCGAGGCCGATGGCAAAGGTGGTGAGCGCGTGTCCGTCGACTACGACGGCGACGGCAAGGCCGACGGCTACGTCACGATCCACGAACGCGGCGAAATCGCGCCGGACGACACCGGCGTCGTGACGCCGGGCGGCGACGGCGAGTTCCACATCCTGCCGTACCCGATGCCGGGCGACGACGGGTTGGTGACGATCCTGCCGTATCCGATGCCCGGCGACGGCGAGGTGACCATCCTCTCCGCGGGTCTCGGCGACGATGCGGCGGCGGTGAGCTTCATCGCCCTGCCGGTGACGACGTTCGCCGCGGAGTGGATCGCCTAGCGCGCATCCGGACCGGCGGTGGGCCCGCGTCCCCATGGCGGGGAGCTATACCCGCGGGGGGCGGGCGCCCGCAGTCGATTGCCAAGCCTCCCGCCCGCAGGCATGGGGACCTGCGGGCGAGGAGGCGCTTTCCATGAAGTCGTTGATGATCGGGGCCGTTTCGGCCTTCGCGCTGGCGGGCCAGGCCGCCGTGGCCGGCCCAGATTTCGCCGACCGCCAGGACTACGCCTTCGCCGACAAGGGCTTCGTGGCCACCCGGGACGACCCGAAGATCACGGCGGCCGACGGGCGGGTGGTCTGGGACCTCTCCGCCTACGATTTCCTGAAGGGGCCGGCCCCCGCCAGCGTGAACCCCAGCCTCTGGCGCCAGTCGCAACTGCTGGCCAAGCACGGCCTGTTCAAGGTGGCCGAGGGCGTCTGGCAGGTGCGGGGCTTCGACCTCGCCAACGCCACCTTCATCGCCGGCAAGACCGGCTGGATCGTGGTCGATCCCCTGACCTCGGCCGAGACCGCCAAGGCGGCGCTGGACCTGGCGAACGCCAAGCTGGGCGCCCGGCCGGTCGCGGCGCTGATCTACACCCACAGCCACGTCGACCACTTCGGCGGCGCGCGGGGCATGGTGGCCCAGGCCGACGTCGACGCGGGCAAGGTGCAGGTGATCGCGCCGCAGGGCTTCCTGGAGCACGCGGTCAGCGAGAACATCATCGCGGGCGGCGCGATGCAGCGGCGCGCGCTCTACCAGTTCGGCTCGCTGCTGCCGAAGGGGCCGCGGGGCCTCGTCAACGCGGGCATCGGCATGGCGGTGGCGAGCGGGACCCAGACGCTGATCCCGCCCAACGTGGACATCACCAAGAGCGGCCAAGAGTTGACGGTCGACGGGGTGCGGATCCAGTTCCAGCTCACGCCCAACACCGAGGCGCCCGCGGAGATGAACCTCTACCTGCCGGACCTGAAGGTGCTGGACCTGGCCGAGAACGCCAACGCCACGATGCACAATGTGCTGACCCCGCGCGGCGCCCTGGTGCGCGACGCCAAGGAATGGGCCGGCTACCTCTCGGAATCGATCCGGCTCTACGGCGACAGGTCGGACGTGCTGATGACCAGCCACGGCTGGCCGCGCTTCGGCCAGGCCGAGATCGGCGACTACCTGGAGAAGCATCGCGACGCCTACAAGTACCTGCACGACCAGTCGGTGCGGATGATGAACGACGGCCTGCTGCCGGCCGAGATCGCGAACAGGATCAAGCTGCCCGAGGCGCTGGACGGTGAGTGGTACAACCGCGGCTACTACGGGACGATGAGCTTCAATTCCCGGGCGGTCTATCAGCGCTACATGGGCTGGTACGACGCCAACCCGGTGCACCTCGCGCCGCTGGAGCCGTCGGACGAGGCGAAACGCTACGTCGAGATGATGGGCGGGGCGGCGAAGGTGCTGGCCGCGGCCCAGGCCGCCTACGACAAGGGCGACGACCGCTGGGCCGGGGAGCTGGCCAACCGGCTGGTCATGGCCGACGGGGGCGACAAGGCCGCGCGCGAGTTGCTGGCCCGGAGTTACGACCGCCTGGGTGCGGCGGCCGAGAGCGCCATCTGGCGCAACATCTACCTGACGGGCGCGAAGGAGCTGCGCGGTGGCGTGGCCCCTGTGGCCGGTGCGTCGGCCTCGCTGGACCTGATCCGCAACACGCCGACGCCGATGCTGCTGGATCTGCTGTCGGTGCGGCTGGACCCGGCGAAGTCGAGGGGCGGCGAGATCAGCGTCGACCTCGTCTTCGCCGACCGGAAGGAGCGGTTCCGGGTGCGGGTGAAGCACGACGTCCTGACCTACGAGGCCGATCCCAAGGCCGGGCAGGCGGATGCGACCTACACGATGCCGCGCTCGCAGTTCCTGGGCGGGGCGCTGGCGGGCGCCGACCTGTCGGGCCAGGCCACCGCGGGGGACAAGACGGCGCTGGGACGCCTGCTGGGGATGCTGTCCGCGCCGCGGGCGGGCTTCCCGATCGTGAGCAGATGACCTCCTGCTCGTCGTGGCCGAGAGGCGGGGGGAGAAGGCCGCCTTCGGTCCACTTCGCGCCGACTGGACCGTGACAGCGGCGCGTCCAGCGGCTATGGACGATCCACCATGACCCTGCGCATCGCCCTCGTTTCGAAGGTAGCCGCCGCCCTTTCGGGGCGTCGCGAGGTCGTGCGCAGCTAGCTGCACTCAACCCCGATCCCCGCCCAACCCGCGGATGGATCGGCCAGCAGCCCCCTCTCCATCCGCCGCCCGATGGAGACCCGAATGAACCCCTGGAACGACCGCTTCAGTCCCCGCATGGCGCACGTCCGCGCCTCGGAGATCCGCGAGCTGCTCAAGCTGCTCGACCAGCCCGACATCCTGTCGTTCGCTGGCGGCATCCCCGACCCTGCGCTGTTCCCGACCGCGCGCATTGCCGAGCTCTACGGCCAGGTGCTGGCGGAGGCGGGCGACCAGGCGTTGCAGTACTCGGTCAGCGAGGGCATGCCCGTGCTTCGCCGCTGGATCGCCGAGCGGATGACCGGCCAGGGCGTGGCCTGCGACGAGGGCAACATCGTCATCACCGCCGGCTCGCAGCAAGCGCTGGACCTGATCGGCAAGCTGTTCCTGGGCCGCGGTGACACGGTGATGGTGGAACGGCCGACCTACATGGGCGCGCTGGGCGCGTTCAACGCCTATGAGCCGGCCTACGCCGACCTGGCGGGCGAGGTCCCTGACAATGCGCGGCTCGCCTATCTGGTCCCTGACTTCGCCAACCCCTCAGGCCGCACCATGCCGAAGCGGGAGCGCGAGGCGCTGCTGGCGCGCGCGACCGCGCATGACCTGGTGGTGGTTGAGGACGGGGCATACCGGGAACTGCGTTTCAGCGGGACGGACGAGCCGTCGCTGATCGCCCTGGACGTGGCGCGCTCGGGTGGGATCGAAGCGGCGCGGACGCTGTACTGCGGGACCTTCTCCAAGACCCTGTCGCCGGCCCTGCGGCTGGGCTGGGTGTGCGGGCCGAAGGCGGTGATCGACAAGCTGGTGCTGCTGAAGCAGGGGTGCGACCTGCACGTCTCGACGATCAACCAGATGGTCGCCGCCCGCGTCGTGGCCGAGGGCTACGACGACCACCTGGAGCGGCTGCGCGCGCACTACCGCGAGCGGTCGTCGGCGATGCAGGCGGCGTTGGCGCGGCACATGCCGCTGGGCGTCACCTGGTCGAAGCCGCAGGGCGGGATGTTCGTCTGGCTGACCGTGCCTGAGGGGCTGGACGGGGCGCAACTGCTGGAGGCGGCGCTCGCCGAGGAACGGGTGGCGTTCGTGCCCGGCGGGCCGTTCTTCGCGGTGGACGCCCAGGCCAACACCCTTCGGCTCAGCTATTCGCTGCCGTCGCCGGCCGACATCGACGAGGGCGTGCGCCGGCTGGCGCGGCTGATCGAGGGGCGGCTGGCCTACGCCGGCTCCAACGCGGCGCGGGCGGTGACGGGCAGGGCGTAGCCGGCAGCCTTCGCCCGCTTCTCGCCCCGCTCGATCTCCTTCAGCAGGTCGTGGACGTAGAGGCCGAAGTCCACCTGGATCGTGTGCCGCGCGGCCTCGTAGTAGGGCCCGAGGTGCAGGGCCTCGTCGGACGTCGTCACCTGCGCCATCTCGGCGGGCGTTGGCAGCTTGTAGCGGCCGGTCAGGTAGGCGGCGGCCAGCTTGGCCTGCTGCTCGGCGAAGTTCACCAGGGTCGGCAGGGGCTGGGCCAGGCCCATGAAGAAGAGGTTCGGCACGCCCGGCTGCATCATCCGCTTGAACAGCGGGAAGCGGTTCTCGGCGTCAGGCAGCAGGGCCGGGTCCTTGAAGAACGGGAAGCTGATCCGATAGCCGGTGGCGTAGACGATGGCGTCCACGTCCTCGACGCTGCCATCCTCGAACCGGACCTGCCGGCCCATCAGCTCAGCGACGTTGGGCTTGAACTTCACGTCGCCGCAGCCGGCGCGGGTCAGGAACTCGCCCGAGACGCTGGGGTGGGCCTCCAGCGGCTCGTGGTCGGGCTTGGGGAGGCCATAGTCCTCCATGTTCCCGATGGTCTTCTTGATCTTGGCGCGGGCGAGGCTGAGGCCCAGCTTGCGCGGCATCCAGTGGGGCATGGACGCCTTGTCGGCCGGCTTGCCGTCCATGTACTTCGGCAGCACCCAGACGCCGCGACGGGCGGCCACCCACAGGGTCTTGGCGATGGGCCGCTGGGCGAGCTCGGAGGCGATGTCCATCGCCGAATTGCCCATGCCGACCACCACGATGTTCTTGCCGCGCATGTCCACCGGGTCGAACGGGTCGCGGTAGTCGTGGGCGTGGAAGGCGGGGCCGTCGAACTGGCCGGGATACTCGGGGCTGCGGGCGTCCCAGTGGTGGCCGTTGCAGACGAAGAGGACGTCGTAGAGCCGCGTCTCGCCGGTGGAGAGCGTGACCTTCCAGAGGCCGTCCGCCGTTCGCTCGGCGAGCTCCACGCGGGTGTTGAAGGTGATCTTCGGGCGCAGGCCGAAGTGGGCCACGTAGTCCTTGAAGTACTGCAGGAGCTGGGCGTGGTGGGGGAAGTCGGGCCAGTCGGCCGGGACGGGATAGTCCTCGAAGGCGAGGCGCCACTTCGAGGTGTCGATGTGCAGGCTCTCGTAGCAGGCCGACAGCCTGTTCGGGTTCTTGAAGTACCAGTTGCCGCCGATGTCGTCCGACATCTCGAAGCAGTCGAACGGCACGCCCAGGTCCTGCAGCCGCTTGGCCGTGGTGAAACCTGAGCAGCCCGCGCCGATGATGCAGGCCTTGGGCAGGGCGGTCATCGCGCGAGCCTCCAAATCACTGGAGGCAGCCTGACCGCCCTTCCGTCGCGTCCGGCAATGGGCCGCCTAGACCAGCGCCCCGTGGCAGTGCTTGAACTTCTTGCCCGAGCCGCAGGGGCAGGGCGAGTTGCGGCCGGTGTCTTCCCACCCGGCCGGCAGGGCGCTCACCGGTAGAGCCTGGCGCTGTTCGGCCGAGATCCCGTCGGGCACGAAGCCGCGTTCCAGCTCGTTCTCGCCGGTCAGCGGGTCGAGGTGGACCTCGAAGGTCTGCGGCGCGTGCGGTTGCTGCGGCGGCTCCTCGAACGAGAACTCCACCGTCATCAGCCAGCGGGTCAGGTCCTGGCGCAGGTCGACCAGCAGTTTCTCGAAGAGCGAGAAGGCCTCGGTCTTGAACTCGTTCAGCGGGTCGCGCTGGCCGTAGCCGCGCAGGCCGATCACCGTGCGCAGGTGGTCGATGTGCATCAGGTGCTCGCGCCACTGCGTGTCCACCATCTGCAGGATGAAGCTCTTCTCGATGGTGCGCATGTGGTCGCCCACCATCTCGCTGCGCTGGGCGGCGCGCTCGTCGGCGGCCTTGCGGACGCGCTCCTCGATCTCCTCGTTGGCGATGCCTTCCTCGGCGGCCCAGGCGGCGATCGGGAGCTGCAGGCCGAGGTAGTGCTGCACCGCCTCGTTCAGGCCGTCCACGTCCCACTGCTCGGCGTAAGCCTTGGGCGGCAGGTGGCGGTTGACCAGGTCGCTGATCGTGTCGGCTCGGAACTCGGCGATGATCTCCTGGAGGTCGGTGGCTTCCATGAACTCCTGGCGCTGCTCGAAGACGGCCTTGCGCTGGTCGTTGATGACGTCGTCGTACTTCAGGAGGTTCTTGCGGATTTCGTAGTTGCGCTGCTCGACGCGCTTCTGGGCCGTGGCGATGGCGCTGTTCAGCCACTTGTGGGTGATCGCCTCGCCCTCCTGGACGCCGAAGGTGCGCATGATCGAATCCAGGCGGTCGCCCGCGAAGATGCGCAGCAGGTCGTCCTCGCACGACAGGAAGAACTTCGAGTGGCCGGGGTCGCCCTGGCGGCCCGTCCGGCCGCGGAGCTGGTTGTCGATGCGGCGGCTCTCGTGGCGCTCGGTACCCAGGACGAAGAGGCCGCCCGAGGCCAGGGCCTGTTCCTTCAGGTCCTTGATGTCGGCTTCGATCTCGGCCTTCTTGTCCAGCGCCTGCTGGGGCGTGACCTCGATGCCGGCGTCACGCTGCTCCTCGCGCCACTTCGCCAGCCGCATGTCGACGTTGCCGCCCAGCTGGATGTCGGTGCCGCGGCCGGCCATGTTGGTGGCGATCGTCACCGCGCCCGGCACGCCGGCGTCGGCCACGATGCTGGCTTCCTGCTCGTGGAAGCGGGCGTTCAGCACGCTGTGCGGGATGCCGCGGATGGTCTTGCCGTCCACCTCGAAGGTGTGGGCCTTCAGGAGCTCGGAGAGCTGCTCGGACTTCTCGATCGAGACCGTGCCGACCAGGATCGGCTGCTTGCGGCGGTAGCAGTCCTCGATCAGCAGGGTGACGGCGCGGTTCTTCTCGGCGGCGGTGCGGTAGACCTCGTCGTCGTCGTCGATGCGCTGGACCGGCCGGTTCGTCGGGATCTCGGCCACGTCCATCTTGTAGATGTCGATGAACTCCTGCGCCTCGGTGGCGGCCGTGCCGGTCATGCCGGACAGCTTCGCGTAGAGGCGGAAGTAGTTCTGGATGGTCACCGAGGCCAGGGTCTGGTTCTCGGGCTGGACGACGGCGCCTTCCTTGGCCTCGATGGCCTGGTGAAGGCCTTCCGACAGGCGACGGCCGTGCATCATGCGGCCGGTGAACTCGTCGATCAGGATCACCTCGCCGGCGCGGACGATGTAGTCCTTGTCGCGCACGTACATCACGTTGGCCCGCAGGGCCTGGTTGATGTGGTGCACGACCGAGATGTTGGCCGGGTCGTAGAGGCCGGCCGAATCCTCGGCCAGGTGGCCGGCGTCGGCCGCCATCTCCTCGACCTTCTCCGAGCCTTCCTCGGTCAGGATCACCTGACGCTGCTTCTCGTCGTAGTCGTAGGTGGTCGGGTCCTGGATCAGCTCTTTCACGAGCAGGTCGATGGTCCGGTAGAAGTCGGACTTGTCGTCGGTCGGACCCGAGATGATCAGCGGCGTGCGCGCCTCGTCGATCAGGATCGAGTCCACTTCGTCGACGATCGCGAAGTTGTGGCCGCGCTGGACCATCTCGCTGGCGTCGTAGACCAGGTTGTCGCGCAGGTAGTCGAAGCCGAACTCGTTGTTCGTACCGTAGGTAATGTCCGACTGGTAGGCTTCCTGCCGCTGGGCCTGCGACAGGCCATGGACGATCACGCCCACGCTGAGGCCCAGGAAGCGGTAGACCTGCCCCATCCACTCACTGTCGCGCTGGGCGAGGTAGTCGTTGACGGTGATGACGTGGACGCCCTTGCCCTCGAGGGCGTTCAGGTACACCGGCCCGGTGGCCACCAGGGTCTTGCCTTCGCCGGTCCGCATCTCGGCGATGCCGCCCTGGTGCAGGATCTGGCCGCCCACCAGCTGGACGTCATAGTGCCGCTGGCCGAGGACACGGCGCGAGGCCTCGCGCACAACGGCGAAGGCTTCCTCCAGCAGGTCGTCCAGCTTGGCGCCCTTGGCGATGCGCTCCTTGAACTCGGCGGTCTTGCCGCGCAGCTGCTCGTCGGTGAGCGCCTGCATCGCGGGCTCCAGCGCCGTGATCTTGGCGACGCGGGCCGTCATGGCCTTGACCTTGCGGTCGTTGGAGGAACCGAAGAACCGTTGGAAAATGCTCAAGTGAGGTATCCGTTTGGCGGCGATATGGCCCTTCGCCAGCCAGGAAAATGGCGCTCTTTTGGGGCGTGGGTGACTTAAGGACTGCCCCCGCTCAAGTCAACGCGGCGCCCGTGTGACGGGTTGACCGTTCCTGTGGGGCGAGTAGCGTCAGCCCACTATGAAGGCCTAGGTCGCACATAAGCGCCGCGGATACCGCCGGCCACGCGACGCGCCGGGGGAAGCCCGGCGCTGCCCTTTTCTCGTTTCCAGAGGCCTTCATGCCGTCAGACATGACGACGAACCGCTATGGCTCCATAGCGGCAGAGATCTACGACATCGACAAACCCTACTTCGCCCTGCCCGACACCCGCTTCCACCTGGAGCGGTTCGCGGGCTTCGGGCGACCCATCCTCGAACCGGCCTGCGGCTCGGGGCGGACGCTGGTCCCGTTCCTCCAGGCGGGGCTGGACGTCACCGGCTTCGACCCCAGCGGCGAGATGCTGGACCGCTGCCGGGTCCGGTGCGCCGGGGCGGGGTTCGCGCCCGACCTCAGCCGTCAGCGGTACGAGGACTTCGCCTATGACCGCCGGTTCGGGGCCATCCTGATCCCGGTGGGCTCGTTCACCCTGGTGGACGATTTCGCCGCGGCCCTGGCGGTGTTGCGCCGGTTCCGGGCGCATCTGGAACCCGGCGGGGTGCTGGTGATCGACCTGCAAGGGCTGAACTTCCTCGCGGGCGGCCAGCCCGACCGGCGGCGGTGGGCGGCCCCGAACGGCGACCTGCTCACCTGCGAGGGCGTCCGCACGGCCACCGACCTCCTGCGGCAGCGGGCCGAGACGACCTACCGCTACGAGCGCTGGCGGGACGCGACGCTGGTCGAGAGCCAGATCGACGTCATGGCCCAGCGCTATTGGGGGCTGGACGAGTTCCGGCTGGCCCTGGAGGCGGCGGGCTTCGGCGCGGTGACGGTCTGCGGCGGCTACGACCGCAGCCGGGGGCCCAGGCAGGCCGACCGGGTCTGGACGTTCGAAGCGGCGGCTTGACGGGCCGGAGGCCATGGCCGCGCAATGCCGCCATGGCCTCCAAGAGTCGCCTGACCGAGCTGGTGCGCGCCTTGGACGTGGCGGCGGTCGCGGCCGACCTCGCCGCGCGGCCCGACCTGCTGGGCGTCCGCGACGAGCGGGGCCGTACCTGGCTGCACCTGACCGCGAGCCTGGCGGTCGGCGACGACCCGGCGAAGGTCGCCGCCAGCCTGGCCATGGCGCAGATGCTGCTGGACCTGGGCCTCGACATCGACGACGCGGCCTTCACCGAGGGGTTGGACGGCGCGTGGCGGGCGACGCCGCTCTGGTACGCGATCTCGCGCGGCCGAAACCTGGCGCTCGCGAGGTTCCTGCTGGCGCGCGGCTGCGATCCAGACCACAGCCTGTTCGCGGCCGCCTGGAACCGCGACGTGGAGGCGATCCGCCTGCTGCGCGAGCACGGCGCGCCGCTGAAGCGGGGGCTGCTGGTCGAGTCGGTGGGCTGGAGCCGCTTCGAGGCGGCCGAGGAGTTCCTGCGCCAGGGCGCCGACCCCGACGAGACCGACCCCAAGGGCCGCACGGCGCTGCACCTGATGCTGGGGAAGGGGACGGAGGCGCAGCACCTGGCGATGATGCTGCGGTTCGGCGCGCGGACGGACATCCCCGGCCCGGACGGGCGCACGGCGGCTGACATCCTGAAACGCAAGAAGGATCCGGCGTATCGGGGGCTCCTTACCTCCTCCGCGTAGCGGCGGGGGGGCGGTCGCCGAGCTGCAGGCGAAGGGCGGCTGGTGCTAGGGGGCAAGCTGCAAGCCCGGAATCAAAAAAAGGGCCGCCGCTGGCTCGGCGCCTGCGGCTCGCTCCCTCCACCACCCGCTCTTCGGCGGGTGGTCCCCCTCCCGCCGTCGCTGCCGCGACGGGGGAGGTAAGGATCAGCTCTTAGAAGACTTCAAAGAGACCCGCGCCGCCCATGCCGCCGCCGATGCACATGGACACCACGACGTTCTTGGCGCCGCGGCGCTTGCCTTCCTGCAGGATGTGGCCCGCGAGGCGGGCGCCGGTCATGCCGAAGGGGTGGCCGATGGCGATGGAGCCGCCGTTGACGTTGTACTTCTCGGGGTCGATGCCCAGCTTGTCGCGGCTGTAGAGGCACTGGCTGGCGAAGGCCTCGTTCAGCTCCCACAGGTCGATGTCGTCGACCTTCAGGCCGTGACGTTCCAGCAGGCGCGGGATCGCGAAGACCGGGCCGATGCCCATCTCGTCTGGCTCGCAGCCGGCGACGGCCCAGCCCTTGAACACGCCCAGGGGCGACAGGCCGCGGCGCTCGGCTTCCTTGGCTTCCATGATCACCACGGCGGCGGCGCCGTCCGAGAGCTGGCTGGCGTTGCCGGCGGTGATGAACTTGCCCTCGCCCATGACGGGGGCCAGCTTCTGGAGGCCTTCCAGGGTGGTGTCGGGGCGGTTGCACTCGTCGCGGTCGACCACGTAGTCGACGATCGACTCTTCCTTCGTCGCCTTGTCGACCGTCTTCATCTTGGTCTTCATCGGGACGATCTCGTCGGCGAACTTGTTGGCCTGCTGAGCCGCAGCCATGCGGCGCTGGCTCTCCAGCGAGTACTCGTCCTGGTACTCACGGCTGACGTTGTAGCGCTTGGCCACGATGTCGGCGGTGTCGATCATCGCCATGAAGATCGCCGGGTGCGCCGCGGTCAGGGCCGGATCGAAGTTGTCCTTGCCCGCGCCCATGTTCGGCATGGAGATCGACTCCACGCCGCCTGCCACCACCACCGGGGCTCCGTCGTTGCGGACATGGTTCGCCGCCATGGCGATGGTCTGCAGGCCCGACGAGCAGAAGCGGTTCACCGTCACGCCCGAGGCGCTCACCGGCAGGCCGGCCAGCAGGCCCGCCTGGCGCGCGATGTTGCCGCCGCCGTGGGCCACGTTGCCCATGAACACGTCCTCGACGTCGCCGCCGTCGACGCCGGCCTTGGCCACCGCGTGCTTCACGGCGTGCGCGGCCATCGAGACGGTCGGGGTCATGTTGAAACCGCCGCGGCCGGATTTGGCCAGGCCGGTGCGGGCATACGAAACGACGACGGCTTCACGCATCTGCAATAGTCCTCCCAACGAATGGATTTTTGAGCCCTCGGTCGGGGCCCGGAATACTCGGGCGCAACCTTTGCATCCCCGGGTGGAAATGGCTAGGGACGGGCGGTCCGCGCCGCGGCGGGGCAAGGGAATTCACGATGGCCTCAGGTCCGCTCCGCACCGCAGGGATCCTCGTCGCGCTGGCGCTCAGCGTGGCCGCCTGCAACCGCGCGGGCGAGAGCTCGACGCCGCCCGAGCGGGGCGACAAGGCCGTGGCCAAGGTGGACGGCAAGACGGTCTGGGCCTCGGACGTGAAGCGCGAGGCGATCGCCCAGGGCCTGATCGGCGAGGGCGAGCCGCTGGACGCCTCGTCCGACCTGTTCCGCCAGATGATGGACCAGGTGATCGACCAGAAGCTGCTGGCCGCCGAGGCCCAGCGGCGAAAGCTGGACAAGGACCCGCTGGCCCAGCGCCGCCTGACCGCCGCCCAGGACCGGGTGATGGGCGACATGCTGGTCGAGGCCACGGTCGCCGACGCCGTCACCGAGGACAACATCCGCGGCCTCTACGAGGAACAGCAGAAGCTGGCGAAGCGGTCGGAAGAGATCCACGCCCGCCAGATCGTGCTGGCCACCGCCGCCGAGGTCGAGCAGGTGAAGAAGCTGCTGGCCGCGGGCGCGAACTTCGAAGCCCTGGCCATGGAGCGCTCGCGCGACGCCTCGACCCGCTTCAACGGCGGCGACCTGGGCTATTTCACCACCGACGTCATGCCCGAGGCCTATGACGCGGCGCTGAAGGGCGCGAAGGCCGGCCAGCTGGTCGGGCCGATCCCGGTGCAGGGCGGCTTTGCGCTGATGAAGATCGAGGACGTCCGCCAGGAGCAGCCGATCGCCCTGGACGCCGCGCGCCCTCAGATCGTCCGTTTCCTGACCTACGACCGCATCCGCGACCTGCTGGAGAAGTTGCGCGCCAAGGCCAAGGTCGAGGTGCTCGCCAAGCCGGAAGCCGGCGCGCCGAAGCCCGTTCCGCCCGCCGACGCGCCGAAGGCCGCGCCGGCCGCCCCCGTCGCCACGCCCCAGATCAAGGGAGCCGTCAAATGAGCCGCAAGCCCGCCAAGCCCGCGGCGAAGGCCGCCCCCGCCAAGTTGTCGCCGAAGCCCGCCGAGGTCGTGGGCCACGCGGTCGAGCGGGCGCTCGATCCGCTGACCAGCGCGCTGAAGCGCGCGGGGCTGAAGCGCGCCGACAAGGCCTCGCGCGCCTTCGACGACCGCGCCGCCACGCCCGCGCCCGCCGCGCCGGCCGCGGGCAAGGTCGACAAGTCGGCCATGCCGGTCTCGCCGCTGGCCGTGCCGTTCCCGCGCATGAAGCCGATCCGCGGCGTGACCATGGCGACGGGCCGGGCCGGCTTCTACAAGCACGACCGCCCCGACCTGCTGGTGTTCAACTTCCCGGAGGGCGCGAGCTGCGCCGGGGTGTTCACGCGCCACGGCGTGGGGTCGGCTCCCGTCGATTGGTGCAAACGCCACCTGGAGGCGACCAAGGGCGAGGGCATCCGCGCGCTGGTGGTCAACGCCGGCTGCGCCAACTCCTTCACCGGCCGGCCCGGCGCGGACGCCGTGCGTCGCGTGGCCTCGGCGGTGGGCAAGCGCTTCGACTGCCGCCAGCGCGACGTGATGGTGGCCTCGACGGGCGTCATCGGCGTGCTGCTGGACGACGCCAAGATCACCGCCCGCCTGCCCGAGCTGGAACACCACCTGACGGAGGACGGCTGGGGCGGCGCCGCGCGCGCCATCATGACCACCGACACCTTCCCGAAGGGCGCCTACGCCGAGGCCGACATCGACGGGGTGAAGGTCCGGATCGGTGGGATCTGCAAGGGTTCGGGCATGATCGCGCCCGACATGGCGACGATGCTGGCCTTCGTGGTCACCGACGCTGCGATCTCGCCCGGCGCGCTGCAGAACCTGTGCAACCTCTACACCCGCAACACCTTCAACGCTGTCACGGTGGACGGCGACCGCTCGACCAACGACACGCTGCTGCTGTTCGCCACCGGCCAGTCGGGCGCGCCGAAGATCAGCCGGGCGGGCGACCGGCGCCTGGCCGACTTCCGCGACAAGCTGGAAGGCGTGCTGATGAACCTGGCTCACCAACTGGTCCGCGACGGCGAGGGCGCCACTAAGTTCATCAAGATCACGGTGACGGGCGCCGAGAGCGCGGCCTCGGCCCGCAAGATCGCCCGTTCGATCGCCGACAGCCCGCTGGTGAAGACCGCCTTCGCCGGCGAGGACGCCAACTGGGGCCGTATCGTCATGGCGGTGGGCAAGGCCGACGAGCCCATCGACCGCGACTCGCTCAGCGTGAAGTTCGGCCCCCACTGGGCGGCGCAGGACGGGCTGATCGCCGGCAGCTACGACGAGGCCAAGATGAGCGCCTACATGAAGAAGCAGGAGCTCGAGGTCGCCGTCGACGTGGGCGTGGGCCGCGCCAGCTCCACCGTCTGGACCTGCGATCTCACCAAGCGGTACGTCGAGATCAACGGGGATTACCGGAGCTAGCCCACGCTTCTGCTCGTCACGGCCGGATCAAGCCCGGCCATGACGATCATTGGGGCGGATGAGCCACGGCGCGATCCGGTCGGGCGGCTCGCCCAGCCGGTAGTTGGTGAAGCGCTTGTCGAAGAGCGGACCGTAGAAGGGATCGGCGTCCAAAACCGGGCCCCACCGGTCGCGCATGACCCGTACCTCGGCCGTGAACCGCGCGACCTTCTCGGGCGCGAGGTCCGAGCCGCGGCTGGCGCTCTCGTGGTGGTAGAGCTCGGCGAAGGGCGTCCAGACGATGTCGTAGCCGGCGGCCCGCACCTTCAGGCACAGGTCGACGTCGTTGAAGGCGACGGCCAGGTGATCCTCGTCCATGCCGCCCACGCTGTCCCAGACCGACTTGCGGATCGCCAGGCACGCGGCGGTAACCGCCGAGACGTTGCGGGCGAGGCGCAGGTGGCCCTGGTAGCCGGGGTGGTTCGAGCCCGCGCCGGCGTAGAGGTGGCCCGCCACCCGCTCGGCCACGTCGCCGACGCCCAGGACGACGCCGGCGTGCTGCAGCGTGTCGTCCGGATAGTAGAGCTTGGCGCCCACCGCCCCGACGGTCGGGCGGATCGCCTGGGCGACCATCTCGTCCAGCCAGTCCGGGTGGATCGTCGAGATGTCGTTGTTGAGCAGGACCAGCACCTCGCCCTTCGCGTCGGCGGCGGCCAGGTTGTTGAGGTGCGAAAAGTTGAAGGGCCCGGGGGCGGGCAGGACGCGGACGCGCGGATCGGCCTTCAGGCGTTCGAAGAGAGCGTGTGTGGCCGGCTCTTCGCTGCCGTTGTCGACGATCAGCAGCTCCAGCGCGGCGTAGGCGGTCTTGGCAAGCACGCCTTCGGCGACTTGGGCCACGAGGTCGGCGCGGTCGCGGGTAGGGACGATCACGCTGACGAGTGGTTTCGGGTCGGGCAGGGGCCGGCGCACCCGCAGCCAGCGTGCGGTGAGGTCCAACTCCTCGACGGCGCCGGCTTGGCCCGTGCGGCCGAGGTGCTCGGAGACGGCCCGCGCTGCCGAGGCCGCGCATTCGGCCGCCCGCGCCCGCGAGAACGAGCCCTGCTTGCCCTGCCAGCGCCAGTGATAGAGCACCCACGGAATATGCCGGATGCGCGCCGGCGTGGCCCGCTCGGCCGTACGCAGGACCAGGTCGTGGTCCTGCGCGCCGTCGAAGCCTTCGCGCAGGCCGCCGAGGGCGGTCAGCAGGTCGCGGCGGACGACGGTCAGGTGGTTCACGGCGTTCACGCCCGCCATCAGCTCGGCGTTCCAGTCGGTCTTGTGGTGCGGCTGGGTGCGGCGGCCCTTCTCGTCGACCTTGTCCTCGTCGGAGAAGATCAGCTCGGCGTCGGGATGGGCGTCGAGCTCGGCGGCGATCTCGTAGAGGGCGCGCTCGGCCAGCAGGTCGTCATGGTCCAGGAAGGCGACGAACTCGCCGGTAGCCAGGGCGAGGGCCGAGTTCGTGGCCGCGGCGATCCCGCCGTTCGCCTCGCGCCGGACCAGCTTGATGCGCTCGTCCTGGGCGGCTAGCTCGGTCAGGGCCTTCCACGTGGCGTCGCCCGGCGAGGCGTCGTCGGCGATGCACAGTTCCCAGTGCGGATAGATCTGGGACCGCACCGAGGAGACCGCCTCGTGCAGCAGGTAGGGGTCCGACCGATAGGCGGCCATGACCACCGAGATCGTGGGCCGCTCGGCGAACCTGTGGATGTGGTTGCGGATGGCGTCGCGGTCGGCGTCGGACAGCGTGTCGTAGGCCGCGATCCAGACGGCGTATTCCTTGTCCGTCTGGGCCTGGGGGCCCACCACGCCGCGTACGAAGCGCTCGCCCCACCGCGTCTTGATCATCTGCAGCGCGACCTGGTGGACTGCCCAATGCATGGGCGGCCACCGGCGGACGACGCCGAGCGCGGAGACGGTGGTGTCGCGGAGCGAGAGGCGCATGGACATCGCCCGTCTAGTGCGTTCCGCCCGGCGGTCCAAGGTCCCGCGGCGCGCGCCTGAAAACGAAGAAGGGGTCGCCGGACACGCCGCGCGACCCCCATCCGTCACCCTTCGGGCGACACCTGCTCCCGCATGGGGAGAAGGCTCGGCCTATCTAGCGGTTCGACCAAACGCCGGACGGCTTGCGGTCACCGCCGCCGCCAGCGCCGCCGCCGCCGCGGCGACGACGCGGGCCCTTGAAGGCCGGCTTGGCGGCCTCGCCTTCGGCGCGCTGCGGACGGTTCTCGGGACGGCCTTCCGGACGGCCCGGCTTGGCGTCCGCGTGGTTGCGGTTGCGCTTGGGCTGATGGCCGCCGCGGTGCGGCTGCGGCCGGCCGCGACCCTGGCCTTCGGGCTTGCCCTTGGGCTGGTCGGGCATGGCGGCGGTGGCCGCGCCGAGGTGGCGGTCGTTGCGGCGGTCGAAGCTGGGGATCCGCTGGCGGGTCACCTTCTCGATGTCCTTCAGCAGGTTGCGCTCGTCGTCGGCGCAGAACGCCACCGCGGAGCCGTCGGCCCCGGCGCGCGCCGTGCGGCCGATCCGGTGGACATAGGCTTCCGGCACGTTCGGCAGCTCGTATTGGACGACGTGGCTGACCGCGTCGATGTCGATGCCGCGAGCCGCGATGTCGGTGGCGACCAAGGCGCGGACCTCGCCGGCCTTGAACGCCGCCAGTGCGCGTTCGCGCTGGCCCTGGCTCTTGTCGCCGTGGATCGAGACGGCCTCGACGCCCACCTGCTCCAGGCCCTTGGCCACGCGGTCGGCGCCGCGCTTGGTGCGGGTGAAGACGATGACGCGCTTGAAGCCGGCGTCGTCGAACAGCTCGGCCAGCAGGGCGCGCTTGCGCTGCTGTTCGACGAACAGGACGCGCTGGTTGATGCGCTCGACGGTCGTGGCCTGCGGGGTCACCGAGACCTTGAGCGGGTCGCGGTTGAGGATCTCGCCGGCCAGGGTCTCGATCTCGCTCGGCATGGTGGCCGAGAAGAACAGGTTCTGCCGCACGCGCGGCACGTACTTCACGATCTTCCGGATCGGGACGATGAAGCCCATGTCCAGCATCTGGTCGGCCTCGTCGAGGACGAACATCTCGACGCCTTCCAGGGTGATCGTCTTCTCGGCCAGGTGGTCGAGCAGGCGGCCGGGGGTGGCCACCAGCACGTCGACGCCGGGCGCCAGGGCGCGCATCTGGCCGCCGTACTTCACGCCGCCGAACACGACGGCCACCGAGACGCCCATGTGCTTGCCGTAGTTCTTGAAGCTCTCGCCGATCTGGGTGGCGAGTTCACGGGTGGGGGCCAGGACCAGCACCCGGGCGCTGCGGCGCGGGGCGGCCTTCTTGTTCTCGGCCAGGCGATGCAGGATCGGCAGGGCGAAGGCGGCGGTCTTGCCGGTGCCCGTCTGGGCGATGCCCAGCAGGTCCTTGCCGGACATGACGCCGGGGATGGCCTGCGCCTGGATCGGCGTCGGCTGGGTGTAGCCTTCGTCGGCCAGCGCCTTGAGCAGCGGCTTGGCCAGGCCAAGGTCAGTGAATTGGGTCAAACGATAGTCTTTCGCGTATGCGCCGAACATGACCTTCGCGGATCTTCCGCGGGTCGCCAGGCGCCGGTCTTTGGGGAGGCGCCCCGCGTGATGGGCGCATCGGGTGAGAAAACCTCACGGCGCTCGACAGGCTGAGCCTCGGATGAGGCCCCACGCGGCTGGAACGCAGATAGCGCTCGGGAAGAGCGCAGACGGCACATCGGGGTTTAGGGCGGCGAAGTCAACCCACGGGGGACGAATGCCAGCGGTAGTTGCCTTTTGGCCGCAGGGCGTGGGAAGCAACCCCATGACCGAAAAGCGCATGCTCCTCGTCGCCGCCGCGGCGCTGGTGGATATCGACGGGCGGGTGCTGATCTGCCAGCGGCCCGAGGGCAAGCAGCTTGCGGGCCTCTGGGAGTTTCCCGGCGGGAAGGTGGAGCCCGGCGAAACGCCCGAGGCCTGCCTGATCCGCGAACTGGAGGAGGAACTGGGCATCCAGGTCAGCCATGCCTGCCTGGCGCCGTTCGTGTTCGCGAGCCATGAATACGAGGCGTTCCACCTCCTGATGCCGCTCTACCTGGTCCGCCGGTGGGAGGGGCAGGTCACCAACCGTGAGCACAAGGCCATGGCCTGGGTGAAGCCCATCGACCTCGACAGCTATCCGATGCCACCGGCGGATGCGCCGCTGGTGGCGTGGCTCCGGGACCTGATCTGATGCGCCAGGCCACCCGCATGCTGCACCTCTCGACGCCGGGCCAGGGCCTGCACGAGATCACCGCCGAGGTCGTCGCCTGGACGCGGAACCAGGAGATGACCACGGGCCTGCTGACGCTGTTCTGCCGCCACACCTCGGCATCGCTGGTCATCCAGGAGAACGCCGACCCCAATGTGCGCGCCGACGTGCAGGACTGGGTCGCGGCCGTCGCGCCCGAGAGCCGCGTCTACCGCCACCAGGACGAGGGCCCGGACGACCTGCCGGCCCATCTGCGCTCGGTGCTGACGGGCGTGCAGCTCTCGATCCCGCTGATCGACCGGAAGCTGGCGCTGGGGACCTGGCAGGGGATCTACCTGTTCGAGCATCGCAAGCGCCCGCACCGCCGCGAGGTGGCGATGCATCTGCTGGGCGTCTGAGCGTGCTGCGCGCCCTGATCGTCGCGGCGGCGCTGCTCGCACCCCTGCAGGCGCAGGCGGCGTGGAAGGTGACCAGCCTGCCGCAGGAGGTCACCTTGCGCGCGGCCGGGCTCGACGCGTCGGGAGGCCTCCACGTCTCGGGCGCCAAGGGAACCTACGCCGTCAGCCGCGACGGGGGCGCGACCTGGCGCCTCGCGGCCCCGCCCGAGGGCTCGGCGCTGGACTTCCGGGGGCTGGCCGCCGTCGGTCCGGAGACCACCATCCTGATGAGCGCCGGGGACGGCCCGGCCGGCCAGGCGAAGCTGTTCCGCACCGCAGACGCGGGCAAGACCTGGACTCTGGCCTTCGAAACCCGCCTGCCGGGCAGCTTCCTCGACACCGTGGCGTTCCGCACCGCGCTCTCAGGCTACGTCCTGGGCGACCCGGTCGACGGCCGCTGGTTCCTGCTCCGGACCCGCGACGGCGGCCGGTCCTGGACCCGCCTCGACGGCCCGCCGGTGGAAAAGGGCGAGGCCGCCTTCGCGGCGAGCAACTCGGCGCTGTTCCTGGGGCCGGGGGCAGAAGTCTGGATCGTGTCGGGAGGCCTGGGCAAGGGTCGGGTCCACCGGTCGGCCGACGACGGCAAGACCTGGACGGTTTCGGAGACCCCGCTCGCCGCCAGCCAGACGGCCGGCCTCTTCGGCGGCCTGGCGCTGAGCGCCGTGCGCGCCGTGGTCGTGGGCGGCGACTACAAGGACGAGCTGGCGCCCGGCCCCTCCATCGCGCTGGGCGGTGCGACCTGGAGCGCGCCACCGCACGTGGGCAAGCCGCGCCTGCTGGAAGGTATCGGCCGCCTCGACGCCAAGACCCTCATCGCCGTCGGTCCGCGCGGGACCTCCGTCAGCCCCGACAACGGCCGCACCTGGAAGCAGGTCGACGACGAGGCCTTCCATGCGGTCGCCTGCCGGGCCGGGACCTGCGTCGCCGCCGGCGGCAAGGGACGCGTTGGGGTGTGGACGCTGGAGCCCTGAGGCCGCGGCGGCCTTGCGGGCTCGCGTCGCCGAACACGGTGATGCGTTGTGACGCGGAGCCCACGGTGTGGCTTGATGGTAAAGAGCCGGCGGGACGCAGGAAGACCTTGAGAAAAGCCAAGCTCAGCTTCGAGACGGACGGGCGGCTCGCGGCAGTCGTAAACAGTATCGACGACGCCTATTACGTGTTGGACCGCGAGTGGCGCTTCGTGCTGATCAACGACGCCGCCGAGGCCATGCTGGGCGCCCCGCGGGACCAGCTGCTGGGCAAGACGATCTGGGACCTCTATCCCAACGGCAAGACCTCCCGCTTCACGCCGCTCCTGGAACAGGCGATGCAGGAGGGCGTGGCCGGCCGCTTGACGGGCCCGTCGGTGCTGTTCCCTGGCCGCTTCGTCGACTTCCGCGTGAAGCCGCTGGGACGCGAAGGCCTGGGCGTGTCGATCGTCGACGTGACCGACCGGACCCTGGCCGAGCGGGCGATGCGGGAGAGCCGCGAGCGCCTGGACCTGGCCGTCGCGGCGCACCGGATCGGCATCTTCGACTGGCAGGTGCCGGCCAACCGCGTCGTCTGGACCCCTGAGCTGGAGGCGATCTTCGGCCTGGCGCCCGGCGCATTCGAAGGGACGCCCGAGGATTTCCAGCGGCGGGTGCACCCCGACGACCTGGCGCAGGCCCAGGCCGACACGGGCGCCGCGCTGGCGGCCGGCCGCGACCTGATCGACTTCCACTTCCGCATTTTCCGCGCGGACGGCGCGATCCGCTGGATCGAGGGCGTCGCCCGGGTCGTCTACAACCGCGAAAAGCAGCCCGAGCGGATCGTCGGCACCAACTTCGACGTCACCGAGCGGGTGCTGGCCGAGCAGGCCATGCGCGAGAGTCGCGAGCGGCTGGACATGGCGGTGGCGGCGCATGCGGTGGGGATCTTCGACTGGGACGTGCAGAGCGGCGCGGCCACATGGTCGGGCGAGATGGAGGACATCTTCGGCATCCCGCGCGGCGACTTCGAGGGCCATACCGACCACTTCCGCCGCCGGGTCGTCCCGGAAGACCTGGTCCGCATCGACGCGGAGGCCGCCCAGGCGATCGCGGCTGGGCAGGACGTGGTCCACAACGAATTCCAGATCGTCCGCGACGACGGCGACGTCCGCTGGATCGAGGGCGCCGCGAGGTTCGTCTTCGGGCCCGACGGGCAGCCGGTGCGGGTGGTCGGCACCAACCTCGACATCACCGAGCGCAAGATGGCCGAGCGGCGCCAGCGCCTGCTCGTCAACGAACTGAACCATCGGGTTAAGAACACCCTGGCCATCGTGCAGGCGATCGCCTGGCAATCGTTCCGCTCGGGCGGCATGTCTCAGCCCGCGCGCGAGGCCTTCGAGGGACGCCTGGCCGCGCTGGCGGCGGCGCATGACGTGCTGAACCGGCAGAGCTGGGAGGGCGGGTCGATCCTGCGGATCGTCACCGAGGCGATCGCCCCGCAGGACCCGGGCGGCGGCCGGCTCACCGTCTTGGGGCCGCACGTGAACCTCGAGCCCAAGACTGCGGTCGCACTGGCCCTGGCGGCGCACGAGCTGGCCACCAACGCCGTGAAGTATGGTGCGCTGTCCACGCCCGGCGGGCGGGTGGAGGTGCGCTGGAACGTCAACGGCGGGCGCCTGTGCTTCACCTGGCGCGAGACCGGCGGGCCGGCCGTGGAAGGCCCGATCCGCCGCGGCTTCGGCGCGCGCCTGCTGGAGCAGGGGCTCGCCGAGGAGCTGCGCGGGGTCGTGCGCATGGATTTCCGCCCGGAGGGCGTCGTCTGCACCGTCGAGGCCGAACTCGCGTCGGAGCCGATGACCTAGTCGAGGCTGGCCCGGCGCATCGATCGCGCCGGCTTGGTGGCGTCCACCACGCACTGGCCCGGGTCCTTCATGGCGTGGACGCCCAGGCAGTAGATGTCCTCGTAGTGGGTTCCGGCCGCCGCCAGGCACTGGTGATAGTTGAGCTTGGCGATCCGCAGGCACTGGCCGCTCTTGGGTTCGCTCAGCAGCGAGCGGCCCGCGCCGTCCTGGCCCAGCACGGTGAGGGCGGCCAGCGCCACGCCGCGCGCCACCACGGGGCTGGCCCCGCCGCGGCGGCCGCCCTCTGAGATGGCTGCAGTCAGCCGGGCGCGATCGGCGGCTTCCGGCCGGTAGCCCGCCGCCTGCTTCACCGCCGCCAGCCGCTGGGGACCGTTGGTGAGGCGCGCCCGCGACCAGGCCTGGCGCTGGACGCTGTAGGAGGCCTGTTTCACCCGCGCGCCGGCGTCGGCCAGGGCCTCGCCGCGGCGGGCGAGGGCGGCGTTGGCCCGCTGGGCGGCCGCCGCGCCGCCGGGGAGGTCGAGCGCGGCGTCGGGATCGGCGGCCAGCCGACGGGCGGCCTCGCGGCCCTTCGGCGAACGGACGCCGGCGACGAACGACGGCTCCTGCATGGCGGCAAGGGCGGCATAGGCGATCATGCCCGCCTCCAGCTCTTTGGGCTCGTAGCCCGCGGCCGTGCGCAGCCGCTCGGCGATCTCGCCGGGGCCGGAGAACGACGGGTCGATGGCCGACGCACGCCGCGTATAGGCCTCGAAGGCGCTGGCCCGACCGGCCAGGCCCGCGTCTATGCCGCCGGCGACAGGCCCCGTCCTGTTCGGGGTCCGCGACGGCGGAGAGCTCGTGGCGCAGCCGGCGAGCGCAATGGCGATGGTCGCGGCCATGAGGCCGCGGATGGTGCTTGGGCGCATGTCAGTCCCCCTGACGAAGCCGCCCCCCGATGACGCGAGCTTGGCCGCGGACGGCCCGGCCTGCGCCGTGGCGGACTGTCACACCCGTATGGTTATCAAAGGCTTATGGCCAAGCTTGGGATCAGCTGGTTGGCGCGGCGGCGGCCCATCCGGTGAGGGTGAGGATCTCGAAGGTCGCGGGGATGCGGCCGTCGTCGGTCCCGAACTTCTCGAGGTAGATCTCGAACGTCCGCTGCAGCAGGGCGCGGGTGAGGGGCTTGGGGTGGCGGTCGGCGAGCACGCTGGTCTCGCCCATCTGGCGCAGGTCGGCGAGCAGCTTCAGCGGGTGCTCGTAGGTCACGGTCACGGTGTCGATGTCGGTCACCGGCTGCACGAAGCCGGCCCGCTGCAGAAGGTTGGCTGCGTCCTGGGCGTCGGCGAAGGGCGAGACGCGGCTGCCTGCGCCGCCCAGGATCTCGCTCTCGGCGGCCACCAGCGACTGGCGCAGCTCGGTCAGGGTCACGCCGCCGAGGAACGCGCCGATGAACAGGCCGTCCGGCTTCAGCGCCCGGCGGATCTGGATCAGGGCCCCCACCACGTCGTTGGTCCAGTGCAGGCCTAGTGTCGAGACGATCAGGTCCAGGCTGGCGTCGGCGAACGGCAGGCGCTCTTCGTCGGCCACCACGCGGACGCCGCCGCGGCCGGCCAACATGCGATGCGAGAGGTCGGCTTCGACCAGGGTCTCCACCTTGCCCGGCGCTTCGTCGGCCAGCGCCTGGGCGAAGGCGCCGCCGCGTGCGGAGAGGTCGACGGCCAAGCTGAAAGTGCGCAGGATGGGCGCCAGGCGCTCGGCGACGTCATAGGCCGCCCGGCGCTGCAGGAAGTCGGCGTTTCCATAGTTCCGCGCGGCGCGCTCGAGGCGCTTGCGGTGCAGGGCGCGGTCGAAGAGGAGCGGTGGGGCCGGCATGGCCGCGGAAGATGGCGATTTCGCCGCGGGTTGGAAGCCCAAAGTCCAGGCGGCCTGGCGCGTGGCCCTGGACATGCTGTTTCCACCCCAGGCGCTGGACGGCGGGCCGCGGCCGCTGGCGGGCGGGTTCTCGGCGCTGGCCTGGAGCCGCATCCGCTTCCTGGACGGCCCGGTCTGCGACGGCTGCGGGACGCCGTTCGAATTCGATCCAGGCGCGCGGTGCGCGGCGTGCCTAGCCAAGCCGCGGGCGTTCGACGCCGCCCGCGCGGCCTGCCTCTACGACGAGGCCTCGCGCGATCCGATCCTCAAGCTGAAACACGCCGACCGGCTGGACCTGGCGCCCATGCTGGCCCGCTGGATCTCGCGCAGCGCCCGTGAGCTGATCGAGGAGGCCGACGCCATCGCGCCGGTGCCCCTGCATCCGCTGCGCCTGCTGCGCCGGCGCTACAACCAGGCCGCCGAGATCGCCCGGCCGCTGTCGGTCCTGACCAGCACGCCCTACCTGCCCGACGCCCTGGTCCGCCGCCGGTCCACGGCCACCCAGGCGGGCCGCTCGGGCTCGGGCCGCAAGCGCAACGTGGCCGGCGCCTTCGAGGTGCCGGAGGCGCGGCGCAAACAGGTAGAGGGCCTGCGCATCCTGCTGATCGACGACGTGCTGACCACGGGCGCGACGGCAGAGGGCTGCGCGCGGGCCCTGAAGGCCGCCGGCGCGGCCCGCGTCGATTTGGCCGTCGTGGCCCGGGTTCAGGCCGCGGCCGGACTCACCATATGAACCTTAACCCGGAGGTGTTTCGTTAGAGCCCCATGAGCCAGCCCGTCACCATCTACACCAAGCCGTTCTGCCCCTACTGCATCCGCGCGCTGACGCTGCTGGAACAGAAGGGCGTGCCGTTCACCGAGATCGAGGCGGCCTTCGACCCCGACAAGCGCCAGGAGATGATTCAGCGCGCAGGCGGCCGGGCGACCTTCCCGCAGATCTTCGTGGGCGAGCAGCACATCGGCGGCTGTGACGACATGATGGCCCTCGAGCGCGAGGGAAAGCTGGATCCGCTGCTGCAGGCGGCCTAGCGCCTTCCCCTCCCCATGACGGGGAGGGAAACGTACAACGGTCTCCATGAAGATCGCCCTCGTCCAGACCCGCACCCCCGCGACGCACGCCGCCGCGCTGGCCCACACTCTGCCGCTGGTGCGCGAGGCCGCCGCCGCCGGGGCGCGCCTGATCGTGACGCCCGAGGGGACGAACATCCTGCAGAAGCATCGTGAGACGCTGCTGCCGCAACTGGCCTCGCTGGCCGAGGACCCGGTGGTGAACGGGCTGCGCGAGGCGGCGAAGGACCTGGGCGTCTGGATCGACGTCGGCTCGGCGCTGGTGAAGCGCGAGGACGGCAAGGTCGCCAACCGCCAGGTGCTGATCGATCTGACCGGCGCCATCGCGGCCACCTACGACAAGCTGCACATGTTCGACGTGGACCTGCCCACCGGCGAGACGGCCCGCGAGTCCGAGACCTACGAGCCGGGCGACCGGGCCGTGGTCGCCGACGTGGACGGGACGAAGCTGGGCCTGACCATCTGCTACGACCTGCGCTTCCCGGCGCTGCATCGGGCGCTGGCGATGGCAGGCGCCACCGTGATCACCATTCCCGCCGCCTTCACCCGGCCGACCGGTGAGGCGCACTGGGAGGTGCTGATGCGCGCCCGGGCCATCGAGACCGGCAGCTACGTGCTGGCCGCCGCACAGGGCGGCTTCCACGAGGACGGCCGCGGCACCTGGGGCCGCTCGCTGGTGGTCGAACCGTGGGGACAAGTCATTGCAAAACTTGACCATGACGAGCCGGGCGTGCTTCTGGCCGACCTCGATCCGGCTGCGCCGCTCAAGGCGCGCGCGGCCATCCCGGTGCTGACCAACGCGCGGGCCTTCACGGGCCCCTAAGACGATCCGATGATCCGCTACGCCCTTTCCTGCGACCACGACCACGAATTCGAGGGCTGGTTCGGCTCGTCCGGCGACTTCGACGACCAGCAGGGCCGCGGCCTGCTGGAGTGCCCGCTTTGCGGCTCGAAGCAGGTGCGCAAGCAGATCATGGCGCCGGCCGTCACGGGCACGAAGCGGACGGTCCGTGAAATCCCGCCCGCCAAGATGCAGGCCATGATGATGGAGGCCGCCGGCCGCATCCGCGCCCATGTCGAGGAGAACTTCGACGACGTCGGCGACGCCTTCGCCAGCGAGGCGCGCGCCATCCACGAGGGCAAGGCCGAGGACCGCGGCATCTATGGCCAGGCGACGCCCAAGGAAGTGCGCGACCTGATCGAGGACGGCGTGCCGGTGGCGCCGCTGCCGCCCGAGCCGCTCAAGAAGGACGAGCTGAACTAGCCCGCTTGCGGCGCGCCTCGCCCCACGGCAATCTCGGATTGCATCAGGTGGGGGCCTGTTTCCGGACCATGAGTTTCAAGCGTCTTCTGCTCGCGCTGGCGTTTGCGGCGAGCCTCGGCGTGCGTGCGGAAGCCGCGCCGCTGTCGGCGTACGGCGGCCTGCCGACGATCGAGGCGGCGGCGGTTTCGCCGAGCGGTCATGCCGTGGCCCTGGTGCTGACCAACGGCGAGGACCGGCTGATCGTCGTCCAGGACCTGGCCACCCAGAAGCTGACCCTGCGCGCCGGCACCGGGCGCGCCAAGGTGCGCTATGTCCGGTGGGCGGGCGACAAGCACCTGATCATCGTCACGAGTGTGACCGCCCTGCCAATGGACGTGATCACGACCCAGCGCGAATGGATGATGGCGTTCCGGATGGATCTCGCCACGGGCAAGGTCCTGCCGCTGCTGCGCGACGTCGATGGCGCGATGAACACCGTCGCCGGCGCGCCGGTGGTCCGCATGTATCACGGCGAGCCCACGGTTTTCGTTCAGGGGATCAAGTTCGTGAACAGTCGCGGGCGGCTGGCGCTGTTCCGCGTCGACCTCGAGCGGGCGACCAGCAAGGAGGTGGAGGTCGGCGAGGAGGACACCCGCGACTGGGCCATCGGCGTCGACGGCGAACCGGTCGCCCGCGAGACCTACGACATGAAGAGCGGCCGCTGGTCCATCGCGCTGCGCGCGCCCGGCGGCGGCTGGCGCGAGGCGGTCGGTGTGACGGCGCCGATCGAGCCGCCGTCGATGATGGGTCTGGGCCCCGACGGCAAGTCGGTGCTCTACCAGGCGGTGGACGACAAGGAACAGCCGATCTGGCGCGAGGCGCGGATCGATGGCGCCCAGGCCGGCGCGCCGATGAGTGTGACCGATGGCCAGGGCCCGATCTACGACCCGCAGGACGGGCGGCTGATCGGCCAGTACGCCCTGGTGGGCGATGAGGGCCGCTACAGCTTCCTGCGTCCGGAGGACCAGAGGGTCTGGCGGGCGGTGACGGCGGCCTACAAGGGCTCGATGGTCTCGCTCGAGTCCTGGTCGGCGGACCACCAGAAGATCGCCGTCCGCGTCGACTCGCTGGACGAGGGCCCGGCCTACGCGCTGGTCGACCTGGCGACGCGCAAGGCCACCTGGCTGGGCGGCGAGTACATGGGTGTGAAGCCGGAGGATGTCGCCGCCCAGAAGCCGATACGCTTCAAGGCCCGCGACGGACTAGAGTTGACCGGCTACCTGACGACGCCGCGCGGCAAGGAGGTGAAGGGCCTGCCCCTGATCGTCTTTCCGCACGGCGGCCCGGCGGCGCGCGACGAGCCCGGCTTCGACTGGTGGGCCCAGGGCATGGCCTCGCGCGGCTATGCGGTGCTGCAGGTGAACTTCCGCGGCTCCGAAGGCCTGGGCGACGCGCTGCTCGAAGCCGGCTACGGCCAGTGGGGCCGCAAGATGCAGACCGATCTGTCGGACGGCGTGGCCTACCTCGCCAGCGAGGGCAAGATCGACGCCAGGCGGGTCTGCATCGTGGGCGCGAGCTACGGAGGCTATGCGTCCCTGGCCGGAGCCGCGCTGGACCCGGGCGTCTACCGCTGCGCCGTCGCGGTGAGCGGCCCGTCCGACCTGGGGCGCTTCGTGAACTGGTCCAGGTCGAAGCGCGGTGTCGGCGCATTCCGCTACTGGACGCGGTTCATGGGCGCCGAGGACGACCGCTCGGTGCTGGCCACGATCTCGCCGGCCGCCCACGCCGACAAGGTGCAGGTCCCGATCCTGCTGATTCACGGCAAGGACGACAGCGTGGTGCCGCTCGAACAGAGCCAGATCATGGCCGATGCCCTGAAGAGGGCCGGCAAGCCCTACGAACTGATCGTGCAGAAGGGCGAGGACCACTGGCTGTCGCGTGGCGAGACACGCCTGCAGACGCTGGAGGCCACCATGGCCTTCGTCGAGAAGCACAACCCGGCGAACTAGAACCGTGAGGTCAGGCCGAGCGACATGATGTAGCCCTGGCCCTTCACCTCGCCGTTCAGGCGGGTCGTCACGGCCGCCGGCGTGCCGGGGTAAAAGACCGTGTCGTGCCGCACATCGCTGTGGGCGAAGTCGATGTAGGCGGCGGCCAGGTCCAGGGTCAGGCGGTCGGTGAGCCTTGCCGTCGCCCCCGCGCCGTAGAGCCAGCGGTCGCCGTCCGGCACGCGGGCTGTGCGCTCGTCGTCGGGCGTGGGCGTCGGGTCGTACTGGACGCCGGCGCGCAGGGTGAGCCGGTCGTTCAGGACATAGTCGAAGCCGACGCCGCCCGAGGTCACGTCGTTGTAGTTCTGGGCCAGCGCCTGCGGGCCGGCCGGGGTCTTCACGTCGATGGCGTCGAACTCGCCCCAGCCCACGCGCTGGACCTGGCCGTTGATCGTCAGCCGGTCGGTGAGAGCGTAGCGGGCGCCGAAGGTGGCGATCCACGGCGTCGAGAAGCTGGCCGAGCCCGGGACGTTGGCGTTGCCGCCGGCCAGCGGACCCAGGAGCCCGCCGACGAAGACGTCGCCCTTCAGCTTGTGGTCGACCGAGGCGCGGTAGCTGGCGCCGAGCGTCAGGCGCTCGAAGTGCGCCTGGGCGCCTACGCTCCAGCCGAAGTCCCAGCCGTCGCCGCCGAGCTGGGTGATCCCGTCGGGCAGCAGGGGCGAGAGGTTCGGTGAGGCGGTCGACAGCTTGGCGTCGGCGTACTCGGCGCTGACGCCCACGCCCAGGTCCAGCCAGTCGGTGACTTTCATGGCGCCGGTGAGCTGGATGTCGGCGCTGTTCAGCCGGGATTCCAGGGCGTCGTAGCGGGCCCAGGCGTTGCGGCGGTACTTGGTGGTGAAGTTGTAGGGCGCGGCCATCGACAGCCCCACGGCGAAGCGGTCGCCGACGGGCGTGGCGATCGCTAAGTTCGGGACCACGCCATCCTGAATCGGCTTGAAGGCGCGCGGCTCGCCGCTGATGGGCAGCGTGGCGCCGCCTGGGTAGGTGATGGTCGAGCCGGTGTTGGCGACGTCGGCGTCCACCAGCACGGCGTGGGCGCCAACATAGGCCTCGCGCGGCGAGCGGGCGATGGCGGCCGGGTTCCACCACAGCGACTGGACGCCCGTGTCGGCGACCTCGCCGGAATAGGCGCGCCCCGCGCCGCGCACGGATTGCTCCTGCAAGTAGAAGCCCGCCGCATGGGCGGAGGACGCGAAGGCGGAGACGGCGGCGCCGGCGAGGAGGATATGGGAGAAGGTTCGCATGACAGCCTCCAGATAGGCGCCTGGGGCTGAACTCACACCTATCCAAAGGTGTTGCTTCGGTCGGGCGCCCGACCGTCGGCATTTCGCCGGATCGAGCCTTGTGTTGCCGATCGGCCACACTACATCGGGTCCGTCGACGACTGCGCTTGATCAAGGCGGCCGCCGACAATCCGCCTATCGAGGGGACCTATGAACATCGACATCTATTCCGACCGCGCCAAGCAGGCGATCCAGTCGGCGCAGAGCCTTGCGCTCGCCCGGCGCCACCAGCAACTGGCGCCCGAACACATCCTGAAGGTCCTGCTGGAGGAACGCGACGGCCTCACCGCCTCGCTGATCCAGAGCGCGGGCGGCCGGCCCGCCGAGGTCGACAAGGCCGTCGAGGCCGCGCTCGCGCGCACGCCGAAGGTCGAGGGCGGCTCGGGCCAGCTCTACATGAAGCCCGAGACCGCGCGGGTCTTCGCCGAGGCCGAGGCCGGCGCGAAGGCCGCGGGCGATGCTTTCGTCACCACCGAGCGCTTGCTGATCGCCATCGCCAAGGAGGGCGGCGAAGCCGCCAAGGTGCTGAAGGACGCCGGCGTCACGGCCAAGGGGCTGGAGGATGCGGCGGTCGCCGTCCGCAAAGGCCGCACCGCCGACAGCGCTTCGGCCGAGGAGGGCTATGACGCGCTGAAGCGTTATGCGCGCGACCTGACCCAGGCTGCGAAGGACGGCAAACTCGACCCGGTGATCGGTCGCGACGAGGAGATTCGCCGCACGATCCAGGTGCTGAGCCGCCGGACCAAGAACAACCCCGTGCTCATCGGCGAGCCCGGCGTGGGCAAGACCGCCGTCGTCGAGGGCCTGGCGCAGCGCATCGTCAACGGCGACGTGCCCGAGGGCTTGAAGGACCGCAAGCTGCTGTCGCTCGACATGGGCGCGCTGATTGCCGGCGCGAAGTACCGCGGCGAGTTCGAGGAGCGGCTGAAGGCCGTGCTGAACGAGGTCACCGCGGCCGAGGGCTCGATCATCCTGTTCATCGACGAGATGCACACGCTGGTCGGGGCCGGGAAGTCGGACGGGGCCATGGACGCCTCGAACCTGCTGAAGCCGGCCCTGGCGCGCGGTGAGCTCCACTGCGTGGGCGCGACCACGCTCGACGAGTACCGCAAGCACGTCGAGAAGGACGCCGCGCTCGCCCGCCGCTTCCAGCCGGTGATGGTGGACGAGCCTTCGGTCGAGGACACCGTCTCGATCCTGCGCGGCCTGAAGGAGAAGTACGAGGTCCACCACGGGGTGCGCATCTCGGACAGCGCCATCGTGGCCGCAGCGACGCTCTCGAACCGCTACATCACCGACCGCTTCCTGCCGGACAAGGCCATCGACCTCGTGGACGAGGCCGCCAGCCGTGTGCGCATGGCGGTCGACTCGAAGCCCGAGGAGCTGGACGAGATCGACCGGCGGGTCGTGCAGCTGAAGATCGAGCGCGAGGCGCTCAGCAAGGAGACCGACGCGGCGTCCAAGGCTCGGCTGGAGAAGCTGGAGGAGGAGCTCGACGACCTGGAAGGCCAGTCCGCCGAGATGACCGCCCGCTGGAAGGCCGAGAAGGAGAAGGTGTCGTCCGCCGCCCAGGCCCGCGAGGCCCTGGACCGGCTGAAGGCCGAGCTCTCTGCCGCCCAGCGCCGCGGCGACCTGCAGCGCGCCTCAGAGATCGCCTATGGCGAGATCCCGCAGCTGGAGAAGCGCCTGGCCGAGGCCGAGGCCGCCGAGGGCCAGGACGAGCAGATGACCCCCGAGGTCGTCGACGCCGAGCAGATCGCTGCGGTCGTCAGCCGCTGGACCGGGGTTCCGGTCGAGAAGATGCTGGAAGGCGAGCGCGAGAAGCTGTTGCGCATGGAAGACGGCCTGCGCGGCCGCGTGGTCGGTCAGGAGGAGGCCCTGGTGGCCGTCTCCGACGCCGTGCGCCGCGCGCGCGCCGGTCTGCAGGACCCGAACCGGCCCATTGGCTCGTTCCTGTTCCTGGGTCCGACGGGCGTGGGCAAGACCGAGCTCACCAAGGCGCTGGCCGAGTTCATGTTCGCCGACGAGCACGCGATCACGCGCCTCGATATGAGCGAGTACATGGAGAAGCACTCGGTCAGCCGCATGATCGGCGCGCCTCCCGGCTACGTCGGCTACGACGAGGGCGGGGCGCTGACCGAGAGCGTGCGCCGGCGTCCGTACCAAGTGGTGCTGTTCGACGAAGTCGAGAAGGCGCACCCGGACGTATTCAACGTGCTGCTGCAGGTTCTTGATGACGGCCGCCTCACGGACGGCCAGGGTCGCACGGTCGACTTCCGCAATACGCTGATCATCATGACCTCAAACCTGGGCAGCCAGTTCCTGGCCGAGCTCAATGACGGCGAGGACGTGGAGAAGGCCCGGCCGGCGGTCATGGACGTGGTGCGCCACCACTTCCGGCCCGAGTTCCTGAACCGGATCGATGAGATCATCCTGTTCAAGCGCCTGGGACGCTCGGAGATGGACGGCATCGTCCGCATCCAGCTCCAGCGCGTGGAGAAGCTGCTGGCCGACCGTCGCATGACGCTGAGCCTGGACGACGCGGCCCTGCACTGGCTGGGCGACCGCGGCTACGATCCCGTCTACGGGGCCCGGCCGCTGAAGCGCGTGATCCAGAAAGAGCTGATCGACCCCATCGCCCGCAAGCTGCTGGAAGGCGGCCTGGAGGACGGCGCGGTCATCCAGGTTCATCCCGGCGCCGACGGCCTGGAGATCGGCCGCGCCAAGGTGCACTGAGGCAAGCGCCCGCCGGGAGACCGGCGGGCGTTTTCGTTAGAGCGCGACCGGCGTGGTCCGGCCGCCGCGCACGGCGACGCGCTTCATCAGCGCCACGGTCTGGCCGCCGCCCGCGGCGGGCTTCACCACGGTGATCACGTACCAGGCGCCGTCCGGCAGGCCGCCGAAGGCGAACTGGTCTGCCTCGTCGCAGGTGGTGCGGCGCACGAATGGCCCGGCGTCGCCGGCCGGTGCGCTGGGCGTGCGAGCCCGGACCTCGTCGGCGGGCAGGGCCGCGGCGGTGGTTGAACCATAGAGCGCGGTCATCCGGCGGCTGGACCAGGCCGTCTCGGGGGTCAGCACCACGGCCGAGCCGGCGCAGGTGTAGCGCACCGTCCCCTGCCGATAGGCGACGCGGCCCGCGATGATGTTGGCGCCCGGCCGCTGCGACCAGGCGAAGTCCTGGGCGGAGAAGTTGGCGCTGCCGCTCATCGGCGGCGGCGGCGGCCGCGAGACCGGGCCTCCCGGCGGCGGCGGGCCCAGGCTGGGCGTGCAGGCGGAGGCGAGAAGGGCGGTGGCGACCGCGCCGAGGGCGGAAATGCGGGGGGCGAGCATGATGATCATCTTATAGGCGAATGCGACCAAAGCTTGCCATAGCCGCGGTCACGCCGGGCCGCACGCTTGCGGCTTGACCGCCTGGCGAACCGTCATCTTAACCTGTGAGGGTCGGGGGACAGCATCGAGGAGGCGGCCGATGGCCCACAAGTTCGAAATCTACAAGGACAAGGCCGGCGAATTCCGGGTCCGCTTCAAATACAACAGCGAAACGCTCTTCTCGACCGAAGGCTATTCGTCGAAGTCGAGTGCGCAGAACGCGATCGACAGCATCAAGAAGAACGGTCCCGACGCGCCGGTCGAAGACAACAGCTAGCGCCTAGTCGTCCCCCCGCACTCGCCCGCGCATGGCCTTCACGCCCGACCGTTTGGACTTGCCCTCGAGGCGCTTCAGCTTCGACGCATAGGTCGGCCTGGTCTTCTTGCGCGGCGGGGGTGGGGGCTTGGCCGCCTCGCGGATGAGGTCGAGCAGGCGCTCGACCGCCGCCTGGCGGTTCATCTCCTGGCTCCGGTGCTCCTGGGCCACAAGCACCACCACCCCGTCCATCGTCAGGCGATTTCCGGACAGCTTGTAGAGCCGGGCCCGCACGGGCTCGGGCAGCGAGGGCGATCCGCGCACGTCGAAGCGCAGCTCGATGGCCGTCGAGACCTTGTTGACGTGCTGGCCGCCGGGGCCCGAGGCGCGGACCGCGCGGACCTGCACCTCGTCGTCGTCCAGCCACAGACTCTGGGTCACCTCGATCGGCATCAGCCGAAACCTTCGGGCAGCCAGCGGTGGCGGGTGTCGGCGTTGACGGCCTGCGACGGGCCGGGGAAGTGCGGGTCGGAGAAGGCGCCCAAGGCCACGGCCACGCGCCCGGGCATCCGCAGCGCCTCCCACCACACCGTCGAGCCGCAGGCGGGGCAGAAGCGGTGGACCACGTCGAAGCCGCTGTCCGAGGTGCGGCGATAGACCTGGGCCTCGCCCGCTACGCTCACCGCCTCCCGCGGGAAGAACACGGCCACGCCGAACGGCCCGCCCGTGCGCCGCTGGCAAGCCGGGCAGTGGCACAGCGACACCTTGGCAGGCTCGCCCCGGCACGTCGCCGTGAGCTGGCCGCAGGCGCAGGAGGCGGTGCGTTCGGTCATGGCCCCGCAATGCCACGGTTCGGCCTAGCCGACGAGAGATCGGCCGTGCTACAGCGCCGCCATGCGTTCGTTCGCGCACCAGCTCGTACTCCTTATTCCGACCGCCTCCGGCGGGCCGGTGAGGGATGTCGTGCGCTAGGACGAGAGCGACCGCAGACCGCAACACCAGCCCCGCCGGGATCCGGACGGGGCTTTTTCTTTGGCTCCGCTCCGTCCCCGCCAACCGCAGGAGACGTGACCGATGGATCCGCCCGATCCAGACGAGCCCGAGATCGCCGTCCGCGCCATGGAGCCGGAGGACGTGCCCGACATCACCGAGCTGTTCAGCCAGCCGCAGGCGATCTGGGGCACCATGCAGCCGCCGTTCGTTTCGGTGGACGCCCGGCGCAAGCGCTTCCTCGAACTGGACCGCAACAACGCGATGCTGGTCGCCGTCGTGGGCGGCAAGGCCGTGGGCTCGGTGGGTCTGCATCGCCAGACGCCGCATCGCCGCGTGCACGCCGCCGGGATCGGCATGGCCGTGCACGACGCCTACGCCGGGCGCGGCGTGGGGACGGCGATGATGTCCGCCATCGTCGATCTGGCCGAAAAGTGGTGGAACATCCGCAGGCTGGAGCTCGACGTCTATGTCGACAACGCCCGCGCCATCGCCCTCTACGAACGCTTCGGCTTCGAGCGCGAAGGCGTGCACCGGGCCTATGCGTGGCGCGACGGCGCCTATGTGGACAGCCTCAGCATGGCGAGGGTGCGACTGTGACCCTGCGTCTCCCCTGCCTTCCCTTGACCTTCCCGCAAAAAAACGCTTCACACCCCCGGCTTTGCTGCGACGCCGTTGCGCGGATGCAGCAGGTTTCATTGTCCTAGGAGAACAAACATGCGCGTCTACTACGACCGCGACGCCGACATTTCCCGCATCCTGGACAAGAAGATCGCGGTGGTAGGCTATGGCAGCCAGGGCCGGGCCCACGCGCTGAACCTCGTCGATTCCGGCGCGAAGAACGTCGCCATCGCCCTGAAGCCGGGCTCGGCCACCGCCAAGAAGGTGGAAGCCGACGGCCTGAAGGTCATGACCGTGGCCGACGCCGCCAAGTGGGCCGACGTGCTCATGGTGCTGGCGCCCGACGAACTGCAGCGCGGCATCTACAACGCCGAGATCGCGCCCAACATCCGCGACGGCGCGGCGCTGCTCTTCGCCCATGGCTTGAACGTCCACTTCGGCCTGATCGAGCCCAAGTCCACCGTCGACGTGCTGATGGTCGCGCCCAAGGGCCCCGGCCACACCGTGCGCGGCGAGTACCAGAAGGGCGGCGGCGTGCCCTGCCTGATCGCGGTCCACCACGACGCTACCGGCGGCGCCATGGACCTCGGCCTGGCCTATGCGTCGGCCATCGGCGGCGGCCGCTCGGGCATCATCGAGACCAACTTCCGCGAGGAATGCGAGACCGATCTCTTCGGTGAGCAGGCCGTTCTGTGCGGCGGCCTGGTCGAACTGATCCGCGCCGGCTTCGAGACGCTGGTCGAGGCGGGCTACGCCCCCGAGATGGCCTATTTCGAGTGCCTGCACGAGGTAAAGCTGATCGTGGACCTGATCTACGAGGGCGGCATCGCCAACATGAACTACTCGATCTCCAACACCGCGGAGTACGGCGAGTACGTCACTGGCCCGCGCATCGTCACGGCCGAGACCAAGGCCGAGATGAAGAAGGTGCTGGAGGACATCCAGTCGGGCCGCTTCGTGCGCGACTTCATGCAGGAGAATGCGGTGGGCGCGCCCAGCTTCAAGGCCACCCGCCGCCGCGGCTCGGAACATCAGATCGAGGAAGTCGGCCAGCGCCTGCGCGCCATGATGCCCTGGATCACCAAGAACAAGCTGGTCGATACGGCTCGCAACTGACTGCGTCGCGGGTCATCCCGCGACGGCGGGAATCCAGACTGGAACGGCCCGGGCGCATGTCCGGGCCGTTTTCGTATGCGCCGGCGATCAATTGTGAGTCGCTCGGTTCTCCGACACGCCTGTGTCATCGACTCGACGCAACCTCTGTCGTAGCTGACCGTTGCTGTCACAGTTGGGAGGCGGCGAATGTACCTCATCCGGATTTTGCTGAAGTTCGCGGGCCTGGGCCTCTTGGTCGGCCTCGACCTGGTCCGGCCCAGCCGGCCCGAGTATCGCCTGCCGGCGCGCTGGCTGGCGCGCTAAGCGGCCGGCCGCCTCACAGCGACATCTGCACGCCCATCTCCACCACGCGGCCGGGTGGGATGTGGAAGAAGTCCGTCGGGTCCGCAGCGTTCTTCGACAGCCAGAGATAGAGCCGCCCCATGCCCGGCGGCAGCGGCGACTGCGCCGCCCGCACCAGCGTGCGCCGGCCGACGAAAAACGACGTGCGCATGATGTCCATCTTCACGTCGCGCCGGCGCAGCGCGCTCAGCGCCAGCGGCACGTTGGGATCATCCATGTAGCCGAAGGTGAGCACGATGCGGGTGAAGTCGGCGGACAGGCGTTCGATCTCGGCCCGCGCGCTCTCGGGCACGTGCGGCGCCTGGGCGATGCGGACGCAGACGATCAGGTTCGCGGCGTGCAGGACCTTGTTGTGCTTCAGGTTGTGAAGCAGCGCGCCCGGCACGCGGGACGGGTCTGAAGTCAGGAACACCGCCGTGCCCTCGGCGCGATGGACCGAGCGCGAGGCCAGCAGATCGAGCATCTCCTCGAGGTCGGGCGTGTCACGGGCGAGGCGCTGACGGATCTCGTCCGAGCCCCGCGCCCAGGTGGCCATGAGGAAGAACAACGCCCCGCCGATCGCGAGCGGGAAGTAGCCGCCGGACAGCAGCTTCAAGGCGTTGGCGCCCAGGAACACCATGTCGAGGACGAGCAGCGGGCCGATGAGCGCCATGGCCCGCCAGAGCGGCCACCGCCATGAGCGGGTCACGACGATGAACGCCAGCACGGTAGTGACGACCATAGTCCCCGTCACGGCCAGGCCGTAGGCGTGCGCGAGCGCGCTCGAATTGTGGAAGACGGCGATCACGAAGACGACGCCGATGGCGAGCAGCAGGTTGATCTGCGGGATATAGATCTCACCCGCCTGGGTCTCGGAGGTCCGCAGCACCGTCAGGCGCGGGAGGTATCCCAGGAGGATCGCCTGGTGGGTCAGCGAGAACGCTCCTGTGATCACCGCTTGGCTCGCGATGATCGTCGCGAGGGTCGCAAGCCCCACCATCGGCGCGCGCAGGGCCTCGGGCGTCATCTGGAAGAACCAGTCGGTGTTCTCGATCGCCCGGCCGTGCGCCTCGGCGATCTGGTGCAGGGCGAAGGCGCCTTGGCCCAGATAGTTCAGCACCAGGAGCGGCAGGACGAGGAACAGCCAGGACGCCTGGATGGGCCAACGCCCGAAGTGGCCCATGTCGGCGAACAGCGCCTCGGCCCCGGTGACGGTGAGGAAGACCGAGCCCAGGACGAACAGGCCCGCGACGCCGTGCGTGAGGAGGAAGCCGACAGCGTGGTGCGGGCTGAGCGCGGCGAGTACGCCGGGCTCGGCCAGGATGTGCGGGACGCCGATCCCGGCGATGGCCAGGAACCAGACCAGGCAGATGGGGCCGAACCAGCGCCCGACCCCCGCCGTGCCGCGCGACTGGATGGCGAAGAGCCCGACCAGGATCGCGAGGCTTGAGAAGATCACCACGCCTTCGGTCACCTGTTCGCCCAGCGCCGGGACGGTCCGCAGGCCTTCGATGGCCGACATGACCGAAATGGCGGGCGTGATGATCGCATCGCCGTAGAAGAGCGCCGCACCCGCCACGCCCAGGACAAAGACGAGCGGCGTCCGACGGCCGACCGCACGCTCGGCGAGCGCTGCGAGCGACAGGACGCCACCTTCGCCGTTGTTGTCCGCCCGCATGAGGAAGAGGACGTACTTGACGGTGACGACGAGGATCAGCGCCCAGAAAGCCAGGGAGATGACGCCGAGGACGGCCGCGGCGGTGACACCGTTCGCCTGGCTCAGCGCCTCGCGGAAGGCGTAGAGCGGGCTGGTGCCGATGTCGCCGAACACCACCCCGATGCTGCCCAGCGCGAGCGCAAGAAAGGGCGCGCGCCCGCCGGCGTGAGCAGGCGTCGCGGTCTCGGTCGCGTCGGTCTGGGGCGCGTCGTCAGGCAAATCCGGTCCTGGTTATGTCGGGCCGGCATAAGGGTTCCATATGGATTTTGGCCCCGACTGGCCCGCTAGGCGGCCACCGCCTCGCCCACGATCGCCCGGGCCACGGCTTCGGCGACCTTGATGCCGTCCACGCCCGCCGAGAGGATGCCCCCCGCGTAACCCGCGCCTTCGCCGGCCGGGAACAGGCCGCGCACGTTCAGGCTCTGGAAGTCGCCGCCGCGGGTGATGCGGAGGGGGGAGGACGTGCGGGTCTCGACGCCGGTCAGCATCGCCTGGGGATCGTCGTAGCGTGGGATCTTCCGCCCGAAGACCGGCAGGGCCTCGCGCATTGCCTCGACCACATAGTCCGGCATGAGGGCCGCCAGGTCCGTGGGTCGCACGCCCGGGCGATAGCTGGGCGCCACCTCACCCAGGGCCGCGGAGGCGCGGCCGGCCAGGAAGTCGCCCACCAGCTGCCCGGGGGCATAGTAGTCGCCGCCGCCGGCCACGAAGGCGGCGCTTTCCAGACGGCGCTGCAGCTCGATGCCCGCCAGCGGATGGTCGCTCGGATAGTCCTCCAGCCCGACGCCCACCACGAAGCCCGAGTTCGCGTTCCGCTCGTTGCGCGAATACTGGCTCATGCCGTTGGTGACGACGCGGTTCGGCTCAGAGGTCGCGGCGACCACGGTCCCGCCGGGGCACATGCAGAAGCTGTAGACCGTGCGGCCGTTGGCGCAGTGATGCGAGAGCGAGTACGCCGCCGCGCCCAGGTCCGGGTGGCCGGCGCAGGGCCCGAACAGGGCGCGGTCGATCCAGGACTGTGGATGCTCGATCCGGAAGCCGATGGAGAACGGCTTGGCCTCGATGTGCACGCCGCGCGCACTCAGCGCCTCGAAGGTGTCGCGCGATGAGTGGCCGAGGGCCAGGACCACGTGGCTCGCTTCCAGGAACTCGCCGGTGTGCAGATGCAAGCCGCGCAAGCGCTTCGTCCCGTCGGGTGCGCGGTCCAGCTCGATGTCAGTGACGCGATGCTGGAAGCGGTACTCGCCGCCCAGGGCCTCGATCTTCGCCCGCAAGCTCTCGACCATGGTCACCAGCCGGAAGGTGCCGATGTGCGGGTGGGCCTCGGTCAGGATCTCGGGCGGGGCGCCGGCCTCGACGAACTCGGTCAGCACCTTGCGGCCCAGGAAGCGGGGATCCTTGATCTGGCTGTAGAGCTTGCCGTCCGAGAAGGTGCCGGCCCCGCCCTCGCCGAACTGGACGTTGGACTCCGGGTTCAGCTCGCTCTTCCGCCAGAGCCCCCACGTGTCCTTGGTCCGCTCGCGCACCACCTTGCCGCGATCGACGATGATCGGCCGGAAGCCCATCTCGGCGAGGATCAGGCCGGCGAACAGGCCGCACGGGCCCGCGCCGATCACCACGGGCCGCAGGGGCAGGGCGCGCGGCGCCCGGGCCACCGGCCTGTACGACGTGTCCGGCGTCGGCCGTACGTGGGGGTCGCCCGCCAGGCGCTTCAGCACCGCGGCCTCGTCCTTCACCTCGGCGTCGACGATGTAGACCTTGAGGATCGCGGCCTTCTTCCGCGCGTCGTGCGCGCGCTTCCACACTGACCAGCCGAGCAGGTCTGCCGCGCCCACGCCCAGGCGCGCGGCGATGGCCGCCGGAAGTTCTTCCGGGGCGTGGTCGAGGGAGAGCTTGAGTTCCGAGATCCGCAGCATCGCGCGCCTATGTAGCGGGTCGGGGCGCGCGATGCATTGGGGTGAGGCTATGCGCCTCCATCCGGCCCGCCGCGCTTCTGCTTCATCCAGGCGCGCGCCGCCTTGTGCCGGCTGGCCCACAGCTTCTTGTTCTCCTGGGCGGCGCGCGGGTCTTCCTTGCGGTGCTCGTAGGCCAGTTCCGCCTGCAGCTTCTGGTACGCGCGCAGGCGTTCCTCGGGCAAGTCGCCCGCCGCGATCGCGGCGCGGACGGCGCAGCCGGGCTCGCGGGCGTGGCTGCAGTCGCTGAACCGGCATTCGGCGGCCAGCGCCTCCACGTCCTCGAACGCGGCCGAGACGCCCGCGTCGGCGTCCCACAGGCCCAGCTCACGCATCCCTGGCGTGTCCAGGATCAGGCCGCCCGAGGGCAGCCGGACCAGCTCGCGGTGGGTGGTGGTGTGGCGCCCGCGCGCATCGTCCTCGCGGATCTCGCCGGTCGCCATCTTCTCCTCGCCGGCGAGGGCGTTGAGCAGGGTGGACTTGCCGGCGCCGGACGAGCCCAGCAGGACGGCGGTCGTGCCGGGCGGGAGGCGTTCGGCCACCGCGTCCAGTCCCACGCCGGTCTTCGACGACACGGCCAGCACCGGCGCCCCGAAGGCGATGGACTCCACCTCGGCGACGACCGCGGCCGGATCGTCGGTCAGGTCGGCCTTGGTGAGCACCACGACGGGCTCGGCGCCGCTCTCGTAGGCCGTGGCCAGGTAGCGCTCCAGCCGGCGGAGGTTGAGGTCGGCGTTCATCGAGGCGACCAGGAAGGCCACGTCGACGTTGGCGGCCACCACCTGGGCGCCGCCGCGCGGGCCGGACGCCTTGCGGATGAAGGCGGTCTTGCGGGGCAGGACGTGGTGGACCAGCGCCCAGGTCTCGCCGGGGCGGGGTTCGACCGCGACCCAGTCGCCGGCGGTGGGCCGGTCCTCGTCGGCGGCAGTCTTCAGAAGCACGCCCGAGGCGCGGGCGTCGATCTCGCCGTCCTGGGTCAGGAGGCGATAGCCGCCGCGCTGTTGGACGACGATGCGCCCCGGGATCAGGCCCTGGGCGATGAAGGGTTGGAAGGCGGCCTGGAATGCGTCGGTCCAGCCGTAGTCATTGAGTGCTGAGGTCAGCAACGGAGATGTCCTTGATGTCGTGAGCCGTGGACCGCGAGGTCCATTGGGCGTCGACCGCGGATCATCCCCGCATGGGGACGGTAGGCTGTCAGACAGCCGGCGCGGCGACGCAGCGGGCGGCTGCGTGGGCAATGGGCGACATGCGAACCTTCTCCTCTGCTGATGGCCTCGCCGAATGCGCGGGACCTTGGCGGCGGGCCTGCGTCGCGTCAAGAAGGGGAGAGCAGGGAGCTACCGATGGCCGACGTCACCGTGACCAACAACACCGCCGCCAGCCGCTTCGAGGTGAACCTGGACGGGGAAACGGCATTCGCCGAGTATCGGCTGAAGCCCGGGCACATCATCCTGCCGCACACCATCGTGCCGGAGGCCTTCGCGGGCAAGGGCGTCGCGGGCGCGCTGGCGGTGGCGGCCTTCGGCTACGCCCGCGAGAACGGCCTGCTGGTGATCCCGACCTGCCCGTTCATGTCGGCCTGGGTGAAGAAGCATTCGGAGCAGCAGGACATCGTCGACCCGTCCTGCAAGGAAACCCTGGGGATCTGAATCATGGTCCAGTCGAAGGCGGCCAGCGTGGACGACTGGATGGCCGAGGCCGACCCGGCGCGCCGTCCGGCGCTGGAGGCGGTCCGCGCCTCGGCGGTGAAGCACTTCGGCGCCGCGGCCGAGCGGATGAGCTACGGCATGCCGGCCTATGTGCGCGACGGCGACCAGGCGCCGGTCTTCGCCTTCAACAGCCAGAAGCAGTACATCTCGCTCTATGTCTCGACCCGGGTGCATCCGCTACACGCCGAGGCGCTGACGAAGTTGGACACCGGCAAGAGCTGCATCCGGTTCAGGAAGCCCGGAGATATCCCGCTGGAGCTGGTCGACCACCTGCTGGCCGACAGCGCCGCCCTGTCGCCGGTGGTCTACGGCAAGCAGTCCTAGGCCCAGCCCAGTTCCGCCTCGCCGCGCAGGATGGCCTCGACCTCAGGGCGGTGCTTGCCGCCGTCGTGGTCGTGCAGGACCAGCGGAGGCAGCAGCTTCAGCGGCGCCTTGCCGGTCTTGATCGCGCGGACCAGCACCCGCTTGGCGGGCTCGTCGGCGAAGGGATGGATGGGGCGGATCTGGAACGACCCTGCCTTGGGCGTGAGCAAGCCCAGGAGGTCGGCCAGCCGGTCGGCGCGGTGGATCACGGTGATGGTCCCTCCCTCGCGCACCGCCTTGCCGAGGAACTCGGTCCAGGCCATCAGCCCCTCGTCGGCCATCCATGCGGCGGCCTTCTCCGGCGCCGGCGCCCGCAGCGTGGCGGGATCGTCGAAGAAGGGCGGGTTGGCGATAGCGGCGTCGAAGGGCGCCAGGTCCAGGGCCTTGAACCGCTGGGCCACGTCGCCGGCCATCGCAGTCACGCGGGCCTCCAGGCCGTTCAGCGCAATGTTCTCCCGCGCTAGGGCCAGGGCCTCGGCCTCGCGCTCGACGCCGACGAAGCTGGCCTCCGGCCGCCGGACCGCGGCCGCCAGCAGGGCCGCGCCCGGCCCGCAGCCCGCCTCGATCACTCGCTGGCCGGCCTTCGCATCGCACGCCGCCGCCAGCAGCGCCGCGTCCATGCCGGCGCGATAGCCCCGCGCCGGTTGCCGCAAACGGACACGGCCGTTCAGCAAGCGGTCTTCAGTAGGGGCATCCATCCGGCGGGCCTTGGTGTAGAAGGGACTGAACGTGTTCGGTCGTGCTCGCTTGACCGTGCCCTGTCGCGTCACCATTGTCCCGGCGAATGGCGGACGGTCGGGGGCCGGCCGCTTGGTTGATACAGGAATAGTCCTCCCTTGGAAGCCGCCCAGGCTATCGCCGCTCCCCCTTCCCTGGACCTGCTGCTGAAGCTCGCGGGTCCCGACATGCGCGCGGTGGACACGCTGATCCGCGAGCACATGGACAGCCCGGTGCCCGTGATCCCGGCCCTGGCCGACCACCTAATCGCCGGCTCGGCCAAGCGCTTGCGACCGCTGCTCACCATCGCGGCGGCGCGGCTTTGCGGCGCGCGCGACGACGCGTGCCTGAAGCTGGCGGCGGCGGTCGAATTCATCCACACGGCCACCCTTCTGCACGACGACGTGGTGGACAGCTCGCAGCTGCGCCGCGGCCGTGTGGCCGCGCACCTGATCTGGGGTGCGCCCGCCAGCGTGCTGGTCGGCGACTTCCTGTTCGCCCGCTCGTTCGAGCTGATGGTCGGCGCGGGCTCGATGCCGGCGCTGGAGGTGCTGGCCCGCGCCAGCCGCGTCATCTCCGAGGGCGAGGTGCTGCAGCTCACCCGCAGCCACGATCTGGACCTCTCGCAGGAGGTCTATATCGAGATCATCAAGGCCAAGACCGCCGAGTTGTTCGCCGCCGCCGCCGAGGCGGGCGCCATCTCGGCCGGCGCGCCGCCGGACCGCTGCCGCGCCCTGCGCAAGTTCGGCCAGGACCTGGGCCTGGCGTTCCAGCTCATCGACGACGCGCTGGACTACTCGGGCGACGCCCAGACCCTGGGCAAGAACCCGGGCGACGACTTCCGCGAAGGCAAGGTCACGCTGCCGCTGCTGCTGGCCATGCGCCGTACGACGGCCTCCGAGCGAGACTTCTGGGTCCGAACGGTCGACCGGCGCGAGCAGGAGGAGGGCGACCTCGACCATGCCCGGGAGCTGATCCGCGACACCGGCGCCATGGACGACACCCTGGCGCTGGCGGTCCGTTACGCCGAGAGCGCCAAGGCCGCTATCGCCGACTACGGCTCCAACAGCTGGCGCCCGGCCCTGCAGGACCTCGCCGACTTCGCGGTGATGCGCCGGGCTTAACTCAGCTAAGCACTTGGAACCCCTCGGGCTTCCGCACGCTCCTTCGCGTCCGAGGGAGCCGAAGCATGTTTGCCGTACAACAACGTCTGGCCCGAGCGGGCCTGTTTTCACCTGAATTTCCCGACGCCGAGGCCATGCACCGCGGCTTGGCCCATTGGAATCATCGCAGGCTGGCGATCCAGACGCCGACGCCCGCCTGGTCGGTCGACCTGAACAACGACTTCCGGATGATGCGGGTCGAGGGCGCCTTCATCGAGGGGTTCCGAGCCGAAATTGCGCCCCTGATCTCCGATGTCCCCAGTGACTCCGACGGCTTCATCGCTTGGTTCGAAGACCTCAAGCAGTCCGGCCCGGGCCAGTACGACCAGCTCTTCGCCTGGATCGAGACGGGCGCGAGCCTCGAGCAGATCAAGTGGTTCCTGACCCAGGAGGCGGCAGGCGAGGCGGGCTTCGACGACCTGGTCGCCATGACCCAGGTGAAGCTGCCAGCGCGGCCGAAGCTGGAGCTCGCCCGCAACTATTGGGACGAGATGGGCCGCGGCAACGAGAGCGGCATGCACGGCCCCATGCTGGACCGCACCGTGAGGGGCCTGGATTTGCATCCGACGATCGAGGGCACGCTCTGGCAGTCGCTGGCGCTGGCCAACACGATGACGGCCTTCGCGACCACCCGCCGCTACGTCTATCAATCGATCGGCGCGCTCGGCGTCGTAGAGCTGACCGCGCCGACCCGGGTGGCGTGCGTGGACGAGGGGCTCAAGCGCCTGGGCGTCGCGCCGGAGCAGCGGAAGTACTTCGCCCTCCACGCCCAGCTCGACATCGAACACTCCAGGGCCTGGAACGCCGAAGCCCTGGTCCCGCTGGTCGAAGCCGACCCATCGTGCACCCGCTTCATCGCGGAAGGCGCCATGATGCGCCTGATCTGCGGCGAGCAATGCTTCGAAGCCTACCGCGCCCACCTCTGGGCGCATGCACACCCGGTGGTGTACGCGGCCGAGTAAGCGCTCAGATCCACGCGAGTTCGGCGCGCGGGGAGCCCTGGACGGCGCGCAGCCGGGCCTGCCGGCCCTGGATCCACAGGCGGTCGCACTCGATCGCACGCCAGCCCACGGGCAGCACCACATGGCGCTGCGGCCAGGCCTCGGGCGGTCCCGCGGTGACCTTCAGGCCGGGGAGGCCCATCAGCAGGCCAGTGAGGAAGCCGCCGAGATTGGCGAAGAACGGGCCCGCCGCGACGCCGCCGGGGTTCTTGTCGAGCCGGTATTCCAGGGTCTGGGCGAAACGGCCGGTCTGGTACGCGCCATACCCCTCCTCCATCAGCTTCAGCGAGAGCGCGCGGTCGCCGAGCCAGGCGGCCCAGACCGGATAGAGGGCCGGCATCATCGGCGGGCCGACGAAATTCGCCCACGCACCTACGTAGAGCTCCAGCGTACGCCGCGCGGTGTCGTTGCCGGGATCGATCCAGTAGGGGAAGAGCGCCAGCAGCGGGGTGGGCGCCGCGCCCTGCTCCTCGTTCAGGCGGTGCCCGTCGTGGCCGGCGATGGCGCCGTCCGCACGCACCGGCGGGTGGAGGCCTCTGGCGACGTCGGACCAGGCGGCGGGCGGCGTGACGCCGACCCCGGCGGCAAGCTCGCGGGCGCGTTCGAGCACGGAGACGGCGAGCATGTTCGTGAGCGCATCGTTGTCGCTGAACGCTTCGCGCTCGGCCGGCCCGCCGACGTCGCGCCAATCGTAGCGGCCGCGGCGCGCGGGGGTCACGCGACCGCAGATCCAGTCGGCGACGCCCGCGATCACCGGCCAGGCCTTCTCGCGCAGGAAGCGGTCGTCGCCGGTGGCGTCGGCGTGGAAGGCGAAGGCGCGCGCGACGTGCAGGCTCACGTGATCCTCCCGCGTCGCGCCGGCCGCCCCGCCGGGCGTAGCCTCGTGACCGGTGCTGGGACCCGTCTCCCAGGGGAACTTGAGGCCCGGCAGGCCTTCCAGCTTGGCGTTGTCGCGGGCCGCCTGGAGATAGCGGGTGCGGAAGTCCAGCATCGCGCGGGCGGCCAGCGGCTGGAACAGCGTGACGGGCGGGACGGCGAAGGCGTCCACGTCCCACATCACGTGGCCGAAGTAGTAATGATAGTCGTGCCAGCTCGCGAGGCCGAAGATTGAGGTCGACGCCGGCGAGGCGCCGTGCACCGAGCTGTTGAGGTAGAAGAACGCCGCGTCGGCCAGCGCCTGCCATTTCGGCGCGGCGCCGACGAGCCGGATACGGCCTTGCCAGAGCCCCGCCCACGCGGCGCGGTTCTCGCGGCGCAAGGTGTCGAAGCCCAGCTCCTTCGCGCGGACCAGCAGCCGCACGGCCTGGGCGTCGGGCTGGCCGTGCATGACGGAGGGAACGACGCTCGCCATCTGCCGGAAGACGAGCCTGCGGCCGCGGCCCGCGCGCAGCCGCCAGGCCTTGCCGAGCGGCCCTTCGTTGTCCCAGGGCTCCTGTGCCGTCTCGGCCCCGTCGGGACCTTCCGTGTGCAGCGCCAGCCCGCAGCTCGACAGGTCGCCCGGCGAACCCCAGAGGACCGAGCCGTCGCAGGCCGGCTCGGCCTCGCCAGGCGTATCGAGCCGCCGCCGGAGCATCCGGCCGCGCACGCCTGTCGTGTCGATCCGCCCCCGCCAGGTGATTTCGCAAGGTCGATCGGCCCGGACCTCGATCTCCTGGCAGACGATCGAAGGATGCGTGCGGCTGGCGAAGGTGACTACCGTGATCAAAAGGCGCGCGGTGTCGGTCGCAAACGCGATCCGGCTGACGAGTTCGGCGGCCGAGAAATCGTAGGCCTGGTCGATCAGCTCCACGCCTTGCGGCTGGTCGCCGGACCACACGCCGTCGACAGCCAGCTCGCCGCCGAGCGGGTAGGGCGCGGGCGTCGCCGCCTCGACGTGGCGCTCATGGTGCTCGCCGGTGAAGCCGCAGACCATCGCCAGTCCGGCCATCATCGGGTTCTCGCGGACGCGCAGGCCGATGAGCCCGTTGGACACGTAGGCCGGAAGGTCGGAGCCGCGGGCGCCTTGCGCCGCCGGCGGACTGATGGGGCGATGCTCCGGCGACAGCCTTTCCATGGGTTCCCTTATCCTCGAAGGATCGAGAGAACGCGGCGCCGCGGCGGCGGTTCGCCCGGCTATCCTAGGTGTTGCGGTATTCGTGGCTCCAGGCCTTGCCGGTGGCCGGCGTAAACCCCATCGCCTCCCAGAATTGCGCCGCCTCGGCGTCGCCAGCATGCACCGTGACGAGCGAGGTGATGCCGAGGGCTTCGTTGAGCAGGGCGTTGGCGATGGCGCGGCCGACGCCCCGGCCGCGGCCGTCGCTGCGCACATAGAGCCGGCGCATCCGCTGGCCCGACGGATCGGCAGGGTCCGGCGTCAGGCCGCCTATTCCCAGCAGTTCGCCGGCGCCAAACGCCGCGAGCAGCGCGGTGAACATCTCGGGGCTCTCTGTGATCTCGGCCTCGAGGCGGGCCATGTTGCGGTGGCCCTCAGCGTCGGCCTCGGCCCGCAGGTCGGCGAAGCCCTCGGGAAGCTCGCCCTCCAAGCGGACCAGTTGGACCATCAGCCCACGCCCGCCCAGGCGAGGCCGCCGGGAAGGTCGGCCACGGCATAGTCGACCTGCAGCACTCTGCGCCGCGCGGGCGCGTTCGACCGCTCCGAGGCGTGGAGGATCGGCGTTGAATAGGCCCAGACGTCGCCGGGCTGGGCGAGGCAGACGGCGAGCGGGAATGCCGCCGCGCGGGATGCGGCCTCGGCGGCGGGAACCAGGCCGACGCGATGCGAGCCCAGCGCGGCCTTCAGCGGCGCGTTGTCGGGGCCGACAGGGTCGATGTGGATTCTGAGGGTCGCCATGCCCTCCAGGACCGACACCGGCGGCGCGACGTGCAGGGCGCCGTCCTTGCGCGACCAGGGCCCGAAACCCTCGACCTCCACGCGGGCCTGCACGCAGATGGTTCGGTCCTGGTGCCACGCGACCAGCCAGTTGGCCTCGGCCGTCTTGTCGAACAGCACCGCGCGGACGGGCCGGGCCGGCGCGCCCAGCAGTGAACTCGCCGCGGCCGTCGCGGGCGCGATCATGCCGGGCAGGCGGGCGTCGTGCAGCCGTGCGCCCGGCCCCTCGGTGGGCAAGCGGCGGAGCGCCTCGATCTGTGCTGCGTCGAAGAGACCGGGGAGCCGCAGCGCCCCGTCGCGCCGGAAGGCCGCCATGTCGACCATCAGCCTGGGCTGATCATGTTCTCCGGCCGCACGTACTGGTCGAACTCCTCATTCGTCAGATAGCCGCCGCCGACGGCCTCTTCGCGCAGCGTGGTGCCGTTCTTGTGGGCCGCCTTGGCGATCTTGGCGCAGTTGTCGTAGCCGAGCTTGCCGTTGAGCGCGGTCACCAGCATCAGCGAGCGCTCGAGGTTGTGCTTGATGTTGTCTTCGCGCGCCTCGGTGCCGGCCACCATGTTGTCGGTGAAGCTGACGGCGCCGTCGGCCAGCAGGCGGCACGACTGCAGGAAGTTGTAGGCCATCACCGGGTTGAAGACGTTCAGCTCGAAGTGACCCTGGCTGCCGGCGAAGGCCATGGCGGTCTGGTTGCCCATGATGTGGGCGCAGACCATGGTCAGGGCCTCGGCCTGCGTGGGGTTCACCTTGCCGGGCATGATCGACGAGCCGGGCTCGTTCTCGGGCAGGGCCAGTTCGCCCAGGCCGGCGCGCGGGCCCGAGCCCAGGAAGCGCAGGTCGTTGGCGATCTTGAAGAGGGCGCCTGCCGCGGAGGTGAGGGCGCCGTGGCTGAACACCATGGCGTCGTGGGCGGCCAGGGCCTCGAACTTGTTGGGCGCGGTGACGAACGGCAGCTTGGTGATGCCGGCGATCTTCTCGGCCACCTTCTCGGCGAAGCCGATCGGGGCGTTCAGGCCCGTGCCCACCGCAGTGCCGCCCTGGGCCAACTCGTAGAGGCCGTAGAGGGTCTCCTTGATCCGGCGCACCGACATGGCGACCTGGTGCGAATAGCCGCCGAACTCCTGGCCGAGCGTCAGTGGGGTGGCGTCCTGGGTGTGGGTGCGGCCGATCTTGATGATGTGGGCGAACTCGTCCGATTTCTTCTTCAGCGCCGCATGCAGGTGCTCCAGCGCCGGCATCACCGAGCGGGCCACCTCTTCGGCCGCGGCGATGTGCATCGCCGTCGGGTAGGTGTCGTTCGACGACTGGCTCATGTTGACGTGGTCGTTCGGGTGGACCGGCTTCTTCGAGCCCATGACGCCGCCCATCATCTCGATGGCGCGGTTCGAGATCACCTCGTTGGCGTTCATGTTCGACTGGGTGCCCGACCCGGTCTGCCAGACCACCAGCGGGAAGTGGTCGTCCAGCTTGCCGTCGATCACCTCTTGGGCGGCGGCGACGATGTACTTGCCGATCTCGGGGTCGAGCTTGCCGAGCTCCATGTTGGCCTCGGCCGCCGCGCGCTTCACGACGCCCAGCGCCTTGATCACCGGCTGGGGCTGCTTTTCCCAGCCGATCTTGAAGTTGCCCAGGCTGCGCTGGGTCTGGGCCCCCCAGTAGCGGTCGGAGGCGACCTCGATCGGGCCGAAGGTGTCGGTCTCGGTGCGGGTCGCGGTCATCTGAAGGCCTCCTCTGCGCGACGCGGTCTAGCTGCGACGGGCGGCGACCGCAACGGGCGTGGCGCGCCTTCGGTCGCGGCGATATACGGGGAAACCCATCGGAGCGCCCTCGCCATGCTCGTCACGACGACGAACGACCTCGCCGGTTACCGGGTGACGGAACATCTCGGCCTGGTCCGCGGGGTCACGGTCCGCTCGCGCAGCGTGATCGGCAACATCGGCGGCGCGGTGCAGTCGATCTTCGGCGGCAACATCACGATCTACAGCAAGCTGGCCGAGACGGCCCGGCAGGAGGCCTACGACCTGCTGGTCCAGCATGCGCGCGAGCTGGGGGCCGACGCCGTGATCGCCATGCGCTACGACGCCAACGAGATCATGGACGGCATCACCGAGGTGCTCGCCTATGGCGCCGCCGTGAAAGTCGAAAAGCTCTGAGCGAGGTCTGGACCCAGCACGGCAAGGTGCGCGCCCGCGAGGCCGAAGGCCTGCTGGAGGTCACCGTCGACGGCCTGACGACCCAGGCGAAGTACTACAAGCCGCTGATCTACGAGTTCTTTCGCAAGGCCTGGCGCGGCAGCCGGCCTGCCTGGGGGGACTTCTCGGTGGAGATCGCCATGGAGTACGTGGGCGAACCGCCGTGGCTAGACCTCGACAACCTGGCCAAGGCGCTGCTGGACGCCATCAAGGGCTACGCCTTCCACGACGACGCCCAGGTGGCGCGCCTGCTGGTCGAGCGGAAGCCGGGCGAGCGCGAGCGCATCACCATCCAGGTGCGCAGGCTGTCGTAGCGCACGTTCGTCGAACGTGTTCCGGAAAATGAAAAGCCGGCCGCGCCCGGGGAGGTGGGCGCGGCCGGCGTTTCAGGCCGACCTCTTCAGGAGAGGGCGGTCAGCGGTACTGCTGGAGCCGCGTGGTGCGGAGGCCCGCCATCCCGTGGCGCTCGATCGAGCGCTGCCAGGAGAGGAACTCGTCGTTCGTCAGCGAGTACCGTTCCAGCGCTTCCTCCAGGGTGATCAGCCCGCCGCGGACGGCGGCGACCACCTCCGCCTTGCGGCGGATCACCCACCGGCCGGTGTTCGGCGGCGGCAGGTCGTTCTTCGTCAGGGGCGCACCCGTCGGACCGATGACATAGGCCTCGCCGCGGCTGTTCGTGCGCGTTTGTTGTTGTTGAAGCATGGGCTTTCTAGCGCCTCACCATCACTGTTCGACGGGAAGCATACCCAGCGGCCCTTACCAGCCGCTGAATCGCCTTAGTAAAGAAACCACTAACCATCGGCTCCCCCGTGTACCATTTTAATACAGTTGAGTTCAGGCAGAAGTTTCCGATTCAATTAACGGTCAGTACTATCGCTTGATGTTGATAAGTTCTTCCAACATCTGGTCGGCGGTGGTGATGATCTTGGAAGAAGCCGAGTAGGCCTTCTGAGTTTGGATCAGCCCGGTGAATTCTGCCGACAGGTCGACGGTCGAAGCTTCGAGGCTGGAGGGCGAGATCTTGCCCGCGCCGCCGACCCCGGCATTCTTGATCACCAGCTCGCCGGCCTCGCGCGTGGGGCGGTAGGCGTTGCCGCTGACCGTCGCCAACCCGTCGGGGTTGGAGAAGGTGCCGATCCCGACCTTGGCGACCTTGCGGATCTGGTTGTTGTCGTAGACCGCCGAGACGATGCCGTCCTCGTCCACTTCGATGGCGACGACGTTGCCGGCGCCGGCGCCGTTCTGGGTGATCTGGGTGGTCGAGCTGGGCTCGTCGTACTGGGTGGTCTTGCTGAGATCGAGCGCGATCGTCTGGTTCGGCAGGCCCAGGGCCGCGGCCCAGGTCAGCGTCATGTTGAACGCGCTGGAAGAGCCGCCGTTGATCTGGTTGATCGAGCCGTCCGTGTTGAACGTCACCGGCACGGTCGCCGCCGGAGCGACGGTCGAGTCGGCGGCCGGGACGGTCGCGATGGCCATGTTCCAGTTGTTGACCGTGCCCTGGGTGAAGGTCAGCCGCAGGGTGTGGCGGCCGCCGGCCGCGTCCACGATGTTCACGTCGATCGGCGAGGGTGCGGTGGCGCTCACCTTGTCGAGATTGGCCGTGATGCCGATCGTGGTGGTCGGCGAGACGGCCGCGCCCAGGTTCTTCACGTTGATCGACTGCATCGCCGTCAGGTCGGACGGCGGCGTCACGAACGTGCCGTTCGACTGGACCGGCCAGCCCTGCAGGTAGAGGCCGGAGTCGTTCTTCAGGAAGCCGTCGGCGTCGACGCTGAACGAGCCCTGGCGGGTGAACGACCGGGTGTCGGCGGCCGTCAGCGGGGCGCCCTTGTTGGTCACCACGAAGAAGCCGTCGCCCGAGATGGCGAGGTCGGTCGAGGAGCCCGAGGACTGGATGAGGCCCTGGGTGCTGACGAACTGGCGGGTCACGCCCTGGACGCCGCCGGCCGAGTACTTGCCCTGCACCGCCTGGGCGGTCACGACGTTGGCGAAGTTCACCTGGTTGCGCTTGTAGGCGACCGTGTTGACGTTCGCGATGTTGTCCGAGATGGCCGCGAGGGCCGACGAGTTGGCGACCAGGCCAGAGACGCCGGCGAGCAGGGCTGAATTGATGGACATGACTTAGTTCCGTTCTCCTGAAGCGGGTTCGCGTGCTGCGTGGGTTCGGCCCCTTAGGCCGCCGCTGGAGACGACGTTTTGTCGTCCGAGTTGTTGGTTGAGCCGTTGGTCGACGTGTCGCCCGTGTTCGTGGCGGTCTGCGTCTCTTCCGGCTGGCGGATGCTGACGAGCTTGTCCCAGGGGACCTGCGCGCCGTTGATGGTGAGGAAGGTCGAGCCGTCCTTCTGCTCGACGCCCGTGACCTTGCCGTCCATGTAGGTCGTGGTGGTGACGTCGGAGCCTTCGCTGTCCTTGGCCGTGATCCGGAGGGTGTAGGTCCCGTCGGCGGCGTCGGAGCCGCCCGTGGTCTTGCCGTCCCAGGTCAGCTTGTGTTCGCCGGCCTTGTTCTCGGTCCCGGCGATGGTGCGGATCACGCGGCCCTTGTCGTCCAGAACCTCGAGCTTCACGTCCGTGGCGTCGCGGTCGAGCTTGTAGGTCCACTCGGCCTTGCCGCCCTTCAGAGCGGCGACGTCGGTCTCGGCGCGGACGTCCTTGCCGATCAGGCTGACGGCGGTGGAGACGCCCGAGCCCGTGTTCGACACCAGCTTGGTGAGCAGGTCGTTGGTGAGGAGCTGCTGCTCCACGCCGGTCATCTGCACCAGTTGCTGGGTGAACTGGGTGGAGTCCATCGGCGACAGCGGGTCCTGGTTCTTCAGCTGCGTGGTGAGCAGCGTCAGGAACGTGTCGAAGTTCTCCGCCAGGCGGGTGCGGCCCGTGGTGGTGGCCGAATTGCTGGCGCCGGTGGCGGTTGTGGAGTCGACGGCCATCGTCAGATCCTCACGTCTAGGCCGGCGTTCACACCCCGGCGCAGGCGCAGGGCGCCCTGGTTGGCGGCGTCGGCCGCATCGTCCGCAGTCTCCAGGGCGGCCCGGAAGGCGCGGCCCTGGAAGGCGCGCCCCGTTTCGCCCTGGTCCTGCCAGGCCTGGTTCTGCTGTTGCTGGCCGCGATCGCCGGCCACGTCGAAGCTGAGGCCGCCCGACAGCTCGAACCCGGCCTGTTCGAGCTGGCGCTGCAACTCCGCGGCGCGGGCTTTCACGTCGGCGGCGGCCTGCGGGTTGTCGAAGGTCATCGCGGCCGTGACCCGGCCGTTCGCGGCGATCTCGACGCGGACGTCGACCTTGCCCAGGCCGTGCGGGTCGAGTTCGACGTCGAAGCGGGTCGACTTGCCTTCCAGCTTCTTGACGATCTGGGCGGCCAGGTTGGCGACGGTCTCGGGCGAACCGCGGACCGGGTGCGTCGCATGGGCGGAGGCGGGCGTGGCGGCCTGGGCCGCGGCGCGGGTCTCGCCCATCGGCGTCGCCTCGGGCTGCTCGGGGGCGGCCTTGGCGTCCTGGGCCCTGGAGTCGGCGGCGTCCACCGCGGCGTCGCCCGCCTTGGCGGTGCGCTGCACGGCGTTGGCGTGGACGGGCTTGTCGGCGGCCTCGAGCGGCTTCGTCGGATCGACGCCCGGCTTCTCGCCGGCGTCGGAGGCCTTGGTCCGCTCGGCCTTGGCGGTCTTCGTTGGCGCGGCGGGCGCTGGCGCGGTCGCGGCGGTCGGCGTCGCCTCGGCGCGTGCGGCGAGGGCGGCGGTCTCGACCTGAGCGGTCTCGACGGGCGCGTCGGCCACCGGCGCGGGTGGCGCCTCGGCCACGGGCTCGGCGACCGGCGCGGTCTGCGCAGGGGCCTGCGCCTGGGCTGGCGCAGCGGCCGCCGGCGTCGCGGGACGGGCCGGCGTCGCCGGGATCGCGGGGGTGGCGGCGGCCTTGGCGGAAAGGTCCGGCGTGGTTTCGGTGGCCGGTTGACCCGCGTCGGCGGCTTCGGGAGCGGTCTCGGCGGTCAGGTCGGCCTTCTCGGCGAGGGCCGCGCGGGGATTGGCGTGGAGGATGGCGGGGGCGGCCGGGACGCCCTTGGCCTTGTCGCGGCCCCAGGCTGGCGGCGCGTCGGTCGGGGCCTTGGCCGTGGTGACCTGGACGTCGGGCGTCGCCGGCTGGGCGGCCATCAGGCTGGCGGCCAGGGCGACGGCGGTGTCGCCGGGCGTGGGCTGGCCCGCGTCGACCATGTCGGTCGCGGCGTCGTCGGCGTCCTTGGCCTCGTCCTTGCTCGCGGTCGTGCCCGCGTCCGCGGAGACAGCAGCGCCGGCGAGCGCGCCGGCGGCCGGCGTGGCGGCGGCCATCGCCGTCGGGTCCGTCTGCGGGAACAGGGCGCCCAGCAGGGCTTCGAAGCCCGCGAGCGCATTGCCGCCCGCCGCGTTGGCGGCGGCGCCGACGCCGGCTTGGGCGTTGGGGGCGATCGAGGAGATGTTGAGCGCGGACGCGGTCATGTTCAGGGCGGCGGGCTTCGGTCTGAGTGGAAGGCGCGTCCTGCGCCGGGCTCATTCGGCCCTGTCCTGAGCAACCCCTGGGCCAACTCAAGATGCCATTGTTTTTGCTGTGAAAAGTGGAATCCCTGGCGCCTGACCAGCCCGCTCTGCGGAGGAATTTGCCGGGCCGCCTGAGGGCCGCTGGGGCGTTCCCTGCCGCCTTACCAAATCCCTAACCGCGGCCATTCACGTTCGGGTTCTGGCGCCGGTTTGCGAACTGGCGCCGGACTTGCGCTTCCGTCTTCGACCCCATCGGACCCTGAACGGGACCTATGTTGAAACTATTGAAGAATTTCCGGCCTGACGCACGCGCGTTCACAAATGCCCCGGCAGAATCCGCCGGGTCGTGCGTCAGCCTTTGCCGGGCGGAGCTCTAATCGATGTCGCTCACGGCCACCCTCCGAACCGCGTCGTCTGGCCTAAACGCCGCGCAGGCGTCGCTGCGCGCGGTCTCGGACAACATCTCGAACGTCAACACGCCCGGGTACGTCCGCAAGGCCGTGAACCAGAGCCCGCTGGTCGTCGACGGCGCCGGCATGGGCGTGAAGATCGACGGCGTTAAGCGCGTCACCGACCAGTACCTGCAGATGGCCTCGCTCACGGCCTCGTCGGACGCGCAGCGCTGGGGCGCCGTGGCCGAATATCTGGACAACGCGCAGAGCCTGTTCGGCGACCCCAGCAAGGACGGCTTCTTCTTCAACCGCCTGGACAAGATCTTCGGCGCCTTCGCGACGGCCGCCGACGACCCGTCGTCGACCCTGCTGCGCAGCCAGGCGCTGTCGAACGTCGAGGACTTCCTGTCGGAGTCCGACCGGATCAACAAGCAGATCGTGGCCCTCGGCTCCACCGTCGAGACCCAGATCAACGCCGGCGTCGATCGCGCCAACAGCCTGCTGGAACAGATCAGCAAGCTGAACTCCGACATCCAGCGCGCGAGCCTGCGCGGCGCGGACGCGTCGGGTTCGGAGAACATCCAGAGCCAGCTGCTGGACGAACTGGCCGGCCTGATGAACATCCGCGTGCAGCCGCGCCAGGGCGGGGGCGTCGACGTGCGGTCGGCCGAGGGCGTCCTGCTGGCGGGCGACGACCCGTCGAAGCTGACCTACAACTCGAGCACCAACACGCCCGGCTATATCAGCGCCCAGCTGCCTGGCGGTTCTTCGGCTCCGGCGATCAACATCTCGAGCGGCCAGCTGAAGGGCCTGCTCGAGCTGCGCGACATCGAACTGCCCAAGCTCTACGACCAGCTCGGCGAGTTCGTGAGCAAGGCGGTCGACCAGATCAACGCCGCCCACAACGACGCCGCCGCCTATCCGGGCCCGTCCCAGATGGTCGGCCGCGACACCGGCCTGGACCTGACCAGCGACATCACCGGTTTCACCGGCACGACGACCATCGGGATCGTCAACGCCCAGGGCATCCTGCAGCGCAAGATCGACATCGACTTCACCGCCGGCACCATGACGGTGAACGGCGCGGCCGGCCCGACCTTCACCCCCGCGACCTTCCTGGCCAGCCTGAACACGGCCCTGGGCGGCTCGGGCAGCGCGACCTTCACCAACGGCGCGCTCACGCTGAACGCCACGGGCGGCAACGGCATCGCCATCGACGAAGGCACTTCGCAGCGCACCGGCCGCGGCTTCTCGCACTTCTTCGGCCTGAACGACCTGATCAAGGGCACGGGCCAAACCAACTACGCGACGGGCCTTTCGACCACGAGCGCGCACGGCTTCACGGCCGGCGGCCAGATCAACCTGCAGATCTCGTATCCCGACGGCCGCCCGATCACGACGGTGGCGGTGGCGGTGCCGGCCGCGCCGCTCATGAGCGACCTGCTGAACTCGCTGAACAGCACCACGACGGGCGTCGGGCTCTACGGCACGTTCGGCCTCGATTCGAACGGCGTGCTGAGCTTCACCTCCTCGGCCGCGCTCGACACCAAGGTCTCGGTGGTCACCGACAACACCCAGCGCGGCGCCGGCGGCGCCTCGATCAGCGGCCTGTTCGGCCTGGGCGTGCAGGAGCGCTCGACGCGCGCCAGCCGCTTCTCGCTGTCGACCATCTTCAATTCCGACCCGACCAAGATGCCCATGGGCAAGCTCGACACGACTGCGACGGTCGGTCAGGTCGCCGTCCGTCCAGGCGACGGCAAGGGCGCGCTGGACATCTCGACGGCCGGTGAAGTGACCACGCTGTTTCAGGCCGCCGGCTCGCTGGGCCAGGTGACCATGACGCTGTCGCGCTACGCTTCGGAGTTCGGCGGATCCATCGGCCGCGGCGCCGCGGCCGCCGAGACCCGCAAGTCGAGCGCTGAGGCGGTCTCCACCGAGGCCAACAACCGCCGCCAGTCGGTCGAGGGCGTGAACCTCGACGAAGAACTGGTGAACCTCACCACCTACCAGCAGGCGTTCAACGCCTCTGCCCGCATGATCCAGGCCGTCGGCGAACTGTACGACGCCCTGCTCGGCATCATCTAAGGAAGCTCGTCATGGTCACCCGCGTCACCACGAACGGGAACTACGCCGCCGTCCTCGCCAACCTCCTGGTCGCCCAGAAGAACCAGATGGAGGCCGGCAACCAGGTCGCGACCCAGAAGAACGGGTCGAACCTGAAGGACTATGCCAAGTCGTCCGAGATCCTGACCGCCATGAAGTCGGTGCAGACCCGCCTGGGCGTCTACCAGGACCAGAACAAGGTCCTGACCGACAAGCTCGACACCCAGAACACCGCGATCACGCGCGTCGCCGACGCCGCTCAGTCGGTGCGTCAGCTGTTCTCCGAAGCCCTGGCGTCGGGCCGGGCCGACACCCTCATCGAGGACGTGGAAGGTCAGCTGCGCAACGCCGTCGAGGCGATGAACGCGCGCTACGGCGGGAAGTACCTGTTCGCCGGCGGCCAGGTGGACACGCGCCCGGTGACCGTCACGACGCTGTCGGACCTGACGGCCGGTCCGCCGATCTCCAGCTTCTTCCAGAACGACGACTTCAAGGTCACCGCCAAGCTGGACGAGGCCACCACCGTCACCACCGGCCTCCTGGCCGACGACATGGGCACGGCCATGATGCAGGCGTTTCAGGCGTTCCAGCAGTTCAACCAGGGCGCCTCCGGCCCCTTCAACGGCCAGCTCACCCAGGCGCAGCAGACGTTCCTCGAAGGCCAGCTCGCCAGCTGGGACACCGTCCGCCAGGACGTGACCCAGACCGCGGCGTATAATGGCGTGAACCAGAAGCGGCTGGAGACCATCGCCGACGACCTCAAGGGCCGGCAGAACTCGCTGGCCGGCATGATCGGCGACATCACCGACGCCGACATGGCCGAGGCGGCCGCCAACCTGCAGCAGGCGCAGCTCTCGGTGCAGTCGGCGGCCTACGTCTTCCAGACCCTGCAGCAGTCGTCGCTGATCAACCTGCTCAAATAGCGCTGCGGCGCCGCGACCCTCCCCTTGAGCGGTCGCAGGGACTATATGGGCGGCCATGAACGCCCCGGTCCTCGCCCCCGACCGCCTGAGCGACGGCCTGGTACAGGCCGCGCGCGAGGCCGTGCGCCTGCCGGCCGGGGCCCGGATCGTGGCGGCGATGTCGGGCGGCGTGGACTCCACCGTGACGGCCGCCCTGCTGGCCCGGGCCGGCTACGACGTGGTGGGCGTGACCCTGCAGCTCTACGACCACGGCGCGGCGATCCAGAAGAAGGGCGCCTGCTGCGCCGGCCAGGACATCCATGACGCGCGAACGGCCGCCGACGCCATCGGCATCCCGCACTACGTCCTGGACTACGAAAGCCGCTTCAAGCAGCAGGTGATCGAGGATTTCGCCGACAGCTACCTGCGCGGCGAAACGCCCATCCCCTGCATCCGCTGCAATCAGACGGTGAAGTTCCGCGACCTGTTGGACGTGGCGCGCGACCTGGGCGCCGAGGCCATGGCGACCGGCCACTACGTCCGCCGCGAGGTGGGGCCGGCCGGGCCTGAGCTCCATCGGGCGGCCGATCCGGCGCGCGACCAGTCGTATTTCCTGTTCGCGACCACCGCGGAACAGCTGGCCTACCTGCGCTTCCCGCTGGGCGCGCTGCCCAAGCCGGCGGTGCGGGCGGCGGCAGCCGAGCTGGGCCTGGCCGTGGCCGACAAGCCCGACAGCCAGGACATCTGCTTCGTACCCGAGGGGCGCTACACCACGGTGATCGACCGCCTGCGCCCGCACGGAGCCGAGCCGGGCGACATCGTCCACCAGGACGGCCGCGTGCTGGGCCGCCACGAAGGCGTGACGCGCTACACCATCGGCCAGCGCCGCGGGCTGAACGTCGCCGTGGGCGATCCGCTGTTCGTGGTGAAGATCGACGCCGACCGGCGCCAGGTCGTGGTGGGCCCGCGCGAGGCGTTGCTGACCACGGCCCTGACGCTCAAGGAAACCAACTGGATCGGCGACCTGCCGTCGATCGAGGCCGCCTGCGACGCGGGCCGGCCGGTGCTGGCTCGTGTCCGCTCGACGCGTGAGCCGGTGGCCGGGACTCTGGCCCTCGTGGACGGCCAGCCGGGCCTGACGTTCGCTGCGCCGGAAGAAGGCGTGGCGCCGGGCCAGGCCTGCGTGTTCTATGCGCCGGAAGCGCCGACCCGCGTGCTGGGCGGCGGCTTCATCCAGGGTACGGTGCGCAACGTCTGACGGAGCCGGGCGATGGACGCTCGCCAACTCGTGGACATCGCCTGCGAGGACGACCCCCGGGCGCCGTGCCTGTGGCTGCCGTCCGACCTCTTCCCAGAGTTCTGCGACGCCATCCGCCAGCGCCCGAACCTCGTCGGGGCGGTGATCTACCGCAACAAGACGATCCGCGACGGTGGTCCGTACTCCGACATCACGACAAGGCGCCCCTAGGTCAGCTGGTTTTCCACAAACGATGAAATTATCTTGGACCTCATGAGCAGCACCTCCGACCCCGTCGTCATCGCCTCTTACGCCCGCACCCCGATGGGCGGCTTCCAGGGCGTCCTCTCCGGCGTGAAGGCCACCGAGCTCGGCGCCGCCGCCGTGAAGGCCGCCGTCGAGCGGGCGGGCGTGGCGCCCCACGCCGTCGAGCAGATCCTGATGGGCTGCGTCCTGCCGGCCGGCCTGGGCCAGGCGCCGGCGCGCCAGGCGGCGTTGGGCGCGGGCCTGCCGAAGTCGGTCCAGGCCACGACGGTCAACAAGATGTGCGGCTCGGGCATGCAGGCCGCGATCCTGGCGCACGACGCGCTGGCGGCCGGCTCGGTGGACGTGATCGTCGCGGGTGGCATGGAGAGCATGACCGGCGCGCCCTACCTGATGACGAAGCACCGCGGCGGCGCCCGCATCGGCCACGACACCATGTACGACCACATGTACCTGGACGGGCTGGAAGACGCCTACGAGCCGGGCCGGCTGATGGGCAGCTTCGCAGAAGAGACCGCCAAGTCCTACCAGTTCACCCGCGAGGCGCAGGACGAGTACGCCATCGGCAGCCTGACCAAGGCCCGCGCCGCCACCGAGAGCGGCGCCTTCGCCCGCGAGATCGTCCCCGTGACGGTCACCGACCGCAAGGGTTCGACCGTGGTCGACAAGGACGAGCAGCCGCTGAAGGCCGACCCGGCCAAGATCCCGACCCTGAAGCCGGCGTTCGCCAAGGACGGCACCATCACCGCCGCCAACGCCAGCTCGATCAGCGACGGCGCTGCGGCCCTGGTGATGACCCGCGAAAGCGTCGCCCGGAAGCTAGGCATGAAGATCGTGGCCCGGGTCGCCGGCCATGCGGCCCACGCCCATGAGCCGGGCCTCTTCACCACGGCCCCCGTGCCGGCGGTCCAGAAGGCGCTGATCCGCGCCGGCTGGAGCGTGGACGACGTCGACCTGTTCGAGATCAACGAGGCCTTCGCCGTGGTCGCCATGATCGCCGAGCGCGATCTGGGGATCGACCGGGCCAGGCTGAACGTCAACGGCGGCGCCTGCGCCCTGGGCCACCCGATCGGCGCCTCGGGCGCCCGCATCCTGGCGACCCTGCTCAGCGCTCTGGAAGCCCGCGGCGGCAAGAAGGGCGTGGCCAGCCTCTGCATCGGCGGCGGCGAAGCCACCGCGATGGCGGTGGAGCTGGTCTGAGGAGCTTCAGGGCCTACAGGGTCTTCGCGATCGCCTCGCACTGCTCGGCGCAGATGCCCCAGCCTTCGTGGAAGCCCATCTGCTCGTGCTGGGCCTTCTTCTCGGGCGTGGGGTGGCCGCAGCGGGCGAGGTAGAGGGTCTTGCCGTCGGCCTGGCGCTCGAAGGTGAGGACGCACGTCATCATGCCGCCGTCGGCCGCCGGGACCCAGCCTTCGGTGAAGGCGTCGGTGAAGACGATCTTCTCGTTCGGCACGATCTCGAGATAGACGCCCTTGTTGGCGAACTCCTCGCCCTCCGGGCCGTACATCATCGATTCCGAGGCGCCGCCCGGCTTCAGCTCCATCTTGGTCACCTCGGCCCGCCAGGGCTTCGGGCAGAACCACTCGGGGTAGCGCTCCGGCGTGGTCCACACCTTGAAGAGCTGCTCGGGCGTCGCATCCATGATGCGGGCCAGCACCAGTTCGTTGTCGTTGTTCGGGGCGATGTCGATCTTGGTAGCCATGTCCGTTCTCCTCTGTTGCCCATAAGGACGCGGCGACGACGACAGCCCCGACACGCGCCGCGATTATTTTTTCGCGGCGGTCATGGTCTCCATGTTGATCTTCACGCCGCCGGGCAGCTCGATGTCGCCGCCCTTCATGCCGGCGGGGCATTCCCCCACCCACTTCGCCTCGAGGGTCATCTCGCTGGTGGTGTTGGCCTGGGGCATGGACGAGCCGGTCGTCGTGCTGGTGGTCTTCACTGTGTAGGCCGAATTGAAGTCGCCCGTGACCGAGCCCTTGGACACCACGTGTCCCATGTTGCCCATGTCGCACTCGCTCTCGAAGCTGTAGCCGCCCGGCGCGGCGCTGACGGCGTTCTTCGAGCACATCTCCTTGCCCACCGCCTGGCCCCAGACGCTCATCTTGGCGTCGGTGTCGGCGTCGATGCAGATCTTCATCGCCTGGGTCGTGCCGTGGGCGTTCATGGTGTGGGTCCAGAGGCCCGGCTTGCGCTTCGGGAAGGCGGTGGGGCCGGCGGTGGCGCTGGCGTCGGCGCCGCTGGCCGACGCGGAGGCCGAGGCCCCGGCGGCCGGAGCGGCCTTGTCTTCCTTCTTCGAACAGGCGGCGAGGGCCAGCAGGCTGACGCCCAGGACGGCATAGACACGCATCTTGATCTCTCCGAACACGTTCCCCAGCTTCGAACCCTACGCGGAGTGGAAGACGGTTCAATGCCCGAGCTCAGAGACACCGGCGAGCGCTACGAGATGGACGAGGAGGGACTGACCTCCTATGCCGACTACCGGAAGACGGGCGACCGCCTCTACATCGACTATGTGTTCAGCCCCGTGCCTCTGCGCGGGACCGGCGCCTCGGGCCGCCTGATGGCCGCGGTCGCCGCCGACGCCCGCGCCAAGGACCTCAAGGTGACGCCGATCTGCGGCTACGCCGCCGCCTGGCTGCGGCGCAGTTCGGAATTCCGCGACCTGGTGGCCTAGCGCGCTCGGTTCGGACTCAGGAAGTCCGAGGCGTTGAAGCCTTCCGGCGCCGCCACCTCGACGATGGGCTCCTCGCGGTTGTCGTATTCCATGCGCAGAGCGCGGGTGATGACCGCGTGCATGGCGTAGAGCGTGGTGATGTAGGTGAACTCGAAGATCTCCTCGTCGCCCCAGAAGGTGCGGAGCTTCTCGAACACCTCGATCGGCGTGCGGCCCGAGCCGTAGGTCAGGCAGTCGGCGTAGGCCAGGACCGCGCGCTCCTGCTCGTTGAACACGTCCGAGACCGTCCAATGGGCGATGGCGTCGATCTTCTCGTCCGGCACGCCCAGGCCGCGCAGCGACTTGCAGTGTTGGGAGAAGACGAACTGGCTGCCGTGCACCCAGCCGGCGCGGGTCTGGCCCAGTTCGCGCAGGACGGGGTCCAGCTTGCGGTCGGGGTGGCGATAGACCGCGAAGCCGTCGACGGCGTGCTTGAAGATGTCGGGCGCGATGGCGAAGACCGTCCACCAATCGCCGGGCGTGCCGGTGGCGGTGCCGGGGTTGGCGACCGGGTCGCGATCGGGACCGAACAGGCGATCGTAGTAGGCCTTCACGACGTCCGAGGTGACCTCGGCGCGGGGAATCTGCTTCAGGACGGGCATCTCAGGTCTTCCTCAGGCGTATTTGCGGAATTCGGCGACGCGGGCGCTGTCGAAGTATTCGTCCAGCCGGGTGATCTTGCCGTCCTCCACAGCGCAGACGATGCAGGCCGGCAGGTGGACGCGCACGCCGTCCTGGCTGCGGGTGCCACGCAGGACGTGCTGCTGCACGAAGCCGCCGGGGAACACCTCCACGCGGCGGTCGTCGTACACGCGGTCGAGGATGCGGGTGACCATTCCGGCCAGGGTCTTCCGGTTGTCCTCCGGCCCCTGGATCAGCTCGTCGGTGTTGTGCCAGATCTCGGCGCTGGGGGCGTAGCAGGCCACCAGGCCGTCGATGTCGCCCGCCTCCACGCAGTCGAAGAAGCGCTTGGCCAGCGCGCGGATGTCGTCGAGCTCGGACATGGGTGTACTCCTCTGATGGATGGCCGCGGCCGGGCCTACTTGCCGACCGCCACGTTCATGCGCCTGGCGCCGTTCGCCGCCACCAGGCCGGCGATGTCGTCGCCCCGGTAGCCCGGGTCGGCGGACTCCCCGAAGGCGGCCAGGATCTCGGCGAACCCCGCCTCGGTCATGGCCTTCCACTCGGGGTGGGTGAAGATGAAGAACTCACCGGCTTCGATGGCGCGGGCGACCCGCTCGCCGATGGGGCCGGGCGCCATTCCGCCGGCCAGGACGCCGGACATGTTCTGCGCCGTCTGGGCGGCGGCGCCCTGTTCGGACGCGCCGGGCCGCAGCTTGGCGGTGGTGGCGACGATGTTGGTTGCCGACATGCCGGGGCAGAGCACCGAGACGCCGACCTGCGTGTCCGCCAGCTCGTTGCGCAGGGCCATGGCGATGCCCAGGGTCGCGAACTTCGAGGAGATGTAGGCCACCGAGATCGGAGGCGGGACGATGGCCACCATCGAGGCGGTGATGGCCAGGTGCGCCGGCTCGCCAGCGGCCTTCATCGCGCCCAGGAAGGTGCGGCAGGCGTAGAGGTGGGCGTGGGCGTTGACGGCGTAGGCCCAGCGCCAGACGTCGGTGTCGTAAGTCTCGAACTTGCCAGAGCCGCCGCCGACGCCGGCATTGGAGAAGAGGATACGGACGTCGCCGAACTTCGTAGCGTCTTCGCCGGCCCGCACCCAGTCGGCCTCCTCGGCCACGTTGAGCTGCAGGCCGATGGCGTCGGCGCCTTCGGCCCGGAGCTCGGCGGCGGCGGCCTGGGCGCGGGCGCCCTCGATGTCGGCCAGGATCGGCCGGACGCCGCGCTTCGCCAGCGCCCGGGCGGTCTCCAGCCCGATGCCGCTGGCGCCGCCGGTGACGAAGGCGGTCTTGTCCTTCAGGTCTTTCATTGTGCGGCCTCCTCGAGCGCGGCTTCGGCGTCGCGACCCACCACGCGGGTTACCGCCCAGTAGGCGAGGGCGGAGAGCACGGCGACGGGCGTGGCGCAGATGAGGGCGGTGCGCAGGGGCGTCTCGGCGCCGCTCGCGGCCAAGGCGTCGCTCACCATGCCGATCACCAGCGGGCCGCCGCCCAGCCCCACGATGTTGAAGGCCAGCAGGACCAGCGCCGTGGCGGTCGCGCGGGCGTTCACCGGCATCAGGTTCTGGACCAGCGCTAGCACCGGCGCGGTGAACATGGTGCAGGCCACCATCGGGACCAGCATCAGCAGCAGCGACGTCTGCCAGGAGTTGGCCATGACCGCGAGCGCCAGCGTCGGGGCGGTGACCAGGACCGCCAAGCCGGGAACGTAGGCGAAGGCGCGCAGGTCGCGCTTGCCCAGCCAGTTCACCAGAGCGCCGCCGCCCCAGATGCCCAGGCCCATGCAGAGGCCGGCGGCGGGTCCGAACCACCTGGCCACCTCGGCGAGCGGCATGTGCTGCACGCGCATCAGATAGGCCGGAATCCAGTTCAGCATGCCGTAGCTGACGAACGCTGAGAGCCCGCTGGCCAGCAGCAGGAGCCGCAGGCTGGGCCGCGACATGAAGAGCGCCAACGTGGGGCCGAGCTTGGCGGGTGCGGCAGGCGTCGAGGGGGCGGGGTCCAGCGCGCCGCGCACCGGTTCGCGGACGAACAGCGCCAGCAGCAGGGCGGCGACCACGCCGATGCCGGCCACCATGACGAAGGCGCCGCGCCAGCCGAACTGTTCGGCCGCCCAGCCGCCCAGGCTGGCGCCCACGAAGACCCCCAGCGGACCGTTGCAGGTGAAGAGGCCGATGACAGCGGGCCGCCGCGACGGCGGATAGTAGTCGGCGAGGATCGACAGCGACGGCGCCGTGCCGCCGGCCTCGCCGACGCCCACGCCGAAGCGGGCCAGGGCGAGTTGCCAGAACGAGCCCGCGAGAGAGCAAGCGCCGGTGAAGCCGCTCCAGATCAGGCAGGCGGCGGCCACCAGCCGGACGCGGTGAACGCGGTCGGCCAGCATGGCGGCGGGCACGCCCATCATCGCATAGAAGAGCGCGAACGACAGGCCGGTGAGCAGGCCAAGCTGGGTGTCGCTGAGATGCAGTTCCTGGCGGATCGGCTCGGCCAGCACCGACAGGATCTGGCGGTCGACGAAGTTCACCGTGCCGACGGCGGTCAGCAGCAGCAGCGCCAGGGTCCGGCCGGGCCGCGCGGCGGCGACGGGCGGGCTGATCGTGGCGGTGGCGGCCTGGTCCATCTCACTCCCAACGGCGTCGTGTCGCGCCTTGCGGGCCACCCTATGACGGGGTCCCCTAGTGTCAATCAAGTTTACGGTTCGCCGGGCTTCGGCCAGGGTGTCCGCCGACATGGCGTCGGGCGCCGATCGGTCACGGAAATGCTTAGATAGCTATCCAATATCATGTAGCGTGCCGCCACAAGGGGCTCAGGTGAGGAGCAGGCGAATGGTCGGTCGTCTCGCGGGCAAGGTCGCAATCATCACGGGTACCGGCAGCGGCATGGGACGCGCCGCCGCGCTGATGTTCGCCCGCGAGGGCGCGAAGGTGGTGGGGTGCGACCTCAATCCGGACGCCGGGTCGGTCGCGGACGAGGTGCGCGCGGCGGGCGGTGAGATGGTTTCGCTCCAGCCGGTCGACCTCTCGGTGGAGGCCGGAGCCGCGCAGCTCGTGGCCTTCGCGCTGGACGCGTTCGGCGGCTTCGACATCGTCTACAACAACGCCGCGATGGCCTACTTCGCCTTCGTTGGGGAGATGGATTTCGAGACCTTCGCGCGGACCCAGCGTGAGGAGGTCGATATCATCTTCCACCTCTGCCGCGCCGCCTGGCCGCACCTGGTGGCCCGCGGCGGCGGCTCGATCATCAACATCGCCTCGACGGCCGCGAAGAAGGGCTCAACCGGCCAGGGCATGCTGGCGCACTCGGCCGCCAAGGGGGCGGTGATGGCCATGACCCGGCAGTACGCGTCGGAGGGCGGGGCGCATCGCATCCGCGCCAACACGATCTCGCCCGGCATGATCCGCTCAGCGCAGACCGAGGTCCTGATGGTTCAGCCGGGGTGGACCGAGCGCGCCATCGCGCGGCAGGTGATCAAGCGGGTGGGCGAGCCCGAGGACGTAGCGGCCACGGCGCTGTTCCTGGCGTCGGACGAAAGCAGCTTCATCACCGGCTCCGACATCACGGTGGACGGCGGGACGATGGCGAACTGACGCATCAGGTCTCGCTGCTCTTCAGCATGTTCTCGCCGAAGAGATTGGACCACTGCTCGGGCGTGAGCGTGGGGCGCAGGCTGGCCAGGTTCGGCGCGTTCTTGACCTCGGTGCCGCGCTGGACGGCCGGGCGCGCGCCGACGGTCTCGAACCAGCGGACGATGTTTGGATAGGGCGAAAGGTCCAGGGCGATGGCCCGGGTCGCGCGCACCCAGGGCCAAGCGGCCATGTCGGCCACGGAGTAATCGCCGGCCAGGTAGTCGACCTCGCCCAGCCGCCGGTTCAGCACCGCCAGCAGGCGCCTGGCCTCGTTCGTGTAGCGGGCGACGCCATAGTCCTGGCCCTCGGGGGCGTAGCGGACGAAGTGGTGCGCCTGGCCGTGGGAAGGACCCAGCCCCGACATCTGCCACATCAGCCACTGCAGGCAGAGCGAGCGGCCGCGCGGGTCGGGCGGCACGAAGGCGCCGCCGGCCTTGTCCGACAGATAGAGCAGGATGGCGCCCGACTCCATGACGCTGAACGGCGCGCCGCCACCGAGGGGCTCATTGTCGACAATGGCCGGAAGCCGGTGGTTCGGGTTCACGGCCCGGTATTCGGGCTTCAGGTGGTCGCCGGCCAGCATGTCGTAGGGGATGAGCCGGTAAGGAAGGCCCGTCTCCTCCAGCATGATGCTGACCTTGTGGCCGTTGGGCGTCGGCACGAAATGGACGTCGATCATGCGGGGCTCCCGAGCTTGGCGCGGGCTGCGCCGAAGGCGGCGTCGAACGCTGGCCGACCGCCCTGATGGCCCGCCAGGCGGAACGTGCAGGCCGAGATCTTCCAGGCGTCGCCGTGGCGGCGGAACCGGTGGACATAGGTCCCGCAGGCGAACCCCTGCAGGTCGCCGATGAAGTGGGCGGCGTCGACGTAGGAGGTGACGGTCGCGGCGTCGCCGGCGACCTCGACCTGGAAATTGGTGACCTTGTGGTGCGTAGCGTCGAAGGCGCCCAGCAACTTGCAGCGGTCGGTCCAGGCCTGTGCGGGCATGACCTCATGGATCGAGCCGAGGGAGCTGTAGTCGACCTCGATCTCGTCTTCGAAGAGGGCGCGGAAACCCGGCCAGTCGCGGGCGTCGAGGATCATGGCGTAGGCCGTGACCGCGTCGGTCAGGGTGAGGCGGACGGCGAGCGCTTCGGAACTCACGCTCGCCGCCCTTCCTCGGACTAGAACTTCAGGCCGCCTTCGATGGCGATGCTGCGCGTCTCCTCGAGATAGAGGATCGCGCGCGGCGCCGCCGTGATCGGGGCGGGCAGGTTGAAGGCGCTGCCGGTGGTCAGCTCGTCGGTCAGGTTCTTGCCGACCAGAGCCACGTGCCAGCGCTCGTCGGTCGGGCCGTACTGAACGCGGGCGTCGAGCTTGGCGTAGCCCTTCTGACGGCCGAACAGCGGGCTCTGGTTGTCGCTGTCGAAGTACTTCGAGCGGCCGTGCACGGCGAGCGTGGTGTCGAGCGCCATGTCGTTGCCGAACTCGTAGCGGTAGTGGCCCTGCGCCGAGAAGCTGAACTTCGAGGTGTAGGGGAGCGGCGCGCCCTTGATGTTGTTGGCCGCGATGCTGGCTGGGACCGCCGGGTTGCACTCGGTGATCGGCTGCGTCGCCAGGCAGGCGGCGCCCGGATAGTCGTCGTACTTGGCGTCCTGGTAGGCGGCGGCCAGGGTGAAATCGAGGCCCTTGGCCGGGTAGAATGCCGCCGAGCCCTCGATGCCGGTCGAGCTGGCGTTGGCCGCGTTGCCCGTCTGGTAAGCCGAGATCGTCGGGTTGTAGACCGACACCTGCAGGTCCTTGAACTTGGTCTTGTAGACCGAGACGTTCAGGATCGCCCGGCCTTCGGCCAGGGTCGATTTCACGCCGGCCTCGAAGTTCTCGGACTTCTCAGGCTTGTAGGCGAAGGTCGCGTTGGTCGTGCCGTAGGTGTTCGACACGAAGCCGCCCGACTTCGAGCCCCGGCCGTAGGTCGCGTAGACCATGACCTGCGGGGCCACGTCGTACTGCAGGGTGATCGACGGGTCCCAGTTGTCCTCGCCGTTGATCTTGCCGTTGGCGATGGTGTTGACCGGGCGCAGGGCGAACGGGCCGTAGAGCAGCCGGCCGAAGAAATGGCCGCGCTTGTCGGTCGAGGTGTAGCGCAGGCTGCCCATCACGCGCAGCTGGTCGCTGACGTGGAACGTGCCCTGGCCGAAGGCGGACCAGGTCTGGCTGCGCTGGCGGAACTCGGTGTTGAGCAGGCCGAAGTAGTTCAGGGAGGCGATGTTGAAGCCGCCCAGCTGGGTCAGCTGGTAGAGCGCCGTGTCGTAGTAGGCGCCGATCACATACTCGAACTTCTGGCCCGTCGGCGAGAGCAGGCGGATTTCCTGCGACCACTGGCGGAAGTGCTCGGGATAGCTGTTGTAGACGCTGTTGGGCGTCACTGCGCCGTTGCCGTTCGGGATCGTCTGGTCGAACCCATTGATGATGTTCGAGCGGAAGAACGAATAGCCGGTCACCGACGTCAGGGTGAAGTCGCCGATCGACAGGTTGCCGGTGCCCGACACCAGCCAGGAAGTGGCCTCGGTGCCTTCGGGGCCCAGCGCCGACTGCGCCAGGTAGCGGCTCTTGTGCGGGTCCTGGCCGGTGGTCAGCGGGCTGGAGACCGTGAGGCCGCCCTTCACCTGGCGGTCGCTGTATTCGGTCTTCAGTGTGTAGTCGAAGTCCTCGCTGGGCCGGAACTGCAGGGTCAGGCGGGCCAGGGCCATCTTGTTGCCCGGGTTGTCGTCGCCGGTCGCGCGGTTCTTGATGTAGCCGTCCTGGTCCAGCAGCTTCACGGCCAGGCGCGCGCCCACCGTGTCGCTGATCGGGCCCGAGGCGTAGCCGGACACTTCCGGACCCTTGAGCTCGAAGTTGTAGAGCGCCGTCACGCTGCCCTCGAACGACGAGGTCGGGCCGGCCGAGACGATGCTGACGGCGCCGGCGGGCGTGTTCTTGCCGAACAGCGCGCCCTGCGGACCGCGCAGCACCTCCACGCGCTGCAGGTCGAAGAACGGCGCCTGGGCCTGGCGGTTACGGCCGGCGTAGACGCCGTCCATATAGAGCGAAACCGCTTGGTCGAACGAGAAGTTGGCGGGCGGCGAGCCGAAGCCGCGGATGTAGATGGTGTCGTTGCCGGCGGTGGTCTCGACCGAGACGTTCGGTGTGAACTTCACCATCTGCTTGAAGTCGTTGGTGGCGAAGTCGGACAGCCGCTCGCCGGACACGACCTCCATCGAGATCGGAACGTCCTGGAGCTTCTGCTCGCGCTTCTGGGCGGTCACGACGACCTCGCCCAGCGTGGCCGAGTCGTCGGCCTCCGCGGCCAGGGCCGAGCCTGCGCAGAGGCTCACGAGCATGGTGGTGGACAGTAGCAGCCGGGCGATCATCGCCGTCTCCCCCTCTGGATGGTCTGGTCGTTCTGTTGGTCGAACGTTTCTTCGGGATATCTGCGCTTGCGCGCGTCGAGTGTCAATTTACTTGACGGTTGTCAGCCGCCGGAACCTGCGCTTCTAGGCTGAGTGGCAGCCTTTGCTTTCTCGCCTCCGGGTGGAGGTTCGGAGCGGATCATCGCTTCCACCAGCCGCCGCCCCCTGAGCGAGTGGACATCGGCCCGCAGCGGGACCTCGTCGAACTCGCCGGCCGCGCCGAGGAGGCGCTCGATCTCGCCGATCGCCTCCACGTCCTCGGTGAAGATCTTCAGGGCTGAGGCGGTGTCGGGCGGATACTTGCGGCTGAGCTCGAAGGTCGCCGGGTCGACCGCGCTGGACGCGAAGTAGTGGCAACTGTTCAGCGTGGCCGGCGTCACCGCGTGGAAGATGCGGATGTCCAGCATGGGCGGCGTGGTCGCGGGATCCGAGCCGGCCGGGAAGTAGCGGTCGTGGCCGAAGTGGAAGCCGGGGGCCACGAAGGTCAGCATGATCTCGCGGTCGACGGCGCCTTCGATCCCGCGGCTCTTGCGCACCCAGTCGGTGACCGTGGCGTTCGGGATCCAGCGCACGCTGCGCACCCAGCCGTCGCCTTCTTCGGACCGCTCCTCCGTCCCCGCCACGTCGCCGCCGCCGATGGTGTCGGCGTGCAGGACGGTGAGGTGGGTCAGGTCCAGCAGGTTGTCGTTCAGCAGCTGGTAGCGGCCCTCGACCTGCCAGTAGAGCGGCGGCCGCTTGATCCAGTTGGGATCGGTCAGGCCCAGGGTCCGGTGGTCGGGCAGGAGGGCGGGGTCGGCCAACTCGGGGGCGCCCGGCCAGATCCACATCCAGTCCCACAGCTCGACCAGTGGATAGGCTTTCACCCGCGCCTTGGGCGGCACGATGGCCTGGCTGGGGATATGCGAGCAGCGGCCGTCGGCTTCGAAACGCAGGCCGTGATAGCCGCAGACGATGGCGTCGCCGCAGACCTTGCTCTTGCCCAGTGGATAGCCGCGGTGCGGGCAGCGGCCGGCCAGGGCCACCGGCTCGCCCGCCTCGGTCCGGTAAAAGACGACCGGCTCGTTGAGGATGAAGCGCTCCAGCGGCGCGCGGCCGACCTCCGTCGACCGGGCCGCGACATACCAACGGTTGCGCGGGGCATAGAGACCGGCAGCGAAGGGATACATCCGCGCCTTCCTCGTTGGCGTTGGACGCATAATTAGATTGCTAAGTGTTTCTGTCAATCGCCTCCCGTGCGGTGGTTCCCGCTACGGGAGGGGTATCGGGAAGCCGGAGCTACTTCGTGGTTTCGAGCGCGCGTTCGTCGTTCTGGGCCAACAGCGTCTCGGCCTTCAGCACCACGGGGCGCGACTTCTTGCCTTCGGCGTCCACGGCCTCGTGGGCGACGTCCTTCTCGGTGAAGCCATTGTGTGTCCAGGACGCGAACTCCAGCATCACGCCGTCCGGATCCCAGAAGTAGACCGAGCGGACGAACACGTCGTCGTGCAGCTCGGAAGCCACCTGGGTCTCGGAGTTGTCGTGGTTCAGCACCTTGCCCAGCTTCACGCCCTTGGCCTTCAGCTTCTCGACGTACTCGTCGAACTTCTCGGCCGGCACGTTGAGGGCGATATGGTTCATCGAGCCGTGGGCAGAACGGATGTCGCCGCCGCCGGGCAGGTCGGCCGGAGCCGAGATCCCCGGAACCGCCTCGGGCGCGCCCGGAAACCAGAAGAAGGCCAGCGAGTCGCCGTTGCCGATATCGAAGAAGAAGTGCTGGCCGCGGCCGCCTGGAAGGTCGAGCGTCTTGATCAGCGGCATGCCGAGCACGTCGCGATAGAACTCCACGGTCTTGGCCATGTCCTTGCAGACCAGGGCCAGGTGGTTCACGCCGCGGATGTCGAACTCGCGGTTGGTCGGCTGAGCCATTACGTCCTCCTGTCGGGCGCACGAGCCCGATCGTCGTTGGATACAATAAACGCCCAGCGGTCTGCGGCGTCAATTTAATTGACGCTCCAACGCGGCCGCTGGACCGGAGTCACTTAGAGTTCTAACTATCATGACCGTGCCACCGGAAAACGACATCGTCGAGGCCCTGAAACGGGGCGGGTTCCTCGCCCCTGACGCCCAGCCGCACCTGGAGTCGCTGACGGGCGGCGTGTCGAGCGACGTCTTCCGCCTCGACACCCCCGACGGCTCCGTGTGTGTGAAGCAGGCGCTGGCCAAGCTGCGCGTGGCGGCGGACTGGCGCGCGCCGGTGGAACGGTCGCACTACGAAGTGGAGTGGCTGAAGACGGCGCGGCCGTTCGCAGGCGACGCCGTGCCCAACGTCCTGTTCGAGGACGAGGCGGCCAACCTCTTCGTCATGAGCTTCTACGACCCGGCGACGCACAGTGTGTGGAAGTCCGACCTGGCGGCCGGGAGGGGCGACGCGGGCTTCGCGGGCCAGGTGGGGCGGATGCTCGCAGCGATCCATGCGGGCGCGGCGGGCTCGGCAGAGGTCGAGGCGAAGTTCCAGACCACGGCGCTGTTCGAGGACCTGCGGCTGGCGCCGTTCCTGCGCCGTTGCGCGGAGGTCCATCCCGACCTGGCCTGGAGCCTGGTCCCGCTGGCCGATCGCACTGCGGCGGCGCGGATCACGCTGGTGCACGGCGACGTCAGCCCCAAGAACATCCTGCACGGCCCGAATGGCCCGGTGCTGCTGGACGCGGAGTGCGCCTGGTATGGCGACCCGGCGTTCGATCTGGCCTTCTGTTCGGCGCACCTGCTCTTGAAGACGGTCTGGAAGCCGGCGCACCAGGCGGCCTATCTCGACGCGTTCTACGCCCTGCAGCGCAGCTACCTGCCCGGCGTGGCCTGGGAGAGCCCCGCTGCCCTGGATTCGCGCGCCGCGCCGCTGACGGCGGCGATCCTGCTGGCGCGCGTGGACGGCAAGTCGCCCGCCGACTACCTGCAAACGCCGGAGGACAAGGGATTCGTCCGCGACGTCGCCCGGCGGCTGGTGGGCGAGGGGACGCCGGCGATGGCCGCGCTGGCGGGCGTTTGGAAGGAGGCCTTGGGGAGACGATGAAGACGACGATCGCCGCCGTGCGAGGACGCCAGGTGTGGGACAGCCGCGGGCGGCCGACCGTCGAGGCCGAGGTGACGCTGGAGGGCGGCGCCGTGGGCCGGGCGATGGCGCCGGCCGGCGCGTCGCGAGGCGCGCACGAGGCCATCGACCTGCGGGACGGCGGGACGCGGTTCGGCGGGATGGGCGTGGACCGGGCCACGGCGGCGGTCAACGGCGAGATCGCCAAGCTGCTGGTCGGCCGCGACGGGCGCGACCAGGCCGGGCTGGACGCCGCGATGGCCGAGGCCGACGGCACGGCCAACCTGGCGCGGCTGGGCGGCAACGCCACGGTGGCCGTCTCGCTGGCGGCTCTGCACGCGGCGGCGGCGGCGGAGGGCCTGCCGCTGTGGGCGTACCTCGCGGACGGCCGCAAGGTGCGGATCCCGCTGCCCGAGATCCAGATCTTCGGCGGCGGCGCGCACGCCGGGCGGCGCACTGACGTGCAGGACTTCATGGTCATGTGCCCGAAGGCCGCCACCATCCGCGAGGCGTTCGAGATCACCGCCGACGTCTTCCGCGCGGGCGGGCGGCTGATGGAGGAGACCGGCCGGCTGGCCGGCGCCGCCGACGAGGGCGGCTGGTGGCCGATGTTCGATTCCAACGAGGACGCGCTGGCGGCGCTGCTGAAATCCATCGAGATGTCGGGCCACCGGCCGGGCGAGGACGTGTTCATCTCGCTCGACGTGGCGGCCAACGAGCTGGACAGCGGGAACGGCCGGTACCGCATGGGCCTGGACGGCGCCGAGTACGGCCGTGAGGCCATGGTCGAGCGGGTGGCCGACTGGGTGCGGCGCTATCCGATCCTGTCCATCGAGGACCCGGTCAGCCAGGACGACCTGGAGGGCTTCGCCGACGCCACGCGGCAGTATGGTGACCGGGTGCAGCTCATCGGCGACGACATCCTGGTGACCAACGCCGACCGCGTCCGGCGGGCCGCGGCGGCGAACGCGGGCAATGCGGTGCTGGTCAAGGTCAACCAGGCGGGCACGGTCAGCCGGGCCAAGGCGGCGCTGGACGCGTCCAAGGCGCTGGGCTGGGCGGCCATCGTGTCGGCGCGGTCGGGCGAGACCGAGGACGTCTCCATCGCCCATCTCGCGACAGGCTGGGACGCCGGCCAGATCAAGGTGGGGAGCTTCTCGCGCTCCGAGCGGATGGCCAAGTGGAACGAGCTGCTCAGGATCGAGGAGGCCATGGGCGCGGACGCGGTGTTCGCCGGCGCGTCGGCGTTCGCGGCGTCGGTGGCGGCGGGCCTTAAGTGAAGGCGGTCCTGCACTACCGCGCCTCGGACGGGTTCCGGGCGATGCTGGCGGGCTACGCCCGGACGGCCGGCGTCCAGGCCGTGGTCGTAGACGAGTTCGACGACGCGACCTTCGCCCGCGAGATCGCCGACGCCGACGTGCTCCTGCACGTGCTGAAGCCGGTGACGGCCCAGATGATCGGCGGGGCGCTCGGCCTGCGGCTGGTCCAGAAGCTGGGCGTGGGCGTCAACACCATCGACCTCGAGGCCTGCAAGGCCGCCGGCGTGGCGGTCTCCAACATGCCGGGGACCAACAGCCAGGCAGTGGCCGAGATGGCGCTGGCGCTGATGCTGTCGGTGCTGCGCCGGCTGTCCTACCTCGACCCGCTGACCCGGCAGGGGCAGGGCTGGCAGCCCGACCCGGACCTGATCGACGGCGTGGGCGAGATCGCCGGACGGACGGTGGGCTTCGTCGGCTACGGCGGCTCGGCCTCGCGGCTGGGCGCGGCGCTGGAGGCCCTGGGCGCCACGGTGATCTACACGGCCCGCAGCGCCAAGCCGGAGCTGCCGGGGCGCTATGTCAGCCTGCACGAGGTGCTGACCCGGGCAGACATCGTCTCGCTCCACCTGCCGCTGACGCCGGAGACGCAGCGGATGATCGACGCCGGGGCCATCGCGGCGATGAAGAAGGGCGCCATCCTGATCAACACCGCGCGCGGCGGGTTGGTGGACGAGCCGGCGCTGGTCTCGGCCCTGTGCTCGGGGCAGCTGCGCGGGGCGGGGCTGGACGTGTTCGACCAGGAGCCGGTGGACCCGGAGAACCCGCTGCTGCAGCTGCCCAACGTCGTCGTGGCGCCACACCAGGCGTGGCTGACGCCCGAGACGCTGGACCGCAGCCTCGCCGCCGCCTTCGAGAACATCCGCCGGCTGCAGGCCGGGGAGCCGCTTAACAACCGGGTGGTCTGATGCCGCGTCCCGCTGTCGTCTTCGCCTCCGGGCAGCTCCTGACCCACGAATGCTGGTCGCCGCAGCTTCCGGCCCTGTCGGTGGACTGGGACCTGCGCTTCTCGGACCACACGCGCGACGAGACCATCGCCGGGATGGCCGGCCGGCTGCTGGCGGAGGCGCCCGAGCAGTTCCACCTGGTGGCCCACGCCATGGGCGGGTTCACGGCCTTCGAGGTGATGCGCCAGGCGCCGGAGCGGGTGCTCAGCCTGGCGCTGATCGCCACGCTGGCGCCCAACGACGGCCCGGCCCAGACCGAGCGGCGGCAGGGCTACATCCGGCTGGTGGAGGCCGGGCAGTTCGCCGAGGTGGTGGAGGAGCGCATCCCGATCCTGGTCCACCCGGCGCGGCGCGAGGACGAGCGGCTGCTGTCGGTGGTGCGTCGGATGGCGGCCGAGACCGGGCCCGAGACCTTCCTGCGCCAGCAGCGGGCGATCATGGGCCGCGCCGACAGCCGCCCGTCGCTGGGGGCCATCGGGGTCCGCACGCTGCTAGTGCGCGGGGCGCAGGACGGCATCACCACCCCGGCGCACGTCGAGGAGATCGTGGCGGGCGTGCCGGGCGCGCGCTTCGACGAGATCGCCGACTGCGGCCACCTGCCCACGCTGGAGAAGCCGCAGACGATGAACCGGCTGCTGGCGGGGTGGCTGGCGGGGTAGATCCTCCTGGTGGTCATCCCCCGGCTTGCCCGGGGGATCCATGGACCCGCTGCGGATGCGCCTTGCGGCGGGCCGCGTCTGCGCGGCATCGTCGGCAACGGGGGCGGGTGGAGTAGCTAGCCGCTGCTACGCCACTTGGGATGTTCGCCGTCGTCGGAGTCGTCGGCGAGGAAGGCTTCGACGGTGTCGGGGTCGGGGTCTGGGAGGTCTCGCCAGCGGGGGATGTTGGAGGCGTTGAGGCCGAAGGCGGTGGCGAGTTCGGCGATCTGGTCGTCGAGGTCTCGGGTGGTGAAGTCGTCCTTGAGGCGGTCCTCGGCCAGGAAGTCCT